>Ga0209930_1000086_pt1 | contig 465317 bp, 434 predicted proteins | sample ThiBiot_500_biof_2_FD_183948 | JGI IMG/M metagenome (GOLD analysis project Ga0209930, IMG submission 183948) | Wastewater bioreactor microbial communities from Cape Town, South Africa - Thiocy_cont_500_biof (SPAdes) | ecosystem: Engineered > Bioreactor > Thiocyanate-remediating >...
GGCTCAATCCGCCGCCACTCCACATCGCTCAGCCAATAAACCTGCTTCGCCATCCAAGCCCCCAGATCATGGAAAGCTTGAATCACATAGCCCCGCTCGTGGGAATCCTTATTGAGTACGGACCCTAGCGCTCTCAAGGTCACGCCTCGTCGCAGCAAAAAATCGATTCTATTTTGCAACAATCGTTTCGGAAATGTCGCGGCCGCGCATTTTTCCCTCGCCGGATTCCCGTTCATGGTCTGGACTCTTACCCCTCGAGTCCGCTTAAGCGTAATGTTGGTCGATTCGGGAACGGTGAGCAATTCGCCGGTCGTATCGTCGCGCAGTTTGGGGCAGGCATGTCGGGCGTAATCGCAGTGATGCGTCGGACCTTGCTGTCATGCACTTCGCTGGTGCAGGGCGGCATCGCGGGCGCTGGCGCGGCCGGTCTCATCGACATAACGCCCGCATGGGCCACGGAACCTGGCTTGCCGGAGCGATTGATCCAGACCTTCACGAATCTCAGCCGGCAGGATCTGACCGCGCTGGCGGTAGCGCTGGGCGTGCTCGGTTTCTCGGTGGTCTGCGCCATCCTGCTGATGCGCACGCGCATCCGCGCTGCCGCCAACGAGCAGCGGCTGCGCACCGAAATCCGCGAGCTTCAATCGGAAGCCGATCGCTTCCGCGCGCTGCTGTTCGCAGAACCGCAGGTTTTGATTTCCTGGGGCGCCGGCGAGGATCGCCCCCGAATCAGCGGCGACACCGCGCTGCTGTTGCCGCAGGATGCGAAACAGCCCTTGCGGATTCTGGCGTTCGGAACCTGGCTGCCGCCGGAACCGGCGTTGCAGATGGATCATGCGGTCGATGCGCTGCGCAGCGCGGGCGAAGGTTTCCTGCTCAACCTGATCACGTCGGCCGGGCGAACCGTGGAGGCCATGGGCCGCGCCATCGGCGGCCAGGCCATCGTGCGGATCCGCGACCTCGGCGGATTGCGGCGCGACTTCGCCGAGATGACTCTGCGCCATGACAGCCTGCGGGAAGAAACCGCAATGCTGCGGGCCTTCGCGGCCGCCGCGCCATGGCCGCTGTGGGCGCGCGGCAACGACGGCAAGCTCAATTTCGCCAATGCCGCCTACGCGCGCGCCACCGAAGCCGTCGACGCCGCGGATGCAATCCAGCGCAATCTCGAACTGCTCGACAGCGACGACCGCATCGCGATGGCGCGGGCGCTGAGCGAGCACGCGACCTTTACCGCGCGACTGCCGATCGTGATCGGCGGCGAGCGTCGGATGTATGACGTGCACGCGCTTCGCGCCGCCGGCGGAAGCGCCGGCATCGCGCTCGACGCGGGCGAAGCCGTCAAGCTGCGCCAGACGCTGGAGCGGATGGCAGACGCGCATCGCCGCACCCTCGACCAGCTGTCATCCGGTGTCGCGGTATTCGACGGCCGGCGGCGGCTGGCGTTCTACAACGATTCCTATCGCCGGCTCTGGGACCTCGACCGCGCCTTTCTCGACGGCAACCCGGATGATTCCAGCGTGCTCGATCGCCTGCGCGCCGCGCGCAAACTTCCGGAGCAGCCGGACTTCCGCGCCTGGAAGGCCCGTCTGCACGAAGCCTATCGCGCCAACGAAGCGGCCAAGGACGTCTGGTATCTGCCGGACGGACGCGCGCTCAGCATCGTCACCACGCCGAACCCGGAAGGCGGCGTCATCTATCTGTTCGACGACGTCACCGAAAGCCTGGACCTGGCGCGGCGTTACGACCGCCTCATCACCGTGCAGCGCGAGACGCTGGACAGCCTGACCGAAGCGGTCGCGGTGTTCGGCAGCAACGGACGCGCACAGCTTTTCAATCCGGCCTTCGCGCGGATGTGGAAGCTCTCGCCCGAGGCGCTGGCGGAACAGCCGCATATCGATACCGTCGAAGGCTGGTGCAAGCCGCTGTTCGACGACGACGGCGCGTGGCGGACGATTCGCAACGCCGTCACCGGCATCGACAATCGCGCCGCGGTGCCGCTCAAGCTCGAGCGCAAGGACGGCAGCGTGCTGGACTGCATGACCATGCCGCTGCCCGACGGCGCCACCATGCTGACGTTCCACGACATCACCGACAGCGAGAACGTGGAGCGCGCGCTGCGCGAGCGCAACGACGCGCTCGAGGCCGCCGACCAGATGAAGGTCGATTTCGTCCATCACGTCTCTTATGAATTGCGTTCGCCGCTGACCACCATCATCGGCTTCGCACACCTGATGAACGATCCCGGCACCGGGCCGCTCACCGAAAAGCAGGCCGAGTATGTCAACTACATCACCTCGTCGACCGATGCGCTGCTCGCGCTGACCAACAACATCCTCGACCTCGCCACCATCGACGCCGGCGCCATGACGCTCGAACTCGGGCCGGTCGATGTGCGCAAGACCATCGCGGCGGCGGCCGAGGGCATTCAGGACCGCCTGACCCGCGACCGCATCGTCCTGAATGTCGATGTCGATTCGGACATCGGCAACTTCATCGGCGACGAGCGCCGCATTATGCAGGTCCTCTACAACCTGCTCGCCAATGCCGCCAACTTCTCGCCGCCGGACGCCGTGATCACGGTGAGCGCCCGTCGCACCGAGCACAGCGTACGATTTGCCGTGATGGATGAAGGTCCCGGCATTCCACCCGAGGTCAAGGACAAGGCGTTCGACTGGTTCGAAAGCCACGCCAACGGCTCGCGACACCGCGGCGCGGGGCTTGGCCTGTCGCTGGTGCGCTCCTTCGTCGAACTCCATGGCGGGCGTGTGCATTTCGATTCCACCGTCAAGCGCGGCACCCGGGTCGTTTGCGATTTTCCGCTCGACCGGAGCGCGCAGCGCAACGCCGCTGAATGAGCGAACCTTCGACATTCACAACCGCGCTCGCCAACGAGACCGCGACCGCGCATCTGATGGCCGACCTCGCGCTGCTGGTCGGCCCCGGCGACGTCATCACGCTGTCGGGCGATCTCGGCGCGGGCAAGACCGCAGCCGCCCGCGCCATGATCCGCTACCTCGCCGGCGACGACACGATGGAGGTACCGAGCCCGACGTTCACGCTGGCGCAGCATTACGATCTGCCGCCCTATCCGCTGCTCCACACCGACCTCTACCGCATCAGCGGCCCCGGCGAACTCGAGGAGATCGGCCTCGCACCGCTGCCCGAAGGAACGGTGGTGCTGATCGAATGGCCGGAACGCGCGGCCGGCGCCCTGCCCGCCGACCGGATCGACATCGCCTTCAGTCATCGTCCGGCGCTCGGCTCGGCCGCCCGTGCGGCCGAAATCACCGGTTACGGCAAGGCCGCGGCTCAGGTCGCGCGGCTGGCGGCGCTGCGGCAGTTCCTCGATGACGCCGGCCATGGCGATGCGAAACGGCAGCGCATGGCGGGCGACGCCTCGACGCGCTCCTACGCCCGGCTGATCCGCGGCGACACGAGCTTCATCCTGATGAACGCGCCGAAGCGGCCCGATGGGCCCGCGATCCACGACGGCAAGTCCTACAGCGCGGCCGTGCACCTTGCCGAAGACGTCAAACCTTTCGTCGCCATCGCGCGCGGCCTGCGCGATCAGGGCTTTTCCGCGCCCGCGATCCATCATGCCGATCTGGAGTGGGGATTCCTCATCACCGAGGACTTCGGCAGCGCGGGCTTCGTCGAAGGCACGCCGCCTGCGCCGATCGCCGAGCGTTATCAGGCCGCCACCGACCTGCTGGCGGCGCTGCATGGCCGGACGCTGCCCGCAATCCTGTCAGTCGCGCCGCATATTCCCTACACCATTCCGCCATTCGATACCGGGGCGATGCTGGTCGAGGTCGGCCTGATGCTGGACTGGTATCTGCCGGACCGCGGCGTCGAACCAGGCGAGGACGTGCGCGCGGAATTCATAGCGCTGTGGCGCGCGTTGCTGGAGAAGGCAAATGCTGCGCCGAAGAGCTGGGTGCTGCGTGATTACCATTCGCCCAATTTGATCTGGCTGGACCAGCGTCGCGACATCGGACAGGTCGGCATCATCGATTTTCAGGATACCGTGCTCGGTCCCGCCGCCTACGATCTTGTCTCGCTTTTGCAGGATGCGCGAGTGGACGTGCCGGAACCACTCGAACTCGCGCTGTTGACCCGTTACGTGAAGGCGCGGCTGGGGAGCGGCGCGCCGTTCGATCCCGCCGGCTTCGCCGAACTCTATGCCGTCATGTCGGCGCAGCGCAACACGCGGCTGCTCGGCACTTTCGCGCGGCTGAACCGGCGCGACGGCAAACCGCACTACCTGCTCCATCAGCCCCGGATCTGGACCTATCTGACCCGCTCACTGGCCCATCCCTCATTGTCGGCGGCCCGGGCCTGGTATCAGGCTCATGTTCCGCCTCCGGCGGCTTGAACGGATTTGCTTTACGGCTTGTTAGAGGTCGTGCCCTAACCTCTGCGACTCAAAGCCGCACGGCGGTGCGGTCCTCGACGGGAGCAAGCCATGGGTGCGGAACGGCGACGGGGCGAACGTGTCACCTTCGAGCGCGGATACGGCGCCCATATGATGGGCATCGACGGCACCTGGCGCCGTGACTGCACCATGGAGGATGTTTCCGAACATGGCGCCAAGCTGACCATCGAAGGTTCCATCGAAGGCCTTCACCTGAAGGAATTCTTCCTGCTGCTGTCGTCCACCGGGCTCGCCTATCGCCGCTGCGAGCTCGCCTGGGTCAATGGCGACCAGATCGGCGTCAATTTTCTGAAACCAAGCGACAAGAAGAAAAAGGCCGGCAGGCGCAATGGCGCCACCGCGGACGCCTGATCCTCGAGTCATTTCGCTTCCGATACAATCGGAAACCGGCTTTCAGAAAAAATAACGAGAACTCACCCGAACACACCTTTTTGCTGTCACGCTTGCGTCACGCCCAGGGGCTATCGCGTGAGCTGTCGATCGACTGGCCCTTGTCATGATATTATTCGATGAATCGGTCAGAGCTATTCCCGGCTTCGATGGACTCAAAGCCGGGCTCACGTTTTTGTTTTGACGCGTTTTCTTCACGCGAACCGGTGTCCACTTCGCTTGAAAACGCCATGGGTTTTGTTTTGATGCGTTTTTTTACGCGGACTTATATCCATCCTCGGTCAAGCCTGAGGACATGCCTCGCTTGAAAACACTATAGGAAGCGCCGGAGACCTCGCCGAGAATGCCCGTCACCCCGACCAGAGCCATGGTGCTCGCCGCAGGTCTCGGCCTGCGCATGCGACCGCTGACGGAACGGATGCCGAAACCCTTGTTGCCGGTGGCCGGCAAGCCGCTGCTCGATCATGTGCTGGACAGGCTGGCGGATGCGGGCGTCAGCGAAGCGGTCGTCAACGTCCGCTATTTGCCGGACCAGATCATCGACCACGTCGCGCATCGCAGCCGTCCGCGGATCATCATCTCCGACGAGCGCGACGAGGTACTGGGCACTGGCGGGGCCGTGGCCAAAGCCCTGCCTCTCCTTGGGGATGCGCCGTTCTTCCATCTCAACGCCGACACCATGTGGATCGATGGCGCGCGTCCTAACCTGACGCGAATGGCCGAGACCTTCGATCCCGCGAGCATGGACATCCTGCTGCTGATGGCGCCGACCACGGGCAGCATCGGCTATGCCGGCAGCGGCGACTACGCCATGCTTCCCGACGGCGCACTGCGTAAGCGCAAGGAAAATCAGGTCGTTCCGTTCGTCTATGCCGGCGTCGCCATCATGTCGCCCACGCTGTTCGCCGGCGCACCCGTCAGCGAGTTCTCGCTGACGACCATGTTCGATCGCGCCAACGAGCGCGAACGCCTGTTCGGGCTGCGGCTCGACGGCGTCTGGATGCATGTCGGAACGCCCGACGCCATCGAGGCCGCCGAGAAAGCGGTGCTGGTCAACGCCGCCTGAGCAGGTCGTCGCGGGTCGTCGTCGCTCCCCGCGCGTGCCATGATGGCCTGATCCCGAATCAAGGTCCTTCATGCGCGTCCGCAACGTCCCCCCGTCAGCGCCGTTTCTGCGCACCATCATCACCGCGCTGGTCGATGGCGCGCTGATCGAGGGATTCCATCCGCGCGCGCAGCCCGAACGGCTCGCCGAGGTCACGCTCTATCTGCCGACCCGTCGCGCCGGCCGCATGGCGCACGACATCTTTCTCGATGTGCTGAATGTCGATGCCGTGATCCTGCCGCACATTGTCGCGCTCGGCGACCTCGACGAGGACGAACTGGCCTTCGCGCAGGCCGCCTCCCCTTCGGCGGAGACGCTCGACGTGCCGCCCGCGCTTGACGGGCTGTCGCGCCGGCTGGCGCTCGCGCAGCTCATCGACGCATGGGCGCGGCAACTGAAGCCCGGCGATCCGGCGCAGACGCCGCTGGTTCTCGGCGGTCCGGCCTCGACGCTGGCGCTCGCCGACGATCTCGCGCGGCTGATGGACGATATGGTGACGCGCGGCGTGGACTGGCGCGCGCTCGACACGCTGGTGCCCGACGCGCTCGACAGATACTGGCAGCTCACGCTCGATTTCCTAAAGATCGCGCGCGAGTTCTGGCCGGCGCACCTAAAGGAAACGGGCCGGATCGAACCGGCGGCACGGCGCGACCGCCTGATCGAGGCTGAAGCCGCGCGGCTTGCCGCTCACCACGCCGGGCCGGTGATCGCGGCAGGGTCCACCGGGTCGATGCCGTCGACCGCGAAGCTGCTGCATGTCATCGCCGGATTGCCGCAAGGCGCGGTGGTGCTGCCGGGGCTCGACACCGACCTCGACGAAGACGCGTGGCAACTGATCGGCGGCGTCAGGGACAAAACGAGCGGCGACTTCATCACGGCGCCCGCCGCCGGCCATCCGCAGTTCGCGCTGCACGCCCTGCTCAAGCGGTTCGGCATCGCACGCAGCGAGGTGGCGACGCTCGGTGCGCCTGCGCCACACGGGCGCGAGCTGCTGGCCTCGGAGGCGATGCGCCCCTCGGACGCCACAGCGAAGTGGCACACGCGGCTTGCCGAGCCCGATGTCGCGGAGAAAATCGCAGCCGGCATGACCAGCCTCGCCGTGATCGCCGCCGCCAATCCGGAAATGGAGGCGCTCGGCATCGCCGTCGCAATGCGCGAGGCGTGCGACCTGAACAAAACCGCGGCGCTGGTGACGCCCGACCGTGCGCTGGCACGGCGCGTGATGGCCGCACTCGGCCGCTGGAATCTCGACTTCGACGATTCCGGCGGCGACGCGCTGATGGATACGCCCGCGGGAATTTTTGCGCGATTGGTGGCGGAGACAGCCTGCAATGCTCTGGAGCCGCCGACGCTGCTGGCATTGCTCAAGCATCCGTTGTGCCGGCTCGGGCGCACCGGCGGCGGATGGACGCGCGCAGTTAGTACACTGGAACTGGCGATCCTGCGCGGCACGCGACCGCCGCCGGGCAGCAAGGGACTGGCGGATGAGTTCGCGCGATTCAGCGACGAACTGGACAAGCTCGGTCGTGGCGAGAGTTCGTCGTTGCATCGCAGCGAGCCCCGCGCCGCGCTGAAACCGCATCAGATTGACGAAGCCTGGACGTTGATCGCGGCCTTGCAGGCCGCGCTGGCGCCGCTCGAAGGCGATGGCGCAACGCGGTCGGCGGACTTCACCGTGCTCGCCGCGTTGCATCGCGACGCGATCGAGGCGTTGTCGCGCGACGATCAAGGCGTCGCCGTCGCGTTCGAGGGACAGGATGGCGTATCACTTGCGAAGGCATTCGATGATCTCGGCGAGGCAGGCGAGCGCAGCGGCCTGACGGTGGGGATCGCCGACTATCCCGAGGTGTTCGAGACCGCATTCCGCGACCGCATCGTGCGACGGCCGCAGGCCACGACAGCGAATCTGCGCATCTATGGTCCGCTCGAAGCGCGTCTTACTCAATGCGACCGCGTCATTCTCGGCGGCCTCGTCGAAAGCATGTGGCCGCCGGCGCCGCCGAACGATCCCTGGCTCAGCCGCCCGATGCGGCACGAGCTTGGGCTCGACCTTCCGGAGCGGCGCATCGGCCTGTCCGCGCACGACTTCGCGCAACTGCTCGGCGCGGAGGATGTCATCCTCAGCCACGCCGCCAAGGCCGCCGGCGCGCCGGCGGTGGCCTCGCGATTCCTGCATCGGCTCGAAGCCGTCGCAGGCAGTGAGCGCTGGGCCGCCGCGCTGCAAGCCGGCGCGCGCTACGTTCGATACGCCGAGGCGCTCGACCGTCCCGACGAGGTCAAGCCCATCGCACAGCCCGCGCCGAAGCCGCCGCGTACGGCGCGGCCGACGCGGTTGTCGGTGACCGCGATCGAGGACTGGCTGCGCGACCCCTATACCATCTACGCCAAACACATTTTGAAACTCACGCCGCTTGATGCCGTGGACATGCCGCTGTCGGCGGCCGATCGCGGCTCTGCGATCCACGACGCGCTCGGCGATTTCACCAAAGCCTATCCGGCGGCCTTGCCGGACAATCCCGCGGAGGTGCTTCGCGCCGTCGGCGAAAGCCGTTTCGCACCATTGATGCAACGCCCCGAGGCGCGCGCGCTGTGGTGGCCGCGCTTCCAGCGCATCGCGGCATGGTCCGCGGATTGGGAGCGGTCGCGCCGGGGGCAACTCGTGACGATCGACGCCGAGGTCAGCGGCGCAATCGAGATCGCAATCGAAGGGGATCGCAAGTTTATCCTGTCCGCCCGCGCCGACCGCATCGAGCATCTCGGCGACGGAAGCTTCGCCATCCTCGACTACAAGACCGGCAGCCCGCCGAGCAGCAAGCAGGTGCGGCTTGGACTATCGCCGCAGCTGACGCTGGAATCCGCGATCCTGCGCGGCGGCGGCTTTGCAGGCATTCCCGCGGGCGCGTCCGTGAACGAACTCGTCTATGTTCGCCTCAGCGGCAACAATCCGCCCGGCGAACCCAAGCCTGTCGATCTCGACAACGGCAAGACCGCCCGGCAATCGCCGGATCAGGCCGCCGACCGGGCGCTTGAGCAGCTTACCGCGCTGATCCGCGCCTTCGACAATGAGGCACAGGGCTATACCTCGCTCGACCTGCCGATGTGGAAGACGCGCTACGGCACTTACGACGATCTCGCGCGGATCAAGGAATGGTCGGCGGCCGGCAGTCTGGGACTGGAGGAATGGTGAAGGCGTCCCGCCCGGTTCATCCCGATGCCAGCGCGCGCCAGCAGCGTGCGTCCGATCCGGCGACCTCGGTGTTCGTGTCCGCCAATGCCGGATCGGGCAAGACGCATGTTCTGGTACAGCGCGTGATCCGCCTGCTGCTCAACGGCGTCGACCCCGCGCGCATTCTCTGCATCACCTTCACCAAGGCCGCCGCCGCCAACATGTCGGAGCGGGTGTTCTCGACGCTCGGGCAATGGGTCACGCTCGACGATGACGCATTGAACGCGGCGCTGCGCGACGTCGGTATCGCGCAACCCGATGTGAAATGGCGCGAACGGGCGCGCAAACTGTTCGCCTCCGCACTGGAAACGCCGGGCGGCTTGAAGGTGCAGACCATCCACGCGCTGTGCACGCGGCTGTTGCAGCAGTTTCCGTTCGAGGCGCGGGTGCCCGCGCGCTTCACTGTGCTCGACGAGCGCGACCAGACCGAGATGATGGAGCGCGCCAGCCTCAAGGTCATGCTCGCTGCCTCGCAGAATCCGGACAGCGCCGGCGGTCGCGCGCTGCAATACGCCATGGGCGCAGCGGCTGACACCACGCTGCGGGACGTCCTCAATCAGGCCTGCCTCAGCCGCGATCACGTCATGGCCTGGACCGAGGATCGCGGCATCGAGCAGGCAATCCGCGACGTCGCCGCCGTGCTCGGCGTCGATCCCGCCGGTCGGGTCGAGGATGTCGAACGCGAGATCATCGATGGGCCGAACCTGCCGCGATCGGAATGGCAGACGCTCGCCGCGGTTCTGGAAGCGGGCAACAAATCCGACATGGAGCAAACCAAACGCCTGCGTGAAGCACATGCCATGATCGGCGAAGCCGCGCAAACAGATCGCTATCTCGATGTCTTCCTGACCGGCGACGGCAGCCCGCGCAAATCCTTTGTCACAAAGAAGATAAGCGATGTAAGGCCTGATATCGCTGACATGCTCGCCGATGAATGCCTGCGCGTGACCGCGCTACTCGAGCGTCGCCGCGCCCTCACCATTCGCGACCGCACGCAATCGCTGCTGGTCATCGCAACCGCGATCGCCGCGAATTATCGGCGCGAGAAGCAGGAACGCGGCCTGCTTGATTACGACGACCTGATCGACAAGACGCTGGACATGCTGAACCAGACCTCGCCGGGCTGGGTCCATTACAAACTCGATCGCGGCGTCGACCATGTGCTGATCGACGAGGCGCAGGACACGAGCCCGAAGCAGTGGGACATCGTCGAGCGCATCATCGCGGACTTCACGACCGGCGAAGGCGCGCGTGAGGGCGTGCGCCGAACGGTGTTCGCGGTCGGCGACGAGAAGCAGTCGATCTTCTCGTTCCAGGGCGCGGCGCCGCGCGAATTCGACGAACGGCGACGCAAGCTGGAGGGCAAGTTCACCGACGCGAATCTCCCGTTCCGGAAAGAGGATTTCATCTACTCGTTCCGCTCCGGCAAAACGATTCTGGAGTCCGTCGATTACGTGTTTCGCGACCAGGCGATCTACGGCAGCATCCATGCGGTCGGCGCCCATCCCGTGCATGAATCGCTGGCCGACGCCGCGCCCGGCATCGTCGAGCTCTGGAGTCTGGAGGAGCGCGACAAGCGGGAGGAGATCGAAGGCTGGCGCGCGCCGTTCGACGCGGTCTCGGCGACCAGTCCGGAAGTCAAGCTGGCGCGGCGCATCCAGAGCGAGATCAAGGCGCTGCTCGCACGGAGCACCATGACCGGACATGAAGGCGCGCGCCGTCCGCTCAGCTACGGCGACGTGATGGTGCTGGTGCGGCGGCGCGGCAACGCTTTTGATGCGATCATCCAGGCGCTGAAGCAGTCCGGCATTCCGGTTGCCGGCGCCGACCGCCTCAAGCTGACCGAGCACATCGCGATCATCGACCTGATGAACCTTGCGGATGCGCTGCTGCTGCCGCAGGACGACCTGGCGCTGGCGGTGGCGCTAAAGAGTCCGCTGTTCGGCCTCGACGACGACGACCTGTTCACGCTGGCCCGGCAGCGCGAGGGCTCGCTGCGCGATGCGCTCGCCGGCCACGCCGCGGCAGGCGACAAATTCCGCGACGCGTTCGATCGCCTGAAGCTGTGCGAACGAAGCGCCGCACGGCAGACGCCGTTCGCGTTCTACGCGTGGCTTTTGGGCGAAGACGGCGGACGGCGGCGGATCCTGCGGCGTCTCGGCCATGAAGCGAATGACGCGCTCGACGAATTCCTCGAACTGGCGCTGACTTATGAGCGCAAGGCTCCCGCGGCGCTGCAGGGATTCATGGCTTGGCTGCGCGCCGCCGACACCGAGGTGAAGCGCGACATGGAAATCTCGCGCGACGAGGTGCGGGTGATGACCGTCCATGGCGCCAAGGGACTGGAGGCGTCGGTGGTGTTCCTCGCCGATACCGTGACCTCGCCGGCCGACACCGAGCGCCTCAGCTTGATCCGCATGGCGCGGGGCAACGCGCCGGCCGACGCGGCAGGCGTCACGGTCTGGGCCGGCAGGAAGGCCGAGGATCCGCCTCGCGTGGCGCAGGCCCGCGCCGCCATGATCGCGGAGACCGAGGACGAATACCGCCGCCTGCTTTACGTGGCGATGACGCGCGCGGCCGATCGCCTGATCGTCGGCGGATGTATGCCCGGCAACCGCAAGGAGGTGCGGGACTTGTCCTGGTACGACCTGATCGGCAAGGGCCTGGAAAAGTCCGGCCTCGCGATGCAGGAGATCGAGACCGCCGCCGGCACTGTCAGGCGCTACAGCCGACCGGGGGAGCCCGCATCAGCCGCAACCAGTCCGGTGGCAGAGACCATCGCCGCGCAGATCGTTCTCCCGCCATGGCTGCATGCGAAGGCTGCGCGGACGGCGCCCGCGAACCGGCCGCTTCGCCCCTCGGAGGCGGACGACACGGCGTATCGACGCATCCGGCCCGGCGAATCCACAGACCAGCGCAACCGCGCGCTGTTGCGCGGCACGCTGGTGCATCGTCTGCTGCAATCGCTGCCCGACATGCCGGCCGGTCGCCGCCGCGACACCGCGCTGGCCCATCTCGCCCGCAATGCGGGCAACTGGAGCGAGGCCGAGCGCGACGTGCTGGCGGCGCAGGTGCTGTCCCTGATCGCTGATGCGCGGTTCGCACCGGTTTTTGCCGACGGCAGCCGGGCCGAGGTGGCGATCGCCGGGCGGCTGACGACGCGGCACGGCGATCCCGTGCTGGTCTCCGGCCAGATCGACCGCCTGGTGATCACGCCGGAGGCGGTTCTGATCGTCGACTACAAGACCGGCCACGCGATGCCCGCAAGCGCCGCCCAAGCGCCGCCGGCCTATGTCCGCCAGCTTGCGCTCTACCGCGCGGTGCTGGCCCGGCTGTATCCGAAATTTCCCGTCAAGGCCGCGCTGCTCTGGACCGAGACGCCTGAATTAATGGAGATTTCGGCCGCGATGCTTGATGCCGAGCTGGAAGCCCTCATCTCGGCGTGAGAAACCTTGACCCGGCAGGATCGCCTTCTTAACTTGGCACATAAGCGCAAGCGCATTCCTTTCACGGCGCGCGCTCTCATTGAGGCAACGAGGTATTCCATGGCTGTTGGCAAGGTTTCGGACGCCAATTTCGAAGCGGAAGTGCTCAAGGCGACTGGCCCGGTCGTGGTCGATTTCTGGGCCGAGTGGTGCGGTCCCTGCCGCATGATCGGCCCGGTGCTGGACGAGATTTCCAGCGCGATGGGCAGCAAAGTCAAGATCGTCAAGCTCAACGTCGACGAGAGCCCGCGGACGGCTTCGAAATACGGCGTGATGTCGATTCCGACGCTGATGATCTTCAAGGGCGGCGAGCTGGCCTCGCGTCAGGTCGGCGCGGCGCCGAAGCAGAAGCTGGAGCAGTGGATCACCGCCACGGTCTGAGTCTTCGCTTCCGCTTTTCTAAAATTTTGCGAACGGCCGGTTCACCACCGGCCGTTTTTGTTTGGGTGTGCCTCTTACCTCTCCCGCTTGCGGGGGAGAGCGCTCGCAACGCATCACCGATACGTTTGCCTCGAAATAAATAATTTTAGTTCGGCGGCGTGCCATTCTCCGCCAGCACATGGCCGGCGAGATAGAGCGACCCCGCGATCAGGATGCGTGGCGGGATTTCATAGGCAAGCCGCGCCACCGACTGCAGCGCCGCGCTGACGCTCACGGCGGTTTCGGCGCGCATGTCGAACGCGCGCGCAGCATCCGCCAGCACGTCCGGCGGCATCGCATTTTCCGTATCCGGAATCGGCACGGCGATGACGTGGCGGGTCAGCCCCGCGAAGTTGGCGAGGAAGCCTTGCGCATCCTTGTTTCCCATCATGCCCGTTATCACCACCAGCGGCCGCGACACCCGCTCCTCCAGATCGCCGAGCGCAGCCGCCGCCACCCGTCCGCCGTCGACATTATGTCCGCCGTCTAGCCAGAGCTCGGCGTCGCGCGGCGCTCGATCCACCAGCCTGCCTGACGTCAGCCGCTGCATTCGCGCCGGCCATTCCGCGCTCGTGACACCGCGCTCGAACGCCGCGGCGTCGATGCTGAAGCGTTCCTGCGCCCGCAGCGTCGCGACCGCGAGACCGGCATTGTCGAACTGATGGCGACCGAACAGTCGCGGCGCGGCAAGGTCGAGCAGGCCGCGCTCGTCCTGATAGACCAGCCGTCCATGCTCCATGCCGACGTGCCAGTCCTGACCCTCGGCGTATAGCGGGCTGCGCATCTGCTTCGCCCGCTGCTCGATCACGGCCTGCGCCTCCGGCAACTGCGCAGCGGCGATCACGGGCACACCACGCTTGATGATGCCGGCCTTCTCGCCGGCGATCTGCATCAGCGTGCCGCCAAGAAATTCGACATGGTCGATGCCGATCGGCGTGATGACGCTCGCGAGCGGCGTTTCCACCACGTTCGTGCTGTCAAGCCGGCCGCCGAGGCCGACCTCCAGCAGCAGCACGTCGGCGGGAGTTTTCGCGAACAACAGGAAGGCGGCGGCGGTCTTGATCTCGAACTGGGTGAGAGGCTCGCCGCCGTTGGCGCGCTCGCATTCGAGCAGCGCGTCGTGCAGGTCGCCGTCGCCGACCAGCGTTCCGGCCAGCCGCACGCATTCGTTGATCCGCACCAGATAGGGCGAGGTAAAGACGTGCACCCTCAGGCCGGCGGCCTCTAGGATCGCGCGCAGATAGGCAATCGTCGAGCCCTTGCCGTTGGTGCCTGCGACATGAATGACGGGCGGCAGCCGGCGTTCGGGGTGATCAAGCCGTTCGAGGATGCGCCACATCCGGCCGAGCGTGAGATCGATCTTTTTCGGATGCAGCTTCGAGATTCGCGCGACGACCTCGCCGAGCGGCGTCTGATGGGGCGGAGCAGCGCTCACGCGGGAGGCGCAGGCGGCGGCGCCGCGTCCGTTGCAGGCACCGGCTCGGCCGGCTCATCCGTGTCGGGCGGCGGCTCTGCCGTCGCATCAAACGCAGGCGCCTTGGTCAGCAGCCGGCACAGCCGCGCCAGCGTCGGCCGCAACTCATGGCGATGCACCACCAGGTCGACCATGCCGTGGTCACGCAGATATTCGGCGCGCTGGAAGCCATCCGGCAATTTCTCGCGGATGGTCTGCTCGATGACGCGCGCGCCGGCGAAACCGATCAGCGCACCGGGCTCGGCGATGTGGATGTCGCCGAGCATCGCATAGGACGCGGTGACGCCGCCGGTGGTCGGATTGGTCAGCACCACGATGTAGGGTTGGCCTGCCTCGCGCAGCATCTGCACGGCGACGGTGGTGCGCGGCAGTTGCATCAGCGACAGCACGCCCTCCTGCATCCGCGCGCCGCCGGAGGCCGCAAACACGATGAACGGGCATTGCTTCTCGACCGCGAGTTCGATGCCGCGCACGATGGCCTCACCCGCCGCCATTCCGAGCGATCCGCCCATGAAATCGAAATCCTGCACCGCGACGACGACGCCGGCGCTTTCCAGCTTGCCGTATCCGACCTTCACGGAATCATGGAGTCCGGTCTTGGCGCGCGCGTCCTTGATGCGATCGACATATCTGCGCTCGTCACGGAACTTGAGCGGATCGGCGGTCACCTCGGGCAACGCGACGTCGTACCAGGTCTCGTTGTCGAAGATCGAACGCAGCCGCGCGTCCGCGCTCATGCGCATGTGATAGTTCGAGCCCGGGATGACGAACTGGTTGCTCTCGACGTCCTTGTAGAACACGAGCTGACCGGTGTCCGGACACTTGATCCAGAGATTCTCCGGCGTCTCGCGCTTGAGCATATTGCGGATCTTGGGGCGGACGACGTTCGTCAACCAGTTCATGCTTCACTCCGTAACGCCACACCATCCAGCGATGGCCCGAACCCTCTCCCCCTTTTGGAGAGGGTGGCAAGCACCGCCCGAAGCAAGGTGCGAACCGGGTGAGGGGTTCGCCTGTCGCAAAGAGGACGAGGGGACGACCCCCTCACCCGCCTCACCGCATACATGCGACTCGGCACCCTCTCCCACAAGGGGAGAGGTAAAGCAAAGACTATTCCTCATCCCGCTCTGGCCGACCGCACGCCCGCGGCCAGCGACGCCACGAGACCGGCGACCGCGTTGACGGTCCCGGCCGTCGCCTTGCCCCCGGTATCGAGGCTGCCGGAGAGCGCATCGACCAGCGCGGAGCCGACCACCGCGCCGTCGGCGCCCTCGGCGATGCCACGCGCCGCCTCCGGGGTGCGAATGCCGAAGCCGACGCAGACCGGCAAATCGGTATGGCGCTTGATGCGTCCAACCGCCGCGCCGACGGCGGCCGAATCCGCAGCCGCGCTGCCGGTGATCCCGGTGATCGAGACGTAGTAGACGAAACCGGAGGTGTTCGCGAGCACCGCCGGCAGCCGCTTGTCGTCGGTGGTCGGCGTCGCGAGGCGAATGAAATTCAGTCCCGCCTTCATCGCCGGAATGCACAGTTCGGAGTCTTCCTCCGGCGGCAGATCGACGACGATAAGGCCGTCGATGCCAGCGGCCTTCGCGTCGACAAGAAACCTCTCGACGCCGTAAATGTAGATCGGATTGTAATATCCCATCAGCACGACCGGCGTCGCGTCCTCATTTTGCCGGAAGTCGCGGATCATCTGCAGCGTCTTGGTCACGGTCATGCCCGCCTTGAGCGCGCGCCGCCCGGCGGCCTGGACCGCGGGGCCGTCCGCCATCGGATCGGTGAACGGCATTCCGATTTCAATGATGTCGGCGCCTGCCTCAGGCAGCGCCTGAATGATGGCGAGCGAGGTCGCGGGGTCCGGGTCGCCGGCCATCAGGAAGGTGACGAAGGCCGCGCGGCCCTGCTTCCGCAATTCGGCAAAACGCGTGTCGATACGGGTGCTCACGTCTTCCTGCCCTTCAAGATCTCGCCGACCTGCGGCACGTCCTTGTCGCCGCGGCCGGAGAGGTTGACCACCATCAGGTGATCTTTGGACCGCTGCGGCGCGAGTTCGATGACACGCGCGATCGCGTGCGCCGATTCCAGCGCCGGGATGATGCCTTCAAGCCGCGACAGCAGTTGAAACGCGGCGAGCGCCTCCTCGTCGGTCGCGGACAGATAGGTGACGCGGCCGGTCTCACGCAGCCATGAATGCTCCGGCCCGATGCCGGGATAATCGAGGCCGGCGGAGATCGAGTGCGCGTCCTGGATCTGGCCGTCATCGTCCATCAGGAGATACGTCCGGTTACCGTGCAGCACGCCCGGCCGCCCGCCGGTGAGCGAGGCGGCGTGCAGCTTGTCGAGGCCGTGTCCCGCCGCCTCGACGCCGAAAATCTCCACCGAGGCATCGTCGAGAAACGGGTGGAACAGTCCCATCGCATTGGAACCGCCGCCGATGCAGGCGATCAGCGAATCCGGCAGGCGGCCCTCGGCCTCCTGCATCTGCGCGCGCGTCTCCGCGCCGATGACCGACTGGAAGTCGCGCACCATCATCGGATAGGGATGCGGCCCCGCCACCGTGCCGATGCAATAGAAGGTGTTGTGCACGTTGGTCACCCAGTCGCGGAGCGCCTCGTTCATGGCGTCCTTGAGCGTGCGGGTGCCGGACTGCACCGGCACCACTTTGGCGCCCAGCATCTCCATGCGGATGACGTTGGGCTCCTGCCGCGCCACGTCGACCGCGCCCATATAGACCACGCAGTCGAGGCCGAAGCGCGCGCACAGCGTCGCGGTCGCAACGCCATGCTGGCCCGCGCCGGTCTCGGCGATGATGCGCTTCTTGCCCATGCGACGCGCGACCAGAATCTGGCCGAGCACGTTGTTGACCTTGTGCGAGCCGGTGTGGTTGAGCTCCTCCCGCTTCAGATAGATCTTTGCGCCACCAGCGCGGCCGGAAGCCGCGGAAATGTCCCGAAGATGCTCGGTCAGGCGCTCGGCGAAATACAAGGGCGACGGACGGCCGACATAGTTCTTGCGGTAGCCGGCCATCTCGCGCTGGAACGCCGAATCGGCCCTGGCTTCGGCATAGGCCTTCTCCAGATCGAGGATCAGCGGCATCAGCGTTTCCGCCACGAAGCGGCCGCCGAAAATGCCGAAGTGTCCGCGCTCGTCGGGACCGGATCGGAAGGAATTGGGGAGAGAGTTCATTGTGACCCTTCGTCATGGCCGGATTGATTCCGGCCATCCACGTCTTGCTCGCTGTGATTTCCGACAGAGGTCGATGCCCGCGAAACGGACAGGTTTACGCCGTCTGCGACGGCTCTGCGCAGGCATGACGGCTGCCGTGGTTTTCCGAGGCTACCCCACATGCGAGGTCGCTTCGCGCAAACTGGTCGCAGCCGCTCGCGCGGCCCGAATGAATGCGTCGATCATTCCGGCATCCTTCACCCCCGGCGCGCTTTCCACGCTGGAGGAAACATCGACGCCGCCGGCGCGCGTGATCCGCACCGCGTCGTGGACGTTGCTTGCGGCGAGGCCGCCGGAGATCATGAATGGAATCTTGAGAGCCAGGTTTTCCAGAAGCCGCCAGTCGAAGGGAACGCCCAGCCCGCCCGGCCGCGTGGCGTCCTTGGGCGGGCGCGCATCGAACAGCACACGGTCGGCCGCCGCGGCGTAAGCGGGCAGCGTCGCAAGGTCGGCGGCGGTCTCGACACCGATCGCTTTCATGACCGGCAGGCCGAACCGCCGCTTGATCTCGTGAATGCGAACCGCGGTTTCCTTGCCATGCAATTGCAACAGATCCGGCCGCAAAGCCTCGATGATGCCGTCCAGCGTCGCGTCGTCGGCATCCACGGTCAGCGCGACCTTGACGGCACGCCCGCCTGCCTGCGCGCCCAGTTCGCGCGCGCGCGACAGATCAAGATGCCGCGGCGAGGCTGGAAAGAACACGAATCCCACCATATCGGCACCGGCCTGCAACGCCGCATCGAGCGTCGCAGGAGTGGACAGGCCGCATATCTTGACGATCAGGGACATGGTCTCGAACGATCCGGCGCGCGCACCGGACAACCGGCGAAACCCGGCCGTTTCCGGGCATCAAACGCGCTCGCGCGGGTTCTACAACGTCGCGCTGCGCTTGTCTCGTCCGCGCGCTAGGGCCGTCGGAAAGTTCTTTGCGATGCAGCAGGGACCGCCGCTATCCGGCCCGGCGCGTCAGGTCGGGCAACCGCGCCGTATCGCGAGACTCCCAGCGCGATCGCAGATCGGCCAGCTCCACGCGCGCCTCCCGCGCATCCGCCTCATACTGGCGCACCTTGTGACGCCAGCGGCGTTGCCCGAACCAGGTCGCGACGCTCCCGGCCACCACGCCGAAGATCGCAACCGCAATGATGAGGATGAACAGCGGCAGGGTGACGGTGGCCATCCGGTCGTTCGCATCGAAGGGATCGAACGTCACCGTCACCGGATGACGGTTTGCGAACGCAAACACGATGAAAAGCACACCAAGCGGAATCACGATCAGGCCGGTCAGGAATTTTCGCATGATCTCTCTCGCGACGGTAGCGTCAAGCACTCATGCTGGACAGGTTCGCTTGCAGATTCATGGGGACGCCCCCCTGAACGTTCCTATGCGCTTGCTTCACTGGTGGCATTCTCGCGATTGAGCCGCTCGCGCATTTCCTTGCCGGTCTTGAAGAACGGCACGCTCTTCTGATCGACCGGGACGTGTTCTCCCGTGCGCGGATTGCGGCCCGCACGCGCGGGACGATGCTTGACCGAAAACGCACCAAAGCCACGCAGCTCGACGCGATCGCCTCGCGCGAGCGCGGCGACAATCTCGTCGAGAATTGCGTTCACGATGTTCTCCACATCCCGCTGATAGAGGTGCGGGTTGTGCTCGGCGATGCGTTGAACGAGTTCGGATTTGATCATCGAGACTGGGGCCCATAGACGGGAGGGACCATTTCCGTGAAAATGGTCAGGGCTGTCAAGTCGCTAAATGCGATTCGCCCGGTCGGAGGAAACCGCCGCAAAAATTCTGCACCGCGGCATTTGCGGGTTCTCACCCCCAAAAATGCCCGCGCGCGTCCGATTCGAGCCTCAATTGGAGGGTGCCGGCTGCCACAATGCCAGCATGCCGTCGAGACCCAACCGATCCGCCGCCCGCACCACGCCGGCCTGCTCGACCTGGCGCGCGACGCCGCTCAATCCCAGCGCATCGAAGGTCAGAAATGCGGCGGTGCGCAGGAACGTCAGGTCGCCAAAGCGCGGCGACAACTTGAAATCGCGCACCGGGAGGCCGGAAGCGACGTTCTTCTCGGCGACAAGCCACGCGATCGCAGTCCTTTCGTCGCCGAGCTGATCGATCAGCTTGAGGTCAATCGCCTGCCGCCCGGTGAAGACACGGCCGTCGGCGACCTTCTCCAGTTGCGCACCATCCATGCCGCGCCGGCTCTGCACCAGGCCGCGGAACCAGGCATAGGAATCCTTCACCAGCGAGTCGATTGCAGCGCGCGCTTCCGGGCTGGTCGGCTCATAGCCGTTCGGAGCCGCCTTCAACGGCGACGATTTCACCTCCTCAACCTTGATTCCGACCGTTTTCAGGAGCTCGGTGAAATTCGGATATTGAAACAGCACGCCGATCGAACCGACCAGCGCCGTCTGCTGCGCGACGATATGATCGGAGGCGAGCGCGGCGATATATCCGCCCGACGCGCAGAGCCCTTCGACCACCACCACCATCGGCTTCCTGGCCTTCAGGCGCATCAGGGCGTCGTAAAGCTGCTCGGACCCCGCCGTCGTGCCTCCCGGCGAATTGATGTGCACGATGACCGCGGGCGCGTTGGATTTGCCCAAGCGCTCCAGCGCCTCGACGCGGTTCTGGTCGCTGCGGATCAGGCCCTCGATGTTGACACGCTGGATCGCGCCGCCGCCCGTCAGCTTGCGGCCCCATGGCGTCGCATAGGCGCTGACGGCGATAACCGATGCGATCGCGATTAAAGCCGACGCGACGCGCCAGAAGGTGAGCTTGCTGCGCAACCTGCGGCGATCGACGATCGCATCCGACTCAATCGACATCGACATTCTCCATAAGGACCCGCGATCAGGCATCCACCCTGACGCTCGGCATCGGCCTTGATTGACCAAGTTACACCAATTGCAGCGCAATATGAAGAAACCAGAGTCTTTCACCGTTTCACGGAAACAGTGAAAGACTCTACGCTCTTGATTTGACACGTTTTCTTCACGCGAACCGGTATCCGCTTCGCTCGAAAACGCTATAGCGCGTATTCCGCAAAAGTGGATATTAGTTTTGCGATCGGAATACGCGTCAAAATAAAGCGAGAGTCCTGCTTCTGATTCCATCAGAAGCGGAAGGGCTCTACGCCAGCGGCTGGCGGCCGCGCCGATCGGGTGCGATCAGTTCAGGCCGTGGCCCCGACAACCGCTTGTGCATGTGGACCATGAAAGCCATGCCGAACAGCGGCGTCGCCAGGTTGACGATCGGAATCGCCACGAAACCTGCGATGACAAGACCGGCCAGGAACACCGTGGCGGCGTTGTCGCGGCGCATCGCCTTGGCCTCCTCAGGCGAACGGAACCGCATCGCCGCGAGTTCGAAATATTCCCGGCCGAGCAGCCACGCAGTGGCGATGAAGAAGGCGATGAAGCCCGCGCCGGCCACGAAGACGAAAGGCAGCGCGATCAGGTAGACGAGCAGCGTCAGCAGCGCGGTCTTGATGCCTTCGGACATCGCGAGGCCAAACGGCAGCGGCGCGCCGGGATGGTCCGCCGGATAATGTTCGCGCTCGACGATCTCGCCGACGTCGTCGACGAACACGCCCGCGACCAGCGAGGTGATCGTGGGCATCAGAAACACCGCGCCGAACACGATGCCGAAGCCCGCGGCGATCGAAATGATCCAGGCCAGGATGTCGAGCGGGGTATGAAAGGCCGGCCCAAGCATGGTTTCAGCCCAGAGTTCGCCGGAGCCGGCGAGCCAGCTCAACAATCGCTGCAGTCCGACGGCGGCGACGACGATCAGCACCAGCGCGAGCCCGATCGCGCGCCACAGGATGGCGCGCATCGGCGGCGACAGAATCTGCGTGAGGGCCTTGACGGCGGCACCCATCATGACGGTCAGTTCCCGGTGAACCCCAAGGCTCGGATACGAGGCTCGGATACGAGGCTCAGATAAACGCCGCGGCGCGCGCCGGCAAGGGCGCGGATCGGCGCGCATGCTTCCGCTGGGACGCGAATCGGCCGGCATGATGTGGCTGTCACGCTTGGGCAGCGTAAGTCTGCGCGCCGGCGAGTTCGGCCGCGATCATCGCGCCGAGCGCCATGTCGCTCTGCTGGCCGAAGCCGTGATGGACGATGCGGCCGCTACGGCCGATCAGGATGCTTGTCGGCGTCCCCTGCATGGCATAGCGGCCCATGGTGACCGGCAGCGGGGTGCCGTCGCCGGCGGCGTCGACGCCGATCGGAAACGTCAGCCGGTATTCGTGAATGAAGGCTTGAAGCGAAACCGGCGTCATCGCGGCATGATGCTCGAACACCGTGTGCAGGCCGATCACCTGCAAATCGGTCGCCTTGAACAGCTCATAGGCGCGCTGGGTTTGCGGCGTGCCATGCGCGACGCAGCCGGGACACAGCATCTGGAAGGCATGGAGCAGCACCGGACGGCCGCGCAGCGCAGCGAGCGTCAGCGGCTCGCCGGTGTTGAACCATTGCGACACCGCAAGCTCGGGAGCGGCGCCGTCCGCCTCGCTCATGAATGTCCCCGCATTGCACTCACTTTTTCGGAAAGAACCGGCTGATGCTGGTCAGCCGGTTCGGAAACAGGCGGCGGCGAATTGGCGTCGACCTGAAACAGATCAATCGCGCCCGCTACCTCCGCGAGCGGCTTCTGCCTGTCGGCCCAATGGAGCGAGAGATAGTCGAAACCCAGCACGATGGTCGGCTTGACGATCTCGAAATAGGGCGAGATGTCGAAATCGCGCGGCATGTAGAGCGAGGAATCGCGGATGTGCAGGATCTCGCGCCGCGCGCTGCGGCTGCCGGCGCGGGTAATCTTCGGCAGGATCGGATAGCGCACCGCCTCGAAGGCCTGCGCAATCAGCGCCGAACAGATGATCTTGGTCGGATCGCCGGAGCCGAACGCGATCATGCGCCGCCGCCAGCGCTGCGGCACCGGCAGCGGCACCAGATAGCGCATCAGATCGACGATATTCTTGGTATCGTAGCCGAAGCCGATGCGGTTGATGGCATAGCGGCACACCGTGGCGCGGTCCTCGTCGGACAGGCCGACCGGGCGGCATATCCGGGTGTGATACGGGAAATATTTCGACAGCGGCGCGGAGATCACGCCCTCGCCGACATTGGCCTCGATCAGGACATGCTTCTCGCCGTCAGGCTCGGCGGCGCCGGCGATCGGGCCGACATAAAGCGCGGCGTGCGACCATGTCGATTGCGTGAGATACTTGATGATGCCCGAGATGCGGCTGTTGCCTTCCACCAGGAGAACGTCGCCTTCCTGAATGAGGCCGCGCAGATGCTCCGGATCGCTCGGCGTGAACGGCTTGTAGCCCGACACCTCCTTCTGGAGGTACGCCGCAATCCATTTCCCGACCCTGTCGAGCACGAAGCCCATGGCAGTCTCTCTCCGCCGTTCGTCCCGCCGGTTTTCCACTCCTTATCATGGTCAAGAGCCATTGCAATTTAGTTCATGGCGGCAACCGCCAGATTACGATCGATTCACCATGACGGTTGTCGCAGAAGCATCAATGCGGCAAGTTCGCTGCGTCCCGAAATCCGAAATCCGCCGGTTCATGATTAAAATCCGTGATTCGCGTGCGATTTCAGGGCGGAAAGTTTCCCGTTGAATTGGGGACGGCGGGAACTTTTGGAATCACCGCACCGGAAATCCCGCAATTTTCAAGATCGGAAACCATGCCATGACAATGACGCGCCGCGATGTCCTGCTGGCGTTCGCCGCGCTCGCCGCAGGAGCTGAATACCGCTCGGCGGGCGCGGCATCGCTGCCGCGCGGGGCCGACGTGGTTGTAATCGGCGCGGGCGCCGCGGGCATCGCGGCGGCGCGGCGAATTCAGGCCGCGAACCGCAAGGTGGTCGTGGTCGAGGCGGCGGAGCGGATCGGCGGACGCTGCCATACCGATCTGACGACTTTCGATACGCCGTTCGATCGCGGCGCGCGCTGGCTTTTCGAGCCCGACACCAATTCGGTGGCAAGGCTGGCGCGAGGCGCAGGAACCGCGGTTTTTCCCGCTCCACCCGGCCAGAAAATCCGTATCGGGCGGCGCAACGCGCGCGCCGGCGAAACCGAACGGTTCCTTGCAACGCTGGTGCGCGCCAGGCGCGCCATCGCGGACGCTGCGCGCGGCAGGGCCGACCTCTCCTGCGCCGCCGCCATGCCTGGCGATCTCGATGTCTGGGCCGCGACGATCGACTTCGTGCTCGGCGCCAGCGCGACCGGAAAGGATCTGAAAGACCTCTCGGCGATGGATCGCGCGCGCGCGCCCCAGCGCCGCGCCGCGATCGGCTGCAAGCAGGGCCTCGGCGCGCTGCTCACGACGCTCAGCCAAGGTCTGCCGATCAGCCTGTCGACGCCGGCGGCCCGGATCATCTGGACCGGCCGCGATGTCGGAGTCGAGACGCCCGCGGGCCGCATCGGCGCGCGCGCCGTCATCGTCACCGTCTCCACCAACGTACTGGCTTCGGGCGATATCCGCTTCACGCCTGATCTGCCGAAGCGCCAGCTCGATGCCGCTGCAAAACTGTCGCTCGGCAGCTACGACCGCATCGCGCTGTGGCTGCCAGGCAATCCTCTCGGGCTCGGGCACAACGAAACCATGATCGAACAGAGCAGCGACCGGACGACCGCGCTGCTCACCGCGAACGCCAACGGATCGTCGCTGTGCACGGTTGACATCGCGGGCAGCTTCGGCCGCGATCTCTCGGCGCAGGGCGAGGCTGCAATGCTCGCATTCGCCACGGAATGGCTGACGAAACTGTTCGGCAGCGATGCGGCGGCGACGATAAAGCGGTCGGCCGTCACCCGCTGGAACGCGGCGCCCCATGTGCTCGGCGCCATGTCGGCGGCGGAAGTCGGCGGGCAGCCGTCGCGGAAAATCCTGGTCGAGCCGCTGGGCAGCCTGTTCTTCGCCGGCGAGGCCACTCACGAGACGCTGTGGGGCAGCGTCGACGGCGCATGGGAGAGCGGCGAACGGGCGGCCGATGCCGCGCTCCGCAAGATCGGCGCGCTCAGGGAGCCTGAACAGCCAGCGGCGGCAACGCGCAAACCGTCGCGGCATCACAGGCGGTCGCCGTCGCGGCATCCGCGAGACGCCTTCGGCTTTCCGCAGCCATGACGATGCGACCAAGGGCGCTGATCTCGTGGTCATCAGGCAAGGACAGCGCCTTTGCCCTGCATGAGGTCCGCAGGGCCGGCGCGTTCGACGTCGTCGGCGCGCTGACCACGGTGAACGAGACCTTCGGCCGCGTCTCGATCCATGGCGTGCGCGAAGACGTTCTGCACGCTCAACTGGCAGCCGCAGGGTTGCCGCCGCACGTGGTGCCGATACCCTGTCCCTGCTCCAACGAGGCGTATGAAGCGCGGATGGAAACCGCGATGGCGGACGCAAGGCGGAACGGCATCACGCACGTCATTTTCGGCGATCTGTTTCTCGCGGACATTCGCGCCTATCGTGAGCAGAAGCTCGCCGGCACCGGCGTTGCGCCGGTTTTTCCGCTGTGGGGCCGGCCGACCCCGGCGCTTGCCCACGCGATGATCGCAAGCGGGCTGGAAGCGCGTCTCGTCTCGATCGAGCGGGCGAAGCTCGACCTCTCGTTTGCCGGCCGCAGCTTCGATCAGGCGTTGCTGGCGGACCTTCCGGCTGGGATCGATCCGTGCGGCGAGAACGGCGAATTCCACACCTGCGTCATCGCGGGTCCGATGTTTTCTCATCGGATCGAGATCGCGTCCGGCGATGTCGTCGAGCGTGACGGGTTCGCCTATTGCGATTTGTTGCCGGCGTAATCGCGAGACACTTTTTATGCTTGGCCATAAGTATGCTTGGCCATTAGCACGAGGCCTTTCCGCTTCCGATAGAATCAGAAGCGGAACTCCATATTTTTGATTGACGCGTTTTCTTGACGCGAACCGGTAGCCACTTCGCTTGAAAACGCTAAGTCTGGTCCGAAACTCGTTGCTCCAAAACCTCGGTTCCGATGAATTCCATCCAGATTGCCTTCTCGCCGAGCGTCGCGATGAAATCGCGATGCGCGATGCGGTCGGCATCGGTTACGCGCGGCGCCAGCGGCGCAGGGCGCTGACGTCTCGGCATATCGAGTGTTCCACCGCTCTGGCGGGACACGGATTCCACCAGGATCAATTGCGACTGCCGGGCGCCGATCAGATCGATATAGACTTCCGCGAGCAGTTCCGCGTCGAGCAACGCCCCGTGTTTGGTCCGGCGACTGTTGTCGATGGCGTAACGCGAGCAGAGATCGTCGAGCCGGTTCGACACGCCCGGATGTTTCCGTCGCGCCAGCAGCAGCGTATCCACCAGCCGGTCCCGCCCGATTGCCTGTCGTTTGAGGCGATCGAGTTCCGCATTGATGAAGCCGATATCGAACGAGGCGTTGTGGATGACGAGCGGCGCGTCGCCGACGAAGTCCAGAAACTCATCCACGATCTGCGCAAATAGCGGCTTGTCGGCAAGAAATTCGCTCGACAGGCCATGCACCGCGAATGCTTCCTGCGGCATGTCGCGTTCCGGATTGATGTAACGATGGAACGTCTGCCCCGTCGGCATGCGATTGAAGATTTCAACACACCCGATCTCGACCAGGCGATCGCCGCGCAGCGGATCGAGGCCGGTTGTTTCCGTGTCAAGAACGATTTCGCGCATAATTCCTTTGACTCGCGAATCAGGGACGCCGCCGCGGCATTTTAGCAGCCTGCGCCAGAATTTCCCGGATGCGCTCGCGCACATGGTCGATACCATGCGAGGTGTCCACTACGAAATCCGCCCGGCTGCGCTTTTCAGCGTCGGGTAACTGCCGGGCCAGAATCGTCGTCAGTTTGTCGTCCGTCATGTTGTCTCTCGCCAGGATGCGCTCGCGTTGAATAGCCGGCGTCGTGGTGACGACGACGACCGCATCGACATGCTTCTCGCCGCCGGTTTCGAACAGCAGCGGAACATCCACCACCGCCACATCGGCCCCCCATCGCTCGGCCCGGTCGAGAAACGCCTGACGATAGGCGTGCAGCATCGGATGCACGATCTGCTCGAGCCGCGTCATGGCTGCAGCGTCGTGGACCACCCTCGCCGACAACTTCTCGCGGTCGACCTTGCCATCGACGGTGGTTCCGGGAAACGCCGCTTCGATAACCGGTGCCGCCTCCCCTTCGTAAATTTTGTGAACGGTCGCATCGGCATCGTAAACCGGCACCCCGGCTTCCGAAAAAAGCTTGGCGGTGGTCGATTTCCCCATTCCGATCGATCCGGTCAGCCCGAGCACCCGCATATGCAAACATCCGACGTCACAACGACAGCAAACCCTGACCGCGCAGAAAAGCGAGCAGCGGCAACAGCGGCAAGCCCAGAATGGTGAAATGATCGCCGTCGATCCGGCTGAACAGGTGGACGCCCAGCTTCTCAAGCTGATAGGCGCCGACGCTTGCGGTGGCCGCATCGCCAGCCGCATTCAGATAGGCCTCGATCGCCTCCTCGCTCAGCTCCCGCATCGTCATGCGGGCGGCCGATACGTTCTCAAAGAGCAACCTGCCGTCGCGCACGATCGCGATACCGGCGTGCAGCGTGTGAGTCCGGCCGGATAGCGCGCGAAGGTGTTCGGCAGCCCCCGCGCGGCCAGCCGGCTTGTTGAACAGGCGGTCCTCGCATTCAAGCGTCTGATCGGCTCCGATGACGTAGCGGCCGGCCGAGCGCGACGACACCTCGCGGGCTTTTTCGCAAGCCAGGCGAACGGCGATTTCATCACCTCTGGCGAGGCCTGAGCTTCGCTGAATGGCCCGCTCGTCGATCGCGGCTGGAACGGTCTCGAATGACAGGCCGGCATTTGCGAGCAATGCCTGGCGAACCTGGCTTCGCGATGCCAGGATCAGGGGATTCGATCCACGCCAGACCGTCGTCACCGGCCGTGTTCCGACTGCCGCTGCCGTTGGCGATCCGCAAACAACTTCATGATCGCTGCAGCGGTCTCTTCAATCGACCGGCGCGTGACGTCCAGTTGGACCCAGTCGTGCTTCACGCTGAGGCGGCGGGCGTAGGTCACTTCTTCGGTCACCGACTGGCGATCGATATAACTCTCGTTGCCGGCGCCCGACCCGATGCTCAACAGCCGGTTCTGACGGACCTGGATGAGCCGCTCGGGCACCGCATGAAGGCTGACGATCAACGGCTTCTTCAGAGTTTCCAGTTGATGGGGAATAGCGATGCCTGGCACCAGCGGCACGTTCGCCGTGCGGATGCCGCGGTTGGCAAGATAGACCGACGTCGGCGTTTTCGACGTGCGCGACACGCCGACCAGCACGACGTCGGCTTCCTCCAGACCTTCGACATGCTGTCCGTCGTCATGCATCATGGTGTAGTTCAAGGCGTCGATGCGCCTGAAATAATCCGCGTTCAGCGTGTGCTGCGCGCCGACCCGGCCGATCGTGGAAGCGCCGAGATAGGCCTGAAACAACTGCATCACCGGGCCGATAATCGAAAGGCTCGGGCTGTTGATCTCCTGGCACTTGGCTTCGAGACGCTCCACCAGATCCTTTTCCAAAAGCGTGAACAGAACGATCCCCGGCGCTTCCTCGATTTCCGCAAGAACGCGGTCGAGCTGCTTCTGGCTGCGCACCAAGGGATAGACATGTTCCACCGGCGTGAGGTTGGCATATTGGGCGGCGACGGCGCGCGACACCGTGATCAGCGTCTCGCCGGTCGAATCGGACACCAGATGAAGATGAAAATTGCTGCCGGTGATGGGCGCCATGACCCCTGAATACCCTGTGCATCGCTGTGGAGTTCAATCCCCGATACGGCTCATCCGGCAAGGACCGCGGGATAACCGGTGATTTTGCTCACAGGCCTCACGGCAGGGATAACTCCGTCGATCGCGGGCAATGATAATGAGACTGTGTGGAATTGTCTCTGGGTAATTGCGGGCCAGCGACGCGTAAGTGTTTGCGCCGCTAACGATCTTTCGGATACGCGGCCGAGCGAGTATAAATTCAGGGATGTTGTGAAGAAGCCTTTGAAAGAGCCGGGACAGAATTGCGCCCGCCAAATTCACGGTCACTTAGACTCAAACCTTAAGAATCTTAAAAGTAATTTTTAGAAAAGAGTCGCTTGCGGAGATCGTCCCGATCGGGTCTCTATCCGTCGCCGGAATAACCCTGATGCCGGCTGTATGTTCCGACAGATCGACAACCCGTCGGGCCATTCCGAGCGAGAAGACCGATGTACGAATGGATCAAGGCATTTCATGTGATTGCGGTCATTTCCTGGATGGCCGGGATGCTCTATTTGCCGCGATTGTTCGTTTATCACTGCGAGGCCGAGATCGGCTCGAAACAGTCCGAGACCTTCAAGGTGATGGAGCGGCGACTCTTCAAGGCGATCATCAACCCCGCGATGATGGTGGCATGGGGGCTCGGGCTTTATATGATGTGGGTGCATCAGTGGTATCTGGCGGGTTGGTTTCAGGGGAAGCTGGCGCTGGTGATCCTGATGTCCGGCATTCATGGCTATTTCGCTCGCCGCGTGCGGGATTTCGCCGCCGACCGGAATGTGATGAGTCAAAGATTCTATCGTATTATCAATGAGGTGGTTACGGCTCTCATGGTCGGTATTGTCATACTGGTCATCGTCAAGCCTTAAAACCTCTCCAGCGGGAAGGCGCAGGGGGATCGGTCGGCTGGAAGAATAGGTCTATCAATAGCTTGCGTGCCGTCTGTCGTCACCCGCATCCGCTTTGGTGACCGCCGCAGGACGGATGGGCAAGACGCGGCTGGGAGCTGGCTCCGGGGCGTCAAGCTGCGTGAAGACGTCAACCTGTGACAGAAGACTATAGCGTTTTCGAGCGAAGTGGAATCCGGTTCGCGTGAAGAAAACGCGTCAAATCAAGAGCCTAGAGCCTTTCACTGTTTCCATGAAACGGTGAAAGACTCTAGTGCACCCCTCCTTGCACGAAAGCCGTCAATTTTCTATATTGTGAGTTATCCCACCCCAAGCAGGCGGATGTGGTTGCGTTCCGGTTTCGTTGTTGAGCCGGCCGCCACGCCAGATTTGAAGCCTTTCGGCATCTTCCTCGCTCAAGGTTTTTTCACGGTCAGGATCTGCGGACTTTCCTTTCAGCCGTCTGCATCTTCATGAACCCGCCTGATCACCTCCTCAAAGCGTTCCACAGGACCCTCCCAAATGCGGGAAATGAAACTTCAGGACCTCAAGGCCAAGACGCCAGCCGAACTCGTCTCGTTTGCAGAAGAGCTTGGGGTCGAAAATGCCAGCACCATGCGCAAGCAGGAGCTGATGTTCGCCATTCTCAAGCAACTGGCGATTCAGGAAATCGACATCATCGGCGAAGGCGTGGTCGAGGTTCTTTCCGACGGCTTCGGTTTTCTGCGCTCGCCGGACGCTAACTATCTGCCGGGTCCGGACGATATCTACGTCTCGCCGTCGCAGATCCGCCGCTTCGGCCTGCGAACCGGCGATACCATCGAAGGTCACATCCGAAGCCCGAAGGAAGGCGAGCGTTACTTCGCGTTGTTGAAGGTCAACACGCTCAATTTCGAGGACCCCGAGAAGTCCAAGCACAAGGTCAACTTCGATAACCTGACGCCGCTGTTCCCGGATCAGCGGTTTCGGCTCGAACTGGAGGACTCAACCCGCAAGGACCTGTCGGCGCGGGTCATTGATATCGTCGCTCCGATCGGCAAGGGACAGCGTGCTCTGATCGTGGCGCCGCCGCGCACCGGCAAGACCGTGCTGATGCAGAATATCGCGCACTCCATTACCGCCAATCATCCCGAATGCTATCTGATCGTTCTTTTGATCGACGAGCGTCCGGAAGAAGTCACCGACATGCAGCGCTCGGTGAAGGGCGAGGTCGTGTCCTCGACGTTCGACGAGCCGGCTGTGCGCCACGTCCAGGTCGCGGAGATGGTGATCGAAAAGGCCAAGCGGCTGGTCGAACATGGCCGGGACGTCGTGATCCTGCTGGATTCGATCACGCGCCTGGGCCGCGCCTACAACACCGTGGTGCCATCATCTGGCAAGGTGCTGACCGGCGGCGTCGATGCCAATGCCTTGCAGCGGCCGAAGCGGTTCTTCGGCGCAGCACGCAACATCGAGGAAGGCGGCTCGCTGACCATCATCGCCACTGCGCTGGTGGACACCGGCAGCCGCATGGACGAGGTGATCTTCGAGGAGTTCAAGGGCACCGGCAACTCGGAACTGATCCTCGACCGCAAGGTCGCCGACAAGCGCACCTTCCCGGCGATCGACATCGCGCGCTCCGGCACGCGCAAGGAAGAATTGATCACCGATCCGCAACTGCTCAAGAAGATGTACGTGTTGCGGCGCATTCTCAACCCGATGGGCACCATGGATGCGATCGAGTTCCTGCTCGACAAGCTGCGCAACACCAAGAACAACTCTGAATTCTTCGAGTCGATGAATACCTAATATCGCCGCGTTCTTGTCGTCATGGCCGGGCGCAGCCATTCGGATGGCTTCGCTTCGCTTGCCTATTTAGACGTGGCTGCACGCGACGGGCCCAAGAATGACGCATTGAACGACGGCGGGTTATAGATCTCTGTTTCGCGGGACGATGCTGCTACGCGGACACTCGTTGCTTCACAAGATCGATCAAAGCTTCCGGCGTCGTCACGGGCAGCGAGCAGCTCTGGTTGCGGCAGACAAAGACTGCGGCGCCCTGCACGGAATCCGCCTTGGCGCGCGCCGGATGATCAGGCGGCAGCGCATCGGCACGCGGCGCATGCAGCACGATGTTTGTGGCGTGCGGCAGTTTTCGTGCGACGCTGAGCAGCGCGTCGGCTTGCGCGCCCTCTCCGACCACGACGATTTCCGCGCCGGTGAGGCGGAGATCGAGCGCGTTCATGAGCGACAACTGGCCGAAGCCTGTCGCGGTCGCGTTCGGCAGCAAGGCGGCGAACAGCGCGTCGATGCGCTCGCGCCACTTTGTATCGCCGGTGAGCGCCGCGAGGCGCACCAGGTTTTGCGCGATCAGTCCGTCATGGTTGGGAATGGAGTCGTCGGCCGTCGAGTGCGGCCGCACGATCAGCCCTTCGGCGTCGTCGGCGGTGAGATAATAGCCGCCGTGCTCGACGTCGGCGTAATGTGTGTCCAGCATCGCCTGCCAGCACAGCGCCTGCTCGAGGAACGCGTTGTCGCCGGTTGCCTCGAACAGCGCGAGGGCTGCGCGTCCCATCGCGGCATAGTCGGAAGCGAGCGCCGGAATCAGCAGCCTGCCCTCGCGCCACGAATGACCGAGCCGCCCGTCGCGGGTCATCGCGGTCCGAACGAAGTCGTACGCGGTACGCGCGGTTTGCAGCCAGTCCGCGACGTCGAAAGCGCGGGCCGCGTGAACGAGCGCGGCGATCATCAGGCCGTTCCAGTCGGCGAGCACCTTGTCGTCGAGGCCTGGACGGACGCGGCTCGCGCGGCGTGCCAACAGCTTTTCGCGCAATGCCCGTATGCGTGGACCATCGCTGTCGTCGAGGCCGGAACTCTTCAGGCGATTGGGAATGTTATGGCCTTCGAAGTTGCCCCTCGCCGTGATGTCGTATCGCGCGGCAAAATCGGCGGCGTCGGCCGCGCCGAGCACCTCTTCAATCTCTTTTAGCGACCAAACGTAGAACTTGCCCTCCTCGCCTTCGGAGTCGGCGTCGAGCGAGGATGCAAAGCCGCCCTCGCCGGTCAGCATTTCCCGGCGAAGCCAATCGACGGTCTCGATCGCGCGTTCGCGGTACAGCGGATTGTGGCTGCGCGCATAGTCGAGCGCGAGCAGGTCGAGGATCTGCGCATTGTCGTAAAGCATCTTCTCGAAGTGCGGCACCAGCCACTTGTCGTCGACCGAATAGCGGGCATAGCCGCCGCCGAGATGATCATAGATGCCGCCCTGGCTCATCCGCGTCAGGGTCAGCGCGGTGGCGGCGAAGAAGCGCTCGTTGCCGGTGCGCGCGCCGGCGCGCCAGAGAAATTCCAGCACCGAACACTGTGGAAATTTCGGCGCGCCATGCAGGCCGCCATTCACCGGGTCGATCGAATGCGCGATCGAGGCCGCCGCGCTATCGAGTTCGGCAGGCCCGAGGTTCGCCGGATTGTCGGACCTTGCGCGCTCGGAGAGCCGCGCGAGCAGCGCGTCGCGGTTGTGCGCGATGCGGTCGGGCTTGTCGTGAAAAACCCGCGCCACTGATTGCAGGACGTCTGTGAATGCCGGGCGGCCGTAATCCGGCAGCTTTGGAAAATAGGTGCCGCCCCAGAACGGCGATCCGTCTGATGACAGGAACATCGTCAGCGGCCAGCCGCCCTGCTCGCCGAGGTGATGCAGCGCGGCCATATAGATCTGATCGATATCCGGACGCTCCTCGCGATCGACCTTGATGCAGACGAACAACTCGTTCATCACCGCGGCGACTTCGTCGTCCTCAAAACTCTCATGCGCCATGACGTGGCACCAGTGACAGGCGGCGTAGCCGATCGACAGCAGGATCGGACGGTTGGTCCGCTGCGCCTCGGCCAGCGCATCGGGTCCCCACGGCCACCAGTCGACAGGGTTGTGCTGGTGCTGCAGCAAGTAAGGACTTGTCTCCGCCGCGAGACGATTCGCGGGACGGCCGGAGCCGGCTGCGGCGTGATTCATGGCGAGGCGTCCTTCTTTCGAATATGCGATAATGGAGTGGCAGCAAGGCTTTGCCGCTGTCGTCCGCGTCTGTTGTGTCGTCGAAGCCGGTTAAGACAATAAGCAATGCACCCGCGAGAGCAAACGATCTTCGCCCTGTCGTCGGGCCGTCCGCCGTCGGCGATCGCGGTGGTGCGCGTATCGGGTGTGCAGGCGGGACCGGCGCTTGAACACGTCGCAGGAATGATTCCCGCCGCGCGCGTGGCGAAGCGAGTCATGTTGCGCGATTCGTTCGGCGAAGTAATTGATGACGCTATCGTTTTGTGGTTCCGCGCGCCTGCGAGCGCGACCGGCGAGGACGTCGCGGAGTTCCACGTTCACGGCGGTCGCGCGGTGCTGCATGCATTGTTCGCTGCGCTGTCATCCATCGACAATGTGAGGGCAGCGGAGCCGGGAGAGTTTACCCGCCGCGCGTTCGAAAACGGCAAGATCGATCTCACCGAAGCCGAAGGTCTCGACGATCTCATCCATGCCGACACCGACCGGCAGCGCCGGCAGGCGGTGCGGCAGTTGCAGGGCTTGCTCGGCGATCGCGCGCGCGAATGGCGCAGACAACTGATCGAGGCGTCAGCCTTGATCGAGGCCGGAATCGATTTCGCGGACGAAGGCGACGTGCCGGAAGACCTGTCCGAGCCAGCGATGGCAAAGATCGGGCGACTCCGCCGCGAGATCGAAAAAACCCTTGCGGCATCGGCGCAAGGCGAGCGGCTGCGCGACGGGCTGACAGTCGCGATTGCGGGACCGCCGAATGCCGGCAAGTCGACGTTGCTCAATCGCCTGGCGCGCCGGGACGCGGCGATCGTCTCGCCATATGCCGGCACCACGCGCGATGTCATCGAGGTTCATCTCGATCTCGATGGTTATCCCGTGATGCTGATCGACACCGCGGGCATTCGCGAAACCGAAGATCCGGTTGAGCGGGAAGGTGTGCGGCGGGCGATGGAGCGGGCTGCTGCTGCGGATCTGGTGTTATGGCTTGCCGATGTTGATGGCGACGGCACCGATCCGTTGCTGCCGATTGGCGAGGGGAGCGTGCCGGTTTGGCGGGTGCGCAACAAGGTCGATCTTTCAGGGTCCGAGACCGATGAGACGAAGTCGGGGCAGCTTGAGGCGAAACCGGGGCAGGAGGCGGCGACGAAATGTTTCCGGATTTCGGCGGCGCGGGGCGATGGCGTCGACGGCCTGGTTGCCGGGCTGGCGTCATTCGCAGGCGACTGGTTCGGTTCGGGCGAGATAGCCGGTATCACGCGTTTGCGGCACCGCAACATATTGCGGGAAGCCGCAGCATCGCTTGCGAAAGCGGAGAAGTTCAACGGCAACGCCGACGAGCTCGTGGCGGAGGAGCTTCGGGCTTCGAGCCAATTGATGGGACGGCTGCTGGGGCGCGTGGACATCGAGGATATTCTAGATTCGCTCTTTAAGGACTTTTGTATCGGGAAATAAATGAATAATAATTCACTTCTTAACATAATCGGAGGGGCGCGGAAGGTGGTGGTCAGTCGCGCGCCCTGCAAAATGTTTCACGTGAAACGTCCCTGGACCGGCGCGATAAAATCCGGCTTTCAGGACGGTCCTCGCCTGGGCTAGAAGTCGGGTGAATAGAATGCGAAATGCCATGACACCATCGTTCGACGTCATCGTGATCGGAGGAGGGCACGCCGGCTGTGAAGCCGCGTCAGCGGCCGCGCGAATGGGCGCCCGGACGGCGCTCGTTACCCATCGCTTCGCCACCGTCGGTGCGATGTCCTGCAATCCGGCGATTGGCGGCCTGGGCAAGGGCCATCTCGTCCGCGAGATCGACGCGCTGGACGGGCTGATGGGCCGCGTGGCCGACGCGGCCGGCATCCAGTTCCGGATGCTCAATCGCCGCAAGGGTCCGGCGGTGCGCGGCCCGCGCGCCCAGGCCGACCGCAAGCTTTATGCCGCCGCGATGCAGGGTGCGATTCGGGAGACCGCAAATCTCCAGGTGATCGAAGGCGAGGCGGACGACCTGCTCATTGCCAACGGCAGTATCGCCGGCATTCGCCTGAGCGACGGCCGTGAGTTCGGGGCCGGCGCGGTCGTTGTCACCACGGGCACCTTTCTGCGCGGGCTGATCCATCTCGGTGAGAAAAGCTGGCCGGCTGGCCGGGTCGATGAAGCGCCGTCGCTCGGCCTGTCTGCGGCCTTTGAGCGGATCGGCTTTACGCTCGGCCGCCTCAAGACCGGGACGCCGCCACGGCTCGACGGCGCCACCATTGACTGGACGGCAGTGGAAATGCAGCCCGGCGACGATCCACCGGAGCCGTTTTCGGTCATGACCGATCGGATCACGGTGCCGCAGATCCAGTGCGGCATCACCCGCACCACGCCGGCCACCCACGACGTGATCCGGACCAATGTGCACCGATCGCCGATCTATTCCGGCCAGATCACGAGTTCGGGGCCGCGCTATTGCCCGTCGATCGAGGACAAGGTGGTCCGTTTCGGCGATCGCGACGGCCACCAGATTTTCCTGGAGCCGGAAGGTCTCGACGATCCCACGGTCTATCCCAACGGGATTTCGACCTCGTTGCCGGAGGAGGTTCAACGCGCGATCCTCGCGACGATTCCGGGTCTCGAGCGCGTCCGGATGACCCGGCCCGGCTATGCCATCGAATACGATCACGTCGATCCGCGCGAGCTGGAGCCGACCCTGCAGACCCGCCGCATGCCGGGGCTTTTCCTCGCCGGCCAGATCAACGGGACCACGGGGTATGAGGAGGCCGCGGCGCAGGGGCTGGTCGCGGGCCTCAATGCAGCGCTGGCGGCGGGCGGGGGCGATCCGGCCGTTTTCGACCGCGCCGATGGCTATCTCGGCGTGATGATCGACGACCTCGTGACCCGCGGGATTACCGAGCCCTATCGGATGTTCACCTCGCGGGCCGAATATCGCCTGACGCTCCGCGCCGACAATGCCGACCAGCGGCTGACGGACAAGGGCATTGCAATGGGCTGTGTCGGGGCAGGGCGCGCCACGCATCACCGGGCCAAGATGGCGGCGTTGGAGGCGGCGAAGGCGCAGGCGAAATCGCTGTCGGTGACGCCGAACGAGGCCGGACGGCACGGGCTTTCGCTCAACCGTGACGGCCATCGGCGGTCGGCCTTCGAGCTTCTCGCTTACCCGGAGATCGGGTGGGGTGAGGTGACCGCGATCTGGCCGGAGCTCTCGGCTGTCGATCCGAAAATCGCCGCGCATCTGGAGATCGATGCCAAATACGACGTCTACCTGAGGCGCCAGATCGCGGATGTCGAAGCATTCCGGCGGGACGAGGGGCTTATCCTGACCGGGATCGACTATTCAGACGTACCAGGCCTCTCCAACGAGGCGCGCAACCGGTTGGAAAAAGCCCAGCCGCGTACGGTGGGGCAGGCGGGACGGCTCGATGGCCTGACGCCAGCCGCGCTCGGTATCCTGGCGGCCTATTTGCGCCGGGAAGCCCGCAAGAGAGCCGCCGCCGCCCCGGGCTGAGCGGATCCGGCCCGCGATGTTTCACGTGAAACATCCACGCATGATCGCCGCCTGCGAATGCAGTGACCAGAGAGCGTTTCAAGCGAAGTGGCCACCGGTTCGCGTAAAGAAGACGCATCAAATCAAAACATAGAACCCTGCCTCTGATTCCATCAGAAGCGGGAAAGGCTCTATGGCATGAAGGATCGTTTGCCAGGGCAGCCGGGTGGACCGCTGCGCTATGGGTTGCTGTTTTGCAGCGACGACCCAGAGGAACAGTACAACGTAGGCCTGCTCAACCCGGCCAAGCCTGAAGAATGGGCGTTGCTCGAAACGCCCATACCAGCGGCCGAGCACCGCCCAATCGGCCAATGGCCGACCCGAGCAAAGCCCAGGACCAAAATATCTGGCCGGGAATCACGGTATCTCGTATGCTGCCACGTAACCATGCCCAAACCTTTACAGGCTCGTTCCGTTTCCACCGCCGACAAGGCGGCTGCGCTGGCGCTGACCCCTGTTTCACGTGAAACCGAGGCGAGGCTGGACGCCTACGTCGATCTGCTCGGCCAATGGCAGACCAAAACCAATCTTGTCGCCCCGTCGACGCTGCCGCAGCTTTGGACGCGCCACATCGCCGATTCGCTCCAGCTTTTTTCGCGGGCGCCGCAGGCGAAACTCTGGGCTGATCTCGGCAGCGGTGGCGGGTTCCCCGGTGTCGTGCTGGCATGCGTTCTCGCGGACGTCCAAGGCGCGCGGGTCGATCTTGTTGAGCGCAACACCAAAAAGGCCGCCTTCCTGCGAGAGGCTGCCCGGATCACCGGGGCGCCCGCCGTCATTCACAACGCGGATATTGGGGATTACGTGGAAAGATTGGAGGGCCGGATCGATTGCGTGACCGCGCGGGCGCTGGCGCCTCTACAAGTGCTGCTCGGCTTCGCGGAACCTCTGGTCAAACAGGGCGCCAAGGCACTGTTTCTCAAGGGGCAAGATGTAGAAGCTGAATTGACGGAAGCCACTAAATATTGGAACATTAAGCCTTGCATTCATTCCAGCCGCACCGGCGGAGGAGGCTGGATCGTCGAACTCGATCACATCGAGCGGCGCGATCATTCTCCCATAAAGCATGGTCTCGCGCATGACTGTAATTGATGAAATATATCAATACGATAGAGATGACGAATCGTCCGCCGGCCATCCCCGGATCATTTCGCTCGCGAACCAGAAAGGCGGCGTCGGCAAGACGACGACCGCGATCAATCTCGGCACCGCGCTGGCTGCGATCGGCGAAAGCGTCCTGATCGTCGACCTCGATCCCCAGGGCAACGCATCGACCGGCCTCGGCATCGATCGCCGCGACCGCAACGTCTCCACCTACGATGTGTTGATCGGCGAAGCGCCGTTGCGCGACGCCGTGGTGCCGACCGCGGTGCCGCGCCTGCATATTGCGGCCTCGACCATGGACCTCTCGGGTCTCGAACTCGAACTCGGCGCCACGAAGGATCGCGCCTTTCGTCTGCGCGACGCGATCACCGGGCTCAACGGCAACGCAGCCGACAATGTCGATTACACCTACGTACTGATCGACTGCCCGCCGTCGCTCAACCTTCTCACCGTCAACGCGATGGCGGCGTCGGACGCGATCCTGGTGCCGCTGCAATGCGAGTTCTTCGCGCTCGAAGGCCTGTCCCAACTTCTGCAGACGGTCGAGCAGGTGCGCACCACCCTCAATCCGCATCTGTCGATCCATGGCATCGTGCTGACCATGTTCGACTCGCGCAACAACCTGTCGAACCAGGTCGTCGCGGACGTACGCCAGTTCATGGGCTCGAAGGTCTACGACACCATGATCCCGCGCAACGTTCGCATTTCGGAAGCGCCGTCCTACGGCAAGCCGGTGCTGGTCTACGATCTCAAATGCAGCGGCAGCGAAGCCTATCTGAAGCTCGCGACCGAAGTGATCCAGCGCGAGCGCGAGTTGCGGACGACGCATTGAGCACGACCGTCGTCCCCGTGCAGGCGGGGACCCATAACCGCTGGCGTTTTTGTTCTCGCAGGTAGGTCAAATAGGGCCGGTAACGCTTTCCACATCATCGGTGACACGGCGTCGGGTCTCCGCCTGCGCGGGCACGACGCCAGAATGAATACTTACGGAGTTACAGATGAATCCAAGGGAGCTGGCGATGGCCGACGAAGCGCGTTCGCGACTGGGCCGCGGTCTTGCAAGTCTGATCGGCGACGTCGGCGGCGAGGCGGCCCACGCCGAGCGCCCGCGCACGCAGCGCAAGGTGGCGATCGAATTCCTGAAACCCAATCCGCGCAATCCGCGCCGGGCGTTTTCCGATGTCGAGCTCGGCGAGCTGGCCGATTCGATTCGCCAGCACGGCGTGATCCAGCCGATCGTGGTGCGCCCGGTGAAGGGCGTTCAGGATCGCTACGAGATCATCGCCGGCGAACGGCGCTGGCGCGCGGCGCAGGCGGCGGGATTGCATGACGTCCCGATCGTGCCGGTCGACGTCAGCGACCACGTCGCGCTGGAGATCGCGATCATCGAGAACGTGCAGCGCGAAGACCTCAACGCGATGGAAGAGGCGAAGGGCTATCACGCGCTTGCCGACGAATTCAAACGCACCCAGGACGAAATTGCAAAGATCGTCGGCAAGAGCCGCAGCCACGTCGCCAACATGATGCGGCTGACCAAGCTGCCCGAGGACGTGCAGGCGCTGATCGCTTCCGGCGAGTTGTCGGCGGGCCACGCGCGCGCGCTGATCGGCGTGCCCGATCCGTCTACGGCCGCGAAGCGCATCGTCGCGGAAGGGCTGAACGTGCGCCAGGCCGAGGCGCTCGCGCATGAGGCCGGCGTGCCGGAGCGCAAGCCGCCGAAGGCGCGCGCGGACAAGGCGCAGAAGGACGCCGATACGTTGGCGCTGGAAAAGCGGGTCAGCGACGCGCTCGGCCTTGCGGTGACGGTGGATCACAAGAACCCCGGCGGCGTCGTGCAGATCCGTTACCGCGATCTCGATCAGCTCGACGAGATTTTGAAGCGGCTGGACACCAAAAACTAGGGCATGGTTCTTTTGGCCCAACCGGCAACCTGTCATTCCGGGCTGTAGAGCGTTTTCGAGCGAAGTGGGGACCGGTTCGCGTGAGGAAAACGCGTCGACTAGGCTCTAGCCGATTTTCCGTGCCTCTTCCGGCAGCATGATCGGAATGCCGTCGCGGATCGGGTAGGCGAGTTTGGCCGAACGCGAAATCAGCTCCTGCCGCGCGCCGTCGAATTCCAATGGTCCCTTGGTCACCGGACAGACCAGAACCTCCAGCAGCTTGGGATCGACGGTGTCTTCGGAACGGTCGGAGGAGGTGGTCATGCATCTCTCTTTGAAAAACAGATCCGGCGAAATTCTGGAGCCGGTTCACTTACGATGAATCGGACTCGTCGCTTATCCTTTTGTTTGAGCGTAATCTTTTTTCCCAAAAAACGGTATTCGCTTTTCGAGATCATGCTCCAGATTCATTGTTTTTGACGCACGGCCTTCACGCGAACCGGTTTCCATCTCCGGGTCGAGCCCGAAAACATGCTTCGCTCGAAAACGCTGCAGCATTCGCACCCCCGCTTCAGCAGCTCTCCGGCTACTGCAATCCGGGGTCGCCGCTGGTGCGTTTTTTCGCGAGGTCCATTTCGGTGACGGCGATCAGAATTTCCGCGCGTGTTTTCAGGTCGGTTGCCTCCAGCATCGCCTGCTTCTCCGGCGGTCCATAGGGCGACATCATCGCCAGCGCGTTGACCAGAGCCTCGTTCGGGGCGTTCTCGATGCCACCCCAGTCCACCTTCAGGTCGTTGACCTTGAGGAAGTCAGTCAGCACTTCCAGAAGCCGCTTGCGGTCGACGGCGTCCTCGCCCTTGCGCGCGGTCAGATCATCGGCATAGGCGAAGAAATCCACCTTGCACTGGCGATAGGGCGTCAGCACCGTCAGTTCTTCCACGATCTTGAAACGCGAGACGCCGGTGAGTTCGAGGAGGTAGCGGCCGTCGCCGGATTCGGCGAACTGGGTGATGCGTCCGGCGCAGCCGACCTGGAACAGCTTTGGCTTGTCCTCGCTTGCGGAATGGGCGATGTCGGGCTGGATCATGCCGATCAGGCGATGGCCGTCGCGGAAGGCGTCGTCCACCATCGCGAGATAGCGCATCTCGAAGATGTTGAGCGGCATCTGCCCGCGCGGCAGCAGCAACGCGCCGGGCAGCGGAAACACCGGTATCACCTCGGGAAGGTCACCGGGACCGCGATAGTCGGCATTGATGGGCATGGGCGGGTCCGGTGCTATCGAAAAGTGCCTGCGAGGTCGAATTGATGTGAACCCCTGCCGCAGGCGGAAAGGCTGCTAGGAAAACAGGATCGTCGACAGACGCTTGCGTCCCTCGACGGTGGCTTGGTCGGCGCCGCCCCATGCCTCAAAAAACTGCACGAGCTGCTTGCGTGCCGCATCGTCATTCCATTTGCGGTCGCGCCTGACGATCTCGAGCAGGTGGTCGGTGGCCTCGCTCCGTTTGCCGGCGGCGTTCAGCGCGGTGGCGAGATCGAACCGCGCCTGATGATCGAGTGGATTGGCCGCGACCTTTCCTTCCAGCTCAGCGACGGGGCCAAGCGAATTCGCCTGTTCGGCGAGGTCGATCATGGCCTGCACGGCTTTTACGGCGGCGTCGCCGCGCTTGGATTCGGGCACCAGTTCGAGCGTCTGCTTGGCTTTGTCGAGCGCGCCGGTCACTGTGTAGCAGCGCGCCAGACCCGCGATCGCCGGAAGATTGGCGGCGTCGAAACCGAGAACCTCGGCGTAGATCGAAGCGGCCGTGGTCGGATCGTCCGCGGTGAGCGCGGCCTCCGCCTCTTGCAGGACTTCCTCGATATTCGGTGCGCCCGGCGCCGCCACGCCCTGGGTCAGCTTGTCGATGAAGGCTCTGATCTGGCTCTCTGGCGCAGCGCCCATGAAGAAGTCTACCGGCCGTCCGCCGGAGAAGGCAAAAACCGCCGGTATCGACTGGTTGCCGGTCTGTGCCGCAAGCTGCTGAAAAATGGCGGGGTGCTGATCGATGTTCATCTTCACCAGCCTGATCTTGCCGCCGGCGGCGAGCACGGCCTTTTCCAGGACCGGGGCAAGCTGGCGGCAAGGGCCGCACCACGGCGCCCAGAAATCGACCAGCACCGGCTGGTGCATCGATTCCTCGATGACGTCCCTCATAAAGGTCTGGGTCGTCGTTTCCCTGATCAGATCCGACGCCTGCGGTGGGGGGCCGCTGCCCTGCTCGACTATGGTCACGTGATCCTCGCCTGATCTTCCCGGAATGGGCCGATTCGACAACCGCCCGAACCCTTAATTGGTCCCTGCGGGGAAATTTTGCAATCGGCGGAACCGGCCGCCGGGCCGACCGGTCGGCACCCGGCGAATATAGCAGGATTTCTGCGCTGTTTTTGGCGTCCGTCGCGATAACGACCGCGAAGTCCGGGATTGCTGGTCCGATTCCGATCTTCGCAGCCGGTATTTTTTCCGAGAATCGACTCGGCATAACTGTCGGCAATATCTTGCTGTTGCATTCACAGGTCGCATTTGGCATAGGTCTGCGCTCCGGCGGCTTGAAAGCCGGATGCGTGTCGGATGCGGGTGTAGCTCAGGGGTAGAGCACGACCTTGCCAAGGTCGGGGTCGAGGGTTCGAATCCCTTCGCCCGCTCCAGTCTTCCAGCGCGCGCCGCTGGTTTTGCAAGGCGACGGAGCCTCGGAAGGCGTTGTCGCCGGACATGCTGGAGCATTTTGTCGCTTCGAGCCGCTTCAGATCCCGGCTTGCATCGGAACCCGGACCCCACGAAATTGATGTGATGCTCCCCGGCATTGAATTTGCTGGTCCTTTTGCGGGACCGGCGCAATCTGCCGTCGATTTCGTGCCTGCTGCGCGCCGGAAAACGCCCTCGCGGGGGGAGGGCCGAGGCGCGATTATAGTAAATCTACGATCTCCGTTAACCTCGCTTTAACCGACCCCATTCATGATCGGTAAACCACGCAAGCGCCCGCGAGTCGTGAGCCTGGTGTTCTTGGATCTAACTCCTGGGGAGGATCAATTGTTTTTCTTCAAAAAATGGTCGATCGCAAAAGAAAATGCGGCGAAAGCCGCAGCGATCAGCAAAGTTCAGGCCGTGACCGAACTCGGTCTCGACGGAACGATCATCACCGCCAATGATAACTTCCTTAACATCCTCGGTTACTCGCTCGCCGAGGTTCGAGGCAAGCACCACAGCATGTTCGTGGAGGCCGATGAACGGACCGGCGCCGCGTACCGCGAATTCTGGGCCCGTTTGAATCGGGGCGAGTCGCAGACCGCCGACTACAAGCGCATCGACAGCCACGGAGACGAGGTCTGGGTTCGGGCTTCCTATATTCCGGTGCTGGATTCGAGGGGAAAACCGACAAAGGTTATCGAGCTCGCGGCCGATATCACTGCCAAAAAGATCGAGGCCCTGGACCACGCGGGTCAGGTTTCCGCCATCGAACGCTCGCAGGCGGTGGTCGAATTCAACCTCGACGGCACGATCATTACCGCGAACAAGAATTTCCTGAGCGCGTTGGGCTACGCGCTTGGCGAAGTGCAGGGCAAGCCTGACAGCCTGTTCGTGGAACCGCAGGAGCGGGCAGGCGCGGCCTATCGCGAATTCTGGGCCAAGCTCAATCGCGGCGAGCCTCAGTCAGCCGAACTCAAGCGCATCGGCAAGAGCGGGCAGGAAGTCTGGTTTCAGGCGACCTTCAACCCGATCGGCGATGATAGCGGCAAGCCCTTCAAGGTCGTGAGCTTCGCGACCGACATCACCAGGCAGAAATTGCGGATGGCCGACCTGGAAGGCCAGATCGCAGCGATCGGGAAGGCGCAGGCGGTTGTCGAATTCGGCATGGACGGAACGGTCATGACCGCCAACGACAATTACCTGAAAACGCTTGGCTATGCCCTCGCCAAAGAAGTCCAGGGCAAGCATCACAGCATGTTCGTGGAAGCCGGCGAACGCTCCAGCGCCGCCTACCGCGAATTCTGGGCCAAGCTCAATCGCGGCGAGTCGCAGACGGCCGAATACAAGCGGGTCGGCAAGGACGGCAAGGTGGTCTGGGTTCAGGCGTCCTACAATCCGGTGCTGGATTCGAAGGGAAAACCGACCAAGGTCATCGAGCTCGCAACCGACATCACCGCCAAAAAGATCGAGGCGATGGAAAATGCGGGCCGGATCGCCGCGCTCGACCGCTCGCAGGCGGTGGCCGCTTTCAACCTGGACGGCACGATCCTCAGCGCCAACGAAAACTTCCTCAAGACGATGGGCTACGCGCTTGGCGAAGTGAAGGGCAAGCATGACGGCATGTTCGCCGGGCAGTCGGAGGGCGGCAAGTATCGCGAATTCTGGGCCAAGCTCAATCGCGGTGAATCGCAGTCGATCGAGTACAAGCGGATCGGCAAAAACGGCAAGGAAGTCTGGATCCAGGCTCTGTACAGCCCAATCCTTGATCTTGCTGGCAAGCCGTTCAAGGTCGTCACCTACGCAAGGGAGATGAGCGCCGCGGTCCGTGAATTCTACGAGACCATGGTCAAGTCGAGCGCAGAAGAGGCCAGACAGGATTTCGCGGTTGTTGCGGATGAGGTTAACAACACTGCCACCGCTGATTCTGCACCGCTGAGCATGCAGCGGCTGGAAGAGGCACGGCGCAGGACTGCGACCGCCGGTCGTTCCACGTTCTCCCAATTGCTGGATAACCTTCGGGCAGGGTTCAGCAACGCAATGACGTCCTCGACCAGAGCCGTCACCAACTTCCTGTGACGGCCCGCCGGTCAGGCAACAGAAAACAGTGCTGGCGACGGTGTTGAGCCGTCGCCAGTTTTTTGTGTCAACAGGCGAGCCTGAATTTCGCCGCAACCGGATGCGCTGATCAAAACGACGCTTTTCACGAACGTCGCGCGTTTGAATAAAAAACGAATCAACGTCGCGCGGCTTTGTCTTCCGGGGGTGGCATGGGCCGAAAAATCGTTCTGCTGTCCGATGGCACCGGAAATTCGGCGGCAAAGGTCTGGCGCACTAATGTCTGGCGCACGTTCGAAGCGCTTGATCTGTCGGGGACCGACCAGGTGGCGTTCTACGACGACGGTGTCGGCACCTCGTCGTTCAAGCCGCTCGCCATTCTCGGCGGCGCGTTCGGCTTCGGATTGAAGCGCAACGTCATCGACCTGTACAAGTTCGCTTGCCGCAACTGGCGCGACGACAGCGACGAACTGTTCGGCTTCGGCTTCAGCCGCGGCGCCTTCACCATCCGCGTGGTGATGGGGTTGATCCTCAATCAGGGTCTCGTCGCCGCCGACAGCGAGGCTGAACTGACGCGAAAGGCCAGGGCCGCCTATCGCCAGTATCGGCGCGAGCGTTTCCATACGTTCCTGCGCATCGAGGATGTCTTTCGCAGCTTGCGCGACCTGTTTCTGCCGAAGGACTATGACAAGCGCAACAATCGCCAGGTGAATCACATCCGCTTCATCGGCGTATGGGACACCGTCTCCGCCTACGGACTGCCGCTCGACGAGATGACGCGCGGCGTCAGCCGATGGATCTGGCCTCTGGAACTGCCCAACCACACGCTCGACTGCGCGCGCGTCAGGCGCGCCTGTCAGGCACTGTCGCTCGACGAACCGCGCACCACGTTTCATCCGGAATTGTGGGACGAGCGCGGCGCGGCTCCGCTGACGCCGCGCTACGACGGCAAGCGCTATCTCGCCGACGAGCAGATCAGCCAGGTTTGGTTCGCGGGCGTTCATTCCAATGTCGGCGGCGGCTATCCCGACGATGCGCTGGCCTACATCCCGCTGGTCTGGATGATGAAGGAGGCGCAACGCTGCGGCTTGCGGTTCAAGTCCGATCAGCGTCCGCCACTGGCGGATCCCGATCCGTTCAAGAATGCAATCTCGATGTGCGACAAGGACGGCCGGCTCTACGATCCGCGCAAGGGGCTCGGCAGTTACTATCGCTACGGGCCGCGCAAGCTGGCCGAACTCTGCCACTATCGCTTTTCCAGAAAGGACGAGGTCGTCATCGAGCGGCCGAAGGTGCATGCCAGCGCATTCAAGCGCATCGCCAGCCGTTCGCAAGGCTATGCGCCGGTCGGGCTGCCGAAGACCTATGACGTGGTGACCGAGGACGGGCTGGTGCTGACGCCGGATCAATACGGCTTCGAAAGCAGCACCGGCGCGCTGGCGCGCAGCGAAACGCAGGAGCATGTCTGGAACGAGGTCTGGAAGCGTCGGCTGGTCTATTTCGCGACCGTCGGCGCCACGGCCTGGCTGTTGCTCTATCCGCTGGCGCGCTCGCTGCCGCCTTCGGACGAATATACCAGCAGGTTTCGCTGGGTGTCGGACATCATCCGCGTCGTCGGCGGATTCCTTCCCGGCTTCGCGCAGACCTGGATCAACGGCTATGCGCGCAGCCCGGTGCAGTTCGCTGTATTGCTTGGGCTCGCTAGTTTGCTGGCGCTGTGGGGCGTCGTTCTCTCGACCCGGATCACCGACCGTATGAATGCGATCTGGCAGAAGACGCCGACGGCGCCGACAGGCTTGCCGACCAACTGGATCTATCTCCTGCGTTCTAGCCGGCCCTATATCTGGTTTCATCGGCAGTTGAAACGTCGCTGGGCGCCGGCGTTCTTCGCCGCATTGTTCCTCTATCTCGGCGCCACATTCGCCAGCCATCTCGCCTACAATGCGCAAGATATCTATGGTTTGGCCTGCGATGAAAAAAGCCCGAAGGCGCAGGGACTCGCGCGCGGCAAGCAGGCGACGTTTAATTTCAGGACGTCGCAGTTCTGCGCCGGCACGGGCATCGCGGTGGACGGTTTCGGCGCGCGCTATCTGGTTCAGGTCGAGACCACGCAGCCTTTCCGCGACGGCGGCATCCCCTCGCCGCTCGGCGGATTCTACACGACCGACGCGCAGCACTGGTGGCAGCGCGCGCTGCTGATGCTCGGTGTGCCGCTGCGCCGCGAACTGACACGGCCCTGGTTCCGCCTGGTGCTGCGCTACGGCGCGACCGGCGGCGAGGAGGTGTTTCTCGATCCCGATCCGGAGGACGGCACCATCGAAGCGGTGATCCGGCCGACGCGAAGCGGCGAACTTTTCATCTTCGTCAATGATGCGGTGCTGGGCGTTCCTAAACTGTACGACGTGTTCTACCGCAACAATGAAGGCTCCGCCAAACTCGTCGTGACGCGCAAGTGAAGTGGCCAAAGGCGTGGATGGCCGGGACGACATCCGGCCATGACGGGAAACGGGCATGCCTCGATGCCGCATGATCGGACAATGCTCTAAAACTCCGCCACCGCCGCCAGAATGCGCGCGATGTCCTGCGGACGCGACAGCCGGTGATCGCCGTCGCGGATCATGGTCAGCACCACGTCGTCGCTCGGCAGCCGCTCGGTCAGCGCGAAGGCATGCCGCCATGGGACGTCGGCGTCCTGCGCGCCCTGCAGGATGCGCACCGGACAGCCGGTCGAAATGGAGCCGCCGAGCAGCAGATGGTTGCGGCCTTCCTCGATCAGCTTGCGCGTGATCGGGTAGGGATCGCCGTAGTCCGACGGACGAAGCCAGGCGCCGTCAGTCTCGATGGCGCGCCGGACCTCCGGCGGGAAGGCTTTCCACATCAGTTCCTCGGTGAAGTCGGGTGCCGGCGCGATCAGCACCAGCCCGGCCAGCATGGCGGGGGACGATGCCTGCCGCGCGATCGCACGCGCCAGCAACAGCGCGATCCAGCCGCCCATCGACGAGCCGACCACGACCTGCGGGCCCTCGCAGAAGGCATCGAACACCGCAAGACCCTCCTCGAGCCAGCCGCCGATGGTGCCGTCGGTGAATTCGCCGCCGCTCATCCCGTGGCCGGAGTAATCGAACCGCACGCAGGCTCGGCCGCGTTCGGCCGCCCACGCGTCGAGCGCGAGCGCCTTGGTGCCCGCCATGTCGGACTTGAACCCCCCAAGCCAGAACAGGCCCGGAGAACCGCCGCTTCGCGCGCGCACGGCGATGGGACGCTTCGCCGCGCCGCTGCCGACCTCGATGAACTGCGCCGCCCCGCTCGTCATGATGTCCGTCCCGTCTTTCGTTGTATGTCGCGAGCCCGCCGGGGTCGTCAATGAACGTCGACATGGAACAAGCGGTGGCCGTCGGGTTTGTCCCCGGAGTTGTCCGGCGTGACCAAAATACCGCGCATTCGCCCGTTTTGCCCGCGTCCTGAATCCCCGCGCTTGCCCGCGGGCGCTTATTCCTTCAAAATGGGGGCGATCAGCAAAAGTGGACCCCGGTTTTGCGTCCGATCGCGCTCACCATGTATCAGGGGCGTATGATCTGATCGCTGAACCGCTTCCATTTTGACGGATCATGCGCCGTCGTCTTTCACAACATTGGAGAACCACCCATTCGCCGTCCCAACAGAGCGCCAATGCCCGTCGCGAAAGACGGGCCGCGCACCAACGATGAAATCCGCAATGCCCAGGTTCAACTGATCGACCAGGACGGCACCAACCAAGGTACCGTGGAAACGATCGCCGCGATCAAGATGGCCATGGATGCCGGCATGGATCTGGTCGAGATCGCGCCGAACAGCAGCCCTCCCGTCTGCAAGATCATGGACTACGGGAAATACAAGTTTCAGGCCCAGAAGAAAGCCGCCGAAGCCCGCAAGAAGCAAAAGGTTGTCGAGATCAAGGAGATCAAGCTCCGGCCGATGATCGACGATCACGACTACGACGTGAAGATGAAGGCGATGCAGCGGTTCTTCGAGGAGGGCGACAAGGTCAAGATCACCTTGCGCTATCGCGGCCGCGAGATGGCCCACCAGGAGATCGGCACCAAGCTGCTCGACAAGGTGAAGGCCGACGTCGCCGCCTATGCCAAGGTCGAGCAGGACGCCAAGTTCGAGGGCCGCCAGGTGGTCATGGTGCTGGCTCCGCGCTGAGGGTCAACGCTTCGCCAAACAGAAAACGTGTCATTGCCGGACTTGCTCCGGCAATCCGTCCTTCAAAGATGATGGATGCCCGGGGTGTCTGCGCGACGACGCGCTTTGCGCTGTTAGCCGGGTACGACAACGTTTTTGCGGAAACGGTTTGCGAGATCGCAGGGCCCCACGCCCAGGACACGCATTCGCACCCCTTCCCCGTTGCCAATCCGGCCATCCTCTGCCATAAGCCTGTCCTTCGCCGCCCGGCTGATTCAAGGGCTGCCGTGGCGACGACCCGTGCTGGATTTTCTCGGGATTTTCTTTCGGAAATACGAGAATAGCCGAGCACTTTTAATGCTCTAGCGAGCAATTTCAGCCACTTGGCCGCCCTCCGGGCGGATTTCGTCGTGGCGACAGGAGAGCCAAATGCCCAAGCTGAAGACCAAATCGGGCGCGAAAAAGCGCTTCAAGATCACGGCCACCGGGAAGGTCAAGCACGCCCAGCGCGGCAAGCGCCACGGCATGATCAAGCGGACCAAGAAGCAGATTCGTCAGCTTCGCGGCACCCGCGTGCTGTTCAAGACTGACGGCGACAACATCAAGAAATACTTCTTGCCCAACGCCTGACCTCCGCTCGCCGCGACGACGCGGCATCCCGCATTAACCCGTTGATTTTGAGAGGAGTTCAGTCATGGCTCGCGTCAAGCGCGGTGTGACGGCTCATGCCAAGCACAAGAAAGTCTACAAGGTCACCAAGGGCTTTTCCGGCCGCCGGAAGAACACCATTCGCGCCGCCAAGGCGGCCGCCGACAAGGCCGGCCAGTACGCCTTCCGCGATCGCAAGCGCAAGAAGCGCACCTTCCGCGCGCTCTGGATCCAGCGCCTCAACGCCGCCGTGCGGCCGTTCGGCATGACCTACAGCCGCTTCATCGACGGGCTGTCGAAGTCGGGCATCACCGTTGACCGCAAGGTGCTGTCGGACCTCGCCATCCACGAGCCGGCGGCGTTCCAGGCGATCGCCGAGAAAGCCAAGGCCGCGCTCGCGGCCTGATTGTTTTACCCTCCCCTGGAGGGGGAGGGTCGGCGCCGCATGACGACGCTTGCGTCGCTGTGAGGCGTCGGGGTGGGGTGTCCTGCCAACCTGCACGTGCCCCGCATTCCGATTCACCCCCACCCGATCTGCTTCGCAGATCGACCTCCCCCCTCCAGGGGGAGGTGGGAGAACGGGGCGCCGTCCATGTCCGATCCCGAAAAGTCCGATCTCGATTCCCTTCAATCCCAGATCCTCGGCCAGATCGCAGCCGCCACCGACGAGGCCGCGCTGGAAGCGGTGCGCATCGCAACGCTCGGCAAGAAGGGGTCGATCTCCGCGCTGCTCGCTACGCTCGGCAAGATGTCGCCCGAGGCGCGCAAGACGCAAGGCGCCGCGATCAACCTCGCCAAGGATGCGGTGACGCAGGCGCTGGGGGCGCGGCGCGAGGTGCTCAAGGCCGCCGCGCTCGACGCGCGTCTCGCCTCGGAAACCATCGACGTCACGCTTCCCTTGCGCGAGCCTCCTGCGGAGGCCGGCCGCATCCATCCGCTGAGCCAGGTGTGGGACGAGGTCACCACTATCTTCGCCGACATGGGCTTTGCGGTCGCCGAAGGGCCCGACATCGAGACCGACGACTACAACTTCACCCGGCTGAATTTTCCCGAAGGCCATCCGGCGCGGGAGATGCACGACACGTTCTACTTCAACCCGAAGGGGGACACCGGGTCTGAGCCCGGGGCAGGCGGCTCGCGCCTATTGCTGCGCACGCACACCTCGCCGGTGCAGGTGCGCACCATGCTCAGTCAGAAGCCGCCGATCCGCGTCATCTGTCCCGGCCGCACCTATCGCAGCGACAGTGACCAGACCCACACGCCGATGTTCCATCAGGTCGAGGGGCTGGTGATCGACAAGTCGTCGCATCTCGGCCACCTCAAATGGATCCTGCACGAATTCTGCAAGGCGTTCTTCGAGGTCGACAACGTCAACATGCGATTCCGTCCGTCGTTCTTTCCCTTCACCGAGCCGTCGCTGGAAGTCGACATCCAGTGCCGCCGCGACAAGCACGAGATCCGCTTCGGCGAGGGTGAGGACTGGCTGGAGATTCTCGGCTGCGGCATGGTGCATCCGAACGTGCTGAAGCTCTGCGGTCTCGATCCGGAAGTTTATCAGGGCTTCGCCTGGGGCATGGGGATCGATCGCATCGCGATGCTGAAATACGGCATCGCCGATCTGCGGCAGTTGTTCGAAGGCGACGTGCGCTGGCTCACTCACTACGGCTTCAGGCCGCTAGAGGTGCCGACGCTGGCGGGAGGATTGAGTTCGTGAACCTTCTAAATAAAACGATTGCCTGTTTTGACAGTGCAGCGCTTCGCCTCGTGTCCAAAGAGGAATTAGAGAAAAGAGACAGAGATCTAAAAAATGAAGATCCGAACAGTGCTCTCGGCCGAGCGATTTACGAGGCCTACGATTCGGTAGACACGAAAGCAACCGCGATACTCCAACATGTCTCCATAATGATTGCTGTCACGGGCGTACTTTATTCTTGGACGAGCATCGCATTACTGAGATTGCTATTCGGTATTGAGACACTTCTATACGTGTCGCTCGCGGTCTTTTGCTTAAGGCTTTTCATGGTCCAAAATCATTCAGAATCGCTATCTGACACTGAAAACGCGGTTATGCGTGAAGCGCTTTTGGATATAACGGCAAAACTTACTTTTTTTGTTTCGGTTGTTTTGATTGGCACTGTCATCATTGAGTTGGTGCTGAGATGAAATTCACCCTCTCCTGGCTGAAAGAGCATCTCGACACCGACGAGCCGCTGGACAAACTCGCCGACAAGCTGACCATGATCGGGCTCGAGGTCGAGCACATCGCGGACAAGTCGAAGGCGCTTGCGCCCTACACCGTCGCGCGGGTGGTCTCGGCCGTGCAGCATCCGAACGCGGATCGTCTCAGGGTGTGCATGGTCGATACCGGCGAGACCAATGACAAGGGCGAGCCCGCTTATATCCAGGTGGTGTGTGGCGCGCCCAACGCGCGCGAGGGCCTCGTCAGCGTGTTCGCGCCGCCCGGCACCTACATTCCGGGCAAGGACATCACGCTTGGGGTCGGCACCATTCGCGGCGTCGAGAGCCGCGGCATGCTGTGCTCCGCGGCCGAACTCGAAATTTCCGACGACCATGACGGCATTATCGAACTGCCGGCTGACGCGCCGGTCGGCACCGGCTATGCGGAATGGGCCGGCCTCGGCGATCCCGTCATCGAGATTAACCTGACGCCGAACCGGCAGGACTGCACCGGCGTGCACGGCATCGCGCGCGACCTCGCCGCCGCCGACATGGGCAGCCTCAAAAATCCGACCATCAAGCCGGTCAAGGGCGAATTCCCCTGCCCGGTGAAGGTCACGGTTGAAGACGCCGCGCTTTGCCCCGGCTTCGCGCTGCGGCTGGTTCGCGGGGTGAGGAACGGCCCCTCACCGGAATGGCTGCAAAAGCGCCTGACCTCGATCGGCCTGCGTCCGATCAACGCGCTGGTCGATATCACTAACTTCATGACCTACGATCGCGGCCGGCCGTTGCACGTGTTCGACGCGAACAAGGTGCATGGCAATCTCACGGTGCGCCGCGCCCGCGACGGCGAGACGCTGCTTTCGCTCGACGGCCGCACCTACACGCTCGATCCGGGCGTCTGCGTTATCGCCGACGACAACGGTGTCGAATCGCTCGCCGGCATCATGGGCGGCGAGGAATCCGGCTGCGACGAGGGCACGACGGATGTGCTGATCGAATCGGCGCTGTGGAGCGAGATCAACATCGCGCAGACCGGCCGCAGGCTCGGCATCAATTCCGACGCGCGCTATCGTTTCGAGCGTGGCGTCGATCCCGCTTTCATGGTGCCCGGGCTTGAGATGGCGACGCGGCTGGTGATGGAATTGTGCGGCGGCACGCCGTCGGAGACGATCGTCGCCGGACAGGCGCTGCCCGAGGACCGGGTGATCGATTTTCCGCTGGCGGAGACCAAACGTCTCGCGGCGATCGACGTGCCGCTGCCTGAGATGCGCCGCATTCTCGGCCGTCTCGGCTTCATGGTGGCCGGCAATGGCCCCGTGGTGAAGGTCGCCATTCCAACCTGGCGCACCGACGTTCACGGCAAGGCCGACATCGTCGAGGAGATCGTGCGCATCGTCGGCGTCGACAAGGTGCCGATGACGCCGTTCGATCGGGGCGACGCGGCACGCAAGCCGGTGCTGACGCCGATCCAGTCGCGCACGCGAAAGACGCGGCGTGCGCTCGCGGCGCGCGGCATGGTCGAAGCCGTCAACTGGTCGTTCATCGCGAAATCGCAGGCCGAATTGTTCGGCGGCGGGAATGCGGAATTGGCGCTCGCCAATCCGATCGCGGCTGATCTCTCCGACATGCGGCCGAGCCTGCTGCCGGGCCTCGTCGCCATCGCGCAGGCCAATGCCGACCGCGGCTTTCCGGATGTGGCGCTGTTCGAGGTCGGGCAGATCTTCCGTGGCGACCGTCCACAGGATCAGTTCACCGCGGCCGCCGGCGTTCGCCGCGGCATCGCCTCGTCGGCAGGCATCGGGCGGCACTGGTCGGGCTCGGCCGCGGCGGGTTCGCTTGATGCCAATACCTTCGATGTAAAGGCCGATGCGTTCGCGGTGCTGGCCGCAGCCGGCGCGCCTGTGCAGGCGATGCAGGCTGCGGCCAGCAATGAGTCGAAGAATTTTCCGGCATGGCTGCATCCCGGACGTTCGGCCGCGATCCAGATCGGGCCGCATAACGTGCTCGGCTATTTCGGCGAGTTGCATCCGCGCGTGCTTGAGGCGTTGAGAGCCGACGGTCCGGTGATGGCGTTCGAGGTGATCCTCGACCGCATTCCGGAAAGCAAGCAGAAGGCGACGCGCGCCAAGCCGGTGCTGGAGCTGCCGGCGTTTCAGCCGGTGTCGCGCGACTTCGCCTTCATCGTCGATCGCGGCGTGAAAGCCGCCGACATCGCGCGCGCGGCGCAAGGCGTGGACAAAAAACTGATCGCCGGCGTCACCGTGTTCGACGTCTATGAGGGCAAGGGCATCGAGGCGAACAAGAAATCGGTCGCCATCGCGGTGGCGATCCAGCCGCGTGACAAGACGCTGACCGATCAGGAGATCGACGCGGTGGCGGCGAAGATCGTCGCCGAGGTCACGAAGAAAACCGGCGGGAGCTTGCGGGGCTAAAGCTAGAGTCTTTCACCTTTTCACGGAAACGGTGAAAGACTCCAGGTTCTTGATTTGACCCGTTTTCTTGACGCAACCGGTTTTCTTGACGCAACCGATCGCCACTTCGCCTGAAAACGCTCTAGTGGAGTGAATTTGACATTCGCTACCCACTTTGCAGCGAACTTGTCAGGCGAATGTCACATTCAAAACTCCACTAGAAACCTGATAGTTGCTAGTGGTCCTTTGATTCTAACATCTGCAGGAACTCCCTGCCGCAACGGGATGCAAATGTTAGAATCGGACCACTAGCTCGGCTTTTGTTGCGCTGCTTCCTGCGCTGCCTGGCGTTCCATGTTTTGCCGGTACAAGCTCACGAAATCGATGGGGTCAAGCATCAGCGGTGGGAATCCGCCGTCGCGGACGACCGTCGCAACGATTTGGCGCGCGAACGGGAATAACAGCCGCGGGCATTCGATCATGACCAGCGGATGCAGGTTTTCCTTGGGAACGTTGACGATCCGGAACACCCCGGCATAGGCCAGCTCGAAACCGAACATCAGCTTGCCGGTATGTTCGGCCTTGCCCTCGACCTTCAGAACCACCTCGTAGTCGTTCTCCGCGACATTGGAGGCGCCGACATTGATTTGAACGTTAATCGAGGGGGGCTGTTGCTGCGGGGCAAGCGAGGCAGGCGCATTGGGATTCTCGAAAGAGAGATCCTTGGTGTATTGGGCCAGCACATTCAACTGGGGTGAAGGGCCCGCCTCTGGAGGTGTGCCGTTGCCGTTGGTCATTGGATTTCTCTCCTGAAACATTCAAGCGAAGCCGGGGAATGATTGGCTTGCTTGAAGGGGCAAATTGCCGCGCCGCCGCGAGTGGCTATCACAAGCCTGCCGCTGTCCACAAGGACAGTGGGACCATTGAGAGGGGGGCTTTGGCTGAGGTTGCTCGTCGCATTTAGCCTAGAGCTTTCGAAAAACCGCCGCAGGTTGCATAGTCTGGCGGCTTAAACTGTTGAAGGAACGCGTTTTCTTCCCGCATTCCGATTTCCCCTTTGATCGGAAACGCGCTATTATTCCTCAAAGCTGCAGTTGAGGAGACAACTCCCTGATCCGGTTCGTTATGCTAAAACGCGGCCTTGGCCGGACCGGAGATCATACCTACATTATTGACGCCGTCTGATGCGAACCGGTGACCCTCGCGGGACGTTCGTTCACCGGACGAGAACCAGACCGATCAGAAAGTGAAGACGACGTGGATATTTACACCATCATTTTTCTGGCGCTAGCGGTTTTTATCTTCCTGCGGCTGCGCAGCGTCCTGGGCCAGCGCACGGGAAGTGAGCGTCCGCCTTACGATCGTGCGACGCGCGAGGTCCTGCATGGCACGCAGGACAATAATGTGGTCCCGATACCGGGCGCCGTGATCGATCAGCCCCCGTCGGAGCCCACGGCCGACGTGACGTCTGCCTCCGAGCGCTGGAAAAATCTGACCGAGCCCGGAACGCCGCTCGCTCACGGGCTCGACGCCATCGCGGCGCAGGATTCGTCCTTCGATCCGAAGCATTTCCTCAACGGCGCGCGCAGCGCTTATGAGATGATCGTGCTGGCATTCGCCAACGGCGATCGTCGGACCTTGAAGGACTTGCTGTCAGCGGATGTCTATGACAGCTTCGATGCCGCCATCAAGGATCGGGAAAAACTCGAACAGCAGACGGAAACGCGATTTGTCTCGATCGACAAGGTCGAGCTGATTGGCGCGGAGCTACGCGAAGGCGCGGAGCAACTGACGGTCCGCTTCATTTCGCAGATGATTTCGATCACCCGCGACAAGACCGGAGCAATTGTCGACGGAAACCCTGAGAAGATTTCCGACATCACCGATGTTTGGACGTTTGCCCGCGATATCGCATCGCGTGATCCGAACTGGAAACTGGTTGGCACCGGAAGCGCCAGCTAATCTTTACCGATTTAAAAGGTGCGCCGCCGGATTTTGCGTCGCCGCCGCGCTCATGCCTGTCGCGCTCGAAGCCCGGCATGCCCCTCGTCATCCGGTCTGGCCGTTCGAGATCGCGGGCGGTCAATATCTGCCGGTGGCATGGGCCGATATCGCCGGCTGGAAAGACGATGATCACCTTGAAGCATTCAGGGCGTTTCGCAGGAGCTGCCGTGCGATAACCGCGAGGCAGCCTCCGGCCGCCAGCCCGAAAGCACTGGGCGCGTCATTGCGGGAGCCGTGTCGTGCCGCCAAGGTTATCGACAATCCGGACGGCGCCAGGGCACGCGCCTTCTTCGAAACCCATTTCCGGCCGGTGCAAATTTCGCGTCTCGGCGAAGCCGACGGCTTCGTCACCGGCTATTATGAGCCGATCATCGATGGATCACGCACCAGGACCGATGTCTATAGCGTGCCGGTTTACCGGCGTCCCTCGAACCTCTTCGTCCGGGGATTCACGCAAAGCTCACCGAGCCTGCCGAACAGCGGACCTGTCTATCGCAAGATCGGCAGGCGAAAACTCGTCCCCTATTATGATCGCGCGGAGATCGAAGATGGCGCGATTGCGGGCCGCGGCCTTGAGATCTGCTGGCTCAAGAGCCAGACCGATCTGCTCTTTACGCAAATCCAGGGGTCCGCGCGCGTCCGGCTCGAGGATGGCTCGACGCTGCGCATCAACTATGATTCCTATAATGGATATCCCTATACTGCCGTCGGCCGTATCCTGATCGAGCGCAACATCATCCCGAAGGACCAGATGTCGATGCAGCGCATCAGGCAGTGGATGACTGAAAATCCGGATGGCGCCAGCGAGTTGCGCCGCCAAAACCGTTCATATGTTTTCTTCCGCGAGGTGAAGCTCTCGGACAACGACGAGGCGGTCGGGGCGCAGGGCGTACCGCTGGCGCCCGGCCGTTCGATCGCGGTCGATAAATCGCTGCACGTCTATGGCACCCCTTTCTTTATCGAAGGGGAATTGCCGATCGAATCGGAACAGGCGAAAACCCCGTTCCATCGGCTGATGATCGCGCAGGATACCGGCTCGGCAATCGTCGGCCCGGCTCGCGCCGACCTCTATTTCGGCGCAGGTTCGGAAGCAGGCCGCATCTCTGGCCGCCTGCGCCACAATATGCATTTCGTAATGCTCGTCCCCAACAGCCTCGATCCCGCGGTGAGCGGCAGAACCATGCCGCTTCCGGAAAAAAGGCCCTCGGCGAGGATCGCAAAGCTGTTTCCGCCGAAGCATCAGAAGTCGGACGACGGCCACAAGGCCGCCCCGCAACGGGCCGTATCCTCATCCGTGGCTCCCGCCGGCAAGCCGGCTGGGACCGCTGCCGCGCCGGCGAGAGCCGAGTCCTCAGGAACCGCTTCGTCTCCGGTGATACAACCCGACAAGTCCGCTCGTCATCCGCGGCGTCATCACCGCCGGCGCTGGCGCAGCCCGACACGATGAAGCGCTCGTCGCCGGACACCTTCGCGAGACTGCGTCGCCAGCGCGTTCTTACAGATGATGAACGTCAGTTGTGGGAAAGCGTCGCCGGCCAGGCCAAACCGTTGCGCAAATGCTCCCGGTCAACGGCAGCTTCCGTGGCGTTGCGCGAGGCAGCAGGCCTCGCGGTGCCGTCCGCTCCAGCGCCAAAGCCGACGTCGCCCGACGTCGCCAAAGTCAGAAGGACAAAAGCTCCGCCGCCCGTATCGCTCACCCGACGCGAGCGATCGCAACTGTCGCGGGGACGCAAAGACATCGACGCCCGGATCGATTTGCATGGCATGACGCAGACGCGGGCGCATCGCGTCCTGCTGCGTTTTCTGCAGAACGCCTCAAGCGATGGTCTGACCTTCGTGCTTGTCATCACCGGCAAGGGCCGGGCGGCCGATCCGGATTCCGGACGCGGCGTGCTTCGGCGGCAGGTCCCGCAGTGGCTCGCGCTGCCCGAATTCCGCTCGCTGGTCGCCGGCTTCGACGAGGCGCATGTCGGCCATGGCGGCGAGGGTGCGCTTTACGTCCGCTTGCGGCGCGCGCGGGGTTTTTAGAGCATCGGAAACCGGCTTTCGGATAAGATCATGCTCGATCAAAAAGATATGGCTAGAGTCTGGTTCACCGCAGTTGAATCAGAATCTAGAGAATGAATCTGCTCAGATCGGCATTCTTCGCCAGATCGCCGACGTGTTTCTGAACATATGCGGCGTCGATGCGGACCGTCTCTCCATTTCGATCGGGCGCCGAGAACGAAACATCGTCGAGCACCCGCTCCATCACCGTCTGCAGTCGTCGCGCACCGATATTCTCGACGGTGGAATTCACCGCGACTGCGATATCCGCAAGCGCATCGATGGCGTCGTCGGAGAAGTCGAGCGTGACGCCTTCGGTCTGCATCAACGCGACATACTGCTTGATGAGCGAGGCCTCCGGTTCGGTCAGGATGCGCCGCATGTCATCGCGTGTCAGAGCATCCAGTTCGACGCGGATCGGCAGCCGGCCCTGCAATTCGGGCAGCAGGTCCGACGGCTTGGCGATGTGAAACGCGCCCGAGGCGATGAACAGGATGTGGTCGGTCTTGACCGCGCCGTGCTTGGTGGAGACCGTCGTTCCCTCGATCAGCGGCAGCAGGTCGCGCTGCACGCCTTCGCGCGACACGTCTCCGCCGCTGCGGCCGTCACGCACGCAGATCTTGTCGATCTCGTCGAGAAATACGATGCCGTTGTTCTCGACGGCGGCGACCGCCTCCTGCGTGAGCTGATCGGTATCGAGCAGCTTGTCGGATTCCTCGTTGACCAGGATTTCATGGGAATCTTCCACGCTCAGTCGGCGGGTCTTGGTTCGTCCGCCCATCTTGCCGAAGATATCGCCGATCGAGATCGCGCCGACCTGCGCACCGGGCATCCCCGGGATCTCGAACATCGGCGCTCCGCCGGAGGATTGGGTCTCGATCTCGATTTCCTTGTCGTTGAGTTCGCCAGCCCGCAACTTCTTGCGAAAGGAATCGCGCGTAGCGGCGCTGGAGTTCGCTCCCACCAGCGCATCGAGCACGCGTTCCTCCGCGGCGAGCTGCGCGCGCGCCTGAACGTCCTTGCGCTTGCGCTCGCGGGTCTGGTTGATCGCGACCTCCACAAGATCGCGAACGATCTGTTCGACGTCGCGCCCGACATATCCGACTTCGGTGAACTTCGTCGCCTCGACCTTGAGGAACGGTGCGTTCGCCAGCTTGGCCAGCCGCCGCGCGATCTCGGTCTTGCCGACGCCGGTCGGCCCGATCATCAGGATGTTTTTCGGCAGCACTTCCTCGCGCAGCGGTCCGGTCAACTGCTGGCGCCGCCAACGATTGCGCAAGGCGATGGAGACGGCGCGCTTGGCGTCGGTCTGGCCGACGATGAAACGATCGAGTTCGGAAACGATTTCGCGAGGAGAGAAGTGCATCATGATCTCGAAGATATGGTGAAACGTTGCGGTAACAAGCGGTCAGATGATGGGCGGTCCGGACTGCCAGTGCCGGATGGCTTCGAACGGGTGGATCAGCATGATGACGTTGAGCGTCAGGTTGTCACGGATATGCAGTCCGACCAGCACTTCAAGCAGAATCGCCAGAACGATCGTCAAGGCAATCGGAAGTTTGTGCGCGAGCACGAATCCCGCGATCATGGCGAGTGTATCGGACAGCGAATTGACGATGCTGTCGCCATAGTAGTCCAGGGAAATGGTCGCTGCGCGATAGCGATCGATGATCCAGGGCGAGTTCTCCACGATCTCCCATGCGCCCTCGATGGTGATCGCGATCAGAAGGCGGGTGATCCAGGTGGCGCGAGGCAGGACCAGCCAGGTCGCGCCGTAAAACAGAAATCCATGGATGATGTGGGAGAAGGTGTACCAGTCGGTGAGGTGCTGCGAATTCTCGGAGCTTTGCACCACGCCATGCCAGAACTTGACGTAGCCGCAGGCGCAGATCGGGACCCGCCCCATGGCATAAAGGATCGCGGCCTGCGTGATCAGCAGGCCGAGGGCGATCAATGCGCCATTGGGCACGGAGAGACCGCGCGACGGATGAACGGACTCAGTATGAACGGGCATAAGGTCAGCCCGCCGCCAGCGTCTCGATCGTGACGTTTCGGTTGGTATAAACGCAGATGTCGGCGGCGATATCGAGCGAACGGCGGACGATGGCTTCCGCGTCCTTGTCGGAGTCGATCAACGCCCGCGCGGCGGACAGCGCATAATTGCCGCCGGAGCCGATCGCCATCACGCCGGCTTCCGGCTCCAGAACGTCGCCGGTGCCGGTCAGGACCAGCGACACATCCTTGTCGGCGACGAGCATCATGGCTTCGAGCCGCCGCAGATAACGGTCGGTGCGCCAGTCCTTGGCGAGTTCGACCGCGGCGCGGGTGAGCTGACCGGGGTATTGCTCGAGCTTGCTCTCCAGCCGCTCGAACAGCGTGAAAGCGTCGGCGGTGGCGCCGGCGAACCCGCCGATCACATCGCCCTTGCCAAGTTTCCGGACCTTCTTCGCATTGGACTTGATGACAGTCTGTCCGATCGAGACCTGGCCGTCTCCGCCAATAACGACCTTGCCGCCCTTGCGGACGGTCAGGATCGTGGTGCCGTGCCACACCTGCGGCTGTGATGCTTGCATCTGAACCCCTTCGTGATCCGCCAGATTTAGGCATTACGACGGGACGTTGCAATCGGCGTTCGAAGTCGCGGATTCTGGTGGTCCGGTTCTAACATTCGCATCCCGTTTCCGCAGTTATTTTTGCGAATGTCAGAATCGCAGGACCACCAGCAACTATAAGTTTCCAGTGGAGTTTTGGATTTGACATTCATATCCCGGCATCCGCGGCAGATGGGTAGTGAATGTTCAAATCCCCTCCGCTAGTCACCATGGCGCGAAGAACCCCGGCAAAAGGCGTCGTCTCGCGGTAGCGAAGAGAGCATGAGCCTGTTAAAAGGGCCCCGTTGAGGACCCGCATGATCCGGGCGCCCGTTTGGCGGATCATGCGCGACGCGGAGAGCCCGATTCATGCGCACGGCGACCATCAAGCGCAAAACCAAGGAAACCGACATCGAGGTTGCGGTGAACCTCGACGGCTCCGGCGTGTCCCAGGTTGCGACCGGCATCGGCTTTTTCGACCATATGCTGGACCTGCTCGCCCGCCACTCGCGCATCGACATCACCGTCAAGGCCGACGGCGACCTCCACGTCGATCATCACCACACCACCGAAGATGTCGGCATCGCGCTGGGGCAGGCGGTGAAGCAGGCGCTCGGCACCATGGCCGGCATCACCCGCTATGCTGGTGTTCATATGCCCATGGACGAGACGCTGTCGCGTGTCGTGATCGACATTTCGGGCCGTCCGATGCTGGTCTTCAGGGTCGAGTTTCCGCGCGACAAAATAGGCGAATTCGACACCGAGCTGGTGCGCGAATGGTTCAATGCCTTTGCGGTCAATGCGGGCGTGACTTTGCACGTTGAAACCCTATATGGCGAGAACAGCCATCATATCGCCGAATCCTGCTTCAAGGGTCTGGCGCGGGCGCTTCGCGCGGCGGTGGCGATCGATCCGCGCGCCGCGGGCGAGGTGCCGTCAACAAAGGGCCAGCTCGGCGGCTGATCGCCCTGTCGTCGACGGAGAGTGCAAATGCCGGTCTATACAGTCCATGCGCCGCCTGCCGAAGGTACGGACGTGCGCGGCGCCCCGGACCGATTCGTGTTCGTACGCGATGGTTTTTCGTTCTGGGCCTTCGTATTCGGTCCGTTGTGGTTGCTTTATCAACGGCTCTGGCTGGCGTTCGCCGGATATATGGTGCTGTCGATCGCGCTCGAAGTCGTGATGACGCTGCTGCGCGTCAGTGGCGGGACACGCCTGACGGTGATGGTGGTCATTGCCGTGCTGATGGGACTGGAAGCGGCGAGCTTGCGTCGCTGGACGCTGTCGCGGCGCAAATGGCGCCAGCTTGATGTCGTTGTCGCGGACGACCGCGAAGCGGCCGAGCGGCGTTTTTTCGACCGCTGGACGACGATGCGGGGAACAGAGTTCGATCCGTTGGCTGTCGATCGTGGGGCGCCGCCGCCGACTCGTAGCGTTCCGGAGCAGCCGTTCGCGCCGCCGCGCGGCGACATTGTCGGCCTGTTTCCGCAACCCGGGATGCCGCGGTGACGGCTGCGATCATCGACTATGGCTCCGGCAATCTTCATTCGGCCGCCAAAGCGTTCGAATGCGCGGCGCGCGGGATCGAAGGTCTGCAAAAGATCGTGGTGACGCGCGATCCGGACGTGGTGTTCCGGGCCGACCGCGTGGTGCTGCCCGGTGTCGGCGCGTTCGCCGATTGCCGCAAGGGACTCGATGCGCTCGACGGCATGGTCCAGGCCCTGACCGAGGTGGTGCGCGACAAGGCGCGCCCGTTCCTGGGCATTTGCGTCGGGATGCAACTGATGGCGACACGCGGCAAGGAGCACGTCACGACCGATGGCCTGAACTGGATTGCGGGCGACGTCGAAAAGATTTCGCCGCGCGACGAGAGCCTGAAGATTCCGCATATGGGCTGGAATACCCTCGATCCGGTGCGCGAGCATCCGGTGCTCGATCGCCTGCCGCTGGGACCGAAAGGCCGTCACGCCTATTTCGTGCATTCCTATCACCTGAACGCGGTCAACGAGACCGATGTGCTGGCGCGCGCCGACTACGGCGGCCCGGTGACGGCGATCGTCGGCAGGGACACCGCGATCGGCACACAGTTTCATCCCGAAAAGAGCCAGCGGTTCGGGCTCGCGCTGATTTCGAACTTTCTGAAGTGGAAACCGTGATTCTTTTTCCCGCCATCGATCTGAAGAACGGCCAATGCGTTCGCCTGGAGCAGGGCGACATGGCGCGCGCCACCGTGTTCAATCTCGATCCAGCCGAGCAGGCGCGCACCTTCGCCGCGCAAGGCTTCGAATATCTGCACGTGGTCGATCTCGACGGCGCCTTTGCCGGCAAGCCCGTGAATGCAGATGCGGTGGAGCGGATGCTGAAGGCCGTGGCCATGCCGGTCCAACTCGGCGGCGGCATCCGGGACCTGAAGACGATCGAGGCGTGGCTCGGCAAGGGCATCGCGCGCGTCATCATCGGCACCGCCGCGGTGCGCGATCCGGTTCTGGTCAAGCAGGCCGCGAAGTCATTTCCGGGGCGCGTCGCGGTCGGTCTCGATGCGCGCGATGGCAAGGTTGCCGTCGAAGGCTGGGCGGAAACCTCGGAGGTGACCGCGCTTGATATCGCGCGGCGGTTCGAGGACGCGGGCATCGCGGCGATCATCTTTACCGATATCGCCCGCGACGGCCTGCTGAAGGGTCTCAACCTCGAAGCCACCATCGCGCTCGCCGAGAGCATTTCAATTCCGGTGATTGCGTCCGGCGGCTTCGCCTCCATCGCGGATGTGGAGGCATTGCTCACGCCGCGCGCGAGGAAGCTCGCGGGCGCGATCGCCGGACGCGCGCTCTATGACGGCCGGCTTGATCCGACTGAGGCGCTGGCGCTGATCCGCGCCGCGCGCGCGGCGGCCTGAGAGTATTTGCGCGCGATGTTCAAGGTCCGTGTCATACCCTGCCTCGACGTGAAGGATGGCCGCGTCGTCAAGGGCGTCAACTTCGTGGATCTGCGCGATGCCGGCGACCCGGTTGAAGCCGCCATCGCCTACGATGCCGCCGGTGCCGACGAACTCACCTTTCTCGACATCACCGCGACGCACGAGAATCGCGGTATCATGCTGGATGTGGTCCGGCGCACGGCGGAAGCCTGCTTCATGCCGGTGACGGTCGGCGGCGGCGTTCGCACCATCGATGACATCCGTGTCTTGCTGCGCTCCGGCGCGGACAAGGTCTCGATCAACAGCGCGGCGGTGAGCCGGCGCGACTTCGTCAGGGAAGCCGCGGAAAAGTTCGGCGACCAGTGCATTGTGGTCGCGATCGACGCCAAGCGGGTGTCGAAAGCCGGCGGCTCGGACCGCTGGGAAATCTTCACCCATGGCGGCCGAAAATCCACCGGCATCGACGCGATCGAATATGCCCAGGAGGTGGTGTCGCTCGGCGCCGGCGAGATCCTGCTGACCTCGATGGATCGCGACGGCACCCGTCAGGGCTTCGATCTGCCGCTGACGCGTTTGGTGGCCGACAGCGTTTCGGTGCCGGTGATCGCGTCCGGCGGCGTGGGTCATCTCGATCACCTGGTCGAGGGGATTCGCGAAGGCCATGCGACGGCGGTGCTTGCCGCGTCGATCTTTCACTTCGGGGAATTTACCATTCGCCAAGCCAAGGATCATATGGCCCGCGCCGGGTTGCCGATGCGGCTCGATCCCTGACGACTCCGCTTCGCGGAAGTGCTAAACATTCAAAAATTTGCGCGTTCCGCATGATCGGCGCCAGGACAAGCAGAGTAGCATGCCGCGTTTCACGATTCATGATCTTGCCGCCACCATCGACGCCCGGGCTGTATCCGGCGGCGAGGTATCCTATACGCGAAAGCTGCTCGACAAAGGTCCTGAGCATTGCGCCAAAAAGTTTGGCGAGGAAGCCGTCGAGACGGTGATCGCTGCGGTGGAGAACGACCGGAATCACCTGATCGCCGAAGGCGCCGACGTGATGTTTCACTTCCTTGTACTGTTGAAAGCCCGCGGCGTGAAGTTCCAGGATATCGAAGATGCCCTGGCGCAGCGCACGACGATGTCGGGACTCGAAGAGAAGGCTGCGCGCAATCGCGAGTAGCCGGAGGGCGAGCTTGATGGATTCGCGGCCAGAGCAGCAGCAGTATAATCCGTACCGGATTTTCTCCCGCGCCGAGTGGGCGAAGCTCCGGCACGACATGCCGATGACGCTGGGCGCGAATGAAATCGCGGCATTGCGCTCGATGCATGACCGCCTCGATCTCATGGAAGTCGAGGAGATCTATCTGCCGTTGTCCAGGCTGTTGTCGATCTATGTCGCGTCGATGCAGCGGCTCTTCGTCGCCCAGCGCCAGTTTCTCGGCATCCACGATCGCAAGGTGCCGTATATCATCGGTGTGGCGGGATCGGTCGCGGTCGGGAAATCGACCACGGCCCGCGTGCTGCAGGCGCTGCTGGCGCGATGGTCGCCGCGCCCCAAGGTCGAACTCGTCACCACCGATGGATTTCTGTTTCCGAACGCGGTGCTCGAGCGACACGGCCTGATGCAGAAAAAGGGTTTTCCGGAGAGTTACGATTTGCCGCTATTGCTGGGGTTTCTCAGCGACGTCAAGGCGGGCCGCACGCCGGTGCGCGCGCCGGTTTACTCGCACCTGACCTACGACATCGTGCCCGATAGCTGGAACGAGGTCAGTCAGCCCGACATCCTGATCGTCGAAGGCGTCAATGTGCTGCAGACCGGCCCGCTGCCGCGCGACGGCAGGGCCGTTCCGGTTGTCTCCGATTTCTTCGATTTCTCGGTCTATCTCGACGCCGAGGAACCGGTGCTGCGGGACTGGTATGTGAAGCGTTTCCTGGCGCTGCGGGACACCGCCTTCCATGACCCGCGATCCTACTTTCATCGCTACGCGCTGCTGTCGGACGAGGAGGCCACCGCCACGGCCATCGCGATCTGGGAGCGCACCAATCGCGCCAATCTCGAGGACAACATTTTGCCGACACGGCCGCGGGCCACCCTGATTCTCAAGAAGGGAGCGGACCACGTCGTCGAGCAGGTCGCGTTGAGGCGGCTTTAGAGTCTTTCACCTTGTCATGGAAACGGTGAAAGATTCCAGATCCTTGATTTGACGCGTTTTCTTCACGCGAACCGGTATCCACTTCGCTCGAAAACGCTATAGAGCATTTTCCGGCGAAGTGGATACCGGTTCGCCGTGAGAAAATGCGAAGATTTTCAGAGCATGATCCCGAAAAGCCTGCCGGACTTGATCCCGGGTGGAACGGTTTCCGGACGGGAGCATGCTCAATCAAACAGGGCCGGATTCCACAGCGTTGAATTCAGACTTTGCCGCGACGTGACGCGCCGCCAGTTTTGCGAGCGCGTCGGCCAGCTTGTCCTGATCGAGCGGCTTGACCAGAAAGCCATCCATGCCTGCCTCCAGACAGGCATGGCGATCGTCTGTCAGCGTATTGGCCGTCAACGCCAGAATGGCGGTGCGGCGGAGGTGACCACCGGCTTCCTGTTCACGGATTTTCCGGGTGGCCTCGATGCCATCGAGCTTCGGCATCTGGACGTCCATCAGCACGAGGTCATAGGGCCTATTCGCGGTTTCGGCGGCGACCCACGATACAAGCGCTTCCTCGCCGTCTGCGGCGACGGTCACGTCATGCCCGAGCCGGGCCAGGAGCGAGCATATCAATAGCGCATTGATCTCGTTGTCCTCCGCCACGAGGATGGAAAGGCTTTGCGCAGGGGCCGGGGCCGGCGCCCCGCACGCTTCGATCGTCGCGCCATCCGGGCCGGTCATCCGCTGCGCGGTGGAGCCGTCGACCGGCGCCGTCAACCGCGCTGCGATCGACGCGGTTCGCAGGGGCTTGACCAGATAGCCCGTGAACGCGGCCGCGCCGGGAGCCTGAAGATCGTGCCTTGTCGAGGGCGTGACCAGGATGATCCGCCGCGCTGCGTGCTGGCAGGCGGCCTGACCGAACCGCCAGACATCCTCCGCGCCCATGGCATGATCGACGAATACGGTGTGCCACGGCCGCTCGGCAAGCCGCGCTTGGGCAGCGGCGATATCCGATGCCATGCAGGTCTCGGCGCCCCATCGCTCCAGCCGCCGGGCCAACAGTGATGCCTCGATCGCATGGGGGGTTACCAGCAGGATCGCTTGGCCTGTGAGGGCCGGCGGGGAAAACGGCTTTCGCTCGGAGACGCCGTCATGAGCGGCGAGGGGTATCGACACCTCGAACGCCGAGCCGGCCCCCGGCCTGCTGTCAACCGCGATGCGCCCGCCCATCCGCTTGACGATGCGATCGCTGATACTCAGTCCCAGGCCCGTGCCGCCATAGTTCCGCGCGATCTGTTCGTCGGCCTGCTCGAATTCGCGGAAAATTCGCGCCTGCGCATCCGCCGTTATGCCGATTCCGGTGTCCTGAACCAAAAAGCGGGTATCACCCGGTTGCCTGCCGGGCTCGACGATCAGCGCGACGCCGCCGGATGGCGTGAACTTGATGGCGTTTCCCGCAAGATTGAGCAGAACCTGGCGCAATCGCGCCGCGTCTCCGATCACTTCGATCGGCAGCCGGTCGTCGATAAAGGCTGCGATTTCGAGTTGCCGCGCGTGCGCACGCGGCGCCAGCAGTTCGGTGATATCCTCGATCAGGTCGGGCAGGACGAAAGGACGGTTTTCAAGCTCGATCTTGCCGGCTTCGATCTTGGAATAGTCCAGCAGTTCCTCGATCAACGACAGCAGTGCGTCGCCGGAAGTCTTGACCGCGCTGGCGTATGTTGCCTGCTCAGGCGTGAGCTGGGTGTCGAGCAACAGTCCGCTCATGCCGATGATGCCGTTCAGCGGGGTGCGAAACTCATGCGAGGTCATCGCCAGGAAACGCGATTTGGCCCGGTTGGCCGCGTTCGCGTGATCGCGCGCTTCAGCGAGCGCGCGCTCCGTCTCCATGCGGCTGGTGACATCGCGGCCGACGCATTGCAGTTCCGCCGGGTGATTGGCGTCGATCCGCACCAGGCCTTCGCGCCATGCGATCCAGCGCGGTCCGAGCGCCGTTTCGACGCGCTGATCGTGGATGCGCGTGCCGTTCGTTTCAAGCGCACTCTCACCCTGTTCAAGAACGGGGAGCGCGAACCGGCTGCCGAGCAACTCGGTTCTCGAGCGCCGGGCGAGGGCGCAATAGGCATCGTTCACCGAGGTAATAACGCCCCCCGCGTCACGCAGGACGATCAAGTCGCCTTGCGATTCGAACAGGCTGCGTGCTCGTTCCTCGGCTTCCTTCAACTCCCAGTTCCGGTCCGCGAGCGCCTCATTGTGAAGAGCCACCTTGCGAAGCTTCCTGCGCATCCAGCGCAGACGCATGCTCAGGATCGCCAGCGCGACGCAAGCCAGCGCGAAAAGGAGGCTTACGCCGATTGCAAAGGTGTTCGGGTCGTAATCGGCGCTTTTGCTTCCGGTGATGAAGCCGTAGGCGCCTCCGAACGCGATCGAGAAAGTCGTAAAGGTCCGAAAGACAAAACTCAGGCGGGGATGTCGTCGGACCAGCCGGCGCAGCCGCGCCCTGAGCCAGAACAGTCGCGCCATCATCAACCACCTAAAGTTCGTCGTGCGCCCGGCACATTCCGTCAGAGGGCGGAATGTCGTCGGCAGGAGCACTGCGATGTGCTCGCCGCAGAATGGGAAAACGACGTTGCGAAGTGTTTGAGGGACCGCGCGTAAATCCTGTCGGATGCGAACAGGGTTAAGGATGTCTTAAGCGGCGTTTTCACGGCAAAGCCGCTCTGAGGCTGATCGTTCGCGGATGTCAACGAGTGCCGGTCAGGCCGCGCGCCTGATGTCCTCCGCAAGCGCGCGATAGGACAGCGCCTCGGCGAGGTGCAGCCTGCCGATCTTGCCGGCGCCGTCGAGATCGGCGAGCGTGCGGGCGACCCGCAGCACCCGGTGATAGCCGCGCGCCGACAGACGCATGCTTTCGGCGGCCTCGCGCAGCAGCTTCAGCCCCTGTGCATCCGGCTGCGCGATTTCTTCCAGCGCGGCGGCCGGCGCTTCGGCGTTGGTGCGGACGTTCGGGAGTCCAAGCGCGGCATAGCGCGCCGCCTGAATGTCGCGGGCCACGGCGACACGGGCGGCGACTTCGGCCGACCCTTCCGAGGCGGGCGGCAGAATGAGGTCGGAGGCGGTGACGGCCGGGACCTCGATGCGCAGATCGATCCGGTCCAGCAGGGGCCCGGAAATGCGCATCTGGTAGTCGGCAGTACAGCGGTCGATGCGGCCGCGCTTGCAGGCGTAACCGGGCTCGAAGGCATGGCCGCAGCGGCATGGATTCATCGCTGCCACCATCATGAACCGCGCGGGATAGGTCACGCGATGGTTAGCGCGGGAGACCGCGATCTCGCCATTCTCCAGCGGTTGCCGCAGCGAATCCAGCACGCGCGGATCGAACTCCGGCAATTCATCGAGAAACAGCACGCCATGATGCGCGAGCGAGATCTCGCCGGGCTTGGCGCGCGTGCCGCCACCCGTCAGCGCGGCCATGCTGGCGGAATGATGCGGGGCGCGAAACGGCCGCCGCGCGGTGAGCGCTCCGCCGTCGATTTCGCCGGCGACGGACGCGATCATCGACACTTCCAGCAGTTCAGCCGGCGACAGCGGCGGAAGGATCGAGGGCAGGCGCGCCGCGAGCATCGATTTGCCGCTGCCCGGGGAGCCGACCATCAGGAGATGGTGCCCGCCGGCGGCCGCGATTTCGAGCGCACGCTTGGCGCTCTCCTGGCCCTTGATGTCGCGAAGGTCGAGAGCAACACGTTGAGTTTCGCGAATCCGGGGCTGTGGCCGTGACAGAACCTGGGTTCCCTTGAAATGGTTTGCGATCTGAATCAGCGAACTCGCGGCGATGATCTGGATGTCCGGGCTCGCCCAGGCCGCCTCCGCGCCGCAGGCTGCGGGACAGATCAGCCCCTCGTCGCGGCTGTTCGCGCCGATCGCGGCGGGAAGAACCCCGGCCACCGCCGCAATGGAGCCGTCCAGGCCGAGTTCGCCGAGCACCGAAAATCCCGACAGCGCGTCGGAGGGAATGGCGCCGATCGCCGCCATCAGGCCGAGCGCGATCGGCAGATCGTAGTGGCTGCCTTCCTTCGGCAGGTCGGCGGGGGCGAGATTGACGGTGATTCGTCGGGCCGGCAGCGCCAGACCCGAGGCGATCAGGGCGGCCCGCACCCGCTCGCGCGCCTCCGAAACCGCCTTGTCCGGCAGGCCGACTATGTTGAAGGCGGGCAGACCCGGCGCGACCTGCACCTGCACGTCGACGGCGCGCGCCTCGATGCCTTCAAATGCGACGGTGGATACCCGCTGAACCATGGCCGCGCCCCCTGTGCCATCGCGAGACTAGCTTACAACCCCCCCGAGCACAAGAACATTGAGAGAACAAAGTTCCGGGGCGTTTCTGATCATGGTCTCATCCCGGAATAGGCCTCCGCCATGCGCTGGCGCGTCATTCCGGTTCGGACCATGTTCTATGAACGTTTCGCCTCGATCCGGTCCCAGATTTTCGCGGCGATGTCGGGGCCGCCGAACGCGGCGATGGCGCGAATGCCGGTGGGTGAGGTGACGTTGATCTCGGTGAGATTGCCGTCGATGACGTCGATGCCGACGAACAGCAGCCCGCGCTCACGCAGCGAGGGGCCGATGCGCTCGCAGATCTCGCGCTCGCGGGGCGTCAGGTCGGTGGCTCTGGCGGCGCCGCCGCGAACCATGTTGGAGCGCAGATCATCCGCGGCCGGCACGCGATTGATGGCGCCGGCGAATTCGCCGTCCACGAGGATGATGCGCTTGTCGCCCTGTTTGACCTCCGGCAGGAAACGCTGGATCACCCATGGCTCGCGGAACGTCACCGAGAACATGTCGAACAGCGACCCGAAATTCATGTCCTGCGGCATCACGCGAAACACCGCAGCTCCGCCGTGACCATGCAGCGGTTTCATCACCACCGCGCCGTGCTCGGCGCGAAACGAATTGATCTCGTCGAGATCGCGCGAGATCAATGTCGGCGGCATCAGTTCGGGAAAATCCATCACGAACAGCTTTTCCGGCGCGTCGCGCACGCTCGCGGGATCGTTCACCACCAGCGTCTTCGGATGGATGCGCTCGAGCAGATGAGTGCTCGTGATGTAAGCGAGATCGAACGGCGGATCCTGCCGCAGCAGCACGACGTCGAACGATTCCATATGCGTGCGCGTCGCATCGCCGAGTGTAAAATGATCGTTGTCCTGATCGCGCACGGTCAGCGGCTGGACCGGCGCAACCACGTCCTTGCTGCGCAGGGACAGCTTGTCCGGCGTGTAATACGAGAGCGTGTGGCCGCGTCTCTGCGCCTCCAGCAACAGCGCGAATGTCGAATCGCCGCGCACGTTGATGCGCGCGATGGGATCCATCTGAACGGCGACGTTCAATTTCATGGTGCTCGTCCGTTGATTTCAACCGGAGACGCGTAAGCTCCTCAGGCTATGTACTGGCGTCGAATGCACCTGGCAAATGGCGCGGCAACCGTCGCGGCGCAATCAGCATGGCGTCGAAACGAAGCTCGAAAGCTGCATGTTCGGGATGCGCCATCAGCCAGCCCTGGGCGGCGGCGATGATTCGAAGTTGTTGCCGCGGCGTCACCGCATAGGCGGCTTCATCGAGGCTGCGGCGGGCCTTGACCTCGACGAAGGCGAGAAGCTGTCGCCGCCGCGCCACGATGTCGATCTCGCCATGCGGCGTGCGAAACCGTCGCGCCAGAATCCGGTAGCCTTTGGCGATCAGAAAAGCGGCGGCGCGATTCTCCGCCGAAAGGCCCGTATGGAAGGCCGCGACCCGCTCCGGCGCTGCCGTCTTCGCGCGGTCGAGGGAATCGTCCCTACCTGCGGTCATTGGCGCCCCTGGCCCGGCCTTGTCCGGCGAGTTCAAGCGCGCGGGCATAGACTTCGCGACGCGGGCGGCCCGACATTTCGACTGCCCGCGCGACGCTGTCCTTGACGCTGCTTTGCTTCAGCGAAGTCAGCAGCAGTTCGTCCAGGTCTTCGGATGACATCATGCCCGCGTCAGCCGGAGGCGGGCCGACCACCAGCACAAATTCGCCCCGCGTTTCCAGCGCGTCTGCGGCGTCTGCGAGTTCTCCGAGGGGTGCGCGGCGGATGTCCTCGTGCAGCTTCGTCAGTTCGCGACAGATCGCGGCGTCGCGATGTCCGAGCATGGTTGCGAGATCGCGCAAGGATTCCCGGATGCGGCTGCCGGATTCAAACATGACCAGCGTGGCGTCGATCCTTGCAAGTTCGGCAAGGCGCGTACGGCGCGCGGCCTCCTTTGCCGGCAAAAATCCGTCGAAGTAGAACCGGTCCGTCGGCAGCGCGGCGACTGCGAGCGCGGCCAGCACGGACGATGGTCCGGGCAACGCAACGACCCGATGGCCCGCGGCGGAGACCTCGCGGACCAGCTTGAATCCGGGGTCGGAAATCAGCGGCGTTCCGGCATCGGAGACCAGCGCGATCGAGGCTCCAGCCGCAAGCTGCTCCAGAATTTTCGGACGGGCGGCCGCAGCGTTATGGTCGTGATACGGCTTGAGTACGGCTGTGATCGCGAAGCGTTCGGTGAGACGACGCGTGATGCGGGTGTCCTCGCATGCGATGATATCGACGCCGGCGAGCGTCTCCAGTGCCCGCAGGGTGATGTCGCCGAGATTTCCGATCGGCGTAGCGACCAGATGAAGACCCGGCGCAACCTTCGGTGCGACCAGTTGACGACCCGCGATAGAAAAGGTCCGGATACCGGGAGTTTCGGCGTCCGGTTTCAGCGGGGCTGATTTTGCGCGCATGGCGCTGCACTCTATAGCGTTTTGGAGCGAAGTGGATACCGGTTCGCGGCCGGAAAACCCCTCCGGTCCGGTGATTTCGGCTGGTTCCGCCCGTCCACAAGGTTGGGTACGATGTCAAGTCGAGGCGGGACACGGTCCCTGTGTTCGGGTAACTATTCGTCCGCAATATGCCTGATTCCCTCGGGAGATTGCGCTGGGCCTGCGCGGACGGGTTCATGGCAAGGATAATAATGGCGGACCCGTTCAAATCGAAACCTGAACGTCCGGGCATGACCCGCCGGGCGGCGTTGGGTTTTGTCATTGGCGCGCCCTTGCTCGGAGCCTGCTCGGGCGTCCAGCAATCGCTGATCGGTTCGTCCACCCAGCCGTCGACGGCCACGCCGGCTCGGCAGGGCGTCACGATCGGAACGGGCCAGGTCAAGGTGGGACTGGTCCTCCCGTTGTCGGCTGCGGGCAATGCCAGCATCGCGGCGCAGTCGATGAAGAATGCCGCCGAAATGGCGCTGGCTGAGTTTCAGAACCCGAATATCCAGTTGCTGGTCAAGGACGATGCCGGTTCGGCGCAAGGCGCGCAGCAGGGCGCGCAACAGGCCCTTGATGACGGCGCCGAAATCATCCTCGGTCCGCTGTTTGCTGCGTCCGTTCCGGCGACCGCGCAGGCGGCGCGCACGCGCGGCATTCCGGTGATTGCGTTCTCGACCGATTCAAGCGTTGCGGGCCGGGGCGTCTATCTCCTGAGCTTTCTTCCTGAGTCCGATGTGAACCGGATCGTCGAATATGCCGCAAGCGTCGGAAAGCGCTCGTTTGCCGCCATGGTGCCCGAAAACGCCTACGGCAACGTGGTTGAGGTCGCCTTCAAGCAGACGGTCGGGCGGCACGGCGGGCGGATCGTCGCATTCGAGAAATACGGCGCGGATCGTGCCGGCGCGGCGAAGAATGTGGCGCAGTCGCTTCGCTCGGCCGATGCGCTGCTTATCGCCGATGACGGCGATGCGGTGGTCTCAGTTGCGGATGCGCTCACGGCGGCCGGCGCCAACCTGCGCAACGTCCAGCTTCTCGGCACCGGCCTGTGGGACAACCCACGCGTCTTCGCCAGCGCCGCGCTGCAAGGCGGTCTCTACGCCGCTCCCGACCCGTCCGGCTTCCGCGCCTTCGCGGGCCGTTACCGCGCCAAATTCGGCGGCGAGCCGGTGCGCACGGCGACCCTTGCCTATGATGCGGTGGCGCTGGTCGCGGCTCTCGCCCGCACCCAGGGGCCGCAGCGCTTCGCGGCGGAGACGCTGACAAACCCGTCCGGTTTTGCTGGCATCGACGGCCTGTTTCGATTTCGTTCGGACGGCACCAACCAGCGGGGCCTCGCCGTCATGCGTGTCGCGTCCGGTGGTGGCCAGGCGGTTGCCGGATCGCCCAAGAGCTTTGGCGCCTGATCCCTTGGTGGCACCCTTGGCGGCATCCCTTGGTGGCCGGAATCAGGCGGCGAGATCGGCCACCACCGCATCGAGCAGCGGAAAGCCATCCTGCGTGACCCGCAAACGGCCGTCGGGGCTGATCGCGATCGCGCCTTCCTCGCGCAAAATCGCGATTCGCCGCGGATCGAGAGGGCGGCCCGCCAGCGCCGCGTAACGCTGCGGATCGATGCCCTCGCGCAAGCGCAGCCCCATCAGCAGGAACTCGTCGGCGCGCTCTTCGCTGTTCAGGAGATCGTCGGCGACGATCCCGTTCCCGATCGCCTCGACCCGCATGAGCCAGGCTTCGGGCCGCTTTTCGGTGGCGATCGCGTGCCTGTCGCCATCAATGTCGAGACGTCCGTGCGCCCCGGGACCGATGCCCGCATACTCCTGCCCGCGCCAGTAGACCAGGTTGTGCCGGCATTCGGCGCCGCTCCGCGCGTGGTTGGAAATCTCATAGGCCGGCAGGCCATGACGCGCGCAGATCTCCTGCGTGACGTCATACAAAGCGCGCGCGATCGCCTCGTCTGGCGTCCTGAGTTTGCCGGCCGCGTGCAGGCCGTAAAACGGCGTGCCTTCCTCGATGGTCAATTGATAGAGCGACAGATGCTCGGCGGCTTGCGAGATCGCGCGCTGCAATTCCTCCGCCCACATCTCAGGCGTCTGGTCGGGGCGCGCATAGATCAGATCGAAGGAATAGCGGTCGAACACCGAGCGCGCGATCGCGACCGCGTCCAGCGCCTCGCGGGCGGTGTGCAGCCGTCCGAGAGCTTTCAGCGAGGCATCGTCGAGCGCCTGCACGCCGAGCGAGACGCGAGTGACGCCGGCTGTGCGATAGCCGCGGAACCGCGTGGCCTCGACGCTGGTGGGATTGGCCTCCAGCGTGATCTCGACGTCATCAGCAACGCTCCAATGCTGTCCGATTGCTTCGAGGATGGCGCCGACGGTCTGCGGCTGCATCAAGGACGGGGTGCCGCCGCCGAGGAAGATCGAGGACACGTCGCGGCCGGGTGCGCGGGCGGCGGTGGTTTCGATCTCGCGCACGAATGCCCGCACGAAGCGTTCTTCATCGATCGGGGCGTGGCGGACATGACTGTTGAAGTCGCAATACGGGCACTTCGACAGGCAGAACGGCCAGTGCACATAGACGCCGAAAGCGGGTTTCGTGTCAGCGGCGAGCAAGGACAATCTCCGCAAGCTTCACGAACGCGCGGGCGCGATGCGACAGGCCGAGGCCGACCGGCGGCAGCCCGTGCTTCTCGATGCTGGTCATCTCGCCGAAGGTGCGGGCGTGACCGTCCGGCAGGAACGCCGGATCGTAGCCGAAACCGGCCGTGCCGCGCGGGGGCCAGACCAGCGTGCCGTCGACGCGGGCCTCGACCTCCTCGAGATGGTCGTCGGGCCATGCGACGCATAATGCCGATACGAAGTGAGCCCGGCGCTTCTCCGGCGTGGTCGCGCCGCGCTCTTGCAACAGCCGCTCGATCCGCCCCATCGCCGCGGAAAAATCCGCAGGCTTGCCGGCCCAGCGCGCGGAATGGATGCCGGGCGCGCCATCGAGCGCGTCGACGACAAGACCGGAATCGTCGGCAAAGGCCGGAATCTTCGCGCGTCGCGCTGCGGCGATGGCCTTGATCCGGGCGTTGGCGCGGAAGTCGTCGCCGGTTTCCTCGGGCTCGCCGAGACCGAGTTCCCCGGCAGAGACCGCCTCGACGCCGTAGGGCGCGAGCAATTCGCGCATCTCGGCGAGCTTGCCGGGATTGTGGGTGGCGATCACGAGCTTGCCGTCGATGCGACGATGCTGAGTCATGGAGACTTGATAACCGGTCATGGCCGGGCTCGTCCCGGCCATCCACGTCGTAATCCAAAACCAAATTCAGAAAGCAGAGCAGGCCCGGTACAAGGCCGGGCATGGTCGCATTTAAATCACGCCACCGCCATTTTCTGCAAATCCACCAGCCGCGCGACCCCTTTTTTGGCGAGCGCCATCAGCGCCAGAAACTCATCCCCCGAGAACGGGGTCTTCTCGGCGGTTCCCTGCACCTCGATGATGCGCCCGTCGCCGGTCATGACGAAATTGGCGTCGGTATCGGCTTCCGAATCCTCCGCATAGTCCAGATCGAGGACGGGCGTACCGTTATAGATGCCGCATGAGACCGCCGCCACGTTGTCGCGAAGCACGCCTGGCTTGAGCATGTTGCGGGCCTTCATCCAGCCGACGCAGTCGGCCAGCGCGACCCACGCGCCGGTGATCGAGGCCGTGCGCGTGCCGCCGTCGGCCTGAATGACATCGCAATCGATCGTGATCTGGCGTTCGCCGAGCGCCTCGAGGTCGACCGCGGCGCGCAGGGAGCGGCCGATCAGGCGCTGGATTTCGACGGTCCGGCCGCCCTGCTTGCCGGCGGAGGCCTCGCGCCGGGTCCGCTCCAGCGTGGCGCGCGGCAGCATTCCGTATTCGGCCGTGACCCAGCCGCGCCCCTGGCCCTTGAGCCAGGGCGGCAGCCGCTCCTCCAGCGTCGCGGTCACCAGCACATGGGTATCGCCGAATTTCACCAGGCAGGAGCCCTCGGCATATTTGACGACGCCACGTTCGAGCGACACGGCGCGCAGTTCATCGGGTGCACGGCGACTCGGCCGCATGGGAAACCCTCCAGCTATCTGGTGGAAATCGATACTTTCGCCGGTGCTTTTAGGGTCGCCAAGCCGCAACGGCAAGGCTTGAGCATCGATTGTTGCCAAGCTGCTTGCAGCCGATGCCTCCGGGGGACAAATTAGAGGCAGCCATGATGCGCGGGAGTGAGCGTTGGTCCATCACGAATCGATCGGCCTGATTGCACCGAATGCCGGGCTGGCCCAGTTGAACGAGCGGTCGCGCGACATTTTCCGTCAGATCGTCGAGAGCTATCTCGCGACCGGCGAGCCCGTGGGCTCGCGCAATATTTCCCGCCTGATCGCGGTGCCGCTGTCGCCGGCATCGGTTCGCAACGTGATGTCGGATCTCGAACAGCTCGGGCTGATCTATGCGCCGCATACCTCGGCCGGACGCTTGCCGACCGAACTCGGCCTCCGCTTCTTTGTCGATGCCCTGATGCAGGTCGGCGACGTCACCGAGGCGGAGCGCCAGTCGATCCAGACCCAGCTCGCCTCGGTCGGCAAGGCGCAGTCCGTCGAAGCCGCGCTCGGCGAAGCCTTGACGCGGCTGTCGGGATTGACGCGCGCGGCGGCGGTGGTTCTGACGGCCAAATCCAACGTCCGCCTGAAGCACATCGAGTTTGTCAGGCTGGAGCCGGAGAAGGCGCTGGTCGTGCTCGTCGCCGAGGACGGGCAGGTCGAGAACCGCGTGCTGACGCTGCCGTCCGGCGTTCCGGCGTCCGCGCTGACCGAAGCGTCGAATTTTCTCAATGCGCGAATCCGCGGCCGGACGCTCGCCGAGGCGCGCCTCGAATTGGAGTCCGCTCTGGCGCAAGGCAAGGCGGAACTCGATCAGCTCACCCAGAAGATCATCGCGGCCGGAATTGCGAGCTGGTCGGGCGGCGATAGCGACGATCGGCAACTGATCGTGCGCGGCCACGCCAATCTGCTTGAGGACCTGCACGCGATGGAAGACCTCGAACGGGTGCGATTGCTGTTCGATGACCTCGAAACCAAACGCGGCGTCATCGACCTGCTCGGCCGCGCCGAAAGCGCCGAGGGCGTCCGCATTTTCATTGGTTCGGAAAACAAGCTGTTTTCGTTGTCGGGGTCCTCGACGATCATCGCGCCCTACAGCGACGGCGCCGGTCATATCGTCGGCGTGCTCGGCGTGATCGGGCCGACGCGGCTGAATTACGCGCGGGTGATCCCGATGGTCGATTACGCGGCCCGCATCGTCAGCCGGATGCTCGGCGGCTGAGCCGGTCCTCGCCGCCCACCGCGCTTGATTTTTACGCCTGAACCACGATATCCCGCAGGTTCATCCCTTATCAATTCGGGACTATTTTGCGAAAAGGCTCCATGATGACCGATTCCGACGGCAAGAGAGACAATTCCGGCGATCCTGCTCCGGAGGCCGAGCCGGTGGTATCCAAGCCGTACATCATGCCCGACGAACCCGAGGAAGGGTCGCTGGATGCGCTGACCAAGGAAGTCGCGGAAGCGAAGGACCGGATGCTGCGCACGCTGGCGGAGATGGAGAATCTACGCAAGCGCACCGCGCGGGAGGTGTCGGACGCGCGCGCCTATGCCATATCGGGGTTCGCCCGCGACGTGCTGGATATTGCCGACAATCTGCAGCGCGCGCTCGATGCGGTGCCGGCCGAGGCGCGCGCCGCGGCCGAGCCCGGGCTGACAGCCCTGATCGAGGGCGTCGAGCTGACCGAACGTTCACTGCACAACGCGCTGGAGAAGCACGGCGTGCGGAAGTTCGATCCGGCCGGTGAAAAGTTCGATCCGAACGTTCATCAGGCGATGTACGAAGTTCCCGATTCGTCGATTCCCGCCGGCACGATCGCGCACGTCATTCAGGCCGGTTACATGATCGGCGAGCGGGTGTTGCGCCCGGCGATGGTGGGTGTTGCGAAGGGCGGCGCCAAGCCGGCCGCTTCCGAACAGGGTTAGCCTGTTTCGCGGGCTTGTCCGCAAGGTCTGAAAGGTCTGTCTACTAAGAGGTCGGTCTACTGGGATTTGGGCCGGATGCCGTCGCGCACTGCGCGAAAGCGTGGAAACGCGGCGGACCATCCGTCTCGCGGTGTGCTGCCGATCAGCCGCATGGCCGTGTTTCCGCTGCCGAACGCCAGCCATTGGACGACGGTCACCGGCGCGTTCGTCTGTGCGTTGGTGGCGTCGATCCGCGTTTCAAAGCCGGGTGATCCGTTGATCCGCATCGGCTCCGACATCGTAATACGCGCCTCGCGCAGGTTTGGAATCGTGGTGGCGACATCGCGTGCAAACCGGCCCCGGTCATCCGGCCGTTCCGGAGTCGATCCGATCGGAGTGATGATCATGAAGGCCTTGCTGTCGATGTCGGTGTCCGTTTCGGCGTCGGAGAGCAGGATGGCTCCCGGCCCCAATGTGCGGACGGTCTTGAAAGAACTCAATTCGGTCAGCTTGAAGGGCAACAGGCCAAGCTGCTCCTCGATCGGGACTTCCTTGCGCAGGGCCACCGTTGCGAACATCTTCTGGACGGCCTGGTCGGAATAGATCTTCTCGACGTTCTCCGGCACTTGCGCCGCGACGTATCCGGAGAAAGTGTTTCCCGACACCACCATCGAATAGCGCCGGACGTTGTCATTGCCGCTCTTGGCGTTCTCGACGATGAAATAGCCTTGTCCGCTTGCGGTCTCGATGCCTTGAGGCTTTGGACCCTGGGTGCCGGGCGCATCGGATCTGGCGGCGGCCTCCACGTCCCGAAAGGCGGCGGGGGGAAGTTCTGCGACGACGACCTTGACCTGATGATCGACGGTCTCGAAGCCGGGAAACGCCTTCGCGGGGGAAAGGCCGATCAGCGGAACCAGCCCGATCCGGGTGCCCGGCGCATAAATCAGGCCGTCGGCGAAAGCGGGAGCGGCGCCTGTCAGCAGGCACAGGGCGGCTACCAGATGCGTGAGATATCTCATGGGAAGCTTTCTGGAGTTGCATTGAGGCCGTTCAATGATCGGTCGATACAGTGCTCTCGCCGCTTTCGCCAATCTGTCCTGGCGGCGCTTCCGCATTTCGTTAACGCACCGGATCGCAATTTCGCAATTTGCCGGCTTGGTCCGGTGGCAGGCCCGCTCCCCAAAAATGGGTGTTTTCCGCCATGAAGGATCGCGCCGGTCCTTGCGGCCACCACCCCCCCTCCTATATGAGGCTCACCGTCGCTATATCGCGCGCATTTGATATCTGGGGGTCTGGAAGAGGGTGCCGTCAGGGCCCGGCCGGACTGCCGCAACAAGAGGGATACAAGGACCATGGGAAAGGTCATAGGGATCGACCTCGGCACCACGAATTCGTGCGTCGCCGTAATGGACGGCAAGACGCCGAAAGTCATCGAAAATGCGGAAGGGATGCGGACCACCCCGTCCATCGTCGCCTTCAGCGATGATGGCGAGCGGCTCGTCGGGCAGCCGGCCAAGCGTCAGGCCGTGACCAATCCCGAACGGACCATTTTCGCCGTCAAGCGTTTGATCGGCCGCCGTTACGATGATCCCACCGTGGAAAAGGACAAGCACCTCGTCCCCTACAAGATCGCGAAAGCCGGCAACGGCGACGCCTGGGTCGAGGTCGACGGCAAGACCTATTCCCCTTCGCAGATTTCGGCTTTCATTCTCCAGAAGATGAAGGAGACCGCCGAAGCCCATCTGGGCCAGAAGGTCGATCAGGCCGTCATCACGGTCCCCGCTTATTTCAACGACGCCCAACGACAGGCGACCAAGGACGCTGGCAAGATCGCCGGTCTCGAAGTGCTGCGCATCATCAACGAGCCGACCGCGGCGGCGCTGGCCTACGGCCTCGACAAGTCGAAGGCCGGCACCATCGCCGTCTACGATCTGGGTGGCGGCACGTTCGACGTGTCGATCCTGGAGATCGGCGACGGCGTGTTCGAGGTGAAGTCGACCAACGGCGATACGTTCCTGGGCGGCGAAGACTTCGACATGCGTCTGGTCAACTATCTGGCCGATGAATTCCAGAAGGAGCAGGGCATCAACCTGCGCAACGACAAGCTCGCCTTGCAGCGGCTGAAGGAAGCCGCCGAGAAGGCCAAGATCGAGCTGTCGTCGACCACGCAGACCGAAATCAACCTGCCGTTCATCACGGCCGATCAGTCCGGCCCGAAGCATCTGACGATGAAACTCACCCGCGCCAAGTTCGAGGCGCTGGTCGACGATCTCATCCAGAAGACCATCGAGCCGTGCCGCAAGGCGCTGAAGGACGCCGGCCTGACGGCGGGCGAGGTCGGCGAGGTGGTGCTGGTCGGCGGCATGACGCGCATGCCGAAGGTTCAGGAAGTCGTCAAGCAGTTGTTCGGCAAGGAGCCGCACAAGGGCGTCAACCCGGACGAGGTTGTCGCGATCGGCGCGGCGATCCAGGCCGGCGTTCTGCAGGGCGACGTCAAGGACGTCCTGCTGCTCGACGTCACGCCGCTGTCGCTGGGCATCGAGACGCTGGGCGGCGTGTTCACCCGCATCATCGATCGCAACACCACGATCCCGACCAAGAAGAGCCAGGTGTTCTCGACTGCCGAGGACAACCAGAACGCCGTCACCATCCGCGTCTTCCAGGGCGAGCGCGAAATGGCGGCCGACAACAAGATTCTCGGTCAGTTCGATCTGATGGGCATTCCGCCCGCCCCGCGCGGCATGCCGCAGATCGAGGTGACGTTCGATATCGACGCCAACGGCATCGTCAACGTCTCGGCGAAGGACAAAGCGACCGGCAAGGAGCAGCAGATCCGCATCCAGGCGTCCGGCGGTCTGTCCGAGGCCGACATCGAGAAGATGGTCAAGGACGCGGAAGCCAACGCAACCGAGGACAAGAAGCGCCGCGAGGCGGTCGACGCCAAGAACCACGCCGATGGCCTGGTGCACTCGACCGAGAAGGCGCTGAGCGAACATGGCTCCAAGATCGAGGAAAGCGAGCGCCGCGCCATCGAGGACGCCGTCAGCGATCTGAAGGAGGCGCTGAAAGGCGACGACGCCGAGGCGATCAAGGCCAAGACGAATACGCTGGCGCAGGCGTCCATGAAACTCGGCGAAGCCATGTACAAGCAGCAGGCGGAAGCCGACGCAGCCAAGGACGCCGCGAAGGACGATGTCGTCGACGCCGAGTTTACCGAGGTCGACGACGACAAGAACAAGAAGTCTGCTTAAGCAGCGAGAATGACCATGACCCCCGTTTCCTCGGAGCACGCAAAGCGTCTCGAAGGGCGGGGGTTATGTTTTTTTAAGCGGGACGCTGCATCCTCTGGCGAGCGAATCACTCATGCGCCTTTTGGGATGAAGCGACGTTCGGGCGGTATGGACTGATGTCGACCAAGCGCTGTTACTACGAAACCCTTGAGGTCGACCGGAACGCGGACGAATCCAAGCTCAAGGCGGCCTTTCGCAAACTGGCCATGAAATGGCATCCGGATCGAAATCCGGGCGATGCGACCAGCGAGATACGCTTCAAGGAAATCAACGAGGCCTATGAGGTTCTGAAGGACGGCGATAAACGCGCCGCCTACGATCGTTTCGGCCATGCCGCGTTCGAGCACGGCGGCATGGGTGGCGGCGGAGGCGCTGGATTCGGCGCTGGATTCGCGTCATCGTTCTCCGACATTTTTGAAGACCTGTTCGGAATGGCCGGGCAGCGCGGTCGGGGCGGCGGCCGGGAGCGCGGCGCCGACCTTCGCTACAATATGGAAATCTCGCTGGAGGAAGCCTTCCAGGGAAGGATGGCTCAGATCGAAATTCCGGTTTCGGTCACCTGCGAGTCCTGCTCGGGCACCGGCGCCAAGGCAGGGACCAAGCCGAAGAACTGCTCGATGTGCGGCGGCGCGGGGCGGATTCGTCAGGCCCAGGGCTTCTTCACGCTGGAGCGTACCTGTCCCGGCTGTCAGGGACGCGGTCAGATGATCGAGGACCCCTGCCCCTCCTGTAGCGGTTTGGGCCGCGTCAGCCGCGAACGATCGCTATCGGTCAACATTCCGCCCGGCGTCGAGGATGGCACCCGCATCCGCCTGGCTGGCGAGGGCGAGGCCGGAATCCGGGGCGGTCCGCCGGGCGACCTCTATATTTTCCTGTCCCTCACGTCGCATGAGTTCTTCCAGCGCGATGGCGCCGACCTGCATTGCCGCGTCCCGATCTCGATGGTCACGGCCGCGCTTGGCGGAGAATTCGAGGTGCCGACCATCGACAAGAGCAAGACGAAGGTGAAGGTGCCGTCCGGCACCCAGTCAGGCCGCCGATTCCGAATCGCATCCAAAGGCATGCCCGTGCTTCGCTCGCGCCAGACCGGTGATATGTATGTGCAAGTGGTGGTTGAAACGCCGCAGAATCTGACCAAGAAGCAGCAGGACCTTCTCGCCGAGTTTGAAAAATTATCGTCGGGAGCAACCCAGCCCGAGGCGGCGGGTTTCTTCACTAAGGTCAAGGACTTCTTCGGTACGCGCGCGGGCCCTTGAAGAGCGTTTTGCTTGACCGCTTCGATTGTCGGCTGTACCTGTGTATAACTTAAGTCTGACATCCTGCCAGTAGTGACCCACCTGGGTGCAAAATGCCTTTGCAAATGTCCGCGCGTGCGTTGAAGAAACCGCTCCGCCTCGATGACGAGGTTCGCTTTCTCCGCTCGTGGATCGAAAAGCCGCTCCATATGGGTGCGGTCATGCCGTCCGGGCGCCTCCTGGCCCGCACCATGGCGCAATATGTCGATGTCGGATCGAGCGATCCTGTTGTCGAACTTGGGCCGGGCACCGGCGCCATCACCAATGCGCTGATCGAGCACGGCGTGGATCAGAAGCGTCTCGTGCTGGTCGAATACGATCCGGGATTTTGCGCCCTGCTTCGCGATCGTTATCCTCAGGCGACGGTGGTTCAGGGTGACGCCTATACGTTGCGGGACTCGCTGTGGAACGTGCTGGGCGCTCGCGCCTCGGCCATCGTCTCCGGCCTGCCGCTCGTCACCAAACCGATGTTGACGCGGCTCAGGTTGATCCGCGATGCTTTCGCGACGCTCGCCCCCGGCGCGCCGTTCGTGCAGTTTACCTATTCGGTCGTGCCCCCGATCCCCAAATCGTTGCCGGGCATCTCGACGGAAGCGTCCGAGCGGATCTGGATGAATCTTCCTCCTGCGCGGGTCTGGGTGTATCGCAGGCGCTGACGGGCCGGCGCGGCGGCTGGTTTGTCCGCGATGCGACTGATGTCCGCACCGCAAACTCTCGTTATTCCCTGTTTGTGGCGCCTGGAATATAACGCTTCGCTGCCGCCTTGCTCAAGAACGCGGACGGTTTGCGCCTCGTGCGTTCAGAAGCGGAAAGGCTCCAGAGCATGATCCCGAAAAGGGGAAACCGGTTTTCGGAAAAGATCGTGCTCAAACGATAAAGACAAGCGGCGAGTTTTGATTCAACGCAGTCGAAACAGATTTTAGGTTTCAGCCAGTGCCTTCGTGGTTGCACCGGCCTTCGCGGGAAGCTTGATCGGTTGCCGGCACACCCGGCCCCCGCTATACCCGGAGAACATTTTTAAGGACCCGGTTCGTGGCCGACATGCGTTTGATTGTTGCGGGAGCAGGCGGCCGGATGGGTCGCGCCCTGGTGCGCGCGATGGCGGAAACCGGCGGCGCGGTGCTGGCGGGCGCGCTGGAGTCGCCAGGATCTGAACTGGTCGGAAAGGACGCCGGTGTTCTGGCCGGCCTTCCTGCCAACGGAATCGAAGTATCGGCTGATCTCTGGTCAATGGCGGCGAAGGCCGACGGCATCCTGGATTTTACGGTTCCGGCCGCGACCATCGCGAACGTCGCCATCGCCGCCGAGCGCCGCCTGGTTCACGTCATCGGCACCACGGGCCTGTCGGCTTCGGACATGGCGGTGATCCGCAGCGTGACCTCCCGCACGGTGGTCGTGCAGTCGGGCAACATGAGTCTCGGCGTCAATCTGCTCGCAGCGCTGGTGAAGCGGATGGCGCAGTCGCTGGACGAAGGTTTCGATATCGAAGTTCTTGAAATGCATCACCGGGCCAAGATCGACGCGCCCTCCGGCACCGCGCTGATGTTGGGGCAAGCGGCGGCGGATGGCCGCAAGATCGTGCTGGACCAGCACGCGGCGCGTGGCCGCGACGGGGTCACCGGGGCCCGTAGATCGGGCGACATCGGTTTTGCCTCGCTTCGCGGCGGGACCGTGTCCGGAGATCACAGCGTCATCTTCGCGGGTCCCTATGAGCGTATAACATTGTCTCATCACGCCGAGGACCGGATGATCTTCGCGCATGGTGCATTGAAAGCCGCAATGTGGGCGCAAGGCAAGGCACCCGGCCTTTATTCGATGGCCGACGTGCTTGGGCTTGGACACTTCTAGCGGCTATCAGGACTGAAGAAAGCGGGAACAGGCAGAATGAGCGAACGTCTTCTGGTGCTCGTGCGTCACGGCCAGAGCGAATGGAATCTGAAGAACCTGTTCACGGGCTGGAAGGATCCCGATCTGACCGAACTCGGCGTGGCCGAGGCGAGGGAGGCGGGACGCAAGCTGAAGGCACAGGGGTTTGTGTTCGACATCGCCTTCACCTCGGTGTTGATCCGCGCCGAGCACACACTCGACCTCGTGCTGGAGGAATTGGGCCAGACCGGAATTCCGGTCAGGAAAGACCAGGCGTTGAACGAACGGGACTACGGCGACCTCGCCGGCCTCAACAAGGATGAGGCTCGAAAAAAATGGGGCGAAGAGCAGGTGCTGATCTGGCGCCGGTCGTATGATGTGCCGCCGCCAGGCGGCGAGAGCTTGAAGGATACGCTGGCACGCACGCTGCCGTACTTCGTGCAGGAAATCCTGCCCTGCGTGCTGCGCGGCGAGTGCACGCTCGTCGCGGCGCACGGCAATTCGCTGCGCGCGCTCGTCATGGTGCTGGAGAAGCTGTCGCCGGAGCAGATTCTCAAGCGCGAGCTTGCGACCGGTGCGCCCGTGATCTATCGGCTGAATGCCGACGCGACCGTGGCCTCCAAGCTCGATCTCGCGGCCTGATAAATTTCATTCCAGGCCGATCTGCCCGGCTTCCCATCCCAGCATCGCCTGCTTGCGGGTGACTCCCCAGTGATATCCAGTCAGTGCGCCGCTTTTGCCGAGCACGCGATGGCAAGGCACCACGAACGATATCGGATTCTTGCCGACCGCGGCGCCGACGGCGCGCGACGCCTTCGGGCGATCGATATCAGCGGCGATGCTTGAATAGGTCGTGGCATTGCCCATGGGAATCCTGAGCAGGGTCTGCCAGACCCGGACCTCGAAGTCCGTGCCGATCAGGACCACCCGCAGCGGTTGATCCGCGCGCCAGAGATTCGTATCGAACACACGCTGCGCCAGCGCAGCCGTTCGGACGTGATCCTCGACATAGGTAGCATGGGGCCAACGCCGTTTCATATCGGTCAGCGCCGCCTGCTCCCCGCCCGGGTCGGCGAAAGCGAGTCCGGCAAGGCCGCGGTCGCTGGCGATCACGATCGCGGCTCCGAATGGCGAAGGGTGAAAGCCGAAGGCCAGCGTCGTGCCTGCGCCGCCGTTCTTCCATTCGCCGGGCGACATCGCCTCATGCGTGACGAACAAGTCGTGCAGGCGGCCCGGCCCGGACAGGCCGGAGTCCAGAGCAGCGTCAAGCACGCTGGCGGACTTGCGCAACAACCCCCTGGCGTGGTCGAGCGTCAGCGCCTGCATGAAGGCTTTCGGCGTCAAGCCCGCCCAGCGGCGGAACAGGTGATGCAGTTCATCCGGCGTGACGCCGGCGGCATCGGCTGTCGCCTCGATGGTCGGCTGCGCGCGCCAATTTTCGGAGATGAAAGCGATCGCGCGACGCACCGAATCGTAATCGCGCACCGCAGCGTTTTGCTTGCCAGGCTTTGCGGGGCGCGGGTCGGTCGGAACAAGTTCTTTTGCGAGTGTCACCATGCCTCAGTGTAGGGCGGCCGCCTTGTCGCGGCCACCCGATTCCCGCGGGCGGGCTTCTCTGGCGGTTTTCAATAGAACCTCGGGCTCGATCGGGCGGTGGACACCGGTTCGCGCGAACAGAAAGCCTCAACTGATAATAACGCTCTAGGTGATCGGATTGTAGATCGGACCGCGCTTCGCGATCTGGAGCGCATTGGAGAAGGCTTTGACAAAACTTGATTTTTCGTCAGGACCAAGAAAATTCGCGATCGAGATCCGGCGGCCGCGCGAAACCAGATAGAGCCGCTCGATGCCGTAGTCCTCATGCACGATCTGATCAAGATGCACCCATAGCGGGTTCGAAACCCACTCGACGATATGACCGCGATGCGTGGTGCGCCGCACCCGCAACTCAAGATGGGTGATTGAGATTTCCTCGGTGGCCAAAGCGCGCCGGAAGTTGATGCGGAAAGCCCAGTAGACGGCGAGAACATCGAGACCGAAAAAGCCGAATACCGGCCAGGCTCCCATCATCAGGAACATCATTCCCGCGGCAAAACTAATCAGGGTCAGAACCGCCATCAGCACCATGAAACGGGTGCGGTTCAACGAACGGTGCGGCGTCAGCAGCGCCGAAAACAGCGTCTGCTCTGCGAGTTGCGGACCATCCAAGTTACTGTCTAATGTCATTAGGAACCATTATATCACGATCATGTCGAAAAACACTCGCCGCACCTTTGCAACGCTGGGGTCCGTTCGCGCGCGGCCTGCCGGACCTGAAAAGATGCCTCCGGCGGATCCTCGGCAGCAAAAATCCGTTGCGGCGAAATCGAGGCAGGACTCGGCGGCAAAAAAACAGCGAAAGCCGGCCCTGACGTCGGGGACGAAAGCCGCCAATCAGCCTGCCGCCAAGTCGCCGGTCAGGCCTGCGCGCGGGTCGGCGACGCGCAAACCGTCCCTCAGGCCCTGGACGGCAGCCGAAGTCAGGGAAGCCTTCGAGCGGTTCCGCAAGGCCAATCCCGAGCCCAAGGGCGAGCTCGAACATCTCAACCCCTACACGCTGCTGGTCGCGGTGGTGCTGTCGGCTCAGGCGACCGACGCCGGCGTCAACAAGGCTACTCGCGCGCTGTTCGCTGTCGCCGACACACCCGCCAAGATGCTGGCTCTCGGTGAGGAAAAGGTCCGTGATTACATCAAGACCATCGGGCTTTATCGCAACAAGGCGCGGAACATCATCGCGCTGTCGGAAAAACTGCTCGCGGACTTCAACGGCGAAGTCCCGCGCAGCCGCGCCGGAATCGAATCGCTGCCCGGCGCGGGCCGCAAGACCGCAAACGTGGTGCTCAACATGGCTTTCGGGGAGCACACGATGGCGGTTGATACCCACGTTTTCCGCGTCAGCAACCGTACCGGCATGGCGCCCGGCAGAACGCCGCTCGAGGTCGAGCTCGGACTTGAGCGCGTGGTCCCCGACGAGTTCATGCTGCATGCGCATCACTGGCTGATCCTGCACGGACGCTATACCTGCCTCGCGCGGTCGCCGCGCTGCGCAGTTTGCCTGATTAATGACCTCTGCCGCTGGCCGGAAAAGACGATCTAGTGGAGTGAATTTGACATTCGCTACCCACTTTGCAGCGAACGTGTCAGGCGAATGTCAAATTCAAAACTCCACCAGAAACCTGATAGTTGCTAGTGGTCCTTTGATTCTAACATTTGCAAGAACTCCCTGCGGCAACGGGATGCAAATGTTAGAATTGGACCACTAGTGTCCCGATTCCGAAGTTCGTATACCCTTGCAGCAACCTCTGATGCGAACTTCGGAATCGGGACACTAGCAACTTTATGATTCTAGTGTGGTTTAGGTTCAGAAGTTCGCTTGACGGACTTGATTGAGCACTGAAGCGAACTTCTGAACCACCACACTCGTGATCTTCCGCTTCTGATGCCACCAGAGGCGGCTCAGGATTTTGACCGGACGCGGTTCTTCACGCGAACCGATATCCCGGCCGAGGCCGAGACATGCTTTGCTCGAAACCGCTATAAAATCCGTTTCGACTGGTTGAACCAGTATCGTCGCTTATCTTTTTGTTTGAGCATGATCTTTTCCGAAACCGGTTTTCCCTTTTCGGGATCATGCTGCAGTTCAGACAACTCATGCGAGACCGCATAGCCGCGAACGCTTGAAGCGACCTGGGCAAAAACCGAAAAAACGCCTCGATCGCTGGTCCGCCGGATACAGAAACAAACTCAGAAACCCGGAATATGTTTCTTTCTAAAACAGCGTGTCTTCTAAATGCTCAGCTTTGCCGAGGCCATCAGGATGTCACTGGTCGCCTGCCGGGTGCGGTTGGCGAGTTCGTCGCGAAGGCGGCGGGCAGCGGCGGGATCGCTGTCGAGCACGCGCAGGAACAAGGTGCGCGGAATGCGGATCACCATCGAATATTCCAGCGCGACCGCCGTCGCGGGGCGCGCCATCGGAACGATCAGCGCCAGTTCGCCGATCAGCGTGCCGCGCCCGGCCATCACTTCCCCCTCGCCGCCGCCCTCGACATGAATGCGAAAGCCGCCGTCCTGAACGACGTAGCCTGCGTCCGCGTCGTCGCCGGCGCGAAACAGGATCGACCCGCGGGCGAACTGCTGTTGCTCGGCTCCGATGGCGAGCACGCGCAGCGCCGCGGCTCCCAGCAGGCGCAGGGTCGGGACGCGCTCGAGCAGGACAACGTCATCGTCGATTGACATAGAGGACCAGTCGGCGATCCAGGTCGGGATCGCCCGAAAAACGGTTGTGGCGAGAGCTGATACGAATTGTCAGCCTATAGCGTTTTCGAGCGAAGTGGAATCCGGTTGGCGTGAAGAAAACGCGCCAGATCATGCTCATTCAGAAAGACGGGGCCGGAGTTTGCCTAAACCCGGTTGACCGGACGCATCAGGGCACGAGTTTGTAGCCACCGGCTTCGGTGACCAGAATCTCGGGATTGGCGGCGTCTTTCTCGATCTTCTGACGCAGGCGGTAAATATGGGTTTCCAGCGTGTGGGTGGTGACGCCGGAATTGTAGCCCCAGACCTCCTGCAGCAGCGTCTCGCGCGACACCGGCATCTGCCCGGCCCGGTACAGGAACCGCAGGATCGCGGTCTCCTTTTCAGTCAGCCGCACCTTCTTGGCGGTGGCGGTCGTGAGCATCTTGGAGCCGGGCCGGAAGCTGTAGGGGCCGACCGAAAACACCGCGTCCTCGCTGGCCTCATGCTGACGCAACTGCGCGCGGATGCGCGCCAGCAGCACCGCGAAGCGGAACGGTTTGGCGATGTAGTCGTTGGCGCCGGACTCAAGGCCCAGAATCGTGTCGGAGTCGGTATCGTGTCCGGTGAGCATGATGATCGGCGCCTTGAAGCCGCCCTTGCGCAAGCTGCGCACCACCTCGCGCCCGTCGGTATCGGGCAGGCCCACATCCATCAGCACGAGATCGGGCGAATGGGCCTTGGCGGCGCTGGCGCCCTTGGCGCCGGTATCAACGGCGGAAGCCTCGAATTCCTCGTGCAGGGACAGTTGCTCGACCAGCGTGTCGCGTAGATCGGTATCGTCGTCCACGATCAGGATTTTACGGGCGTTGGCCATCGATGCGATCCTCCTGGCGGCGGGAACAGACGGCGGCGACCAACCACTTCAATGGGTGTGCCACCTTCACTGGGTCGTGTAGGTCGTGCGTCCGGACGTATGACAGTTGCAGCGATTCATCTCCCGAGCGAGTCTACTCCAGAACCGGCGGGAATTTGGGTGAATGTTCCTGTAAAATCTGCAGGTTCCTATATCCGGACAGCAGCGCGGGCGAGACCCCCTCATTCCATGCAAAACTTTGGATTATCAACGTCTTGCACGACACATTCCCGTGATCGGCCGCTCATCGCCATTCGTGTCCGCGCTGCGGCCGGCCGGCCGCAGCGGGGCTGGCTGATCGCGGAAGGCCAGGCGTTTCCGGTGGCGATCGGCCGCGGCGGTATCCGCGCCGACAAACGCGAGGGCGACGGCGGCACCCCGAAGGGAGTTTTCCGGCCCATCCGGCTGTGGTGGCGATCCGACCGGCATCCGCGACCGCGGACGTTTCTGCCGGTCCGCGCGATCGTGCCGGCCGATGCCTGGTGCGAGGATCCCGCTGACCGCCGTTACAACCGGCCGATCCGGCTCATGAGCGGGGCGGGCGGCGACCGGCTGAGGCGCGAAGATCATCTCTACGACTTCATTATCGAGATCGATCACAACACCTGTCCGCGCATCGCGGGGCGCGGCAGCGCCGTGTTCCTGCATCTGGCCCGCGACAATTTCGGGCCTACCGCGGGATGCGTGGCGATGACGCGGCCCGCGATGCTGCGGCTGTTGCGGCGGATCGGACCGCAGACGCGGATCGAGATCGGGTGAAGTATCGGGTGACGTCTTGGCGGTTCATTTTGAAGGAAGCACTTTGCATGTGACCGCTTCCGTCCCATTCGGAGACGAACCGTTAGAATAAATCTAAGCCATTCCAATTGCGATAAAGTTTCGGCTCCCTTAAGCCGATGAACGGTACGATGCGCTCAAGAGGCGGCGTCGGGAAGATGCCTTGGGCTGCAACGGGTCGTGGCCAGGCGAGAACTCCGAGTGCTGAATGAAAGATTCGGCTGCCCAGTTCGTGGAATTGTATCTGGCTGAGAGCGGTCGTTTACAGCGCCGGGTCAGCCGGATCATCGGCTGTCGCGCGACGGCGTCGGACATTGTCCATGACGTCTTTCTGCGCTTGTGGAAGCGCAAGCAGGATGGGATGGACGAAGCCTCGGCCTATCTCAGCCAGAGCGCGCGCAATGCTGCAATCGACCATATCCGCAGCGAGCGGGTTCGCGCCGAATACATTGAGCGCACCGTCCCCGAGCAGCGCTTCGCGGTACCGCCCTCGCCGCACGACATCGTCGCCGCGCGCGATCATCTGCGATGTGATCCGGGCGCTGCCGGAACGCAGCCGTCACATCTTTCTCCTCAACCGTATCCATGGCCGCAACTACAGGGAGATCGCCTGCGCCCTCGGTATTTCCACGGGCGCAGTCGAGAAGCATATGATGCGCGCCCTGAAAGCGATCCGGGCCGGCGCCGAGGATTTCTGACGTTGGGAAATGAGGTTTTGACGCCGTCGCCCGTCAAATCTGATAGGACAGCCGCATTTCGCACTCATGCACCCTCTGCATCCCTCAAATTTTGTGGCGTTTTGGCGTGACGGCAACGCATCAAAACAACAATCCGGGGCTTCGCTTCTGATTCAATCAGACGCGAAGCTCTCTATATTTGATTTGACGCGTTTTCTTGCGGCGAATCGGTAGCCACTTCGCTTGAAAACCCTCTAGGATTCCGCCCATGGATCGCGAGGTCGGCTCGAAGGCCACGGATATCGACGATACGGCGCTTGACTGGTTCACACGCCTGCGGGGTACAGCGTCCGCGGCCGACCGCGCGGCGTTCGAACGCTGGGTTGCGGCGAGCCCCAGCCATCGTCAGGCGTTTCGCCGTGTCCAAAGCCTGTGGTCGGCTGCCGAAGCGCCGGGTTCGCGCGTCGCGCAGGAAGAGAGCGAGATCCTGTCCGCTTATCTCGACACGATGGACCGTGCACGGACTCGCCGGAAAGCGAGGAAGCGCGGCGCCGTCGCCATCGTTGCAGGACTTGCAATCTTGAGTGGCGCCATCGCGCTGGAGCGGCCCAATCTGTTCCAGGACATGCGGGCGGACGCCGTGTCGGCCCGTGGCGAGCGGCGGACCGTTGATCTTCCGGACGGCTCAACCGTTCTGCTCGATGCCGACAGCGCCTTGGCGCAGCGCTTCACGAACGGGGAGCGTCGCGTCGTACTGCTGCGCGGGGGCGCCTACTTCTCCGTCGTGAAAGCCGCGCAATCCTTTGTCGTCGAAGCCTCCAGCGGAACGGTCGAGGTTCTTGGCACGAAGTTCGACGTGCGGTTATCAAATGACGAGGCTGTCGTTACGGTGGCGCAGGGGCGGGTCGCGGTAACGTCTCCGAATATGCAACGTGCATTGCTGGAGCCCGGCCAGCAGGTGAGATTTGACACCGTCGGCGTCGGTCCGGTGCGCAGTGCGGACCTCGCGGCGTCCATGGCGTGGCACGAGGGCCGTTTCGTGTTCTACCAGGCGCGTTTCGCCGACGTCATCGGCGAGTTGCAACGTTATCGGCCCGGTCGTTTGATCATCGCCAGCGCGGCGCTGGCCGACAGCCGGGTAAGCGGCAGCTTTACATTGGATGATCCCGATGCGGCGCTGGAATCGCTCCGGTCCACGGTGAACTTCGAGACCTATTCCATTCTGGGCCGTCTCACGGTCCTGCGCTGACGCTCGCCCGACGGCGTGCCGTCGGATTGATGGGATTGCCGGGTGACAGGCGAGCGAAGCGACGCCGTTCGTCGAACGGCCATGCCCGGCAATGACGGATCATCAAGATGCTTCCGTCAAAGCTTGAAGCACTCCAGCCCAGAAATATCCGCGACGGGGTGAGGTAAGCGCCTGCTCGCCCGTGAATCAGAATGAGAGCCGATGCCATGCGCGATCATGCGCGATCGGCCGGGGCCATGATTCACCAGCAGGGACAACACATGGGGCGATCGAGGTTGGGAGGCCGCAGGCACGTTTTGCTTGCAACCACGTTGGCGATGACGGTGGCGGCGGCCGCTTCCGCCGCCGCGCAGGCTCAGGAGCGGATTGCTCCGCGGCAATCCGGCGCCACCGCGCTGTTCCGCTTCGATATTGCCGCACAGCCATTGCCTCAGGCGCTGAACGAAATCGGACGCACGACCGGCCTTGCGGTGGTCTTCACGGGCAGCCGGCCGTTCAACGTCACCGGTCGGCCCGTGCAAGGCAACCTCACCTCCTCCCAGGCGCTCGCCACGCTATTGGCGGGAACCGGCATCACCTACCGCTTCACCAACGCACACACGGTCACGATCGATACGGGAGAGCCGGGTCGCTCGGCCGGCGGCGCGAGCGTGGCCGGCGCGATCTCGCTCGACACCATCGATGTGCAGGGGGCATCGAGCAGCGATCCCGGCCGGACCGAAGGCACCGGCTCCTACACGCCGAGCGTGACGGCGACCGCAACAAAGCTTCAGCTCACGCCGCGCGAGACTCCGCAGTCGATCAGCGTCATCACGCGGCAGCAGATCGAGGATTTCGGCCTGAGGTCGGTCGATGAAGTGGTCAATCACACGCCGGGCCTCAGCACCGTGAACGCCGGAGGTGAGCGGATCACTTTCTATGCCCGCGGCTTTCCCGTTCGGAGTTTTCAGTATGACGGGGTGCCGATCTCTTTTCAGAATTATGACGGCGCCAACGCCACCACCGAGCAGCGGACGGACATGGCGATCTACGATCGCGTCGAAGTGCTGAAGGGCGCGGCGGGCCTTCTGACCGGCGTCGGCGATCCCGGCGCGACGATCAACATGATCCGCAAGAAGCCGACCCGAACCTTCGAGGGTTACACGACGCTCGGCGGCGGCTCCTGGAACAACTACCGTGGCGAACTCGACGTCGGTGGTCCGCTGAACGAAAGCGGCACCGTGCGCGGCCGCTTCGTCACCGCTCATCAGGACGGAAACTCGTACCTCGATCATTATCATCGTAAAAGTTCGATCTTTTACGGAATCGTCGAGGCCGATCTGACGCCGGACACCTTGTTGTCCTTCGGCGCGGACTATCAGCGCAGCGTTCCGAGAGGAGCAGCCCACGGGGTGACCATCATGTTCAACAGTCTCGGCGAGTTCAACGACATGCCGCGTTCGTTCAATCCCGCGACGCGCTGGAGCACATGGGAGGCATACACCTACAACAGCTTCGCCACGCTGGAGCATCGCTTCGACAATGACTGGCGGGTCAAGCTGCAACTCAACCATCAGATCGGCGGTTACGACGCCCCGGTCGGCTGTGCCTGCAGCGGCTTTCCGAATCCGGCGGACGGCACCGGCGTGACGATGTGGCGGGGCCTGTGGACCAGCAAGGCGGAAACCACCGCGGCCAATGTTTATGCCACCGGGCCGTTCTGGTTGTTCGATCGCAAGCACGAGCTTGTTCTCGGCGGCAGCATTTCGCGACAGGATCGGGTGCGTGTTGATTACCGTGCAGACCCGACTAACCCGGGCAGCAGCGTCGTTCCCGACTTCTACAACTGGACCGGCGACGTTCCGCAGCCGGCGTGGACGCTGTATGCGCCTGGCGATCCCAACAAGGAGATTTTTGATGACAAGGCGTTCTACGCAGCTACGCGGCTTCAGGTGCACGACAGGCTGAAGGTGCTGCTGGGAGCGCGCATCGAAAATTATGAAGCGCGGCAACGCATCTATGGAGTCAGCACTCACCTCAAAAAGCCGGACCAGGTGATCCCTTACTACGGTGCCATCTTCGATATCACCGATGTTCTGTCCGCCTATGCCAGCTATACCGGCATCTTCAAGCCTCAGGGAGCACTGAACGAACGGGGCGCGACGCTTCCGCCGATTGAAGGCATCAATACGGAAGTCGGTCTCAAGGCCGCCTTCCTTGACGGGCGCATCAACGCCAGCGCCGCGTACTTTCAACTGAAACAAGACAACTACGCGATCCCGACCGGCGGCCTGACGCCAAACGGAACACCGGCCTACCGTCCGGCGGACGGCGTCATCACCAAGGGCTTTGAGCTGGAAATCTCGGGCCAGCTCTCGCCGCAGTGGCAGCTCCAGGCCGGGTTTACCCACAACGTCTCGCGGCTGAATAACGAGAGGGTTTCCTCCACGCCCACGCCGGCGAACCAGTTCACGGTCTACACCACCTACAAGCTCGACGGTGCGCTGGACGGCCTGACGGTGGGCGGCGGCACGCGCTGGGTGGACGAGACTTTGGATAAGGTTACCCACCCGATCTATGGCTCGATATGGCATACCGCGCCGAGCTACTGGGTTGTGGATGCGATGGCGAGCTACAAGTTCAACGAGAAACTGTCGGCCACGCTCAACATCAGAAACCTGCTCGATAACAAATATTATACGTTCTACGGCTGGTATAACGGCTACTCATGGGGCGCGCCGCGCAGCGTCAATCTCAGTATGACGTACAAGTTCTGACGACGTGAGGACTTGTCGCCCTGCAAGAACTTGCCCGCCGCTGTCGGTAGGGTTTCGTCATGGCGGCCGCTGGATCACCGCGTTCCGAAAATCGCCGAGCCGACCCGCACATGGGTCGCGCCGAGCGCGATCGCGATACCGAAGTCCGCGCTCATGCCCATCGACAGTTGGGTGAGCCTGTTGCGTCTGGCGATCTTGGCGGTGAGCGCGAAATGCGGCGCCGGCGCGTCATCCACCGGCGGAATGCACATCAGCCCCGCGATCGCAAGGCCATACGTGTCGCGGCATCGTGCGATGAAGGCGTCGGCTTCGGCCGGCGCGATTCCGGCCTTCTGCGGCTCCTCGCCAGTGTTGATCTGAACGAAAAGATCGGGCCGCCGGTCCTGCTTCCCGATCTCTTTGGCCAGCGCTTCGCAAAGGCTCGGGCGGTCGACCGAATGGATGGCGTCGAACAAGGCGACAGCCTCCTTCGCCTTGTTGGATTGCAATGGGCCGATCAGGTGCAGCGCGATGCCGGGATGCGCGGCCATCAGAGCGGGCCACTTCCGCTGGGCCTCCTGCACGCGATTTTCCCCGAAGACCCGCTGACCGGCGGCGATCACCGGCGCGATCGCGTCCGCATCGAAGGTTTTCGACACCGCCACCAGCGTCACCGAGGACCGTTCGCGCCGCGCATCCCGGCAGGCGCGCACGATGGCGGCTTCCACGGCAGCAAGACCGCCTGACAGCGGAGCGGTTGCGGATGCGTCAGTGGTCATTTGGCGTCCCCCGGCTAGTGTCCCGATTCCGAAGCTCGCATACGCTCGCAGCAATCTTTGATGCGAACTTCGGAATCAAAGGGACACTACCAACTTTATGATTTGAGTGTGGTTTGGGTTCAGAAGTTCGCTTGACGGACTCGCAGAGACACTGGAAGCAGAACTTCTGAACCGCCACACTAGTGGAGTGAATTTGACATTCGCTACCCACTTTGCAGCGAACGTGTCAGGCGAATGTCAAATTCAAAACTCCACTAGAAACCTGATAGTTGCCAGTGGTCCTTTGATTCTAACATTTGCAAGAACTCCCTGCGGCAACGGGATGCAAATGTTAGAATTGGACCACTAGAGACTGTTTCAACTGGTTGAATTCAGACCGTCGCTTGTTTTTGATTGTGCGTGATCTTTTCCGAAAACCAGTTTCCACTTTTCGGGATCATAACTCTAGCTTCGCGCCGGGATCGTGAGGCCGCGCTGGACCGCCGGCCGCGCCAGCCCCCGCTCCAGCCAGGCCGCGACATGGCGGAAGCGATCGAACGCGACGAGCTCGCGTGCCCCATAGAATCCGATCAGGTTGCGCACCCAGCCGAGCATCGAAATATCCGCGATGGTGTATTCGTCGCCGGCGAACCAGCGATGGGTCGACAGGTGCGCGTCCATCACCCCGAGCAACCGCTTCGATTCCGCCGCATAGCGGTCGCGCGGTCGCTTGTCGTCGAAATCCTTTCCGGCGAACTTATGGAAAAACCCGACCTGCCCGAACATCGGCCCGACGCCACCCATCTGGAAATGCAGCCACTGGATCGCATGCCAGCGCCGCGCAGGATCGGTCGTCATGAATTGGCCGGTCTTCTCGGCGAGATATTGCAGGATCGCGCCCGACTCGAACAAAGCCAGCGGCTTGCCGCCCGGACCGTCGGGATCGAGGATCGCGGGAATCTTGCCGTTGGGATTGAGCCACAGGAATTCCGCGCTCTTCTGCTCGTCCTTGTCGAAATCGATCAGATGCGGCTCGTAAGGCAGTCCGGTTTCCTCCAGCATGATCGACACCTTCACGCCGTTGGGCGTCGGCACCGAATAGAGCTGCAGCCGGCGGGGATCTCTGGCCGGCCAGCGACGGGTGACGGGATAGGCGGAGAGGTGGGCCATTGAATCACTCCGAAAGGCGGGAAGGCTCCCGCTTACACCGCAAAACCACACCGCTTGCAAACCGCAACGTCGCGACCGTCCGACCCGTTGACCCCCGGTCCGCTTTCATGGCCTAGTCCCGCTATCTTATAAAAACACTGCGATTCCATGACCTCAGAACGTTACAACGCCCGTGACGCCGAACCGCGCTGGCAAGCCGAGTGGGACAGGCAGGCGATCTTCGCGACCAAAAACGACGACCCGCGCGAAAAATACTACGTACTGGAAATGTTCCCCTATCCGTCCGGGCGGATCCACATCGGCCATGTCCGCAACTACACCCTCGGCGACGTGATCGCGCGCTACATGCGCGCCAAGGGCTACAACGTGCTGCATCCGATGGGCTGGGACGCCTTCGGCCTGCCCGCCGAGAACGCCGCGATCGAGCGCAAGATCGCGCCCAAGGCGTGGACCTACGACAATATCAAGGCCATGAAGAAGCAGCTCCGCTCGATCGGGCTGTCGCTCGACTGGGCGCGGGAATTCGCGACCTGCGATCCGTCCTATTACAAGCACCAGCAGAAGATGTTCCTGGACTTCCTGCGCGCCGGTCTCGCCGAGCGCGAGAAGCGCAAGATCAACTGGGACCCGGTCGACATGACCGTGCTCGCCAACGAGCAGGTGATCGACGGGCGCGGCTGGCGCTCCGGCGCCGTGGTCGAGCAGCGCGAGATGAACCAGTGGGTCTTCAAGATCACGAAATACGCGCAGGACCTGCTCGACGCCCTCGACACGCTCGACCGCTGGCCCGACAAGGTGCGGCTGATGCAGCGCAACTGGATCGGCCGCTCCGAGGGTCTCCTGGTTCGCTTCGCGCTTGATCCGGCAACGACCCCAAGCGGTGAGAGCGAGCTGAAGATTTTCACCACGCGCCCCGACACCCTGTTCGGCGCGAAGTTCATGGCGATCGCGCCGGATCATCCGCTGGCGCAGGCGGCGGCGAAAGACAATCCCGCGCTCGCCGATTTCATCGCCGAGTGCAAGCGGTGCGGCACCGCGCAGGCCGAGCTCGACACGGCGGAGAAGATGGGCTTCGACACCGGCATTCGCGCCATCCATCCGTTCGACGCGGCGTGGGCGCTGCCGGTCTATGTCGCCAACTTCATCCTGATGGAATACGGCACCGGCGCGATCTTCGGCTGTCCGGCGCACGATCAGCGCGACCTCGATTTCGTCAACAAGTACGGCCTCGGCAACACGCCGGTGGTCTGCCCCGAGGGACAGGACCCTGCGAGCTTCGTCATCACCGATACGGCTTATGACGGCGACGGGCGGATGATCAACTCCCGCTTCCTCGACGGCATGACCACCGAGGCCGCGAAGGAAGAGGTCGCCAAGCGGCTGGAAAGCGAGACGCGCGGCAACATGCCGGTCGCCGAGCGCAAGGTGAACTTCCGCCTGCGCGACTGGGGCATCTCGCGCCAGCGCTATTGGGGCTGTCCGATCCCGGTGATCCATTGCCCCAACTGCGACGTGGTGCCGGTGTCGGAGACCGATCTGCCGGTCACGCTGCCGGAGGACGTCAGCTTCGACAAGCCCGGCAACGCGCTCGACCATCATCCGACATGGAAGCACGTCGTCTGCCCGAAGTGCGGGGCCAAGGCCACGCGCGAAACCGACACCATGGATACCTTCGTCGACTCGTCGTGGTACTTCGCGCGCTTCACCGACCCGTGGAATGAGCAGGCGCCGACCACGCCGGCGATCGCCAACCGCATGATGCCGGTCGACCAGTATATTGGCGGCGTCGAGCACGCGATCCTGCATCTGCTGTATTCGCGCTTCTTCACCCGCGCGATGAAGGCCACCGACCACATCAGTATGGACGAGCCGTTCAAGGGCATGTTCACGCAAGGCATGGTGGTGCACGAGACCTATCGCAAGGCCGACGGCGGCTGGGCCTCGCCCGACGAGGTCCGGATCGAGGCCCGCGGCGAGACCCGTCGCGCCACGCTGATCTCCACCGGCGAGGAGGTCAGTATCGGCGCGGTCGAGAAGATGTCGAAGTCCAAGCGCAACACCGTCGATCCCGACGACATCATCGGCAGCTACGGCGCCGACACCGCGCGCTGGTTCATGCTGTCGGATTCACCGCCGGATCGCGACGTGATCTGGAGCGAGGAAGGCGTGCAGGGCGCATCGCGCTTCATGCAGCGGCTGTGGCGGCTGGTCAACGAAGCGACTGATGCCGGCAGGGCCGCGCCGCAGGACAGGCCGGCGGCGTTCGGCCGTGATGCGAGCGGCTTGCGCAAGGCGACCCATGGCGCGCTCGACAAGGTATCGACCGGCATCGAGCGGCTGCACTTCAACGTCTGCCTCGCCAACATCCGCGAGTTCGCCAACGAACTGGCCGACGCCCTTGCCCGCTCCCGCGCCGGGACATCCGGCCTCGCGCCGGATCTGAGTTGGAGCCTGCGCGAGGCCGCCACCATCCTGGTCCAGTTGTTCAGCCCGATGATGCCGCACCTCGCCGAGGAATGCTGGCAGGCGCTGGGGCAGACCGGTCTGGTTTCGGAAGCCCGCTGGCCACAAATCGAGCGCGATCTTCTGGTTGAAGACACCATGACCCTGCCGGTGCAGGTCAACGGCAAAAAGCGGGGCGAGGTCACGGTGGCGAGCGGCGCGCCGAATCCGGAAATTGAGACTGCCGTTCTGGCGCTCGATGCGGTAAGACAGGCGCTGGGCGGCAAACCGGCCCGCAAAATCATCATCGTCCCGCAGAGGATCGTGAATGTGGTGGGGTAGGTTGTCGGCTCGACCGGCTCGATCATGGCTTGGCGTGTTCTCGAGCGAAGCGGATACCGGTTCGCGGCAAGAAAACGTGTCAAAACCAGAATCTGGAGCCCCGTTTCGATTCTGCCGGAACGGGAATGGCTTTGGTCCGCGCCTCGCAGCGCGGCTGAGCCTCATTGCCGTGCTGGCGGCGCTGACAGCCGGCTGCTTCCATCCGATGTATGCCGAACACACGGACGGCAGCCCGGCCCTGCGCGACAAGCTGATGGGCGTCGAACTGCTGCCGATCGACAAGCCCAACGCCTCGCGCGATGCCCGGATCGGCGTCGAAATTCGCAACGCGCTCGCATTCAAGCTTTACGGCGGAGCCACCGGCGCACCTCCGACACACCAGCTCAGAATCCGCTTCTCAACCACCCGCTCATCGCTGATGCTCGATCCCAACACGGCGCTGCCCTCCAACGAGAGCTACGGCATCGATGCGAGCTACCAGTTGATCGAGGTCGCGACCGGCAAGACCGTTCTCAACGCCAACACCTTCGCCCGCACCTCCTACGACATTCCCGGCCAGTTCCAGCGTTTCGCGCGCTCGCGCGCCTATCGCGACGCCGAGGACCGCGCCGCGCAGCAGATCGCCGACAACATCAACACGCGTCTGGCCTCGTTTTTCTATTCGGGAATGTGAGAACGCCATTCGTCCTTCATTCTGCGGAGCCATGGCGTTTTCGATGCCGCGGCGTCGGAACCGCGCTACCTCTGTCACAGGCAGAGGTCCAAGAAACGTCGTTCTTGCCGAAACGGGGGGTTGGATCGAACGCACATGGTCGCGCTACGCGGAAAGGACGTCGACAGTTTTCTTGCCCGGCCCGATCCGGCCCGCCCGATCATCCTGCTCTACGGCCCCGACGCCGGTCTCGTACGTGAGCGCGCGGACGCCTTGACGGCGTCGGCCGTCGACGACGTCAATGATCCGTTCTCGCTGGTTCGGCTCGATGGCGACGAACTCGCCGCCGAGCCGTCGCGTCTTGTCGATGAAGCCATGACGGTGCCGCTGTTCGGCGGCCGCCGCGCCATCCGCGTCAAGGCCGGATCGCGCAGTTTCGCCGGTGGCGTCGAGACGCTGGCGGACTCCGATATCCGGGACTGCCGGATCGTGATCGAAGCCGGCGAGTTGCGGCCCGAAGCGCCGCTGCGCAAAACCTGCGAGCGCGCGAAGAACGCGGTGGCGATCGCCTGCTACCCCGACACCGAACGCGACCTCGCGCGCCTGATCGACGACGAGTTGCGCGCCTCCGGTCTGAAGATCGCGCAGGATGCGCGCGCCATGCTGATGTCGCTGCTCGGCGGCGACCGTCAGGCCTCGCGCAACGAGTTGCGCAAGATTACGCTTTATGCCCATGGCGCGCGCGAGATCACGATCGAGGACGTGATGGCGGTGGTATCAGACGCATCCGACTTCAAGCTCGATCCCGTCGTCGACGCCGCCTTCGCCGGACAGCCCACCATCGTCGAAACCGAATTCGCCAAGGCCATGGTCGCCGGCACCTATCCGGGCCTGGCCATTTCGGCCGCGCAGCGCCAGGTCGCCGCCTTGCACAAGGCGGCGCTTCTGATGGAAGGCGGCGCGTCGGCTCCGTCAGCCGCCGAGGGTGGATTTCCGCGGCTGCATTTTTCGCGCAAGGCGGCGGTGGAAACGGCGTTGCGCAATTTCAGCGCCGCGCGACTGCTTCAGGTGATGGATCAGCTCGCGATCGCGGCGCTGGATGCGCGCAAGCATTCGGCACTGGCGCCCGCGATCGCGCAACGCGCGCTGATGTCCATCGCGGTGAACGCGCGGCGGAGGGGATAGCCCCAGGCCGTTGTCAGAGACATCTGTCTATGTGATCCGCAACCGTCTGCAATGGAAGAACGCGCTGAAGGCGTGTCCCAAGGTGAGCGTCGCATCCCCTTTTGCGCGTTTTGCTTTCGCGTTATAACCCCTCATCCGCTTGAGGGATGCTGTCGGAGGTTTTGTGCCCAATGTCTTGTGCAGGTTGAGGACCGTCGAGCTTCCCAGGCTGCATGCGAGGGTTCGATCCCCTTCGCCATCGTCGCCCTTCGAGGCGGACCGGGAGGGCTCTTGACGGGATGGCCGCGCCGCATGATCGTAGCCGTGACGGACTCCTCAAGACCGGCGCCGCGGGCGTCGGAACAGGCATTCTGACGCCGCTGATCGATCATATCAATGGCGCGCCCGCGGACTTGCGGATTGCGCTTCTGGCCGTGCCGTTCGCGCTCCTCGTCCTCGTTCTGATCCAGATCGGCTCGGACAATCCGCGCTGGGCGGCGCTGGCAGGGGCCGTGGTGACCGTGATCGCCTTTGTCTGGGCGGTCAGCGCGGCGGTCTGGATCGACGGACGGATTTCCGTTTCGGAAAGCGCTGTGAGAAACGTATTGTCTGGTCTGGCGGGTGGTTTTGTCGGCTCCGGCACCCTGGCGTTCGGGGTCAGCCTGCTGCCGGCCAGCCCGCGCGATCCGCTGGCCTGGCTGCCGATGCTGGTGACCGGCACCAGCGCCGGCGCGCTGCTGGCGCTGGACGATGCGCTCAACCTCGATCTGGTGTCGACGCTCTATCCGGTGTGGCAGGCCGGCGTCGCCATCTGCCTGGCGATGGCGTTGCGGAGGCGTACGCAATCCGCATGAGCCCGCGCGTCCGGGCGCGAACGCTATGGCGAGATCGTCAGCCTCGCCTTCATGTTGGGATGGAAGCGGCAGTGGTAGTCGATCGTTCCCGGCTTTTTCAGGACGAGCTTGACGGTCTTGTTCGGCGGCAGCGTCACATCCCAGTCGCCGTTCCGCGCTGTCGCGGTATGCACGAAAATGTCCTCGTTGACCCACTCGATGGTGTCGCCGACCTTGGCGTCCGCCGCAGCCGGCGTGATTTCAAGATCCCGCATCGTGATTTGAAGCGTCGCCGCCGAGGCCGGGACGGATAGTCCCAAGGTTGCGACGCTTGAGAGCGCGAGTCCCGAGGCTGCAACGATCAGAAAATATCCGCCCGGCTTCATGGACTTGTCCTATTTCAGTTCGGCCGCGACATGCTCGGCATGCTGCTCGTGTCCCTGGAAGATCTTGAGCCCGGTCTGCAGCAGGCTCTTCAGCTCGGCATTACTGGCCGAGGGAATGAGCAGGGTCTCGAGAGCGCTGTCGACCGCCTTGTGGTAGGCGACCTCGTTGTCGATGTAGGCCTTGTCGAACGCGGCGCCCTTCAGCGCCGCCAGCTCCTTCAGCTTGGCGGCGGCGTTCTTGGACAGCGTGCGGCTGGTGTCATTGTCTTCGGGGGTGACCTTGAGCTTCTTGACCAGTGCGAGGGCCTTGTCGTTCACCGCCTCGTGATCCCGCACCATGTCGGCGGCGAACGCCTTCACCGCCTTGTTCTCGGATTTCTCCAGCGCCTGCTTCGCCGCGGTGATATCGATGACGCCGGCGGTATAGGCGATGTGCGCGATCTGCGGGTCGGTGGGCTTCGCGTCCTGCGCGAGGGCAGCGCTGCTCAGCAGCATCGCGGCGGCGATCGCCGCGCTCAGTCGAACAAGCATTTTTGATACTCCTGTGACGCCGCGACCGGAATCGCCGGGCGTTTTGTTGACACAGGATTGGATGCGGCGCGGCGGAACAGGTTCCCGAATTATTTGCCCAGACCGAGTCGGCCAAGAACCGCCTCGGTCAGGCGCGCGCAGCGCTTGCCGGCGAAGGGAAACGCCTCCATCACCACCGGACCGATTTTCTTCTCGACGTTCTTGCGCAACATCGCACGGGCGCGGTGAAGCCTGGTCTTCACGGTTTCCGGCTTGAGGTCGAGAATCTCCGCGGTTTCCTCCACGTTCATTCCCTCGATCACGCGGGTGATGAAGACGATACGGAACGCCTCGGGCAGTTCGTCAACCGCCTGCTCGACGATGTGATGCATTTCGCGCTGGGCCATGGTTTTTTCCGGATCGACGGACGTGGCGGATATGGGAAACTGGATGATGCGGGCGTCCGACGCCACAGGCTCCAGCGTCGTCCAGTCGACGCTCGGGCGCTGGCGGCGCAGCCGGCCGAGCGCCTCGTTCATGGCGATGCGCGCCAGCCAGGTCGAGAGCCGGGAGTCGCCGCGAAAGCTGTCGAGATGTGTGAAGGCGCGAACGTAGGTTTCCTGAACGACGTCCTCGGCCTCGCCGTCGTTGCGAAGGATGCCGCGGGCGATCCGGTAGAGCTTGCGGTTGTTCGCCTGCATGATGGCGCGGATGGCGCCTTCGTCGCGCGCGCGGGCGCGGCCAACCAGTTCCTGATCGTCGTCGCAAGAACCGGCGATCCGTTGTGACTGAACCTGCGGCATATGCCTCGCTCCCGTTCTCTTGAATAATTCTCTTTAGAATAGCTCTGCCTTTAAGAATGGATGCGGCAAAGCCGGTCAGGTTCCGGGATTCGAGTTTGAGCCGACAGGCTAATTATAAATCGGCCGTTCGCCGGGCGATCCGTCTGGCGCATGCTCCGCAAAAAAAAAGATTGATCAGACCGCGCGTAAATGATGGATCATTGATCGAGAGCATTTTCTGCGATCAACCGAATCCACTTAGCGGCAAGTGCAGCGCATGGGCAACACTGGATCTGAATCTGATGAGAGCGACCGCGGTCATCTGGACAAAGCGTCGATCTCGCCGGAGGCTGACGACATGGGAATCGCACAAGGGTTCCTGCGGATTCGGGGTCGACATCGGGGCGGACGATGAGGATCGTGACAGGATTGCTCGCAGCGGTTCTCGTGCTGGGACATGTGGCCGCGAGTCATGCCGTTGTCCGGATCGGTGAGGACCGCGGCGGCCGCATCGGAACCTACGTCGATAAATATCAGAATCTTCGCAACTCGGGGCAGTCCGTCATTATCGATGGACTATGCGCATCGGCCTGCACCATCATTCTCGGCGCGGTTCCCCACGACAAGATCTGCGTGACCTCCCACGCCGCGCTCGGATTCCATGCCGCCTGGGATATCGGCTCCGACGGCCGGGCCGTCACCAATCCCGAAGCGACCCATATGCTGTATCTGATGTACCCTTCTCCGGTGCGACGCTGGATTCAACGGCGTGGCGGCTTGACCCGGCGCATGATCTTCCTGCGTGGCCGCCAGCTCGCTGACATGTACCGTCCGTGCTATCTCGATGCGCAGGCGTCGTCGGCGCACTGACCCCGCCGCCACTTCATCACGGCGTGATCGGCGGCGGTTGCGCTTGCCTTAAGGACGCGACTGGCCTTATCTGAAACCTCTCCGGACCGGCAGGGCGCCGTTGCGCCTTCCGAGGGCCGAGGAGGACAATTCTTCACGGGAATTGCGGAAATCATGCAGCGCCCGGCGCAACTGGCGAACTCGCAACGGGATATCGCTTCCATAGTCGTCGCATGCAGCGCAGCCGCCGGCGTGGCGCTGCTGCTCGGAACGCTGGCGCTGTGGATGCACTATGGAACCACGGTGTTCTTCGAGATGCTTTCCGCCGGCATTGCCGCCTGCTTTTAGCGCGTATCCCGCAAAATGCTCTAAGGACATCTGATGGCAAATCGAGCTACCCGCACGCTGACTGTGTTCGCAGCCTTCGCCGCCAGCCTGGCAATCGGCCTCTCGGCGGTGCTCTGGCTGACCGGCGGCGGCCCGCTTGGCGGCAACCTGCTCGGCAAGTCCCAGCCGGCGAAGATCGGCGGTCCGTTTCAACTCATCGACCAGACCGGCAAGAGCGTCACCGAAAAGGATCTGATCGGCCGTCCGACGCTGATTTTCTTCGGCTACACCCATTGTCCCGACGTCTGCCCGACCTCGCTGTTCGAAATGTCGGAGGTGCTGCGGGCGATGGGCAAGGACGCCGATCGCGTCAACGCCCTTTTCGTAACCGTCGACCCGGAGCGCGACACCCAGGCCGCGATGAAGGAGTACCTGTCCAGCTTCGATCCGCACCTGAAAGGCCTGACCGGTGACGCGGCCGCCGTCGCCAAGATCGTGTCCGCATATCGGGTCTTTGCCAAAAAGATTCCGCTGAAGGACGGCGAGTACTCGATGGATCATACGGCGCTGATCTATCTGATGGATCGCGACGGCAACTTCGTTGCGCCGTTCAATCTCAACCGCTCGCCTGACGCGGCCGCCGCCGATCTCAGGGCCTATCTGTAACGTCCCCTCAAGCCTTTGCTTCCGATGGAATCAGAAGCAGGCTCCAGATTCTGATTTGGCGCGTTTTCCTGACGCGAACCGGTATCCATCCCCAAGTCGAGCCTAAGGACATGTTTCGCGCGAAAACGCCGTAAGGGGGCCATCGACGGAGGGCGCAGGCGACGCGGCCCTCGAGGAACCATCACACCCGCATCGGCATCAGCACGTAGAGCGCGCCTTTGGAATCCTTGTCCTGCACCAGCGTCGGCGAGCCGGGATCGGCGAGCTTCAGCACCGCGGCTTCGCCCTCGATCTGCGCGGCGATGTCCAGGAGGTAGCGCGAATTGAACCCGATATCGAGCGGCTCGGACGCGTATTCGACGTCGAGTTCTTCGGTGGCGCTGCCGGAATCCGGATTGGTGACGGACAGGATGAGCTTGCCGGCCGACAGCGCCAGCTTCACGGCGCGGCCGCGTTCGCTGGAAATCGTCGAGACGCGATCGACCGCCGCCTCGAAATCCTTTTTGTCGACGACCAGTTCCTTGTCGTTGTTCTGCGGGATCACCCGGCTGTAGTCCGGGAAGGTGCCGTCGATCAGCTTCGAGGTCAGCACCACGTTGCCGAGGGTGAAGCGGATCTTGCCTTGTGACAGTTCGATTCCGACGTCGGCCTCGCTGTCCTCGATCAGCCTCTGCACCTCGCCGACCGTCTTGCGCGGGACGATGACGCCGGGCATTCCGGCCGCGCCTTGCGGCAGCGGGAGATCGACCTGCGCCAGCCGGTGACCGTCGGTCGCAACGCCGCGAAGCGTCGCGCTTTTGGCGCTCCCGGCGCTGTGCAGGTAGATGCCGTTGAGGTAATAGCGGGTCTCTTCGGTGGAGATCGCAAACTGGGTGCGATCGATCAGCCGCTTGATGTCAGCGGCGGCGAGCGTGAAGGAATGCGTCATCTCGCCGGCCGCGAGGTCGGGAAAATCGTCCTCGGGCAGGGTCTGCAGTGTGAAGCGCGAACGTCCGGCGCGAATGGCCAGCACCGAGCGGTCACCGTCGCCTTCCAGCACGATCTGCGCGCCGTCGGGCAATTTGCGGACGATGTCGTGGAACATGTGCGCCGGAACAGTCGTCGAGCCGCCGGTTCCGGCCTCCGCCGCCAGCGTTTCGGTCACTTCGAGATCGAGATCGGTGGCTTTCAGCGACAGCCTGGCGTTTTCGGCGCGAACCAGCACGTTGCCCAGAATCGGGATGGTATTCCGCCGTTCGACCACCCGATGCACATGGCCCAGCGATTTCAGCAGTTGCGCGCGTTCGACGGTGACCTTCATTGCAAATCCGTCCGATCAGTTCACGTCTTGAAAATGCCGCGGGACGTCGCCGCAGCACGTAAACCCCGAGTTCAAGGCGATTTGCTTAAATCTGGCGGGACCGCAAGGTGACGCGGAAGCGTGCCCGGCGCAAGCCTTGGCTTGCCCGGGTTTTGGCTTTTTCCCATATTTTGGCGGAAATTCTCCAGCCTTGCCTTATTCCTGAAGCTGGCGTTTCAGCAGTTCGACCTCGTCGGACAGGGTCGCGTCCTTTGACACCAGCGCCTCGATCTTGCGCACGGCATGCAGCACGGTGGTGTGGTCGCGCCCCCCGAAACGGCGGCCGATCTCCGGCAGCGAGCGCAGGGTCAGCGTCTTCGCCAGATACATCGCCACCTGCCGCGGCCGCACCACATTGGCGGTCCGGCGCGAGGACAGAAGGTCGGAGCGGCTGACATTGTACTGGCGGGCGACCACGCGCTGGATGTCCTCGATCTTGATCCGCCTCGGCTCCTGCGGGCGGATCAGGTCGCGGACCTCGCGCTCCGCCATCTCCAGCGTCACCGGCTGGGCGTTGAGCTTGCTGTGCGCCAGCAGGCGGTTGATCGCGCCCTCGAGATCACGGCCGTTATGCGTGATCGCCTTGGCGAGATAGTCCAAAACCTGCTCCGGCACGTCGAAACTCGCATGATGAACCCGTGCGGCGTCGACGCGCGACTTCAGGATGCCGAGCCGCAGTTCTTCTCCGAGCGAGCCCATTTCAACCACGAGGCCGCCGGCAAGCCGGGATCGCACGCGATCGTCGAGGCTTTCCAGGTCGGACGGCGGCCGGTCGGCCGCGATCACGACCTGACGGCCGGCATCGATCAGCGCGTTCAGCGTGTGGCAGAACTCGGCTTGGGTCGATTTGCCTTGCAGGAACTGCAAGTCGTCGATGACCAGAACGTCGATGCCGCGAAGCGCCTCCTTGAACGCGAGCGCCGTCTGCGTCTTGAGCGCCGCGACGAAGCCGTACATGAACTTCTCGGCGGTCAGATAGAGCACCTTGCGCTCGGTGCCGGCGTTGCCGGCCCAGGTGACGGCTTGCAGCAGATGGGTTTTGCCGAGGCCTACGCCGGCGTGAATGTAGAGCGGATTGAACATGACGCTGTCGCCGCGCCGCCCCTCCGCCACCTGACGCGCCGCCGCGTGGGCAAGCGTGTTCGAGCGGCCGGTGACAAAACTTGCGAAGGTCAGCCGCGGATCAAGCGGAGAACCGCCGAGCGCGTCGTGATTGGCGGACGCCGGCGCGGTCGCGACCGTCTTCAATTCGGCGCTGGCGCGAGCGCTGCTTTGCTCGGTATGGCGTTGATCGACGACCGGCAGTTCCTTGGCGGGAGCAGCGCAGCGCATGGCCGAGCGCACCGTCAGGTCGATCCGGTGAACGTCCGGCAGTTCGGCCCGCCAGCAGGCGAGAACCCGCTCGGCGTAATGCGCCTGAATCCAGCTCTTCAGGAATCGGGTCGGCACCGACAGGCGGACGCTCTCCCCGTGTACGCTCTCCAGGTCCATCCTCGCGAACCAGCTCGAGTAGATGTCCTCTCCGACGGTCGTGCGCAATCGACCCTTCACCCGCGACCAGCGCTCCTGTTCGATGTCTGACATTTTTTTTATGACTTTTCTGATTTGAATGAGGTTGCGATGCGACCGCTCTCCGGGGAGGCGTCGCGCGTCTCGTCGTGATCCTCCGGCCCGCCTCGTTTCGGCCATGACCGATCGTTCGGCCGAGCACCGCGAGCGGGGTCAGATGGCGGGAAACGAAACGAAGGCGAGGTCAGCAGCGACTAGACGGGTCGCCCGGAGGCTGTGTGGGAGAGCGCAGCAAAGCGGTCGCGCTCGTGAAAACGCCGGTGACATAATTCAGAGAATGAAATCCGTTGGAATGAAATCCGGTGATGTTGTTTTTGTTTGACATAAACCCCCTCCTCGCTGCGATGGACCGCGCCGAGATGTCCTCTCACGTCTATTTCAAAACCAGTCTGCGACGCCCGACATGCAAGTCGGGACCGCTACGCGCACTCTCACTCAACAGTTCAACCCGTCCGCGTCCTGCGGATGTGCGGCATGGCCTGAGCGTATCTCGTTTGCCTGGAAACGTTGGAATCAAACGTCGCAATTGAGAAATTTCGACACAGAGCATCCGTTCTCATGTTGCTAATGAGTTGCCATTCGCTGTTACATGGAAAGCTTCGCTAACGTTCATATCGCCGCCGATATGCACGCCTACTCAAAATTCTTTAATCCGCACAACGTGAAGAACCGTGAGTGTCGCGAGCCACCAAAGAAATACACGACACCCCAATTCTCGCAACGGCTTTCACGTCGCGGCTGCGTCGCACAAATCGAATGAGTGTCGACGGCGCGGGTCGCGTTCAATACGTCCGGCAGCAACGTTTTGAATCTTCGCGCGGATTCGATGCCGCCGCGCAGTGTTACAAATTCGCATCGCGCTCCAAAATATTTTAACAAACCGTAAAACGGGCGGACGCGACGGGTCGTTTTGGAAGTGCTTCATTACACTATGTGGATAAGTGATTAGCGACGCGCATTTTTTTCTGGCCGTTTTTGCGGGTAACCCGTGCAGGCTGTGTTCCCGCGCTCGCGGCGCTCGCGTTTATATGCGCGGGGAAGCATCGAATAAGACAGTCGCGTGTCGGCGCGAAGCTGGTCGTCGGCCCTCATGGGCAGGCGGACCGGCGGGAGCAAGCTGGAATCGAGCCGATGGTTTTGTCTCAGGCGGTATGAGACTCGATCGTCATGGAATCGCTATGCAGACTTCATGCCGAATAGTCGGCGTGATGGATCATGATGCCGATCAAAAGTGTGTCATCCGCGTGAAGGTGCTTTCCCTTTGAAAGGCGAAGCGACCGCGACGCATCGAACCGCTTCGCGTCGCGTGTTCCGGCTTGACCAAAATACCCTGCGACGCGCGCGCAAAAAAAAGGCCCGGCAAATCACCGGGCCTTTTGCTGAAACGCTTCTGACCGAACTGAGGCGTGCTGACGTGCAGCCTCCGGATCGGATTATTTTGCGAGCTTGGCGATTCGATGCGTGAGACGCGAGACCTTGCGGCTCGCACTGTTCTTGTGAATGATGTTTTGCTGGCCGGCCCGCATCAACTCCGGCTCGGCGCGCTTCATCGCCTGGATCGCGGCGTCGCGATCACCTTTTGCGATCGCTTCCTCGACGGTTCGGATCGAGCCGCGCATCATCGTGCGTCGCGACTTGTTGACGGCGGTGCGTCGGGCAATTTTGCGCGTCGCCTTCTTGGCGGAGGTCGTATTGGCCATGGTCTCGACGTATCCTTCGACAGTGTCCCACCGCGAGAGGCCGGCCGATGGCGTCGGCCATTCGATTGCGCTGGGGGACCTGAATGTGTTTCCGGTTGTTCCTGAAAATGCCACGCTCGGAGCGAACTGATTCGCGAGGTGCATTCTTCAAAGAACGGCGGCGGCAGGATCGTCCCGCCGCCGTCGGCGACCTTATAGAGGCCACGGTTTCGAGCGTCAACGCCTTCCGGGGGCAGGTGCGTGCGCCGAGAGGCCTTTTCGAGGCATTCGACGGTAACCGAAGTTGAATTTCCGAGGTTCGACAGCTAAAGCGCGGCCGGCGGACCGGCGGCAGAGGGAACAGGTGACGGCATGATCCGCGGTTTTTTTCGCCTGATCGGGCTGCTGCTGCTCGCGGGCGGTTTCGTTTTTCTGGTTTATGACGGCGCGCGGTCGATCGCCGACCAGGCCCTGCGGCTGACAAAACTCGGAGAATTCTGGAACGACATCCATCAGGCCAGTCAGCAGGCGGTTCGCACCCAGATCGAGGCGTCGGCGCCCTGGCTGTGGGACCTCGCCAGGCTGGTTCTGAACCAGCCGGCCTTTGCGGTGCTGGCGATAGCGGGCATTCTGCTGCTGCTGCTGTTCCGGCCGCGGCGCCCGTTGATCGGCTACTCCCGGGATTGAATGGCCAGGATGAAAACTAGCTAGTGGTCCAATTCCAACATTTGCATCCCGTTGCCGCAGGGAGTTCTTGCAAATGGTAGAATCAAAGGACCACTAGCAACTATCAGGTTTCTAGGGGAGTTCTGAATTTGACATTCGCCTGACGGGTTTGCTGCAAAGTGGGTAGGGAATGTCAAATTCACTCCACTAGCCTCCGACCCGCTTCAGTTCCGCGACCAGCCGATCCAGCGCGTCGGACAGCATCGGCCCGCCGCATACCGTGAGATCCTCGGGAATTATGAGGCGCCGCGACGGCGGATACAGCTTTTCCAGCGCCGGATGCAGCAGCAGCGCGCTGCCTTCGTCGTCGGCGACGTCGCGGCCGTCGGATATCAGGATGAAGTCCGGCCGATCGGCCACAATGGCTTCGAGCGTGGCAAACCCGCTGGAATGGCTGCCGAGGCTGGCCGCGGCGTTCGACAGTCCCGTGATCGAGAGCAACGCGCTGGTGATGCTGTCATCACCCGAAACCCAGCCACGTCGCGACAGCGCCAGCACCCGATAGGGCTTGCGCGCCACCGCTTGCTTCGCGCGGACGATCGCGGCATCGAGACGCGCGACCTGGGTTTCCGCGCGATCCGGATGCCCGACGAGGTCGCCCATCCGGCGGATCTGCTCTTTCACGTCGTCGATCGATCTTGCGATATCGAATTCGGCGACCCTCATTCCCTGGCGTTTCAGCAATTGGCGCGTCGCTCGCTTCATGTAGAGGCCGGCGACGACCACGTCGGGCTTGAGCATCAGCAGGTCTTCCGCTTCGCCCGACAGCCGCCGATATGTCCGCGCCTCGGCCGCCGCCCAGGAGCGCACGGCATCCCGCGCGTAGGGACTGAGACCGACGATCTGGGCGGGGTCGGCAAGCGTCATCAAAAGCTGATCGGTGCAGACGTTGATCGAGGCGACGCGCGGCAGACCGGCGGCCTGCGCCTGCGCTGCAAAGGTCAATATTAGAAAGGCCACGACAAAAACGCCGTTGCTTCGCCTGATGCAGGCCCGGATCGCCTTGCACAGACGATGCGACCACGCGACAGGCGGCATCGCGATCACGCTTCCGACCATGGAACGATGACGGTTTCGCGTTGATAGTCGGCCCGATAGGTCCTGACGCGAAAAATATTCTCGATGATTGTTTCCGATAGCGCGGTCGCAGGTGGTCCCTGCGACACCAGACGCCCCTCGGACAGCACGAGAGCGATATCCGCAAACCGCGCCGCGAGCCCGAGATCGTGCGTCACCACGATGACGAGTGTTCCGGTGTCGGCCGCGGTCCTCAGCCTGGTCATGACCTCGATCTGGTAGCGCGGATCGAGTGCTGCGGTCGGCTCGTCGGCCAGCAGAATTGGTGCTTCCACGGCCAGCACCCGCGCCAGCGCCACCCGGCCGCGTTCGCCGCCGGACAATTCCGTCACCGGGCGATCGCCCAAACCTGTGACGTCGGTCGCCTGCATCGCCCGCACCACCGCCGCGGCATCCGTCCCGGTCAGCCGCGCCGGATCGACCGCGCCATGCGGGTAGCGCCCGAGCGCCACGATATCCCGCGCCGGCAGCGGCCAGTGCATCTGGTGGCCTTGCGGCAGGTATGCGAAGCGGCGCGCGCGCTCGCGAAGGGTGAGCGAGGACAGCGCGTCGCCGCAAACCTCGATCGTCCCCTCCGATGGCAACAGGCCCGCCAGCGCCCGCAGCAAGGTGGTCTTGCCGGCGCCATTGGGTCCGACCAGCGCGGCAAGGCACCCGCGCGGCAGCGCCAGCGAAACCTCGCTCAGGACAACCCGCTTTCCGAGACTCACTGACAGCGATGAGGCAGTGAGAATGGCGGCTTCGCTCATGCGATGCCTCCGCCCAGCGCGCGACGCTCGCGCACGATCAGATACAGGAAGAACGGCACGCCGATCAGCGCGGTCAGCACGCCGACCTTGATGTCCGATGTCGAGGGAATGAGGCGAACCGCGATATCGGCCGCGAGCAGCAGCGCCGCGCCGGCCAGTGCGCTCGGCACCATCAGCCGCGCCGGGTCGTAACCGATCAGCGGACGCATCAGATGCGGCGCGACCAGGCCGATGAAGCCGATGGCGCCCGCGACGGCCACCGCGCCGCCGACGCCGAGCGCAACGCCGAGAATCGCCCACAGCCGCAAGCGGCCGACATCGACGCCGAGACTCTGCGCGGATTCCTCGCCGAGGCTGAGCGCGCGAAACGCATGGCGCCGGCTCATCAGGATCGCGGCCCCCGCGATGATGAACGGCAGCGCCAGCATCACATGGCGAAAGCTGCGGTCTTCCAGCGAACCCAGCAGCCAGAACGCGATCTCCAGCGCAGCGAAGGGATTGCGTGACAGGTTCATGGTCAGCGACGTCGCGGCTCCCGCAAGCGAGGAGATCGCAAGCCCCGCAAGGATCAGGATCAGCAGGCTGGCATTGCGCCCCGCGATCGCGAGCAGCACGAACACGGATGCAAACGCCGCGACGATGGCGGCAACCGGCAGCGCGAACGACCGCACGTCGATCCCTCCAAGCGCGATGACCAGCACCGCGCCGAATGCCGCCGCCTGCGGCGCGCCGAACAGCGAGGGCGATGCCAGCGGATTGCGCAGCAGGCCCTGCAAGGCCGCGCCCGACAAACCGAGAATGGCGCCGATCGCGAGCCCGAGGATCGCCCGCGGCAGGCGAATGTCCTGCACGATGATCCGCTGGACCTCGCTGCCGCCGCCGAACAAGGCGTCGAGAACGGCGACCGGCGACAATTTTACGGGACCAATGCCAAGCGACGCCAGCATCAAAAGCGCGACTCCCGCACATAGCGCGACCGTCACGACCGCTCGTCGGCGGGCCGCGATATCTTGCGTCATCATGCGGCGTTGGAAACGCGGCAGATCATCGGACCGGCCGGTCCGACAGCACAGTACGGGAAACCCAAAATTCGGGAGACCATGGCGATCCTTTCCGCCGACCCACCGTCGCGCGCACCAGAGTCTGATTCAATCACGTTGAAACAGAGTCTGGCCTTTTCCTTTGATCGAGCATGATCTTAGCCGAAAACCGGTTGCCACTTTTCGGGACCATGCTCCGAAGGCGTCGCCGGCCGGTCTCCTGGCTCGCGGCCGTTATCCGGATCCGATTTTCCTCACATGCGCGGCATGTTCGGCAGCGGAATGGACGCGGATGGCCGCTTACAGTTGCGGGGGCAGCCGCGGCGTTGGGGTCATATCCCCGCACCGCGTTCCCGTTTCACCTCCCTCGGGAGGCACCGATGACGCCGCAAACAAGCATAGTGGAACCAGCCGTGCAAGCCGCGAACGCATTCCTGCATTGGCGCGAAATCAGCGAGCTGCAATCCCGTCAGGGCTGCGCGAGATAACGCGGCAGCTCCTGCTCGAATTCAGGGAAGTAGCGTGAAATCAAGGAAATATCGAAGCGCGCGAGGATCGATTCCTTGGGCTCGCGGTCGAGCAGGAAGTGAAAGGCGGCCTCGACGCAGCGCTCGGGCGTGTGCTTGCCGGCTGTGAGCTGCTTGCCTTTGGCGTCAGACATCATGACGCGGTGGCGGCTCTCGCCATTTCCGTCGCGGACCACGGCCTCGAACTCACCCTCGCCGACGCGCTGAACCTTGATCATGGGTCACTCCATTCAGCAGCCGGCGGCGCGACGTCCTACCGCTCCATATGCTTTAATTCCTGTCGTTGCCGGAAATCGTTGGCTCCGGCCGAAATAAGGGCGCGGAACGACGTCCAAACGGCCGGCACTTGGACATATTCCATCCCAACTCCGCGATATTTGAAAGAAATCTTTGAAACAACGGCCATGCAGGACGTTATTGATCGATCCTCGGGATATGTTATCGAAAAGATGCTTGCCGTGCAGGGCAGCAAACCAATTCTTTTATCGAGGCTAGAGGAAGATCAATGATCGAAGATGATGAATTCAATGGCTTCGTGATCAGCTCGCTGCGCCGGGCCTTGGAACACGGCGCTGAAGCTTTTAATCGATTGATGCAAAAAGACGATGCATTTCTTCGCGAAAGTTTTGCGCGTTGCAGCATCGTGTTTGCCCTGTGGCCCGACGAGCAGGCAAAATGCGGCTTTGCGATGATGCCCATCAAGCGGGAAGCGCCGCCGGATCCGCTCAACGTGAAGGGCGAGGTGATGCCATGCCTGAGCAGAGAGGCCGCGTTTGCCTTGCAGGAGCGGTTTGGCGATCCGTCGTTGAAGGACGAATTCCAGCACTTCTCGGTCGACGGCGAGATTCCGTTTCCCAATCGCTTGAACTGAAGAGCGGCCAGAGTCCGGTTCAACTGCGTTGAATCAGACTCGTCGTTTATCTTTCTCGCCGCTTATCTTTTTTGGTGAGCATGATCTTTCCCGAAAGCCGGTTTCCACTTTCGGGATTACGCTCCGAGCCAGGGCTCGATCGGCGATGTCTCGCCGATGTGAGTCGGCCTCGCGAAGCGGACCGTTCCGTGCGACAGGCGAAAGAGCCGCGGTGCTGAGTGCGGGCTGCGATTGATGCGCTCGCATGTTTGTTCTCTCCGCTTGGAGCGGGGAAACCTGTCAATAGCCCAGCGCCACCGGGCGGAACGCTTGCAGCAGGTGCTGATCGAGCTTGTCTCCCATTTTCTCCATGAGCGCGAATGACTTGGCGTGCGTGAACGGGAGACGGTAGGCCCGCTGTTCGACCAGCGCCGCATGAATGTCCACGATCGTGGTCAGGCGCACGATGTCGCTGATCTGATCGCCGCGCAGACCGTCGGGGTATCCCGAGCCGTCGAGGAATTCATGATGGTGCAGGACGACATCGAGCATCTCCGGCGGGAAGCCGCCCTGCTTCAGCAGGGCTTCGTAGCCAAGCATCGCATGCCGGCGGATTTCAGTCTTCTCCTCGTCGGTAAGCTTGCCCGGTTTGTCGAGGATCGCGACCGGAACGAAGGCCTTGCCCACGTCATGCAACAATGCGGCGCGCGCCAGCCTGCGCTGATCGTCCTCGCGCAGCCCCAAGTGTTGCGCGAACGCTACGGCGAAGCCGGTGACGAACAGACAGTGGCGGTAGGTGTGGGTGTGATGACGACCGACGGCGGTCAGCCATTGGCGCAGCGATGTGCTCTTGATGGCCGCGAGAATCTGGCTCTCGGCCTCCAGCACGTCGTCGAATGCAAGCGGAATCCCGGTCGGAAGCTGCGTGAACATCTTCACCAGCACGGCATGCGCCGCCGCGATGCCCTGGTTCAGCGCCGTGCCGTTCACTGTCGCATCATCGTCGTCGGGGAATGCGAGACGGATGCGTTGCAGGATGACTTCTGCGTCGAACGGTCGTGAAATCGTATCCGTTGCGCCGAGCGCCCACGCCTGCATCGAGCCGTGGTGAAGCGCATCGGCAAGAACGAAGAGCCGTGGCACCGACCGGTAAGCCTCGATGCACAGTTTGTCGCGCACCTGCAGCACGCTTTCGGCTGAGCGCAGATTGATGTCGACGACGATGCCGGCAAAGCGGCCGGTCGGAGCGTCCGGAATCCCGGTGGCGGGGCTAGTGTCGACGTCGCCGACCTGTTGCAGGATCGCCCCGAGGTCGCCGCTGCGATCGCTCCGGTCGGATGCCAGGAGCAGGCGACGCCTTGCGCGCGATCCGGTTGTGGGCGTCGTCATCGATCCTCATCGGCTTGCAGTTCGGCGCTGCACGGACTTTAGCCAATAAGTAGATTCGCGAAGATTAAGCGGTATTATTAACACCGGTATAGCGGCCTGCCGATAATTCAACGGAAAACGTTGCTTTCGTTAACTTATGGGGATCCCGGCATGAGACGGGCCTGCAACACAAGCTGCGACGTTGATTTGCAAAAAGCGGCGGGCGCGCGCCAAAGCCCAAGTGCGAATGTGTTAGGATCGATTATCGAAGCTCGCGGAATTCAGGACCACGTTTTACGTGTCGGAAAGCATTACGTGTCAGCAAGCACAAGGGCGGTATCATGAAGCGGACATTGATCTGGGCCTCGGCCTGCGTTGTTGCGTTTTCCGCGGCGCGGAGCGTGCCGGGACATGCTCAGCAACTGGCAGCGACGCCCCCTTATTCACCGCCCTTTACCGCGACGCTGTCCAACAACACACCGCTGGCTTTCGGCATGGACGGCGCAACCGCGGCGAATGCGCTCGGCGTGCCGCTGAACTACATCAGCGGACGGCCGGGCAACGAAGTATTTCTGGCGTTTCGACGCTACGGCGGCAGCGGTTTCTTCGAGCGCAGGGACCGGCTCTATCTGCAATTCCGCAAAGGCCGTCTCGTGGGCTGGAAAGGCGATTGGGGCCATAACTGGATGTGGCGCTGATCAGCGCCACCTTGCGAACGCTAACGGCAGAACCGCGAAAGCCGTGCGGGGGCATTGATGAACGGGGACGGGGACGACAGCCGATACCGCCGCAGGGGCCTGTTCGCCAAATACGTCACGTCGCTCGTCGGGCTGGTCGTGTTCGTTCTCGCGGTCAACGGCGCGCTCGAGATCTGGATCAGCTACAACCAGACCCGGGCCGCGCTGGTTCGCGAGATGTCGGAGAAGGCGGGTGCGGCGGCGCATCGCATCGAACAGTCGATCGTGGATCTGGAGCGCCAGGTCAGCTGGGTGACGCGCGCCAGCGTCGTCACGGTCGAGCAGCGGCGCGCGGACTACGCGGAATTGCTCAATCAGGTGCCGGCCGTGAGCCGGATCTTCCAGCTTGACGGGCAGGGGCATGAGCAGCTTCGGCTGTCGCGTCACTCAGTCTCGTTCGGCAGCGGCGCTGATTTTTCCCGCGATGTGAGATTCACGCAGGCCGTCGCGAAGGGCATCACATACGGGCCGGTTTTCTTCCGTGAGCAACAGCCCTTCATGTCGATCGCCATCGCTCACGCCGGGCGGGACGCCGGCGCGTCAGTCGCGGAAATCGATCTTCGCTTTCTATCCGGATATATCGACGAGGCGCAGGCCGGACGAATTGGCTCGGCCTATGTCGTGGACACGAACGGCGTCCTGCTCGCCGGCTCCGACAAGGACATGCAACCCGGCAAGAATTTGTCCGCGCTGCCGCAGCTTGCGGCGTTGCTGAAATCCGGCACCGCGCCCTCCGTGTCGGGCACGAGCGGTGAAGGCAATGCGGTGCTGACCGCCTCGAGCCCGGTCCCAAAGCTCCGCTGGTTCGTGCTGTTCGAGCAACCCGCAAGCCAGGCGCTCGCGCCGATCCATGACCTTTTGATACGCACCGGCGCTCTGGTCGCGTTTGGCCTTGCGCTCGCGATCCTCGCCGGCATCCTGCTGGCGCGGCGCATGCTGGTCCCGATTCAGGCCCTCAACACCGGCGCGCGGCGGCTCGGCGGCGGCGACTTCGAACATCGCATCGACGTCAGGACCGGCGACGAGCTGGAGCAGCTCGCCGGGCAGTTCAACAGCATGGCCGGACAGCTTCGCGAGACCTATTCCGACCTCGAACGCAAGGTCAGGGAGCGGACGCGCGAACTCGCGCAATCGGTAAGTGAACTCAAGGCGCTCGAAGAGTTCGGCCGCGCCGTCGCCTCCTCGCTCGATCTCGGCGCCGTGCTGCGCTCGGTCGCTGGCTGCGCGCTCGAAATCACCAAAGCGGATGCCGTGCTGATCTACGGCTTCGATGCGGAAGCTCGCCGCTTCGATCTCATCGAGGCCAGCGGCGCGGAAAAGCCGGCGGACGGCTACCCCTGCGCCATCAGCGCCGATGATGGGCTGCTGGGTCAGGCTGCCGCGACCGGCCAGCCGATCGCAATTGAAGACTTCGCAACGTCGGACGCAAATCCGCTCGCCGATGCCGCGACCGCCGCCGGCTTCCGTTCCGTGCTGGCGGTGCCGCTGGTCGATCAGCAAGGCGTCCTCGGCGCGCTGATCGTGCTGCGCCGGAGCACGGGCGTGTTTTCGCCGAACCTGCTCGGGTTGATGCAGACGTTTGCCCATCAGTCAGTGCTGGCGATGCGCAACGCGCGGCTTTTCCACGAGGTCGATCAGAAAGGCAAGGAACTCGCCACCGCGCATGGCATCGTCCAGCAGCAAGCTGACAGGCTGCAGCAACAGACCTATCAACTGCTCAACTGGAACAAGTCGCTTGAGGAGCAGGTCGGCAAGCAGCTCGGAGAGATCGAGCGGATCCGGCGGCTCGAACGCTTTCTCGCGCCACAGGTCGCGCAGCTCGTCGCCTCGTCCGATGGGCAGAACTCGCTGCTGGATAGCCATCGCGGCGAAGTCACGGTGGTGTTCTGCGATCTGCGCGGCTTCACGGCCTTCACCGAAAGCTCGGAGCCGGAAGAGGCGATGAACGTGCTGCGGGAATATCACGCGGCGCTGGGCGAACTGATCTTCAAGTACGAAGGCACGCTGGACCGTTATGCCGGCGACGGCGTGATGATCCTGTTCAACGCGCCGATCCCGGTTCCGGATCACACCTCGCGCGCGGTGCGGATGGCGGTGGAAATGCGCGACAGCATTGGGGTGCTGTCGCAGAAATGGCGCAACCGCGGTCACAGCCTCGGCTTCAGCGTCGGGATCGCCGTCGGCTACGCGACGCTGGGCCAGGTCGGCTTCGAGCGCCGGCTGGAATATGCGGCGATCGGCAGTGTGACCAATCTCGCCTCAAGGCTATGCGACGAAGCCAAAGCGGGCCAGATCGTCGTCAATCAGCGCGCCTACGGCATGGTGGAGCATTTTGTCGATGCAACTCCGCTGAAGCCGCTGGCGCTGAAAGGCTTCCACCACCCGGTCGCGGCGGTCGAGATCCATCGCTGGCAGGACCGCGCCGGCGGACGTTGAATCGCCATTCCGGCTTGAATAGGTTTGCTCTCCGTCGATCCTGGAGCGATCGCAAGCCGTCACTGCAATTGCGCTATGTTTTTTCGGAAAGAATCTTTCGATGACGATGAAATCCTTCGACCCGCATCGCATTGCGACAAAGGCGATCGCTCTCGCGGTCGTGCTGGGGACGGCCGTCGTCGCGTCTCAAGGGTTTGCGGCCGGCGAGCAGGAGACCCCGAGCGGCCCGGCCGTCTCGGTCCTGAAAGCCGCGAAGTCCTGTTTCACCGCTACCGTCGAGGTCAGCGGAATTCTGATCCCGAAGAATGAGGCGGCCGTGCGTCCGGAGCGGCCGGGGCTGAAGGTCACCGAGATATTGGTCGAGCCGGGGCAAAGCGTGACCGCGGGGCAGGTGCTTGCCCGTCTCAACCGGGCCGAGGGCGGATCGGCGCAGGTTCAGGCGCCGGTCGCTGGACTGGTCAGCGGTTCCACCGCCGAGATCGGCGCGATTGCCTCGGGCAAGGGCGAGGCCTTGTTCAATATCGTCACCGGCAACGAGTTCGATCTGGTCGGCCAGGTGCCGACCGCTGATCTGGCGAAGCTGGCGGTCGGTCAGACGGCCAGGGTCGTGGTGGTGGGCGGCGGCGACATGGATGGCAAGGTCCGGCTCGTCGCGCCGACGGTCGAACCGAACAGCCAACTCGGGCAGGTCTTCATATCCGTCGATCCGAGCCGGCACATGCTGGTCAATGCGTCCGGCCGCGCGATCGTCAAAACCGGCGAGAGCTGCGGCATCGCGGTGCCGCTGACGGCGGTCCTGTACGGGAGCGCGGGCACCGTCGTTCAGGTGGTCCGGCGCCAGCGCGTCGAAACCCGGCGCGTCGAGGTTGGGTTGCTGTCGGGGGGACAGGTCGAGATCCGAAAGGGATTGTCGGACGGCGACGTGGTGGTGGCGCGCGCCGGCGCCCTGCTGCGCGAAGGCGACCCGGTGAGGCCGGTCACGGCTGACGCGAGCGGGAAGTAAGCTGCTTCAACTGCCGGCCTTGCGCGAGGCGGTCGTGGTTCCGGACCCGAACGGCACGTCCTGCACCAGCGACGACGACACCGCCGGAACCTGTTGGCCTTCGCTCGCGTGGGAAACAGCGGCACGCGTCTTGCCGAACACAGCTTCGGCGTCCGGATTGGGCGTGTCCAGGCTCTTGAGCAATTCCGCCATCAGCAGGCTGTTATGCCCGCCCGACTCGTCGACCACCTGTCCCGGCGTCGCCGACGACAGGATCAGCGCATTGTCCGGCACGTTGATCGGCGCGAGGCCATGGGAGTAGGAACGGAAGCGGCGCTCATAGGGGTTGCGCCGCGATGCGTCGATCACCGCGAGCTTGACCCTGGCGGAGCGTTCCTTCATCGCGCCGAGAACGGCCTCGACGGACAACCCGTCACGCCGAACGTCGGCTTCCTTCCAGATACGCGCATCGACCGGGATCATATAGCTCTCGCGGCCGGACTGAATGCCGAAGCCGCTGAAGAACAGGAGCGCCGTCGTATCGGGACCGATCTTCGCTTCCAGGCGGCGGACAGCGCTGCGCATGTCATCCGCATTGGCGTCCTCGACCATGATGACGTCGAAGCCGTCCCGCCGCAGGATCGTCGTCAGCGCCCGCGCATCGTTGATGGATTGCTTCAGCGGCTCGTTCGCATCCGGATAGTGACCGTTGCCGATGACCAGCGCGACCCGCGGCGGCTTGACGGCGATGCTGCCGGTGGTGTCGTCGGCGACAGCGAGGGCGTCCGCGACCTCCACGCTCCGTTTGTTGAGCGCGGCATGGGCTCCGATCGCCAGTGACACCATCCCGACCAGGACAGCGGCCAGAGTGACCGACCGGGAGGAGAGGCGAAGCTGCCCGAATGTCATAACGATCAATTCCTGGTCATGCGCGATGGCGCTCCAAGGTCGCGCCAACGCCGGATCGGTTTGAGGGGGTGCCTGAACTGTGGCGGTGAAACATGCTCGTTCTGCGGCACTGCAACATGAAGGTCATACCCTGCACGTCCCCCATGAGCAACACGAAACCTTTATTTATTGGAAACACAATTGGTTAAGCACCTGCCGCAGCCTCTGAAAACCGAAAAAGGCCGTCACGAATTCCCAGGAGAGGCGGAATCTGAAGGCGATCAACCTGCCGCGGCATGGCGGTGCGATGCCGTGAGATGGGTCACATTTGTATTTTTTGCTTATTCGTATAGCTTTTCAATGGCTTGGCTGAATCGGGCTGTCGATGCTGTCCACCCCTGGGAGCGCAGAGAAAAGCATGACTGCTCGCCATGTCGCCGGCGCCGTCTATCGCGCGCTGACCAACCGCAAGGACGGTCCGTCGCTGTACGACCTCTGCGATCCCCTGCTGCTGCGGCATCGCGGCGGCGATCCTCATCTGGCCAAGTTCTACAGGACCGCGCTGGCCAATCCGGCCCTGCGTCCGCTGTTGCGGCGGGCCGGCCTGCCGGAACTGCGGGACGAGGCCCGGTTTCGGGAACTGCAGGACGCGCTGCGGCACGCGCGGGACGATGAATGCCCGGACTGGGCGGCGATCGGCCGGCCGGTGGCCGCATTGCTGGACACCGTGACGTTGCACCACCCCCGGCCCAACCGGACGGCCGCAGCGGGACCGCCGCCAGGCCTCGCCGAGATCGAACGCATCATCCGGACCTGCGGCGCGCACCTGCTCCGGTCGTTTGAGAAGAACGGCTTCATCCCGACCTATGCCGCGTTCAACCTGATCGGCGATCCTGATCTGCGCGGCCGGGAGTTTCTCGCCGCCCTCACCGGCCTCGATGCGCGGGGCTACAAGAACTCGACGCTGCTGTTCAATCTGGCGCGGGTCTTCATCGCGCGGTCGCCGGCGCGCGAGGTGATCAACCCGCCGTGGCGGGGCATCGCCGAACCGATGTGGGAGCCGGTGCAGATCCGGCATCGCTCGGCCTATTACGACGCATTCTTCACCGAAGCGCTTTTGAGCTTTGCTGAAACCGGTCTTACGACGCCTGCGGAAACCGAGGCGATCCGCCGCGCGGGCACGCAGATGATCGATTTCTGCCTCAAGACCAGCCGTGAGGATGTGCTGTCGCGCGATGGCGAGCGCGTCAGCGTGATCACCGCGCTGGCGCCTAATCCCCATCCGCGCTTCAGCCGCTTCTTCGCGCAGATCAAGCAGGACCTCGGCTTTGCCATCTACGTTCCTGACTGCGACACCACGGCCTGCGCATTCTCGGCCGCGACGCAGGCCGGCTCGACCGATCCGATCCTCGATCAGCCGCTGCTCGATTTCTACGCCGGCTATCAGGCAGGCGGCGGCGCCAACGAGCGACTCGTGACCGTGCCGCTGAACGACAACATCGATTACGACGGCGGCATCGTGACCTGGATCGACAATCTCGCGGGGGACCGCCCTTACGGCAACGATCTCGATCCTACCCTCAATCTCGACGTTCTCGAAGTCAGCTTCCGCAATTGTTCGCGGTGGCGCGCTCTCGAAACGCCGCGCCGCCTGCAGACGCTGCAGCGGATCATCGGCTTCCAGAGAAGGCTGGTCGAAAGCGGCGCGTTCAGCGATCCCAGGTCCCATATCTACTATCTGCCCGAACTCTACTGCGCCTACTTCGGGCGCTGCCACGCGGCATTCGCGGCGCTGCCCCCCGCCGCCCGCCGGGCGATCGATCCCGATGAGAGCTTCGGATATATCCGAGGCCGGGTTCTGGCGTATGTGCAGGACACGTTGATGTCAGCCGAGATGAACGCCTTCGACGCCGCGCTGGCGCTGATCGCGTTGGGCCATCTCGGCGCCGACGCGGCCGCCTTCACGCCAGCGCTCAACTGCATCGTCGCCAATGCCGGCGAGGGCGGGCGACGCGGACCTTTCAAGGCCTACGAATGGAACAAGATGAAAACGCCGACGCGCATTGTGGTGGGGGGGCCCGAAGTGACGTCGGCCTTCGTGCTGATGGGGCTCGCGCTGGCCCGCAAGGCGCTGCGACCGCCGGCAAAACGGTAGGTCTCGCAGTTCCATGGATGCGCATGTATAGGATGACCGGTGCGGTTGGGTCGTCAGCGGCGGGATCGTCCGTTTCAACGCAAGGAGAGCAGCATTGTGGTGACCGCCATCGAGACGATCGAGCAACTCGAGGCCATCTACGGCCAGCCCGGCGAGGCGGCAACCATCAAGGTGGCCTACAGAATCACGCCGTCCTATCGCGCGCTGATCGAAAGTTCGCCCTTTGCTATATTGGCGACCTGCGGCAAGGAGGGGCTTGACTGCTCGCCGCGCGGCGACCTGCCGGGCTTCATTCGCGTTCAGGACGACCTCACCTTGGTCATTCCGGACCGGCGCGGCAACAACCGCATCGATTCGCTGCGCAATCTCATTCGCGACCCCAGAGCGGCGTTGCTGTTCCTGATTCCGGGATCGGGCACCACGCTTCGCGTCAACGGCCGGGCGCTGGTGTCGGCCGATCCCGGGCTGCTGGCGTCGTTCGGGGTCGAAGGCAAGACGCCGCGCTCGGTCATCATCATGACCGTGGAGGAGATCTACTTTCAGTGCGCGCGCGCCATCATCCGTTCGCATCTGTGGGACCCCGCCCGCCACGTCGACCTCAAGAGCCTGCCGACGCCCGGCGAAATCCTCGCGGAGATGAGCAAGAGCCGCGTCGGCGGCGAAGAATACGACAAGGCATGGCTCGAGCGCGCGCGGCAGACGATGTGGTAGCGGAGTTCCGGCAGGAATCGGGATCGCCGCTATTGCGGGAGTAAGGCAGTCCGGGAGTGATGCTACTCGGTCTCAAGGGTGAATTGCGATGAGCAAGCAGTCGGAATTCGCGGTCATTCTCAAGATGAACCCGTTGTTTTCGGATCTTGGCGCGGATGATCTGCAACGGATGGCGGCGCTTTGCCATACCCAGCAGCTCGACGTCGGCGAAGTCTTGTTTCAGAAGGGCGATGAGGGCGATGCGCTCTACGGCGTGCGCCGCGGCCAGGTCCGGATCGAAACCGGCGCCTCCGACGGCGGCCGGCTGACCCTGAATTTTCAGGGGCCGGGAGATCTGTTCGGCGAAATCGCGGTGCTCGACGGGCAGTCCCGCACCGCCGACGCGGTGGCGGGCGAGCCGACGGAGCTGTTCGTCCTGCGCCGCGGCGATCTGCTGGCCTTTTTGGAGCGGGAGCCGAAAATCGCGATCCGCCTGATCGAACTGTTGTGCCAGCGCATCCGCTGGATCAGCGAGCGCATGGAGGAATCGGTGCTGCAGCCGCTGCCGGTGCGGATGGCGCGGAGGCTGTGCGCGCTGGCCGACGACTACGGCTCGGAGGTTCATATCTCGCAGGAACAGCTCGGCGTTTACGTCGGCGCGGCGCGCGAGAGCATCAATCGCCAGCTCCAGCAATGGCGCAAGGACGGCATCCTCGATCTGCAGCGCGGCCGCATCCTGCTCAAGAACATGAGCCGGTTGACCGACGTCGCGCGCAACGCGTGAAAACTGCGTTACTCGATTGTCGTCGTCGGTCCGCTCTCCTCGTGGGGTTCGCCGTTCGACGAGATCACCTTGCGGCCGAGGCGAGCGAAAAAGTTGCCGACATCGTCCATCATCAGGAACATCGCGGGCACGAACACCAGCGACAGCAGCGTTGAGAACAGCAGGCCCCCGATCACCGCGAGCGCCATCGGTGAACGGAACTCGCCGCCCGCGCCGAACGCCAGCGCGCTCGGCGTCATGCCGGCGACCATCGCGACGGTGGTCATCACAATGGGGCGGGCACGCTTCATGCCGGCATCGATGATCGCCTCCTCGCGCGCGCGCCCCTCGCGGATCGATTCGATGGCGAACTCCACCAGCATGATGGCGTTCTTGGTGACGATGCCCATCAGCATCAGGATGCCGATCCAGACCGGCGTCGTGAGCTGCTTTCCCGTCAACAGCAGGGCCATGATCGCGCCGCCGATCGAGAGCGGCAGCGAGAACAGGATGGTGATCGGCTGCAGGAAGGTGCCGAACAGCAGCACCAGCACGGCGTAGACCATCATCAGGCCCGCCGTGATCGCGGTGGCGAATCCCTCCGACAGTTCGTTCAGGCTTTCGGCGTCGCCGGAAGGGTTGACCGTCACGCCCTTCGGCAGGGTCTTCATCACGGGCAGTTCGTGGATCTGCCTTGTCGCATCGCCGAGCGCGGCGGTGCCGACGAGGTCGGCCGCGACGGTGGCCTGCCGCTGCCGGTCGTAGCGGTTGATGCTGGTCGGACCCTGATCCAGCCTGATATCGGCGACGACGGAGAGCGGGACGTGGCCGCGGCCGCCGCCGATCGGCACCTGCATCTGCTCCAGCGTCTTCAGGTCGGCGCGGGCGCTGTCCTCCAGCTGCACGCGGATCGGAACCTGGCGGTCGCCGGCGTCGAACTTCGCCAGCGCCGGCCCGACATCGCCGATGGTGGCGACGCGGATGGTTTGCGACAGTTGCTCGGTCGAGACGCCGAGACGGGCGGCGAGGTCGGCGCGCGGCTGGACGCGCAGTTCGGGGCGGTCGAGCGAGGTCTCCGGCGTGATGTTGGCGAGCAGTGGAATGCGTTTCATCTGCGTCGCCAGTTCGTTGGCGACATTGCCGACGATGCCGATGTCAGGTCCGGTCACCACCAGCGATACGGCGCGCAGGCCGTTCTCGTCGAGAAACCAGTAGCGGATGTCGGGTATGCTTTCGAGCTCCTGTCCGATCGAGAGTTCAAGTTCGCGCTGGGTCATGTTGCGGTCGTGCTTGGGCGTGTAGTTGATGATCAGCGAGGCGCGCCGCACCTCCTGGATGCCGGGCGGCACGCGACCGCCGTCGACGAACACGCTTTTCACCTCCGGCCGCTTGCGCAGCCGCGCCACGATGTCTTCGGTGACCTTCTCTGTGTAGGCAAGCTGCGAGCCCGGCGGCAGCTCCATCGCCAGCAGCGAGCGGGCGGTGTCCTGCGCGGGCAGGAACCCCTGCGGCAACAGCTTGATGGAAAGAATCGAGGCGGCGAAGACCGCAAGCCCGATCAGGACCGTCACATAATAGTGCCGCGCCGACCAGGTCACGACGCTGGCATAGCCGCGCAGCACGCGGCCGGGCGGCGAAGGCTCATGCGGATGAGCCTTCATGAAATAGGCGGCGAGCACCGGCGTCACGAAACGCGCGGCCAGCAGCGAGAAGAACACCTGCACCGAGACGGTGATCCCGAACTGCTTGAAGAACTGCCCGGCTATGCCCGACATGAAGCTCGCCGGCGCGAAGATCGCGATGATGGTGAGACTGATCGCGATCACCGCGAGACCGATTTCGTCGGCGGCTTCCAGCGCGGCGCGGTAGGGCGACTTGCCCATCCGCATGTGGCGCACGATGTTCTCGATCTCGACGATGGCGTCGTCGACGAGAATGCCGGTCGAGAGCGTGATGGCAAGAAAGCTGACCAGGTTCAGCGAGAAGCCGAGAATGTCCATCGCCCAGAAGGCGGGAAAAATCGACAGCGGCAGCGAGATCGCGGCGATGACGGTAGCGCGGATGTCGCGCAGGAACAGGAAGACGATGATGACGGCGAGCGTCGCGCCTTCGAACAGGGTCGAGATCGCCGCCTCATAATTGCCGAGCGTGAAATCCACCGAGGTGTCGATCAGCTTCAGCTCGACGTCGGGATATTGCTCCCTCAGCAGGTCGATCCGCGTCTGCACGGCCTTCGCCACCACGACGTCGCTTGCGCCCTTGGAGCGCTTGATGCCGAGCGCGACCACGGGCTCGCCGTTGAAGCGGGCGAAGGTCCGGCGGTCGGCGATGGTGTCGGTCACCGTGCCGAGATCGTCGAGCCGCAACTCGCCGCCCGCCGGCAGCGAAATCATCGTTCCCGCCAGCTCGCTGATGGTCTTGGCGCCTGCAAGGGTCCGGATGACCTGATCGTTCTGTCCGATCTCCGCCCGTCCTCCGGCGACGTCGACATTGGTGCCGCGCAGGCGCTGGTTGACGTCGACTGCCGTCAGCCCGGCAGCCCGCAGGCGGTCCGGATCGAGCGACACCAGGATTTCGCGCTTGACGCCGCCGATGCGCTCGACCTGCGCGACGCCGCGTACGCCCTGCAGCGCGCGCTTGACCACGTCGTCGACGAAATACGACAGTTGCTCGGGCGTCTTGCCCGGCGAGATCGCGGCATAGGTGACGATCGGCAGCCCGATGACGTCGACGCGCTGGATCAGCGGCTCGTTGACGTTCTGCGGGAGATTGGCGCGAACGCGCGTCACGGCGTCCTTGACGTCGTTCAGCGCCCGGTCGGTATTGGTCTCCAGCGCGAACTGGATCGTGGTCACCGACAGGCCGTCGGTGATCGACGATGAAATATGCCGGACGCCTTCGACACCCGAAACGCCGTCCTCGATGGTCTTGGTGACCTGCCCCTCGAGTTCGGCCGGCGCCGCGCCGAATTGCGAAACGGCGACGGAAATAACGGGAATATCCGCATTGGGCAAACGCGTGATCGCGAGCCTGGTGAAGCTGACCCAGCCCAGCAACAACAGGATGATCGAGAAGACGACGGACGGAAGCGGGTGTCGGATCGACCAGGCGGAAACATTGAGGGTCATCAACGGGCTCGCGATCGATCGAGATCATCGGCGAACATGGCCTTGACCCGGTCGCCGTCATGCAGCGACGTGCCGGCATCGGCCACGACGATGTCTCCGACTTTCAGTCCCTCGAGGATTTCGATGGCTGTGTCGGACGTCAGTCCGGTGCGAACGCGCCGCGTCTCCACGATATCTCCGTTCACCACCTGGACCGTCAGGTGATCGATCGCGGAGCGGGGAATGGCCACGCCGCAACTGCGCCTGGCGTCGATGTTGACGCGCGCGAACATTCCGATCCTTAAGGTCTGGTCAGTGTTCAGCGACAGTCGGACGTGGCCCATCTGTGTCTTGCGGTCGATCTCGGGCGACACCAGGCGGACACGCCCGACCAGGTCCGGTCCGTCCTCCGGGCTGATGCGCGCGCTCGCGCCGGGATTGAGCTTGAGCACGTGGATCGAAGGCACCTCGGCATTCAGTTCGATCTCGCTGTTGACCGCGATCCGAAACATCGGCGGAGCCTGTGGCGAGGCCGGCGCCCCAACGGCGGTGTGAACCTCGGTCACGAGACCGGCCGTCGGCGCGCGCAGGACGATCGGCCCTGATTTGCCGGGAGGCGGGGTCAGCTTCGCCAGTTCCTGATTGAGCGTGACCGTGTCACCTTCGCGCACCAGCACGTCGGTCACGCGCGAGCCTTCCTGGTCCGGAATGACCACGGCTTCCCGGCGCGGGACGGCAAAGCCGGTCACGCGGACCAGGTCGGAAAAGCAGGCATTGGCCGCGCGGGCCACGGTCACGGGAGCGCCGCTGTCATCCGCGGCGCGCGAGGGACTCGCGGCACTGATCGCGGCCGTCAGCGCGCCGAGCAACAGGCCGGTCGCGACTTCACGCATGCATCGCACGCCCATATCCGGAATCCGAAAGTCGCCCGCAGTTCTTCCATGGCACGCCGAGGGCTGCAACGGATGATGGTTCATGACTGAACCAAAGCATCAGCGCACGCCATAACCGGCGAATTCCTTCTCGATGTCGGGGTCCATCGCTTTGGCATTGGCGATGTCCAGATTTCCCTCGGCTACTGCGCCGCTGCGCTGTCTGGCGAGGCCTCTTCCGTAAAGCGATGAGGTCAGTCTCGGGTTGATCTTCAGCGCGGCATCGAAGTCGGCGATCGCGTTTTTGGTCGCGCCGCTCTTGAGGTTGAGCAGGCCGCGGCTGTCCAGTGCGTCGACGAATCCCGGCCGCAGCCTGAGCGCCTCGTCGCAGTCGCGCCGCGCGGGTTGCAACTCGCCGATCACGGTCCGGGTCCAGCAGCGATTGTTGTAGGCCTCGGCGTCCTTCGGATTGAGCCGGATCGCCGCATCGAAATCCTTGATGGCGGGCGCATAGGCGCCTTTGCCGGCATAGACCTGGCCGCGCCGGTAGAGAGCGTTGGCGTCTTTTGGGTTGGCGGCGATTGTGGAGGTGAGCGACTTGATCGTCGGATCGTCGGCCAGCGCGAGCGTGGTCTTCGCATCAACCTGGGTCGGCGCCTGCGTCGCCGCTGCGGGTGCCGTGACGTGAGCGGGTGGCGGTTCAGGCCGCGGCGCGTCCGCCGGCGGCCTTGAAGCAACGGTCGGCGGCGTCGTGGGAGCGGCTGCGACGGGTGGTGGTGCAGGCGAAGGCGCGATGGGCGGCTGCGCTGTGACGGCCTCAACCTCGGGGGAGGACGGCAACGGTGGCGCTGCGGCGACGCCGGGAGTGCCATGCTGGCCGGGAATGAAATAGAAATCCTCGGCCAGAGACGACGAAATCCACGGCACCTGCTCGGCGCGCGAAGCTCGCGTCACACCGACGCGGGTGCGGTTAAGCGTTTCCTCGGCGGTCAGGTCGGGAACACGAATCTCCTTGAGCAATTCGCCGACGAACAGGCTGTGATCGGCGCTGGTATCGCCGACCACCGAACTCAACGCCGCCGAATACATCACCAGCGTGCCGCTCGGCGCGATGACCGGCGCCAGACCCGCCGAAAAGCTGCGGAAGCGACGCTCGAACGGATTGCGGCGCGATGCGTCGATCAGCGCGATCTTGACGCCGGCGCCGCGGTTGTTGATCTCGCCCAGGATGGTCTCGAGGCTGAAGCCGTCACGGCGAACGTCCGCTTCGGTCCAGATCTGCGCGTTGACCGGAATGAGAAAGCTCTGGCGTCCGGACTGGATGCCATATCCGCTGAAGAAGATCAGCGCGACGCTGCCGGGCCTGATGCGGCTGTAAAGACGTTGAAGCGCGTGGCGCATGGCTTCGCCGGTCAAGTTCTCGCCGGTCTCGACGTCGAACCCGTCATGCTTGAGTTCGTCGGCAACGTCGCGGGCGTCGTTGATCGGCTCCTTGAGCGGCGCTTCGCTATCGGGATAGCTGGCGTTGCCGATCACGAGCGCGATCCGTGCGCTGCCCTTTTCCATCGCGGTCGATGCGGCCGCCGGAGCCATCGCAGGCAGCATCGTCAGCATCAACACCACCACGCCAGCAAATCGAATGGTCATGCGACGCCCGTCCAGTGAGATGCCGTTCCAGTCCGCGCCGTGGCGACCTGACGACCTTATATGACGCAATCGGCGTTTTCAAACCGGCGGCGTGGCGCTTGTTAACCCCTGGTGAATATCGCTCGTGACGCGTCGGTCGACCGCACTGCGTGGCGCGGGCAGGCATGGGACGGCTTGCGATGATGCGCCTTATGGCGTCATTTTTTCTCGGCCTGGTCTTTCGCAGCCATGTTGACGACCTCGACGCGGCGATTTTCCGCGGCGAACGGGTCTGCGGGATTCTTGTATCCCTCTTTTCCATATCCGGCGGAGAGCAGGTTCGCCGCGGGGATGTGATAGGTCTCGATGAGGAAACGCTTCACGGCTTGTGCGCGGCGTTCGGACAGATCATGGTTGTAGGCGTCGGATCCCTTGCCGTCGGTGTGGCCGCCGAGCATGATGACGGAGCCGGCGAGTTCGTCGCTCGTCAGCGCCTTTCCGAGGCTGTGCAACTGCGGTTCTGTGCGTGGAGTCAGGGCCGCGGAATCGAAATCGAAATTGATGTCCAGATCGATCTTCGGACGATTGGCGGCGATTGCCGCCAGATGATCGCGGTCGCCCATGGACAGCGAGCGGGTCCTGCCGCGCACGCTTTTGACGAAGTCCAGATCGCCCGGGGTCAGCGCGGGCTGTGCGGGCGCGCTCAGGCTTCGCGTCCGCGAAACCTTCAGCCCGTCGATGATCTGCTGTGCGGAGAGGTCCTCGGCCGAGACGCCCTGCGGTGCTGCGATCAAGGTCAGGCCGGCCGCCAGCATGGCTGCTCCCAGTGTTTTTCCGGGTGTCATCCGACGAGACATGATCTTCTCCCTGTCCTTCATGGCCCGCCCCGATACGAGGGCGGCTGCCGCACTCTGCGCCGGGGGTGTCAGGCCATACTGTGATTTGCATCACGCCGGTCTAAAAGGTTGGCGGCCCCGGCGGCCTTGGTTTGACGTCATCGGGTCCGGATTCGTTCAAGACTATTCAATGCGTCCCGGCGCATCAATGCTAGCCCGCGCGCGATCCTTCCAGGTCGGCTGCCATGGAACCGGGACAGTGTTTCCGCGTTGCTATCCTCCAGCCAAGGACCGCACCCGAAGACAGCAACCGAGAAAGGATGATCGCCGGCAAGCTGCTCCATTCGAGCCGCTCTCAACCCGCGCTTCTGATGCACGGGGCGAGCTTAAGCGCCGGCCGGCGCGAGGTGAGTGCAATTTTGGCGACCATCCAAGCACAATCATCAACCCGATATGCGGACGGGATCGTCGAGACCGACATTCCCGCGCGGCTCGACGGCCTTCGCTGGAGCATGTTTCATACGCGGGTCGTGACAGCCCTCGGAATTACCTGGATACTGGACGGGCTGGAGGTGACGCTCGTCGGTGCGGTGTCCGGCGCGCTCAAGGACAGCCCGACGCTGCAATTCACCAACTTCGATATCGGTCTCGCCGGCAGTACCTATCTCATCGGGGCCGTGCTCGGCGCGCTGGGTTTCGGCTGGCTGACGGACCGGATCGGGCGCAAGAAACTTTTTTTCGTCACGTTGGCTCTTTATCTGACCGCGACGGCGGCGACCGCGCTGTCATGGAATATCGGCAGCTTCGCGCTGTTCCGGTTTTTCACCGGCGCGGGCATCGGGGGCGAATATACTGCGATCAATTCGACGATCCAGGAACTGGTGCCGGCGCGTTATCGCGGATGGACCGATCTGACCATCAATGGCAGTTTCTGGGTCGGCGCCGCGCTCGGCGGGGTCGGCGCGATCGTCCTGCTCGATCCGCTGGTGATCGATCCCGAACTGGGCTGGCGGCTTGCGTTCCTGACCGGCGCAGTGCTGGGACTGGTGGTGTTTGTGATGCGACTATGGATTCCGGAAAGCCCGCGCTGGCTGATGGTTCACGGACGGCCGGATGAAGCGGTCCGCATCGTCGCCGACATCGAACGGATGGCGACTCGTTATTCGGGTGTGGCCGCCGGCGCGGCGTGGCCGACGATCAGGCTTCGCATGCGCGATCACACGCCGTTGCGCGAGGTGGCGCGGACGCTGTTCTCCGTATACCGGCAGCGGTCGCTGGTCGGCCTTGCCTTGATGATCGCGCAGGCGTTCTTCTACAATGCGATCTTCTTCACCTACGCGCTGGTGCTGTCGACGTTCTTCGACATTCCCCCGGAACGGATCGGCTGGTACATCCTGCCGTTCGCGGCGGGCAATTTTCTTGGCCCGCTGCTGCTCGGGCGGCTGTTCGATACGCTCGGTCGCCGCGCGATGATTGCCTTCACCTACGGGATATCCGGGGTTCTGCTGGCCGTATCGGGCTATCTTTTCGCCGCCGGCGTTCTGACCGCGCAGACCCAGACGATCGCGTGGATGGTGATCTTTTTCTTTGCCTCGCCGGCCGCCAGCGCGGCCTATCTCACTGTCAGCGAGACCTTTCCGCTTGAAGTGAGGGCGCTGGCGATCGCGATGTTCTACGCCGTCGGGACGGCAATCGGCGGCGTCGCCGGTCCTGCGCTGTTCGGGGTCTTGATCGACAGCGGTTCGCGTGACAGCGTGTTCGCGGGGTATTGCCTGGGATCGGCATTGATGATCGCCGCCGCGCTGATCGGCTGGCGATACGGAATTGCCGCCGAGCGACGCCCGCTGGAATCGGTGGCGTCGCCGCTTGCCGCTGTGGAGTCGCGATGAATCAGGATTTGATGGAAACCGTGCAGAAGAAAACCGCTTTCGTGGCCGACGACCGACCTCTTATGCCGCCGTTGCGCACAACCGCGCTATTGCTCGATATCGACGGCACGCTGCTTGATCTCGCGCCGTCCCCGAGCGAGGTTCGGGTGCCGCCGGGGCTCGCAAACTCGCTGTCGCGGCTGTTGGAGCGGACGGATGGCGCGCTGGCGCTGGTCAGCGGGCGATCGCTCAAAGATATCGACCGGATATTCGCCCCGATGCTGCTTCCGGCGGTCGGCGGCCATGGCGCGGAGATGCGCATCTCGTCGGACAGCGAGGCTGTGGCCGCGCAGGCGCCGCCGATGAACGAGGACTTGATGCGGCGTTTCGCGGCGGTCGCCGAATTGCATGCCGGCATACTCGTGGAGAACAAGGGCTACTCGCTGGCGCTGCACTTCAGAAAGGCTCCGGATTCCGAGCAGGCGATTTATGATGCGGTATCGGCGATACGCGCCGACTTGCCCAACGCGCCGATCGAGGTGCTGCCCGGCAAGTTCGTCTGCGAGATCAAGCATTCCGGATTCACCAAGGCGACCGGCGTGAGCGAATTGATGAATCACGAGCCCTTCAAGGGACGGCGGCCGGTCTTCATCGGCGACGACGTGACCGATGAAACGGTGTTCGCGATCATGCCGGATCTGAAAGGACTGTCGTTTTCGGTGGGACGGCGCGCCAAGGGCGTCGACGGCCACTTTCAGGCGCCGGATGAGGTCAGGGCCTGGCTGGGCCGTCTTCTCGACGACGAACGGGCTGCCGCGGAATGATCGATCATGGCCTCGATCTCGCCGTCGTTGGCAACTGCCGCACGGCGGCGTTGGTCGATCCGACCGCACGTTTGGTGTGGTGGTGTTTCCCGCGCTTCGACGCCGACCCGGTGTTCTCGCGCCTGCTCGCGGGAGACGAGGAAAAGGGTTTCAGTGATGTCGTGCTGGACGGCATGGCCGATTACCAGTCTGACTATGTCCGCAACACAGCGATCGTATCGACGCTCCTGACCGACAGCCGCGGCAATGCGGTGCGCGTCACCGACTTTGCGCCGCGCTTCCGACAGTATGGCCGCATCTTTCGTCCTCCGCAGTTGTTTCGCATCATCGAGCCCGTCGCGGGCCTGCCCCGCATCACGATTCGTATCCGGCCGACGCACGCCTACGGCAAGCCGCTCAGGCGGCATTCGATGGGCAGCAATCACATCCGCTACATCGGGGGAGACGACACGGCGATCCGCGTGACCACGGACGCGCCGCTTGCCCTGATTGAAAACGAAACGCCGTTCGTTCTGACGCGGCCGATGCATCTCGTGTTCGGCAACGACGAAGCCTTTCCCGGCGACCTGGCCTCGACCGCCCAGCGTTTCGCCGAGGAGACCAAGACCTACTGGCTGGGCTGGGTGCGGCGTCTCTACATTTCCTATGAATGGCAGGAAGCCATCATCCGCGCTGCGATCACCCTCAAGCTGTCGAACTTCGAGGAGACCGGCGGCATCATCGCCGCGCACACCACCTCGATTCCGGAAGCGCCCGGCTCGGGCCGCACCTGGGATTATCGCTATTGCTGGCTGCGCGATGCCTATTTCGTGGTGAAGGCGCTCAATCGGGTCGGCGCGACGCGGACGATGGAGGATTTCATCGGCTTCACACTGTCGATCGCATCCAATCCCGACGAGGATCTGAAGCCGGTTTACAGCGTGGTCCCGAACCTGCCGCTGGACGAGTGGACCGCCGCTGATCTTCAGGGCTATCGCGGCGACGGGCCGGTGCGCGTCGGCAATGCCGCGGTCGATCAGAAACAGCACGACACCTATGGCAGCGCCATCCTGGCGGCGCTGCCGCTGTTCTTCGATCGCCGGTTGCCGCGCCCGGGTGATGAAAGCTTGTTCGCCCTGCTCGAATCGCTCGGCCACAAGGCGGCCAGGGTCGCGATGACGAGCGATGCCGGAATCTGGGAGTATCGCGGCCGACAGCGCGTTCATACCCATTCCGCGGCGATGTGCTGGGCCGGGGTCAACCGGCTTGCGGCCATTGCGGAACGGCTTGGCCTGTCGGAACGCGCGGCGCACTGGAATGCGGTCGCCGACCCGCTGCATGCCGAACTGATCGATCGCGCCTGGAATCCGAAACGCGAGGCTTTCACCGCCGCGTTCGGCTCCGATGATCTCGACGCGAGCGTGCTGCTGTTGCCCGAACTCGGCGTCTGCGAGGTCGACGATCCGCGATTTGTGAAAACCGTCGCCGCCATGGAACGCGAGTTGCTGCGCGAGAAGCATATGATGCGCTACGCCGCGGAAGACGACTTCGGCGTTCCGGTGACCGCGTTCCTGATCTGCCGCTTCTGGCTGATCGACGCGTGGTGGGCACTCGGACGTCGCGAGGAAGCGCGGGAAGCTTTCGTGGATGCGCTCGCGCACCGCAATCGTTTCGGCCTGCTGTCGGAAGACGTGGATCCGAAAACCGGCGCGTTGTTCGGAAATTTTCCGCAGACTTATTCCATGGCGGGATTGATCCTCACCGGCATGAGATTGTCGCGGAACTGGGAAGATCGATACTGGCGCAGTTGATCGAATGAAAGATACTTGCCTTAAACCTCGTTACGATAACGAATTCATTCTTCGCCGTTCGGGAACTCCTATTATCGTTCAAATTTGCCCGAATTTGGCGTCAATTTGGTTGGAAGGGGGCGAGGAACCATATTGATGAACGAACGTTTACAAATGGGCTGAAAAATCAGGAGGGGACCTTGTGAATTTCGTTGTCGTTTCAAATCGCGTAGCGCGCGCGCGGGCTAATGAGCCCTTGACGGGCGGGCTTGCTGCGGCGCTGCTGCCGGTTGTTGAAAAATCGGGCGCGATTTGGGTGGGTTCCAGCGGCCGGGTGCGCGACGGGGTGCATAAGGATTCATTTGCGGAAGTCGAAGCCCTGGGCGCGGGCGCGCTGGCGTTGCTCGACCTGCCCGCGGCGCATTACGGCGGATATTACGAGGGCTTCGCCAACTCTGCGCTGTGGCCGGCGCTCCACTCCCGATCCGATCTCATTCGCGCATCGCGGGATGATTATCAGTCCTACCGCGAAGTCAACGCCTTCATGGCGCGGGCCTTGATGAGGTTCCGCAAGCCGGACACCGCGTTCTGGATTCAGGACTATCATTTTCTGGCGCTTGGCGCCGAGTTGCGCGATCTCGGTGTCCGGAATCCGATCGGCTTCTTCCTGCATACGCCATGGCCGGCGCGCGCCGTCGTGGGCGCCATTCCGAATCATCGTGAACTGGTCGAGGCGATGCTCGCCTATGATCTGATCGGATTCCAGACCGACGATGATTGCGAGAATTTCCTCGGCTATCTTCGGTCCGAGCTTGGCCTGGAGATCGATGACGGCGTGGTGACGTCGCGTTACGGCAAGTCGCGTTGCGCGGTGTTCCCGATCGGAATCGATGTGGAGAAATTCGCGGTGCAGGCCGCCAAGGCCATCACCCATCCCGACGTGTCGCGGTTGCGGCGCAGCCTGAACGGCGAACAGTTGGCGATCGGTGTCGACCGTATGGATTATTCCAAGGGACTGGTGAACCGGATCAACGCATTCGACCGGATGTTGACGTCGCAACCGGCGCTGAGGCGCACCGTCTCGCTGTTGCAGATCGCGACCCCCTCTCGCGGCACGATCGAAGCCTACGGAAACTTGCAGAGCGAACTGGCAAAGCTCGTCAGCGACGTCAACGGCCGGCATGGCGAGGCCGACTGGATGCCAATCCGTTATCTCAACCGGGGTTTCAATCAGACGGTGCTGGCCGGACTCTATCGCACCGCGCGCGTGGGCGTGGTGACGCCGCTGCATGACGGCATGAATCTCGTCGCCAAGGAATATGTCGCCGCGCAAAATCCGGCCGATCCGGGCGTACTGGTATTGTCCAGGTTCGCGGGCGCGGCGAATGAATTGCAGGCGGCGCTGCTGGTCAATCCGCACGAAATCGATGGCATGGCGCGCGCGATTGCCACGGCGTTTTCGATGCCGCTGACGGAACGCCGCATGCGCTGGGAAGCCATGATGCGGAAGCTGCGCGCCGGCACCATTCAGCAGTGGTTTACCGATTTCTCCGATGCGCTCCAGGATGCGCATGCTTCAAATAAGAATTCGGCAAGCGACCTGCCCGCCGTCGAGTCGCCGAAATCGTGGCCGCTGCACGTGGTCGGCTCGCCCAGCGGCGCGCGCGTTCACTAAAGTTATCCCGCTTCTGGAGCCTTTCCGATTCTGATGGAATCAGAAGCGGAGCTTTATGTTTTGATTTGACGCGTTTTCCTCTCGCGAACCGGTCCCCACTTCGCTTGAAAACGCTCTCTCCGCTCCAGACTCAATTGGTCCACCCGGTTATGACAGCGGCGATATTGACGGCCGCTTCGAAGTTGCGCGCCAGCTTGTCGTAGCGGGTGGCGACACGAACATTCGACCCCGAGGGTCCCTCGAACCCATTCAAGCAGAAAAATACATGAGGCTATTCATGTATTTATGGAAAATCCGCGCATCCGGGCCTCGCTCTCTTGCAAAAGCCGGCACGTCCCGTCATGAGAAAGCGCCCGGAGAGATGGCCGAGTGGCTTAAGGCGCACGCTTGGAAAGCGTGTGTGCGGGAAACCGTACCGTGGGTTCGAATCCCACTCTCTCCGCCACCTTCACGCCGTACTATAATATCTATATATTTCAATATCTTGTAAAGAGGCCACTGGGCCATGTCCCCCATTGTGTCCCCCAATGTGCAAAAACACTGATAGGGAGACAAAGATGAAAATATCCCAGCGGCCCCGCGCTACCCCAGCATGAAGCGGTTCAACCACCCCGAGGCTCACATCCGCGCAATCGTTCGGGACACCTGCACCGCCGACCACGCGCCCATGCTCCCGCGCGGCTGCGGAATGCCACGCGCGGTGAGGGCCTTCGCGATCTCCCTCAGAGACCCCGCGCCCGCCTTCCTGATCTCGGCAATGATTGGTGCGAGGTCGTCGGCCTTCTGTGCAGCCTTGGCTCTCGCGGCCTCCGCAGCGGCCTTCTGACCGACACCCGCGACTAAATGGTGCTTCGCCTTCCGATCCCACTGTCCATCACTGAGCTGCTGCCGGTTTGATGGACAGCCAGTTAAGCTAAACCCAGCTTTCGTTCGAACTCAACCGGGCTGAGGTATCCGATTGTCGAATGACGTCGGGTCGTGTTGTAGAACCGCTCGATGTAGTCGAACACGTCTGCCTTGGCCTCGTTTCTCGTTCGATAGTTCTTGCGCGCCGTGCGTTCGGTTTTCAGCGACGAGAAGAAGCTCTCCATCGCGGCATTGTCCCAGACGTTGCCGGATCGGCTCATGCTGCACACGATGCCGCTATCGGCCATCAGCCGTTGGAACTGCTCACTGCTGTATTGGCTCCCCTGATCGGAGTGGTGCAGCAAGGCATTTGGCTTGCCACGGCGCCAGATCGCCATCAGCAACGCATCCGCGACCAACTGAGCCGTCATGCCGGCGCTCATCGACCAGCCGACCACCCGGCGCGAGAACAGATCGATCACCGCCGACACATAGAGCCAGCCCTCCGCCGTCCAGATGTAGGTGAAGTCTGCAATCCACTTCTGGTTCGGTTGCTCGGCCGCAAATTGCCGGTCCAGCAAATTTGACGGCACGTTCGTAATCTGCCGATCCCCGTCGTCTTTTGGCAGACGCCGTCGTCGCGGCCTGGCCCGTAGGGCTTGCAGGCGCATCAGGCGCTCGACCCGATGCAGACCGCAATCAATGCCCGCGGCAAGCAGGTCCCGCCAGACCCGACGGGCCCCATAGGTTCGATCGCTGCTGATGAAGCTGGCCCTGATACGCTCGCCGGTCGCTTCGTCGCTGCGGGATCTGGCGCTCGGCGACCGATTCAGCCAGGCATGGAAGCCCGAGCGGGAGATGCCCAACGCGTTGAAGTTGGCGTAGTCTCCGGGGTGATCAACCTCGAATCATCCGACGTTGGAGCGTCGGACAGGAGACCACGCCGTGACCATAACTACTTTGAATGCCGATATCGATCATCGTGGGGCTGAGGCTACCCCCTATCTTTTCGACGATTGGTTCGACCCGATCGAAGCCGGCCTGCGCGAGCGGGTGCGCGACTTCATTGAGACGATGCTGGAGACGGAGTTGGATGCGGTGCTTGCCCGTCCGCGTTATGGGCGGCATCCGGTCGAGCGCGATGATGAGGCCGCCGGTGCTGCCGGCCACCGCCACGGTCGCCGGACGCGTACATTGAACCGGAACGTTCGGTGCGACCGAGATCGCGGTGCCACGAGCGCGCCTCGACGCTGGTGACGGCAAGACGGCGGAATGGAAGAGCAAGGCCCTACGTACTTAGCCAACGGCGCACACAGGCGGCCGATGCGCTATCGCCTCGGTCTATCATGAAACGATAATCTCAACCTACCGGAGGCCGCGCCCCGAATTCCAACACAATCCGCTACGCCACCCGCAGATTACTACTTCCCCAAAGGTACGGTGGGTATCAATTCCGATTACACGTCGCATTCCTGTCTCCTCTCGATAATCAGAGGGGGAGCAGTGGGCGACACGACAACTACGGATCCGCGCTCTCAGCGCAACCGGGCGAGTCGCAGAGGCGGCCATCTACTAACACGAGCTCGCAGCTCAACGTGCAAGGTCGGCCTGCCCGCACTTCGTGCTCCCGGTGCCTCTGTCTCGGATGGTCGCACCATACGCCGCGATCACGAAACCGCAGCCGGACATCAGCACCAAGAATCTCATACCGGTTACCAACATCGCGGAGAACATGATAGGTACAATTCGCCGCGTCACCCGCAACGTCAAACGCTAGCGGGATTCCGGTATGGCCTTGCGATGGGTCGCGGCCGGCATGATCGAGGCCAACAAGGGCTTCCGACGATTGAAGACGCACAAACAACTATCGGTACTACGAGCGGCTCTTCAAGCTCACCACAATCGCATGACGATCAAACCAGTTGCCCACGTCACGAGGGATACGTAACATTCATTCCGCCAACGTCGGCCCGGACGTAGTTCAATAGCGATCGGGACATCCCCGACCACTTGGCGACGAAGATACACTTGACCAATATGGAACCAATATGAACGCAGGGCGATTGCGTTCATCCGTGACGTTTGACGACGAACCTGTCGGAGACCATTATGAATCGTGCCTCTCGCCACTGTCCGGCATTCACATCTCGATCCGAATAGTCGTAAAAAGAGCAACAGTGCCTGGAGCGAGCCATGAATACGCAAGCGAGCGCCGACGATATTTCTGACTATCCGTATGTGTCGACCGGCCAATTACCTCCTGCGGAGGTAATCGTCAGGTTGGTCGATGAGGTGCATGCGCGATACAAATCAAATACCGACGGCAAGAATTCGCAAGTCTATCCGGCGTTAGCCGAGGTGCCGAGCGGGTTGTTCGGCATCTGCGTGGTCGGCACCAACGGTGGGGTTTATTCCGTCGGCGAAGCAGAGTACGAATTTTCAATCATGAGCGTATCCAAGCCATTCGTGTTCGCTCTGGTTTGTCAGGCGATTGGCGCAGCGCTGGCGCGCGAGAAGCTTGGCGCGAACGCCACCGGATATGCGTTCAACTCGGTCGCTAGCATCGAGCGCAGCTCCAACGGACGCACAAATCCGATGGTCAACGCCGGCGCAATCGCCACCACCAGTCTGGTGCCTGGCGCGACCGTCGATGCAAAATGGAAGTTCATCCACGACGGCCTGTCCAAATTTGCGGGGCGCAAGCTGCCGATGAATGAGGAGGTCCTCAAATCCGCCTCGGAAACCAATTTCCGCAACAGAAGCATCGCGCAATTCCTGCTCAGCGTAAATAGTATCTATTGCGATCCGATGGAGGCAGTGGATTTGTATACACGGCAATGCTCGCTGAATGTCAGCGCAAAAGACCTCGCCGTGATGGGGGCAACGCTAGCTGATGGTGGGGTAAATCCCGTTACCAGAGAGCGTGTCGTCGATCCGTCCGTCTGCCACTATGCATTGGCTGTGATGACAACCGCGGGCTTGTACGAGACTTCGGGCGACTGGCTCTACGACATCGGCTTGCCCGGCAAGAGCGGAATTGGCGGCGGAATCGTCACCGTGTCTCCGGGCAAGGGTGGGCTTGGCACATTTGCTCCTCCACTCGACGCGGCGGGCAACAGCGTCAAGGGGCAGCTCGTCGCAAAGTACTTATCGCAGAGGTTGGGCATGGATCTGTTCGTGTCAAAATCCGAGGTTTGAGCTCATCCGGATTCGGACGGAACCGATCGAGACCAAATCTGGGAAATTCTTCAACTCAGGGGAAGACCACGGCATGACAACGGTATCTGCGACCGCAAATAGCCCAGCGATAGAAACAAAGGCATCATGGGTGCCGATGATAGCCATCGCGCTCGGTCAGATGATCATGTCCTTCAACGTCGCGTCCTTGCCGGTCGCGCTGGGCGGCATGGTGAAAAGCTTCGGCGTTCCACCTACGACCGTCGCCACCGGCATCGTGGCCTATTCGATGCTGGTTGCGGGCTTCGTCATGCTCGGTGCCAAACTCGTGCAACGCTACGGGGCAGCGCCCGTCTTCCGCGCCGCCGTTGTTGTGTTCTGCGCCGCGTCGGCGTTGATGACGTTTAGTCCCACGGCCAATCTGATGATCGCGGCCCAGGCGCTGTGCGGCGCGGCCGGTGCCGTGATCGTGCCGGCGCTGGTGGCGCTGATCGCCGAAAACTACAGTGGGCGTCAGCAGGCAACAGCGGTGGGCGCGCTGGGTTCTGCGCGTGCCGCGGCCGGCGTGCTGGCGTTCGTGATCGGCGGCGTTCTGGGGACATTCATCGGCTGGCGTCCGGCGTTCGGGATCCTGATCGCTGTTTCTGCCATTGTTTTTTTTCTGAGCTTCCGTCTCAAGTCCGGAGAAGGGCGTCCGGAAGTGAAGATCGACATGGCCGGCGTTCTTCTGGCGGCCACCGCCATCATTCTCATCAGTTTCGGCTTTAACAACCTCAATCGTTGGGGCTTGGGACTGGCGACACCGAACGCGCCGTTCAATCTCCTTGGCGTGTCGCCCGCGCCGGTCATGATCGTGGTGGGCATCGTACTCGGCCAGATCTTTCTGATGTGGACGCGCAGGCGCCAGGAGGCAGGAAAGACGCCGCTTCTTGCGCTGGAGGTGATCGAATCGCCGCAAGAACGGGCCGCGGTCTATGCAATGTTCTGCGTCGTCGCGCTGGAAGCGATGCTCAATTTCTCGGTGCCACTCTACATCCAGATCGTGCAGGGTCGCTCGCCTATTGCCACCGCGATCGCCATGATGCCGTTCAACCTCACGGTGTTCTTCACCGCGATGCTGATCGTGAAGCTCTATGGCAGATTTAGCCCCCAGCAGATCGGCCGTTATGGTTTCATTCTTTGCACAGCCGGGCTGCTGTGGCTCGCCTTTGTCGTGCGCAACGACTGGAGCGCGGTCCCCGTCCTTTTCGGCCTTGTCCTGTTCGGCATCGGGCAGGGCGCGCTGGTCACCCTGCTGTTCAACGTGCTGGTCACCGCCTCGCCGAAAGAGCTCGCTGGCGACGTCGGTTCGCTGCGTGGCACTACTAACAATCTAGCCGCGGCGGTCGGTACGGCTGTGTCGGGGGCACTTCTTGTCGGCCTACTGAGTGCGGTCGTCCTCGGCAGCATCGCTGCGAGTCCAAAGCTGACGCCTGAAATTCAGGCGCAAATTGATCTCGATAGCATCAACTTCATCAGTAACGACCGGCTGCAGAGCGTGATGGCCAACACCACGGCTACGCCAGCTCAGGTGGCAGAAGCAGTGCGCGTCAACACGGAAGCACGCCTGCGTGCGTTGAAGATTGGTCTGCTTATTATGGCGGGCATTGCCATGCTCGCGATTTTCCCGGCAGGCCGACTCCCGAATTACATTCCCGGAGAATTGCCCGCCCCTGGTGTGGCGCCAGAAAAGCGCCGGAGCGGGGGCTGAACTGGCTGTGTGTGCCGAAAACCTCATCCACGTTGATGAGGTGATGGAATCGCCTAACATTACAGTCGTAATTTTTGTTTGATGTGAGCCTTTTGAGCGACGGCTTGGTGAGCGCGTCGCCACAGCGACCATGCGATACATAGCCAGGTCGAATTCGTTTCGTGCGAGCCGCTGCGCTATTCTGCGGATTTCCTGAACCGACCAGCGGATGAGGGTAAGCGGTGTTCCGCGGTCATCTTTCTGAAGATGCCCTGATTGTCCCACACGGGCTTCGGTCTACGCCGCTCTCAACAAAGGCGGCACGATGGGAACTTATTCAGAGATGCTCAAAGAGCGCGTATCGACGTTGATAGAAGTGGTCGAGCCGAAGTTGATGGAGCGGCGCATGGAGGTGCTGCAAGCGAGGGAGATTGAAAACAAAACTCGCCGCTGATGGGCGCGCAGTCTTTCATAGTATTCCTTTTGATTTCGATAGAGCTGAACTCAAGCTCGAGTCAAAATCTCAAATTGCAGAGATGGCGGCCCTTCTGAAGTCGAATCCTACACTCAAGATATTCATCATCGGCCACACGGATGGCAAGGGTGAGTTTGAATATAATATCAAGTTGTCAGGCAAGCGGGCTACTGCCGTAGCAATTGTTTTAACAAAAGATCACGAGATTTCCGCAGCACGTATAATAACCCGCGGTCTTGGGCCATTAGCGCCAGTGGCTACAAATCGAACGGAAGATGGGCGTGAGAAGAATCGTCGCGTCGAGCTTGTTGAGCAATAGTGTTGTAAAAACCTCCCCGCTGTCGTTAGCGGATAATCGTTTTGGTCTGGCTGAACCGGCTGCTCGGTAATCTGTTCAGACGGCCTCGATCTCCGGTTTTGTTTCGTCGTCAGCGGGATCGCCAGCAGCCGTCTTGAGCACCCGCGAATCTGGTATTCGGTCGCGGTCCTTGGGGTACAGCTCCATGAGATCCTGCTGGACAGCGCGTGCGTACCACATTGCGCTCGATCTTCCGATGTCTGCCATCTCAGCACGGATTGCGCTGAACCAAGAGGGTCATGGCACAATGGGTTATTTAAAAATTCACCGAGTTTGGTTTCACTGAAGATGGATAGTTCGAAAAGCCCGAAGATCAGTGAAAACCCGTCGATGGCATTCACTGAACTATGATGAAAAATGGCTCTGCCATATCCGGATAGCGGGTTTTGAGGAAGGGAATCCAGATATGCGCCCAAGGCCGTGTGATAATATACACGAAGTGGACCCCCTCCTCTCCTATTTGCGCTTTTTCACGTAATGCAGCGTCTTATCGATTTTGATGAGTTCACGTCTGTTACGCAGTTTCTTGAAACGCCGAGGAAGTTGGTTCATACGCTACCCGTGTCGCGCTGATCGAATGCTCGGCATAATCATGGATCATCACTGATTTCGCGATTTTATCCATGAGCTGATAATGCGTCAGTGAAGGTGTCGGAGACGAAGTCGAGGATCCATGTTGCGTCGGCACGATCGGGCATGAGCATCAGCCTGCGTGTGCCCAAGGGGTCTCAGTGATCGGCCTAAAGGCTTCACTGATGAATCGGAGTGAATCAGCCTGCTCTACGTGATTTTAGCGGATCACCCCGATTTCTGGGTTTTAGCGCGAGCAGAATCAAAGATATGCCGATGGAATCGGATCAAATTAGGATGTGAAGGTGTTATTGACCCCCGGTTCAGCGGCCGGTTCTTACCGGTTTAGAGCGGCAGGCTCTGGTGATCAAATAAGCCATATCCTGCGGTAACCTTAATGCTTTTCGTCCGCTAACGGTTCTCTCCGGTTTTCCGTAAGTTAGGCGGAGGCGGTCACTCTCTCCGCCAACCCACTGCCGATTGCCCCCTAAATTACCGCCGATCACCGCATTCTACCAGATGAGATAGTAAGCCGCCGATTCTGCACGACAGCCCGATATCTTGAAGAACAGCGATGTCAGCTTCCGACCCGAAGCAGACCTTGTTGTGGTCGGTCAGAAGCTTAATTGCTTGACCCGATGCAAGTGGTATTCGGCTGCCTCGCGAACCTCCGCGCTGCGGGAAACACTCGACCAACACCAGACGGCCACGCAAACACTCTTCAGGTCAGCATAGAGCCGAATGCGCTCTGGGTCGGCATCGCTGAAATGCGACCACGCGGCAAGCGGTAAGCCCGCGATGTCATATTCGCAAGGTCCGCGACATGCGTCTTCAAAATCCGTCCACAAAGACCGATCTTTGCAAACGATCGATGATCCTTCGCGCTTCCGATCGGCCTCGACAGTTGGCGCTATCCGGGGCTTACGCCGCGACGCAACCAATCTGGCGAAACTGACACCAACGGCAAGAGATCCCGTCGGGACGATCGACTTGTACGAACTTAACCGTACTTCACAGCGGGCCCGAGGGAAGCTGCGAGGCGGAGCAGGTCGGCCCGACGCTGTTGCCCGGTCTTTTCGAGCAAGTGCCGCGTGTGGGATTTCAGCGTGTTTGGTGAGATTGAGAGGGTCCGGGCGATCTCTTCGCTGTCTCGGCCATCGATCGTGAGCTCGAAAATTCGCGTCTCCGCCGGCGACAAGTTGTAGAGCATGGCCGCCGCGTCCAGAACGTATTTCGGGTCATCGCCGCGCTCGGCGACGAACACCGCCGCGACTGCTTCGCCGGGAACTCCGGAGCGCACGGAGCGGCCGCTCAGCGGGAGCACGTGCACCACGAATGGCTCGCCGTCGGCTCGCGCGCCGGGGATGGCGATGCCGCGCCGCCCGAGCGAACCGTCACCCTCCGCAGCGGCGAGGATTGCCGCGGCGAGCCCGCCGGGCACGACCTCGCCTTTGATGTCCAGCCGGCCCACGCGATCGACCAGGGGATTGCTGTTCGCCATCGCCTCGCGAGCGGCAATGTTGGCGTGTACGATGTTCGCGCGACGATCGACAATGACCACGCTCGACCGCACCGCGTTGACGACCGCCTCGAACATCGTGCGCTGCCTGCGTTCCTCATCGAGGATGCCTGTGATCAATGCAGCACGCCGAAGATGCGGGGCGATGACGCGGAGCCCCGCGAAGACGTCCTCGGTGATGGGTCCCTCGTCCCGATGCCGACCCAGGCCAACGTTGCCGAGGCGGAAGCGGTCCCGGGTCAGAAAAATGCCAACGCAGTCGATCAGTCCCTCCGGCGCGGTAAGGTCGATGAAGTACTTGTTGGATTCCAGCGTCTGCTGATTGGCCACGCTCAAGGTGTTGATTGGTTCCTCGAGCGGCATGCTTTCAATGCTCTTCCGACCTCCGAGCATGTCGATAAGCGCCGCGTTATATTCCGGCTTGGCCATCGCCGCTGCCCAATGGTCGGGGATATTGACCAGGACAGAAGGCGATGCCGTTCGGGCGTGTATATCGTTCAGGGCCATTATGACATTGTGCAGGCGGAAGTGCTGCCGTATCCGGTCCAGCGCGTCGTACCATTTCTCGGGTTCGATGACGGCGTCGTAGATGGCGCCGATCAGCTGAATCAACGTGATATCGACACTGTCCATGTTCGCCTGCCCGTTGAGCACCGGAACGGACAATAGATTGGCGGCACGCAGACTGCCATGGAAAATAGAGAGTTTCGCCGGTCCATTGTCCGCGCGGCATCACCCCTGGGGGTGATGTTGCGCGATTAGAAAAAGGCAAGGATGGGCAACCCTGCAACGGTCGCCGGACAGAACGCCAATGCGTTCTGTGGCGACGGCTCCGCGCCGGTATTATCCGGGTTCAGGAGCATGCAAGGCAAGCGGGCTGTTTCCGGGTCTATTTTTGATTCCGAGTCTATATTTTTTCAAGCGCGGCGGAGAACCGCTTAATTTTCAGGGGTAACGCTCATGGTCAAGCCCATTTACGATACCTTCCAGATCGAACACGCGATCACGACGACTTGGGACGAGGTGGGTGACGACCCGCGCAGTTGGGACGACCATGACATCAGCTTCTTCCTCGGCACTTACAACACCATAATCGAGGGCGACCACGACGAGGAGGACGGCTTTGTTCCAATGAGCAACAAGCTGCAGGCCTTCGTCACGGAAGCGTTTGCCGAATGGGGCGAAATCGCCAATCTGACGTTCACCCAGGTGACGGGCGACCCCGATGACGCGGATATCACATTTGCCTATTCCATGTCGACGAACGGCAATGGGACATACGCGTCTCCAACTCTCAATCTCCTTGACGACACGGAGATCGAGCACGAGGCGATCTGGTTCAGCGCCGATCCGGCTGCATTTTCCGATCAGCAGGATGCAACCATCAGCTTCGTGAATTATGGCTTCATCACGATGCTGCACGAGATCGGCCATGCGCTCGGACTGTCGCATCCCGGCCCGTATGATGCCAGTCAGGACACCCCGCTCAGCTACGAAGACAGTGCAGTGTTCGCTCAGGACAATCGTCAATACACGATCATGTCCTATTTCGGCTACGAGACCGGCAAGGGCTGGACCCAGGACGGGACTCCGCCGGGCGATCTCACGCCCGGCTCCCTCATCATCTACCCCTCAACGCCGATGGTCTACGACATCCTGGCGATTCAGGACAAGTACGGCGCCGACATGACGACGCGCGCCGGCGATACGACCTACGGTTTCCACTCCACCGCTGGCTGGGCCTATTACGACTTCAGCATCACTCCAAAAGTGGTGTTCACGATTTGGGATGGCGGCGGCAACGATACGCTGGACGCCTCCTTCACCGGCAACTTTACGCAACGCATCGACCTGAATCCCAGCGCCTATTCGGATGTCGGCGGTCTGATCGACAACATCGCCATCGCCTTCGGGGTGACGATCGAGAATGCGATCGGCGGAGATGGCAAGGACACCATTACGGGCAATAGTGCCGACAATCACCTCTCCGGCGGCGACGGCGACGATCAACTCTTCGGCGGTGACGGAAACGATGTTTTGGATGGTGGAACCGGCAAGGACATCCTGCATGGTAGTCTTGGCTACGACACCCTTAGCGGTGGCGATGACGATGACTTCCTGTTCGGCGATGCCGCCGGAGACGTGCTGGATGGCGGAAAGGGCGACGACCACATCGACGGCGGCGGCGCGCTGGATGGCGGGGGAAACGCCTCCGTCCCGGACACGCTGACCGGCGGCGCCGGGGCCGACACGTTCGTCTACAGCACGCATTATCGCACCACCGTCATTACCGATTACAATCCGTCGGAAGACACGCTCGACTTCACCAATTTGAAATGGGCGCACAGCTTCGTCGATGTCATCGAGCACGCGACGCAACAAGGCAGTGACGTTCTCATCAATTTCGCGGACGATCCGAGCGTTGGCGGCGTGAGCGACACGCTGCGCCTCGAGAATTTCACGATCGCGCAACTCGATCCCGCGCTGATGAAATTCAGCGAGGAAACCGAAAACCCCGTTCCTGCGTGGTTCACGAGCGTCACGAATCCCTACAATCCGAATTATACGTTTACAGAACGGACAGCGCCGCTGGCCGACGGCGGCTTTGCCATTGTCCAGTCCAGTTCCGTGGATGCGGCGGCGAACACCATCATCGCCCACCGCTTTAACGACATTGGAATCGAGACGGGCACATTCACGGTCGCCGCCACGAACAGCGGGGCGGCCTTCGACGTCGTCGGGCTTCCCAACGGTAATTTTGCCGTCGTATGGGAGGACTATTTTGGCCAGTCCAGCGATCCGAATACACCGCCGCCGGTCATCCGCGCGCGTTTCTTCGACAGCGACGCTACGCCCCTCGGCCCTGCGTTTCAGGTCAACACCACGCCCGCGATTTTCGACGCCGCATCCCTCGGATATAATTTCAATCTCACATTCGCGGGCGCCTCCACCAGCGGCGAACTGATTGTCGAATGGTATGCCGACGTCGATCCCACCCAGGCGACGGGCATCGCGGATGACGTTGTCTACCGCCAGGTGCTGTCGGACACCGGCGGCTTCGCGGGCGGCGAGCAGGCTTTCCCCGCTACCGGCTTTTTCGATGAACAGCAGCAGATCAACTATTACGATCCCTATCGGTCCAGGGTCGTGCACGATCCGATCGCGGGTACGAATACGCCAGTCGATGGACAGTACGTGCATCTTTCGAACGGCGACTATCTGCGCCTGTGGAAACTTCCAATCGAAGGAAGCAACTACAACTACACCTTGTGGGCGGAGATCGTCGGCAAGACGGAACCGGTCGAACTGTCGGCCGGCACCGGTTTCATTCCGCGCTTCTCCCTCGACAGTGGACTTTATGCAGGCGCCACCGTCGACGAACTGGCAGATGGCCGGATCGAGATCACGTGGACGAATGGCGGCTTCACGGGATACAACTATCGCGCGCCCGGCTTTGACACGGTGATCTTCGACGATCACACGCTGACGGGCTTCACCAAGCCCGGGACGGACGGCGACGATGTGATGCGTGGCGGCCCGGGCGCCGACCGCCTCTATGGCCTCGGCGGCGACGATACATTCATTCCCGGCCTCGGCGCCGACGTCCTGGACGGCGGCGACGGTACCGATACGGTCGACTACAGCCGCTCGCTCTCTGGCGTTGATATCGACCTGACGCGCGCCGGGTCGCAGAACGGCGGGCACGCGGAAGGCGACATTCTCGTTTCCATCGAGAACGTCATCGGCAGTTCCTATCACGACAATCTCACGGGCGATGCCGGCGCAAACGAGATCTATGGCGGTTACGGCGACGACTATATCATCGGCGGCGGCGGCGCAGATCAACTGCATGGTCAGGCCGGGGACGATCACGTCACGCTGCAAGGCGACAACGGCACCGCGTGGGGCGAGGCCGGGGACGATACGCTGACCGCCACGGGTGACAGCAATTGGCTCTATGGTGGCGACGGCGACGATACGCTGCATATCATCAGTGGCGACAACAACAATCTGATCGGCGGGGTCGGCGATGATGATTTTTTTGTCGAAGCGGGTAGCAACAATTATCTGGAAGGTGAGGACGGCGACGATGAGCTGCATCTGGGCGGCAGCGGAACGAACAATGCCCTGTCCGGCGGCGACGGCGACGACGATCTGTATCTGACCGGCAGCGGAGCGAACAATATTCTGTTCGGCGGCGACGGACGGGACTATCTGTCAGCCGTGGCGCATACCGGACCGGGTGTTGTTTTCTACGGCGGCCTTGGGAATGACACTCTCATTGGGAGCCATGGCGACGATTCGCTCGAGGGCGGCGGCGGTGACGATCATCTCTTCGGCGGTGACGGCATCGATACGGCATACTACAGCAGCTACGTCACGGATTACGAAGTTTCCTTCGATTCGACGCTGGGGGTTTTTACAGTCGCCGATCTGCGTGCCGGCTCGCCTGACGGCACCGACATCGTCGCCGACGACGTCGAATATCTTTCATTCGGTGGTTGGCGTATCGAGGCCGGCTATTTCCGTACGAAGGCCAAGGTTGCCGATGGGTACATCAGCGGCGCGACGGTCTTTGCGGACGCCAACCACAACGGGGTGCAGGATGCGAGCGAGGCTTTCGCCACGACCGATATAGGCGGTGGCTTTACCCTCCCCACCGGGGCCGCCGGGCCACTGGTCGTAACCGGCGGCACGGATGTCGGAACCGGTCTGGCCTTCGGCGGGCGCTTGCTGGCGCCTGCCGGCTACAACTACATCACGCCGCTGACAACTCTCGTCGAACTCGCAACCGAGAATGGTGTCGCCAATCCCCAGCAAACAATTCTGAGCAATCTCGGTATCGATCCCGCCTCGGATATCGCCAATCAGGATCCGATCCTTCAGGACCTGCTCATCGGGAACTCCCAACCCGAAATGACCGGTATTTGCATAGCCAATACGGTGGATCTGATTGCGTCTGCGATCGAGGGCGCTCATCCCGGTGAATTCGGCAGCGCTTATGACGCTGCGTTCAAGGCGCTTGCGTCGTCGGTTGGCGCCGGTGCGTTCGACTTCTCCAGCCTGCCGGCGATCACCGCCGTGATCAATGCCACGCTGTCTTTGGACGGCACGTCGCTCGATGCCTCGGTCGTCGGCGGTCTCGCCAGCGTGATCGTGGCGTTCAATTCGACCACCGCGCAAACAAGCGGGTTCGTATTCGACGCCGTGGCCAAGGTTGCGCAAGGCGATGCCGCTGCCGCGATCAAACTCGCCGCAGCCGACCCCTCGAAATTATCCGATGCGGTCGATCATTTCACAGGCCAGGCGCTGGACGATGCCGTGACGGCGGAAGTCTACCGGGCCGGCGACGCGGCTGGGCCGTTCTTGAATTATTCGGGGCGCGTTCTACCTGACTCCTATACCGTCGCGACCGATCACACCCTGACCGTCGATGCCGCGTCCGGCGTTCTTGCCAATGACCTCGACCCCGACGGCGATACGCTGACCGCCGTGCCGATCACCCAATCTACCCAGCATGGGACGGTCACGATCAATGCTGACGGGTCGTTCAGTTATACGCCCGATACGAATTATGTCGGTCCGGACGACTTTTCCTATGAGGCTTCCGACGGTGTGGAATCCTCGTGGGGTTATGTAGCCATCCAGGTCGATGGACCGCATCCCGTGGTCACCAATGTGACGGCCGAGTTCAAGCCGGGCGACGGCGACGTTGCCGACAGCTACGTTCTGACCCTCACCATGAGCCGCCCGGTGACGGTCGATACGTCCGGTTTTCCATTTCTCCTGTATACGAATATCGGGGAGGCCACCTATCAGGTCTCGCTCTCCGGCCCGGATAAGCTGGTCTTCATGGTGGCGGTTGGCGATGACGCGCCGACCGGGGTGCCCCTGCAAATCACCGGCGATGACATCGGTGATTATCTTGCTCATGTCGTCGACAGCGCCAACGGCGCGCCGGCGAATCTGTTCGGCGCTTACGTCACGTTCCCGGACCTCATTATCGGCGAGGCGGGAGCCATTAGCCTGGCACTTGCGACCGACAGCGGCCTTGCGGGCGATGGCGTCACCAATGTCGGCACGGTCAACGTCTCCGGCCTCGAAGCCGGCACGAGCTGGGAGTACGCGGTCAACGGCGGTGCGTTCGTCGCCGGCAGCGGCAACAGCTTCACGCTGACCGGTGACGGGCCGAAGAGCGTGCTGGTGCATCAGACCGATGCCGCCGGCAATGTCTCGGCGGACGCCAGCCTGAGCTTCACTCTCGATACTGCCGCTGCCGTGCCGCCATCCGTGGCATTGGCCACCGACAGCGGCGTAGCGGGCGATGGCGTCACCAATGTCGGCACCGTCAACGTCACGGGCGTCGAAGCCGGCGCGAGCTGGGAGTATGCGGTCAACGGCGGCGCCTTCGTCGCAGGCAGCGGGACCAGCTTCACGCTGACCGGCGACGGCGCGAAGAGCGTGCTGGTGCATCAGACCGATGCCGCCGGCAATGTCTCGGCGGACGCCAGCCTGAGCTTCACTCTCGATACTGCCGCTGCCGTGCCGCCATCCGTGGCACTCGCCACCGACAGCGGCGTTGCGGGTGATGGCGTCACCAACGTTGGCACCGTCAACGTCTCCAGCCTCGAAGCCGGCGCGAGCTGGGAGTACGCGGTCAACGGCGGTGCGTTCGTCGCAGGCAGCGGGACCAGCTTCACGCTGACCGGTGACGGCGCGAAGAGCGTGCTGGTGCATCAGACCGATGCCGCCGGCAACGTCTCGGCGGATGCCTCGCTGGCCTTTACGCTCGACACCACGGTTGCCGCGCCGCCACCCGTGGCGTTGGCCACCGACAGCGGCGTTGTGGGTGATGGCGTCACCAATGTCGGCACGGTCAATGTCTCCAGTCTGGAAGCCGGCGCGAGCTGGGAGTATGCAGTCAACGGCGGTGCGTTCGTCGCCGGCAGCGGCAACAGCTTCATGCTGACCGGCGACGGGCCGAAGAGCGTGCTGGTGCATCAGACCGATGCCGCCGGCAACGTCTCGGGCGATGCCTCGCTGGCCTTTACGCTCGACACGGTCACCTCGGATACCATCACGACGTCCGGCGGATCGGTGACGAGTGCCGCGCAGACCGTCCAGGGCACCGGAGAGGTGGGAGCCAAGGTTCAGTTGCTCGATGGCAGCAATCCGCTGGGGACGGAGGTGGTCGTCGATTCCACAGGTCATTGGTCGGCTGCCGTGACGCTTGTCGGGAACGGCAATCACGTCATCACGGCAGCGGCAACCGATATCGCCGGGAACAATGCGAGCAGCAATGCGATTACACTGACATTAGGCAATTCCGACGTGATCAGCCAGCCCGGCCAGACTGTCGTCCATGGAACCGGCGGCAGCGATCACATCGTCGTCCAGGCGGGCAACTTGCTGGTCGCTGCCGGCTCCGGGGATGATGTTCTATCTCTCTCCCCACAGACATCTCTCGGCATTCATCTGCTCGACGGAGGCGCCGGCACGGATACGCTCGACGTGTCGGGAACGACCATCGGCGTTTCAGTCAACCTTTCCTCCGGTTACGCGACTGGCAGCCAGGTCGGGCTGTCAGTGTTCAGTTCCATTGAGAACGTCATTGGCGGTTCGGGCAACGACACGATCACTGGCAACAGCGCTGCAAATCGACTTGATGGCGGCGGCGGTCGCGACATCATCCGCGCCGGCGGCGGTAATGACACGATTATTGGTGGTGCGGGCAACGACACTCTGACCGGGGGGAGCGGCAACGATAGCTTCGTCTTCCGCCCCAATTTCGGCAAGGACGTTATCACGGACTTCCAGGTGGGCAGCGCCAGAGCGGCTTCCGCTCACGATGTCCTCGATCTGCATGGTCTTGGCTTCACGTCGATCCAGGACGTGCTTGATCACACCGATCCTGGCTCAAACGCAGTCATCCACGCCGGCCTCGACGATATTACGCTGCTCGGCGTCACCAAGGGACAGCTTACGACACATCAGTTCGATCTCTTGATCTAAGCCATTGCAGGCAAGAGTTCGCGGATGGTGAGCACCGTAGCATCATCGGGTAAAAGTTCTGCTCCGGGCCGGACGGCGGAGCTTGCGACGGCGTTGGGAACGTGCCGGAACGCTTTCCTGGCCCTTGCGACTGCGAGCGCGCTCGTGAACGTGCTGTACCTCACCGGTTCGTTCTACATGCTCATGGTCTACGATCGGGTCATTCCGAGCCAGAGCATTCCGACGCTGGTCGGTTTGTCGATGCTAGCGCTCGGCCTGTTCACCTTTCAGGGGGTGCTGGATTTCCTGCGCGGGCGCATTCTGGTGCGAGTTGCCGGAAGTTTTGGGCATGATCTTGGGATTCGCGTCTATGGCGTGATTCCCAACCTGGCTTTGACGACACGCAGCCAGGGTGACGGTCTGCAGCCGCTGCGTGATCTGGATCAGATCCGCCAATTCATGTCGGGGGCGGGGCCCCTCGCTTTGTGTGACCTTCCGTGGCTGCCGATTTACCTTGCGATCTGCTTTGCGTTTCACGTCTGGATCGGCGTTGCGGCGCTGGTCGGTGCTCTCCTTCTCGGATCTGTCGCTCTGCTGACGGATGTCTATACGCGTTCGCCGACGCTTGAGGCCGCCGGTCTTGCATCGCATCGCAATGCCGTCACCGAAGCCTCTCGCCGCAACGCCGAGGTTCTGCGTGCTATGGGAATGGGCCCAAGCATGGCCACGAAGTGGCGGGACATCAACGAACAGTATCTGCAAGGGCAGCAGCGGGCGATCGATGCCAACAATGGCTTCAGTTCCCTGTCGCGCGTGCTCCGGATGACGCTTCAATCCGCGGTACTCGGCATTGGCGCCTGTCTCGTCATCAGGCAGGAAGCCACCGCGGGTATTATCATCGCCGGCTCGATTTTGTCGGCGCGCGCGCTTTCGCCGGTGGACCAGCTTATCGCCAACTGGCGCGGTCTGGTGTCCGCGCGTCAGAGCTGGCGCCGGCTGCAGGACCTTTTGACCGCAGTTCCTGAAGCTCCCGATCGAATGCCGTTGCCGGCTCCATCGCGCAGTCTCTCGGTCGAAAATGTCGATGTTGTTCCGCCTGCGCAGACGGCGCGCGTGGTGCAGGGCGTCGTGTTCCATCTTGAGAAAGGCAGCGGTCTTGGGATCATCGGTCCGAGCGGATCCGGGAAATCCTGCCTGGCGCGCGTGATCGCCGGAGCATGGCGGCCGAGCGGCGGAATTGTCCGGCTCGATGAGGCGGCGACCGACCACTGGCCGGTTGCAGCCCTCGGCGCGCATATCGGATATCTGCCGCAGGATGTCGAATTGTTTGCTGGATCGGTTGCACAGAATATCGCACGCTTGGCCGAAACCCCGGACTCGGAGCGGGTCATCGCGGCGGCTCGTGCGGCGCATGTTCACGATCTGATTTCTCACCTTCCTAAAGGCTATGAAACCGAGATCGGGGAAGAGGGCATCGCGCTGTCAGCGGGGCAGCGTCAACGCATCGCGCTTGCGCGAGCGCTCTATGGCGATCCGTTCCTTGTGGTGCTCGACGAGCCGAATTCCAATCTCGACAGTGAAGGCGACGAGGCTCTGACCGCCGCGATCCTCGGGGTCCGTGCGCGAGGCGGCATTGTCGTCGTGATCGCTCATCGACCCAGTGCGCTTGCCGGCGTCGATCAGTTGATGATCATGTCGCAGGGCCGGATGCAGGGCATGGGTCCGAAAGAGGAAATGCTTGGAAAATTCACCCAGCGGCCGACTCCGCCTCCTGCGGCAGCCGGGTTACGTGTTGTGCAGGAGTGAGTGCCGTGGCGCAGTTCGGACCGAAGCTACGGCGATCGTTGCTGACGCACACGATTGCCGTTGCCGTCGTCGGTATTCTGCTGCTCGGAGGTGTTGGCGGGTGGGCTGCGTCGACCGAATTTGCCGGGGCCGTCATCGCGCCGGGGCAGGTCGTGGTCGAATCTAACGTTAGAAAAGTGCAGCATCCAAGCGGTGGCGTCGTTGGTCAATTGCTTGTGCACGATGGCTCGCGGGTCGAGCTTGGCGATGTCTTGATCCGGCTGGATGAGACGCAGACGCGCGCTAACCTGTCGATCATTGTCAAGGCACTGGACGAGTTGGAGGCACGCCAGGCTCGCGAGGAAGCCGAGCGCGACGCGAGTCCCGGCATTCAGTTTCCAAAAAGTCTTCTGGACCAGATGAGCGATCCCGACGTTGCGAAGTCGGTTCATGGCGAGCAGGAGCAATTCAAGATCCGTGGCCAGGCTCGCGACGGCCAGAAGCTGCAGCTTCGGGAGCGGATCGCGCAGCTCGGCGAGGAGGCCAACGGCTACGAAGCGCAGGTCTTATCCAAGGCCAATCAGATCGAGTGGATCGCCAAGGAACTGGTCGGGGTCAACGATCTTTGGGAGAAGAATCTGGTTCCTTACTCGCGGGTTACGGCGCTTGAGCGTGAGAAAGAGCGGCTGGAAGGCGAACGCGGTCAATTGAGGGCGTCGATCGCGCAGACGAAGGGCAAGACGGCGGAAATACAGCTTCAGATATTACAGGTCGATCAGGACATGCGGGCTGAAGTCGGAAAAGATCTTGCGGAATTACGTGCAAAGCAGGCGGAACTGGTCGAGAAGCGCGTTGCCGCGGAGGATCAGCTCAGGCGTATAGATTTGCGCGCGCCGCAGAGTGGAGTGGTCTATCAACTCGCGGTTCATACCGTGGGCGGTGTCATCGGTCCGGGCGAGGTCACCATGCTGATCGTTCCCGACAATGACTCACTCGACGTCGAGGTCAGGATACAGCCGCAGGACATCGACCAGATCCAGATCGGACACAGGGCGGTGCTTCGCTTCAGCGCATTCAATCAGCGCACGACACCGGAATTGAACGGGAGCGTGAGCCGTATCGCGCCGGATGTCACCGAGGATCCCAAGACGGGCGTGCATTACTACACGGTCCGGATCAACATCCCCAAGGATGAGTTGACGCGGCTCGGTGATCTCAAGCTAGTGCCGGGAATGCCGGTGGAATCCTTCATGCAAACCGCGCCGCGAACGGTCATGTCTTATCTCCTTCGCCCATTCCACGACCAGCTGGCGCGTGCGTTCCGCGAAAAGTAGGTGTGGAGTTGGAAACCTAGTGTCCCGATTCCGAAGTTCGTATACCCTTGCAGCAACCTCTGATGCGAACTTCGGAATCAAAGGGACACTAGCAACTTTATGATTCTAGTATGGTTTAGGTTCAGAAGTTCGCTTGACGGACTTGATTGAGCACTGAAGCAAACTTCTGAACCACCACACTAGCATTGAAACCATCGATATAATCGCCTTTTTGGTCTCGTCACCTGCTTGAGGCCCTAGAGCTTCTTCACGGCGCATGCCGCGTGGGCGGGATTGAAGTTTCTGACGAACGCTATGGGGCGGAAACAGAATATGCGCCCTTGGGGGCATTGTATCGTTCGCGGTCGGGCTGAAAGCACCAGCTCCTCTTTTTCGACAAAGGCGACGGGCTGAGAAGCCGCCATCCGCTAAGGCAATGTGTTGCGGATTGGTGGCGGAATACAGCTTCGAATGACGACAATAGTAACTGCTACACTGCCGTAGTTGCCCGTCCGGAATCGGCGTTGTAGATGTTCGCTGAGGGAGGAGGTTATGCATATCGCGGTGACAGGTACGCATGGTATCGGCAAGACGACGTTTATCGACGACTTCACGTCCGTTCACGACTATCAAAGCGTGCCGGAGTCCTATTGGCTTCTCGAGCAGCAAGGCATGCCATTTGCCAATGGCGCAACGATAACTGATCTTGAAGTGCAGCTTGCCGAAAGCTGTAAGCTTATCCTGAATCATGACGACGACCGCGATGTGATCTTTGATCGCTGTCCGCTCGACTTTCTCGCCTATTTGGAGGTTGTCAGCGCTGGCGAAGGCTTTGAGTGGCTTCCGAGTGGCCGTGAACTGGCCAATATAAGCAAAGCACTTGCCATGCTTGATGTGGTGATTTTTGTCCCGCTCGCATCTCCCGATGAGATCCCAATCCAGATCGAACGTCCTCGATTGCGGAGCCAAGTAGACCGCTGCCTCAAGACTATGCTTCGCGAAGATGATCTCGGACTATTGCACAACGGACCACGCATTGTAGAGGTCGCTGGCTCCCGGGCCCAACGTGTGGAGATGGCGAACTCGCTTCTTGGACTGACATAGGCAATCAGAGCGTTGGCTTCAGCCAGTTTTCTCTCCAAAAGCTGCCTGTCGACGAATCGCGCGAGCCGGCATCCGAACACCCGCTAGGCCGCCGGCCATTCCTGATGCATGTCCGATAGTTCCACGGCACGATGTAGCTACCGGCCCAAACGCCCCGTTCGGCTCTTTCGGCCTCCTTTCGTATCGACAAATTCCACTGCGGCTGATCGAAGTCGGCACCGCCAGTCGGGTTTTGAAGGACACTCTTTGTGGCGCTGACGGTGAAACAGATCGAAAATTCGCGCTCGGGCGGCAGCCTTCGAGACGGCGAGGTGACGTGTCTTCGGCTGGACCTGGATCGCGGCGGCTGGCCTTGAATTGTCCCGCTTCAAGAGTCCCGCGACCGAATAAAGACCGGTACGTAACCGGTGGCGACGGCTCATGTAACTGTGGCAAGCCTTTTCCGCCGATCCGGATAAACGAACGCGTCGCCGCGAAGCCATCGCCCATCGAATCGGTGCCAAAACTGAATCGCGTCTAGAGCCTATCCGCTTCTGATAGAATTAGAAGCCGGACTCTATGATTTTGATTTGACGCGTTTTCTTCACGCGAGCCGGTCCCCACTTCCGCTCGAAAACGCTATAGTGGTACGGCAAATTCATTTAAGCACCCACCGACCGTCATATCCGGTGTGCTCGCCCGCCTTGATCTGACATGGTAGGAAGCGCGTTTGTATTCCGTCCATGGAGATTTGGTATGGATTTTGAAATGGTTTTTGCGGCCGCGTTGCTCACTGACGACATACTCGCTGCAATTCATGACTTACATGCCTACTCCAACGGGGGCGGAACCTCCATTAGCCGCGACAAGATTCGTTCAATCGTCGATAAGTATGTGATGTTCGACGACGAGGATTTTCCACGTCTTCGCAATGATGTGGACTGGGACGCTGTTGTGACGTATTGGCGCAAAGCGGTCGCGGACATGGAAAGGGCAAGCAAGGGGGAAATTCCCGTGTACAAATAAGCCTCGGGAGCAATCCGAAAGCGACAGGCTCGAAGCTTGGCGGGCAAATCCACAGCCGCCTGCGGTGATTGCATGAAGAGTGCCGTCCATGCGCGGATTTTCGGCAAATGAATTTTTGAAATGGATGGCGGCGCAGGTGTTAGCTGAATGTTTGTGTTAGCTGAATATTTGCGCCGCGTGAAGTTTGGACGGTTTGGTTGCGATAACGGATAGCGCGATTATGACCGATATAACCTGCTACGCCTCCTCATTGCGGTGACGGACTCTCGATAAAGACGAAGGGGGCGGATCGGCTTCAGAACTTCACCGCGAGGTTCGCCTTGAAGCCTTGATCGTCCGCGCCGGAGGCGAACTGGCCCTCATAGGCGAGGCCGAACGTGGCGTTCGGAGAAACATTGAAATCGAGTCCAGCCTCGAGAACGGCGCTGTCTCTTGCAATCGGAACGCCGGCGACGGTGAACGCGTTCGATCCTGCGAAAGCCTGCGTGACCGTCGGGATCGTATCGCCGAAGGCATGCCGCCAGCCAAGCATGCCGCGCAGCGTGGTCAGCGTATTCCAGAACGGAAGATCGGTCTCCGCGCGCAAGCCTGCCGTCGTGAAGGTGACGCCGGTGGTATCGCTCCGGCCGGTGAGAGCCGCCGTGCCTCCCCGTTCGGCGTAATCGCCGGTGTGCAGGTTGACATAGGCCAGATTGGCGAACGGTTCGAACCGGGCCCCGGCCGCGGCCATGCCGTAACCGAGTTCGCCAAAGACCTGCGTGGTGCCGGCGTTGTAGCGGGCGCTGAGGTTGTCGCTGAATCCGGGAATGGCGACGGCGCGTCGGGTGTCGAGTTCGTGCCATGTGTAGGCGAGACCGGAGCGGAACGAGAAACTGCCCCAGTGCGTGCTGCCATAGGCGCCGAAATGATAGTTGTCGCTGTCGCCCGACGAGAAGCGATCCGATGCATTGAAGCGGGAGTGGCTGTAGCCGGTCATGAGGCCGATACGCCAGTCGCCGACGAAACCGTCGGTCCCGATCAACAGGCCGCCGGTCGAACGCTTGAGGGCCGCCGCGTTACCATCGCTATCGGTCGAGCCCCATGAGCCGAAGCCGTAGCTCCAGAACACCGGCCCGGCGTGATCCGGGGAAACGGCCATCGGCGTATCGATGGATGCATAGGCCAGCGCCGGCGCATGCGAGGCGCCGGGCGCGGCGAAGGCTGCGCGGATTCGGTCGTTGATGGCGTTGCGCACAAAGCGGCTGTCCTCGATCAGCGCCGTCTTGGCCGAGGCATGGATTTCGCCGGAGAGCGCATCGAAGCTCGCGCGCACGCTGTTCGGGTCGCCGTTCAGCGCGATCGTGCGCCAGAGAATGTTGCCGCTGCCGAGCGTATCGATGGCGGCGCCGGTGGCGCGCTGGTTGCGGGTCTGCCCGACGTTGCCGAAGGAGAGGTCGTTGCGGATCAGTTGCAGCGTGACGTCGTTGCCGACGCCGCCGTCATAGGCCACGCGCGTATCGAGAAAGAGCAGGTTCTTTGTGACCGGGTTGAAGGTACCGGTCACAGTGCCGGCGCTCCGCTTGTCGATGATGGTGAAGGGCCCGTTGAAGACGTTCCAGCTTGCCGCGTTGGCGGGAGACAGCACGAGGTCGAGCGTCGCTCCGGTGATATTGACCGCACCCGCGACAACGACCTTGTTCGCACCTGCCGGGTTGCCTTCGATCCGCAGAGTGCCCTGATTGACGTAGTTGCCGAGGACAGTCTGTGCAGCGCCCGGCGCATGAATGCCGCCCGCGGCAATTGTGACGGCCCTGCCCGCCAGGCCGAGATTGCCGGTGCCGCCGAGCGTCCCGCCCGCATCGACATTGATGACGCCGCCGAGCGCGTTGTTCACCAGCAGCGTGCCGCCCAACACCTTCGTCGTGCCCCAGAAGTCGGACGAGTCGCCCGTCAGCGTGGTCGTGCCGGCATAGTGATTCAGTGTTGACGTGTTATACCCGAGGGTCACGAGAGCCGGCGTGAAAGTGATGACGCCGGTATGGTTGAAGTTGAGCGTGCCGGTGCCGTCGCTGAACCGGAGTTTTTCCGCCTCCAGCGTGCCGGGAGCGGCCGCGGGAGACCCCGGAGCCGCGCCGATATTGACGGTGCCGACGGCAAACGCCTCCTGTGTCAGCTTGACATACCGCGCGATAACCTTGCCGCCATCCGCGACGGTCAGCGTTCCGGTTCCGAAGAGGCCGAGCTCGATATTTCCGGACACCTTCCAGACGGAACCGGTGCCGGTGACCATTGCGGAGCCGCCCGGATTACCGAATCCGACCACGGCGTTGCTGCTTGAGACGTAGCCGCCGGCCTCGACAAGCAACGTGCCTTGACCCGCCATCCCGACAAGGAGCCGGTCCGTGTTCCATGTCGAACCGACGCCGGAAACCGTCACGTGGCCGTTGCTCGTGTCGTGATAAGCGATGATGCTGTCGCCGCCATTGGAGACGACCTTGCCGCCGTCCTCGATCGTCAGCGTGCCGGTGCCGTACTCACCGACAATCAATTCGCCGGGCGTCCAGGTCGAACCCACGCCGATGACCGTCGCGAAACCGTTCGTGCCGATCGCACCGCCGATCACGCCGCTCGAGCCGCCGAGCTTGCCGCCCTGGGCAATCTCCAGCGTGCCGCCATCGACCGTGGTCACGCCCTTGAAGGCGGACGAATCGCCGGTCAGCGTCGTGGTGCCGGCGTAATGGTTGAGGGCGTGCGTGCCGTTGCCGGTGCTGGACAGGGCCGCCGCCAAGGTGATGGCGCCGGTATGGTTGAAGTTGAGCGTGCCGGTGCCATCGAAGAAATTAATGCTCGCCGCGTCCAGCGTGCCGGCGGCGGCCGCTGCCGCGCCCGCCGCCGCGCCGATATTGATGGTGCCGCTGCTGCCGGCATACGCCGCCAGATCGACGCCGAGCGCACTGACCTTGCCGCCATCCGCGATGGTCAATGTGCCGGCGCCCAACCAGCCGACGTAAAGACCTTCGGAATTTTTCCAGGTGGAATCCGACCCTGAAACCGTGACGGTGCCGGTCGCCGCCGCATTGATTCCGATTAACCCCGCCGTGTTCGAAACCTTGCCGCCAGCCGCGATGTCCAGCGTGCCGGTGCCGTAGACGCCGATCTGGAGCTGCTCCGAATTGGTCCAGGTGGACCCCGCGCCCGAAACCGTGGCGGTGCCATTGCTTAAAGCGTCGTGGCCGACAAAGCCGATCGCGTTCGAAACCTTCGCGCCGTCCAGGATATTCAACGTGCCGGTGCCGCCATAGCCGAGAACGAGATTGTTGACGGAAGGGCTGGGGGTCGCCCCGCCGATGATCCATGCGGAACCGTTGCCGGTGACCGTCACGGTGCCGTTTCCGGTGGACGCCGAGCCGACAATTCCGGCTCCGTAGATACCGTTCGTCGTGTTGGAGACCGTGCCGCCGGACGCGATCGTCAGCGTCGCGGTGCCGGTGTCGCCGACCACGAGGTCGCCGGGGATCGTCCAGGTCGGCAGCGGCGGCGCGGGAATGGCGGGATTCAGATCGCCGCTGCCGGTGACCGTTTGCGCGTTTGCCGGGCCGAGGCCAAGTTCAAGGCCAAGTTCAAGGCCAAGTCCCGCGCAGAACAAGGTGGCGAGCGCCGTGGAGGCGCACAGGGACCCGCGATGTCGGGCCGCCCGCCCGTTCCCCGCTGTTGCAGTCAGATGCTCCATCCGCCCCCACCTTCCCCGCCTGGCTCACGGCACCGCTAGCAGAAGATTGTTGCGCCAGTATTTGATGCCGGCTTTGATCGAACTTCGGGCCTTTCGCTCCGCCGCGCGATCGGAGATGATCGTGCGGCGGGCGGTCTTGCGATCACCTTGGCGAGAGGAGCCGCGCCGTGCGGGGAATGCGTTTCAACGATCTGGTGTTCGACGACGAGATGTTGTCGGTCAGGCGCGACGACGGGGCCGAACAGCGTCTGACGCGGCAGGAACGCGCGCTGCTGCTGCATTTCACCAACAATGCCGGAAAGCTTTTGACGCGACCCCGGCTGGTCGAACTGATGGCGCGCGACGCCAGCGAGACGAATGAGCGGAATATCGATTTTATCGTCAATCGCCTGCGCAAGTCGCTGGGCGACAGCGCGCGTCAGCCGCGATTCATCGCGACCCAATACGGCGAAGGCTATGTATGGATCGCGCAGCTTGCCGCACCCGCGCCCGACTCGGCGTTCCTTCTCATTGGTCCGGTCTACGGGTTGCGGGAGCAGACCGACCGCGCGCAAACGGTTCTCGCCAAGCTGACCGTGAAGCTCGACTCGCAGATCGGAACGGGTCGCAAGGTGAGTTGCGCGCCGGACTGGCGCCCCGGCATGCCGATGCCTCACGATGTGATCTATAGCCTTGATGCAAGCTTTCGCGCCGAGGCGGAAACACTGCACGCCGCATTCGTGCTGCGTCACGCACGGTCGCGGCATGTGATCGGCGCGTTTCGTGCCCGATTTGAAAACAGCAACACAGCCGGCGCGATCGATGCCCTCGCAGCCGAGGTGAAGTCGGCCATCTGGACGCACCTCGCAGTCCCGGCTAACGCGGTCGCTGCCTCAAGTGACGCGCCGCTCGAAGTGCGTTTGTACGACGCGGCCGATATCCTTTCGCGCACTCCGGCGATCTGGCGCGAGAACGAGGGGCAACTTGAGCGCGCGCGGGCCGCGCGTCCCGACGATCCGACGTTGGCGATCATGTGGGGGCTGAACCTTTACGCCCGCCTGCTCAGTCAGGCGCTCGATGCGGACGAGATGATGTCGGCCGCCGCATGGTCGGCGATCGAGGACGAGATGGAAGCTCTCGCCTTCGCCAATCTTCCGAAGGTCCAGGACAATCCGCTTCTCGTGCTGGCTGTGGCGAAGCTCCTGTTCTTCATCGACCGCGGGCATTCGGATCTGGCGGCGCAACTGGCCGACGAGGCATTTGCGAATAGCACGGCCTTTGCCGCCTCATTTGCCCTGCAAGGACAGATTCGCATGTGCCGCGGCAACATTGCCGAGGCGATCGCCTTCTACGACGACGGAATGGAGATGTCGGAGCCTGGCTCCGCGTTTCATCGTTATTTGCTGGTGCTCAAATGCACCGCCTTGCTGGCGGCGAACCAGCGGCCGGCCCTGGAGCGGGCCTGCGCCGAGCTCTACGCCATCAAACCGGCGACCCGTCAGGAACTCGGCGTTCTCATGGCCGATCCAAAAGCCCGCAAGCTGCCGCCGGATATCGAAGCAGTCCTGCCGATGCTCACCGAAGCTCGCGCGCGCAAGCTCGTGACATATTTCTACAATGTCTTCGCGCGCCGCTTCCACAGCCGCGACCATCGCCGCAACGTCATGCATGGACTGGTGAGCCACATGGTCCGTCACTTCGGACGAAAAGTCGTACCCGAACCCGTCTCCCGAACGTTCGGCTGGCGTGGAGGCCGACATTCCAGGGCGGACGATTATCGATAGAATTCAGGCGACGGCGACATCACGTTCGTTCGATGGCGATCGCGTGGCCCGTTCGCTGTAGCGTTTTCCTCGCGCTGGAGCCTTTCCGCTTCTGATGGAATCAGAAGCGAAAAAGGTTTTGGGGAAGAGTTACTCCGGATAAGTCTCGTCGCCTTCCGGTGCCGGCTTCTCAAAAAGAATAAACATCAGAAAATCTCCAGGCTGGGCCATCGCGTCGCTACGCTGGCCGGCAACCTCGCCGGCCACGTTGCTCCTGTACTCAATGACCACGTCGCCAAAGCTGTTGCGCTGGACAGCCACCTTCTGTCCAACTTCGACCTTGTCGTTGAGCTTGACCAGATGCTCGATGAACCCGCCCTGGGTGGCGGCGATCGCAGCCGCGCTATGGCCGATAAAGACATTCATGTCCTTTCCGGTGCGTCCCATCGGGCCTGCCACGATGCCGTGATGCTTGAGGACGTTCATCGTGCCCTCGACGAATTGCGCGATCATCTTAAGGTCCAGGACGCGCGCGGCGCCGACTTCTGGACAAATGGACGGAATGCCCGCAGCGAGAAGCGAGTTGTGCAGGGTTGTGGGGTAGGCATGTTTCGGCATGTCGAGGATCTGGCTGACGGGATAGAGATCAGCCATTGCCTTGACCTCGGGCACATCCATGCTGGCGATATTGAACGCGCTGACTTCGAAGCCCGTTGTTCCAGTATGGAAGTCGATCGCGGCGTCGGCGTTCGGCCGGAGCAGGCGGTTGAACAGGAGCGCGGCGTGCCGGCTGGGCGCGGTGCCGTTCTCGTTCCCGGGCCAGACCCTGTTCATATCGATCAGGTCAATGCTCCTGCTCGAATTGGGCCATTTGCGCTGCATGCTTTCCATGGCCGGGCGAGATATGTCGGTGACCGCCATTACCGTGCCTGACATCTGCGTCGGATCGAGCTGGTTCATCACGGTCAGAACCGTATGCACCGAACTCATCTCATCGCCATGCACGCCACTGGTCAGGACGACGCGCTTGCCCGGCTTCGCGCCTCTGGCGACCGTCACCGACACGTACCAGTGCGGTCCGGTGTGCATTTGCACGCCCTGAAAATACAAGAAGTGCTTCTGCCCGGGCGTCAGATCATTGACGTCGAGAGCACTGACGACTTTCTTCCCTTGGATGATCTCTCCGGTATAGACCGTTCCCTGAGGCTTCCCGGTCGTGGCGTCGGCAGAGGGAGTAGCGGAGGCCTGCGCGGCCGCCGGACCGGCATTGGTCGCAAGCGCGGTCGCCGCGCCCACCGTCGCGATGGATGCCATGATCAGATCACGGCGAGCGATGCCCTTTTCAGGTTTGTCCGACATGGCGGGAGCCTTTCTTGCTTATTGTAGAGGGGATGTCCGTAGCGGCGTCACGCACATCGATGGCAAAGTCGCCCCCGACTTTGAAACTACGAAGATGTTTCTGAACCGGCGCTGGGGTTGTTCGCCTGTGTCATGTGCCGGCAGATAATCAGCTTTTTGCTTGCTGTTCGCGTTCGCGCAGGTAATCGTCGGTGGTGCGTGGCGCCGGGCGCTCTGAAACATCGGCAAACGGGCTGAAGCCGTCCTCGCTCATGGTGATAACCCGACAGTCGGCGCACATGCGGATGGCAGCGACGCGTTTGTCGGCGTTGGGATACATCCAGTGCCGGCCCTCCAGCTTCGCCGCGACCCGGTCGATGGTGCTTTTGACGCCGAAGGGCTTCTGGCAGCGAACGCAGAGCGCCGGCTCTTCCTCCTTGAGCATACGTGTGGGCGCCGTGGCGGCGCGGAAATCGATTTGCGGCACCAGCTTGATGACCTTTTCCGGGCACGTCGCCTGACACAGGCCGCATTGCACGCAGGCATCCTCGGCGAATCGAAGCAGCGGCCGTTCCGGATCATCGCGCAGCGCACCGGTGGGGCAGACGGAAACACAGGACAGACAGAGCGTGCATCCGTCGATATTGACCTCAAGGGTGCCGAACGGCGTGCCATCGGGCAGCGCGATCACATCGACCGGTGCCGGCGCCACCCGATGCAACTCCTGCAATGCGAAACGCAGGACATCGCGTGTCCTGCCCACCGTCCTGAAGCTCGCCGGATGCTGGACGGCAGCGGTCGGTGTGATGCCGTACAACGCTGCGCCGAGCGCATCCGGGTCGTCGGTTTCGATCGTGGAAACGCGAGCCCCGTGGAGCCCGAGCCCTGCGAGAATCGTCTCGGCCAGCGCCATCGTTTTGCTTAGTCCGACGGTGGCGTGGCGGGGCTTTGCCCGCAACAAGACGCGCAAGCCGGCCGCGCCATAGGCGAAGGCCGCCACGATCGCTTCCAGTCCAACCTGCGTCACCTCATTGACGCCGAGCGGCAGCACATTGGCGGGAAGGCCCTCGCCGTGACGCGCGAGCGCCTCGATCAACGGCGCTCCATGCTCGTCGTCGTGCAGCAATACGATGGCATCGGCGCCGCTGGCTCCATGGTAGGCCATCAGCATCGCGCGCAATTTGTGAAGCAGTACATCCGCCGGAGGCAACGTGTAGGACGCGGCCCCGGTCGGACATGCCGCGGCGCATTGGCCGCATCCGGCGCAAACTTCCGCATTGACGGTGACATGGTCGCCGTCGGGCGTGATCGCGCCGGTGGGACAGAGATCGAGGCATCGCCGGCATCCGACGATATTCGAACGCGAATGGGCGCACAGTTCCGCGGTGAAGTCGACGTAGCGCGGCTTGTCGAAGCTGCCGACGAGATCGCGGGCCTTGAGCACGGCGCGCAGCACCGCTGCTGCATCCCGGGGATCGGCCCGCACGTAGCCGTCGCGCAGGTCGTGCGCCGGAAACAACGGGGTGCCGCCGGTGAGATCAAGGATGAGATCGCAGCGCGAGACCGCACCATCGCGCGGCTGTTCGAATATCAGCTTGTCGCGTGAAGACGGCCGGGCCAGCGCGTAATCGTCGACCGTCAATTCAAACGCGCCGAGATGGCCCGTCGCCGCGCGGATGGTTCCCTGGGCGATCGGGAACGTGGCGACGCCGGGCGGCTCCAGCGCTTCCGGCTGGCTGAGAAGGACAGTCACGTCGAGTTGATCAGCCAGCAGGTTTCCGGCCTCGATCGCGCGTTCGTCCCGGCCATAAATCAGGATGATTCCTTCGCTCGACAGGCTGACCAGTGGAAAGTCCGGCGAAGGCTCAGCCGCAACCGCGAGCAGCGCGGCCATCTTTGGACCCGCCATCGCCCCCTGCGCGGACCAGCCCGCGGTTTCGCGCACGTTGACGAAACCGATCGGAATGTCGCGCTCGCCGGCCAGTTCCGAAAACAGCGGCGCCTCCTGGGTACAGCCCACAGTCAGTGCGGCGCCGTCCTGGAGCGCATCGCGGAATCGCTCCACCTCCGTGCGGCACAGATGACGAAAGGTGGAAACCTCGGCGTCGGGGCGCGCCTTTCGGACGGCGGCCGGATCCAGGCGCATCGTGTCCTCGCACGAGCATATCAGGATTTTCCGGGGCCGATCCGCCATTGCCGCTGCCTGCGCCTGTCGCGTGTCATGAGACTCGCATCGGAAGCTGTGAGCTTATAATTATATGAGAACGAATGAAAGTCGCAGGAGATCGTCTTGCTTCCGACCATGCGCGTTCCTTTCGATCAGGCTCTCGATCTGCCGCCCCCGTTTACGCCGGTCGGGCTCCGCGAGCGCTCGGATGCATTTACCTACGCGCTCGATATCGCGTCGCAACGCGGCGCCGGCACGCTGGTCCATGTCGGACGCTTCGACCTCGCGGAATTCGCGGTGGTTCTGGAACCGGATGAACCCCTGCGCACGGCGCGCCGCGCATTTTACGCCGGCATGATCGCGCTGAGCGACGCCATCGTCACCTGCGCGCCTCCGGGGAAGCTGGTGACGGTCGAGTGGCCGGATGCCATTCGCATCGATGGCGGCCTGATTGGCGGCGGACGTCTGGGATGGCCGGGAACTGCGAAAGAGGACGAACATCCGCAATGGCTGGTATTCGGCGCCATGATTCGTGCGGTCTTGATGTCGGGGGAAGAGCCGGCCGCGCATCCGCTGGCGTCGTCGCTCGAGCAGGAAGGGTTCGGCGATGTCGGCGCGACAAAACTGACCGAGGCTTTTGCGCGTCACCTGATGACGGCATGCGATGTCTGTCAATCGGATGGATTTGACAGTCTCGCAGCGCGATTGGTGCAACGGTTGCCGCGCACCCCTGGCGTGATCTACGAGATTGCCGAAAATGGCGACCTGCTCGTGCGCAGGAAAGGCGACGCGGACGCCGTGCGCTGCGAGTTGCTGCCGGCATTGGATGCGCCGTCGTGGCTTGATCCGGACACGGAAGGTCCGCGCCTGTGAAGCTGCTTCGCACAGTCGCGCTCGATCCGTCGGATACGTTTGTGTTCGATCCGGCCGCCGAGCCCGGCGAATGGGCGGTGCCGGGCACCTTCCGGTTCTGGAGTGATGATCCGGCGGCGCTGCAGGGCAAGGCGCGCTCCGCGTTTCGCGGCGGATTTCTCGGCCTGCAATCCTGGGGCTGGTCGACCCTCGTTCAGGTCGTGGACGTGAAGGATGGTGAGCGCGATATGGTCGTGGGCTTGCTTGCGCACCGTCTGGTCGAGCGGCTCGGCGCGCCCGACCTCGCGGTCGCGCGAGGAGCGGCCGAGGACGAAGTCGCTTTTGCCGAATCGCTTTGCAGCGAGCCGGCGGGCATCCTCATCGCGATCCGCCGCACGGTGGAGGACGGCGAGATCCGCGAAACGTTCCGCACGCTGCGATCGCGTTGCGGATCGCAGCCCCATCGCGCATTCTCGTTCGTGGAAGTCGACGATGAACGATCGGCGGAGGAGATCGATCTGGCCGGCGCCTTTCTCGGGCGTGAAAGCAAATGATGGATTTCTGGATATCCTGCGGCCATCATCTGCTCGACCGCGCACCGGGCGGCGGGCTGGCCGTGACCGACGAATTTCTCAAGGCTTATTTCATCCGGCCCGAATTGACGCCGCCGCCGGATGCTTGCGCGCTCGAGCGAAAATTGCATGGGGCGCTGCTGGCTGAACCACGACGGCCCATTGATGCGGCCGACATTTCCGCAATCGCCGATCCTGATGCGCGGGAAAACTGGCAGCTTGTGCTGGCGTTTCGCGATCTGCTGTTGCGCTTTCCGACGCTTGAGGCCGCCTATCTCGCCTTGATGCGCGGCGGAGCGGTGACCTTGCCGCCTCTGTTCGTCAATCAACTCGCTCACGTCATCCTGCGCAACGCGCTCGACGGCTGCGATGATCCATTTGTGTTACGTGCCGGCGAACTGTTTTTCCGGCCGCAGCGCATCATGCCCGATCAACAGTCAATGATAGCGACCGACGAGGAATGGATCGCGAGCGCGCATCCGGAGTCTGTTGCGCCGCTGCTTTCGCTGCTGGACATGGCCGCTGAAGCCAAGATCGAGATCATGGACGACGCGAATGCCGCCAGCTACTGGCGTCGCAGCGATATGTTCGATCTGGGGCTGGATCTCTCGGCCGCAGGACGCGGTCGCGCAGCTCTTGCCGAAGCGATGACCCGCTGGATCAGGCATCTGCTCGCTGTCGATGTGACGATCGAGCCGCTCGCGGAACTGCGCGACGCACGTTTTACCTGGTACGTCGGCCTTGATGCCGAGGCGACCAAAATCGGCGACCGGCTCTGGAATGACGGGTTCCTGGACGACGGCATGTCTGGCCGCGTGGTGGCGCTTTTCCAGCTTGTATTTTCAGACCCTACGGCCATCGTCGACGGGCGGGTGAACGAGCCAGTTTATCTGATTTTGGCGGCATCGCCCGATCGGATCCTGCGCATGAAACCGCAGAATCTGGTCACCGGCTTGCCCGTCAGGCATCTGGAGGCCGCGAGTTGAGTCCTGCCGCGTCACCGCTTGTGCGCATTCCTGTCGGCGTGGTGATCGAACGCCGCGCGGCGGCATCCGCCTGGGCCGATTTTATCTGGCGCGCGGTTGGCGTGCTGCCCGACGCGCCGGACATCGAGCCATGGACGCGGCTGCGCGCCGATGCGGACAGCACGCTCTATTATGCCGGAAGCGCCGCGATCGACCTTTACCGCTCGGAGACCGGGCGTTATCGCGAAAACCTGGCTTCCGGTTCGGCCAGTATCTGGGTGATCCTGAGTCCATCCGAAGGTCCGTGGCCGTATGCGGTCACCGCGGTCACGGCCGACTCCGCCGAGGGCGAGAGCTTCACCGACGCGTCGACCAATCTTGTCGAACCGGTGCCGATGCCGGATGTCATCCGCAGCGCCATTGAACGGTTCATCGCCGAACACCACGTCGAGAGGGAAGAGTTCGTCAAGCGCAAGCGCGGTCGCGCGAATCTCGAAGCGTTGGCGCGACGCGGGCGCGGAGGCCGGGACGAATGACGGACGAGGACTTCCTGAGCCGCTGGTCGCGCCGCAAACGCATGGCGAATGCGCCCGTCCGCGCCGAAGCGCCTGCTTCCAGGTTGGAGGAGACGACGGACGAGACTGTTCCGCCGCCTTCGACTGGCGCGGCGGATGCGGTCGAGGAATTCGATCTCTCGACGTTGCCGCCGCTTGAGTCGATCTCGGCGACCACCGACGTCACCGCATTCCTGCGCAAGGGCGTTCCGCCGGCATTGAGCCGTGAGGCGCTTCGCCGGGCCTGGATCGCCGACCCGACCATCCGCGATTTCGTCGGGCTCGCCGAGAATGCCTGGGATTTCAACGATCCCGATGCGATGCCCGGGTTCGGTCCGCTGGACTATTCGCCGGAAGAGCTGCGCGATCTGGTCAGCAGGATCGTCGGGGGCGCCCGGCGCGCGGCCGACGACATCGAGGACCTTGCAGCGCCGCATGAGGCCATCGATCAGGCTCCGTCGGCGCAGGCCGACCAGGATCAGCCGCCGGGTGAGGCCGATATGCCGGGCGCAGTCGTCGGGCAAGCCGTCCGCGAGGTGGAGCACCGCGAGCCGGAGCATGTTGCGCAGGGTGCCGAATCTGCTCCGCGTGAACGGCAGGATACCGCTCAAGGCAGGGCTGATGTCTCTCCGGCGGTTCGTCGCACCCACGGCAGTGCATTGCCGAGATAGGTTTCGACCAAAGATATAGGCTGATCCTATAGTTGTCAGTTGACGACCGCAGGTGCCCGGGCCTAGTTTTTTAATCGTTCCAAAGAGGACGCGTCCTGGAACGCTCGCTCGGGAAACAAAATATGCGCGATGCGGGATTAAGTCGGGCAATTCAGGCGGCGGGAGGGCAGGCCGAGCTTGCCCGCAGAATAGGCATTACGCAGCCCTCGGTCTCGAGCTGGAACAGGGTGCCCGCCGAGCGGGTGGTCGCCGTGGAAGCCGTAACCGGCATATCGCGCATAGAACTTCGCCCCGATCTTTATAGCGAGTTGGCCGTGGCTGATGACGTTGACGACGTTGATATCGGTCGTGCCCGGGAATATGCGCTGCTCGCCACGCTGTTGGCGCGCGCGCCGCCGGACATGTTGCTCGTGCAGATCGCCCGGCTGCACGGCGACGCGACGCCGCTGGGCTCGGCGCATGCCCGGCTGGCGGATGCGGCATCGACAATCTCTCCCGCAGCCGTCGAGCGCGAATATTTCGACCTGTTTATCGGCTTGGGGCGAGGCGAATTATTACCATACGCATCGTTCTATCTCACCGGCTTCCTCAACGAACGGCCGTTGTCGCGGCTGCGGCAGGATCTCGCCGCGCTCGGCATCGAGCGCGTCGAGACCAATTCCGAGCCGGAGGATCACGCGGCGACGCTGTGCGAGATCATGGCCGCCCTGGCGGGCGGCCGCGTTCCGGCTTCGGCGGATGCGCAGCGTCTGATGTTCGAGAGACATATTGCGCCATGGATGGGGCGTTTATTCGCCGACATGGAGAACGCGACCGCCGCGAATTTCTATCGATCGGTCGGTTCGCTTGGTCGCCTGTTTCTGGAAATCGAGGCGGAGGCCTTTACGCTCACCAATTGAGCAAGCCACGGGAGGACTCGCGATGAAGAACGACAACAATGACGGCAAGGCAGCCGTCGGCCGTCGTGGTTTCCTGCGCGGGGTCGGCATCGGCGCGCTGGGCGTCGGCGCGATGGCTGCAGCGCCGCTTGCGACACCCGCCATGGCCGATAGCGAAACGAACGACGAGAAGCGCAAATCACGCTACCGGATGACCGACGACGTTAAGGCGTTTTACCGCGTCAATCGTTATCCGGGTTGAAGGAGGCTTGCCGTGCTGATCAAGAGAGCGCAGCGACAGAATGCGCAATTCGCGCGTGGCGGTTCGGCTCTCGCGACCCCGGCCGAACATGGACAAGGCTTCGACCGTCGCACGTTCCTGCGTCGCTCAGGTCTGGCCGCCGGCGGCCTTGCCGCGTTGAGCACGCTGCCGCTCGACGCTGTCCGCAAGGCCGACGCGGCGGTGGTGGCGGGACCGCTGACATCCGGCGCAACGGTTCGCAAGAGTGTGTGCACGCATTGCTCCGTCGGCTGCACCGTCACCGCCGAGGTGCTGAACGGTGTCTGGATAGGCCAGGAGCCGAGCTGGGATTCCCCGATCAATCGCGGCTCGCACTGCGCCAAGGGCGCCTCGGTGCGCGAACTCGTCCATGACGGACGCCGCCTCCGCTATCCGATGAAACTCGTCGACGGGCAATGGACGCGCGTTTCATGGGAGACGGCGATCGACGAGATCGGCGACAAGCTGATGCAGGTTCGCGAGACGTCGGGCGGCGATTCCGTCTATTGGCTCGGCTCGGCGAAGATGACGAACGAAGGTTCGTATCTGTTTCGCAAGCTCGGTGCGTTCTGGGGCACCAACAACACCGATCACCAGGCGCGCATCTGCCATTCGACGACCGTGACCGGGGTGGCCAATACCTGGGGCTACGGCGCGATGACCAACAGCTTCAACGATATCCGCAACTCCAAAACGCAGATAATCATGGGCGGCAATCCCGCCGAAGCGCATCCCGTTTCGCTGCAACACCTTCTCGAAGGTGCTGAACTGAACAGGGCGAATGTCGTCGTGATCGATCCGCGCATGACGCGGACCGCTGCGCACGCCACCGAATATGTGCGGCTGCGGCCGGGAACGGACATTCCGGTTCTGTATGGAATGATGTGGCACATCCTCAAGAACGGCTGGGAAGACAAGGAATTCATCCGGCAGCGTGTTTACGGCTTCAACGATCTCCGCAAGGAAGTGGAGAAATGGACTCCGGAGGAGGTCGAACGTGTCAGCGGCGTTCCCGGCGCGCAGCTTGAGCGTGTCGCCAAGCTGTTTGCGACGGAAAAGCCGGCGACGCTGATCTGGTGCATGGGGCAGACCCAGCATACGGTCGGCACGGCGAACGTGCGCGCGAGCTGCATCGCGCTGCTAATGACCGGCAATGTCGGCAAATCCGGCACCGGCGCCAATATCTTCCGCGGCCACGACAACGTGCAGGGCGCGACCGACGTCGGGCTCGATATCGTGACGCTGCCTTTCTACTACGGCCTGGCCGAAGGCGCATGGAGGCACTGGTCGCGTGTCTGGGAGGTGGAATACGACTATCTGCTGTCGCGCTTCGACAACAAGAAATTGATGGAGACGCCCGGCATTCCGCTGACCCGGTGGTTCGATGCGGTCATCCTTCCGAAAGCCGACGTGGCCCAGAAGGACAATGTGAAGGCGGTGTTCGTGCAGGGACACGCCAGCAACAGCATCACGCGAATTCCCGAATCGCTGAAGGGATTGAAGGCGCTGGAATTGCTCGTCATCGCCGACCCGCATCCGACAACATGGGCTTCGCTGGCGGTGCAGTCCGGCCGCAAGGACGGCGTTTATCTCCTGCCGGTCGCCACGCAGTTCGAATGCAAGGGGTCGCGCGTCGCCTCGAACCGCTCGCTGCAATGGGGCGAGCAGATCGTCAAGCCGGTCTTCGAGTCGAAGGACGACCTCGAGATCATATATCTGATCGCAAAGAAGTTCGGCTTCGCCGACAAGATGTTCAAGAACATCAAGGTCGAGGACAACCTGCCGGTGGCCGAGGACATCCTTCGCGAGATCAATCGCGGAAGCTGGTCGACCGGCTATTGCGGCCAGTCGCCGGAACGCCTCAAGGCGCACATGAAAAACCAGCACAAGTTCGATCTGGTCACCATGCGCGCGCCCAAGGACGATCCGGAGGTCGGCGGGGATTATTACGGCCTGCCATGGCCGTGCTGGGGCTCGCCGGAGGTGAAGCATCCGGGCACGCCGTTGCTCTACAACACCAACCTTACGGTCATGGATGGCGGCGGCAGCTTCCGCCCGCGTTTTGGCCTGGAGCGCGAGGAGACGCTGCCCGATGGCAGCACCCGCATGGTCAGCCTGCTCGCGGATGGATCCTATCCGAAGGGTTCGGCGATCAGGGACGGTTATCCCGAGTTCACGCTGGCGAGCTTGAAGAAGCTGGGCTGGGACAAGGATTTGACCGAAGCCGAGATGGCCACGATCAACAGCATCAACCCGGACAAGCCGGACACGGTATCCTGGTCGCTCGATCTCTCCGGCGGTATCCAGCGCGTCGCGCTGATGCACGGCTGCGTTCCCTACGGCAACGGCAAGGCGCGCATGAACGCTTTCGGTCTGCCGGATCCGATCCCGGTGCATCGCGAACCGATTTATTCCCCGCGTGTCGATCTGGTGGCGCAATACCCGACGTTGCCGGACGCCAAGCAGTTCCGCCTGCCCAACATCGGCTTCTCCGTGCAGAAGGCCGCGGTCGAGAAGGGGATCGCCAAGCAGTTTCCGCTCATCCTGTCCTCGGGCCGTCTCGTGGAATATGAAGGCGGCGGCGAGGAGACGCGAAGCAATCCGTGGCTCGCCGAATTGCAGCAGGACATGTTCATCGAGATCAACGTCGCTGACGCCGCCGAGCGTGGCATCAGGGACGGCGGCTGGGTCTGGGTGACGGGCGCCGAGAACAACTCAAAAGCGAAGATGAAGGCGCTGGTGACGGAGCGGGTCGGCAAGGGCGTGGCGTGGATGCCGTTCCACTTCGGCGGCTGGTACGCGGGCGTTGATCTGCGCGGCAACTACCCGAAGGGGACCGATCCGATCGTGCTGGGCGAGAGCGCCAATACGATCACGTCCTACGGGTATGATCCCGCGACGGGGATGCAGGAACCGAAGGTCACACTCTGCCAGATCGTCGCGGCATAAGGAGCAACAGCCATGGCCCGGATGAAGTTTCTCTGCGACGCCGATCGCTGTATCGAATGCAACGCTTGCGTCACCGCCTGCAAGAACGAGAATGAGGTGCCGTGGGGGATCAACCGGCGCCGGGTCGTGACCATCAACGACGGCAAGCCGGGTGAGCGCTCGGTCTCGATGGCATGCATGCACTGCACCGACGCGCCATGCGCCGCGGTGTGCCCCGTGGATTGCTTCTACACAACTGAAGACGGTGTGGTGTTGCACTCCAAGGATCTTTGCATCGGCTGCGGCTATTGTTTCTATGCATGCCCGTTCGGCGCGCCGCAGTATCCGAAGATCGGCAACTTCGGCTCCCGCGGCAAGATGGACAAGTGCACGTTCTGCGCCGGCGGTCCGGAGGCCGACGGCTCCAGAGAAGAATACGAGAAATACGGAGCCAATCGTCTTGCCGAAGGCAAGCTGCCGCTGTGCGCGGAGATGTGCTCGACCAAATCGCTGCTCGCGGGCGATGGCGAAGTCATCGCGGAAATCTACAAGGAAAGGGTGACGAGGCGGGGGTATGGTTCCGGCGCATGGGGCTGGCAGACAGCCTACCGTGAAAGCATCACGTCGTGATTGGCGGATGGGAGCGGCTGCGCGACGGGCGCGGCTGACAATCGAGGGAGACTCCTCATGGCGTCCATTGCAAGGTATGTCCGCTTCGCCGCCTGCGCCTGGATCGCGTTCGTCATCATCGTTTCGGCGATTCCCGCGTCCGCCCAGGAGCCGTCTCGCGTTGACCCGAATGCGAGCGCGGTGACGGAGCAGGGGCTGTTTCAGGAACACAACCGTATCCAGGGACGCGTCAGCATTCCCGATCAGCGCTCGAGTGTGCTGATACAACCGGCTGGCCGGGAGTGGCGGCATTTCCGCAATGTCACACTGCGCTGGATCGGCGGCATCGCAATTCTCGGGATGCTTGCCCTCCTCATTATTTTCTATCTGGCGCGGGGCATGGTGCGCATCGAAAGCGGTCGCTCCGGCCGCACCATTGTCCGCTTCTCGGCTTTCGAGCGCTTCGTGCACTGGATGACCGCGACCTGCTTCGTCATTCTCGCGATTTCGGGCCTGAATATAACCTTCGGCCGCCCGCTGCTGCTGCCCCTGATCGGTTTTGAAGCATTCTCGGAATGGTCGCAGTGGGCGAAGTACGCGCACAATTACCTGAGCTTCCCCTTCACCCTCGGTGTCGTTCTGATTTTCCTGATGTGGATCGCCGGCAACATCCCCAACAAGGTCGACGTGGAGTGGCTCAAGCGCGGCGGCGGGATGGTCGGTCATGACCATCCGCCGGCCTACCGCTTCAATGCCGGTCAGAAGGGTGTCTACTGGATCGTCGTCATCGGTGGCGGTCTTGTAGCTGCGACCGGCTATCAGTTGATGTTTCCTTTCTATCTGACGGGCATCGAAGGCATGCAACTCGCGCACGTCGTTCACGCCGTGGCCGCGGTTTTGTTCATCGCCGTCATGCTGGCCCATATCTATATCGGCACGATCGGAATGGAGGGCGCCTTCGAGGCGATGGGCGAAGGCACGGTGGACGTGAACTGGGCCCGGGAACATCACAGTCTCTGGCTTGATGAACAAAACGCCCGTACCGGCGTCAATAAAACGCCGCCTCGGACCTCGGCCACGCCCGCGGAGTAGCGTCGGCCGGCCTCGGGCCATCCCTCGGGTTCGACGCGCGGACAGATTGTCGGTTCGCGCGAAGAAAATGCGTCAAATCAAAATTCTGGAGGCCGCTTCTGATTCCATCAGAGGCGAAGGGCTCCGGTTTTTCGGAAATTGACCATTCCCGCGGAGTTCGCGCAATATAAGGGGCATGGACCCGAGCGTCTCGGCATTTCAACTCTTGCTGACCGGCGACCCCGCGCTGCTGGGGATTGTCCAGCTGTCGCTGATTGTGAGCATGAGCGCGGTCGGCGTCGCGACGCTGGTCGGCGTCCCCATCGGCGCGTGCATTGCGCTCACGCATTTTCCCGGCCGGACCACTGTCATTGTCGTTTTCAACGCGTTGATGGGCTTGCCGCCGGTTGTCGCCGGCCTGGCCGTTTTTCTCCTGCTCTCGCGGTCGGGTCCGCTCGGTCCATTAGGTCTGCTGTTTACGCCGACCGCGATGGTATTTGCGCAGGTCGTCCTCGTGACGCCGATCATCGCCGCGCTGACGCGTCAGACCATCGAGGACCTCTGGGGGGAATATCGCGACGAACTCACCGCAATGAATGTCGGCGCGGTGCGGCGCGTCGGAACGCTGATCTGGGACGGCCGTTTCAGCCTCATCACCATCGTGCTCGCCGGATTCGGGCGAGCGGCGGCAGAAGTGGGAGCCATCATCATTGTCGGCGGCAATATCGATGGTTTCACCAGGACGATGACGACCGCCATTGCCCTGGAGACGTCCAAGGGTGACATCCCGCTCGCCATCGGCCTAGGCGTGGTTCTCATGGCCATCGTCGTGCTGGTCAATGCGCTGGCATGGGCCATAGGGCGAGCGGCCCGGCAATACGCAGGATGACCATGCGGGCTCCCAGCGCCGAGTTGCCGATCTGTTTTCGCGACGTTACCGTCGAGGCTCATGGCGTGACCATTCTCGACCGGATCACGCTTGCGTTGGGAGCAGGGTCTCCGACGGTGCTGATCGGGCCGAACGGCTCGGGCAAAACGACGTTTCTGCGCATCGCGATGGGGCTCACATTGCCGTCCGCGGGGACCATCACCTGGGGAGGACGGGAGAACGTCGCGCCGGTGCGTCGGGCGATCGTGTTTCAACATCCCGTGATGCTCAGGCGCACGGCCGCCGAGAATCTGCGATACGCACTCAAGGTTTCGGGCAGAATACCGCGCGAAGTCCATGACGCGCGGATCGCCGAGTTGCTGTCGCTTGTTGGACTCTCCGGGTTCGGTGATCGTCCGGCTCGCCGGATGTCGGGCGGAGAAAAACAGCGCCTTGCGCTCGCGCGGGCGCTCGCGCGCGATCCCGTGGTGCTTTTCCTCGACGAGCCCAGCGCCAGCCTTGATCCGGCGGCCGCCAAGGCGGTCGAGGACGTCATTCGCGCTGTCACCGCGCGCAATATCAAGATCATCATGTCGACCCACGACCTGGGATCCGCCAGACGCTTGGCCGGCGACATTATCTTTATGCATCATGGTCGCGTGGTGGAGGCCGGCGCCGCTTCAACGTTCTTCACTGCGCCGCAGAGTGACGAAGCAAAAATCTTCATCAGCGGTGATTTGCTTGTCTGACCAACACGGAGGAAATCAAATGTTCGCCCGCAGATTACTGATTGCCGCCGTCGCGGCGTTTTTTGCTTTTCCGGCTCTCGCCCAGGACAAATTCATTACCGTCGCCTCGACGACGTCAACGCAGGATTCAGGACTGTTCGGTCACATCCTGCCGTTGTTCAAGAAAGCCACCGGGATCGACGTGAAAGTTGTCGCGCAAGGGACCGGTCAGGCTCTCGATACCGGACGGCGTGGAGACGCCGATGTCGTTTTTGTTCACGCCAAATCTGCAGAAGAGAAGTTTCTCTCCGAAGGCTTTGGCGTGAAACGGCTTCCCGTCATGTATAACGACTTCATCCTGATCGGGCCCAAGAACGATCCCGCCGGCGTCAAGGGCACCAAGGATATCGTCAAGGCGTTGACTGCCATCAAGGATAAAGGCGCGTCGTTCATTTCGCGCGGCGATCGTTCCGGGACGCATATCGCGGAGATCAAGCTCTGGACAATAGCCGGCATCGACATCGGGAAAGACAAGGGGCCGTGGTACAAGGAGGTCGGGCAGGGGATGGGCGCCGCGCTCAACATCGCGTCGGCCTCGAATGCTTACGTGCTGTCAGATCGCGGCACCTGGCTGTCGTTCAAGAATCGCGGTGACCTCGAAATCGTCGTTGAAGGCGACAAGCGACTGTTCAACCAATACGGCGTCATGCTGGTGAATCCGGCAAAGCATCCAACGGTCAAGGCGAAGCTCGGTCAACAGTTCATCGATTGGCTGATCTCGCCGGAGGGACAGGCGGCAATCGCCAACTATAAGGTCAACGGCGAGCAGTTGTTCTATCCGAATGCCCACGATCGGGACGCGTGATCGGATGCACCTGCTGCTGCGCCGGCTGCTGCCGTCTGGGTTTGCAGGGCACGGACGGGAGCAGCTGCTCGCTTCAGCGAAGCGCCCGCAAGGCCGGCGTAACAGACGGTACTCAGAACCTTTCCGCTTCCGATGGAATCAGAAGCGGGGCCTTGATTTAGCGCGTTTTCTTCACGAGAACCGGTCCCCGCTTCGCTCGAAAACGCGCTAGCTTTGCCGGGACGATGGAATTTGGTATGATGTGCAAATAGTGCCTCGCTTGGAGGATACTCGAATGAAAGCCTTTTTGCTGGCGTGCGTCTGCGCCGTCGTGCTTGCGCTTGTGGCCGTCGAGGGCCTTAACGTCGTTCAGAAACCAGTCAGCGTTGCCTTCTCCACCTCAGCCGTTCGCCTTTAATCGGGCACCGTACTGCTGGATCGGCACGTGATGAGAAAAGTGCAGCGGCCCTTATTCAGGCTTCTGCCGCTCCATTGGTTTTCTCTATCAGGAAAACGATGCGCTGCTCGCTGCGTTCGGTAATCTCGACCTTGTCGCCGGTTTCGCGGATCAGATTTGGAATATCGATGACCGACAACGGATCGGTGCAATGCACTTCGAGCTGATCGCCCGACCGCAACGGCTTCAGCGCCTTCCTGGTTTTCAAGGCGGGCAAGGGACATCTCAGTCCGGTGAGATCGAGCTTCGTCCTGTTCATGCGCGCAGGATGAAGGTGGAAGCGCCCAAGGTCAACGCAGCATCCTCAGAGCAGGCCGGCGTAGGGAAGAAACCCGACGTCCTGCCCGGGCTCGACCCGGGTCATGGTCTCCCCGAGTTCGACCAGGCCATCGGTATCAACCAACGAAGATAAAAGCCCCGCGCCCTCGCGCGGAAACTTCATCGCTTCGACTGCGCCATCGTCGGTCCTGCGCAAGCTGGCGCGGACATATTCGCGTCGGCCGGACTTTTTCTTGTAGGTGAAAGCCGCGCGTACCGGCATCGGAATAAGCGGTTCGGGCAAGGCGCCCGACAACGCCAGCACGGTTGGCCGCACCACGTGGACGAAGGTGACGAAGCTCGCGACCGGATTACCTGGCAATCCGATCAGGGGTGTGCCGCCGATGATCCCCATCGCGACGGGGCGGCCCGGCTTGATCGCCATGCGCCACATCACCAGCGTCCCGATGCTTTCGACCGCCGTCTTGACGTGATCCTCCTCGCCGGCTGAAACTCCGCCGCTGGTCAGGACCAGATCGCATTTGCCCGCGACCGTCTTCAAGCCTCCGGCGAGCGATATCGGGTCGTCGCGCAGGATGCCGAGGTCGGTGACCCCGCAGCCGAGCCTGCGCAGCATCGCCATCAGCATGAAGCGGTTGGAATCGAAGAGTTGCGCGCCGTCACGCGCTTGGCCCGGCGAGGCCAACTCGTTGCCGGTCGAAAATACCGCAACCCGGATCCGTCTGACCACCTTGAGATGCGTCAAGCCGAACGCGGCCGCGAGCGCAACGTGCTGAGGGTGTAGGCGCTGGCCGGCGCGCAGGCCGATCTCGCCTTGTCGGATGTCCTCACCCGCGGGACGGACATTGGCGCCCGGTTTCAAGCCGGGCGGTAAAACCACCTTGCCGGATGGATCGATGCGGACGTCTTCCTGCATGAATACCGTGTCGGCGCCCGGCGGGAGTGGCGCGCCGGTAAAGATTCGCACGACGTGACCGGGCTCCAGCGGCCCGCATGCCGCGGCGCCAGCCTGAATGCGGCCGGCCACCGGCAGGATCTGCTCCGCCGTTTTTGCAATGTCCCGGCTCAGCGCCGCGTAACCATCGACCGCGGAATTGGTGAAGGGCGGCAGCGGTAACGGCGCGGTCACGTTGCCAGCGAGCACGCGTCCGTCGCTGTCGGGAAGAGGCACCGTTTCGAAATCCGTGATTGCGTTGACGCTCGCCGCGATCAGGCTGACCGCGTCGTCAACCGACATCATCGGTCCGCCGAAGGCGAAGCAATCATCGGACAATTGAGCCATGGCGCCTCGTCAGCCCCGCGCCGCGCGCGCGGTATCGATCTCCTCCACCGGCATCGCCGCGCGCCGCACGAGCGTTGCGACTGCGGAGATATCATCGAGATGGGCCACCGGCAGCCGGGTTTCAACCGAAACGTCGGCGATGACGCCGACGATGTGACGGTCGTCGGGAAACAGGAAGGGCTTGCCGTTGCCGGCCCGGTGGACCTCGATCTTGGGCAGCGGCGCGCGCTTGAACCCTTCGACGACGACGAGGTCGACCGGAGTCAGCTTTTGCAGCAATTCAAAAATATCGAGTTCGGGAGCTCCGTGCAGTTCGTGCATCAGCGCCCAGCGTCGCTCGGATGACACCAGGATTTCGGTCGCGCCCGCCTCGCGGTGGCGCCAGGAATCCTTGCCAGGCACGTCCACATCGAAATTGTGGTGAGCGTGTTTGATTACGGAAATGCTCACGCCCTCCTTCAGCAAATAGGGGATGAGGCGCGTCAGCAACGTGGTCTTTCCGGCGCCGCTCCATCCTGCCAGGCCGATCACTTTCATCCGGTCCCCGGAACCCGCCATGTCCTTCATTCTCTGCATGTTTATATCGGTTCAACGCCAATGTCATGCTAGCGTCTTCGGATGATGAAGATCGAAAAACCGCCGGCCCCCCTGATCGTCCCCAGCCCGGACGATTCACGGCTGACCCGGCGCGTCACCGGGACCGACCAGAGCGGCGCGAATGTCGACATCAAGGTGCCGATGGAGCGGCCGCTGACGCTCTACCTGAACGCTCAGGAGATCGTCACCATGATGACGATCGGCGACCATCCGGAATATCTCGCACTCGGCTACCTGCTCAACCAGAACATGCTGAAATATGACGACGTCGTCACCGAGGTCGAATATGACGACGATCTTCAGGTCGTTGTGGTCAGGACCGAGCACCACACCAATTTCGAGCACAAGCTGAAGAAGCGCACGCAGACCTCCGGCTGCGCGCAGGGCACCGCGTTCGGAGACCTGCTCGAAGCTGTCGAAAGCGTCGAACTTCCCAAGGCGGAATTGCGAACGTCCTGGCTGTACCGGATGACGCATACGATCAACACCATGCCCTCGCTTTACCTTGAGGCCGGCGCTATCCATGGCTGCGTGCTGTGCAGGGAAGGCGAGCCGCTCTGCTACACCGAGGACGTCGGCCGCCACAACGCCGTCGACAAGATTGCCGGCTGGATGTACCGGCACGGGGTCGATCCCGCCGACAAGATTCTTTATACCACCGGACGGCTGACCTCGGAGATGGTGATCAAGACCGTGCGCATGGGCATTCCGATCCTGGTGTCGCGCTCGGGCTTCACCGCCTGGGGCGTCGATCTGGCGCGACAGGTGGGACTGACGCTGGTCGGGCGCACGCGGGGAAAACGCTTCATCGCGCTGTCGGGCGAACAGCGCATCGTCTACGATCAGAATCTCGCTTATGTCGAGGACGAGTCGGCGCGGCACCAGCGCAAGGGAGAAGGCGGTGACGATTGAGATTCCGCCGACCCCCGGTGTGTTGCTCGCCGGCGGTCTGGCGCGACGCATGGGCGGTGGCGACAAGCCGATGCGGACGATCGCCGGTCGCACCATTCTGGAGCGCGTGATCGCGCGGCTGAAGCCGCAATGCGACGGAATCATTCTCAACGCCAATGGCGATCCCGGAAGGTTCGCGACGTTTGGACTTACGGTCATAGCCGACGACGTGCCCGATTTTCCGGGACCGCTCGCCGGCATTCTCGCGGCGCTCGACTGGGTGGCCGCGAACCGCCCCGGCGTCGAATGGATGCTGAGCGCCGCTGCGGATTGCCCGTTCCTACCGCGCGATCTGGTCGCGCGCCTGCATCAGGGCCGCGCGGCGGAAAAGGCCCAGCTCGCGGTTGCCGTGTCCGGCGGACAAACTCATCCGGTGATCGGACTCTGGCATGTCGGCTTGCGTGAGGAGTTGCGCCGCGCGCTGGTCGAGGACGACATCCGCAAGATCGACCGCTGGACCGCGCGCTACCGGCTTGCGTCCGTAAGCTGGCCGGCGGAGCCGCTCGATCCGTTCTTCAATGCCAATACGGTCGAGGACATCGCCGAGGCGGAACGGCTGGCGGCTCTCGACGGGGGTTAACCGTCACGCTCGCCGAAAGCCGGCAAGGGCCAGCGCGGCGCGGATTTCCTCCGATGCCAGCGCGTCGAGAAAAGCCTGTACTGCGGGACGTTGCTTTCGCGCGGTCACCAACGCGAAATCGTAATGCTCCTCGGCGAGCGGAATGAAGCCGAGACCGTAGGCCTGCGCCACCGGAGCAATGGTCATGCCCCAATCGGCACGTCGCTGAGCCACGGCTGCGGCGACCGCATTGTGCGAACGCGGCTGGTTCCAGTAGCCTTCGGGCCGCGCGCCTGCGAGCAGCCGGTCGATCAGGATGCGCGTGCCCGCGCCCTGGTTGCGATTCACCATGATACAGGCGGAATCGGCCAACGCGGCACGCACGGCCTCCTGCGCATTCACGCCTTCGAACCGTCGGTCACCTTTGCAAAACACAATGCCCTGCATGCGCCGCCAACCCGGCAGCAATTCGAGTCCTTCGGTCAGGAAAGGCGTGTTGTAGGTCCCGGTCTTGTCGTCAAACAGATGGATCGGCGCGAGATCGCACTCGCCGCGCCGCGCCGCCGCCAGTCCGCCGAGGCTTCCGATCGCGATGGTGCGCACCATGAGGCCAGCGCGCGCGAGCGGCGTGGTGACGAGATCAAGTCCGGTGCAATGGCTCCCTATAATCACAATGTCCGGCGCCCGGACATGCGGAGTGAACAGCGTGACGTCCGCCGCGGTGTCGGCCGGCATGTGATCGGCCAATGTATCGACGCGCAGAAATCCGTCGGCCTGCGCGAACGAGGTGATCGCACCCGAGCCCTTGCCGGTGGGATAGGCGATCAATCCGTCGCGCCCCTCCACCAGCGAGACCATGACGAATTCGGCGCGGCCAAGCTCGGAGGCGATACGCACCGGCACCTTCGCGCCGACTTTGGCATCGGCGCGCGGCGGCAGGCCGGCCATTCGTCGCAGCACCGGTACGATCATGTCGTGAAAGGTGAACATCGCCGAGGTCGGAAATCCGGGGAGGATCACGACCGGCTTGCCGTCACACACGGCAAGGCATAGCGGCTTGCCCGGCTTGAGGGCAACGCCATGCGCGATGATGCCAGGTCTGCCGAGCCGGGTGACGATGCGGTGGGACAGATCGCCGGCGCCCTTGGAGGTGCCGCCGGACACTACCAGCATGTCGCTTTCGAGAAGCGCGCGCCGCATCGCCGCCTCGAGCTGCGCATCATCGTCCGGGACCGCGCCGAGAAAGACCGCATCGCCGCCGTTCTCATCTATCGCAGCAGTGATGATCGCGCCGTTGGTATCGTAGATCGCGGCGGGGCGCAGCGGCGAACCCGGCTGCACCAGTTCGTCACCGGTCGAGATGACGGCAACGCGCGGCCTGCGCGCGACGCTGACATCCGCGATGCCGCATGCCGCCAGAATGCCGACCTCGCGCGAGCCGATCACCGTTCCGGTCCGCAGCAAGGTCTCGCCGCGGGCGATGTCGGACCCGGCGTAGGAGACGAACTGTCCGGGCGAAACGGCGCGGCGCACCTCGATGCCGGAGCCGCTCGCCGGCTGAGTGTGCTCGACCATGACGACGGCGTCGGCGCCGCGCGGCAGAGGGCCGCCGGTCGCGATCGCCGTCGCCGTTCCCGGCAGCACCGCCTTGGCGGGCGCGGTGCCGCACGCGATCGCTTCGTCGTTGAGCACGAGCCGCACCGGGGTTCCTTCGCCCGCCGAGGACAGATCGACCGAGCGGACGGCAAACCCGTCGACATTGGAACGGTCGAAGGGCGGCACGTCGAGCGGCGCCACCACATCGTCGGCGAGCGCGCCGCCGAGCGCATCGGCAAGCCTGCGTTGCTCCCTCACGGCCGCGCGCGGAAACAGCGCGGCCTCAAACCGTCTCACGGCTTCTTCGCGCGACAGGATCGTCAGGAACTGGTCCTGCTCACCGCTGTCGCGGTTGTTCGGGGATGGAGCCTCGGTCATCTTCCCATCCATGTCATTCACGCCATAGATAGGCATCGACCGGCGTGCCTGCCGCAAATCCTTCGCTGGGCCCCGGGATCAGCAGCCACGCGTCCGCGCGGGCCATGACATGAAGCGGCAGATCACCGGTTGTGAGGGGAAGCCATGCGCCGTCCCGTTCCTCGAGCAGAGCGATCTCGGCAAGGCCGACGCTCGAGGCGATCTTGCGCGACAGGGGCAGGAGCCGCGACGGTCGCGATCGTCGACCGGACAGGCGCTCCAGTACGGGAAGCGCCAAGGCGAACCATGCGGCGAGTGCATGGTCGGGAGCGCCGGGCATCACCAGAACAGGGGTCGCGCCGGTCCGCCCGGTGGCCGCGGTGCGCCCGGGCTGCAGAGCGACGCCATGGGCCAGCATTTCGCCGCGGCGGGCGAGCGCGGTGACCGTCGCATCATTGCGGCCGACCCCGCTGCCGCCCACGGCGATCAACAGGTCCGAGCCGTCCGGGTCGAGCACGTCCGCGACGGAGGCCGCATCGCGTGCTGCGGCTTCGATCTCCGTGACACAGGCGCCATTGGCGCGAGCATGGTCGGCGATCAGGCGGGCCGTCGCCGCGCCGCCGGGGAGGTTGACGATGCGAAGCCGCGGCCGGCGCACGTTGAGCGTGGGCCACCCGGCGATTCGCGCCATAAGGAGATCGCGCGGGCGGATCAGGTGACCGGCCGCAATCGCCGGACCGTCCGCACCGATGTCACGGCCGGCACGCCGGACGCCCTGTCCGGGTGCACCTTCGATGATAATCTCGACGAGGGAACCCGGCGTAACAACCGCGCCGGCATCGAGCACGCAGTCGCAATGCTGCGGCATCGCATCGCCCGCATCGACCCAGGCCGGCGGCTTCGCCAGGGCCAGCGGCGAATAGGATGAGGCGCCGACCACATCATTGGCGTTCACCGCCCAGCCGTCGGCAGCGGCAAGATCATGAGCCGGAACGAGCGGAAGAGCCGGCATTTCGGCCGCCACGCAGCCGAGCGTCTCGGCCAGGGCAAGTTCCTCCGCTGCCACCGCATCGAGCCCGTGCAGCAAGGTCGCAACCGCAGTCTCGAGCGGGGTGAGCGATGCCGGCAGGCACTGCGTCATGAGAAGCGTCCGTTGTCCCGACTGGGCAGTGAGCTTGCCTGATTCAAACGTCACCTGGGAATCAATCTGCACCTCCTGTTATCGGCGCACGCCTGTTTCCGACAGTTCAGCCCGCAACCACTGGACCGCCGGCCTTTTTCCATGCGTCGATCCCGCCTTCGATATGCGCGGCATTGGCAAGACCTGCCTCCTTTGCCGCGGCGACCGCCATGGCCGAGCGCTCTCCGAAAGCGCAGAAGAACACGATGCGGCGCCCGGTTGCGGCGGCGACTTCCCGCAGCATGCCGCCGGGCTTCAGGCTGTCGGCGATGTCCGGATAAGGCGCATGCAGCGCGCCGGCCAGCGTGCCGCTCTTGGCGCGCTCATGAGTCTCGCGGAGATCGACCAGCAGGATGTCGGGCTGGCCGATCCGGGCAATCGCCTCGCGCGGCGTCAGCGCAAGGCCCTGTTTCGCCAGATCGTCCTGCCTGAGGCCGACATGCATGTTGGCGGGAATCACCACGTCCATCAGCTTGGGGTTCGGCAGTTTCAGGTTGTTCATCAGTTCGACGTATTCGTCGATCGAGCGCACCTGAAGCCGCGGGTTATGGCGTTTCTCCTCGCCGATGGTGGAGACCGTATCGCCCTTGTAGTCGTGCGCGGGGAACACCATGGTCTCCTCGGGCAGTTTCAAAAGCCGGTTGAAGATCGAATCGTACTGCGCACGCGCGCTGCCGTTCTGAAAGTCGGTGCGGCCGGTGCCGCGGATCAGCAGCGTATCGCCGGTGAAGACGCGATCGCCCATCATGTAGCTGTAGGAATCATCGGTGTGGCCAGGCGTGTACATCGCGTCGAGGCCGATGCCCTCGACCGTGATCTTGTCGCCGTCGCTGACGCGCATCGAGACCACGTCGGCCTTGGTCTGCTCGCCCATCACGGTGACGCAATGGGTCCGGTCGCGCAGTTCGCCGAGGCCGGTGACGTGATCGGCGTGAAGATGGGTATCGACAGCCTTCACGAGCTTGAGGTCCAGTTCGCGCAGCAACTGGCAATAACGGTCGACCTTCTCCAGCACCGGATCAATGATCAGCGCCTCCCCGCCGGCGCGGCTTGCCATCAGGTAGCTGTAGGTTCCGGAGACGCTGTCGAAGAGTTGACGGAAAATCATGATCGTGCGGCCCTGAATGCCGGTGCAATTTTTTCTTGCCCGTAAGGTATCGTAGCAAATTTATGCTGCGGCCACGGGATTACAACGGGTTCAGAAATCCAGCTTGTCGCGGATGGCGTCGAGCCCGGCTCGCGCGCAGGTCTCGTCCTTGTCGCCGCCGGGCGCGCCGGAGACGCCGATGCCTCCGACCAGCGTCCCGCCGGTTTCAATCACCAGCGCACCGGCCAGCATCGCAATATGCGGCAATCGCGCCAAGGCGGCGTCCATCTGCCCGTCGCGCACCATCTTGGCCAATTCAGACGTGTCACGGCGAAAACTCAGCGCCGTATAGGCTTTGGCGGTGGCGATGTCGGCCGCGGGCAGGCCGGCGTAACGGTCGCGCAGCAGCACCTGCGGCTGGCCGAAGCGATCGACCACGGCCACGGCAACCTGATATCCGTCATCGCGGCACTTCTTCATGGCGCTCTGCGCCGCCTCCAGCGCGACGTCCGGGGTCAGCGACTTGTAGGTGACCAGCGCCTCGTCGCCGGCACGGGCCGACGAGATCGTTAGCGTGGCCGTCACTGCTGCCGCGAATGCGCGACGCTTCAGTGCGGTCGCTGCACGATCACGGCCGCACATAGCTCCAGCCCTGCTCTTGCAACTCCATCAGCCGCACCATGCCCAGGGGCACGACCGTCGTCCCGGGCAGCAACTCGAGCGGACGGCCTTCCTTCTTCTCCATGGCCTCCTTGGTGTTGTTGCACGCCGAGAACTGGATCTTGCTGGGGGGCGGAATCTTGGTGAGGTGCTTGATGCGCTCCTTCACCGGCGAGGTATCTTCGCGCAGCATGTGGAGGCCCGGTCCGCATGCCATGATCTCGACGACTGCCGCCTGGTTCACGCCCTGATAGTACTGGATTACATCGGTGGCATTGGTCAACGCGAAGTCCATGGTATGCCGATCATTGGTGTCGACCTGGATCACGAGGTGGTGCTTCGGCTCGTCGGCGAAACCGTGTCCGATGAGTGCGAGCAACAGGCCAGCGGCGGCGACGAAAAGGCAAAGAAATCGGCGCATGACAACTCCCTATGGTCTGACCAGCGTGTAACCGTTTTCCGTAAGCGACAGGATGTGTCCGACGCCGACCTGAACCGGCGTTGCGGACGGGATGATGGCCGGCCGCTTGCCGGTCTCGCGCTCGATGGTGTCGAGCGTGTTCACGCAGACGTCGAACTTCACGCCCTGGGCGATCAGGCTCTCGACCCGGGTCCGGTTGATGTTTTCCGTTCGCAACAGATCGATGCCCGGACCGAAGGCGACCACTTCGAGAGCGATCCTGTCGGGGGCGTAGGCCTTGATCAGGTTGTTGGCGACGCTGAGCACGAGGCTCTGCTTCTTCGCATCGCCATCGGACAATTGCAGGACGATGCGATGCTCGGCGAAGGGTTTGTCGGGTAGCGGAGCGGGCTGAGCCCGAAGCGTGAGCGGCGCCAGCGCCAGCATGACCGCTGCGGCTGCGACCGCCCCTCTTCGTGTCAGCATGTCGGTCATCCTGCCCAGCCTGGATTGCCGTCGACGCCTATCAGCGTCACGCTATCGCGGCGGACGCCGCTTGTCATGCCGTTACGCAGATGTCCGGCGAAGACGTCCCAGACCGGCGCGCCGTCCTGCCTATTGACCGAGGCCCAACCGGCGACTTTATAGCTTTTGCCGGCTTCCAGCGAACGGCCGTCGTCCAGCTTCAGCTCCGAAATGCGATGGCCGGCGCTTTGCGCGGGCGTGCAGGCATACCGCAGGCCGCCAACGCGAACCATGTCGCCGCCCTGCTGGTAGTAGGGATCCGGATTGAAGAGATTGTCGCAGACGTCTTCCAGAATATCCTTGATCTGGCGGCCGGTCATGGTCTGCACGTAGGTCTCGGGATAGGTGCAGGCGGTTGCTGCGAGCACGTCGTCCATCGTCACGCCCTGTCCGGGCAGCACGCTGGTGCCCCAGCGGAAGCCCGGCGACAATGCGATCTCGGCATCGAACGCCGCGCGCAGTGCGTCGCAGATCAGGCTGTCCATGGTGCCGTTGAAATTGCCGCGGCGATAAAGCAGGCGGTCCGTGGTCGCGATCTTCTCGGCATAGGCCGCAGCATGAGGCGCGCGTACCTTCTCGATCAGAGCTTCCATCGCAGGATCGGCCCTGATCAGTTCGGAGAACACTGGCAGCAGCCGGTAGCGTATGTCGCGGACCTTGCCTTTGGCAAGATCGAGGTCGAGCACGCCGAGGAATTTTCCGTTCGAGCCGGCATTGGTGACAAGCGTCGTGCCGCCGGCATTGCCGACAGGAACGGGTTGCGGCACGGCATCGTGGGTATGGCCGCCGAGGATGACGTCGATGCCGCTGACGCGGCTTGCGAGCTTGAGATCGACGTCCATGCCGCTGTGCGACAGCAGGACGACCGCATCGACCCTGTCGGCACCGCGCAGCGATCGCACCAGTTTCTGCAGCTCCTCCTCGCGAATGCCGAAGGTCCAGTCCGGCGTGAATCGCCTCGGATGGGCGATCGGCACATAGGGGAAGGCCTGGCCGATCACGGCTATGCGGTGGCCGCCAACCTCCCTGATCGTCGCCGGCTTGAACACGCGCTTCGAGGCGGCATCGAAGGCCGGCGCGTCGTTGAACGCGGCCTCCTCGGTGAGGAACACGTTCTGCGCCAGGAATTCGCCCTTGAAGCGGGCAAGATTGTCGCGCAGCGTTTTCTCGCCGTAGGTGAATTCCCAGTGCCCGGTCATCGCGTCGATGCCGAGCAGGTTGGCGGCGTCCACCATGTCGGCGCCGTGCATGACGTTGGCGAGGCCCGAGCCCTGCCACAGATCGCCGCCGTCGAGCAGCAGCGAATTGTTCGGACCGGCCTCGCCGCGTAGCCGGTCGATCAGCGTCTTGAGATGGGCAAAGCCGCCGAGCCTGCCGAAGCGTGCGGCCGATTTCTCGAAAGCCAGACAAGTGAAGGCATAGGCGTCGGCGCTGCCGGGCGTGATCTGAAAACGATCGAGGAAGGCGCGGCCGACCAAATGCGGCGGCTGCCCGCGCATCGCGCCGATGCCCAGATTGACGCCGGGTTCGCGGAAGTACACCGGCAGCAACTGCGCGTGGGTGTCCGTCATGTGCAGGATGCGGGCATTGCCGAAGCCCGCGAGTTCGTACACCGCGTGATCGTCGGCCGCCCGAGACATGCGGGGCAGCGCGCTCGACAGGCAGGTTGCGCCGGCGGCCTTGAGAAGATCCCGGCGGCGAAGGGTCATATGATGCTTTCAACCATATGACGTGCGTTCATTTTGGACAGAATGTCATGTCTGCGCAAAAGCGTGAAGCGCATTTTCACATGGACGTCGGGACCATGGTCCACGTCCTGGCTTGAAAAGAAAGGAATGTATGGCCAGACGTAAACGAGCGACGCGACGCCGTTCTTCGAACGACCGTGCCCGGTCATGACAGATGCAGTCGGCAAACGAGAGTCCACGGTCAGCGGATCTCCATTTTCCTCCAGGCGTCCTTCTGCTCGTTGGACTGGAAGATCGCGGCCTTCGACAGCGTTTCGGACTTCCTGGATTCCGCGACCGCCTTGTCGAAATCGCCGGCGGCTGCGGCGGCCTTGGCATCCTTCAGCGCCGATACCGCCGTGGTCCACTGGTTGCGCAGTTTGCCGGCCTCGCTGTTGGCTGCTTCGGCCGCGGCATAGGCCGCCTTGTAATCGTCTTCGCTGCTCGCGGCGCGGACCGATGTCGCGCTCGCGGCCATGAGCATCGAAAGCGCCACGAGGGCGGGAAGACGCATCAGGCTGTTTTTCATGGCCGTGCTCCCGGTCCCGAAATCGGCAGCCCGTTGCTGACGTAAGACAGATAGTATTCGAGATCGCGGTATTCGTCGTCCTGCGGCGTCAGCGGCACCGCGCGTACCTGGCTGTTGCAGGTGGTGAAGCGGCGGCTAGTCGTGCCCATGCCGCCCCATGCCGAGCGGTAGATCGGCATCGCGTTGAGAATGCCGAGCGCGGGCGCGAGGATCTCGGCCCGGATGTGGTTGCCCGGCGTCTGTACATGGCAGGTGGCGCAGGAGAAATTGAGCTGGCCGCGCCGCGTATAGAAATAGCGCTTGCCGTTTTCATAGGCGGCGAGCGCCCGCGGATCTTTCGGAATCTTGATGTCGAACGGCTTGCCGCGCGAGGTGAATGCCATATAGGCCGTCACCGATGCCATGTCGTCCTTGGTATAGGACAAGGGCTTTTCGCCATTGCTTTCCAGGCACTGGTTCACGGCGAGTTCGAGCGTGACGACCTTGCCCTGCTTCTCGTCGAAATAGGGGTAGTTCTGCCGGATGCCGATGCCTTTATGGGGGAAACAGTCCGCGAAGGTCTTGCCGTTCTTGAACGGCTTCTCGAACATCTCCTTGCCGGCGGCGAGCGCGAATTCGTAAGGAGGAAACTCCTCCTTCTCCTTCCACTGCTTGTACAGGCCTTTGTCCATCGAGTACGGCCCGTTGACGAAATCCTTCAGCTTCAGCTTGGGAAACTTGTCGGTGAAGTATTTCTGGAACGCCTTGAGGTCGGCCGGCGGGTTCGGGCTGTCGGCGGCGTGAGCCATCTGCACGGAGGCGGACGTCAAGGCCGCCAGCACCACTCCCATTGCCGCCGAGCGAAAGCTCAATCGCATGTCTATTCTCCGACTGCCGCGCGCCGCCATTACTGAATCTTAGCCGTCGAGGAGTCGGAAGCGCCCTTGTTGTCGATCCAGCTGATCTTGAGGTCGTCGCCCTTCTTGCCGCCCTTGAAGCTGAATTTCACATAAGGGTCCTTTGACACCGCCGGACCCCAGTCGGCGATGAAAACCGGCTTTCCGCCGTGTTCGAAGGTCAGTTGCTGAATGAAGTGCGGCGGGATCAGTTCGCCGGCGGAATTCTTGACGAAGCCCGAATCCATCGGATGCTGGATCAGCGCCTGGACCTCGGTGGTGTCGCCGCTCGACGTTGCGCGAACGCGGATTGTCGATGCCATAACTGTCTTCCCTTAAGCTTTCGTCTCCCCGGTGGGGTGGATTTGATATTCGCTACCCGCTTTGCAGCGGCAAGGGAATGTCAATTCACGCTCCACTCGAAACCTACATTTGCTAATGGTCCTCTGATTCCCGCTTTCGGGATCATGCTCTAGCCGCCGCAGCCGCCGATGGTGACCTTGATTTCCTTGCTGGCGCTATAGAGCTTGCCGCCGGCTTCCACGACCGCAATGACATTGCTGGTCTTGGCCATCTTCAGGCGGTTGGCGACGCTCGGCATAGTGCCGGCCGGAATGCGGTAGGACGCCGCCAGCGCGTTCGGATTCTCCGCAACGAAAATCGCAATCGACGTCACGCCGGGCAGGGTCGTGGTGACGGAAACCGGAACGACCGCGCCGTTCTCGGCGATCTCCGGCGCGTCCATCCTGACCTTGTCGGATTTCTCCGCGGCCTTGCCGTAGAGCGCCTGGATCGCGCCGTCGGCTCCCTTGACCTTGAAGGCGGCGTCCGGATAGGCGTCGTTGGCGGCGGCCAGTGCAGGCGCAAGTCCGAAGCGGATGCCGGCGATGCCTGCCAACGCAACGACCGCCCCACCTTTCAGGACCAACCGCCGCGTCGCATCAACACGGCCGGGCGATAAGTGGATCATGTGTGGTCTCCTTTGCGCCCGGCGGTCACAGCGTTTGCAGGAAGTCGACGACCGCGTCGATTTCCTTGTCGGTCAGGATGTGGTTCCGGCCGAACGGCGGCATCACCGTGAGCGGATTCCGCTTGGTTTCGTCAGCGACGATCGCGACGAGCTCGGCGCGGTTCGGATATTTGCTCTTGATGCCGGCGAGGGCGGGCCCGATGTTGCCGGCCTGGCTGCCGCCCTTGATTTCGTGGCAGGTCAGGCAGTTGCCCTTGTTGCGATCGAATGCGAGCTTCTGCCCTTCGTCGGCAGCCGACTGCGCGCGCGCCGGGCAAGACGCGACGGTGACGGCGAGCAGCAAGGCGGTCGCCAGCGCAGGCAGGAGGGCGGGTTTCTTCAAAGGAATCATCGTCAAAGGCGGCACCTGCGGCTATTATTGCGGTTGCGTCCTCATCGCGTCCAGCCTGAGCCGGGACGGGGGCATTACCCCCCGCCGGACTTAATTTTCACATCCTCGGCCTTTGCACAAGCGCTCATGCCGGCAGAATGTAAGGAAGGATGCCGACCATGACAGGTTTTACCGTCGAATTCGGCAAGAACGGCCGGCGCGCGGAATCGGACGACCGTCTCGACGCGGCTGCGTTCCATCGCAACCATCAAGCGATCTGGGCGGTGCTGGAAAAATTCCTGCGCGGCAAAACCGGAGACGTGGTCGAAGCCGGCAGCGGCACGGGTCAGCACGTTGTTTTCTTCGCGCGGCAAACGCCCGGCATCACCTGGTGGCCGAGCGATCTCAACGACAATCATCTGCGCAGCATCGCGGCCTGGACCGCTCACGAACAACTCGTCAACGTCCGCCGGCCGCTGCGGATCGACCTGTCGAGTCCGGAGTGGTTCACCGAGGCGGGCGACGGTCGCGGACCCGGCGCCTTGCTCGCGGTATTCTGCGCCAATGTGATCCATATCGCGCCGTGGCGCGTCGCCGAGGGCCTGATCGCGGGCGCGGCACGTTATCTGCGTCCGGACGGACGGCTGTTTCTCTACGGACCGTTCAGGCGCGATGGCCGGCACACCGCGCCGAGCAATGCGGCCTTCGACGCCAGCCTGCGCGACAACGATCCCGAATGGGGCGTGCGCGATGTCGACGAGGTGGTGGCGCTGGCGCAGCGCAACGGCCTGAAACTATTGGACGTCGTCGAGATGCCCGCCAACAATCTGATCCTGACATTCGAACGACATGCAGGATGAGATTGCGCCCTTGTCGGCCAATGAGCCCTGACATTGCGAACGGATGGTCTAGGCCTCACGCTGGCGAAGAAGATCGTCGAGATCGAGCCGGCGCGTGAACATCGCAAGACCGCCGCCTGCATCACGTGGCCATTGCGCTTGCGGCCGGTCCCAATAAAGCTCGACGCCGTTCTGGTCGGGATCGCGCAGGTACAGCGCTTCGCTGACGCCGTGATCGCTGGCGCCATCGAGCGGAATACCTGCGCTGCGAACCCGGTGCAACGCATCGGCCAGCGCTGCGCGCGTCGGGTACAGGATTGCCGTGTGAAACAGCCCGGTCATGCCGGGAGCGGGCGGCGAACCGCCCTTGCTTTCCCACGTGTTCAGTCCGATGTGATGATGGTAGCCGCCGGCGGAAATGAACGCGACCTGATCGCCGTCGCGTTGCGTCAGTTCGAAGCCCAGCACACCGCAATAGAAGCCGAGCGCACGTTCGAGGTCGGCGACCTTGAGATGGACGTGCCCGATCCGGGTGGCGGCGGCGACGGGAATCGACGCATCGGGCATGGCGCATCTCCGTAATTCAAGCCTTCACCGGGAGCGACCCGGCGCTCCCCCGTTATTTGTGAAAGCATCAGTTCATGATCAAGGTGGCCTGCGACATCGATGCCGCCGGCGCCTCGCGCGCCGCTCATCTCAGCGGCGGGGCGTACATGATGCCGCCGGCATTCCAGAGCTGGTTGAGGCCGCGCGGAATCTTCAGCTTCGAATCGGCGCCCACGTTACGATCATAGACCTCGCCGTAGTTGCCGACGTGACGGATGATGCGAGCGGCCCAGTCCTTGGTCAGCCCGAGATCCTCGCCGTATTCCCCTTCGGTGCCGACCAGACGCATCACGTCGGGCTTCTTGGACTTCATCGCCTCGTCGATGTTTTTCGAGGTGACGCCGAGTTCCTCGGCGTTGATCATCGCGTAGAGCGTCCATTTGACGATCATCATCCAGTCGTCGTCGCGCTGACGGACAACCGGCGCCAGCGGCTCCTTCGAGATCACGTCGGGCAGGATGACGCTCTCGCTCGGTTTGCTCAGCCGCAGCCGAAGGGCGTAGAGCTGGGCAACGTCGGAGGTCGCCACATCGCATTGGCCCTCGTCATAGGCCTTCAGCATGTCTTCCAGCTTCCCGAACTTGATCTCCTCGTAGGTCAGGTTGTTGGCCTTGAAATAGTCGGCGAGGTTGAGTCTCGTGGTCGTGCCGTCCTGCACGCAGATTTTCGTGTTGCCGAGGTCGAGCACCGAGTTGGCCTTGCGCGAGGCGCGCACCATGAAGCCCTCGCCGTCGTAATAGGCAACCGCCGGGAAATAAAGGTCATAGTTGGTCTCGCGCGACATACTCCACGTCGTGTTGCGCGCCAGGATGTCGACCTTTCGGCTCTGCAACTCCTTGAACCGCTCGTTGGCGTCGAGCGGGACGAACTTCACCTTGGTCGGATCGTCGAAGATCGCGGCGGCGACGGCGCGACAGAAATCGACATCGAAGCCGGACCAGTTGCCTTTTTCATCCGAATTCGAGAAGCCGGGCAGCCCGGTGTTGACCCCGCACAGCACGGCGTCGCGTCGCAGTGTGCGTTTCAGCGTCTTGGTGTCGTAGCGCTCGTAGGTGATGGCGGCGGCCGCTACGGCGACGGCGACGGCGAGCCCTATCAAGAGACCGCTTCGGAATGTCCGCATGGATAGTCCTCTCGCAATTTCGGCAAAATATCGATCTGGCGCGAATGACGTGCCGCGAAGTTCGCGGAGTTAAAGCTTGGGTTTCTGCCGCACGATCACGCGCGTGCCGACCGCGACGCGCTCATAGAGATCGGCGACATCGGCATTGACCAGACGGAAGCAGCCCGAGGAGATCGCGGTGCCGATCGTATCGGGACGGTTGGTGCCATGGATGCGGTACACCGTCGTGCCAAGATACATCGCGCGCGCGCCGAGCGGGTTGCCGGGGCCTCCCGCCATGAAGCGCGGCAGGTAGGGCTGCCGCGCGATCATTTCCGGCGGCGGGGTCCAGTCCGGCCATTCCGCCTTGCGCGTGATGTTGAGAATACCCTGCCACTGAAAACCTTCGCGCCCGACGCCGATGCCGTAACGGATCGCGCGACCGTTGCCCTGGATGAGATAAAGATGGCGTTCCGCGGTTTGGATAATGATGGTGCCGGGCGGCTCGGTGGTCCGGTAGAGCACCACCTGCTTGCGGTATTCCGGGTCGAGCTGGAACGAATCGTCGGCGATCAGACCGGGTTCGTCGCCGACATCGGGGCGCGGCTGCTGCGCAAAGCCGTGCGTCGCCGAAAGCAGCAGGCAGGCCACAGCGGAAACCGCCAGGGTCAGGTCGCGGAACCCGGTCATCGTTTATCTCCTCGCTGGAATGGCGGCAGATGCCCGCCCCGCATCCCCCTCAATCGTGTGCAGCATAAAATATCAGCGGCGGCGCGATGGCAAGCGATCGTGGCTTCGGCCGGAAATTCCGGAGTTTTCAGGAAACGAAGCCGTGATACGGGAGAGCGTCGCCGGATCGCCCCACGCGACAAACTCGGGCTCATCGCTTCATTGACGGCCTGTTGCGGCGGTGGGAAGCGACGGTCGGCCCGGGGTGACGTCCTCCCGGCCACCGGGAGATGAGCCGGCAGTCCGAATGGACCGCCGGGTCAGGCTGCGATTGTTGCGACGCCGGCGTCTTTGAGAAGCGCGGCGAGCTGTTTGCGGGCATAGAACATGCGGGTCTTCACGGTGCTCTGCGGAATACCGATGATCTCGCCGGCTTCTTCGACCGTTTTCTCATGATAGTAGACGAGGTTGATGATCTCGCGATGGGCGGGCGACAGTTTGGCGATGCAGGCGCGCAGAATAGCCCTGACATTGCTGCGATCAAGCGAGGTCTCCGGCGTGTCGGCGGCATCGGCGATCTCGCGGATATTCTCCTGGTCGATATCCTCGTGGCAGCGCTGGCGCATCGCGGTCAGCGCCTTGAAGCGCGCGATCGAGAGCAGCCAGGTCGACACCCGCGAACGGCCTTCGAACTGGGCGGCGGTCCGCCAGACGTCCAGAAACACCTGGCTGACGACGTCTTCCGCCGCAATCGGGTCGCGGAGGCTGCGCAGCACGAAACGATAGACCCGCACGTTGTGACGCAGATAGAGCGTATGCATCGCCGTGCGGTCGCCGTCGGCAATCTGCTCAAGCAGCATCTCGTCCGAGGTCGCCTGGGCAGCGATAATGCCCTGGCGGGCGGCTGCGTTAATTGCAATGACGTTTTGCATGACGGCTCCCCTTTATTGTTGGGCAGACTTTTAGACAGCCGCGGTTTCAGGACGTCTGCACGACAAACGGAAAATGGTTTCGTGAGAAAGGAAATTGTTTCGTCCCCTCGCAGGCGATGAAACATTTGGCGGAAAAACCCAGCACCTATTCCGCAAAGGCGGAGACTGGTTTTGTGTCAGCAATACGAGCAAGCTATTGATCGAAAGCAAGTTCTTCACGCCAGCCGGTGTCTTTCCCCGGGGCAGGCTGGAGAACATGCCATACTCGACAATGCCATGGCCGGAAAACGCTCCGGTCATTTGCAACGTCATTAGACTTTAGCCGTAGAGACCGGCTTGGAAGCGCGCGGAAGTGTCCTGTTGAGACTGGCCATCCGCCGCGGGCGGCCTACATTTTGTCGCTGCCGGAGGGCGAAAACAGGTAGCCACCTCCCCGGATGGTCCGGATCACCGTCGGTTTCGCGGGGTCGGGCTCGATCTTGCGCCGGATCCGCATGATGCGCAGATCGATCGCGCGGTCGAAGGCTTCGCTGTCGCGGGCGTTGGCCAGTTCCAGTAGCCGCTCTCGGGACAGGACCCGCTTGGGGTTGGCGGCGAAAACTTTCAGCAGGCTGAATTCCGACGCGGTAAGCGGATGTTCGTTACCTTCGTCGTCGCGCAGGGCCTGGGCGTCGAGATCGAGCCATTTGGTGCCGAAGCGGACGCTTTGCCCGGCCGCTGGCCTGGCGGCGGTGGCGGTCGGCGGCGGCGCTGCCGTCTTCGGCGCGCTCCGCCGCAGGACCGAGCGGATGCGCGCCATCAGTTCGCGCAGTTCACAGGGTTTTGCCACGTAGTCGTCGGCGCCGAGTTCGATGCCGACCACGCGATCGATCGGGCTGGCTGTCGCGGTCAGCATGATCACCGGCACGTTGGTATGGCTCTTGAGGTCGCGAATGATCGAAAGGCCGTCTTCTTCCGGCATGTTCAGGTCGAGCACGACGAGATCGGGAGTACCGGCGCCGATCGCCTCGCGCAGGCTCTTGCCGCCATCGCACAGCGTGATGACGAAGCCGTGCATCCTGAGATAGTCGCCGACCATTTCACGCGCGGGCGCCTCGTCATCGACGACGATGATATGCGGATTCCGGTTCATGTCAGGCCGTCGTGGGCAGGATAATGGTGAAGGTCGATCCCTGTCCGGGGCCGCCGCTGTCGGCGTTGATCCGGCCGTCATGCATCTCGACGATCCGCTTGACGATCGACAGGCCGAGGCCGGTCGAGCTCTCGCCGGCGGTAGGTTTTGCGGACAACCGCTGGAAGCGGCCGAACAGTCGCCCCAGATCTTCCGGCGACAGGCCGGCGCCCTCGTCGGTGATGCGGATGATGGTATGTTCCGCGTCGTGATCGACCAGCAGCGTGATCTTGCCGCCGACCGGGCTGTACTTGATGGCGTTGCTGACGAGATTGTCGATCGCCTCGCGCATGCGGTCCTGATCGCACATCGTGATGCGTCCGGCCGGCGCCGAGACGATAATGGTCTGCTGTTTGCCCACCGCGGATGGCCGGTTGGCTTCGGCCACCTCGGCGACCAGCGCCGCGACATCGACCGGCTCGCGGCGGATGGTGATATCGAAGGCGTCGGCCATGGCGTCGGAGATCAGATGGTCGACCATCGTAATCAGACGCCTGGTCGCATCACGGATATGATCCACCTGCGAGGTGACGGTATCCCCGGACGAAGCCGTGCCGATCAGTTCGACAAGCATTTCGGTGCGGCCCAGGATGACGCCAAGGGGGTTTTTCAGGTCGTGGGCGACGGTGCCAAGAATTTCGTTCTTGAATCCATTGGCCCGCTGCAGCCGCAGCCATTGCGCGGACAGCCTGCGATTGGCCTGCATCAATGCACGGGTGCGCTGTGCGACCCGGTCTTCGAGCTGGGCGTTGGCGTCCTGCAATTGCTGGTAGAGGATCACGTTGTCGAATGCGATCGACAGCCGGCTGCCGAAGATTTCGACCAGCGAGCGGTCGGTATCCGACAGGTCGCGCTCGGCCTGCAGCAGGATCACGACCTCGCGGCCGCTGCCGGTGCGAATATAAAGCACCGAACGGTGATCGACGAATTCGTGCTTGCGCCGCCTGAAGGCGGCTTCGACGGTCTGTTTGAGATCGGAATCGAGCGATGCCTGCCCCGCGGATCCGATGAGGCCGCTGTAACAGCCCGATCCCGCCAGCACTGAAAAATCATTGTTGACCGCGCCGCCGTCGCGCAGCACCAGAATCCCGGCGCAATCGACGTTCAACAGCGATGCGATCTGGGTCAGGACGCCTTCGGCGAGGCGCTGCATCGACTTGAAGTCATAGAGCGTCGAGGCGGCGTCGATGATGATCTCGAGGCCGCGGCGGGTCTGCACCATGCGCTCGAGCTGCTGATAGCTGCGCAGCGCCGCGGTCAGCGAGGTGAATAGCTTGTCCGCCGTGAGTTCGGTTTTCGCCTTGTAATCGTTGATATCGTAATCGACGATCACGCGTCGCTCCGGCGCCTGCCCTGGCTGTCCGGTGCGCAGGATGATGCGCACGGTTTCGTTCTTGAGTTCGTTGCGAATGAATTCGACGAGGTCCAGGCCGGCCTCGTCGGTCTCCATGATGACATCAAGCAGCACCGCGGCGATGTCGGGGTGCGCGCGCATCAGCTCGCGCCCCTCGGCGGCGGAATAGGCCGAGAGAATCTCCAGGGGCTGGCCGTTGAGGCTGTAGTCGCTCAGCGCAAAGCGGGTGCCCTCGTGCACGGCCCGGTCGTCGTCGATCACGGCGACCTTCCATTTGCGCACCGTCGAGGCTTCCGGGCGGTCAGCGTCGGAATCGTCGATCAGGTGGAGGACGTCATCCTGGTCGGCCATTGCTTGGTCTCGCTGTCTGTTTCATCCTTGCCCGCGGTAGCGCCCCTGGCGGTTCTCGGCATGATAATGTGAAAAGTCGTGCCTTGTCCCGGTCCTGACTTCACCATCATCCGGCCGCCGAGCTGCTGGGTGACGAGATTGTAGACGATATGAAGCCCAAGGCCGGTGCCGCCCTCGTTGCGGCGCGTGGTGAAGAAGGGATCGAACGCCTGCCGCTGGACGTCCGGCGTCATGCCGACGCCATTGTCGGCAAAAATGATCTCGATGTCATCACTGGCGCGCGCTTTCGCCGCGATGGAAATCGCGCCGGACCGTCCGTCCGGAAATGCGTGCTTGGCGGCGTTGAGGAAGAGATTGGTCAAAATCTGTCCATATGAGCCGGGATAGCTGTCGATGATTAGGCCCTCGGGGACGTCGACGTCGATGGTGATCGGAGACCGCTTGAGCACCGGGCGCAGGCTTGCGACGATCTGGTCGGTGGATTCGCTCAAACTGAACTGGCGGCGTTCGGCATGGGACCGGTCCACGGCGACCTGCTTGAAGGACTGGATCAATTCGCCCGCACGGTGCAGGTTCGCCACCAGTTGCTGGGCGGCATCGCGGCAGGTCCGCACGAATTCCTCGAGCTGCGACCGCTTCAGGGGGCCCGCGGACCGCAGCTCGGCGTCGAACATCTCGGCGCGCCGCGCGAAACTTGACGCTACCGTCAGGCTGATTCCGACCGGGTTGTTCACCTCGTGCGCGACTCCCGCGACCAGCCCGCCAAGCGCGGCAAGCCGCTCCGCGTCGATCAGGTTCTGCTGCGCCGCGCTTAATTCCAGCAGCGCGCTCTCGGCCCGTTCCTTCGACGCCCGCAATTCGTCCTCGGCGTCGCGCTTGGCGATGGCGTTCTTGCGGAACACCTCGACGGCGCGCGCCATGGCGCCGATCTCGTCCCGCGCGTCGGTGCCGGCGACCTTGCGATCGTAGTCGCCGGACTTGATCGCGCGCATCGACGACATGATCTGCCGCAAAGGCAGGCGGATGCTGAGCGCGATCACGATGCCGGCCACAATGATGATTGCAAGAAAGGCGGCGGCGATCGACAGCATCTTGCGGGAAATGTCCGAAAGCGTGTTGTCGAACGTCATCTGCGCGCTCTGCTCGCGCTCGCGCATCTTGACCGAGAGGCCGTCGATGGCGGCGATGGTCTGCGCCTGGCTGGCGTCGATGGAGTTGCGCAGCAGGTCGGTTCGCCTGGTGAGCAATTCGGAAAGCTCCCCGATGCCGTCGTGCAGCGCCGCCGTCCGGGTCTTGAGTTTCTTCAGCGCGTCGCGCTGGAGATCGTTATCGGAGAACTCGATCATCGCCGGAATGGTGCGCTCGATCGCATCGGTATTCCGGCGGACCTCTTCCGCGCTGGTCGATGCCGGCGCCAGATAGTAGGCGTTCGCGGCCACCAGCATCGTGGTGAATGTCTCGCGGGACTTCTTGAGCGTCGGCCAGATCGCGGCCTCGCGGCGGTCGGTCGCGCCCTCGATGATCGAGTAGAGTCCCGCCATATCCTTGGCTGGCGCCAGGATCTGGCCCTCATAGGTCTTGGTGATGTTCGTCTGCAGCGCGCGCAGCTCTCCGAACCCGCTGAGGAAATGTTCGGTGGCGTGCTCCAGTTCATCGACCGAACCCGACAGCATAGGGTCGGTCGAAGCGCGCGTGCTCAGGGTGCCGAGCACGGCCTCGCGCAACAGCAGGATTTCCGCGAACAGATCGGGACTGGGCTGGTTGATGTAGCGATGGATCAGATTTTGCAGCCGGCCGGTCTCGCTTTCGAGAACCGCGAGGATCTTGTCGGATTTCCGGACCTGGCGGACGTCGTCCCACGCCGATCCCAGGGTTTTGGTGCCGCTCCATATCAGCAGCGCCAGCACCAGCACCACCGCCGAATTCAGCGTCGCAATCGAGAGGATTCGCCAACGAATCGGTATCGCGCGAACCAGCCCCACGAGGCCCGAGCGGCCCTGCGCCGCCAGACCTTCCTCCTCCTGCGGCTCGGCACCTGTGCCGTTATGAGATTCGGCTGAGACCAAATTCAAATTATTGTACCTTGCGGACTCGTGCGATGGACTTGTGGCCTGCAATCCGCGCCATGCCTTCATAGCTCCGGCGGCGGCGGCTTGAAAGGACTGTCGGGCTGGGATTTCTGTGCCCGCAGGCTTTGCTGATCGATAAGGCTTCGCCGATCGATACGCGCGGGCCTGCCCCGGCCCCCCAGACGAAGCGGCGCGAAGACACCGGCACTTGTACTCTATGATGGAGTCATCCGGGCGGGAAAAAGGTTCAAGGCCATGGAGACTCGGCACGGCCATTCGAAGGCGGTCGCGGCACGCGCTCGTGAATTTGCAGCGGCCGCGAGTTGGTCTTAATCAGACCATCGGCAGCGGCTCCGTCCGCACGGCCGCAGGCGGAGGACAGGCACGATGCGGACACCGGCATGGAAACTGGCGCTGCTGTTCTGCGTGCTGCCATTCATGGCCGCGGTGCCGGCTCCGGCGCGGGCCGTCACCGAGATCGCGTGGTGGCATGCGATGTCCGGCGAGCTTGGCCGGCAGATCGAGCGGCTCGCCCGCGACTTCAACAGCTCTCAATCCGAGTATCGGATCGTCCCGGCATATAAAGGCAACTACACGGAGACGGTGAACGCGGCGATCTTCGCGTTTCGTTCGCGGAGCCAGCCGGCGATCGTGCAGGTCAGCGAAATCGCCACCGCCACTATGATGGCGGCCCGGGGCGCGATCTATCCGGTCTTCGAACTGATGCGCGATGAGAAGGAAGCGTTTTCCCCGGCGGACTATTTTCCGGCCATCACCGGATACTATGCCGATGTCGCCGGCAACCTGCTGTCGTTTCCGTTCAATGTCTCGACCCCTATCCTCTACTACAACAAGGACCTCTTCCGCACCGTCGGTCTTGATCCCGAGAGGCCGCCGAAAACATGGCCGGAGGTCGGTGAGGCCGCGAAGAAGCTACGCGAAGGAGGCGTCGCTTGCGGCTTTACCACGTCGTGGCCGTCATGGGTCCATGTCGAGAGCTTCCTCGCCTTGCACAACCTGCCGATCGCCACGCGCGCCAACGGCTTCGGCGGGCTCGACGCCGTCCTCGTTTTCAACAATCCGCTGATGGTCCGTCATGTCGCCCAGCTCGCTGAATGGCAGAAGACCAAAATTTTCGACTACAGCGGCCGAAAGACGGATGCCGAGCCTCGTTTCCAGCATGGTGAGTGCGGCATCTTCATGGGCTCCTCGGCGACGCGCGCGGACATCATCGCCAACAGCAAATTTGCCGTCGGCTACGGCATGTTGCCGTATTGGCCGGACGTCGAGGGCGCGCCGCAGAACACCATCATTGGCGGCGCCACATTGTGGGTACTGCGCGATCGCCCGCGCGAGGAATACAAGGGCGTCGCGAAATTCTTCGCCTTCCTGTCGAGGCCCGAGGTCCAGGCCGCCTGGCACCAGAACACCGGCTACCTGCCGATCACCCGCGCGGCGTTCGATCTCACCCGCGCGCAGGGCTTTTACGATCGCAATCCGGGATCCGCGATCGCGATCGAACAGATGACAATGAAACCCCCGACCGAGAATTCAAGGGGATTGCGGCTCGGATCCTTCGTTCTGATTCGCGCTGTCATCGAGGATGAACTCGAGCAGGCATTCAGCGGTAAAAAGAGCGCGCAGGCGGCGATGGACGAGGCGGTTCGGCGCGGCAACGATCTGCTGCGCCAGTTCGAGCGCACCAATCCGTGAGAGGGCGGTGTGCGTGTCCCGGGCGCCGCGAGGTCTACTCCTTCTTCGGCTCCTTCGACATCCGTTCGAGGCGGTCCTGCATCTCTTTCATCTGGCGGCGAAGATCCTCGATCTTGTCGCCGTCATCCGGCGCATCGGGCGTTTTCTCGGGCTCGGGAGCGGCGCCTCCGCCACGTGGCGGCACAAACGGCTTGAACATCGCGAAGGTGCGCTCGAACAGTTCCATGTTGCGGCGGACATGCTCCTCGAGCGGCGCGAAAGGGGTGCCGCTGAAGGTGCTGGTCATCTGCTTGCGAAACTTCTCCTGCTCCTGGGTGAGCATGTCGATCGAGCGTTCGAGATATTTCGGCACCACCATCTGCATGCTGTCGCCATAGAAGCGGATCAGTTGCCGCAGGAATGTGGTCGGGAGCAGGTTCTGTCCGGCCTTGTTCTCCTGCTCGAAAATGATCTGCGCCAACACCGAGCGGGTGATGTCGTCGCCGGTCTTGGCATCGAAGACGAGGAAGTCTTCGCCCTGCTTGACCATCGTCGCGAGATCTTCGAGCGTCACATAGGTGCTGGTTCCGGTATTATAGAGCCTCCGGTTCGCATATTTCTTGATGGTCGTTGGTGTTTCTGATTTCGCCATAGGTCCCACACGTCCATACAGAGGACAAGAAACCCCGCCGGCGTCCACGATGGGGTTAACAAGCGCATTGCAGCAAAGTAAGCACTTTCGGCAGCCTTCGGCTACCGTTTTATGAAGGACCAGTTAATTCCAACGCATAGAGACTGCTCAGGAATATGCCTGGGCGCATCTTCCGGTCGTCGGTGCAATTGACACACTCTCGTGAGGTTAACAGGGTAAACGCGTGCCACGGGTTGCCGGCGCGGCAACCATCGTCAAATATTCAACTACCCAGTCGCTCAAGCTCCAGGAGATGTCCATGTCAGACGATGTCGTCATCGTCAGCGCCGCCCGTACTCCGGTGGGAAGTTTCAACGGCGCGTTCGCCACCATGCCCGCCCATAATCTCGGCGCCATCGCAATCAAGGCCGCGCTGGAGCGGGCCGGGGTCGAACCGGCGCGGGTCTCCGAGGTCATCATGGGCCAGATTTTGACCGCCGCTCAGGGCCAGAACCCGGCGCGGCAGGCCTCGATCGCCGCCGGCATTCCGGTGGAAAGTCCCGCCTGGGGGGTCAACCAGCTCTGCGGCTCGGGCCTGCGCACGATCGCGCTCGGCTATCAGGCCATCCTCAATGGCGACTCCGACGTCGTGGTCGCCGGCGGCCAGGAATCCATGAGCATGGCGCCGCATGCGCAGTATTTGCGCGGCGGCGTAAAGATGGGTGGCGTTGAGCTGATCGACACCATGATCAAGGACGGCCTGTGGGACGCGTTCAACGGCTATCACATGGGCACCACCGCCGAGAACGTCGCCCGCCAATACCAGATCACCCGCCAGCAACAGGACGAATTCGCCGCCGGTTCCCAGAACAAGGCGGAAGCGGCGCAGAAGGCGGGCCGGTTCAAGGATGAGATCGTGCCGGTCACGGTCAAGAGCCGCAAGGGCGACATCGTCGTCGACACCGACGAATATCCCAAGGCCGGTGTGACGGCAGAGTCGATCGCCAAGCTGCGTCCCGCCTTCGAGAAGGACGGCACGGTTACGGCTGCGAACGCATCCGGCATCAACGATGGCGCGGCTGCGGTGGTGCTGATGTCGGCCGGGCAGGCGGTGAAAGAGGGCAAGACCCCAATTGCCCGCATCGTTTCCTGGGCCCATGCTGGCGTCGACCCGAAGATCATGGGCACCGGCCCGATCCCGGCCTCGCGCGCCGCGCTGAAGAAGGCCGGCTGGAACGTCGGCGACCTCGACCTGATAGAGGCCAACGAGGCTTTCGCCGCCCAGGCCTGCGCGGTCAACAAGGACCTCGGCTGGGATACCTCGAAGGTCAATGTCAACGGCGGCGCCATCGCCATCGGGCACCCGGTCGGCGCGTCTGGCGCGCGCGTGCTGGTGACGCTGCTGCACGAAATGCAGAAGCGTGACGCCAAGAAGGGCCTCGCCACGCTGTGCATCGGCGGCGGCATGGGCATCGCCATGTGCGTCGAGCGAAGCTGAGCGGCGGCGGACGCTTCAAAAATGATATCGAATCACCGCAGTTGATTTGATGATGGAATGCCCGGTCACAAGCCGGGCATTTTATCTGGAATATCTTTCCAACGGCCGTGACGATTCCGGTTTCTCTCAGGGAGGACGACGCAATGGCACGAGTGGCACTGGTGACGGGAGGGACGCGGGGCATCGGCGGCGCGATCAGCAAGGCGCTGAAAGCGGCGGGATATACGGTTGCCGCGAGTTATGCGGGCAATGATGCTGCAGCGGAAAAGTTCAAGACGGAAACGGGCATCCCCATCTACAAGTGGGACGTCGCCTCGTTCGAGGCCTGCACTGAGGGCGTCGGGAAGGTCGAGGCGGAACTCGGTCCCGTCGAGGTGCTCGTCAACAATGCCGGCATCACCAGGGACGGTGCCTTCCACAAGATGACGCTTGAGCAATGGAGCGCCGTCATCAACACCAATCTCGGCTCGCTGTTCAACATGACGCGCCCGGTGATAGAGGGCATGCGCGCGCGCAAGTTCGGCCGCATCATCAACATCTCCTCGATCAACGGCCAGAAAGGGCAGTTCGGCCAGGTGAACTATTCGGCGGCGAAGGCCGGCGACATCGGTTTTACCAAGGCGCTCGCGCTGGAAAACGCCAAGGCCGGAATCACCGTGAACGCGATCTGCCCGGGCTACATCAATACCGAGATGGTGCAGGCGGTGCCCAAGGAGGTCGTTGAGAAAAGCATCCTGCCGCACATCCCCGCGAGCCGCCTCGGCGAGCCCGAGGAAATCGCGCGGGCTGTGGTGTTCCTCGCCTCCGACGACGCCGGTTTCATCACCGGATCGACATTGAGCATCAATGGCGGGCAGTATTGCGCGTAGGCAGACTGTTGTGGGCGATTGAGTCCCCCACAAAAGAGCCGTCATGGCCGGGCTTGACCCGGCCACCCACGTTTTGACGTTGCGACGCATGAAAGACGTGGATGCCTGCACAATCGGCCTGTGCCCGGGCTGGGCGAAGCCGGACCCGAGTGCCGGGCATGGCGATGAGTGCAGTCGCATGATGTCATGACCTCCCGCACCGCCACGCTCGTCGGTCTCACCGCCATCCTGATGTGGTCGCTGCTCGCGGTCATGGCGGTCGCGACCGGGCGCATTCCGGCATTTCAACTGGCGGCGATGACGTTCGCGATCGGCGGCCTTTCGGGCTGCGCGAGTTGGCTGTTTCGACCCCAGGGTGTCCGCGCATTGCGACAGCCGCCGGTCGCCTGGCTCGTCGGGGTCGGCGGACTGTTCGGCTATCACGCGCTGTATTTCATCGCGCTGCGCCTGGCGCCGCCTGCGGAAGCCGGCCTTTTGAACTATCTCTGGCCGCTGCTGATCGTGCTGTTTTCATCGTTGCTGCCGGGCGAGCGGTTGGCGCCGCATCATCTGATCGGCGCGCTTCTCGGGCTCGCCGGGACGGTGCTGCTGTTCGCGGGTAACACCTCGATCGCGTTCGAGCGAACCCAGATCTGGGGGCTCGCGGCCGCGTTCATCGCGGCGTTTGTCTGGGCAGCGTATTCGGTGCTGTCGCGCCGGCTGGCCTCGGTTCCAACCGACGCGGTCGCGGGCTTCTGCCTGGCGACGGCCGTGCTGGCAACAATCGCGCATGGGCTGACGGAGCCGACGGTGTGGCCCGACAGCGGCGCGCAATGGCTCGCGATCGCCGCGCTCGGCGTCGGCCCGGTCGGCCTCGCCTTCTATGTCTGGGACATCGGCATGAAGCGTGGCGACATTCGCGTGCTGGGCGCGGCCGCCTATGCGACGCCGCTGCTTTCGACAACGTTCCTGATACTGGCCGGGTTTGCCAAACCCACAGCGGCGCTCGCCGGGGCGGCGGTGCTGATCGCGGGCGGCGGATTGATCGCGGCGAAGGATATGCTCACGAGATAAGCGCGCCGTTTTGCCATGGCCGATGCTGCTACGTCTGCAATCCGGCAAAGTGCCCGCGCCGCTGCAGCCAGCCAAGCAGGATCAGGCTCGGCACCGCCGCGGCGACGCAGATCGCGAAGAACAGCGGCCATCCGGTCGCCTCGGCGACGAAGCCGGCGCTGGCGGACAGATAGGTCCGGCCGACCGCGGCCAATGCCGTGAGCAGCGCATATTGGGTGGCGGTGTGCAGCGGATTGCGGCACAGCGCCGAGAGATAAGCCACGAAGATCACCGTGCCGATGGCGCTGGTGAAATTCTCCGCCGTGATCGCGACCGCCAGCGCCCATTGGTTGACCCCGACCAGCGCCAGCCAGGAGAACGACAGGTTGGCGACCGCCTGCAAAACGCCGCCGATCCACAGGCTCGCCGCTAGCGAATAGCGCCGCGCCACGAAGCCGCCTGCGAAACCGCCGATCAGCGTCGCGGCCAAGCCGACCCCCTTGACGATGGCGGCATAATCGTTGCGGGTGAAGCCGAGATCAATGACGAACGGCGCGGTCATTGTGCCGGAGAACGCGTCGGTGAACTTGAACAGCACGATAAAGGCGAGTGCGGCGATCGCATCCTTGCGGCTCAGGAATTCTGAAAACGCGCCGACCGCGGCTTGCATCACGCGTGCAAAACCGTCCTCTCCCCGCGTTGCCTGCTCAGCGCGAACGGATTGCTCGGGCTCGGTGGCCGCCAGCGCGGTGACGGTTCCGATCAGGACCATCGCCGCCATGCTGACATAGCCCCATGTCCATGCGGCGGCACGAACCAGACCTGTTCCTTCGAACGCGCTGACGAGAAAGAGAGCGCCGGCGGTCGAGACCAGCATGCCGATGCGATAGGCCGCGACATAGCCCGCCATGCCGGCGGCCTGCTCGCTTTCCGGCAGGCTTTCGACGCGGAAGGCATCGACCACGATGTCCTGCGTCGCCGATGTCGCCGCCACCAGCACCGCCCCGAGCGCGACCAGCCACGGCGCCTGCACCGGATCGGTCGATCCCAGGAGCAGGATCGCCGCGATCAGGAGCAGTTGCGAGAACACGAGCCAGCCGCGGCGGCGGCCGAACCGCCGGGTCAAAAGCGGGATGTGCAGGGCATCGACCAGCGGCGCCCACAGGAACTTCAGCGTGTAGGGCGTGCCGACAAGAACAAACAGACCGATGTCGTGCAGGTCTATGCCGGATTCTTTCATCCAGATCTGCAGCGTCGAGCCCGACAGCGCCAGCGGCAGGCCGGACGAGAAGCCGAGCAGCATCACGATAAGAACGCGCGGTTGCAGATAGACCGCGATGCTCTCGCGCCATGAGGCGCGGGGCGCGATGTCGGATGGCTTCGTCGTGGCAGCGGCGGCGTCTGGAGCGGTCATGTCGCAGTGCTAGCAGATTCTGCTCCTTGCCCTCGCCCCTTCTTTCTACTCCCCCGCCTGGATTTTTGGGGCGAGTTGCGGCGGGAACAACTCCGGTTCGCCGGACCTGACGACCCGCGACGTTTCCGCGGCCGTCTCGTCCTTGCTGAAGTCGAGTTCCTCGATTCGGGTCGCGCGCTTGCTGATCTTGCCGGCCGAGATCAGCACCTGCCTGACGTCCTCGCTGACCTGATCGAAATGGCTGCCGAGCTTGCTGACGCGGTCGCGCAGCCGCTCGACGTCGCCCATCATGTTCATGACCTCGACACGGACCTTGTCGGCGGCATCGCGCATCCGCGCGTCCTTGAGAAGCTGCTGCATCACCTGGATCGCCAGCATCAGAAGCGATGGCGACACCAGCACGATCCGGGCACGATACGCCTTCTGGATCACGTCATCAAAGGCGTCGTAGATCTCGGCATAGACCGACTCCGACGGCACGAACATCAGCGCGTTATCCTGGGTCTCGCCCGGGATCAGGTATTTGCCGGCGATGTCGGCGACATGTTTCATGACGTCGGCACGCAGCCGCTGGCTTGCGAATTTCCTTTCGTCGTCGCTGCGGGCGTCGTGCAGCGCCGTCATCGCCTCCAGCGGGAATTTCGCGTCGATGCAGAGCGGCCGCTGATCGGGGAGGAAGATCACGCAGTCCGGTCGCTTGCCGTTCGACAGCGTGTACTGGAAGGCAAACGAGTCCTTCGGCATGCCGTCCTGCACGATCGCTTCCATCCGCGCCTGACCGAATGCGCCGCGCGACTGCTTGTTGGCGAGCACATCGCGCAGCGTGGTCACCTGCGTCGTCAGTTCGGTCAGGTTCTGGTGCGCGTTGTCGATGATACCGAGCCGTTCGTGCAGCACCCGCAGGCTCTCCATGGTGCTGCGCGTGGTCTGCTCCATCGACTGCCCGACCCGGTGGGTGACCGAGTCGAGACGATCACTGACCGCCCGCGCCATCTCCGCCTGCCGCCCGGCGAGCGCCTTGCCCATGGCGTCGACGCGGCCGGTCATCTCGGCCTGCGTGCGCATCATGTCGATGAGACGTTCCTCCAGCTCGTCAGCGCGGCTCGCCTGCGCCACCGCCATATCGGCTCCACGGCGGCCCGACCTTGCGATCACAATCGCGATGACCAGCAGCAGCAACAGCGCCAGCGCGCCGAAGCCGATCAGCACGGCGCCGGTCCGCACCGGCACATCGCCCAGCATGAAAAGGATATTGTTCATCCGGTCTTTTTACCCGATTCGGCGGCTGACGCGAACGAAGAGAGAACACTTTAGGTGAACGAAAGCTCGCTTTTTATTGCTGATGAATGGTTGGTGGCTGCGGTCGCCACGGATTGACCCCGGCAGACCGGCGGACTACATCGCCCGGCATGGCCATTCGCGAAATAATCATTCTGCCGGACAAGCAGTTGCGCCTTGTTTCCAGGCCGATCGAAAAAGTCACGCCGGAAATCCGCAAGCTCGCCGACGACATGTTCGAGACCATGTACGACGCGCCGGGCATCGGGCTGGCCGGCATCCAGATCGCGCAACCCGTCCGCATCATCACCATGGACCTCGCCAGGCGGGACGAAGACGGCGAACTTAACCCGCGACCGCGCGTCTTCATCAACCCGGAAATCCTCTCGGCGTCCGAGGAACTCTCGGTTTATGAAGAGGGCTGCCTGTCGATCCCCGAATATTACGAGGAGGTTGAACGGCCGGCGCGGGTGCGGATCCGCTTCACCGACCTCGATGGCAACGTGCACGAGGAGGATGCCGAAGGCATTTTCGCCACCTGCATCCAGCACGAGATCGATCATCTCAACGGTGTGCTGTTCGTCGATTATCTCTCCAAGCTCAAACGCGACCGCGTGTTGAAGAAGTTCACCAAGGCTGCGAAGCTCGCCGGAAAATAGAGCGGGCCGTCACCGCATACGAATTCAGAAAATGCCGCTTCGCCTGATCTTCATGGGCACGCCCGATTTCGCGGTGCCGACGCTCGCCGCGCTTGCGGCCCATGGCCATGAGATCGCGGCTGTCTACACCCGAGAGGCGAGGCCGGCGGGCCGCGGCATGAAGCTGCAACCGAGCCCGGTTGAGCGGGAAGCGCAGCGCCTCGGCATTCCCGTGCTGACGCCGAAAACGCTGAAGACGCCGGAAGCGCTCGGACAGTTCCGATCGCATGGCGCGGACGCCGCGGTGGTCGTCGCCTACGGCATGATCCTGCCGCAGCCGATCCTCGATGCACCGAGATATGGCTGCTACAATCTGCATGCTTCACTGCTGCCGCGCTGGCGCGGCGCCGCGCCGATCAACCGCGCCATTATGGCCGGCGACCTTGAGAGCGGCGTCATGGTCATGAAGATGGACGCCGGTCTCGACACCGGCGACGTTGCGATGGCCGAGCGGATCGCCATGAGCGACGCGATGACGGCGTCCGATCTGCATGACGCGCTGGCGCCACGGGGAGCCGGTCTCATGGTCCGAGCGATGGACGCGCTGGCGCAGGGCGAACTGCCGCTAACGAAGCAAAGTGACGAAGGCGTCACCTATGCCGCGAAGATCGACAAGGCGGAAGCGCGGATCGACTGGAACAGGCCTGCGCGCGACGTGTTGCGGCATATCCACGGCCTGTCGCCGTTTCCGGGCGGATGGTGCGAGATGCCGCTCGACGGCGAGCAGGTGCGCGTGAAGATCCTGCGCTGTGAAATAGCCAAGGGTGCGGGCGAACCCGGCGAATTGCTTGACGATCGGCTGACCATCGCATGCAAGGTTGGTGCGATCCGCGTTCTTGAATTGCAGCGCGCGGGAAAGCCGCCGATGAAGGCCGATGCCTTTCTGAACGGCACGCCGCTTCAGCCGCCCATGCGGTTCACCTAGGCTGTCATGCCCCGCTACAAGCTCACCATCGAATATGACGGCGGTCCGTTCTGCGGCTGGCAGTATCAGGACAACGGTCCTTCGGTGCAGGGCGCGCTGGAAGCGGCGGTGAAGGCGATCTGCGGCAACGACGTGCGCGTGCATGGCGCCGGCCGCACCGATGCCGGCGTTCATGCGCTGGCGCAGGTGGCGCATTGCAACATCGCCAAGCACTTCGCGCCGAACCGGCTGCGCGACGGGCTGAACGCCCATCTGCGCCCGCATCCGATCGGGGTGCTCGAAGCCGAGATCGTGCCCGACAGCTTCGAGGCGCGCTTCTCGGCGCTCAGGCGGCATTACGTCTATCGCATCGCCAATCGGCGCGCGAACCTTGCCGTCGAGGTCGGCCGCGTCTGGCGCGTGGCCCGGCCGCTCGATGCGGGGGCGATGCATATTGCGGCGCAGCGGCTGATCGGCAAGCACGACTTCACGACGTTTCGCGACACCGAATGCCAGGCTAAATCGCCGGAGAAGACGCTCGACCAGCTCGACGTCGTCAGGAACGGCGACAACGTCGCCATCATCACCTCGGCGCGCTCGTTCCTGCACAGCCAGGTGCGCTCGATGGTGGGATCACTGGTGTGGGTCGGGCATGGCCGCTGGAGCGCCGACGACCTCGCCCGCGCGCTGGCCGCGCGCCGCCGCGAGGCCTGCGGTCCCGTCGCCCCGCCCGACGGGCTATATCTGGTGCGGGTGGATTATTAGGAACGAATCCGGTCCAACGTTTCCCAGAACAGGCTCTCGCCGTCCTTCACGTTGGCGGTCCAGTCCTGATGCGCGAGGTCGTTGGCGTCGTCGGTGATGAACTTGAACGCACGCCACGGCAGGCCATGACTGCGGCAGACCTGCGCGATCGCGAACAGCTCCATGTCGACGACGTCGATCCCGTTCTCGATCAACCAGGGATCCGACGTGGTGACGAAGCTGTCGCCGGTGCCGCAGACGACGCCGGCCTGACCCGAGTTCAACAGGTCGAGTTCGGGCGCGAACGGCGTGCGGCCGCGCGGCGCCAGCGGCATCGCCATCATGTCGCGCTGGACCACGCCGGACACCTCCACGAGCCCCTGTAGCGTCTCGTTGATCTTTCCAGCGGTGCCGTAATTGACGACAAGCGCGGGCCGCAGCGTCAGCAGCGCAAGCACTGTCGCGCTGGCCGCGTTGACCTTGCCGACGCCGGTATAGATCACCCTGACGCCGTCGGGCGCGCGCGCCTTGTCAAGCTCGTCCTCGATGGCGGTGAGCACGAGAATTTTGCCACTCATGCGAAATAGCGATCCAGCACGCCGCGATAGATTCGCGTCAGCTTGTCGAGATCGGCCACCGGCGTGCGCTCGTCGATCTGGTGCATGGTCTGGCCGACAAGGCCGAATTCGATCACCGGGCAATAGTCCTTGATGAAACGCGCATCCGACGTGCCGCCGCCGGTGTTCAGCTCAGGTCTGCGGCCGGTCACCTCCTCGATCGCCGCGACCACGAGATCGGTGAACGGGCCCGGCCTGGTCACGAATACGTCAGCGTTCGAAGGCTCCCAGACGATCCGGGGGCGCATGCGATTGCCGGCGGCCTTGGCGACACGCGCCTCGATCAGCGCGCGCAGCGATTCCTGGTTGTGATGGTCGTTGAAGCGAATGTTGAACTTTGCCCGCGCCTGCGCGGGGATGACATTACCCGCAGGATTACCGACATCGACCGAGGTGAACTCCAGATTCGACGGCTGGAACTGGGCGCTACCCTGATCCAGCGGCTCGCTGACCAGCGCGGTGATCAGCGCAGCGATGTCCGGAATCGGATTTGACGCGCGATGCGGATAGGCGACATGGCCCTGCACGCCATCGACAACCAGCGTGCCGGACTGCGATCCGCGGCGGCCGATCTTGATGCAGTCGCCAAGCTCCGCGACATTGCTGGGCTCGCCGAGCACGCAGTGGTCGAATTTTTCGCCGCGCGCCGCCGCCCATTGCATCAGCTTGACGGTGCCGTTGACGGCCATGTCCTCCTCGTCTCCGGTGATCAGGAACGAGATCGAGCCTTTGCCGTCGTGCCCCGGCTTGCCGCCATGCGCCGCCAGATAGTCCAGCGCGGCGGCGACGCTGCAGGCGATTCCGCCCTTCATGTCCACCGCGCCGCGCCCGTAGAGAAAGCCGTCGACGACCTCGCCTGCAAAAGCGCCGTGCGTCCACGCCGCCTCCTCGCCGGGAGGCACGACGTCGGTATGGCCGGCGAACGCGATGTGGGGACCGTTCGTGCCGATGCGGGCATAGAGATTGTCGATGTCGGCCGCGCCAGGCTCGCTGAAGGTGACGCGGTGCACCTCGAACCCGGCCGCCTTGAGCAGCGTCGCGAGCACGCCGAGCGCGCCGGCATCCGCGGGCGTCACCGAAGGGCAACGGACGAGATCGCGGGCGATGGAGAGAGCGTCGGCGGCCATAGGTGGTCCGTTATTGATGGAGCATGATCTCGTCCGTTCGGGTCGGGATCATGCTCTAGAGCCTTTCACCGTTTCATGGAAACAGTGAAAGAATCTAGGCTCTTGATTTGACGCGTTTTCTTCACGCGAACCGGTATCCACTTCGCTCGAAAACGCTATAGCGGTCCGATTCTAACATTTGCATCCCGTTGCGGCAGGAATTCTTGCAAATGTTAGAATCAAAGGACCACTAGCAACTATTAAGTTTCTAGTGGAGTTCTGAATGTGACATTCGCTCGCCTGATTTGCTGCAACGCAGGTAGCGAACGTCAAATTCACTCCACTAGTCCCGCAGCAGCTCGTTGATGCCGGTCTTGGAGCGTGTGCGCTCGTCGACGCGCTTGACGATGACCGCGCAGGCGGTGGACGGACCCGGCTGGCCGTTCTTCAACGGCTTGCCGGGCAGCGCGCCCGGCACCACCACGGCGTATTCCGGCACTTCGCCCATGAAGACCTCGCCGGTTGCACGGTCGACGATCTTGGTCGATGCGCCGAGGAACACGCCCATCGACAGCACCGCACCCTTGCGCACGATCACGCCCTCCGCCACTTCCGAGCGCGCGCCGATGAAGCAATCGTCCTCGATGATGACCGGCCCGGCCTGCAGCGGCTCCAATACGCCGCCGATGCCGGCGCCGCCGGAGATGTGCACGCGCTTGCCGATCTGGGCGCAGGAGCCGACCGTGCACCAGGTATCAACCATCGTGCTCTCGTCGACATAGGCGCCGAGATTGACGAACGACGGCATCAGCACCGCGTTCTTGGCGATGAAGGCGGAGCGGCGGACGATCGCGCCCGGCACGGCCCGGAAGCCGGCGTCGCGAAACCGCTTCTCGTCCCAACCCTCGAATTTCGACGGCACCTTGTCCCACCACGCGGCTTTGCCGGGGCCGCCGGGGATCGTCGTCATGTCGTTGAGGCGGAACGACAGCAGCACGGCCTTCTTGAGCCACTGGTTGACGGTCCACTTGCCGTCCGTCACGCGCTCCGCGACGCGCACCTCGCCCTTGTCGAGCAGGTCGAGAGCCTGATCGACGGCGTCGCGCACCTCGCCTCGGGTCGCAGGCGTAACGGTGTCGCGGGCCTCGAAGGCGGCGTTGATGGTGGACTCAAGGGAAGCGAGGGACATCGGATTTCCTGTGGCTCTACTGCACGCGTGCAGTTTGTCAACGCGCTGTTCTCTTGGACGGAAACAGGCCTGTCAAGCCGAGCGGGCCGTCAGCCCCGCCAGAAACCCGGCCAGATCGTCGGTGACGTGGTCGACATGCGCCGCGCCGCGCCCCTCCATCTCCCAGTCTTCGCGCACCACCTCCCGAGTGCCGTCCGGCACGACCAGAACGGTGGTCATGCCGAGTTGATGCGGGACGGCAAGGTTGCGCGCCAGATCCTCGAACATCGCCGCCCTTGCGGCATCGACGCGGTGCCGTTCGAGAAAGCGGCGATAGGTCTGTGGCGAAGGCTTCGGCTCCAGTTCGGCCGCGATGATGTCGAACACCGCCTCGAAGTGGTGCCCGAAGCCGAGCCGCTCCAGCACCTTGCCGGCATGAGCGGTCGAGCCGTTGGTCAGGATCAGTTTGCGGCCGGGCAGCCTTTCGAGCGCCGCGCCCATCGCCGGATTGGGTTCGAGCGGCGAATGGTCGATCTGATGGACGTAAGCGAGATAGTCGTCGGCGGAAACGCCGTGCTCGGTCATCATGCCGCGCATGCTGGTGCCGAAGCGCTTGTAGTAATCCTTCTGGATGCGCCGGGCCTCGATCGGATCGACGTCGAGGAACTGTCCGATGTACTCGCCGATTCTCGCGTCGACCTGCTGCCACAGGTTGACGTGATGAGGGTACAGCGTGTTGTCGAGATCGAACACCCAAGTCTCGACGTGGCCGAAGCCGCGTTGCAATCGTCGCGCGTCGGTCACTTGTGGATCAGCGTCCCTGTGCCCTGGTCGGTGAAGAGTTCGAGCAGCACCGCATGCGGGGTCTTGCCGTCGATGATGACGACGCCGCCGACGCCCTGTTCGAGCGCGTAGATGCAGGTTTCGACCTTGGGGATCATGCCGCCCGAAATGGTGCCGTCGGCGATCAGCTTGCGCGCGTCGCTGATCGACAGATCCGGAATCAGGGTCTTCGACTTGTCGAGCACGCCGGGAACATCGGTCAGCAGCAGCAGGCGCTTGGCCTTCAGCGCGCCGGCGACTGCGCCCGCGAAGATATCGGCATTGACGTTGAAGGTTTGGCCGCCCCCGGAGGTGGCCAGCGGCGCCAGCACCGGGATCAGTTCGTGGCCGATCAGCTGGTTCAGCAATGTCAGGTCGACGTTATCGGGTTCGCCGACGAAGCCGAGATCGACGACCTTCTCGATGTTCGAATCCGGATCGGCCATGGTCCGCGTCGCCTTCGAGGCGGTGACCATGTTGCCGTCCTTGCCGCAGAGCCCGACCGCCTTGCCGCCGGCTTCGTTGATGTAGCCGACCAGTTGCTTGTTGATCGAACCGGCCAGCACCATCTCGACGATCTCGATCGTCGCCGCGTCGGTAATGCGCAGGCCGGCGGCGAATTCCGATTTGATGCCGAGCCGTTCCAGCATGGTGGCGATCTGCGGGCCGCCGCCATGCACCACCACCGGATTGATGGCGGTCTGCTCCAGAAGCACGATGTCGCGGGCGAACCGCCGGGCGACATCCTCCGAGCCCATGGCATGGCCGCCGTATTTGATGACGATGGTTTCTTCGTCATATTGCTGCATATGCGGCAGCGCCTCGGACAGGATGCGAGCCTGATCGAGCGGGCTGATTTTGGAGGCATCGGACATGAAGCGGGTCTCTTGGCCGGCGGGGTGAGTGTCAGGCCATTCCACTAGCCGATTGGCGGCACGACCGCAAAGCCGCCGGTCGCTTCCCGTCGTCAGGGACGGGCCGCGGCGCGCGGCCAGACGGCGGCGAGTGCGAGCACGAACCAGCTCAAGATCATCAGCGTTCCCCCTGACGGCGCGGCCATCGGGAAAAGCCGGTGTTTGAGGAATTGCAGTACCGTCAAATCGGTGCTGAACAAGGTCGCGCCTGCGACAAAGCCGCCGGCGGCGACAAGACCGAGACGCGGGAGAATGATCTGCCGATCGACCAGAAGCACCGCCAGGATCGCGGCGGGGGCGTGAAACAGCAGCATCGAAGATGCCGACAGGACCAGCGTGCCGCCTGTCGTCACGTGAGCGGCGACCGCTCCAAGGATGACACCGGCGGCGCCCATTAGTCCCGCCGCCAACACGATGATCCGAAACCAGGCAAAATGCGTCATCGCTGATGTTCTCCGATCAGGCGGGCCATGGCGGCGCGCAATTCCGGCATCCCGGCTCCCGTGCGCGAGGAGGTGACCAGCACGTCCGGGAACGCCGCGGGATGTCTGGCGAGCAGCGTTCTGGTCGCCTCGATGCGCTCCGCCAATTCAGCGGCCTTCACTTCGTCGGCCTTGGTCAGCACCACCTGGTAGCTGACCGCGGACCTGTCGAGCGTGGTCAGGATGTCCTGGTCGGTATCCTTGATGCCATGGCGGGAGTCGATCAACACGTAGACACGCGCAAGGCTGGCGCGTCCGAGCAGGAATTTATGGATCAGCGAGGTCCACGACGCGATCCTGGCTTTCGGCGCCGACGCAAAACCGTATCCCGGCATGTCGACCAGACGGACATCGGCGCCTTTCGGTCCCTCGAAGAAGATCAGCTCCTGGGTGCGGCCGGGCGTGCGGGAAGTCCGGGCCAGCGAGCTGCGGCCGGTCAGCGCGTTGATCAGGCTGGACTTGCCGACGTTGGAGCGTCCCGCGAATGCGACCTCGACGCCAGCCATCGGCGGCAGCGTTTCGATCGACGGCGAGGCCCAGATGAATTGCCAGTCGCCGGCAAACAGCTTCCGGCCCCGCTCCATCAGTTCCGCATCGGTGGCCGTTGTCATGCGAGTGCTTTCAGAGGAGCCGTTCCCGAGCTTGCGACCGAACCGGCCTTGCCGGTTCTGCCCCGCGCGAAGCAATCCGGCGTGCCGCGGCCCGGTCCAGGACGGTTTTGTCGCGGTCGGGACGACGCTACGCATCATCCTCGAGCTTCGCGCGACAGCGACCATGATGACTCTACGTCGTCTTCGCCGGCTTGTCGGAGGATTTGCGGCGGAAGGTGGACTTCACATTGTCGAACAGCTCCACCTTTACGCCGTTGCGGCGCATGATGAAGCTCTGCTGGATCACCGACAGCGTGTTGTTCCAGGCCCAGTAGATCACGAGGCCTGCCGGGAACGCCGCGAGCATGAAGGTGAAGATCACCGGCATCCAGTCGAAGATGATTTTCTGGGTTGGGTCCGGCGGCGTCGGGTTCAGCTTCATCTGGAACCACATCGTGATGCCCATGATGATCGGCCACGCGCCGATCGCCAGATAGGGGCCGAGCAACGGCACCGCCGAGGGATCGTAGGGCAGCAGCCCGAACAGATTGAAGACGTGGGTCGGATCGGGCGCGGACAGGTCCTTGATCCAGGCGAAGAACGGCGCGTGACGCATTTCGATGGTCACGAACAGCACCTTGTACAGCGAGAAGAACACCGGAATCTGCAAGACGACGGGAAGACAGCCCGAGATCGGGTTGATCTTCTCCTTCTTGTAGATTTCCATCATCTCCTGCTGCAGCTTCATCTTGTCGTCGGGAAAGCGTTCTTTCAACGCGTTGATCTGCGGCTGGACCGCCTTCATCTTCGCCATCGAGGCGTAGGACTTGTTGGCAAGCGGGAAGAAGACCAGCTTGACCAGCACGGTCACGACGAGGATCGCGACGCCGAAATTGCCGAATACGTGGAAGAAGAAATCCAGCGCCAGGAACATCGGCTTGGTGATGAAGTAGAACCAGCCCCAGTCGATCAGCAGGTCGAAATGGTTGAGGTTGAGCTGCTTGTTGTAGCCACCGAGCTGCACAAAGGGGAAATTGATGCCGACGACGCTGGCTTCCTTGGCGCCGGCGAACAGGCGCGTGTTTGCCGAACCGGTGCCGCCGGCCGGGATGGTCTGCGCGTCCTCCAGATAGTCGGTCTGATAGGTCCTGACCTTGCCGACCTCGTTGGACGAGAAGCGGGCCTGCAATCGCGCGCTGGTATCGGGCAGCAACGCCGAGGCCCAGTATTTGTCCGTGATGCCGAGCCAGCCGTTGGTGACATTGAAGGTCACCGATTTGACCTCGTCGATCTTCTTGTAGGTATATTCCTGTAGCTTCTGATCGCCGAGAAAGCCGATAAGGCCTTCGTGCAGAATGTAATAGCCGGAAACCGGCGGTGTGCCGTGCCGCGAAATCAGTCCGAACGGGTATAGCGTCACCGGCGCATTGCCGGCGTTCGTGACGTCATCCTTGATCGTGAACAGGTAGTGGTCGTCCACCGCGACGGTGCGGCGGAAGGTCAGCCCTTCGCCATTGTCATACTTCAACGTGACGGGGGTGGACTGCGTCAGCGCGCCCGATCCTTCCTGCTGCCACACCGTGTTCTGGTCCGGCAGCTTCACGGTCGATCCGGCAGCCGGAACCCACCCGAATTCGGCATAATACGGATTGGTCGTGCCGGAAGGCGAAAACAGCTCGATCGCAGGCGAGGCGGGGTCGACCGTCTCGCGGAACTTGGTCAGCAAAAGATCGTCGATGCGCGCGCCTTTCAGCGAAAGGCTTCCGCTCAGGCGAGGGGTGTCGATCTTGATGCGCGGGGTGGCCGCGATGGCGGCGTCGCGGCTGAGCGTCGTGGTCTCCGCAGCGGCGTGACCGGGCACGGGCGAATTTTTCGCCGGCTCGGTCTTGGACTGGTCCATCTGGCTTTGCGTCTGCTGCGCCGCGCGATCCTTTTCCATCTGCGGGATGTTGTAGAAATACTGCCATGCGATCAGGACGAGGCCCGACAGAACGATGGCGATGATGGTGTTGCGGTTCTCAGACATCGTTCAGGGTCTCGTCATTCGGTTCGGGTTGCAGCTCGGTTCGCCGTCGAAGCCGCCGATCGTGACGCCGCCATCATCCTGGATGCTGGCGATCGAGGCGACGGAACGCCGAACGCAGGTCATCGAGCATGACGGCGAAACCGCGGTCGAGCGCAGCACGGCGGCCGATTACCACATAATCGCTGTGCGGTCGCATGGATAAGGAGCCCATGCGCTTCACCAATTCGCGAAGCCTGCGGCGGATACGGTTTCGCTCGGTCGCGGTGCCGTTCTTTTTGGTCACCGTGAAGCCGATCCGGATCGGGCCGTCATCGTCGCGGCGGCGATTTTGCACCACAAAGGCGGGTGTGCTCACCCGCAGCCCATTGGCAACGGCGAGGAAATCCGCTCGCTGCCTCAACCGGTCCATGATGAAATCTCGGAGAGATTCGCTCAGGCGCTCAGGCGCTTGCGGCCGCGTGCGCGCCGCGCGGCAAGAACCTTGCGACCGCCGGTCGTTGCCAGACGGGCACGAAAGCCGTGGCGGCGCTTGCGCACCAGTTTGCTGGGTTGATAAGTCCGTTTCACGGGAATCTCCGCTGACCGGGCAAGTCGCCTGATATTGAGGTTGAGCCCGGGAATGCCGACCCGAGCCAGGCCGACGATTTCGGCCCGAACGAGCCGCCCCGGTTGAAACCGGGCCATCGCGGACAGTTGGCGCGGCTTATAAGGGAGCGGCCTCTTTTCGTCAATCTTGCCATGTAGCGTTTCCCTGCGCCGACGGAATTGGCCAAATCCCGCATTGGGTCTATATTGTCCATATTATCGAGCGTTTCAGCGGTTTTTCCGGCCGGTTTGGGATAAGGGCGGAATTACTGTCAGTTTGCCGCAGGTCTGCGGAGGGCAGCCGTGTCACAGGCGATCGAACAACTCCGGGTTCGGGCAGCGCGTTTGTCATTGCGCGGCCGGCTCGGTCTGTCCGGCAAGCTCCTGCTGCTGACGATCCCGCTGGTGATGATCGCTGAAATCCTGATCTACGTCCCCGCGATCGCCAACTTCCGGATGAACCGGCTCAACGACCGGCTCGCGGCTGCGAACACGGCCGCGCTGGTGCTCGACGCGGCCCCGTCGGGCACTGTGCCCGATTCGCTCGCACGGCAAATTCTCGGCAGCATCGGGGCGCGGGCCGTCGCCATCAAGATGGGCCAGCAGCGCCGCCTGCTTGCCAGCGCGGATTTGCCGGCAGCGATCGACCATGACATCGACATCCGCACCGTGACACCGTGGTCGGCCATTATGGGTTCGTTCGAAACCATGCTGGAAAGCGGCAACCAGGCGATCCGCATCATCGGGCCCGGACCGCGCGGTGCGCAGTTCATCGAAGTCGTGACCGACGAGGAGCCGCTGCGCCAGTCGATGTACCGTTTCTCGCGCAACCTGTTGCTGGTTTCGCTGGCGATCGCGGTTCTCACCGCGGCCTTGGTCTATCTGGCGCTGCACTATCTGTTCGTTCGCCCGATGCGGCGTCTGACCGCGAATCTCGTGGGCTTCCACCAAAATCCCGAGAGTTCGGCGCGGATTATCGTGCCGTCGCAGCGCGGCGACGAAATTGGCGTCGCCGAGCGTGAGTTATCCGACATGCAGCGTGACCTCGTGTCGATGCTGCATCAGAAAAGCCGGCTCGCGGCGCTCGGCCTCGCGGTCTCGAAAATCAATCACGATCTCCGCAATCTGCTGGCGTCCTCGCAGTTGCTGTCCGATCAGCTTGCCAGCGTGCCCGATCCGCGGGTGCAGCGGTTCGCGCCGAAGCTGATGCGCTCACTGGAGCGCGCCATCGCATTCTGCCAGTCGACACTATCTTACGGTCGCGCGCAGGAAGCCGCGCCTGACCGGCGGAAAATAGCGATCGAGCCTATCGTCAACGAGGTGCGCGAGTCGGCGGGGCTTGCGGCGGAAGGGTCGATCACCTGGATCAATGCGATCGAGCGCGGACTCACCATCGACGCCGATCCGGATCAGCTTTTCCGTATCCTGCTTAATCTGGTGCGCAATGCGGCGCAGGCCCTGGAAAGTCAGCCGCACGATGCCGCGGCCCGGCAGATCAGGATCACCGGCCGCCGCGAGGGTTCGGTGACGATCATTGAGGTCTCCGATACCGGACCTGGCGTGCCGCAACAGGCGCGCAATCATCTGTTCGAGGCCTTCCAGGGATCGGCGCGTCCGGGCGGCAGCGGCCTCGGACTTGCGATTGCAGCGGAACTGGTGCGCGCGCATGGCGGCGAGGTCAATCTGGTGGAAGGCACCATCGGTGCGACGTTCCGGGTCGCGATTCCCGATCGCCCGGTGGAATTGCAGACCATTCGCAACGAACGCGCGCGCGCATAGAACTGAATTCGAGCGCGGGGCGCGCACTTAACGTGATTTGGCCATTCCTGCCATAAGGTTAGCAGCCGTGTCGCCATCGTCCGTTATCAGGGCGGTTTCAGCGGTTTGCCGCCATTTCAGCAATGTTGGTGCAGCGGTGCCGCTTGCAAAGCCGGACGGGAGCCGTTAGCTATGGCCCGCTTTCGAGACGCCTGTCTCCGAACGCAGTTGCTGTTCGCCACTCGCGATTTCCGCGACAAACGCGCCCGTAGCTCAGCTGGATAGAGCACCAGACTACGAATCTGGGGGTCAGGAGTTCGAATCTCTTCGGGCGCGCCATTTCAGAACAGAACTGCGAACGTCGAACGCCGCCGAATCCACGTTCGAAGCGGCCACCAGGGCGCGAGGCAGCTCTGATTTCGATCCCATGATGCGAACCTCGTCGTCCGCCACCTCGACGCGCTACGCGAACGCGCGTAGGTGATCCCGCCGATAGCCGCCGCTTTCAAGGCGCAGGCCCTAGCGGGCGGTGCGGGAGAAATCGTCGATCATGTCGAGGCTGACCGACTCGCCACCGGCGCTGTCAAGCGTGGCCTGGGTCCGCTCGGCGTCGGCCGTGGCCTGATCCCGAATGGCCTTGAGGCCGGCGATGCGGTCCTTGAGCACCATATCGTCCTTATCGACGATGCTGCCTTCGATCGCGTCATAGAGGCGGTCAAGGCGCTGGTCGGTCTCGGTGATTCGCTTGTGGAGTTCGGCAAGGTGCTGGCGGCGGCGCTCGGCGCGGTCTTCACGGCCGTCAAGCAGATTGGCGAGGATCGTCTTCAGCTGCTTGGGCTGGAGCAAGCGTTCCTCTATGCGGCTCGCCACGAGATCGTCGAGCTTGTCCATCGCGATCGTGCGGCCATTTGCGCTAATCCCCAGCGGCCGTCGTCGCGCGTGAAGAAACGGCGTTCGTTGAGGTAGCTGGCGATGGCTTTGACGCCCATGGGGCCGGTCGTGCCGTTGCCTTGATGCACGCAAAGAGCCGCTTGAGACCCAGCGGCTTTTGCGATGCTTCAATCAACGCGTGAAGGTGCGCTTTCAACGAAGGACTTGCCTCGTATCGGATGCGCCCTATCTTAGCGAAGCCTGCTAACGGAGAGTGAAGATGAGCGATGAGGACGAGAAGCGGATACAGGAAATCCTTTCACGCTTCAGCGACGGGCTCGAAAGCAAGGACGCGAAGGTGCAGCAGGTCAAGGATACGCTGCAGGCTTTCCTTGAGAACGGGCCCGGTACGCGCGAGGAGCGGCAGCTGATAGTGCTCGACAAACTCCTCCTGATAGACGCCTCGTTCAACGACTTCCGGAGCAAGCGCAACTGAATATGCGCTCCATGAACGCACGGCCTCCGCTGAGAGCTTTTGAGGTCTTGCAGAACCGTGCGGTGCCCCCGGGTCTCGGCGCGGGCCGCCAGTAATTTCGGTGCGACAGCCTCGTTCCTATGATCCCGCTGAGCATCGCGGCCGGGAAGCCGGCCGCGACCTCGAATTCTAGGTAAGGCCAGCATAGTAGTCGTCGACTGCTTTGGTGCGGCCACGGTCTGTCCAATCCCAGCTGCTCGCTGATGCATACCTGGGCGCGCCGTTGAGCTGCTCCTCGGTTACGCCGACCCGGTACCCTCCAACATCGGTGTCGTATTTCAGGCTGTTCCAGGGAAGCGGATAATGGTCATTTCCGATGCCGAGAAACCCGCCGAACCCAAGGACCGCGTATGACACTCGTCCACTCCTCTTCTCGATCATGACGCGCTCGATCTCGCCGATCTTCTCGTTGTCGCGGCCGTAGACCGCGGTTCCTTCAACCTTATCGCTGCCGATTAGGGTGCCGGTTTCTCTTGCTTCTTTGGCCATGAGATTCTCCTCGCTAGGGATGGAAAACCGGCTCGCACCGCAAACGTTCCCGGTGTCCCGATGCTAATGGCCGGCGCAGCCGGCGCATGGAAGTAGAGCAGCAGCGTCAGCATCAGCATCAGAACGAGGCCGCAGTTATGGCGACGATGAAATCATGAGACATGATCCGCCAGCGCCGCCGCGTAAATGTTGGTTTCAAGCCGTAGCAAAAATACTGTCGCTTAGCTTATTGACAGTCTCTTGAACTAGCTTTGTCTTAGCAGTCCTTCCGATGTGACGTCGCGGTTGCGAACCAAGCAGCTAATCATTCCCAGACCAGGGATCGAGGCGGAACGCGAAAGCCCTACTTTGGCGTCTTGCCGTGGCAAACATCGCAGAGAATGCGCCATTTTAAGATTTCCAACTCAAGCCCGGGATTTTTGTAAACGGAAGCTCATGGCCCGGAACGCTCCGCCCGGAACGCTCCGCCGTGGTGTCCATCGGCTTAGCAGGTGCATCGCGCTGGAAGCCCAGCGTTTCAACGTCCAGGTCGAATTGGCCGAAGCTGCGGAACTGATCGAAGCCTGGCATCCTGACGTATAGCGAGTATTTTAAGTAAGTACGTGACGCAAACGTCCACCAGAGGGAATACGCCTGCTGGCGTACCGGCATCTGGCGACCGGACGCAAGTCAACGGCAGTTAGCGCAAACCAAGGCTGTTATAGTCGTGGACGATTTTTTGCGATCCCTTTTGGGATTGCCTACGCTGCGGTCCGTCTTTGTGCCATAGCTCTGGCTTCGTCCATGTCAACTGCTCCGCCTTTGTCTCCGCCGGTGACTTTTCCCGCGCCAGGACCAGCGCCTAAATCCGCGCCAGTCTTCGGGTCGCCTTCTTGTTGCGACATTGTGCGAGCGCCTAGGGCTTTGAGAGCTGCCATGTCAATCGAGCTGAGCTGAACGGTGGCCTCGCCATCGCCGCCATCTGCTGGAAGGCTTGATTCCAACTCATCCACCCTTTTCCATTGCTTGCCGCTATTCCATGGGCCGTTCGGCTCTGCGCCGCCTTGCGAAGTATTTACATAAGTATCTGCGAAAGTTTTGAGTCCCGGAAGTTTGCCAGGTGGAAAGTTATCTGCGATGGCATAGAGCGCTTTCTCGAATGACTTCTGGTGAGCGATCTCACGAGTCATAAGAAAGCCCAGTGCCTCCTTAATACCAGGATCGTCGGTTAAATTGATGAGTCGCTCGTACACAATCTTGGCCCGGCTTTCAGCGGCTATGTTCGAGCGTAGATCGCAAGTAGGATCACCCCGGCTATCGATATAGGCGGCAGTCCATGGAACTCCTGAAGAATTGGTGAGTGCCGGACCGCCACCATAGAGGATCGATTGAGTGTGGCTATTCCCACCCTTCGTGAGGGACATATAGAGTTCAGCTTCCTCCATGCTGCCTTCAGAAATTTGGGCTTTGGCGCCTTTGTTGAGCATTGCGACGATGGAACCAATCACTTCAAGATGACTGAGCTCTTCGGTAGCGATATCGAGAAGCATGTCCTTGCGGCCAGGGTCGTCGTCAGCCAGTCCCTGCGTGAAATAGCGCATCGCCGCTGCGAGCTCGCCGTCAGGACCGCCGAACTGCTCCAGCATAAACGAACCGAGCACCGGATTTGGTTCCGAAACGCGGACAGTGTATTGCAAGCGCTTGTTGTGCATGAACATGCGTGATCTCCGTTGCTTTTGCCTACAACGAACCGGCTCCCGCTTGGGCGGTTCCTAGCTGACAAGAAATATTTCGATCGACCGATTCAATGAACGGGCGGTTGCTTAGCTCCTCTGTGTCTTGTGTTAGGCATTCGCCCTTGAACTGGTATCAGCCTTGACCGCACCATGGCTGTCACAACGACCGCGGTCGGCAAGGCCTTGATCGCGCCAACGACGGCCAACCTCCCCGCTCATCTCCGAGTAGTAGGGCCGCAAATCGAGTAGTAGGGCCGCATCGTCGGAACGAACGCAGGCCGTTGCCTCCTGCGGCGCTAAAAAAATAATTCTGAGACTCCGGAACGAAGGCCTGCAGGTGCCATGAGCCGTTCACGGAGAATCTCATAAGGTGTCTTTCCGTTCTTGCGGACCCGGGCGCCTCCGGCAGCCGGCTGAAGCCGTTGCGCCTGAAGCCTTGCCGCCTGGCTCAAGAGAAGGATGTCTCGCAAGTCCGTATCCAACACAATAATCAATCATGATGCGGTTGGCCCTGTGCCGGCGCAGTGCCATGTAATCACAGACGCTGCCTTGTTGTTCGCCCCTGTCGAACCGTTGATTCTTCCGCGAGTCCGGTGCGAGCGCCGGGCTTTTGATGACGGGAACTCCGCCACTTGATGGGGATTATCCCAAATCGATACTGAGCCGCACAAGCCACGCGAAGAACCCGTTTCCGAAGTCTCGAATTACTGAAGCCTCAGGTTACCAACCACATCACATGAAGCTGGTCTAACATGAATAAGGAAAACAACATCGATCGCGTCTGGGACATCATTGAAAAGGTGGGCGTTTGCATGCTGACAACGCAATTCGCTGATGGATTGCGTGCGCGACCACTGGAAGCAAGACCTGATCGCGGCGCTGGCCTGATTTTCTTCGTAACCGATATTCACAGCGCCAAGGAGCAGGAGATTGAGGCCAGGCCCGATGTCGGACTCATCTTTATCGATGCAAACGAGAAAGCTTATCTGTCGATCACCGGTCGCGCCGACATGATCCACGATGCGGACAAGATAGAGGCGGCATGGCGAAAGACTGATGAATTGTGGTGGCCAGGAGGGCCAAGCGATCTCAATGTATGCCTGTTGCGAATCGAGCCTTTTATCGGGGAATTGTGGGATGGACCAGCAAGTGCCATGGCGACCATCTTCGAGTTCGCCAAGGCGAAGTTCACCGGAGAGAGGCCGAACCTCGGTGAGAACCGCAAGGTGACGGTCAAGATGTAAGAACGCCGTGGCGCGGTGAGTTCATCTGCATCGGCACAGGTGGCCGGCGCCCGCCTGGCTAATTGCGTGGGCCGCGGTTTCAGATATCGATACCACTCGGGCAGGAGTAACGACATGAAACACGCGGCCGCTTTAGTCTCGATGGCGACCGGGGTTCCAGCATATGTGTTTCATCAGATGCAAATCCTCGAGGCAGCCCGAGCTATCTTGGGCTCGCTATATCCGCAGTTTGAAACGCTCTCCACTCTTTTCGCCAATACTGGTATACAGCGCCGTTACGGCGTCAAACCGATCGAATGGTACTACGAGCCGCGTGGCTGGCCGGAGCGGACTCAGGCCTTTCTCGAAGGCGCGGAAGCCTTGTTCGTCGATGTCGCGCACAAAGCTATCGAGCGCGCCGATCTCAGCGCGGCCGACATCGACACCGTCGTCACGGTGTGTTCGACCGGCATTGCCACTCCGACACTGGAGGCGCGCGTCGCCGGGAAACTTGGTTTTCGGCCGGATGTGTCGCGGGTGCCAGTGTTTGGACTGGGCTGCGCGGGTGGCGTCGCGGGACTGTCGATTGCATCGCGCTTGGCGCAAGCGCGGCCTGGCACCGACGTGCTGCTAGTGGTGCTTGAACTTTGCACGCTCGCAGTTCGCCACGACGAATTGACCAAAGCCAATATCGTTGCTGCTAGTCTGTTTGGCGACGGGGCTGCCGCTGTTGTGTTGCGTGCCGGTGATGGAGGTGCAACTTGTATCGAGGCGACCGGAGAGCATCTGTGGCCGAACACGCTGAATATCATGGGGTGGCGCGTGGACCCCGAAGGATTTGGCGTGATCTTTCAGCGCACGATCCCTGACTTCGTAGCTAAGCACATGAAACCCGGCGTCACGGCAGTCTTGTCCGGGATGGGTCTGTCGATTGAAGATATCGATGGCTTCATCTGCCATCCAGGCGGCACGAAGGTCATTATCGCGATCGAGCGAGCTTTTTCGCTCGATCAGGGGACGCTCAACAACGAACGAAAGGTTATTGCCGATTACGGGAATATGTCGGCGGCCACGGTCCTGTTTGTGCTTGAGCGGGCCCGCGCGCGGGGCCTGCCGCCGCGATCGCTAATGACCTCGCTCGGGCCCGGCTTTACGGCAAGCTGCGTCACTCTGCGTCACGTCGCATCGTGACCCTCGCCATCCTCATTCTCGCGCTGGTCACCCTGCAACGGCTAGGCGAGCTCGTCATATCCCGATACAACACCCGCAGGCTATTGGCGCAAGGCGCGATCGAGATCGCTCCGGGTCATTATCCGTTCGTAGTTATGATCCATGCCGCCTGGCTGACCACCTTGTGGATATGGGGTCGCGGCCAGGACGTAAATCTTGTCGCTCTTTCGATCTTTATTTTGTTGCAGGCCCTTCGCGTTTGGGTGCTGGCGACGCTCGGATCGCGATGGACAACGCGCATCATTGTGTTGCCTAACGCGCCTATGGTTACGTCGGGGCCATACAGATATTTATCACATCCAAACTACGCAATCGTCGCTGCGGAAATCGCCATTTTGCCGCTCGCTCTTCATCTGGTGTTGATAGCGTCGATCTTCACCGTCTTGAATGCGCTGGCGCTTGTCATCCGTATTCGTGCTGAATCCCGAGCACTCGCAACTGTGCGGGGTTAATTATGTCTGCCGACATCAAGGCTGAAGACCAGCCGCAGCACGGTTGCGAACGGATCGAGGCAAAGGATCATTCTCAGTCATGTGTGACGCTCCGGCGGATTTCTTCATTCTCGCTCTCGTCAGCCTTGCTCCTAAACCGCCTTCCAGGCAATAAGCACTAGCACGACGGCAATCGCTAAATCTGAAATCATCGCCATCGTCCGCTTTGAATTGCCTCGGGCATGAGGGATATGGCCTACGCCTGCGAGCGCATAGTAAATTCCGCCAACAAACGCCCCGCCGAACAGCAGTTGCGGCCAGACAAGCGACAGCGCGCCAAGTGAGCCCATCGCTAAATTGGCGAATCCGAGTTCTCTCACGATGCCAAAAGCAGACCGATCTTCAATGTGGAAGATATCTCGTGCAGTGAATGCAGGCTGCATAACTTGACGGATGCCGGCAATGAGCAATCTCAGCATTGGCCAGAAGACAAACCATTTCATGGCTGACGTGGAGAGCGTGTGACCAAATGCGAGCGCCTCGATAGCGGTCGAAGCGATCGGAAAAATCAGAAGAAGCAAAAGAATGGTGATAAAATACATTTGAGGTATTCAAAGGCAACTTGGAAGCGATGGCAAGCAATGTTCGTCATGTTGGTGCTATCTGTCTCGGGTCAGTTGCCGTGACATTCTCCAGCGACGGTTCTTCCTAGCTCAGATTACTGATTGGCACCGTTTAGAGTGAGCTTCCTTGCTCTCTACGGAAAGCGTTTGCTGGTGCTCGATCTTTTGGATCTGTTTGATACGAACTCCACGGGATAGCGCATGCCCATTTTCGCAAGGTCAGCAGCGTTGGCGCTGGGGGGCGCAGCGGAGATCCGGGGTCCGAAGATCGAACTTGGCGCCGAAGGCGCGCGGGCCTTCAAGGCATGCGAAGTCTTCGAAGTCCAAACGGAAAAAACGGGCGATAAAGGCGATCCAGCCACGGCGAACGTCCGTGCGGTTCAGGGCGAGGGTGCCGTAAGCTGCGTTGGCAGCAAATGCTGGTTTCAGTCTGTTTCAGTGGCGAAGCGCCTGGACGGAGCTAGGCGAATTACACAGCCTGCGGTTGGTCTCTGTCTCAAAAATACGACGACGAGCTTGGCGGGTAAAGAGCTAGCCAAACTCCCCGCCAGGCTCTCCCGCATCCTAACGAGCGATTAAGGGGCGGCCCGTTTTGGGGTGAGGCCTGGCGTAAGCCGTCCAGACCTCGGCGCCGTAAATCGAGCTTCTCGGCATACGGAAGAAAGCGCGCCTGGAGCGATCGCTCAAATCCGCAGCCGACGCGCCGGCATCTGCAATGAACCGCGCGGCATGGTTCGATACCGTCCTTCCGGTTGACGGAGTTTGAATCCAATTCATACTCGTTTCTGAATTTTGTCCTCATTGTGGAAGATGCCAGTGCCGGCGTCCAAAAGGAATGCCATTCGCGATGCGGCATCGTCCCCTCGATGGCGCACGCGAAGCACGGGCGTCCTTGGCGTTGTGGTATTGGCGCTTGGTCTTGCCGCCGTTGCTTCCGTCGAAAAGCCGGATGTGTCTTTGGGCAGGCTCTGCATCGCTCTTTTTATCACAATTCTCGGCGCTTTCGCCTGCGCGGAGTTTGGCCGTCTTTCGCGTCTCCGCTTGATAGGCATCGATACGGTGCTTTGCCTGGTCATCCCGTCCTGGCTTGCAGGCATTGCCTGGATTCCCCGAGATACAGTCGTTTCGCTGGGCGCTGCGACCGAACGGTTGGATATCCTCGGATGGCTTATCAGCGTCCTCGTGCTCGGTGGCTGCTTACAAATCAACTGGAGAACGATGCGAGGCATGGCCCTGAAACTCGCGATTCCCGTGATCGGCGGGACTCTCGCGGCGTCAGCGACGACGTGGGGCCTAGCGGCGCTTTGGGGGAGCGACTTTCCGAGAACGTTTTTCCTCCAGTTGGCGCCGATGATGGCTGGCGGACTGACCGCGGGAGCGCTACCGCTCGCAGCGGGTTATGCTGATCAATGGGGGCAGGGGCATGGCGAACTGCTGGCTCAGATGCTGCCTGCGCTGTTCGTCGCCAATCTCGCCGCAATCGTCGGCGCGGGAATAATAGGGATGCTTCACCCGGTGGGCGCGGCCGGAAATGGCAGCGCTGCGGCGAGCGATGTAGAATCGTTCAGCCCTGCGGACGTCGGACTGGCCATCGTCGCAATCATTGTGCTGCACGTTTGTGGAGCCGTCGTTTCGCGTTCTTCTGGAATTTCCGCTGCTTTGGTCGTCATCGTCGTCGCCATGGCGGCGAGTGCGCTGGACGTCGTGCCGGCGCCGGTTGTGCGGGGGATGAGGGCTGTTCAGGTTTACTTCACATCCTACCTGCTGTTGCCGATACTGTGGCTGGTGGGCATGACTCTTTTGCCTTGGGAGCCCATTGTGGCTGGGTTCGCGGCGCCCTTGTTCGGTATGGTCATTGCCGCCGTTCTGGTGCTTTCCATCACCGGCTATCTCGTCTCGGGCTGGACGGGCTTGGACCCTGCCGATGCGGCGACGATCACGCTCTCGCGGATGGCGATGGGCGGCACCGGCGCTGTCGCGATGCTGAGCGCAGGAGGTCGTCTGCCTCTCCTGCCGTTCGCGCTTCTGGTGACGCGGCTCGGCGGGGCGCTGACGGTGCTGATCGCGCTGCAGGCTGCGGCCGTGATACAACCCTGACAAGGACAACCAAAAAAGGCATGCCGACAATAGGGGCGCATTTTGCAACTCAGGCACCTGCGATATTTTGTCAAGATCGTCGATGCCGGGAGCTTTTCCCGCGCGGCTGCGACGATCCACGTGGCTCAGCCCGCGCTCAGCCAGCAGATTAGAGAACTGGAGGAGGAGCTCGGGGTGGCGGTGTTGCAGCGCCATGCACGAGGCGTCAGCGCAACGCCCGCAGGCGAAGCGCTCTATCGGGAAGCGCTCGCCATATTGCGGCAGATCGAGCAGTTGCCGGGGATCGTACGTTCGAGCGGCGGCGAGCCGGACGGCGCTGTCGCACTCGGCATGTCATCGACTCTGGCTGCCGCGCTGGGCGGACCTTTCATTCAGGCGTGCCGCGAGCGATTCCCGAAGGTGTTCGTGAAGTTTCACATCTCCGACAGCGAGACGCTGAAATCCGAGATCTCTGCGCGTACGCTCGATCTGGCGCTGCTTTTCGAAGATCAACTGGCTGCCGGTTACTCTCGATCGCGGCTGTTCCGGCAGCGTCTGTACTATATTGGAAACAAGCGACTGTCTCGGTCCGCGGGGACGATATCGCTCGATCGGCTGGCGAAGAGTCCGCTTGTTCTTCCGACTGTACCAAACATCCTGCGTTCGGTTCTCGACCGCGCTTTTGCCGGAATCGGCGTCGTGCCGAATATCGTTAGCGAAGGTGATCAGCTGAGTTCGATCATGTCCCTTGTGCGGCAGGGTCTCGGCGGGACCGTGCTGCCGCGCGGCTTCCAGCATGGCGAGGGGGCAGGCGATCTCGGCGTCCCCATGATGATCGAACCGCCGCTCGCTTTGACGGCTTCCGTCATGTGGTCGAGCGATATCGCGCTCAGTCGTGCCGCGGAGTCGGTGCGCCTTGCGCTCGAGGACTACGTCATCGCATATGCGCAAAACAACGTCCTTCCCGGCCTCGAACTCTTCGAGCAAGGCTAGCTATTGGAAGCCGATAGGGCTCTATAGCGAGACCATATCTGTGCGGCCGATCCTGAGGGGACTGCATGATCTGTTACCCACCTCCGCTGGATCGGAGTTTCGATGGTAGGCACGATCGGCGCATTAACATACGAGATATTGACGATGGGAAATGCGGCTGACGCGCATCGAGGTCGGCGGAAAACAGAACACCTCGCGGTTGCGGGCAGCGATCTTGAAGATTTGAAAATTCTCGGCAGACATCTCGATCGCTGCTTCGATACGTCGGACAGAACGAATGATTGAGAAAGCACATCATCGTGAAGCTCATATCGTGTCCGTGTCGAGCGAGAAAATTTATATGAGTGGAGAAATTTGCTCCGAAAAGGGGAACATGGGCGGTTCACAATTTTGAACTCGATGGAACATTCCGCTTTGCTTGTCTCTTACTGTTCCTCGGAAGCGCCTTGAAGTGAGCCTCGGCGACGAGGCGAGGCGCTTGAGGTTTCAATGATGGACTCTCAGACTTCGCTTCGCTTGTCCCGGCGGCTGTTTCTCACATCCGCGGCCATTTTTCTGACGACCTCGGCTTCTGTTGTTCATGGGCGAACCATTCAGCAGGAAATGCCGTGGGCGCCGGGTGCCGCCGATCCTCCCGCGCAGGTGCGCCCGGGCCCGTGGGCTTTCTTCACCAGCGACGAAGCCGCGACCATCGAAGCCATCGTCGATCGCCTGATTCCACCGGACGATCACGGTCCCGGCGGCAAGGATGCCGGCTGCGCCGTATTCATCGACCGGCAACTGGCTGGACCTTACGGCCGTAGCGAGGGCCTTTATACGCGTCCTCCGTTCATGCCGGGCTCTTCGACGCAGGGATATCAAAACCCGGCTTCGCCCGCGGGCCGCTATCGCAACGGATTGAAGGCGCTGGCGGATCAGGTCGGGCAATCCCGGAGCGGGAAAGCTTTTCACGAATTGACCGCTGCCGAGCAGGACAAAATTTTGTCCGCGCTGGAGGACGGATCGGTCAAGCTGAAGGACGTCGACGCGAAAGCCTTCTTCGCGATGGTGTTGCAGGACACCCAGCAGGGGTTCTTTGCCGATCCGATCTATGGCGGCAATCGCGACATGGCGGGCTGGAAATTGGTCGGCTTCCCGGGTGCGCGATACGACTATCGCGATTGGGTCGAGCGCCACAACGAGTCTTATCCGCTGCCTCCGGTGAGCATCATGGGGCGTGCGGACTGGTTATCGAAAGGATAGACGAATGGCGCGGAAACTGCCCTCCAAGAACGTCGTGGTGATCGGACTGGGATGGACGGGGTCGATCCTCAGCTATCATCTCGCGAAGGCGGGCCTAGACGTCGTTGCGATCGAACGCGGGCCGTGGCGTGACACCGCGACCGACTTCCCGCCCGCTTATGCCCAGGACGAATTGCGCTACGCCATTCGGCTGGATCTGTTTCTGCGGCCCGCGCAGGAAACCCTGACGTTCCGCAACAGGGCCGATCAAACCGCGTTGCCGATCCGGAATTTCGCCGGCTTTCTCCCCGGCAACGGCGTGGGCGGCGCCGGAATTCACTGGAACGGCCAGACCTGGCGTTTCCTGTCCACCGACTTTCGTCTGCGCAGCCACCTTACCGAACGTTACGGCGCGAGCATGCTGCCCGGTGATATGACGATCCAGGATTGGCCGGTCAGCTACGACGAACTGGAGCCATACTACGACCGCTTCGAGAAGCTCTGCGGCACTTCGGGCAAGGCCGGCAACCTCAAAGGCGTCAAACAGGACGGTGGCAATCCGTTCGAAGGCTGGCGATCGTCCGAATACCCCACGCCGCCATTGAAGCAGGGACTCGGTGCAACGCTGTTTGCCGAAGCCGCGCGCAAGCTAGGACACTCGCCATTTCCCCAGCCGGCGTCCAACCTCAGCGAGGCCTACACCAATCCGCTCGGCATCCGCATGGGCCAATGCAGCTATTGCGGCTTCTGCGAACGCTTCGGCTGCGGCAACTATTCCAAGGCAAGCCCACAGACCTGCGTGCTGCCGGCTCTGATGCGTCTGCCGAATTTCACCGCGCAGACCGAATCCGAAGTTCTCAGGATCAACCTCGATTCAACTGGCAAGCGCGCGACCGGCGTCACCTATGTCGATACGTCGGGAGAGGAATGGGAGCAGCCCGCGGACATCGTGCTGTTATGCGCGTTTGCCCTGTTCAACGTGCAACTGATGCTGATTTCCGGCATCGGAAAACCCTATGACCCGGACAGCGGCCAAGGTGTGCTAGGCCGCAATTACGCTTATCAGACCACATCAAGCGTCAGCGTGATCCTGAAAGACAAGGTGCTCAATCCGTTCATCGCCACCGGCGCTCACGGTATGATGATCGACGACTATAACGGCGACAATTTCGATCACAGCAATCTCGGTTTTGTCGGCGGCGGCTACATGGGAGCGGGGCAGACCAATGGACGGCCGATTCAGACGCGCCCCGTGCCGAAAGGCACGCCGAAGTGGGGCGCCGCGTGGAAGAAGGCGACCGCCGAAACCTATCAGCACGCCTACAGTCTTTCGACGCACGGCAGTTCCTACAGCTATCGCGACTGCTGGCTCGATCTCGATCCCACTTACAAGGATCGTCTCGGACGGCCGCTGATGCGCATGACGTTCGATTTCCACGACAACGAACTGAAGATGTCCGCCTATCTCACCGAACGCCTCGCGGAGATCGCCAAGGCGATGAACCCGACGGAGATGCAAGCCCATCCCCGCAAGGGGCCGTATGACAGCACGATTTATCAAACAACCCATAACACTGGCGGCACGGTGATGGGTGACGACCCACAAACCAGCGTCCTCAATCGCTACTGCCAGAGCTGGGATGTTCACAACCTTTTCATTCCAGGCGGCGCCTCCGTATTCCCGCAGAACCACGGCTACAACCCGACCAATACGGTTGGCGCGCTGGCCTTCTGGACGGCGGATGCGATTACGCAGCTTTATCTAAAAAATCCCGGTCCGCTGGTGTAGAGATATGTATCGTTCGCTTGCACTCACGGTTCTGTCATTCGCATTCATTACCTGCGCGCACGCTCAGGGAGCGACGCAGGATTTCAGCCGCATCGAGCGCGGACGTTACCTGACGACGCTCAGCGATTGCGCGGGATGCCATACCGCTCCGGGCGGCAAGCCGTTCGCCGGGGGCGTGGCCCTGCAAACCCCGTTCGGAACGCTGATCGCGCCGAATATCACGCCTGATACCGAGACCGGAATCGGCAACTGGAGCGACGACGAGTTTGTCTCCGCTCTGCAAGAAGGTCGCGGCCGCAACGGGACACGGCTTTATCCCGCCATGCCTTATACGGCCTATACCAAGATGACGCGCGACGACATTCTGGCGATCCGCGCTTATCTCACCACGGTGACGCCGGTGAATCACAAGGTAAATGCCAATCAGTTGCCGTTTCCTTTCAACATTCGCCTCGCGATGATGGTTTGGAACTGGCTGAATTTCACGCCGGGGCGCTTCGTTCCGGATCCGCACCAAAGCGACGAATGGAATCGTGGCGCTTATCTCGTTCAGGGCCCCGGACATTGTGGGACGTGCCATACGCCGAAAACCATTTTGAATGCCGACAAGAACGACGCGCCGCTCGCCGGCGCAACGCTGCAAGGCTGGTTCGCGCCGAACATCACCGCCAATCGATACCAGGGGGTCGGCCGCTGGTCGAAGGACGACCTGATCCAGTATCTGAAAACCGGCGCCAATAACGCCACCCTCGCCTCCGGTCCGATGGTGGAAGCGGTGACGCATTCGACTTCGCGAATGAAGGATGCGGACGTGGCCGCGATCGCGACCTACCTGCTCGGCATCGACCAGGGTGGAATCAACAAGCCTGCGCCGCTTGCCGCAGACAATCCGTCCATGAAGGCTGGCGCGGCGATCTATAAGGACGCCTGCGCACCCTGCCATCAGGACAATGGTCGGGGCAGCGCTGAACTGTTTCCCCGCCTCGCCGGTAGCGCCATCGTGCAATCGGACGACCCGACAACGCTCGGCCGGATCGTGCTTGAGGGATCGCGCGCCGTCGCGACGAGCTCCGCTCCGACCGCCCCCGCGATGCCGGCGTTCGACTGGCGGCTCGACAGCGATCAGGTCGCCGCTGTCCTGACCTATATCCGCAACAGTTGGGGCAATGCCGCACCGGCGGTGACTGGCGCAGCGATCGCCAAGCAGCGAACGACACTGGCGCACTCGCGCTGACGAGGCGCACGGAATGATGGGCTTCATACCCGTGTCAGAAAATCCATCAGACCGAGCCACAACAGGATCGCAAGCCAAAAGAATCCAGCAGCAGCGAAGGCACGGATGATGCCGGATCGATGTCGAAGTTCCATGAATATCGCGGCAACGAGCCCGGCCTTGATCGTCGCGATCGTCATGGCAACCGGGAAATTGAATGACGCCAGCGGCTGATAGGAGAGCGTGACGGTCAGGCCAAGCAAGGCCAACAGGCCGATCCAGCAAAGAACCAGATCGACGAACGGACGCCATAGCCTCCGTTCGGGGCGCCTGATCTCGCTCATGAGCTTCGTCCCGGCAGATAGATCAGGGCAAACAGGAAGATCCAGACCAGATCGACGAAGTGCCAGTAAAGCGCCGCTGTTCTGAGCCCGGCGATGTATCGCGACCTTGCCGTCGTGGCCGTGGCCATTGCGGCGAAAACGGCCAGCACTCCGATTCCGGCCACGACATGGACCCCGTGAAGAAGCGTCGCGATAAAATAAAAGATGAAGAACAGTTCGATCCCGTGCGCATCTTGACCCGTGCGTGCAAAGTTGACACCGGGAACGAGATGCTCGCGATATTCCCCGAGATACTCGACACCCTTCAATCCCAGAAAGCCAAGCCCCAACAGGATTGCGATGCCGAGCAACGTGCGTGTCGCACGGCGCGCTCCCTGCTCCGCAGCTTGAAGCGCCGCCGCCACGCAAAAACTGGAGGTGAGAAGCAGCGCGGTGTTGACTGTTCCAATGACGATCCGGGTCTCGCGTCCGGCCGCGAGAAACGCCTGCGGGTCCGCGTGGCGATAGACGAAATAGCTGAGGATGAGCCCGCCGAACAGCAGCACTTCCGTCGACAGAAACGTCCACATCCCAAGCTCTAGCACTTCGTCACGTTGCGCGCTGGTCGCCAGATGCTCGGCGATGTCCTGACTGTCAGACATGCTGCGGCTCCGGCGCGTGCGCGTAGTCGTACGGATCTCCGTCGACAACGGGTTGCCGATCAAAATTCAGCCGTGGCGGCGGCGATGACGTCTGCCACTCCAGTCCCGTGGCGCCCCACGGATTGGCTGGCGCGCGCGCGCCGAAGAACAACGAGTAGGCGAGATAGAACATCGGCAGTAAGTAGGCGATAGCGAGAACGGATGCGCCGCCCGACGACAACACATTCCAAATCTGAAATTCTGGAGCGTAGACGTGGTAGCGCCGCGGCATCCCCTCGGCGCCGAGAACGAACTGCGGAAAGAACGTCAAATTGAATCCGAAGAAGATCAGAATCGCAGCCGCGCGCGCCCAGTATTCCGGATACATCCGGCCGGTAATCTTCGGCCACCAATAGTGAAGCCCGCCGAAATAGGCTGTCACCATTCCACCGACCATGATGTAGTGAAAGTGCGCGACGACGAAATAGGTGTCCGTGGCGTAGACGTCAAAAGCAAGGCAAGCCAAAAACAGTCCGGTCAAGCCGCCGATCGTGAAAAGCCCGATGAATGCCAACGCATACAGCATCGGCGCATCGAACCGTATCTTTCCCTTGTGCAGGGTTGCGGTCCAGTTGAACACCTTGATCGCGGAGGGTACGGCGACGATGAAACTCATGAACGAGAACACCAGGCTGGCGGTCAACGACTGCCCGGACACGAACATGTGGTGACCCCAGACCAGAAACCCCGCAGCCGCGATAGCGAGGCTGGCCCATGCCACGAACTTGTATCCGAAGATTTTCTTGCGCGCGTAACATGCGATCAACTCGTTCACGACCCCCATGCCCGGCAGGATCATGATGTAGACCGCCGGATGCGAATAGAACCAGAATAGGTGCTGGAACAGCAACGGATCGCCGCCGATTCGCGGATCGAAAATGCCAACGCCGAACAGACGCTCCGCCGTCAGCAGCACCAGCGTGATCGCGAGCACCGGCGTCGCCAGCACGAGGATCACGGAAGTGGCGTACAGTGACCAGATAAACAGCGGCAGCCGATACCAGGTCAGCCCCGGCGCCCGCAGCTTGTGGATCGTGACGATGAAGTTCAATCCGGTGAGAATCGAAGAGAAGCCGGCGATGAAGATGCCCGTGACCGCGACCGAAACATAACTGTTGGAGTACAATGTCGAGAACGGCGTGTAGAGCGTCCACCCGGTATCGATCCCGCCCATGAAGATCGCAAAGAGCGTCACGCTTCCGCCGAGCACGAACAGATACCAACTCGCCAGATTGAGTCGCGGAAAGGCCAGATCGCGGGCGCCGATCATCAGCGGAACGATGAAGTTTCCCAGCGTGTTCGGAATTGACGGGATCAGGAAAAACCACACCATGATAATGCCATGCATGGTGAACAGCCGATTGTAGGTATCAGCACTGACCACATCCGGTCCGGGTGTCGCGAGCTCGATCCGAATCAATGTCGCGGCCACACCGCCGATGAAGAAGAAAAAAATCAGCGTGGCGAAATACAGGATCGCAATTCGTTTGTGGTCCGTGGTGGTGAACCAGGAGCCGAGCCGATAGTCATCAGTGAGATAGTTCTTGCCCGTCATGGCTTCACCGTCGCCAGCGATTTGATATAGGCGACCAACTGCAACAACTGCGCCTCGTCGATCCGCCCCTCGAACGAAGGCATCACGGGCTGATAGCCAGCGGCAACCTGGCTGCGTGGCAGCAGGATCGAATCGCGCAGATACTTGTCATCAGCGATGACGGTGCTGCCGTCAGACAAGGGAACGGGCTTTCCGTACAGGCCCTCCAATCGCGGCGCGTGAATGCTGCTGGAGCCCTCATGGCAACCTGAACAGCCAAGCTGCCGGAACAACGCGCTTCCCTGCTGCGCCAACGAACTGGATGGTGCCTGCTGCGCCAGCCATGCGGCATAATCGGCAGGACGCATCGCAACGACCTCCCCCAGCATGCGCGCATGATCCGTGCCGCAATATTCGGCGCAGAACAGGTGATAGTGACCGGGACGCATGGCTTCGATTTCGATGCTCTGATAACGGCCGGGTACGACATCATGCTTCAGGCGAAGCGCCGGGATAAAGAAGCTGTGAATGACATCCTGTGAAGCCATCACCAGATTGACCGGTCGATTGATAGGCATATGAAGGGCGTTGATCTCGGCTTGCCCCCCGGGATGCTGCACTTTCCACATCCATTGCTGGGCGACCACGAAGACCGACAGGTCATCCGCCGGCGTTTGATAGATTTTAAGGAAAATCGCCGCTCCCCACGCGAACAGGCCGAGAAATGCGACCAGGGATGCGGCGGTCCAGCCGATCTCCCAATGCCAACTTTTGGCTTCGTGATTCTCGCGATCGACGTCGTTTCCGGCGCGATAGCGAATGCAGAACAGCAAAATCAGAAACAGAAGGAGTCCGAGAACAAGGGTACTGGCGACAAGAAGCCCCCGGAATAGAAGATCGACATCCCCTCCATACGGCGAGACCCCTTCGTGCCAGAATGGAATCCACTGTCGCCACATCCGCTCCCTGCTCCGCGTCAGTGACGGGATCCGCTCTGCAACTGATCTTTTCCAGATGACCCTGCGGGCCAGCCCGGCAGACCGCGCTGCGCCAGTAGCTCCATGGCGCGCGTGACTGGAATTTGCACAACGCCGTGATCGCGATCGATCCAGCCGTACCGAGCGATTGCCGTGGTATCCGCCTTGTCGAACTGCGCGAGTTTGGCGCGAGGATTCACTTCGAGAACAGCTGCTCCAGCCGCGATGTCTGGCAGCCGAGGCGCTCTAGGTTGCCGCGTTTGCGGATAGATCAACGTCATGACAAGCGGCACAGCGATAACGAAGGCGGCGACACCCGCCGCCAGCTTCGCAAGTAAACTTGGCGGCGCGTCCGTGCGCTCGAAATCAACCCGTTCGGTCATATCCACATCCTGCGACCTAACAATGCGAGCCGGCGCGGGTTGTTCCTCGACTGGAACGCAACGGCTTCCGAGAGGTTGGAATGCCGAGACACAGCATGACCCAGATATTCTCGCCTGCGGCCGATACCTGGCTACGGCTTGCCGTGGTGGGATTTCTCTCGGTCTGTGGCGGGAGTGTCGTCGGGGCGATCGGGTTTGCGAGGTCGGCCTATGTCACATCGATCGATAATGCACCGCATCAGCCGGTGCCTTTCAGCCATCGCCATCATGCCGGGGAATTGGGGATCGACTGCCGATATTGCCACGCGGACGTAGAGAAAGGCCCGAAGGCCGGGCTGCCGCCGACCGCGACCTGCATGACCTGCCATTCTCAGATCTGGACCAACGCCGCGATGCTCGAACCAGTCCGCCAAAGCCTCGTCGAGAACAAACCGCTGCGCTGGGTCCGCGTCGCGAAATTGCCGGACTACGTGTTCTTTCGTCACGATATTCATATCGCCAAGGGCGTCGGTTGCGTCACCTGCCACGGCCGGATCGACACGATGCCGCTCACCTACCGCGCCCATGCCTTCACGATGCAGTTCTGTCTCGACTGTCATCGCGATCCGACGCCGAACCTTCGCCCGGCGGACAGAATTACCGACATGACCTGGAAGCCGGCCGGAAACCCGCGCGATCCCGGCGGCAAGATCGCAGCTCATGTTGGTATCCGGTTCGGCGAATTGACCCATTGCTACGTGTGCCACCGATGACGACATCGCCGAGACAATGGACCAGCATCGAGGAACTGGCAGGCGATGCCGCCTTTGCCGAAAGGATCGCGGCCGAATTTCCCGTCGCCGCAACCTTTCCGCCAACCGCACGCCGCGACTTTCTCAAGATCATGGCGGCATCCTTTGCCCTCGCGGGATTGACCGGATGCGAGAAAAGCCCGTTCGTCGCCGGTATTCCCTATGTGGACCAGCCGGAAGCCGCTCTGCCCGGTGTGCCACGTTATTACGCAACCGCCGTCACTCTGAATGGATACGCCCAGCCGGTGCTGGCGACGACTTACGACGGCCGTCCGACTAAGCTCGATGGACTTCCCGGACATCCGGCAACGCTAGGACGCAGCGATGTGTTCATGCAGGCCGCCGTGCTCCAGCTCTATGACCCGGATCGCGCGCAAAGTCCGACCCGCGCCGGCGCGCCCGTCACATGGACCGATGTCGGCGCAATGTTCTCGGCGCAGCGCCAAGACTGGCAAAAGGACGGCGGAAAACGGCTTCGCCTGCTGCTGTCGCAAACAACCTCGCCGACATTGGCGCGCCAGATCAAAGAATTCCAATCGCAGTTTCCGGCCGCGCAGTTGCATGTTCACGATGCCTCGGGCGAGCGTGAGCGGATCGCCAATGCCATTGCAGCCTACGGCGAGCCTCTCGACCTGCACTATCAGCTTGATGCCTGCTCCGTTGTCGTCAGTTTCGACGATGACTTTCTCGGTCCCGGCCCACGCCAGCTTTTGCATGCGATCGAATGGGCGCAGGCGCGCCGTCGCACGGATGTGCCGGGCATTCATCTCTACTGCGCCGACAGCATTCCGGGAGCCACCGGCGCGGTTGCGTCGCATCGCCTTCGCGCCGCTCCGTCCCGGATGTCGCATCTGATCGAAGCGCTCGCCGCCCGGCTTGGCGTTGCGGGTGCATCGGCGGCCGATCTCTCCGAGCAAGAACGTCACTGGCTGGCGCGCGCTGGCGCGGCGATCGACGGCGCGAAAGGCGGGGCACTGGTGACGGCGGGCCTCGGAACCGGTTCGCAGACGGCGCGTTGGGCCGCGCGCATCAACGACGCCATCGGCGCATCCGGACAAACCTTGAAGTTGACCCCGCCGGTCGCCAATCCCGGTATCGATGTGGCGTCGCTCGGCGAACTTGTCACCGATATGGACAATGGGCAGGTGGATACGCTGGTGATCCTCGATGCCAATCCAGTCTACACCGCACCGGGCTCGCTCGATTTCGTCAACGCGCTATCGAAGGTGAAGACCTCGATCCACATCGGTCTTTATCGCGACGAGACCGGCCATCGCTGCAACTGGCAGCTCCCGCTGACCCACGATCTGGAAAGCTGGAGCGATGCGCGCGCGGTGGATGGCACTGCCACCATCATCCAACCGGTCATTACATCCTTCTATGACGTCCGATCGCGGCATCAGATCCTGGCGATGATGTTCGGACGAGACGAGGAGGCCGATGCGCTGGTGAAGGAAACGTGGCGGAACGCATTCGGCGACTCCTTCGACGCGCAATGGAAGAAGGCGTTGCGCGACGGCTTTGTCGCAGGCAGCACCGCTCAGGCCCAGGCGAAACCGGCCTCCGGCTGGACCGAACCGGCACCGTCGGACGTCGACGGGTTGGATATCGTATTTCGTCTCGACCCGACCGTCTGGGATGGGCGCTACGCCAATCTCGGCTGGCTCCAGGAATTGCCGAAACCGCTGACGACGCTGACATGGGGCAACGTGATTGCCGTTCCGCCAGCGTGGGCGCGCGACTTCGCCGTCGAAAACGGCGACCTGCTTGAGGTCGATATCGACGGCCGCAAGGTTTTGGGTCCGGCCTGGATCATGCCGGGTCAGGCTGACAACACCATCGGGCTCTGGCTTGGCCACGGTCGCGAGAATGCAGGCCGTGTCGGAAACGGGGTCGGCTACAACGCTTATGCCGTGCGCCCGGCGGCGACGCCGTGGACGACGAAAGGTTCCGTTCGAAAGCTCGACAGCAGAGAAGCCCTCGCGATCACCCAGATGCATCACCGGATGGAGGGGTTCGATTTCGTTCGCGAAGTCAGCGCCGCATCACCCAGCCTGCCCGCTCCGTCACCGCAACCGAGTCTCTATCCGCCATATCCATCCGCGAAGAACGCCTGGGGCATGGTGATCGATATCGATTCCTGCATCGGCTGCAACGCCTGCGTCGCGGCCTGCACGGCTGAGAACAACGTCGCGGTGGTTGGCAAGGCCCAGGTGGAGATGGGCCGCGAAATGCACTGGTTGCGGATCGCGCGCTACTACACCGGCGATGTCGAGAATCCGCGCAGCTATTTCCAGCCGGTCCCCTGCATGCAGTGCGAGGATGCGCCCTGCGAAATGGGATGCCCGGTTCATGCCACCGTGCACAGCCCCGAAGGCATCAATCAGATGGTCTACAACCGCTGCATCGGCACGCGGACCTGCTCAAGCTACTGCCCCTACAAGGTACGGCGCTTCAATTACCTCGATTATCGCAACACGCCGGAAGCGCCCGTCGAACCGGTCCATAATCCGGATGTCACGGTCCGCTCGCGCGGCGTGATGGAGAAGTGCACTTATTGTACCCAGCGCATCCAGGCGGCGCACGTCGCGGCTGACAAGGACAATCGCGACTTGCACGACGGCGACGTGGTGACGGCCTGTCAAGCCGCGTGCCCAACCCGCGCGATTGTGTTCGGAGACATCAACGATCCCAATTCGGAGGTTTCAAAACTGCGCCGAAGCGGCCGTCACTATGTATTGCTCGATGAATTGGGGACGCGACCGCGCACGACCTACCTGGCCAAGTGGAATGACGGCCCGGACAGTGAGGACGACCGAACATGACGGCCTCGGCAACCGACATTTTGCCGACCGATCAGAGCATCGGTGACGTCAGCAGGCAACTGACCGGCATACCGCTGCACTTTCCCGCACGGCGGCAATGGTGGATCGCGATGGCGGTCGCGGTCGCGCTGCTCATGCTGTTTATCGTCTCGGTGATCGAACTGTTTACCCGCGGCGTCGGCATATGGGGCCTGAACGTTCCGGTCACCTGGGCCTTTGCGATTCACAACTATGTCTGGTGGCTCGGCATCGGCCATGCCGGGACGCTGATTTCGGCGCTTCTGTTGCTCACCGGCAGCGAGTGGCGCAACTCGCTTAACCGCTTCGCCGAAACCATGACGCTGTTCGCCGTGGTGTGTGCCGGCATCTATCCGGTGCTTCACCTCGGCCGCCCCTGGTATCTCTACTGGATGTTTCCCTATCCGGCGACGATGGGCGTCTGGCCGCAATTCCGCAGTCCGCTGGAATGGGACATCTGGGCGGTGCTGACCTATCTTAGCGTCTCCGTGCTGTTCTGGTACACCGGGCTGATCCCCGATCTCGCCAACGCCCGTGACCGCGCGACGCGGCGCGGCTGGCAGGTGTTCCTCGGCATCCTCGCGCTCGGTTGGCGCGGCTCGACGATCCACTGGCACCGCTGGTCGCGAACCTATCGGATCATGGCGGCGATCGCCGTGCCACTGGTGGTCTCCGTGCATAGCGAAATCTCGCTGCTGTTCGCAGCCAGTCAGTTGCCCGGTTGGCATTCGACGCTGTTCCCGCCCTATTTCGTACTCGGCGCCGCGTTTTCGGGCTTTGCCGTCGTCTCGGTGATCGCGGTGGCGTTACGCGCGATGTTCGGGCTGGAAAACCTCGTGACGCGCAAGCATTTCGACGTGCTCGGTAAGGTGTTGCTCGCGACCGGACTGATGACCGGTTACGGCTACGTGTTCGAGGTCGTCGATGTCCTCTACGGCGGCAATCCCCACGACTTGCAAACGCTGCTCGACCGCACCACTGGCGCCTATGCCTGGCTCTATTGGGGCGCCGTGGTCTTTAACTTTGTCCCGCTGCAATTGCTATGGTGGCGCGCGGTGCGGCGAACCGGCTGGGCGCTGTTGCTGGTTTCCGTTTCGGTGATCATCGGCATGTGGCTGGAGCGTTACATGATCCTGGTGACCACGCTCTACCGCGATTTTCTGGTTTCGTCATGGAGCCACTACACGCCGACGTTCTGGGACTGGTCGACTTATTTCGGCACCATCGGCCTTTTCCTGGTGCCGTTCCTGCTGGCGATCCGGTTCATTCCCGTGATCTCGATTTTCGAAACCGAGAAAACGCTTCTGGACGAACGGGAGGCGCATGATGGCTGACACGCCCTACGGTTTTGTCGCCGAGTTCGCCACCGAGGATGCGATCGTCAAAGCCGCGCGACAGGTGCGCCAGGCGGGTTATCGGAATATCGATGCCTTCACGCCATTTCCGCTTCCGCGACTGGCGCGCATCATGCGCATCAGGGATTCGCGGCCGGCGTGGCTCGGATTGGCGGGCGGCATCTTCGGCTTTCTGCTCGCGTTCGGGATGCAAGCTTTTGTCAGCTATGACTATCCGCTCAATGTCGGCGGTCGCCCGCTCTATCCGCTGTCCGCCTACGCGGTGGTGATCTTCGAACTGACGATCCTGTTCGCCGTGCTGTTTCTCTTCGTCGGGCTGTTGGTTTTGAACCGCCTGCCGCGGTTGAACTATCCGATCTTCAACGCTCCCAGATTCCATCTCGCGAGCAAGGATCGCTTCTTCCTTTGCATCAAAGCCCAAGACAGGCAATTCGATCGGGAGAGCACCGCCCGCTTCCTGCGCGATATTGGAGCGGTGAGCATCGCGTTGGTGCCGTCGTGAAAGCCGCCGCCGCGGCCTTCGCGTTGGCGGTTCTTCTGGCCGGATGCGACCAGAACATGGAGGAGCAGCCGGCCGGTCGCAGCTATTCAACGCTGCCGCAACTTGGCGGCAGCGCAATGCGGCCTCCTCCCTCAGGGACCGTGGCACAGGACGCCGCCGCCCGAGAGGAGGCGACCCAACGGAAGCCGCAACTCACGGCGGCGTTGCTGGCACGCGGACAGGATCGCTTCAACATCTATTGTTCGCCCTGTCACGGCCGAACCGGCCAAGGTAACGGCCGCATCGTTCAGCGCGGGATGCCGCACCCGACCAGCTATAACGATCCACGGTTGCTGGCGGCCGACGACCAGCATTTCTTCGAGGTCATCACCCGGGGATACGGCGCGATGTACTCCTACGCCATGCGCGTATCACCGCAGGATCGCTGGGCGATCGTCGCCTACATTCGCGCGCTGCAACTGAGCCGTCACGCTGCGCTGGCGGATGTCCCTGACAACGAGAAGGCAAAACTGGTGGAGGACCGGAAATGAGCACAATCCGGCTCCGTGCAACCATCATCGGCGTAGCCACGCTTACCTGCCTGTGCCTCGGCGCGATCATCGACCCGCGCACGACGTTGGCGGCCTATCTGGTCGGCTGGATCACGCTCGCCGCGATCCCGATCGGCGGACTGCTGATCCTGCCGACGACATATCTTGTCCGCCGCACATGGACCCACGACCTGCCCCCCATCCTCGCCGCGATGACGGCAACATTACCCTTGTGCGGCGTGCTTTTTATTCCCGTTCTGCTCCGACAATCGCTGCTTTATCCGGTCGCGGCAGGCGCCGCCGCTCCTGCGTTCAGGGCGGCCTATCTGGCGCCGTGGGCGTTTGCGTTGCGGACGATCGCCTATTTCTCAATCTGGTTCGTACTCGGCGCCTGGCTTACTCGCGCATGGGGAGATTCGGCCCGCATGAACCGGGCGGCATCGGCCACCCTTATCGTCGCATCGCTGACGATATCGCTCGCCGGGATCGACTGGCTCGAATCGTTGAACGCGGATTTTCACTCCTCGATTTATGGGTTGCTCTTCGTCAGTTTCACGCTGATGTCCTCGCTGGCGTTCGTTCTGGCTTTTGGATTGCGTTCTTACCGACGCATCCATTCCACTCGCGGCTATGGCGGATTGTTCCTGGGCACGCTACTGCTATGGGCTTATCTCCATGCGATGCAATACATCGTCATATGGGCCGGAAACATCCCAGACGAGGTGACGTGGTATCTCGATCGCGCACAAAACGGATGGCAATATGTGACGGCCTTACTGGCCATCGGCCAGTTCGTCGTCCCGTTCCTCTTACTTCTCTCCGCCCGAGTGCGCCGCGACCGACGTTGGCTGTTCGCGATATGCACCGCGACCTTAATACTGCGCGGAGCCGAAGCCGCGCTGCTCGCTTTTCCGGAGATTGACAATCTCAACGTCATGCTTCTGCCATTCGCGAATATCGCCGCGCTACTTTTCATAGCGAGTGCATTCACTCTTGTTATTACGCGAAAGCTTGGCGATACGGCCGTCGGTCTCAATGCACCTGCCGCTCGTGCCTGAACATGAAACCCAGAAATCCGGCCAGCAGCGCAACCATGACACCACCGCCGATCGACAGCGCGCGACCGATCGCCAGATTGTAAAACCCATGGCTTGGATCGAAGCCGTAGCATAGCAGACGCACTTGATCGGCCACGCTCCCGATCCGACCGTCGCCCGCCTCGACAAGCGCAAGTCTCAGGTCGGCGGGATCAAGCCCAAAACCCGAAAGCGCATGGCTGACGCGGCCGTCGGCCGTCACCGTGAATGCGGCCGCCGGGTGGGCATATTGGTCAAGCGCCGGATCGTAAATGGAGCTGAATCCGAAAGCCGAGGTGATTCTGGCGATGTCCTCGGCAGTTCCACGCAACATGTGCGTGTGCTCTGCTATCGGACCGGAGGTCCCGACTTGCGCCGCCTTCATCGCCGACGCATCGGCGTCGCTGTCTTTCGGATCAAGCCCGAGCACGCGCACGCTGAAATCTTTTCCCGGCACGAACCCGGTTTTACCCAGCACATCGGTCATGGTTCGCAGAACCGGGCTGCAAAGCGAACGACAGGTGAAGTCTGCGACGATCCAAACGCTGGGCTTGCCTTCCAGCCATTGGCTGAGCGCAGCGGACGTATCACCGTCCGTCAACGTAACGTCGAGCGGAAGCTGCGCACCGGGCCGGGGCGAGGCCGTTACGGCGGCGATATCCTTGCTCAACAAAGCCGCATCCGCCGGACTTATCATCGCGCAGATGAGAGGGAGCGTTAGCAAACCCGCGAACGCTTTTCTGCGAACGTTGAAGGGATATCCCATCGCTGCCTCCGCGCGACCCCTGCTGCGCTCCATCATTTCTCCGACGGCAGCACGGCCGCCAAAGCCTGCCGCACCGCGCCGGAGAAGGTCCGCCGTTCGCTGGGGTCTCCCTTCAGCAACGACAGGCTGAAGTTGCGCGCCTGCTGCATCGTGATGTGCGGCGGCAGCGGCGGTACCTCCGGATCTGTCTTCACCTCGAGCACGACCGGAATATTGCTCGACAACGCCTCGTCCCACGCCGGGCCCATCTGTTCGGGGTCGTCCACGAAGATGCCGCGCAAGCCGATCAATTGGGCAAAGCGATGATACGACACGTTGGGAATCTTTTGCGAGGATTCAAACTTGGGATCGCCTTCCAGGACCCGTTGCTCCCAGGTCACCTGGTTAAGGTCTTCATTATTGAAAACACAGACGATCCAGCGCGGATCCGATCGACCAGGTGCCGAACCTGGGATGGCGATGACGCCTGCTGAACATAGGCACCGGCGACATCCTTCAGCATCGAGACCAGATCGAGTTCCTGCTGATAATGCCCGCCAAGGGCGTTGCGCGCCTGCTGACCAACGATAGCGAGCACGGGCTGATGATCGAGCAGAGCGTCGTATAGCCCGGTCACCAGATGCGAGGCGCCCGGTCCCGACGTCGCAATGCATACGCCGATCCGCCCGCTAAACTTGGCGTAGGCGGACGCCATGAAAGCCGCCATCTCCTCATGGCGCGCCTGAATGAAGTCGATCAACCCATCCGAGCGGTTCAGTGCGCCGAAAACGCCGTTGATGCCGTCGCCGGGATAGCCAAAAACCGTGTCAACCTTCCACAACGAGAGCCTTTCAACGACAAAATCACCGACGGTACGCATCGTTGGCTCTCCCTTAAACCTCACACAGGTGGCCTGATATCAATGTGTCGAACGTTTCAGGTGAGCGGGTGTTCCTCTCGCGTTCATCACCTGTGGGACGCGCGTGTCGATATTTGAACCGATGGTCTACAGCTGCTTGAGCGGCGTCTTCCTGTTGGATCGACATCCGGCTCCGCTCGCCTCCGGCCTTTATCGTGCAGCGGGCGGCTATGACTCGGCATAGCGCTCCGCAACGGAACCGCCGAGCCATTGGCTGGTTCCTATCCTCGGCGGCGGAGCGCCGAGCGGCCGCCTGATCGGGCAGATTTTGAAAGGACAGGCAGTGCTGTTTGCCTATATCGACGTATTCGTGATCGTTGGATCGATGACATCGCTCGCGCTATCTCCGCACACAGTGAAGCACGGAGGTTCGGCGCCGATACACTGACGACCTAACTATCTGAGCCGGATTGCGATAGCGGCGAGTTTGACGAAACCCATGACGGCGAGCAGCTTGTCGAAACGTGTTGCGAGGCGCCTTGCCACCACCATGGCAGCGGGCCGCGATCGCTGGCAGGCACGTTTGAGCCGATCGAGATTGCGGTGGCGCACGCCCGGCTGACCACGTCAGGGCAGGACAACGGAATGGAAAAGTCAGGCGCTACGGGAGCCAAAAAGCGACGCAGCGTCTGGCTTCTCCTCGTTAGTGCTATCGAAGCAACCACGAAAAGGAACGTCGCAAAAAGGATTCGCCGTCCGCCCTGACAATTTCTCCGTGCGCCACGACGACGTGCTCGGGGTGTTTCTCGATGAGCTCACGAATCTTCGGGCGCGCGCTGGCGCGGTTGCGGAAACTTATCCGATAGTCGATCGGCGGATAGCCCCACCCCTCGACCATTTTCGAAAGTCTTGCGATTGGTCGCATCCACCAAGGCCAATGGCGTTTCAGGAACGTTTCGCTGAGGGTCTGCGACAGGTCGGCGATGATGGCGGTGCGTGATGCGCGGTGAAAAAAGATCAGTTCGTGCACGAAAGGCGAATTGGTGAAGCAGAATTGGTCGATCTGTCCTTTCCATTCGGCTGGCGGGTCGTCGGCCAGTATCCCGGCGAAGCGGAGTTCCCTGCACTTGGCGACTGTCTCCCCCGTACCCCACAAACTCGCATCCGGGAAAGCGGTCTGCCACTCGCCTAGAAACAGATAGTGCAGCTTGTTGGGGCTGACGATATGCCGGACAGGTCCCAGCGATCGAATCTCATCTTCGATCGCGGCGGTCTTTTCGACCGGCGACCATAACCAAAGCCCTCCATCTGCAAGCCGCACGATGACCATGCGTGTCGGATAGTCGAAGCCTTTGAACGAGACGACTCCGCCATCCGCAAACCATAGGTCCGATCCAAGCTGCTCCAGCATGTCGCGTAATCTAGTCCTTTGGATGGACGCTTTCCATTGTTCCATGCCGTCACCGATCCTATTCGTTACCGATGACGGGCGTCGTCAAGCAGTTCGTCGATATGGCTGCGAATCGCTTCAAACGCCTGCTGATTTTCCATCAGGGCTTCGACGGTCCTGGCGTCATAATCGGCCGGTTGCAGGCGGAACTCCGTTATGGAGTCCGTTGATGCTAGAAAAACTTCAATCAACGTCCACGGTTCCTCGTCGCAGCGGTCTTCCGCAGCCTCGCGTTCGTTGCGGCATTGACGACCCTGCTCGTCAAACCGGGCCGGCTTTCCTTTATGCGTAAGTTCCTCCCGCTTCGCGGCAAAGTCTCATGCGAGCAGGAGTGGAAAGCGCATGATGAATCTGGCGCCGCGACCGGGGGCGTCCTCAACTGTGATGCTTCCATGGTGGGCTTCGACAATCTTTTTGACGATGGATAACCCCAGCCCTGCGCCTCCGCTCGCACGCGTGGATTGTCGCCAGAAACGCTTGAAAATCGATTCGCGATTCTCCGGCGGCACTCCGTCGCCGTTGTCGATCACGCTGATCGACCCGTCCTGTCCAACGACGATTTCGATGGTAGTGCCTTCGGGGGTGTGATGGAGAGCATTTTCGACGAGATTACGCGTCGCGCGCCGGATCATCTCCGCGTTTCCCACGATGAGAACGGGCTCATCCACGCCAATCAATTCGATGCTCTTTCCGCGCTTCAATGCGAGCGGGGCGATGAATTCCGCGATCTCAACACCAACCTCGTGGAGATCAGCAACGGATTCCGGATCGACCACCGCTGTCTCCAGCTCCGTCGCATCGAGCAACTGACTGACGACCCGGCTCATGTTCTCGACGTCGCGTCCCAGGGCGCGGCTCGCCTCGCTGTGCGGGAGAGTTTCAATTCTCGTGCGGAGAATCGCGAGCGGCGTCCGTAATTCATGCGCCGCGTCAGCGGCGAACTCGCGCTGGCTTCGGAAACCAAGCTCCAGCCGATCGAGAGCCTGATTGACCGCTTTCACCAGAGGCAGGATTTCGGGAGGCATGTCGTCGGTTGGCAGGCGGACATCAAGGCGCGTCGGGCTGATATGCTTCGCGCGGTCCGATGCCCGGTGCAGCGGCCTCATCGCCAGGCGGAAAATGATGGTGTCGGCAACGAGCAGGAGAAGCAGAACGGGAACGATTATCCAAACTACCTGCCGCAGAAAATTAGCGAGAACATCGTCGACGATCACGTCGCGATGCGACAATTTCTCTGCGACCTGGATCCAGACAGGATGGCCGTCAATATCCTTGCGCGCGCTGGCTCCCGCGATGGTCCTTGCGCCACGCGGGGTTCGCGCCCGGTACGGCACAATTCCGGTCGCATCCGGATCGATAGCAAAGAGCGGTTGCTTGCTCGCATGCGATGAAAAGATCACTTTGCCCGCGTCGTCGATGATCGCATAGCTGTAACGATCATAGGCGTCGGAATATTGATCGCGGACGCCATCCGGCAGATGCAGCGACCATCCTCCCCTCGATGCCGGCTCCAGGTGACGGGCAAAGATCTCGATCTGAGCCGCCATCGTGTTCAACTGAAGTGTTGCGATGTCCGACGCCAGCGACCAGTGCAGCACGAACCGCAAAAGAACTGCCGCAACAATTACCGCCACGAGATGAAGAGCGACGATGCGCGACAGAATGGATTTTTGCAGCGCCACCTAGTGCCCTAAATCTGAAGTTCGCCTCACTGTGCAGCGCCCTCCGGAGCGAACTTCAGATTCGAAAGGGCACTAGAAAATTTATAATTCTGGTGTGGTTCAAGTTCGGAAGCTCGCTTGAAGCGCTCGCAGAGAAAATGAAGTGAACTTCTGAACCGCCACACTAGTGGAGTGAATTTGACATTCGCTACCCACTTTGCAGCAAACCCGTCAGGCGAATGTCAAATTTAAAACTCCACCAGAAACCTGATAGCTGCTAGTGGTTTTTTGATTCTAACATTTGCAAGAACTCCCTGCCGCAACGGGATGCAAATGTTAGAATCGGACCACTAGTCGCTCTCCATCATCACATAGCCAACGCCCCGGATCGTGGTGATCTTGACCTTCGCACCGATATCGAGAAGCTGCTTGCGCAGGCGATGCACATAGACCTCGACGGCATTGGACGCGACATCGCCGGTCAGGCCGAAAATCTGGTCTTCGAGAAGTTTCTTGGAGACGACGCTGCCTTTGCGGCGCAACAGCAGTTCGAGGACCGCGATCTCCCGGGCGGAAAGATTCTGAGGCTTCATGTCGACGAATGCCTGTCGGCCATCGGTATCGAACGTCACGTTCGAGAGACGCAATGTGCTGCCGAGCATCTGTCCCGGGCGCCTGAGGAGCGCTTCGAGCCGTGCTACCAGTTCATCGAAGGCGAACGGCTTGACGAGATAGTCGTCTGCTCCGCTCCGAAGACCGTTGACCCGATCCTCCACGCCGCCGCGTGCGGTGAGTACGAGAATCGGAATGGGATCCTTGCGATGCCGCAGTTCGCGCAGGATCGAAAGCCCGTCGCCATCCGGCAAGCCCAGGTCCAAAATCAGCGCGGCATAACGGGTGGTCCCAAGCACGCTGGACGCATCCGAAACGCTGGCCAGAAGGTCGATCTCGTAGCCGGCCGCCTGCAGCCCCTTCGCCAGAAGGTCAGCCAGTTCTTCGCTGTCCTCCACGATCAGGACCCTCATGGATACGACGGGCTCCTCGATCTGCCGGATGGCACGGCGGGCCATGGACGAGCTAATGCCGCTGCCTTCGCGACCCTGCGCGATCTCGTGTTGTAAGTTCCGTGTAAGGTCGGTGTCATGAAGAGCATTGTAAGGCTGCCGTAAGATGCAACTCCTATAGCAGATATGCTGTGCATCGGATCGAGGTTTCATCATGCGTGCTCGCAAAATCGCTTGAGCCGGCAAGGTCTTGAACCGAAGTCGCCGATCCCTTGGGAGGCAGGCTGCCTCTCGGCATATCAAGCTGAGCACGAGGAAGTGGAGACACGAAGCAATGCTTCGTCTGGCATCATTCTGGCGGACGCGGGCAGTCCCGCGGGCTGTCATCGGCCTGTTGACCGTTCCGATCATGATTGCAGCGGCTGTGATCGTTTTGAGGGTCGACCGTGGCAGCGCCGCCCGTAGTTCAGCGCTGGACAGCGAGATCAAGTCAGCCGACGGAAAGCTGCGCCTCACCGCATCGCAATGGAGCGCCGTGACGGTGCAGCCCATCGAGCAACAGGCATTCCGCTCGGAATTCCGCACCGAGGGAAAGGTCGCAATCGATCAGAACCTGTCGACCCGTATCTTTGCGCCCTACGCGGGACGAGTGACGAAATTGACGGTTGCGCCCGGCGATGAGGTTCAAAAAGGCCAGCTTCTCTTTGTGATCGCGGCAGCGGACTCCGTTGACGCCCAGAAGGATTTCGTCGTCGCTCTGGCGAGCCGGAACAAGGCGGTTTCCCAGGTTAATCTGGCGCAGATCGTCGAGCGACGGATGTCGAACCTCGCGAAGGACAAGGCAGCGTCGCAGCGAGAATGGCAGGAGGCTCAGGCCAACCTCACCGCGGCGGAGAACGATTCCCGTTCGGCGGAGATCGCCCTTCAGGCCGCGCGCAACCGGCTGCGACTGGTCGGCAAAACCGATGCGGAGATCGAAACGTTCGAGAAAACCGGCGCGCTCACGCCGGACGCTCCGGTATACGCGCCGCTGGCCGGAACCGTTCTGCAACGCAAAATCGGACCCGGACAGTATGTCAGCGCGGGAGCAGGCGACAGCGATCCGGTATTCCTGATCGGAGACACCTCGAAAGTCTGGATCGCGGCCTATGTGCGCGAAACCGACGTCGCCAAGGTGCGGATCGGCGAGCGGTTGACATTCAAGGTGCTGACCGAGCCGGACCGCGTGTTCGAGACCCGGATCGACTACGTTGCGCCGGGAATCGATCCCGACAGCCGCCGATTACTGGTCCGCGCCAGCGTCGATAATGCCGACGGGCTGCTCAAGCCCGAGATGTTTGCCAGCGTCACGATCGTCACCAGCGACGGGAAGCCGACGCCGGCCGTGCCCCTCGATGCCGTGATCTATGAAGGAAACAATGCGCGCGTCTGGGTCGTCGGCGACGATCACTCCGTCGAATTACGCCAGATCAAGCTCGGTCAGTCGAGCGAACGGATGATCCAGGTTCTGGACGGACTCCACGCGGGCGAGAAGATCGTCACGCGGGGCAGTCTGTTCATTGACCGGATGACGACCGCCAAACAAACCTGATGAATACAGGCCGCCCGCAATGATCGATTCGGTCGTCGCGTTTGCATTGAGACAGCGCGTTCTGATGCTGGTTGTGTTCGTCATGACGCTGGCCGGCGGTCTCGCTGCGTTCAAAGTCCTGAACATCGAGGCCTATCCCGATCCCGTTCCGCCCATGGTGGACGTCATCACCCAAAGCGCGGGACTTTCGGCCGAAGAAATCGAACGCTACATCACGATTCCGATCGAGACGCAGCTTTCCGGCGTGCCGAACCTCCGGGTGATGAGGACGATCTCGCTTTACGGGCTGTCGGACGTCAAACTGCAATTCACCTATGACTTCACCTATGACGAGGCGCTGCAGCAGGTCATCAACCGTCTGGGGCAACTCTCCGGATTGCCGGACGGAGTTCAGCCGACCATCAGCCCGGTCAGCCCCATCGGTGAAATCTATCGTTACAGGCTGGTCGGTCCGCCCGGCTATAGCGTGCTCGATCTGAAGACTCTGCAGGACTGGGTTCTGCAGCGCCGCTTTCGTGCCGTTCCAGGCATCGTGGATGTCGTCGGCTGGGGCGGGAAGACCAAAACCTTCGAGCTGCAGGTCGATCTCGACAAGCTCATCGCCCACAATCTGACACTGTCGCAATTGCTGCAGACGTTGCGCAGCAGCAACCTGAACGTCGGCGGAAACATCGTCAATCTCGGTACGCAATCGGCCGTGGTTCGCGGTGTCGGCCTGATCCGCTCGGTCGACGACATCAAGAATACGATGCTGACCCAGACCGGCGGAAATCCGGTTCTGGTCGGCGACGTCGCCACGGTCATCGTCGGCCATCAACCCCGCCTCGGTATTGCAGGCCAGGACAATGACGACGATATCGTCGAGGGCATCGTTCTGATGCGCCGTGGCCAGCAAAGCACCCCGACGATCGAGCGGGTAAAAGCGGAGGTCGAGCGCATCAATACGTCAGGCATTCTGCCGCCCGGCGTGCGGATCGAGCGCATCTACGATCGTCAGGATCTGATCGACACGACCACCCATACTGTCCTGCACAATATGCTGGTCGGCATTCTACTGATCTTCGCATTGCAGTGGGTGTTTCTCGGCAATCTTCGCAGCGCCATGATCGTCGGCGCAACGATTCCGTTCGCACTGTTTTTTGCCGTCGGCATCATGGTTCTGCGTGGAGAATCCGCAAACCTGTTATCCGTCGGCGCCATCGATTTCGGCCTGATCGTCGATGCGACGGTGATCATGGTGGAGCGGATATTCCGGCAACTCGGGCATGACGCGCCCGCTCCTTCATCGGGGGATGCCGAATCATCCGGGCTCAGTGGAAGGCTGCTCGCCATTTATAGCGCGGCCACCGGCGTCAATCGCTCGATCCTGTTCGCGACCGGAATCATTATCGCCGGGTTCATTCCACTTTTCACCATGAGCGGCGTGGAGGGACATATCTTCGGCCCGATGGCGAAGACCTATGCATATGCCATTGCCGGTGGATTGATTGCCACATTCACAATCACGCCTGCGCTCAGCGCGCTTCTGCTGCCTGAGCATGTCGAGGAAACCGAGACGTGGCTGGTGCGGACACTTCATCGCTTTTACCGGCCTGTGCTGCGATTAGCCGTCTCGAATCGAAGGTTGACGGCCGTTCTGGCGCTGGCTTTATTTATTCTGGCCGGCGTCGCAATGCGCTTCCTGGGATTGGAGTTTCTTCCCAAGCTGGAGGAGGGCAATTTGTGGATCCGGGCCACCATGCCGGCGACCATCTCGCTTCAGGAAGGTAATGGCTATGCGAACCGCATGCGCCGGGTGATCCGCAGCTTCCCCGAAGTGGAAACTGTCGTCACCCAGCACGGCCGCCCGGACGACGGCACGGACGCAGCCGGCTTTTTCAATGTGGAGTTCTTCACGCCGCTGAAGCCGATCAGCCAGTGGCGCGCCGGAGTGGACAAGGAAAAGCTGACGGAAGAAATCCAGGCGAGGCTTGAGACTGAATTTCCGGGGATCGAGTTCAATTTCTCGCAGTACCTGCAGGACAATGTTGCCGAGCAGATATCAGGCGTGAAGGGCGAAAACTCCATCAAGGTTTTCGGCAATGACTTGCAGGAACTGACCGATACCGCCGACAGGATCAAGGCGGTGCTCGCCACCGTGCCTGGAATAACGGACCTCGGCGTCTTCACATCGCTCGGTCAGCCAACCATCCAGATCGATATCGATCGCGAGCGCGCCGCGCGTTACGGGTTGACGCCCGGCGACATCAACTCGACGATCCGGACCGCCGTCGGCGGCGAAGAAGCAGGCGATGTCTATGAGCCGGGAAGCGATCGACACTTCCCGATCGTCGTCCGGCTCGCCCCGCAATATCGCCAGAGCGCGGAAGCCATCAGCAAGCTGACGATCGGCGCGTCCGGACCCAAAGGAATCACGCAGATCCCCTTAAGCGAGGTCGCGCGCATCCAGCTCGTGAGCGGTCCTTCATACATCTATAGGGAACAGCAGCAGCGCTACCTGCCGATCAAGTTCAGCGTTCGCGACCGCGATCTCGGCAGCACTATCGAGGAGGCTCAGCAGCGCATCGCACGGGAGGTGCAATTACCACCCGGAACCCAACTCCAATGGGTCGGCGAATTCCGCAATCTGCAGGATGCGATCGGGCGGCTGCAGATCGTCGTGCCGCTGAGCCTCGCGATTATCGGTCTTTTGCTTTGGATCAATTTCACCTCCGTGCGCGATACCCTGCTTGCACTGAGCGTCATTCCGATGGCCGTGATCGGCGGCGTCTTTGCGCTATTCCTGGCGCGGATTCCGTTCAGCGTTTCGGCGGCTATCGGCTTCATCGCGCTGTTCGGAATTTCCGTGATGAACGGCATTCTGATCTTGTCGCAGTACAACCAGTTCATCGATTCCGGCCTGCAGCGCATCGACGCGATCATACGGGCCGGAGAAGCGCAGATGCGCCCGGTCCTGATGACCTGCGTGATAGCGGGAATCGGCCTGCTGCCCGCCGCCCTGTCCACCGGGATCGGATCGCAGGTGCAGAAACCGCTGGCGGTCGTGGTGGTCGGCGGAATGACGGTTGCTCCGCTCGTCATTCTCGTTGTCTTGCCGGCTTTGATCTCGCTATTTTCTCGTCGAAGAATGGTGGCTGACGCTCCCGAATCGGCGTTCGAACCGGCAAAATAAAACCGACTCTGGCAGGCGATCATAGAAAAGGAAAAGTTGTGGGGGGAGGCTGGCAAAGAGCATTGGCGTCCGGCTTTTGCGGGAGCGGATGCGCTCACGCGCGATCCCCCGCGCGTCTCCTGATCTTGTCCGGATTGCTATTCGTCTCGCAGGTGCTCTCAGGCTGCGCGGTGGGGCCTGACTTCAAACCTCAGGCACCCCCCGAAACCTCAAAATATCTTTCCGGTCCGGCGGCAGATCGCGTGCCGGGACATCCCCTCGTGCACGGCGCGGAAATTCCTTCCCAGTGGTGGGAGTTGTTCCGCTCGCCGGCGCTGAACCGAATCGTGCAAGACGGGATCGCACACAATGCCGATCTCGCGGCGGCGGAGGCAGCAGTGAGGGTGGCGCAGGCCAACGCGCTGGCACAGCGCGGCGCCCTGTTTCCGAGCGTGACCGGAGATTTCGAATCCTCGCGTCAAAAGGTGGCGGTCGATCTGTCGTCGCCTCTTGAGTCCGGCGCCAATATTTTCAATCTGCATACCGGTCAGGTCACGGTCTCCTACGTCGCCGACGTCTGGGGAGGCACGCGCCGTCTTGTTGAGTCCGCAGACGCGCAAGCCGAGATGCGCGCGTTCCAGCGTGAAGGCGTCTATCTGACGCTGGCCAGTAACATCGCGCTTGCTGCGATCGAGGAAGGGCGGTTGCGCGGACAGATCGCGGCGACCCGCCGGGTCATGGGCCTGCAGTCCGAGGTTCTCAAACTCTTGAAGCGGCAACAGGAGCAGGGCCAGATCGCCCTGACCGACGTTGCGGCGCAGGAAACTGCGGTTTCGCAGACCAGGCTCTTGTTGCCGCCGCTCGAAAGGCAGCTCGCGCAACAGCGTCATTTGTTGACGTTTTTGACCGGACGCCTGTCGAGCGACGCACCGGCCGAAACTTTCAATCTTGGCTCGTTTCGAATGCCGCGCCGTCTTCCTCTCAGCTTGCCGGCTGATCTCGTAAGACAGCGCCCCGACATTCGCGCCGCCGAGGCCAATCTCCGCTCCAGCAACGCAATGATCGGAGTGGCGATCGCCAACCGCTTGCCGCAGATCTCCCTGACCGGCAATGTCGGCGCGGCGGCTGCCCGATTTGCAGAACTGGCCACACCGGGAGCGGGCCTCTGGATGCTGGCCGGGAATGCGGCGCAAACCATTTTCGATGCGGGAACGCTGGAAAACAAGCAGGTCGCCGCGGAACAGGAAACCAATCAGGCTCTCGCTCAGTATCGCAGCACGGTGCTTGCTGCGTTTCAAAACGTCGCGGACGTCTTGCGGGCTCTTCAGGCCGGTACCCGCGCCATCAGTGCCGCGACAGATGCGGAGCGATCCGCATCGGAGAGCATCGCGTTGTTGCGCAAGCAGGTGGATCAGGGACAGATCAGCGTGCCGCTTCTGCTCGCCGCGCAACAGGCCTATCTGCAGACCTCTCTTGCGCGCCTCGATGCGCAGGCTTCTCAACTCGCCAATACGGTCGCGCTGTTTCAGGCTCTCGGCGGCGGCTGGTGGAATAGGGAATCCGGATTCGCTCGTGTTACCGAGGCAAAGCCGCTCTGATCCGGTGTAACCATTCATCCGACACGCGACCAACGGCAAGATCACGGTGTTCCGCCCGGACGGCCGATGAGCGATGGCCTCTTACAAATCGACTGGTAAGTTGCGGCGCTTACGGCGAAGACGAGCAGTGCCTCACACCTTGCGCCACTGCGCCAGACCCCACCAAGCTGGCCGTGCCGATGCTCTAGCGCTTTATGGCGATGGATAAGGCATTCCGGAAGGCGAGGGCGCAGTTTCAGCAGCCGCGGCCATGGGCGCTTCAACGTTCGCGCGCAGGTTGACGTGTTGTCGGTGACGCGACAATCGTGCCTCCGCTGTGGGGTGACGGTTGCGAGCGGGGGACTCTTTCGGACTTCATCGTCCGCCAATCGGCCATCAAAACAGGAACGGCCGTGATCCTTCCTCGCCTGTAGCCATGGGGGCGTCTGCGATTGTCCAGAGTTGGAGTTTCCCGCGCCCGCCACCGCCGCGGTCAGCGCCATGCAAACACGATTGCGAGTCCCGACATGACGGCTCACGAGATCAACCTGCGGCGACATGACCCATTTCTTATCCCAGTCACTGTCGAGAAGGAACTTGGCGCGGGATGGCGGCCGCCCCATTCATTATTCACGCCTTGCAGCAATTGCATTGACGTCCGACACTGAGTCGAAGAAAAACCGGTGATGGCTGATTCGATTTATCTGGATAACCAAGCGACGGCGCCCACAAACCCTCGGGTGCGGGCTGCGATGCTTCCGCGTGGGCGGTTGAGACGAGCTCACGGTCGAAGATCCTGGTGTCATGCGCGGCCGAAATTGGCCATGCTATGATCGGACGCCCGTGGAACGGGCGAATGCTCTTTTTCACCGTTTCGACCCGCCACGGGCGGGGATAACGGCGAATTTCATGACGACCCCCTCGAAGAGAATGAATTCAATCCTCTTAATAGTGAAATTTTGGCTAACCCACCACCACTTGCCGCTTCATTGATTGAGTCTGACTGTCCCGTCATTGACATCGCGCGGACTTCGGTTACGCCATTCCCAGGTAAAGAGAGGTCCAGGTGTTCAACGGCAAATCCGTATTTGTGTCCGGTGGTACGGGCTCTTTCGGACGCAAATTTGCGAAGATACTGCTCGAGCGCTACGACTTGGCGCGCCTTGTTTTCTATTCCCGCGATGAGCTCAAGCAATTCGAGATGCAGCAGGAAGTAAACGCGCCCTGCATTCGCTGGCTGATCGGCGATGTGCGTGATGGCGCGCGTTTGATCGAAGCGACGCGTGGGATTGACTATCTCGTTCATGCTGCCGCTATGAAGCAGGTGACAGCATCTGAATATAATCCAATGGAATGTATCCGCACCAACATTCATGGCGCGGAGAACATTGTGGCAGCCGCGCTTGCCAACAACGTTGAGCTGGTGGTTGCGCTTTCAAGCGATAAGGCGGCTAATCCGATCAACCTGTACGGCGCTACCAAGCTTGCATCGGATAAACTGTTCATTGCGGCCAACAATATGGCGGGCAAACGCCGTACCGCCTTTTCGGTCGTGCGCTACGGCAACGTTGCCGGCTCGCGTGGATCGGTCGTTCCATTTTTCGAAAAACTGATAGCGCAAGGCGCGACGTCATTGCCGATTACCGACATCGCCATGACGCGTTTCTGGATATCGTTGCAGCAAAGCGTCGACTTCGTTCTGAAGTGCTTCCAACGTATGCAGGGCGGCGAAATCTTTGTACCGAAGTTGCCGTCGATCCGGATAGTCGACCTTGCAACGGCGATGGCGCCGCACCTGCCACAGAACTTGATTGGTATCCGGCCGGGCGAAAAGCTGCACGAGATATTGTGCCCCGCGGATAATAGCCATTTGACGCTTGAATTCAGTGATCATTATGTCATGCGGCCGACGATCAAGTTCTACGATCGCGGATATGATTACTTGGAGAACCGTCTCGGTGAGACTGGCGCTCCTGTAGCGCGGGGTTTCGAGTACAACTCAGGTACAAACCCCGTCCTGTACTCTGTGGAACAAATCCGGGAATTTTATGAACGGACCAAGGCATGATTCCCTATGGTCGTCAGGACATCTCGAGCTCTGATGTCGAGGCGGTCGTCGAAGTCCTTCGGTCGGACTTCCTAACCCAGGGGCCGATGGTCCCTAGATTTGAGGAGACGTTGGCGCGTGCAGTTGACGCGCCTGAAGCGGTCGCCTTTTCCTCGGCGACTGCGGCGCTTCACGTCGCTTGTCTTGCGCTCGGGCTCGGTCCAGCTGATCGACTCTGGACGGTGCCGAACACCTTTGTAGCCTCCGCCAACTGCGGTCTCTACTGCGGAGCGACCGTCGATTTCGTCGATATCAATGCCAAGACCCGAAACATGGACGTCGAGGCACTGGCCGCCAAGCTCGAAGCGGCCGAACGCAACGGCACCTTGCCGAAGGTTGTCGTTCCAGTGGACTTCGCCGGTACGTCCGCAGATCTGGCCTCGATCCGCCGGCTGGCGGACCGATACGGCTTCCGTATCCTTGAAGACGCGAGCCATGCTGTTGGCGGATACTACCAGAACCGGCCCGTCGGTTCGAGCGAGCTCGCTGACGTTACCGTCTTTTCGTTCCATCCCGTCAAGATTGTGACGACAGGAGAAGGCGGTGCGGCGACCACGCGTTCTGCCGAGATCGCCCATCGCATGCGCTTGCTGCGCAACCATGGTATTTCGCGCGATCCCGCCGATATGACCGCCGTTCCCGAAGGACCTTGGTACTACGAGCAGGTGATGCTCGGTTTCAACTATCGTATGACCGACATTCAGGCGGCGCTTGGCGTGAGGCAATTTGATCGCCTCGCCGAATTCGTCGCCCGGCGGCAGGCGATCGCGGCGCGTTATCACGAAGGGCTTGCTGGTCTTCCCGTGATTCGCCAGTTCGTGCCGGAGGGCACTCTCTCGGCGTTGCATCTATATGTCATTGAACTGGATGAAACCGTACGACGTACTCGCGCCGAGGTTTTTGCGGCGATGCGCTCTTCAGGTGTCGGCGTCAACGTCCATTACATCCCGGTCCATCTACAACCCTGGTACCGGGCCTTGGGCTTCTCCCGTGGCGACTTTCCGGCTTCCGAAAAATATTACGACCACGCACTGACGTTGCCTATTCATCCAAACCTGAGCGCCGAACAGCAGGATTACGTTATGGAACGATTATCCCACGCGCTCGAATCCTGAGGACCTAAATTATTTTGTTTTGAGATTTCGACCAGCGATCCAAGGTCTGGTCTCGGAGTAAGACAGGCAGGGCCAAGGCCGACTGGACCTCAGATGGAGATCTGCCTATAGAACGTGATCTTTTCGGGTTGGTTTGCGCGATCAAAAATTTGAAAAACAGATCGCCGGGATCGCATGACGCCATGAATATTAGCGAGTTTCTGGAAGAAAACCGGCGATTCTGGACATTCGCTACCTCGCCCAAGTCTGACCCGCCCAAGTCCAACCCGCCCACGTCTGACGGCATCTTGATACTTGACCTTTATCACAATGACAATGTGCACTTTCACCTGTTCGCAAATTGTGTCGTTGCGAAGTGCATACAGCACATATGGGGAGGTGAAATCGTCGGAATTTTCGCCGATGACTTTGGTGATATTCAAGAGGGTGATGTTCGAGGGAGTGATGTTCGAAGGACAGACGTTGAAGCGAACCGGGCGCTCGCCCGCTCGTTTGGCGTCAGTCGCTTTTACAATGTTTCCGAATTTCGCAATCGTCTCCTGTCTGATCCGGTTTGGTCAGCCAATGCAGAGAGTGACCTTCGCAAGCGACTGCAAGGCAAGTCTGGATCCTCGCTCAGGCAAGCAATTCGCTCACTGTCAGAACAGCGATCCCCACGATGCGGCCTCCTGATTTACAATGAATTTCTGAGACGGTTTGGTGTCGGAACCATCGATAACCTCAGCGACGAGCTCATTGCAGTTGCAAAGCTCGTATTGGCTGACTACGAAGCTATTCCCATGATGTTCGGAGAGTCCCCGATCCGAGCGAGTGTATTGGGACACATTTGCTATTCGGGATCGGGACAGCTGGCTGACTTTGCGGCCATGCACGGCGCGCCAACATTCCTGGTAGAACAGTACATCCCGATTGCCGTTACGCGATACCGGGATCTGACCGACTTGTCGTGCGGTATTCCCGGCGACTGGAAGGAGATGCTGAAAAGGTACGCTTTCGATCAAGCTCTACTGGATGATCCCAGGCTTGACCTGTTCGGCGGCGCTGTTGAAGGCACGCTGGCGCGGACGATCGAGCCGCTATTGAATCGTGATGTTGTCGAGCAGCCGTCAGTTTCTCGCGAGGCCTTCCTTGAGAGCTGCGGTGTTAACCCCAAGAATCGGACGATCTGCGTATTCGCGCATGTGTTTCAGGACGCTCCGCTGACGCGACCAAAGCAACTCTCGGACGATTACTGGCAAGCTGTTGTCGACGTCGTCGATCTTGCGCGGCAACTGCCGCATCTCAACTTGATTATAAAGCCGCACCCGCTGAACGACAGCTATGACCGGAAGCGTTCGTGGGATACGCTGCGTGAATACTGTGCCGACATCGGAAATGTCGGATTTGCAGATGGCGCCCTCAGCGCCGGCGAGGCCATGAAGTATTGCGATGCCGGTCTCACGGTTCGTGGAACGGTTCTCTACGAAATGGCCGCGGCTGGACATAGAATGATCGCGACGGGCGAAGACAAGTTTTCCGGCCTCGGTATTGTCGAGGAGGCGTCCAGCATGGAAGCTCTGAGGAGCATTCTGTTAGATGTGTCGCGAAAGGATTGGTCGATGCCGGCGGAGCAGCGTCGGCGCGCAGTGGCTTATTCCTACTGCATGCTCCAGGGATTTCGTAGCAAATCGATCTTGATTCCCGATAAGCGTTGGGCTCCTGCAGAATATTTTCGCAGCGCGACGCTGGCGTTGTCGAATTTCAGATTGGAAGAAGATCCCCTCTTCATAAATCTCAAGTCGTTTCTCCGAGATGACCTGCCAATGCTGGTTTCGAAAGAGGCATTTCCCGTGCTCGATGCGGCTTGCGACCGGGATTAATCTCTTCCGGACTCTGTTCAACCGACGTTAGCGACGGGATGGCGGACCGTCACGCGATCGCTGACCACGTCAGTGCTTCACCATAGGCGATGTCGCGTGCGGCGGTGCGGCCGATAACGTCGGGTAGATGCTTTGGCGGCAGGCCAAAGCCGGGCCGGATGACGCGGATATTCTCGCTCGTCAGAGGCTCTCCCGCCTTGATCGGCTTGACTGCGTAGATCGAACGGCGAAACCGCATGTTGGCCTTCTCGCTCCGGACGGGGCCATAATCGACAGATCCGAGCGCCGACCATGCCGACTTGCAGTCGTCGACCAACCGCTTGAACTCGTGCGGTTCGAGCGAAAACGCTGCGTCCGGACCACCGTCTGCGCGCGAGAGCGTAAAGTGCTTCTCGATTATGGAGCCGCCCAGCACGATCGAAGCGACGCAGGCGGCAGAGCCCGGCGCATGATCGGAAAGGCCGGACACTGCGTTGAAAGCCTGGCCGAGATGCGCCACCGTGCGCACATTCGCTTCCTCGATCGGAGCCGGGTAGGCACTCGTGCAGTGCAAGAGCGCGATGCCGCCGGCGCCGTTGCTACGCGCCGTTTCGATCGCCTCCTGAACCTCGCCGAGACTGGCCATACCGGTCGAGATGATCATCGGTTTGCCCTGTTTGGCGACATATTTGATGAGCGGCAGGTCAATCACCTCGAACGATGCGATCTTGTAGGCGGGAGCATCGAGCCCTGCGAGCAGGTCGACAGCGGTCTCGTCGAAGGGACTGGAGAAGATCGTGATCCCCAGCTCGCGCGCCTTCGCGAACATTTGCCCATGCCATTCATAGGGTGTGTGAGCCTGCTGGTAGAGCTGGTGGAGCCCGTAGCCGTCCCACAGGCCACCCTTGACCAAAAATTCCTCGCCATCGTGAGGAATGGTCATGGTGTCGGCCGTATAGGTCTGGATCTTGATCGCGTCAGCGCCGCTAGCGGCGGCGGCTTCAATCAACTCCAGCGCTTTCAAAAGCTTGCCGTTATGGTTCGCCGACAGTTCGGCGATGATGTAAGGAGGATGGTCCGGGCCGATCTTGCGCCCCGCGATGATGAGTTCCGGGCTCTGCATCACAATTTACGCTCCTGGTGCGCACGGGAAGGCACGGTTCGCAGCAACGCTGCCACTCGGCGGAAATGACCACCCCGGCAGCCGGTTTACGAGGCGAAGATCAAAGCTGCATCGGGGCTGTCGCGGATTTTTTACGATTTTCATGAGTTATTTCAAATCCTTATAGCTTTGATCGGACGCGACTTCAAAGCCGCTGCCCAGGAAGCCGGCGCCGGGTTGCATGAGAGCATCCAGAAGGGCGGCGGAAACAGCGCCCAACGAGTAAGCCTGGTCGCGCCGAAACGCCCGCAGCTCTGCTGGTGCAACGATTTCAAGTTCAGAATATTCGCGATTCTCCAGCGCCGCGAAGCGGCGCTGGATTTGCGCAGCCGAGGAGGCGGTCGCGAGCATGATGCCGACGTCGGTGACGTGGCTTTGCGGATCCTCGACGAGCGCAACGGCTCTGGAATGCACCGACAGCTCGGACGCTCCGATGCCGGTTTCTTCCTCGAGTTCGATCAGAAGGCATTGTTCGAGGCTCACCTGTCCGGCCGGACCGACTGCCGCGTCGTCAACGCTGCCTGACGGCGCCAGCTCCCAGCACCCGGCGTCCATCTCGGAGCGAACGCTGCGCCGGCCGAATAAAATACCATCCGGACAAGACAGGATACCCGTGACGGCGAGCGGTTTGATCTTCAGCGCGGCATGAAGGCTCGGCTCGCGCCGTTGTGCAAGGAAGTAGCGGTACTCCGAAATCCAGCCGACGATCGTTCTGGCATCACAATGATCGATGCTGAACAGTCGCCCGTTGTAAAGCTCGTGCGAGCGCAGCTCCTTTTCGCGCTGCCAGATTTCGTCCACGCGCGCCTCGATGTCCGGACCAATGGTTGGCGTTGCCGCTCCCAGCGTTACTCTCGGCTCCGACTGAAGCAGATGAACATTCAGCATGCCGGTATTCTTCCCAAAAGATCGGTGAGGCGTTCGATGAACACGACCTGACCGGGCCACCCGGCGCGATCGTTCGGCGGCGCCAATGCCCACGTTTTGAGCCCCGCGGCAACCGCCGACATCGCGCCGATGCGGGAATCCTCGACGGCATGCGACAGGGCGGCCGAGCAATTCAGCCGGCTCAGCGCCCTGATGTAGGGTTCGGCGGTTGGCTTGCCTGCGCTCACCTCATCGCCGCCGACGACATCGTCGATCTTGTCGGCGAGCCCGCTGAATGCGAGCCATTTTTGCGCGTACAATTTAGGTGACGACGTAACTACGGCGATCTTCAATCCGCACGCGCGGGCGTGCGCCAGCAATTCATGTGCGCCGGCAGCGGGACGCGCGCTTTGGTGCGCCTGCGACACCATGGCCGAGTATGTTTGCAGGAGATCGGCCAGTGTTCCGGGCAGTTTGTGAGCCGTCCTCAGCCGTTCGATAATCTCGCCAAGCGGCGGTCCGTTGAGCCGCTGAAACTCGTTCTCGTCGCCGCTCGCTCCGAAGGAGGCGAGAAAGGAATAATAGACGTTTTTCAGCGCCGTCAGGCTGTCCGCGAGCGTGCCGTCAAGATCCAGAAAGAGGCCGCTGTGGAGCGGGCTGGCGGCAGTTTCCGGCATCAAGGTTTCCGACAGACAAACATCCGGCCTTGCCCAAAGGCGCCGAAGGCGTTCGATGTCTCCGCCGATACCGCTATGTTGAGCAGGGTTGCCGCATGCACCAGCGGATGGTCGTAATCTACGGTGCCCCCATTGATGGCCGGGACCAGCACATAGAGCATCAGGTCGTGAAGCGAAATGAAATCCTCGATCTCGACCTCAAGGCCGAGCGTTTTGAGGTGCGGCAGGATGCGTGTTTCGTCGAAGAACAAGTTGAATGCGGCGGGCGTGCGCGCAGGCAGGTCCAGCAGGGTGCGGCAACGATTTTGCCGATCATAGGTCGCCATCGAATTCTCGATCATGATCAGATGCCCACCCTCCCGCACCCTTGCGGCAAGGTCGGTGATGGCACGCATCTGCAGTCCGACTGATTCGATGTTAATCAGGCAGCGAACGGTAAAAACGACATCGTATTGCGCCAGCAACCCCGAGGCCGCCGAAAGTTCGAGCGCATTGCCGACCAGGAATCTGGACCTGTCCTGGAAGCCGTTGGCAACGGCTGCCTTATGCGCAGCGTCGATCATTTCCGCGGTATAGTCGATGCCGTCGAGTTGCATGCGCGGGAATTTCGCGGCAAGGCCAAAGCAGTTCAAGCCATTGCCGCAACCGACTTCGAGAACGTGTGCCGGCGTATCGCCGAGCCCGATCGCAGACATCCGGCGCGCCAATGCGTCGATCTCGAGCATTTTCGCGGTTCCGGTTCTGGTGGTGGCGCCGAGCGCGGTGCCGAATTTCGATGCCCAGTCCCGCCAATGAGCCTTGACTTGCTCGCGATCCATCATAGCCCTTCCATTTGCCTCTTCCGCAGCTCGCCTGACATTGCCGGGGGTTTACTCTCCTGTGCGCCCGGAGCCAATGAAAGGTCTTCCGCAGGTTCGTGACGAGAGCATGTACAATGATCCGCTGCTCGTTTTAGTTGTAGCAATGACGTGAAACTTCAAGGGGAAACCAGCACCTATGACCCAGATCACAGCACAGGAGGAATTCTGGGCCGGGGAGTTTGGCGACAACTACATCGAGCGGAATCAAAGCCAGGAAGTGCTGGCCGCCAAAACCGCGATGTTTGCCCGAATTGTCCAGCGATGCAGCAATATCCGGTCGGTTCGAGAGCTTGGCGCCAACATCGGCCTTAATATTCTGGCCCTCAAGACCCTGCTTCCAGACGCAGCGTTTCAAGCCATCGAAATAAACAGCCTGGCCTTCGAAAAGCTGGCGACGATACCCGAAATAGCTGCTTCCAATATGACGTTGTTCGAACCGGTCGGGTGGTCAAGCGTCGATCTGGCATTTACCGCCGGTGTTCTGATCCACCTCAATCCTGACATGCTGCCGGTGGCCTATGAAAGGCTCCATGAGGCCAGCAATCGTTATGTCCTCGTGGCGGAATATTACAATCCCTCCGTGGTGGAGATCAGCTACCGCGGTCACGGCGGGCGTTTGTGGAAGCGGGATTTCGCTGGCGAGATGATGGACAGGTACCCTGATCTAAAGCTTGTCGATTACGGGTTTATCTATCATCGGGACCCGGTATTCCCTGCTGACGACCTGACGTGGTTCCTGATGGAAAAGCGGGCCTGATGAATCAGCCAATACAGCATCAGCGGGCCGTTGCGATCTGCACGAAGCGCATGGCCCGTGGTTGGCGCGGAGCGGCTATGCTGTCGAACATGCGAGATTCTCCAAGGATCGTAACAAGGATCGTAATACGGAGCGGCAACTCGCAAAGGCCGATCGAGCCGGGATTTGGAACGGCGCGTTCACCAATCCCTGGATTATCGGCGCGCTACATCGATAGCGTGCCAGGTTGAGTGTTTCCCAAGATTGCCACGATGCCAGATGACGTCGTAATCATCACCCAGGCGCGCATGACGAGCACCCGCCTTCCGGGCAAGATCTTGATGCGGGCCGGGGGGCGCACGCTTCTTGAAACGCATCTCGATCGTCTCGCCGGTGTCGGCGTGCCCGTGATTGTCGCGACGACAACGAATCTCTCCGACGGTCCCGTTGTCGAACTCTGCGCGGCGCGCGACGTTCCCGTATTTCGCGGCAGTGAGAATGACGTACTGGAGCGTTACCAGGGAGCGGCGCGGGCACATGAGGCTCGCCACGTGATCCGCGTGACGTCGGACTGCCCGCTCATCTGTCCAGACGTGATTCGCGCTGGCCTCGACATCTATTCGGGCCTGAAGAGCGAGTCCATTTATCTTTCGAACGCCGATAAGCGAACCTACCCTCGCGGGATGGATTTCGAAATTTTTTCCCGGCGTTCACTCGACTTCGCGGCGGAGAATGCCAGGCTTCCGTCCGAGCGCGAGCATGTCACAGGATATATTCGCACATCGATGCCGGGTATTCGCCACGAGCACTGCACGGATGAAGACGATCTCAGCGACTGGCGAATCACCGTCGATACCGACGATGACTTCAAACTCGCCAGACTTTTGATTGAAGACTATCATGCAGCCGAGATGAATTACCCGGGCTTAAAGGCTTTGCTGAAAGCACATCCGGAACTCATGAAAATCAACTCTCACATTCAACAGAAATCGATCTAAGGAAAGATCAGCGGCATCCTTCAGCATCGATACCAGATCGAGTTCCTGTCGCCCGCCAAGGACGTTGCGCCTGCGGTACGATCGTTGGCTCTGCCTTAAACCTCACATAAGTCGCCTCGATATCAATATGTCGAACGCTTGAGCGGAGCAGGCGTTCCTTTCGCGTTCATCACCTGTGTGATGCTCGCGTCGGTATCTTGGATCGATAGCCCAAAGATGCTTGCGCAGTATCTTTCTGTTGGATCGCATCGCCATCCGCTTCCCGCTTTATCGTGCAACGAATCGGCATAAGCCCGACAACGGAACCGTCGGGCTACTGGCTGGTTCCTATCTTGGCGGCGGAGCGGTGTCGATGGTGAGAATTCCTTATGAATTCCCTGAACAGACCAACTGCCATGGCAGATCGCCGCTCCGTTGACGTCAAAGTACCGGCCGATTCTCACAACGCGTCCATTTCGGACGACGCTGCCACGCGCGCCGAGCGCCCGCAGGAGTCGGCCGATAAAGGCGTCGACAGGAGCAAAAAGCAGGAGAAGGCACCGCTGTCGGACAAGCCATCCGGCAGTCCGATCGATCGTATGCGTCAGCATCCGATCGCCATCGGCGTCAGCTTCGGCCTCATCGTCATCGGCCTGGTGGGAGGCATCATCTGGTATCTCAATGCGCGTCATTACGAGAGCACCGACGATGCCTTTATCGATGCCCGTCCGGTATTCGTCAGCCCGCAAGTTACCGGCAACATCATCGAAGTCGCGGTGACCGACAACCAGATCGTGCATCGCGGCGATCTTCTGGCACGGATCGATCCACGCGATTACCAGGCCGCCGTCGATCAGGCATCGGCGCAGATCCGTCAGGCTGAAGCATCCGCGCGAAATCTGGATGCCCAGATCGTCGCACAACAGGCCCAGATCGAGCAGACACAAAAGCAGGAGAGCGAAGCACAGGCTGCGCTGAAATTCGCGCAGGACGAGAACAAGCGCTATCAGGATCTGGTGCGAACGGGAGCGGGCACCGTGCAACGCGCGCAGCAGGCGTCGAGCGATCTGCAAGGCAAGCAGGCGGCATTCGATGCCGCGCAAGCCGCGAGCACAGTGGCCCAACGCCAGATCGACGTATTGAATGCGCAGAAGTCAGGCGCGCTCGCTCAGATCGCGCAGGGTAAGGCCCAGAAGGCGCAGGCCGACGCCAACTTGCAGCGCACGGAATTGCGTGCCACCGTCGATGGCCGCGTGACCAAACTCACCGCCGCGGTAGGGGCGCTTGCCGCTCCCGGTCAGTCCATCATGATCGTCGTTCCGCTCGACGTATGGGTCACCGCAAACTTCAAGGAATCGCAACTGGCCAACATGAAGGTGGGCCAGCCGGTTACGATCAGCATCGACGCCTATGGCAGGTCGTTTTCCGGTCACGTCAACAGCGTCCAGGCCGGCAGCGGCACGGCCTTCAGCCTGCTGCCGGCGGAAAACGCCACCGGAAATTATGTGAAGGTGGTGCAGCGCGTGCCGGTCAAGATCACGTTCGATCAGCGTCCGGATCTCGAACTGGGGCCGGGCATGTCGGTTGTGCCCACCGTCACGGTTCGTCCGTAAGGCGCCATGGCCGATGCGGCGGACAGCGGCAGCTCCGAATATGGCAGTGCCAATCCGTGGCTGATCGCTGTCCTGGTCTCGGTGGCAACGTTCATGGAGGTGCTCGACACCACCATCGCCAACGTCGCGCTGCGCTATATCGCCGGTGGTCTTGCGGTGAGCAGCGACGAAGCCTCGTGGGTGGTGACCACCTATCTTGTTGCAAATTCGATCGTCCTGGCCGCGAGCGGATGGCTTGCGCAGATGTTCGGACGGCGAAATTTCTTCCTTGCCTGCATCGCGCTCTTCACCGTCAGCTCATTCCTCTGCGGCATCGCATGGAATTTGCAGGCGCTGCTGATCTTTCGCGTGATGCAGGGACTGGCCGGCGGCGGCATGACGCCGGTCGCGCAATCGATTCTTGCCGCCGCCTTTCCGCCCGCCAAGCGCGGCCAGGGGTTCGCACTCTACGGCATCGCAGTGGTGGTCGCGCCCGTCGTCGGGCCGACGCTGGGCGGATGGCTCAGCGACAACTGGTCCTGGCACTGGTGCTTCCTGATGAATGTTCCGGTCGGCATCATTTCGCTGGCCCTGATCTTTTTCATCATCCCCAGTTCACCCGAGCGGCGAGCCGCGCGGCGGGCGATGTGGAGCAATGGACCCAGATTCGACCTCATCGGCTTCCTATTGGTCGCGACCTTTCTCGGCGCGCTCGAAGTTGTTCTCGACCGTGGGCAGATCGACGACTGGTTCAACTCACCCTTCATCGTGGCCTTCGCCGCCCTATCGGCGATCGCCCTTCTGCTGTTCATCCCGTGGGAATTGACGCGCGAGGAGCCGCTGATCGATCTGAAGATGCTGACGGGGCGGCAGTTCGGCACCTGCTTCGTCATCATGCTGGTCACCGGCGCGTTGTTGATTGCGACCACACAGGTTCTGCCGCAACTGCTGCAGGAACGATACAACTACACCGCCACATGGGCGGGACTGGCGATCTCGCCCGGCGGGATGGTCACCATGTGCATGATGGTGGTGGTCGGGAGGCTCGGTTTCGTGCAGCCGCGCTATCTGATAACGGCCGGCGCCTGCATCGCGGCGGTCGCGATGATCGATCTGTGGCGCATGACCCCGGATGTCGACTTCTGGTTCTTCGCCTGGTCGCGCGTCATTCTCGGCGTGGGACTGCCGCTGATCTTCATTCCGATCACAGCGGCATCCTATGACGGCATTCCGGCCTCCAGGACCGATCAGGCCTCGGCGCTGATCAATCTGGCCCGCAACTTCGGCGGATCGATCGGCGTTTCGCTCAGCCAGACCATGCTGGCGCAGCGTGAGCAGTTTCATCAGAGCCGCCTCATCGAGCACATCGGCACCTGGAATCCGGTCTACAACGACACGCTGGCCCGTGTGCAGGACTATCTCAAAACCCGGAGCGCCACCGGAAGCGTTTCGGGATCGAGCGTCGCGGTGATCGGGCAGATCCTGCAAGGACAGGCGGTGCTGCTCGCCTATATCGACGTATTCGTGATGCTCGCCGTGCTCGCCGGATTGATGATACCGCTCGCGCTATCGCTGCGCACCGTGACGCGCGGTGGTTCGGCGCCGGTACACTGACGATCTAACTATCTGAGTTAGATTGCGACAGCGGCGAGTTTGATGAAACCCGTGACGTTGGCGAGCAGCTTATCGAAACGTGTTGCGATGCGCTTGAGCTGCCTGAGAATGTGGCGCGCTTCTCGACGATCTTGTCGACGACACGATTGGCATCATCGTCGATTGTCCCCCCTCGCAGCCGATCCCATTTATACGGCCGACCGGATTTCCCTTTCGATGATTTCGGAAAAGCCCTGACGCCAGGACGGATAGTGTGGCAACCACCCGAGTTCCCGCTTGGCCCTGGCGTTCGATCCTGCGCGCGACTCGGTCATCATGACAACGAGATGTTGTCCGGCCACAAGGCGACCCAGCCAGGCGGGAACGCGGAACGGCGGTTTGGCGCCGAGCATTTTGGCGGTCGCCATGAGCCAGTCACGCACCGGCGTGGGATCATCGTCGACGATATTGTAAATGCCCTCGCCCCGATCGACAGCGAGCGAGGCCGCTTCGGCGGCATCGTCGACATGCAGAAACGACCACCATCCCGTTCCGCCGCCGATCAGCGGCATGCGGCGCTTGCGAATCTGTTCCAAAACGGACGGTTCGCAGAATCCGGTATCGGGGCCATAAAATCCGCCATAGCGGAGCGCAACGCCGACCAGGCCCGGCGTCGTCGTGACGGCGTGCTCAAGATGGCGGATCGCGTCGAGCGTGCCGCGGAGTTCCTGCGGCGGATTCCGATCGAGCGGGGCATCTTCAGTCTTCACGTGATCGCCAATCCGTGCATACGGCCAGCCGCAGAAGCTTTGCGCGACGATTCGCTTCGCGCCGCAGTCCTGCGCGGCTGCAAGAAGATAGTCGGTTCCGGCTGTACGCAGCCGGTTGCTGCTCGCGAAAGTGCGGTCAAATTTGCGCAGGTCTGACGCACCCTTCAAATCCGTGAGTTGATGTACGATCACATCCGGGCGCGCGGCCACAACCGCGTCATGCATGGCTTTCTCATCGAGCGCATCGGCGACCACGGGTTCAGCTCCGAGTTTCCGCAAGAGGTCCGTTTTCGCGGGCGTTCGCGTCAGTCCGGTCACCCGATGCCCTCTGTTGACAAGGCGTGGAACCAGGCGGCGTCCGACAGCGCCCGTCGCTCCGGCAACGAAAATGCGCATGGATCACCTCACAGGTTGCTGCTGATCTCCTTCGGATGAGGTTGGTATTGGCCCCCATGAATACAAGCGTTCGCTGGCACTTGAAGACGACGGGTAAGATCCGAGAATTCAAGGTCCGCCATTGTCGCTGCCCATGACGGTGCCATTCATACTCATCCGCTCGCCTGGTTGTTCCATCGTGTTGGCCTGACATTTGTGCCTGGGATGAGCTTCGCAAGCCGCCTCACCGGTCAAAAACCATAAGTTTGAAAGCCTGCGCTTTTGGGCGGTACTTTTCACTCGACTGTAGGCAATGTTTCTCGCTTATGGGTATATCGCCGAAGCATCTTGCCGTCCTTGTGACGGATCGCAAGCATAGGCTGACCAATCAAGAGACCGGCTGCATAGGGTCGGCTGATCCAAACGTACTGAGAAAAAATGCATCTAAATCAACCTTATAGATTTTCCGTTGCGCCTATGATGGAATGGATCGACCGACCATTCAACGTGCGGACATCAAAACGAATACCGAAACCGGAGAGACCATGTTGCACTTTCGTTGCACCATGAAATCGTTGGATCGTTCGCTCTAATCATCTGAAACAGCGGCAGAATTTCACTTCTCCGGTGCCTATTCCTGGTGGGATAGCACGGAAAATAGCCGCTAGAAATCAAGTATTTGCGTGGAGCTGAGGCGGTCGCGTTGCACTTCGTCCGAACGTGCTCTTGAAATTGGTGGAGCTGCGAGGTGTCGCGCGCCATCGACCCGTGTGGCTTCACGTCCTCCAACGGTGGCGGCAACGCGCGGAATGTGCAACGTCGCCGCTCGTAAGTGGCTCGTTGGTTACTGGCATTGAGCGACATCATTGTTCGATGTCGAATTCGTCGGGAAAGTTGATGGGCGCATAGTCAGGTATTTACGCTTTGCGATTGACCGCCGACTGGTGAATGCGGGGCTTATCAGATGAATCGTCGAGGACTCTTGGCTCCCCGTCGGGGATATAGCAATTGAGAAACTCTCGGCGCTTCCATTTTGTGGATCTCGGAAATCTACTCCAGAATCCTCCATGCTGGCGTCAGCGATTCGTGCAGCGCTCCCAATACGTCGGGCGCCACACAGATGTTTCGTCCCCCTTCACGCGGCTGCCCTAGAACAAAGTAATGGAAACGCTGGACGGTGGGTTCGCGACGTGACCCATCGATCTCGTTGAGGTCATGCAGAATGGGCTTGAGCTCGAGCCGGATGTACACCCCAGTTGCCGCTTTCGGCTGAAGGTCCAATCGCTAACTCTGTTCCCCGCGGGCTAACCCCGGAACGGAAGCTTGAAAGGCAACATGAAATGCTGCCATGTGAGGCGCCTAATGACTTAGTGCACATTGAGGGGGGAAAGTATTGGGCTATCTGACCGATGAAGAGTTCGGAAATCTGCGCGTCGAGCGAATGATCATTCACTTGGTTGGCAAGGCGGATGAGCCTTTCGCGCCGCGCGACGAGATCGACGTTCAGGAGGAAGGGTTCTTTCGCGCTCGCATCCAAAGCGAGGCAGGAGACGGCGTCCATTCCTTTGTCGACGGATCAGAGGTCAGGCAGATTGTCGAGCGTATGGCGAAGGGGAGGATGAGCTTCGCAAAGGGAGGTCAGGCACTCGCTCGTCGCTTCTTCGATCTGCACGTTCGCCAGAGCGTGAGCGGCGCGTTCTTTGTGCTCCAGCTCGGTGCCGACGACCGGGACACCAAGCTCTTTGCGCTGATCAAGTACGACTATCGCGAGGCGGTCGAACTGACCGATGCGGACGGGCGAAGTGTTCTGAGGGCAATCGTTCAAGCGTTCGTCAAGGAGCGGCGTGCCGTTCAAAAATTCTGTCTCATTCGTGTCAATAATGGCGCAGCCGACGAGCTTGTGTGCGCGTCTGATCGCATGAAAGAGGCGCCGGACCTCACCGACTACTTCGAACGATATCTCGGGGTACAACGCTCCAAGTCGAACAGCGAACTATCGAAGCGGTTGAACGAGGCTTTGCGTGGCACGCTGCAGGAGGTCAAGGACCTTCTGCTGAACGCCGATGTGGGGGCCGCGATGTCGAAGGCAAAGCTTGCGCTCCAGGGTCGGGCTACCGTTTCTAACGATGACGTCGTCGATGCTGTGATGCATGCCGCAGATCGGCCTGACGATGAGGATATCCGAACTCGGATCGACAATGTGACGCGACGCACCCTTAAGCGGCAGCAGCTCCAGGACGTTGAATTCCGGCCCGATCGTGCAACATTGCAGGTCCAGCCTCGAAGGGTCGTGCGCACCGTCGAGGAGGTCCGGCTCGAGTTTCCCGGTGAGGAGCTGGGACGTAGCGTCATACGGCAGACTATCGGCGACGAGGTCGTCTTTACGGTGCGCACAAGGCGGTTGGTGGAAGATGGGACCCTCCCAGTCAAAACTCGCTGAAGCTCTGAACGACCTTGTCGAACAGGGGCAAGTGGCCGTCACCGAGACGGAAACTGGAATCTCAATCTACCAGCTCAACGGTGTCGAGGCCGACAGGCTCTACGAGCTGCTGATCAATGCCGAGTGGACTGGGGTCCTTTGCGGCGACGCTGGCGGTGAAATCCCAAGGCATCAGATCGCGACTAACGGCGAGGGCCTTCACATAACTGCTGATAGGCCGCCGATTCCCGCGGGCGTCGAGGCGGTGCTGACACGTTCTGGATTCGAGGCGTTGCTGGATCGCGATCCGAACTCGCCGGTCGTGTGGGCCGAGGGGCTCCAATCGACGATCGATACGAGAGCTGTTCGCTACTGCGCGTGGTGGCAGGGGACACCGTTCGCCGCAGAGGGCGGTCCTACCGGCGTCGTGAAAGTGACGCGAGTCCTAGGTATGAACGGGCCGGGAGGCCACCTCGGACGATGGCTCCTGCGCTCTCCAGAGGGACAGGTTCAGGATGACGCGCTCACGCCTTGGCGGCAACGAGCAGGCTCACGGCTCCTGCGTGCAATGGCGCAGGAGATCGAGCCGGATGATCGGCTGCTGTTCAGGGGGCCGCCGGCGGCTCGCTTTACCGTTTCCAATCTTGAAGAGTTGCCTCCTGACCGCTTTGCGACGGTCCAGTCGGTTTCGTGCTGGCTGCTTGAGAATGAGCGTGAGCTCGAGAACCGCCATGGCCTGCTTGCGGCCGAGATCGCCCGTGATGCAGTGCGGGATGGTGACGCAAGGGACCTCGCGAGTGTGCTTGTTCCTGCACTTGAAGGCGCAAGGATTGCGTACAATTTCGGAGTCACGCAGCAAAGTAGAGATACGCTGAAAGCGTTGGGCGAACTCCGAAAGTCAGTGGCCGACGACACGGCCAAACTTTCCGAAACGATGCGAACACTTGGTGGGGCTGTCGTAGGCGCCGTCTTCGCCAATATCGGCCTGATCGTTGCGCGTCTCGCCTCGCCGGCAAATAGCACGTTCGTAGGGTCAGCTGCGATCTTGATCGGAATCGTTTTGACGATTTATGTTGCGACAATCGTCGGCAGTGGCATCCACTACATCTGGGTGCAGCGCTACCTTCGCAAGGAATGGCGGAACAGCCTCTACAGATTCCTCGCCGCGGACGATTACAGGCGCTTGGTCGAGGTCCCTATGCGGCGTGCAGAGTTCGCATTCTGGTGCATAGCCGGTGCTGGTATCGCCATGGTCGTTCTGCTGCTGATCGCTGTCTTTCAGACAGCTGGCGCTTGAGGAGACCGACATGGTACCTGCGGCAGTTGAGTCCAAACTTGCTCTCGCGGCGCAGACGGAAGTAGAATCGGTACTTGCAAGCGGCGGCCCGCACACGAGCAAACCGATTGGTGAAGTTAGCGCGGTGCGCACGATGACGCTCGATGGTTTCGATGCAATCGCCAATGCGTGGTCGCCGATCATGCGATCCTACGGCTATCGGACCAGCCTGCAGGCCGTCTTCTGTCACTCGCGCCCGCAAGTGACGTTTAAGCGAGTCCCGTCACCCCACGCTCCGCTACCTCCGGCCAGCGGAAGAGGGCGCTGCGAACTCGCCGACTTACTCGTCGTCATCGATCACACAGATCCTTCGACGAGCGTGAAGGATCGCCGTGCTGTCTTGATACAAGCGAAGCTACTCCACTCCGGGTCCATCAAACCCGCTAGAAAGGAATGGATACAGCACGAGTTACTCGCCTGGCGACCCGGCTTTGACTTTGTCGATTCATGTTACACTAAGAAGACTCGAGATCTCGACGCCTCGCCAGTCGTCGGTAATCCCGCCAACACCGCCGAGTATGGCGGTATCGATCTCAGAGTAACGCCGCCGGTTTGGAATCAGTGGCTAACGTCGCAGGTCGCTCCTTGCTTTACGAGTCAAGCAGATTTCGGCCCCTTCCTGGCCGGCATGGTGGTCGGCAGGCTTCAATATGGACGCGAGGCGATCGACGGCGGAGTTGATGATTGGTCGCTTACGGTCGACGAACTTTTGAGGGTTACCGGAGCCAATCCGATTGTCCAGCGAGCCTCAAAAGTGTTGCGCGGGACGTCGCATGTGGTCGGATTTATCATCGACACCGCTCCACACACACCTTGGTGGCGCGGGGAGCTACGTTCCACCGGTGGAGTATGAGGGTGCGGAATGGTCGGAAGGCCCGATCAGCACCGTCCATTTGACCTTCAGTTCGCTGGAGAGGTGAGGCTGGAGTTGGATTTGGATTAGGTTCCCCAAGTTGTCCAACTAGGTACGCGTCGCAGGCTGAGACCAAGGGCTCGATCCGCGAAGCAGGCGTGATGCATCTCGCCGTCAGCCGGCTGCTCGTTCACCGAGAAAGTTCGTAGCGCTGTGTTCTGCTTCAGCCGCATCCAAGCATCGCGACTGCCGATCGTACCGATGCCCGGATTGTAGTAGACGCGCTGATGCTCGTTCCTCTGAGCGATACGGAATAGCTTGAGGACGTTGGATAGATTGCCCTCGACCTCATTGCCGGTGCCGTCGCAGCAGATGACGATGTTCTTGCTCACGCACAAGACTCCTGGCCGGAAGACATGACCGATCAGCTATCGGATGTCGGCCCGGCCTCGGGACGCGGGCCTGCGGCCGGATTGAAGGTTGCCAACGGCGTGGCGCCGGCCTTCAGGCTGGTGAGATAGGACTCCGTGAAATCCATCTTGATCTCGGTCCACAGCGGCAGGTGGTCCGACATCTGCCATGTGCGCCAAGTTCTATAAGCCTTGTTGTCGGTCTTTGCGTCCTTGCCGGTTTTGGTCTTCGTCGGCATCAAGGGCTTGTACGCCGTATAGTCTGCCTCGTCGCGAAACACGTAGTCCTGCCAGCGGAAGCAACCGGCGCTCCTGATCTCGACTAGTTTGTTCTGTGTTCTCAGTGCGATTTGATCGTAATAATTCTCGCTCGCCAGCGCCGTTGGCTTGCGTAGTGTGGCCGGCACCTCGAAGCCGCCGCCCAGCAGCGCGTTCATGGTCGGATCGTCGGGATTCAGAATATTGAAATCGCCAAGCAGGATGTAGGTCTCGCCGTCCTTCTTCTGTCGTGCTGTGAAGAACGCAGCGATGTCGGCGATCTCCCGCTTACGCTGCGCGGTGTCCTGCGCGGTACCATAATAGATATGCACGGTACAGACGTTGAACTTGAACCAGCCGGCCTGGAAAGCGACAAGGAACGGCGTGCGGTTGAACTGGGCAACCTGTTTGCCCTTCTTCGCCGGCAGCACGATCTCGCCCGCGACATGGCGAAACCGGATCTTGCGCGTGTCAAACACGAACGCGAGGCGCTCCATGTTTCCGCTCTGGTCGGTGACGATATAGTCCCAATGCGGGCCGAGCAGCCTCACGACCTTCTGGAAGTCGGCCATGTTCTCGTTGACCTCTTGCACCGCGACCAGATCGAAAGCGGAAATGACCTCCGCAATGTAGAGGAGGGATTCCGGCAGGCGCGGGGAGGGGTTCAGCCGGCTGCCGCCGAAGTCCCGGATATTCCATGTCGCGAGGTGAAAGGAGTCCTGCTTGTTATTAGACGTGACCTCCTTGACGAGGCCCGCGCGCAACGCCAGCAAACGGTCGATGGCGCGATCCCTTGTCCCAGCATCGCTCCAGAAGCGCAGTCCTGAATATTGGACCATGACCCACCCCTTCGCTCAGGAGGCTGACCTTATCAGAAAACAAGATGCTCGGATGTGGAAGTTATGAGCGGGTCGTGCTCAACACCTGTCGCGGAGATGCCGGCCGTGAAGTTGCTCGTGCTCTTTCAGCGCGAGCGCCCGCCGTCGGTCGATGTAGTCGGCCAGATCCTGAAGATGGACGCCCTTGGCGCATTTCTGGCTGTGCTCCATGCGAACGAGCGGGATTGCGATCTCTCCGGACGATACCTTTCTGACGAGCTTCTCTGGCGTGAGGTGTCTGAAATAATCCCGGCACACAAGTTCTACCGGAATGACAGCTCGGCCATCATACTGCGCCATGAGAAGGAAAGCGGTGTTCATGTCCAAACGCACCTCGTGCATCACGTCAACGTGGTCTTACGTCGACGGGACTTAGAATTCCTTCGAAGCCCGAGCGGGTCAATCGGAGACGGAGCGTGACAGCGGCCAAGCGCAGATGACTGGATCACAGCACATTATGCCCTGACCGTCTCGGTCTCACGCGATACATGCGCGGCGGCTGAAGCTTTATTTTTTATTTCTGCTCGTGTGCACCGCAGCTCGCTCAAGGCCCGGCCCGTCGTTCGGTCACAAAGAACGCGACGGACCGTCGCTTCGATGCAACACTTCCATAAATCGTCGTTATTTTTCAAAACCATGGAACAGCGAGCGAGCCCAACCTGATTTTCTGATCGCCTTTCCTTAAATTCATTCTAAATTATTGCGTTTGCGACGGAAATTCAGGCGCGCTAAGGAAATCTATGTCGTTCATCGTGCATCTGCGGTGAAATCTTCGCGGCAGGTGTTTTGCCCGGATAACGGTTGCCTGCAAACAACATTCGCCGCGCGTGATGGTCAGGAGAGCCCGACATGTTCGGGACGTTAGTGCAGGAATTGCAGCGTTCGGAGGAAGGTCGGCTCCGGCGTTTTTTTATGCGCCGGTTTCGCAACGCCACCGAGGCATCCGACGCGACGCAGGAGACTTTCCTGCGCATGCTCGATGCGCCGCCGAAGACCATCATCGAAAATCCGCAAGCCTATCTGTTCCAGATCGCGAAGTCAGTCGCCCGAGTCACGTCAGCCCGCCTCGCGGCCGATGCCGAGCTGTTTCTGCCTGCGATCGTGGGCGAGAATCAGGCGACGGATGCTCCGGATCAGGAACGGGTCGTCATCGGTCGCCAAAGCCTGATTCTGCTGGCGAAAGCGATCGAGAAACTGCCGAACCGCTGCCAGGAAGTCTTTATCCTAAGCCGCCTGCATGGCATGTCGAATGGCGAGATCGCCGACCGGCTCGGAATTTCGCGCAACATGGTCGAGAAGCATATCATCAAGGCCTTGATCCGCTGCCGGAAGGTGCGCTCCGAGATTTGTTTCTAAGGAGACGTCAGGTAGCACCCCTGCTTTCGACTCTATTAAAGTAGCGGCGGTCGTTGGCCGATCCCGGTCGAAGATGGACTGCTGGAGCGGGTATGCCGGACAGGGTTTCGCAGAGCATCGAGGATCGGCTTGCAGAAGAAGCGGCGCGCTGGGTTGCGCGTCTGCAATCCTCCGACGCGACCGATCAGGACCGGCAAGAGTTCCACCTCTGGCTGGATCGCGATCCCGCGCATCAAGAAGCTTATGACGAATTCAAAAATCTTTGGGCCGACCTCAAGGATGTGCCGATCCCGTCGGACCGCCTGAAAAAGCTCCGGATGACACGGCGTGCAGCAGCATCCAGCATCGTGTCGATCGGCATTATCGCGATCCTGTCGACCACGCTCTACCGCATGGGATTCATCGATCATCTACGGGCGGACTATTACACGCTTGTCGGCGAAGTGCGCAGCGTCACGCTTGCCGATGGCTCCCGCGTCGACCTGAACACGGATTCTGCGATCATCGTTCGCTATTCGCAAGGTGAACGCAAAATTCAGCTCTTGCGAGGTGAGGCGTTCTTTGAAGTCGCGCGCAACCCCGAGCAACCGTTTACGGTTGATGACTCCTCTCTGAAGGCGACGGCGCTGGGTACGCAATACAGTGTGCGCGCGGCGTCCGATGACTCTCTCGGCACGGTGCGGGTCGAGCACGGACGCGTGGAGGTTAAGAGTCGCGAACAACAGGTCGTGCTGGAGGCCGGCGACGCCGCAAACCTCACGGCCAAAGGCGCCTTCGCGGTGACGAAAACCGACGTTGCGAATGAGACAGCGTGGCGGACCGGAAAGCTGGTATTTTCCGGCCAGCCACTCCGCGAGGTCCTGGCGACCCTCGAGCGCTATCGTCGCGGGCGCATCCTCGTCTTGGATAACGCCGCCGCGGACCAGCAGGTCTCAGGTATTTTCGACCTGAAGGACACGGACCAGGCGCTCCGGGTGCTGGCGGAAAGCTTACCCGTAAGTGTCACGCATCTGACCGATCTGATGGTCATCGTTCGCTCGCGCTGAAGATTCCTCAAGACAAGCGATTCTCGCCGCGAACTCAGTGAGAACGATATCCTTCAAGTTTATTTCTGAACCGACGTCAGGAGGCACCCCGGTTTTGACTCTTAGTCAGTAGGAGGGTGCGTACACAGCGCCGCACTCCGGATATTGACCAACGGGGGCAAACATGGCGTTTGGAAGTGCGTGGGTAAGAGAAGGCAGCCGAGCTGCGGCGCTGGCCGGAGTTTCGTTGCTTGCGCTCAACACGGCGCTTCATGCGCAGCCAGCCAATGTGCAACCCCCGACCGCTCGACCTTCCGGCATGATAAACGTTTCCGTCGCGGCGGGCTCACTCGAAAGCGGCCTCCTCAGCCTCGGACGTCAAACCAATCTTCGGATGCTCTATCCGAGCAATCTCACCGCGGGCAAGCGCACGGCGGGCGTCAGCGGACAGGTGAGCCCGCAACAAGCGGTGACGCAACTGCTGGCTGGAACGGGCTTGCGTGCATCGTTCACGGGCCGAAATACGGTGCAAGTTTTTGATCCGTCGACGCCTGTAGCCGGCGGCGCCTTGCCGGCCGGGGCGATCGCGCTCGACACTATTGATGTGCAGGGTGCCAACAATCCGAATGCACTGATCGGCAATCTCCCGCCGGAATATGCAGGTGGCCAAGTCGCGCGCGGCGGACAACTCGGCATTCTCGGAAACCGCGACTTGATGGACACGCCGTTCAGTCAGACAAACTACACGTCAAAGACGATGCAGAATCAGCAATCGCGCTTCATCTCCGACGCCCTAAACAACGATCCGACTGCTCGCGCTGTCGGTCCATCAGGTGGATACAACGGGTTCAATATTCGCGGTTTCCAAGTCTCCAACAGCCAGGTCTTGTTTAATGGGTTGCAAGGCGTTGCCCCGGCAAGCAACGAAGCAGTCATGGCCGAATCCTTCGAGCGGATCGAAGTGTTTAAAGGTCCCAGTTCCTTGCTGAACGGGATGGTCGGAAATGCCGGCGGCGTCATCAATCTTGTTCCCAAGCGTGCTGGCGATGAGCCACTAACACAAATTACGCCTGACTATGGAATGAACTCCCAATTTGGCGGCCACGTCGATGTCGGCCGAAGGTTTGGCGACAACAAGGAGTTTGGTGCTCGATTTAACGGTGTCTACCGTAACGGCGATACGACCATCAACCACCAATCTCGAGAACAGAAGCTCGCAACACTTGCGCTCGACTATCGTGGTGAGCGTTTGCGCGTTACGGCTGATCTTGGCTATCAGAAACAGTTAATGCAGGGAATTCGCCGCGTGACCCGCGCGGTGGCTGGCATACAGATTCCTGCTGCTCCTGACAGCCGCACCAATTGGTTCGATCCTGCCGAGTTGAGCGATGGCCGCGCCTACTATGGAGCTATACGCGGTGAATACGATCTGACTGATAAATGGACGGCGTTTGTCGCGCTCGGCGCTAGCGATAAGGAAATCACCAGGTTCTCAACTAATCGCACCATCATAAATACTCAAGGCGACTTGGCTGCCGGCAACTTGTCTTTTTCCGGCTCGCTTGACAAACGAACTCAAGAAACGCTGGAGGCCGGAGTACGTGGTCGATTCGATACGGGACCGGTCCAGCACCAAGTCGCTCTTGCCTATTCGACTTATCACCAGCTTGGCGAATTCGGTCCTTCAACAGGGGCGAGCGTACCGTTCCCAGCCTCAAATATTTACAACCCAGTGTTTGGTCCCCGGCCAGACATGTCCCTTCGGCCGGGTTTCGATTCAAATCTGACGCCGTTCTCCGATACAACCCAATCCAGTGCAGTCTTGGCAGACACGTTGTCCATCCTGAATGAGCGCGTGCAATTGACTGCCGGGGGCCGACTCCAGGAAATCAAATCAACCAACTTCACCTCTGGCGTTGTTACTTCGAGCTATGACGAAGGCGCAATAAGCCCGTCGGTTGGTTTGGTGGTCAAGCCCTGGCAGAACATCTCTCTTTACGCGAGTTATATCGAAGGCCTGCAGCAGGGCCCTGTTGCCCCACCGGGCACAGCCAATCAAGGGCAAGTCTTTGCGCCATATAAGGCCGAACAATATGAAACTGGCGCTAAGTTCGATTTTGGCGGCTTGGCTGCAACACTGGCATTCTATCAACTCGCTCTTCCGAATGCCTACACCAATCCCAATACGAACGTCTTCGGTATCGATGGAGAGCAGCGCAACCGTGGCGTCGATTTCAATATCTTCGGCGAAGTGGTGTCAGGAATTCGGATATTGGGTGGAGCCGCATACATCGACTCCGTCCTGTTGAACACGGTAGGGGGCATCGACGACGGAAATAGAGGAATCGCTGTGCCAAAGTGGCGTGTCGTGTTTGGCGCCGAATGGGATACACCATTCATCCCCGGGCTCACTCTAACTGGTCGTGCGATCCACAATGGCTCCGTCTATGTCGATACAGCCAATACCCAAAGCATTCCGGCCTGGACGCGTCTAGATATCGGCGCCCGGTACCGAATCGAGCGGCCAGGTGCCCAACCAATCATTATTCGCGCCAGCATTGAGAACGTGCTCGGCTCAAATTACTGGGAAGCAACCGATACGACGCTGGTCCTAAACGATCCACGAACGTTCAAGCTCTCGGCGAGTTTCAACTTTTGACGGCGGGTCGGCAAATGACTCGCCACGCAACATCCGTATGCCAGCGCGTGTCGGCTGCCATATTCGGTGGCTATGCGCTGGCGGCCGTCTTCTCGACCTTCTTTTCCTACATTCTTCCGACGTCGCGCGCTGAGGCGGCGATGTCGGGCCTGCTGCTGAGCTTCGCTGTTTATGCCGCTACAATTCTCTGCGCCTTCGGCGCGCGCTCGATATCGCGAATGTGGACCGGCATGATCTTGCTGACAGCCGGGTTTGGATTGCTCGCGATCCTTCTCAAACTGGCCCGCGGGCCATGAAGGACGGATTCCGGCAATCGATGGCGTGGCTGCATACCTGGACCGGGCTGCTGCTCGGCTGGGTACTGTTCTTCATCTTCCTCACCGGCACAGCGGGTTATTTCGACACCGAAATCGACCGCTGGATGCGCCCCGAGTTTCCGCCGCCGGCATCCCAGGTGCAGACGGTTAAAATGTTGGAGCGAGCCGTCGAACGTCTGCAAGCAAAAGCGCCTAACGCCGAACGATGGCGTGTCAGTCTGCCAACGGATCATGGCGTAGTCGGCTTGAACGTGTCCTGGCGGGGAAGCGGGCACGATGCCGCAGCGGCCAACGGAAGTGAGCAACTTGATCAAAATTCGGGCGAGCCTTTGAAACCGCGAGCGACCGGTGGCGGGCAGTTGCTCTATAGGATGCATTACAGGTTGCACTACCTGCCAACAACTATTTCGTACTGGCTGGTCGGGATCGCCGCCATGTTCATGCTTGTCGCTATCCTGACCGGCATCATTGTTCACCGGAAATTCTTCGTTGACTTCTTCACCTTCCGGCAACGGAAGGGACAGCGATCATGGCTCGACGCGCACAATGTCCTCGCCGTGATGGCGTTGCCCTTCCATGTGATGATCACATATTCGGGGCTGATCTTCTTTGCCTACCTCTACATGGCGCCGGTGATTGCCGCGACATACGGCTTTGGAGAGAACAGTCAACGACTCTACTTCGACGAACTGGAAGGCCGCCTTGCGCGACCTGCGCGCGCCAACACGCAAGTGCCCTTGACACCGCTTGCACCGTTGATCGCCGAGGCTGAAGCGCAATGGGGCGAGGGGCGTGTACGCAGCCTGGAGATCCTGTACCCCGGCGATTCACAGGCGCAGGTGTCAATTAGTCAGACACCGTCAGGTCCTCTGCGCCGCACGGCGACGATGGTATTCAATGGCGTCAGCGGTGCGTTGATCGAGGTGAAGCCGGCCATCCGATCAACACCGAAGGCGATACGCGACACTTTGCTGGGGTTGCATGAAGGCCTGTTCGCCGGACCAGTGTTGCGCTGGTTGTACTTCCTGTCGGGCTCGATCGGCACGGCAATGATCGCGACCGGACTGGTGCTGTGGACCGTCAAGCGCCGCGAGAAGCTCAAGCGCACCGGCGAGCCTTCATTCGGCCTGTTGCTCGTCGAGCGGCTGAACATCGGCACGGTCGTCGGATTGCCGATTGCGATCGCAGCTTACTTCTGGGCCAACCGGCTGATCCCCGCCGGGGTGGAGGGGCGCGCGGCCTGGGAAGCGCACGCGATGTTCATCGCATGGACCGGAATGCTCCTGCACCCGATTTTTCGTCCTGTGCAGCGCGCCTGGATCGAGCAATGTTGGCTCGCAACGGCTGTTTTCGGTCTGCTGCCGATGTTGAACGCGCTGACCACCAATCGCCATCTCGCCGCGAGTTTGGCGCAGGGTGATTGGGTTCTCGCGGGCTTCGATCTGACCATGCTGGCCTTCGGCGCAGCGTTTGGCTGCACAGCGTGGATGCTGTCACGCCGGGCGCGCGACAGAGTCACCAGGCACGAGACTTTGCTGTCATTCGCAGCATGCAAGAACGCGGAGCCGGCGGAATGATGGAATTGCTCGCTCTTGTGCTTGCCTATGCCGGATTCGTCGCGCTCGCACTGGCGATGAACCGTCATCACCGGCAGGTGTGGAACGGTGAGGCCTCGGAACACACTCGAATTCTCCTGCGCATTGCAGGCGCCGCGGGTCTCGCGTCGGCATTTGCGCTGTGCATCCGTTACGCAGGCTGGTCGGTCGGGCCGGTGCTAATGCTCGGCCTGCTCAGCGCTGCCGGCATCGCTGTCGTGTTGTTACTCACTTTCCGTCCTCGCATCGCTTTCGCCTCCGGAGTGGTCGCTGTTCTGTTTGCCGGCGTGATGAGTGGATATGCGTTGGTAACGAACGGTATTGCGAAAGCTCCAATATTACAGAAACTCCAGTTTCATCATTGGCCGGCGGAGCGAACTCAGCCGCAAGAACAACCGGAGAAAGTCCTATGACCAATGCCTGGTTCGTCCGTGTCCTGCCCGCAATGCTGCTGACGCTCGCAACCGTCACCACTTCGGTTCGCGCGCAAGAGCAACAACCGTCATCTCAAACACCCTTCTCGACTTCGCGCCCCCCTGGCGCGATAGCGCCGTCGGCGACTCCACCTGTCACGCCTGCCTCGTCGCCATCGTCCGGTGCCCCTTCCGTTTCCCCGGCATTGCCCGGATCGACGAGTTCTGCTCCGTCGAGCTCTGATCCGTCAGCTGCGGCCGCGTCGTCCCAGCCGTCCGCATCGTCTCCTTCGCCTGTGCCGGGTGATGCCATCACTCCGTCGCAGCCCATCCAGGGCGCGGAGCCGACAGGGGATTCTGCGGGCGCCAGCGATGCGACTCAGGATGCAGCTGCGCCGGCGGCCGCGCCAGCATCGGATGCCTCGTCCTCTACGCTTCCGCAAGACCTGTCGCCGTGGGGCATGTTCATGCAGGCCGACATCATTGTGAAGGCGGTGATGATCGGGCTTGCGTTTGCGTCGCTGGTGACGTGGACGATCTGGCTGGCGCGGGGGCTGGATCTGGCGGCTTCACGGCGGCGGGCGCAGAGCTGCTTGCGCAAGCTGGAGCGCGCCGACACTCTTGCGGCGGCACGGGCAGAGATCTCTGAAGGGTGGACCGGCAAGGGCCCGGTGTCTGATCTGATGGAGGCGGCGGAGAACGAATGCAGGCGCTCGAACGATCTGTCCTCTGAAGGCATCAAGGAGCGTCTGGCCATTGCGCTGTCGCGTATCGAGGCCAAGTCGGGGCGCGACATCGCCCGCGGCACGGGCTTGCTAGCGACGATCGGGGCCACCGCGCCGTTCGTCGGGCTGTTCGGCACGGTGTGGGGCATCATGAACTCCTTTATCGGCATCTCGCATTCCAAGACCACCAATCTTGCGGTGGTGGCGCCGGGCATCGCCGAAGCCTTGCTTGCGACCGCGCTCGGGCTCGTCGCCGCGATTCCGGCGGTGATCATCTACAACGTGTTCGCGCGTGCGCTTTCGAGCTACCGGGCGCTGCTGTCGGATGCCTCCGGCGAGATCATTCAGCACATCTCGCGCGACCTGGAACGTCAGGAGCGGGGGCTTGGACCGTCCGTGGTGCCGCTGTCGCGCGGCCGCTCCGCTGCGGAGTGAGCCCTCATGGCGGTATCTCTGAAGAACCCGCAGGACGGCGGCATCGACGAGCTGAGCGAAATCAACGTCACCCCGTTCATCGACGTGATGCTGGTGCTTTTGATCATCTTCATGGTGGCGGCGCCTTTATCGACGGTGGATATCGCGGTCGACCTGCCGGTGTCGAACGCACAGCCGCAGCCGCGTCCCGACAAGCCGGTGTTTTTGACGGTGAAGCAGGATCTGACGCTGGCGCTCGGCAACGACGAGGTGCCGCGCAATACCCTTCAGGCAACGCTCGATCAGCAGACCAGCAATGACCGCGAGCAGCGGGTGTTTCTGCGCGCCGACGGGACGGTGGCTTACAACGAGCTGATGAAGGTGATGAACCTGTTGCGCGAGGCCGGCTATCTCAAGATCGCGCTGGTTGGGCTGGAGGATACCGGACAGGTGCAAGCAGGTGGCGTGGCCGCCGGTAGCAGCGCGCCAGCGGCGGCGACCAAACCATGAGGATCGACTGGCACGATCCGGACGGGCGGCCGGAAGGCGCGGTGACCGGGGCCGCGGCGCTGCGCTGGACCGCGGCCGGACTTGCGGTGGTCGCGGTGCACGCCGGCGGCATCTGGCTGGCGTTACACTGGCCGGCGCAGGCCGAGACGCCGGGCGATCCGCCGGCCGCGATCATGATGGAGCTGGCGCCGCTGGCGGTGGCGCCGGAGGTACCGCAGCAGGACATCGCGCCGGGGCCGCAGATGGAGGAGGCCGAGGAGGAGCAGCCCGAACCGGAGAAGCCGGTCGAGGACAAGCCAGATCCGACGCCGCCGGAAGTGAAGGAGGCCGAGCTCAAGCCGCCGCCGACGCCGAAGGTGGAGAAGGCGGAGGTGGTGCTGCCGGCCAAGACGGAGCCGCCGAAACCGAAGCCGAAGAAGAAAAAGAAGAAGGCGCCGCGCACCACCGCGCCGCAGAGTTCACAGGCGCAGCGCGCCGATCGCGCCGCCGCGCCGGCCGAAGGCATGGCTTCGTCGATGTCGCCGAGCTCCTGGCGCGGCGCGCTGATGGCGCACCTCAACCGCCACAAGCGTTTCCCGTCCGGTGCGGCGGGGGCGGGTGTTGCGACGGTTGCGTTCACGATCGACCGCTCCGGCCGCGTGCTATCGGCGCGCCTGGTGCGCTCGGCCGGCGACTCCGCGCTCGATACTGAGGCCGCCTCGCTGCCGCGCCGCGCCAGTCCCGTTCCCGCCCCGCCGCCCGATGTCGGCGGTGGTTCAATCACACTCGCCGTTCCAATCAGGTTCAGTCGATGATCTCAGCAAATCTCACACGAACGAACCCTCAGACGACGAGCTTGTCACTTCGCTCAACGGCGTCAGCGCCGCGCTGGCGCGGGTGGCGAAACTCGTGAAGTAGCACAGTCGAAACCGAAAGCCGCCCTATCCGGCACACAAGGAGATCGCCCATGCTGACGCTGGTCAAGGATGCCGATGTTCCCGTTCAGCCGGCTGCGCCACCGCCAGAACGACGGCCGAGATCGACGCTGCGCGAGAGCAACTATAACCGTCGCCGATTCCTCGCCTGGCTGCACGACGAGGTGGCGGTGCTGCGTGCGCTCGGCATGGATCATCGCCGCATCGCCGCGCAACTCGACATCGCGGAGCATGACGTGCGAGCATTCTGTCCGAAACCGAAGGAGAAGATCCTGCGCCGCCATCTTCCCCGTCGCGCTGTTGAGGCGCTCCTTCATGGCCGTCACGCCTCAATTGGCGGTCGAACCGTTGCCAAGCGCAGTCGCTACCTCGTCGAGATCGCCAGTGCCTATACTTGGAATGAGCTCATGTCCGAATCCGGGGTCGGCACTGTCACGGCCTCAGAAATACGTTTGTGGCTCGAGGAGCGAGGAGCCGCACTGCGGGATGATGAGGATGACCAGCATCGGTCGGCGCAATGGTGATCGTCCGATAATGCCGATTGCGAGCGAGGTCCGATCCCGTCCGGATCTGGGATCAGCTATTCGCATCGAGTGCCGTAGGCTGCCTGCATCCGACAGCGTCTGGATCGCGCCGCCTGAATGCAGAGACCTGCTTCACGTCTCGAGGGTGGAGACAGGGTGAATGGAGCTTCGTCATCTCCGGCATTTTGTCGCGGTCGCCGAGGAACTGCACTTCCAGCGCGCAGCCGATCGCATCGGCATCGAGCAATCGCCCTTGTCGCGTTCGATCCGGAATCTCGAACAGCAGCTGGGCGTGATGTTGTTTGAGCGGACACGGCGGTCGACCAGGCTGACTCTGGCTGGCGAACGACTCTTTGTTCACGCCCGTGCGCTCCTGGCGGCTGCCGACGAAGCGCGCCTCGATGTGCGCACGAAAGACGGCGATCGGACCGGCCATCTTCATATTGGTGTTTGCGACGGTGTGCCGCTGCCGCGTCTCGCTCGCCTGCTTGCGTCGCTCAGGCAGACGACTCCGCATATCAGCGTGCATGTGCATGAAATGTCCTTGGTGCAGAAGGTCTATGAACTGCGATGCGGATTCCTCGACGCTGCGCTCGCGCCGGAGAGCGGATATGGCAAGGGCATCGTTTCCGAGGCGATCTGGCGAGATCCGCTGATCGCAGTTATGCCAAGTAAGCATCCGCTGACGCAGAGGAAACAAGTCGCTTTGGTCGACGTGGTTCTGGAACCGCTCGTGCTATGCCAACGGGATACGGGCCTTGGCCATCAATGCCAGATCGAGCAGATCATCCGCACGGTGACAGCGACGCCGAACATCACTGATACGGCGGCAACACTTAGCATGTTAGTCGCGCTGGTGATTGCCGGATATGGCATCGGGCTCGCCACCACCGCCCAACTTGAAGCCGTCAGCGCGAGCGAGCTGGTGCTGCGCCCGTTGTCCGATGTGAGCAAATTGGTCAAGACTTGGCTGATGATGCGCGCGGAAACGCCAGCCGAGCCGTTAGCTCGCTTTATCGAGCACGCGCGCCGGCCGACTTGACCGGCTTGCGCGTCCAGAGCACGCCGCTCGGAATCCCTTGTCGCGCGCCATGAAGGTTTCAAGCATGAGCGGCGCCAGGGTTGTTGCATCGACCGGCGTGCCGTTCAGTTCGGAATGAAGTGCGGCATAACGATCGAGATTCTCGCGCAACTCGGTGCTGACCGTGAGCGTCAGCTTGACGAATTCCGACTTTGGGATCGGCCCAAGGCTGAGTTTCTTGGTCAATCGTCCCTCCCGATGTTGGCGGTGAGCGGTGCGGCCTGATAGGGCCGCAAGATGAGATCCTTGTTGACGATGACGCGGACGGGAAAGCCGGGCCGCACGGTCAAGGTCGGCTGGATGTTGAGGTTTCGGCGCGTGATTTGCTGCCCGACATCGTTGATGGTGTCCTGGAATCCACTGCGCGTCGCGATGATGACGCGATTGCCGTTGGTGCTGCGGTTTACCGGCGCGGCCAGTTGTGCGCCAACGCCAAGCACCGATGAGAGCACGGCGCCGCCGATCAGGCGGAGCCAGTGATTGTCGACCTCGTCCTCCAGCCCCGCATAGCCGGCGGTGTCGACGCCGGAGAGCCGGTCCAGCACGATGGATGAGCCGTCCGGCATGACGATGCGATTCCAGACCAGCAGCACGCGGCTCTGGCCGAAAGCGACGCCGGAATCGTATTGGCCGATCAGCCGCGTGCCCTGCGGGATGAGCAGATGTCTGCCGCTCACGGTGTCGTAGACGTTTTCGGTGACGTTGCCGATGATCTGCCCGGGCAGGTCGGAATTGATGCCGGTCACCAGTGCGGCGGGAATAATCGTGCCCGCCATGACCTGATACGGCGAGCGCGGCGTTTGCAGCGTGCCGGAGCCGTAGATTTTCTGGTCGGTCTCGCGGTTCAGGAAGGCTTGCTTGCGATCCTGCATATTCTGCGTGGTCACGGCGTCGACCGGCGCGTTGGTCGGCTCCGCGCCGGGTGCGGGAATCGCCGTCAGGCCCCCGCCATTCGGCTCCGGTGGCGCGGTCGTCGCGGCGGCGACGTCCTGCCTCGGCCGGATCGACTGGAAGAAGACGGCGGCCTTGGCGGCGGCTTCCGCCTCCTGCTGCGCGCGCAGCATCGCCGCCCGCCGCGCATCTTCTTCCGGATCGGGGCGGAAGTTCGGGCGTTCGGGCATTTGCGGGATACCGGCCTCACGTTCGGAGCGAACGATCGGCCCGCCCAGCTCGCCGGGCAGCGGGGCGCCGAGCCGCGGCGGCTGGACCTGGGTGTAGTCGCGCGGCAGGGTTTGCAGACCTTCGGCCGGATTGACGCGATCGGTGCTGTAGAGTTCGTCGCCGGTCGGCTTGTCGCGATCCTTGTATTGGAGCGCCCAGATCATGGCGCCGAGCACGGCGGCTGCGGAGACGCCCGCGAGCGCGATCAGGGTCCAGCGGTTGAGCCGCGTCACAGGCTTCGGCCGCGCGCGGATGGTGAGATTCGGCGGCTGGGATTTTGGCGGTGTGGTCATAGTCCGAACAGCCCCCGCCGTATGCCGTCAGTGCGCGAGATGCGCACGACCTGCTGTTTCTCGCCGCCGAGACGCAGTTCGGCCGCGCCGAACAAGCGATCGACGACGTAATAAGGCGGCTTCGCCCGGTAGTTCACGAGCTGGTTTTCGCCGGTCGGTCCGACGACGAACAGCGGCGGAAGCTCGCCTTGCGCGATGCCGGCCGGAAACTGGATATAGACCTTCTCGCCGTCGTCGAAGACGCGCACCGGCCGCCACGACGGCGTATCGCCGGTGATCTCGTAGCGGAATTGGACGCGATCAAGCTCGACCGCGTTGGCGACCGGCGTCGCCGTTTCCACACGCTCGTTCTGGCGTTGCAGCGCCATCAACCGATCGTGCGGGTACTGCCACGAGACGGAGGCCATCCATGTCTGCGGCGTCGATGTCAGTTCGAGAAGATAGGTTCGGCGGTTGGTGTTGATGACCAAGTTGGTCTTGAGGTCGGGCCGCGTCGGCTTCACCAGAATATGCGTCTGCTTGGCGTTGCCGTTGCCGCTTGTCGTATCGCCGATCACCCAGCGCACGGTGTCGCCGGCGGAGACGGAAACCAGATCCTCGTTGGTCTGAAGCGCGATGTCAGTCACCTTCTCGGGACTGGCATAGACTTGATAAAGCGCACCGGCGGAATAAGGCCAGACCTGCGTGGCATTGATGTAGCCGGACCGTGTCGGCTGAATGCGCGCGGCAGCGTTGGCGCTCGTCACACGCTCCTTCGGATCAGCCGGCTCCGGTACCCCACCTTTGCGGGGCAGCGGTTTCAACTGACCGGGCAGCGGTAAAGGCTCTGGCAAGGGCACCACCTCGACCGAACTGGCCGGCTCGGCGATGCGCGTCGCCTCGAACGGCTCGTCGAGGGAGATTTCAGGCGACGGCGTCTTGATCGCACAGCCGGCGAGCAGCGCAGCCGAAGACAACAGAAGAAGATGGACGGGCGACATGCGGACCATGATGCGGTTACTCCCTCACGACCCGCCGGGACCGAGTTCGCGGCTCCAGTTGATGCCGTTGATAAAAATACCGAGTGGATTCTTACGCAGCCGGTCTTCGGTGCGCGGTGGTTGCAGAACGATTGTGATGATGGCGGTCCAGCGATCGGTGCCGGCGAGTTGGTTGTTCTCGTAATGCCGTTCGATCCAGCGGATCTGGAACGACGACTCGGACGCCCGCACGACACTCGTGACCTCGACAGCGACAGACGCCTTGCCGACCTTTGAGAATGGATCATTGGCTCGGGCATAATCATTAAGCGCCGCGCCACCGCGATCGGTGGTGAAGTCATAGGCTTCAAGCCAATTCTGACGGACGACGATCGGATCGGTTGGGAGTGCGCGGACGTTCTGGATGAAGTGGGCGAGTGAATGCGCGATCTGCGCATCGGTTGGCCGATAGGCTTCGATGGCCGGGCCGATCGCCTTGACTTGGCCGAGTTGATCGACCTCCACGACATAAGGTGTGACGGTCGAGCGGCCGGCTTGGTAGAGCAACCCGCCGGCCATGCCGATGGCGAGCGTGAGGCAGCCGAACGACATCAGCCGCCAGTTGCGGGCCTGAATGCGGGCGGAGCCAATCCGCTCGTCCCAGAGTTGGCCTGCGGCCTGATACGGCGTCGTCGGTTCGGGGGTTTCGGAATAGCGCACGCTGGCGCGTTTGAAGCGCATCGGTCAGTTCTCCTGTCGCAATGAAGGGTTGGCGCCCGATCCGCCGTGATCGCCGGAGCGCAAGGTGTGCGCGGCCATTGTCGCACCATGCGTCGCCTGCGAGCCGCGTGAGCCATGCCGGAAGCGGTTCGCCCATGCCGGTGCATTGCCCGAGGCGCCGCCTGCGGCGGCTTGCATTCCCGCTGTCGAGGTGCCGCATGTGGCGGTCCATGCGCCGTGCGATCCTCGGGCTGCGCTCTGGTGCATCGCGCCGGTCATGCGGGATGCGAAGTTGCGGCCAGCTTGGATGAATGCGCCGCCTCCGGCACTTGCGACGCCGGCGAGGCCGGCGCCGAGGGCTGCCGCGCCCGAGGCGCCCGATGTCGCGCGTGCCAGCCCGAATGCTGTGCGGGCGCCACCCGACATGGATGAAGCAGCTTTGACGCCGCTGCTGACGGCTGCTCCTCCCAGACGAGCGGCGCCCGCGGCCGCGGCCCCTCCCGCCACGGCCAATCCGCCAGCCGCCAGCGCGGTGCCTGCTGCTGCACCTGCGCCGAGTTGCGGGGCGCCGGAGACAAGTCCGGTGGCGATGGATGGACCGAAAATGCCGAGGCCGAGCATGGCGAGTGACGCGAGCATGATCGCGAGCGCATGATCGATCGACGGCTCAGAGGGTGCTGAGGCACGAAACTCGGCGAAAAGGCCGTTGCCGATGCCGACGATGACGGCGAGCACGAGAATCTTGATGCCGGATGAGATGACGTGGCCGAGCACACGTTCGGCGAGAAAGGCGGTCTTATTCCAGAGCGCGAACGGCACAAGCACGAAGCCGGCCAATGTTGTCAGCTTGAATTCCAGCAACGTGACAAAGAGTTGCACCGCCAACACGAAAAAGCTGATGATGACGACCAGCCAAGCGAGAAACAGGACGGCGATCGTGTCGATATTTGAAAAGACGGAGGTGAAGCCGGACAGTTCGCCAATCTGCTGAAGGATCGGGCGGCCGGCATCCATGCCAACCGACGCAAGTTTGCCGGCGCGCAGAAAGTCATCCGCTGAAAGACCTGAGCCGGCGGCCTTCAGGCCAAGACCGCTGAAGGACTTGAAGATGATCCCGGCGAGCGTGTTGAAGTTCGTGATGATGTAGGCGAAGGCGCCGACATAGAGTACCTTCTTGATGAGTTTGGCGAGTATTTCGTCATGACCTGCCGCAAACGCCCAGAAGAGTCCGGCGAGCGAAATGTCGATGACAATGAGCGTGGCGGATAGAAAGGCAATCTCGCCGCCGAGCAGACCGAATCCGCTGTCGATATATTGCGAGAACGTGTCGGTGAAGCGGTCGATGACAGAGAGATTGTCCATCGTCATCACTTCGTGTTGGGCATGGCGGGTTGCGGCTTGGCGGCGCCTCCTTGCGGGCTCCCCTCTCTCTGTGAGGGAAATATCTCAACAGGATGCGGTGTGTAGGGCGTTCGTCCGTTGCCCATGAAGCGTTTGCGACGCGCCTGGCTCGCCATCTTGCAAAGCGCGTCGCCGGTGCCGCCCCAATCCTGCGAGCACCACTTCTGGATTTCGCGCAGCCGATCTGGATCGGCTGCAAGAGTGTCGACCGTGTCGGTTGCGCGTGCGGGCGAGATCAGAACAACCGCATCCGCGCCAATCGCGAGAGCAACGCCGAGCCGGGCAAGACGTGCGAGCATGGGAGCCTCCTTCAGTTGCGAAACAGGCGAACTGTCGCTGGCGAATAGCTGCTGCCGCTTCCCATGAAGCGGCGGCGCACCTCGCGGGCGCGTTCTTCTTCGGCGATGGCGCGGGCCTGCTCCGTAGCGACGGCGCGGTCCTGCGCGAGCTTGAGCCGCGCGCTATCGATTGATTGCTTGGCACGAAGCGCGAGAAGCTGGTTGGTGGCTTGGGTCGCTTCGAGGATGCCGGCGGCCGACTGGCTGTGTGTAACCAGATCGCCGAGGTTGTTTTCGTCGGTCGACAGATTCTCCGACACCTGGGCCTGCATCTTCATGGCGGTTTCGAGCGCATCGCGCGACCGCTCCCAGCGCGTCCGCGCGTCCTGAGTCATCTGATCGCCAGAGACGGACGCTGCGTATTGTTGCGGATAGAGTTGTTTGAACTGCTGCTCCATCGTCGCGACGTCGAAGCTCAATCCCTTCGCTTCGCCAATGAGGCGTTCCGTCTGTGCGATGGTCCGCTTGAGGTCATTGAGGACGTTGAAGTCGAGGCTTGTCAGGTTCTTCGCCTGATTGATAAGCAATTTGGCCTGGTTCTGGAGCGACGTGATCTGAATGTTGATCTGCTCCAACGTCCGCGCCGCCGTGAGCACGTTCTGGCTGTAGTTGCTGGGATCGAACACCACGAGCGCCGTGGCGGGCGTGGCGGGCGTGGCGAGTGCAATGCCCAGCGCACAGGCCCCGGCCACGAGAAACGATGTCTTCATGACGATATCTCCTGATGGTGGGAAAGCTGGCGGATGAGATCGGCGGCCCATTCGAGCCCGCGCGCGTCGAGCCAGGCCGGGGCGAAACCATCCGCACCGTGCGCACGAATAATCTCGTCGATGAGGCGGTGATCGGTAGGACCGCTTGCGGCGGCAAAGGCGAGCGCGACGGGTCCGAGATCGAGGTCGAACAGGCGATTGCCGAGACGGGATTGGTAGTAGTAGTCGCGCCGCGGTTGGGCGCGCGCGATGATGTCGATCTGACGATCATTGAGGCCGAACCCCTCATAGATGGTGCGAAGTTGCGGTTCGGTCGCCTGTGGCGACGGCAGGAAGATTCGGACCGGACAGCTTTCGACGATCGCCGGTGCGATCGCGGAGCGCTGGATGTCGGCAAGCGATTGGGTTGCGAAGACGACGGAGACGTTCTTCTTGCGCAAGGTCTTCAGCCATTCACGGATGCGCGCGGCGAAGATCGGATCGTCGAGAAACACCCATGCTTCGTCGAGCACGAGCAGTGTCGGCGAGCCGTCGAAGCGTTCGTCGAGCCGGTGAAAGAGATAGGTCAGCACCGGCGTCACGGCGCTTGCCGTATGCATCAGTTCTTCCATCTCGAACCCCTGCACGTCGCCGATGCCGAGCCGATCGCCATCGGCGTCAAGCAGCCGACCGTGCGGCCCCGACAGCGTGTAGGGTTGAATCGCCTGGCGCAGCCGGTTCGATTGCAGCAACGTCGACAGGCCGGTGAGCGTGCGTTCCTCGCGCGGTGCGGATGCAAGGCTCGTGACCGCGGACCAGACCGCGTCTTTGACGTCCGGCGTGATTTCGACGCGCTCGTGTCCGAGAAGCCCGGCAATCCATTCGGCCGCCCATGCACGGGTTTCCTCGTCGTCGATGCCGGCGAGCGGCTGGAACGCGATCGATGCCGAGGAGCCAAGGTCGTAATGCTCGCCACCCAGGCCGAGGATAGTGGCGCGGGCCGAGCCACCTTTGTCGAAAACGAAGATGCGCGAGCCGACATAGCGACGGAATTGAAGCGCGAGGATTGAGAGCAGCACGGATTTGCCGGCGCCGGTCGGTCCAACAATCAGGGTATGGCCGACATCGTCGATATGGGTAACGAGGCGGAACGGTGTGCCGCCGACCGTGCGGGTGACGATCAGCGGCGGCGCGTCGAGATGGGTGTTGCGTTCGGGGCCGGCCCAGACCGCCGAGAGCGGCATCATGTGAGCGAGATTGAGGGTCGAGATCAGCGGTTGCCGCACGTTGGCATAGGCGTGGCCAGGGATGGAGGACAGCCACGCCTCCGTTGCGTTCAAGGTTTCCGGAATGGTGACGAAACCCCGGCCCCGGATAATGCGTTCGACCGCCTTCAGCTTCTCGTCGGCGAGGTCCGGACTTTCGTCCATCACCGTGACGGTCGCCGTGACATATCCATAGGCAACGGCGTCCGCGCCCAACTCCTGCAACGCCTCGTCGGCATCGTCCGACTTGTTGGCGGCGTCGGAGTCGACCAGCGGAATCTCCTGCTGGAAGATTGTCTCGCGCAGCAACGTGACGATGCCCTTGCGCTTGGCGAACCACTGCCGGCGAACCTTGGTCAGTTCGCGTTCCGCTTCCGCCTTGTCGAGTGAGAGGAAGCGGGTTGACCAGCGATAGGCGAAGCCGAGGCCATCGAGGTCGTCGAGAACGCCCGGCCAGGTCGAGGGTGGGAAGCTGCGGATGGTCAATGCGCGCAGATGGCGATCGCCGAGCATCGGCGCGAGGCCGCCGGTGAAATCGCAATCGGACAATAGCGCATCGAGATGGAATGGCACCTCGGGGACGGCGACGGGATGGCGTTGTGTGGAGATGCAGGCGTGAAGGTAGGTCAGGGTTTCGTCGTCGGAGAGCCAGCGGATTTCCGGCATGACCCCATCGAGCAGATCAAGGAAGCGGTCGGTTTCGGCGACAAAGGCTGCGAGGTGGTCGCGCCAGTTCACCGTGCGGTGCTCGGCGCTTTCGTAAAGGTACTGGCCGGCACGGGCCTTGCCCTCGGACGGCGGCAAGAAGGCGAGCGTGATATGATAGGTGCTCTCGAAATGCGAACCGCCCTCCTCAAACGCGGCGCGCCGCTCTTCCTCCACGAGCCAGGATGCGGCTTCGGGAAATTCCGATACGGGATAGTCGTCAGCCACGCGCCGCTCGGCATCGACGAACAGCGCCCAGCCGGAGCCGAGACGTTTCAGGGCGTTGTTGAGCCGCGCCGTGGTCGCGACCAGCTCGCTTTCGGTGGCGCTATCGAGATCGGGACCGCGGAATGCCGCGCTGCGCTGGAACGCACCATCCTTGTTGAGCACGATCCCCGGCGCGACCAGACCTGCCCAGGGCAAATAATCGGCAAGGCTGGCGGGACGCTTTCGGTACTCGGCGAGACTCATCATGCCGTCACGCCTCCAGAAATGTGCGGTGCTTGAGGTGGCGAGAGAACACCTCGACGAACTGCGGATCGGCCTTCGCGCCCCAGACGGCGAGCGCGTGGCCTGCGATCCAGAACACGAGCCCTCCGATCCACAATTGCAGGCCGATGCCAACGGCCGCCGCCACCGTGCCGTTGACGATCGCGATCGACCGCGGCGCGCCCCCCATCAGGATCGGCTCCGTCAGCGAACGGTGAAGCGGCACTTCGAAGCCGTCGACATGCCCCGCCATCAGATCAGCGCTCCGCCGCCAAAGCTGAAGAAGGACAGGAAGAAGCTCGACGCCGCGAAGGCGATCGAGAGGCCGAAGACGATCTGGATCAGCTTGCGGAAGCCACCGCCGGCGTCGCCGAAGGCGAGCGTCAAACCGGTCACGATGATGATGATGACGGCGACGATCTTGGCGACCGGCCCTTCGATGGATTCGAGGATTTTCTGCAAGGGCGCCTCCCACGGCATGGAGGAGCCGGAGGCGTAAGCGGGGGAAACCAGAAAGGCGCAGAACAGGAGAACCGCTGATCCGTAGATCCGGCTTCGTAAGTTGGCGCAAATCCGGAATGTCGGCATTCCGGAAAGTCGCCTTTGCAGAATTCCGTAAATCCGCCGAAGCACAGTCTCGGATTTGCGCGCTTGCGGATTTGCGGAAATGCACGAATCCGGTTCTGCGGATTTACGTTTCTGGTTTGTTCCAGAGACAAGGAAAGGCGTGAATGCGGGTCTGTTGGTCGGCATCTCTTTATTCTCCGGTGATGTGCTCGATCGCGTAGGCGTCGCCGTCGAGGCCCGTGACGCGGATGATGTCCTCGATGCGGCGTTTGCTGCCGCGTCCGGCGATGAAGACGATGACGTCAACGGCTTCGGCGATCAGCGCGCGCGGCACCGTGACGACAGCTTCTTGAATAAGTTGCTCCAGACGGATGAGCGCGCCATGCGCCGATCCGGCGTGCAGCGTGGCGAGGCCACCGGGATGTCCGGTACCCCACGCCTTCAGCAGATCGAGCGCCTCCGCGCCGCGAACCTCGCCGACGATGATGCGATCCGGCCGTAGCCGCAGGGTCGAGCGCACCAGATCGGCCGTCGAGACGCTGTTCGCCTTCGTGCGCAATGCGACATGGTCGTCGGCGACGCATTGCAATTCGATGGTGTCTTCGAGGACGAGGACGCGGTCTCCTGTCGTTGCAATCTCTTGCAGGAGCGCGTTGGCGAGCGTGGTCTTTCCTGTCGACGTACCGCCGGCCACAATGATATTGCGCCGTTGCAGCACCGCGGCTTTGAGGAATGCCGCTTGCGCCGGGCTCATGATACCGTCTGCGACGTAACGGGCGAGCGGAATAACGCTGGCGGCGCGTTTGCGAATGGCGAAGGTCGGCGCAAATGTGATCGGCGGCAAGACGCCCTCGAACCGCTCGCCGGTTTCCGGCAGTTCGGCGGACAGAATCGGATGGTCGCGATCGACCTCCAGCCCGACATGGTTCGCCACCACCTTGATGATGCGGGTGGCGTCTTCATGCGACAGTGTCGCGCCGGTCGGCTCGCGACCCGCGCCGAGCCGGTCGACCCACAGGCGGCCATCCGGATTGAGCATCACCTCGACGATGTCCGGATCGTCCAATGCCGCAATGATCGCCGGTCCCATCGCGCTGCGCAGCATCCGAAGCTGGCGATCGCTGACGATGCGGGCGGGCGAGCGCGGCAGAGCGGCAGTCATGATGGCGCCGTCTCCGTGTTGGATTTGTCCGGCGCGGTCGTTTCGTCATCATCCAGGCCGACGAAATCATCTTCGCTCGGCACGATCTCCTGATGGACCTGGCGCACAAGGCTGCCGCCACGCTGGAGGTGGCGGCCGAGTTGATCGATAAACTGATTGAAGCGCACACGTCCTTGGGCGCGGGCTGCGCTCTGGTGTGCTTCGGGAATCGGCGCCGATACCGACAGCGTGTAGCGAATGAACAGCGCGACGGTTTCGATCAAGATTGTCTGGTCGCGCTCCAGGCGATCGAACTGATGGGACAGGCGGTCGAGCCGCGAGATGATCGCGGCTTCGCGCCGGTCGGCTCCGTCTGGTGACAGATAAGAGGATAGTGCGGCTGCGACGATTGCGGATTGAGTCTCGCCCTTCAGCGCCGTGAGGCGGCGAAGCTGCCTCCTATGTTCGTGTTCGATGAAGACGTTGAGACGGGCCTTGCTCATAGCGCCATCCCGTCATCGGGATCGAGCGCGGTCAGTCGCGCCAGTCGCCGGAGTTGCCGTGTCGGCTGCGGAAGCCTGCCGTCGCGCGTGCCGGTGTCGGCGGTATCGTCGTCGAGCACGGCAAGATCGTCGCGGGGACGATCGTGCAACCGGACGACTTCGGCATCATCGAGTTGCGGTGCGAGCTGGTGCCCGCCTTCATCCTGCTCGGACGCTGCTGTACGCGCGGTGGCTGTGGGCTTCTTCGGCCGGGCAAGCCCGGTCCAGTCATCCGCGCGCGCGGTCGGCCGGTCGGCATAGCCTTTGTCGTCGAGGATCGGCGCCGGCAAAACGCGCGACGTGAAATTGTTGTCGGCGTAATAGCGGATCTTCGTCGCCTTCGCTGGCGGATGACCGGAGACCATGACGATCTCCTGATGGTCGGGAAGCTGCATCACCTCGCCGGGCGTGAGCAGCGGCCGCGCCGTCTCCTGACGCGAAACCATCAGGTGCCCGAGCCAGGGCGAGAGCCTGTGGCCGGCATAGTTGCGCTGCGCGCGCAACTCTGTCGCGGTGCCAAGCGCGTCGGAAATCCGCTTCGCGGTGCGTTCGTCATTGGTCGCGAAAGCGACGCGGACGTGGCAGTTATCCAATATGCTGTTGTTCGGCCCGTAGGCTTTTTCGATTTGATTGAGGCTTTGGGCGATCAGGAACGAGCGCAAGCCGTAACCCGCCATGAACGCCAACGCGCTCTCGAAGAAATCCAATCTCCCCAATGCCGGAAACTCGTCGAGCATCAGCAACAGCTTGTGCTTGCGCGCGATGCCATCGGAGCCGTCGAGACTCTCGGTAAGGCGACGGCCGATCTGGTTGAGGATCAAGCGAATGAGCGGCTTGGTCCGCGAAATGTCGGATGGCGGGACAACCAAGTAGAGGGAGACTGGATGATCGGCAGCAATCAGGTCGGCGATGCGCCAGTCGCAGCGCGCGGTGACTCGCGCCACCGTTGGATCACGGTACAGGCCGAGAAACGACATCGCGGTCGAGAGCACGCCGCTGCGCTCGTTCTCGGACTTGTTCAACACCTCGCGGGCGGCGCTTGCGACGACAGGATGCGGACCGGCCTCGCCGAGATGCGCCGTCGTCATCATCGACCACAAGGCTTTCTCGAACGGGTGCGCCGGATCGGAGAGAAAGTTGGCGACGCCACGCAAAGTCTTGTCGTCTTCTGCGTAGAGCACATGAAGGATCGCGCCGACCAAAAGGCTATGGCTGGTCTTCTCCCAATGATTGCGCCGCTCCAACGCGCCTTCCGGATCGACCAGAATGTCGGCGATGTTCTGGACGTCGCGGACCTCGTGAATGCCGCGTCGCACTTCCAGCAGCGGATTGTAGGCGGCGCTTTTCGGGTCGGTCGGATTGAACAGCAGGCAGTGGGAGAACTGCGCACGCCATCCGGCGGTCAACGTCCAGTTTTCTCCTTTAATATCGTGGATCACTGCGGACTGCGGCCACGACAGCAGCGTGGGCACGACCAGGCCGACGCCTTTGCCCGATCGTGTCGGCGCGAACGCCATGATGTGTTCGGGACCATCGTGACGCAGATAGGTTTTCGCCATCAGACCGAGGAAAACGCCGGACAGCGTCGTCAACTTCGCCTCGGCGATGTCCTTCTCGTCAGCCCAGCGGGCAGAGCCGTAGGTCGTGACATGCTTCGCTTGCCGCGCGCGCCAGACCGAACCGACGATCGCGGACAGCGCGGCGACGACACCGCTGCCGCCCGCGATCGTTCCCCCCATTCGGAAAATGTCGGGTGCATAGGCGTCGTAGACGTACCACCACTCGAACAGACGCCACGGGTAGTAGATCGGAAAGGTGGCGATCAGAAACCAGGGTTCGCCGAGGCGCTGCTGAAAACCGAGATGGTAAGCGACCCATTCGGTTGCGGCCCATGTGCCGGCAAGCGTGATGCCGAACACGACCAGCATTTGTCCGATGAGCACCTTCGTCGGCGTCATTCCTGCCCCGCAACAGCCCTGTGACGCCGGCCTGTTTTGCAGGCCGGCGCGCATGAGCGTTGTTGCTTGGAAGGCGCTTAGTCAAAGACCAAATTCGTTGCCGGTGGCGGCGAATCTGATCTCAATGCGAGCCGATATTATTTTGTATTTCTACGTATCGATTCCGGCAAGTCTGTCTTGCGGCGATCCGTCACGCGGCCCGCAGAGGCGTTTCGGCGTTGAGGAGGAGCAGTCGCATCGTGTTGCGTGCCGGTGTGTTGCGGAACTGGTGATTCACCGTCGCAAGCTATCCCCACGGGCCGGGCGCAACCCAGCGCGATGGCATGTCGCCATCGGAGGACAGATGTTTTGCGATCGGTTCGAGGAAGGCCCTCAAGGAACCTGCAACGTCGCTGAACGATGACGGTACATGATCCTGTCCGAGCCGTCGGTGGAATGCCTGCCATTGAACCTGCTTCGCATTGACGAACGTGTCGGCGAAAGCGTCGATCGCCTCCGGCATGACGGTGCCGCGCTGCTTGAACGTCAGGCGGATGGCCTCGGCCAGCGTCGCGCCTTCAAAGTCGAACTGCCGTGACAGCAGCCAGATGTCGTAAAAATCCTTCATGCGGCTGTTTAGGGCGCCCAGCTTCACCATCGCCTCGAATTTTTCGGCGATGGCGCTCTCCCGGCTGTAGCAGAGCAATCGCGGCGCCGGGTCATCCAGCATGGTGGGAAGTTCAGCTTCTTCCGGCTCCGGATAGATGACGTCGCCAAAGCCGATGTCGATCTGAATGGTGATGCGCGCCGTGTCGAGCCCGGCGCGAAACCGGACTCTGAGGCCCGTATAGTCTGCATCCGCGTCGATACTTTCGGTTTCGATCGAGTCCGCATCGAAGACAATGCCGTCGTCTTGCGACGGCACCGCGAGGACGTCACGGATTTGCGCGACGATGTGGGATGTCTCGTTGCTCGTTCGGCCGAGCATGTCGATGTCCATCGTCGGACGAAACTCCGGCGCGCGCCAGACACGCAGCATCAACGCGCCCTTCAAGATGAAACGGGCGGCATGATCGGAACGGGACAGCCGGTAGAGAAACCGTTCCATCGCGTAGTATTGCAGCAACTCGTTGAACGGGCGTTTGTCGTTTCGGGCGCGGTTGAGAAGCCGTTGCCGGACTGATGCGGCCACATTCTTCAAGAGATCGCCTCCAGATACGGCCGCATGACGTTCTCCACCCGGCAGACCTTGGCGTATTTGAGCAGCTTGCCGGAGTCGAATCTCTTGCGCTGCCGGTAGAGTTGGAGCGCCTCCAGAACCACGTCCATTCCGATCCGGTTGCGAAACTTGAAGCTATCGACGATCGACTTCTCGGCATCGTAGATGCGGACCGGCACGCCGTCGATGTCGTGACGCTCGATGCCGGCTTTGAACGAGGCATCCGAGAACCGATGCGCGAGGATAGGCGGATGGTCGAGCGCGGGAAGGCGCGCATCGCGTGGAACGGCCACGGAAACCGCATGAGGAATCTGCGTGGTGATCCCGTGCCAGGACAGCGCCGAAATCAGACAAATCACGGCGTGGGGATAACGCAGGCTGACGGTCACGAGATCGGGATTGCCGATCGGCGGGAGATCGGCAAGACGATAGAGGCCGCGGCTGATCTGCTCGATGGTCCCCCGCTCCTTGAGGGCATAGAGCGTATAGCGGCTCAGGCCGTGACGGATCGCTTCGATCATGCGGAGCTGGCCGCCGTGGGCGCGGAAAATGTCTTCGGGTCGGGCCGTTTTCAGCATCAGACAAAACGTCTCCATTTGTAAATAAGTGGTGACATTATGTCTGATCCCGCCAATCATATCAATGCCCGTCGCACGGCAGCGGTCTTCACTGGCAATGGAAGCGGAATCCCGCTCTTTTCGGCAGAAAGAGCGGGATTCCGCATGATAAGTCCGCCTTTCAGACACCCATCCCCCGCTGTCGCCCGAACATCCACGACACGCTGTTGCCGCGGGCGATGCCGGCGACGGATTGGCCGAGATGCTTTTCCAGCACCGGCCGCCACGGCACGAGACTGAATCCCAGGCCGTCATCGAGCATGGCGAAGCGGCCGCTGGCGAGCATGACGGAGCGGCGGTAGATGCCGCTGATGCGCTCGCCGTCCTGCACGACGTGATGCTGCAAGCCGGTCTCGCCGGCGATCTTCTTCGCGACGGCGTCGATCTCGCGGCCGCGCAACGTGGCGAGCAGGTTGCGGGCGAAGACGATGCGCTGGCCGCGCCGCTGGGCGAGGCCCTGATCGACAAGATAATCTTCGCGGTTGCGCATGGCGTCGCGGACCTCAGCGCCGAAGCCGGACTGGCCGAGTCCCGACAGGTCGCCGAAGCGTTTACGGTCGAGCCAGGTGGCGCCGATGGCGCGGGTCTGCCGATCGATCGGCAGGTGCGAGCGCAATTCGACATCGACCCCGCCGAGTCGCCTTGCGTCATAGGCTTTGCCGCGTTCCGGCAGATCGGTGGGAACACGCCACACGCCGTCCTCGACGCGCTCGACGATGCCGGCGCGGCGCAGCGCTTCGAGGCGGCGAACGTGGGCCGCGACAAAGCTGTCCGGATCGTGTTCCGGAGCCGCCTTCGCGCGCTCGACCGCGAGATGATGGTCGGTCCGATAGATGCCGTCCGTGGCGAGGCCGGCAATGGTCCGGTCCGCCGTTCGTTCGGTCGCGGCGCGGGTCTCGACGATGCCGCCGATCGGCAATGCGTCGAAGTCGGTGCCGGCCGCCAGCAGAACGTAATGGGCGCGGCCGTCGACGCCATCGACGATCAGATAGCCGCGATCGTACAGTTCATCGGCCAATCCCTTGTCGACGATGCGGCCAACGACCGGGGTGTGCGCGGTCGCGCCGTCGAGCACGACGAAGTCGCGTTTCAGGCCGGTCATGGCGCGCTGCATGGTGCGGATGATGTCGCCGCGCTCGCTCATCCGGCGCAAGATTGCCTCCGCGTCGGCATGAAGCGTCCAGATGCAATTGCCGGTCTCTTCGGCCAATCCCATCACGGTCAGCTTTTGCAACCGGCCAATCATGGGCGTGCGGCGGAAGCGCGCCTGGGCGTTCGCCGGCTCGGACAGCAGATTGACGACGCCGGCTTCGGCTTCGCGCTGGATCATGCGGTCGAGGCCGGTCCAGCGCTCTTGATCGACCTCGCGCAGCATGCCGTCGCGGATTTCCATCTGGGTGCGGGGACCAAGCCATTCGGTCGCCAGTTCGCGGGCACGATTGCGCATCCCATGCGCGATGTAGTCGCGGGCGATGACCAGATCCGATCCGTCCTGCTGGCGGCCGCGCAGCACGATATGGGTGTGCGGATTGTCGGTGTTCCAGTGATCGACCGCGACCCAATCGAGCTTGGTGCCGAGATCGGCTTCCATGCGGCTCATGAGATCGCGCGTATAGGTCTTGAGGTCGCCGATGTCGCCGGCGTCCTCGGGCGAGACGATGAAGCGGAATTGATGCCGGTCGCCGCGGCCGCGCTGCTCGAAGGCGTCGATGTCAGCCGCATCGGTGGCGGGGCCATAGGCGCATGCCTTGCTTCCGTCCTTGGTTACGCCGTCGCGCTCGATGTAGCGCAGATGGCGGATGGTCGCGCGCGGCCCGACCTTGGCCAGATTCAGCAGCCGAGTCTTGATGACGACGCGCCGAGAACTGCCGCGCAAGGACTGGCCGGCGAACTTCGCCGCGACATGGCCGCGGCCGAACCGGGCGCCGCCGCGCGAGGGCTGTCGCCGCAGCGTTCCGCCATTGGTCGGGCCGATCTTCGACGCGGCCTTGAGCACGCGGCTGGTGAACTTCGGCGCCCGCGCTGTGCCGCGCGATTTCGGCGGCGCGACCTTCGGCCGGAAGCGGTCGTCGTCACGCACCGGCATGACGACGCTCCGGACAAGCCAAGACAAGCCGATGCGACGAAGCACGCGATCGCTGCTGTCGCAACAATGGCTTGGCTCCTTCACAGGCACGCGGCAACGTCCGCCGCGCGCCGCCCCAACCGACGTGCAGACAACACCTTTCGGACGGTCGCGTGCCGTCCGCTTTTATCTTGCCGTGCGCCCCAGGCGCTCTGTACTGCTGCTTCAGCGTTGCCATGTCGTCATTCTTTCTGCACGTCGGGGCTGTCGTTCTCAGGTTCTTCCGCTGGCCTGTCGCGTCGCTTGTCGGCCGCAAACAGGCTCCGCGCGGATGACGTGGTTGCGCCGGGTCGCGCCGTCGCGTCGATCGCAAAGAGCGATGTCTTGCGCGCGCCGGCCGGACGTCCGCTGGAGCCCGCGAACAGGCTTGGCGCGGCCTCGCCGATGACGGGCGTAAGCTTGTCGAGAAAGGCCGTCGTCTCGCCCGGAAGCGGCACGCCGAGGAGCTTGTGTTCCTCGTAGCGTGCGGGTCCGGCATTGTAGGCCGCGAGTGCTCCCGGCATGCTGTAGCGATCGCGCATCTGTGCGAGATAGGCGACGCCGGCAATGATGTTGTCGCGCGGATCGAACGGATCGCTGCCAAGCCCGTGACGCGCGCGCAACTCGTCCCAGGTCGGGGGCATGATCTGCATCAGCCCCATCGCGCCTTTCGGAGAGACCGCGCGCACGTCACCGTGGCTTTCGACACGCATGATGGCGCGTATCCAGGTCTCGGGAACGCCGAACCGGCGCGATGCTTCGGTGATCGCCGTCGTCCACGGATCGGTTGCGTCGAAGCGCTCGGCGAACGTACTGCCGGGACGCGGCCGAGTCTCGGGCTCGGCCGCCGCAAGACCGCGCGATAATGCCAGTACGATGCAGATGGCGCCTACCTGCATGATGCGCCGACAGAGCGGGTAGCGCGGTGATCGCAGGCTATCGCGCCCCAGCGCCGTCAGCCTGCCACCGTGCTCGCTTCGGTCAAGGGCAAGGCTGCGCCGACCGTGCGGCCGCCCTTGACCTGCGCTGCGTGCGATGGCCGCCTGTCGGGCGATCGGGTCGGAGGGATGATCCGCGATCCGATCGATCGGAGGGATGACGAAAGTGAAGGAGCAAAGGGACGCGCGCATCATCATCTCAACTGTGCCTCCCCTGAATTTCGCCGAGTACTGGTTTTGCCGCTGGCGAGATCGACGACGGAGCCGTTGGCGAGACGCACGCCAATCACCACGTCGCCCAAGCGGTAGTTGTTGTTGTTGCCTCTGAGGCGATAGCCGGCGTCATCGACGACGCGGATATCGAACCATTCGTTCGGTTCGGTCTGGCCCCAGTATTTGCTGCGCCGTTTGATGCGCGCCACGAGTTGCTGGTCCGTCATGTCGGTCTCCGTTCGGATGAAAGCCGGATCGGGCCTCACCCCTTGTCGTCGCGCTTCGACGGTCGATTCCACATCAGGTTCCAGACCTTGGCGTCGGCCTCGGACTGGAACAGCGCGGCGCGCAGCGGCTGGGCGAACGTCGGATCGTCGAGAGTGATCGAGAGATAGTCGCCGGCCTTCTCGCCGCTGCGGCTCCACGCGGCGCCGACCTCGCGGTCGTCGGAAGCAAAGATGCGATGGTCCGGCGCGTTGTCGGCGTCGGATTTTTCGATCGGACGGATCGTCAGTTCGACGTCGAGCGAGAGCGTGCGGATACGGCCGCTGAAGCCGGTCTTGGTCTTCGTGAAAGTGCCGATCTGAGTCATCGTGTCCTCCTGCGTGCGGGTTGAAATCGGACCTTCACGGTTCGCTGTCGGCCGGCCGGGCGGATGTGTCATCCGTGGCCGGATCGGTGTCGTCGGTGGTCCACACGGGAATGGCGCGTCCGACGATGGTTTTCACGGGAAGCGGCCCGAAGTAACGGCTGTCGAATGAGTCGGGCGCATCCCAGTTCATGAGGAAGACTTCGCCATCCTGGAGCGTGCGGCAGCCCTGCCACACGGGCAGCGGCCGGCCGCGGCTGTCATGTGCGCGGGCGACGGCGTAGCGTCCGCCATAGGCGATGATGATGCGGCCCTCCCGGCAAACGGTGTCGCCGTGGAGCGCGAACACGCGCTTCAGGAGCGGCACGCCTCTCGGCAGATAGCCGCGCTCCGCGAGGAAGGTCGCCAGTTCATCCGGCGGCTGGACGATGGCGACGTCCGTGACCGCGATTCCGGTCGCCGGCGCGACGCTGTAGAGGCCGATCGGCAGGCTCGCCGAAGCATTCCAGATGAATCGCGGCGCGTGTTCCGACCAGACGGGGGCGGCGACCAGCAACGCTCCGCCGGTCATCATCGCCAAGGTCATGCTGCGCGCGGTCATGACAGCAACTCGCGGCGGCGCAGCCAGGCGCGATGTTGCTCAACCGTATAGGCATGGTGCGGCTGGCGCAGCCGGAGTCGATTATGAACGTGCTGCCAATAGTCCGGCGCCGCGTCGGACGGGTCGACGCCGAGGGCTTCGACGGCGTCGACCGTCTGCAAGACACGCTCGACCTTGTGCCAGCCGGATGCGAACAGCAGCGTCTCCGCACCGGGATGCACATAGGGCCACGCCAGGCACGTTTCGCCCGGCGCAACCGTGCGCATGATGGTGAGGTGCGAGAGGGCGGTGCCGTAAGGGCCGCGCTCCCATCGGAGCAACGCGAAGATGCTGTTAGGCGCGAATAAAGCGAGCCGGCGACGGCGATCAAGCCGCCGCTCGCGCACCGGCTTTGCAAAGCGCAGCCGGATATTGATGCGGTCGCGTTGAAAGACGGCAAGGACGCTGGTGTAACTGCGCGTGGTCATGCGTCCGCTCCGTCTTCCGGAAAGCGCGTCTCAAGCAGGTCGCGAACCATCTCGGCCACGGTGACGCCCTGCCTGAAGGCGGCGACCTTGATGCGGCCGCGCAGCTCCGGCGTCACGTCGATGGTGAGACGCGCCGTATAGATATCGGCCTTCGGTAGGACACCTTGCGGAGGCGTCTCCACGGGCATTTCCGCGCCGTTGCCCTGCTGCACCCAGGCGTCAGCCGTGGGGGCGGCAGGCTTTACGCCGAAGGCCATGCGTTTGCCGCTCATGGTAGACCTCGCGCGATCTCTACGGTGACGGCGGCGATCTCCTGCGCCGCCGTGCCGTCCGGCTCCAGTTCGCGCGCCAGCCGGCCAGTGGCGACGCTCTCAGCGAAGACGACGCGCTGGTGAATGTCGGCGGCGAGCGCGGGCAGGCCCTCCGGCGGGATCAGCACTAGGTCGGCGGCGAGGATCGCGGATTGGGCCAGCGCGGTGACGCGCGGCGGTCCGTCGATGACGACGTGATCGGCGCCGTGCGCGATGTCGGGCACTTCGACATGCAGGGTCTCGCGCGGCAATCCGATGACGCCGCCCTTCTGGTTTAGGAGCGCGACGATCATGACGCGCGCTCCCGTCGAACGCTGGTGTGCGCGTCAAAGCATTCGATTATTATCGTATGCGATTGGCAGAAAGCAGATTTCGGAGTAAGGTTTGATATTGATTTGTTTCGGGATGGATGTCCCGCCACGGCGTATCCACAAGCGACGCCGCCTCCAAAAACAAAGTTAGATTCTCGGTTAGAGAAGTTAGGGGCGCGAGTTTGCGCTGCGCCGCAATTGCTTAACGCATGATCGTGCCTTCGATAGCACGACTGTTGCGCCTTCGATAGCACGAGGCAAATTGCCTTTGATAGCACGAGAGGTTTCACAGCTTTGCACAGCCCCCTGTGAATGAGTGGATGGCCGTGACGCGGCCGGTGTGAAGGCGAGCCGTTCGCGGCCGTCGTCGAGCCGGTCGATGCGCAGCCGATAGCCGGGCAACGGCTGGCGGCGCACGATGTCGCGGAGGTCGCAGGCGAAGTTGGAGAAGCGCGAGAGGCTTCCGGACTTGGCATGGAGATGGCGGAAGTCGAAGCTCCAGCCGCCGGCCTGGCGGCCGCCATGCTTGCGCACAAGCCGGTACAGCCAGCGTTCGATGCCGCCGAGCAGCTCGAAATAGTTCCGGTCGATGGTGAGGATCAGCGCGTTGTCGAGCACGCCTTCGTAGAACCAGTCCGGCACGATCAGCTCGATGCCGAGCGGCCGGCCCTTGGTGTCGAGCCGTTCCTTCCATTCGTTGATCCAGGAGAAGCGATGCCGGCGCCGTTCGGAGGGTTGGCGGATCGAGGTGGCGACGGTGGTGGCTTGCAGGCGGTCGAGCGCGGCTTTCAGGCGCTGATAGTCGCGGACGGAGGTGCCGCGGCCGACAAACGTGAGAATCTCGTAGGGCGTGGTCGCCATCAGCCGCGAGGTGCGCAGGCCGAGGTCGCGGGCTTCGACGATCTGCGAGGCGGCCCAGATTAGGATGTCGGCATCCCAGATGGTGGCGAGGCCAAATTCGGCCGGCGCCTCGACATGGATGCGGACATTGCCGGCCTCGAACCGGATCGGCTCGATGCGCTTCGACTTGGCGAGAGAGAAGAACGGATAGGCCATAAGATCCTGCGAGTCGCGGGTTGCCATGTCGCCGGGGCGCGATCGGAACAGTTCGAGCTGGTCGCGCTCGGATGTGCGTCTGCGCGCCGCCATGCGTCGTTCGGGCGCGTTCAGCGGGCTTGGGCGTAGCGGGGATCGGAGGTGGTGTCGCAGGCCCGCGCCTCGATCCAGCTTTCGAGGTCGTCGATGGCATAGACGACGCGGGAGCCAAGCTTGCGGAACTTCGGTCCGCCGCCGATGACGCGCTTCTTGTTCAGCGTGTGCGGCGAGAGCTTGAGATAGGCGGCCGCTTCCTCGTTGGTGAGGTAGCGGCTCGCCTGTTTGGATTCGGTGCGATCCACGAATTGCCTCCGTCTCAGGCTGGCCGAGCGAAGCCCGGTCCAGCGGTTCGGAGGCAGTTTCGGAAAAGCCTATCCCGCCCGGTATGGAGAATCTTTGCGCGCGCGTTTTCTCCCTGCCGTGGCCGTCGCCGGCATGGAAAACTCGCCGGCCCTGCGCGCCGCCGCGCCCCACAGGAGACTGCGATAGCCGCCGTTCATCCCGGTGCGGCCGCGTCGGATCAGGTAGCGGACCCTGGCGCGCAGTTCGCTGTCGCCGTGCCACTTCTCCGTCACTATGCGCGTGCCGAAGATCGCGATGGCGATGTCACGCTCGCCGGCGCCGGCGAGGTGTCCGTCGAGGGCCTGCAAGGATTGCATGGTGATGATCGGCTCGGTTGCGCCGCGCCGGCCGGCCAGGTTGGCGGGGCGTCCGGATATCACGGTGAACATCTCGTGCGCTTCACGCAGGCGTGCGCTGGCCCTGTCGTCCGGCGCGATGGCAAACGTGAACGGCATGCCGGCATTGAGCACGTCGGCAATATGGAGATGCCAAGAGCGGCCGCGCCGGCAGAATTTCAGCGCGAGGCGGTTGCCGTCGTGTCCGATGGCCTTGCGGCCGGGAAAGGTCCAGGGATCGAAGACCGGCGCGGCGGTCTCCGGGTCTACATCCGGCACGATCGACAAGGCGATGTCGGGATCAGGCTGCCAGAATGGCAGCGCGTCGCGGGCATCGTGGTCGGGGTTCTCGAAGAAATCGCAACCCCCATTTCAGCGCGCGGCCGGGCGATGACGATCGCCGCCGCGAGCCGAAGCACCGCCAGTCATTGCGATAGTCGGGGTTGCGACGCAGGTGTTCCCAGGCAACAGCCGGACGATCGAGAACAAGGATGTAGAGATAGGCGGCGTTTGCCATCCAGTCTTGTGTGGGCATGATTCCTCCGCGCGCATTTCCCGCTGCTGCTTCTTCCGAAGAGCAAGTGTGTCCGTAATCGCGACAACCGAAGGTTTAGCTTCGTCGTCGAAGAGCTAAGAAGGTCTGAAGGCGGTCGGAAAAATTTTAGCTGTCGGAACGTGTCGTTGCGGCACGGCCCCGCCGCTGATCCGCATTTACGGATCGGCGGAAGTACTGCAACAGATACCGGCTATGGCCGAAGCGTTCGCCAGGGCTCGCGCGTTCCCGCGCGGCGATAGCATAGGCGGCGGCAACGAAACGGGGTCCATAGGTAAATCAGCGGCTCAAAGCCGTTCCACCAATCCGCGTCAATGTCGCCACAACGTCCCTCGAAAGAAGATTCCCGCTCGCTTCGTAGAGCCGAAACTCCATCGGCAGAGCGTCGCCCTGTTCAGGGGTTCCGCGGGTGGCAACGCCATTCGCATCCTTTCCCAAACCGATGCAGCCGCCATGATGGTCTTTCGTAACGATCCATCGCATGATGTCGTCCTTTCCGATGTTTCAATAATGAGATTGCAGCGCTCGCCCTGCGGACGGGCGCGCATGTGTCGGGAGAGAGGGGCGGCTTACGCTGCCGCCCGGTGATGTTGCGGGGATGCCGGCCGCTTGCTGGCCGTGCGATAGTGGCCGTTATCCAGTTCGATGCCGATCCAGTTTCGCCGGAGTCGCTGGGCCGCCGCCAGCGTCGAACCGCTGCCGCAGAACGGGTCCAGCACAAGGTCGCCCGGCTTCGTGAAAGCCTCAATCAACGGCGCCAGCGCCTCGACCGGCTTCTGCGTCGGGTGCAGCCGGTTTCCGGTATAGGGAAAGTCCAGAACATCGGGGACAGGCCGTTCGGGCCGGGCAGGATTTCCCTTCGCCAGCAAATAAGCCTGCTCGTGTTCGTAGCGGAGGAAGCGCGCCGCCGACGCATAACGCTTGCGGAAAACAAGATGCCCGACAACGCGGAAGCCTGCCGCCTTCCATGCGTCCATGAACAGGTCAACCTTGTTCCAGCCATAGAACGAAACGGCAAAGCCGCCATCTTTCAAAACGCGGTGCATCTGGTTGAACGCGGGGCGAAGCCAACGGCCGTTATCATCATTGGCGACGGTGCGGCCTGCGCGATCGCGGAAACGGGTCACATAGGGCGGATCGGTCAGAATGAAGTCCACCGATCCCCTATCGAATGAGCGCATCACGTCGATGCAATCGGCATTGAAGACCACATTCCGGGGGGCGTTTGCGTTGCTGGTCATGTCTCTATTCCTTCGGGTTTGGGGTTCAGAGAAGCGAAGCGTCGCTCCTGAACCCTTGCCCGTCGGCGAGACCGGGGAAGCAAGGCGCCAGAGAACTCTTCGGCACCGTGGAATAAATGGAGGGGACCCGTTTACGGGGAGGCGGCCGTTTATGCCGCGAAAGGCCGGAGAGTTTTCTTGTGCCGCGCGAGGGCAGCGCCCTGAGCAACAATTCCGGCGGAAGCTTCAGCGGACGCTGGGGAAATATCTGATCGGGATTCTGAAACCTTAAAACCGGAAACGCCATACAATCCCGATCTCCGTAATTCCTGAAAAGCGAAGACGGACATGAGCATGGGGAAGCCCCGCTCTTGCGAGCGCGGCTCGGTGGTCTCGACTAGTTAGCGACGCGGCGTCGCGACCAGATCAGGGCGAACTCACCCTCGGTGTCCGTCTCGACCAAGCTCGCGTAGATCGGGGCCGGGAACGAGGGGTCGTCGAGCTTGATCGAGTGATAGTCGCGCAACTCGCGCGAAGTCTTCTTCCATGCCGCACCGAACGCGATGGTTCCGGCGAGCACGCGGAAGGCGGGACCGTTTTTGGTGTCGCTTTCCGCCGGCGCGAAGGTCACCGACTTGACGTTGAGGGTAAGCGTGCGGATCGAACCGGAGAATCCGTTGCCGACGCGGGAGAAAGTGCCGATCGTAGCCATGATGCAATTTTCCTTCTGCTGATCGGGCTGCGGCCCATCGCGGCCTCGATGATGGTCGATGGACCGAGGACGATCGGCGTGCAGCACCCGGCGAGGACTTTTTTTGCCTTTCGCGGTGCAAAGCCGGCCCTGCCGGCGGCGAAAAAAAGCCGCAGGCGGCGTGTTGGAGGTTTAAGATCGAGGCGACGCACTTCGTCGCCGGTCTTCGGTTAGACCAAACCAATCGAGGACGCCCTTGAGGCGCGGCGTGAAAAGACAGTCAGAGGAAAACGCGATCTGGCGACAACGATCGGAAGCACGCTTTCTCGCGTCGCCCGAACGGCTGTGTAGGCTCGATCAAGCAGGTGCCGAACCCTCAACGCCGAGTGTTCTTCGTGTCGCAGCGGAAGGCTTGAGGTCGTCCGCCCTTCGCTCGCGCCACCATCTGAGTTTGGTGCGGCATGGCAAGACAGCAGTCCGTCCAGTACGCCGACAATCCTCGCACAAGCTGTTGCGACGATCCGCTCCTGGACTCGACCGATCTGCGAGAATGATTGAGCACGAGGGTCAGGATACGACTCGATCTGTCGAGGGCTTGTCGCCCGACATCGGCCCCTGCGAGCCCCTGCGTGAGTCGGTGCGGTCGCCGAAATGTCCGCCGCCGCCACGCTTCGCGTCATGGGTTCGTCACAGAAGGCGAAGACCCGCAAGGGGCTTCGGAAGCCGCCGCAGGCGGCGCGTAGAGCCCGGCCCGAAGGGCGACGCCCAAATCACTTCCAATACTCACTACGTTGTTCAAAATGATTCTGAACTATGACGGCTTGCGTGTGGCCTTATGCTTGTGGGTAATCTTCGCTACGTCACGAAGGACTTCATGGGGATCGAAGCCGATCACTTCCGCCAGTTCAAGGAACTCGACAACATCGACCCGGCGGCCACCGGATTCAATCGCCGCGACGACGGATTGATATCGGTCAAGAGCTTCGGCAAGGTCAGCCTGGCTCATGCCGGCTTCGCGACGCTTGTCGACAATGTGTTGAATGAGACGCATATGCCTGGGAGATCGAAGTGTTTTCTGCATATGCGCTGCCGGCCATTGACGAAGCCGACAGATCAATCAAACCGAAATACAGATAACCAGAAAATCTGGTTGAATCTGACACGGTGAATCCCAGTGATGGATTCTCGACTGATGGCGGACCGACACCCGGTGCTGGGCCGGCTTTATCGGGTCTGGCTCGCGCCCGTGAAGGTGCCGCCATGCCGCAACCGGGCGTCTGGCTGACTTGGATGATGTGATCGTGGTGGTTCGGCGCCCGGCCGAATCGGATGGGACGGCGAAGATCGAACGCAGCGGCAAGGCTATCGACAGGCTTTTTGGCACCGCGTTGACCGGCGAGGCGGTCGGGCGGCTCACGCCATCGCGCGAAGACGCAGAGAACGAGACGGCGATCGTTTTCACAACGGGTCGCACGCTGATGATGGAAGACCACGTACAGCTTCCGGGCGGCCTGACTCGCGTTGCGCGGCTATATCTGCCGTTTGCCGACGCCGCTGGCCGGGTGGATGGCGTTGTGGTCGGCATTGCCAGGGCTGCCTGAAATCCACAAAAGTGGATCCAAGTATCCCGGAAGACGGAGAGAGGGACGGCCTATACAGGCGCTACTAAGTGTCGATAATCCTAAGCGCAAAACTTCGCGATCATCAACAAATGCTCCGCTAGATCGCTTAGAAAGATGACAGCCATTGTTGGAGAGCCCTCTGAGTGCCAAAGCCGGCAGCTTTTAGAATTCTAACGATGTCGCGTGCGGCAATGATCACGATCGGATGCTGATCCTCTTTAATCTCCTGGTATGCCTGTGTTGCGACGTACGATGTCGTGACAAGAACTCCGAATTGCCGGTGCCGTAATCGTGAAATCAGCCGTGACAAATCCTTTACGCCTACAGATATTGAATCACTGTAGCATTTGGCTTCAAGTGCGAAATCCACAAGCACGGCTGAGGGACCAGTTCCGATGCGGTACCGGCCCACAGCGTCACGCCCGCCGTCGCGGATCCGTCTTGTGAGGTCGATTGATGCAATATTCTGTAACATCATCTCGGCGATTTTTGCCGCACAAGGTTCAAAGCGGTAATGATCTTCTGAGAAATAATCCTGAATGGTAGCGATGATCGCGCGCCCGGCGACATCCTCAGCGAGTTGCTCGCCCGGACTGCGATGGTCTAAAACACGCGGTGCTTTCAACGGTCGGCTTACACCTTTTTCCACCCAAGCCCGCCATACCGCCGGGCAGTTTTCTGAAAGCGGATCTCCGGCCTTCACGTCCTCGATCCAACGCTTGGCAACAACCTGACAGTCCAACACCGTGAATTTTGCCTGATAATTCTGAAACCGCTTGCCTTCCTTCATGCGCCAAAGTGCGACGAGATCGCTATTGGCATCCAGACTCTCGACTCCGGGAACGGCGAGACCCAGGAAGTCCACATCACGATAGATGCCAGTGTTCGAAAAGATGAGAACAGGTGGCACATTCGCGCGAGCTGCCTTCTGGCCATGAGCTTTGTCAAACATATCCCGCAGCAGAAGGTTGCCGAACCTCGGCGTCGAATGGAGTTCATGTCCAGGCCTTCGGTTGTCGCCGTAGTAGGTGAAAATACCTGTCTCCCTGTCGAGGTTGTCTGGCCAGTCATGTTCCTTTGTCGTCAGCGTGAGAATTGCCAACTTCGGTGCTTCCTTTGTGCCGATATAGCGGAAGCCGCCCTGATTGCTAACACCGACCAGATGCGGAAGAGGATCATCCGAAGCATTTCCGTTGCGCCCGCCCTGATAGATGGCATCGACCAAAAGGTCAGTTGCCCGCAATTCTTCTTTACGGCTTGCGTCCACGTCGGGCTGCCTTTCTCAGAGTACGTTTCACATGATCCGCCAACTTTCCCGGATGGCTTTTGATGTCGTGTTCCCAAAAGCGGATGACTGTCCATCCTTCATCTCGCAGCGCCGCGGCAACCCGTTCGTCTCTTGCTCTGTTTTTTCCAATCTTGGCTTTCCAAAAGGAAGAATTCGTTTTCGGACTCACACTGTGATCCGGGCAGCCATGCCAGAAGCATCCGTCACAAAACACGGCCACTCGGGATCCTGGAAAGGCGATATCCGGCCGTCCAGTTACCTTGTGACGCAGCCGATAGCGGAGCCCGGCTGACCAGAGAGCCTTACGGAGCATCATTTCGGGCTTGGTGTCCCGATCCCGTATCTGCGACATACAGTAGCTTCTTTGCCGCGGATTCAATACATCCATGGTCTGGCTCCATTTTGTGCCTGGTCAGACGGAATCCGACCTGGTAGCCTGGCCCGCGTTTTCATCGGTTGGGGCGCGGAATGACCAGGACACTCGACATTTTCAGTGGTGGCGGCGGCAGCAGCTACGGCGCACGCAATGCTGGAGCCGAAATTGTCTGTGGTATTGATCTTTGTGAAGTGGCAGCCGCTACTTATGAAGAGAATTTCCCGGAAGCCACCACCATCACAAAGGCGCTGGAAAACATCAACCCCCGAAAGCTTCACGACTCCATCGGAGACATTGACCTGCTTCTGGCGTCGCCGGAGTGCACTAACCACACCTGCGCTAAGGGTTCGGCTCCGCGGTCGGAGAAAAGCCGTGCCACAGCCATGCAGGCCTTGCGCTTCGCCAGGGAGTTCAGGCCGCGTTGGCTGATCCTGGAGAATGTCGTCCATATGCGCCCGTGGTCCCGCTACGACGAACTCAAAGAGTCGCTTGAGAATATTGGCTATCACTTGACCGAATTTGTCCTGGACGCCTCGGACTTCGGGGTGCCTCAGAGCCGCCGCCGGCTGTTTGTGGTCTGCGACCTTGAGGAGCCTGTAACCGCGATCAAGCGGCCGCGCCGCAAGCGCAAAACCGTCAGTGATATTCTCGATCCGCTTGGTACCTGGGAGACAACGGAGCTATTTAGCCCAAAGCGAGCAAGGCCGACCCTGGAGCGCGCCGAAAGAGCCTTTGCCGAAGTGGGTAAACGTGCAAGCTTTTTGCTGGTCTACTACGGAACGGATGGCGGCGGTGGATGGCAGCGGTTGGACCGTCCTTTGCGTACCATAACGACCGTTGACCGTTTTGCTTTGGTCGAGCCGGGCGATGACGGTCATCAGATGCGCATGCTACAGGTACCGGAACTGAAACGGGCCATGGGGTTCAGGTCGGACTATACGATGAGCCATGGTACGCGACGGGAGAATATAAAAATACTCGGTAATGGTGTCTGTCCGCCAGTGATGGAAGCAATTGTCGAAACCATAACTTCAGGATGAGTATGGCCGTAACGGCGCAAAAAAAGTCCGGCAGCGAAAAGCTGATTTTCAGGGTGCGACCGCGCCTGCTGACGCTCCTTGGCGATCAGCTCATCAAGGACGCCAATCTTGCGGTCTTCGAACTCGTGAAGAACGCGTATGATGCTGATGCAACTGTTTGTGCTGTGACGCTGGAATATCCCACCGATCCGACAAAAGCGTGCATTACCGTTGAGGATGACGGCATCGGAATGGACGAAGATACGTTGCAGAACGTGTGGATGATGATTGCCACTGATTTCCGTGCGTTGCAGCGTCAGGAGGACAGGCGCACCAAGAAGTTTCACCGCTTCCCGCTAGGGGAAAAGGGTCTTGGTCGCTTGTCGGCTCACAAGCTCGGGCGCTCCATTCGTCTGATCACCCGCCGGCGCGGTGGTGAAGAACTTGTACTTGATTTTAATTGGGACAGGATTGAAAGCGCAGACGATCTGGAAAGCGCGGGAATTGATCTTGAAATTCGTCAACCGGAAACATTCAAGGGCAACCAGCACGGCACCTGCTTTGAAATAACACGGCTGAGGGAGGCCTGGAACCGCGGCCAAGCTCGGCGTCTTCACCGTGCCGTCAACAGCCTTTGTTCACCCTTCAAAGGGCCTGAAGATTTTGAAGTGATGTTATCGATCCCTGATCATGAGGAGTGGCTCAAGAATCTCTTTACAGCGGAGGACGCTAACAAGTGTGCCCTCTACCATGTGCGGGGATCGTTTGAGGCGAAGTCCGGAACGTTTGATTACACATTCACACCGCCGCCCGGGTATTCAAAGCAGCTCACGAAAACAACTGAGAAGGGGAAGGAGGTTGCGCTTGAGAAGAAGGTTGAGAACAGTAGAAAGAGCGAGGCTCTCGACCTTTCAAAGCACAAGATCGGTAAAGTGAGTTTCGACTTCTGGCTTTTTGACCGTGATCCTGCGGTGCTTCGCGATGTAACCGATGACGTGAAAGGTCTCAAAGATTATCTGGATGAGAATGGCGGCATCCGTATCTATCGTGACGGCATCCGTGTCTACGATTTCGGAGAACCCGGAAACGACTGGCTCAATCTCGACATCCGGCGCGTCAATACTCCGACCGCACGTACCAGTAACAACCAGATTCTGGGTGCATTGTGGCTCGATGCGACTGAGAGCGGAGACCTCCGGGAAAAGACCAACCGCGAGGGCTTTATCGAAAATGAGGCCTTTGAGGATTTTCGCGCCGCGGTGATCAGTATGCTCACCCAGATGGAGGCGGAGAAGACCAAGGACCAGCGCAGGCTTCGGGAAGTTCTTGGCAAGGGCACGGGCAAACGGGTTTTCGAGAAGCTTGCCGAAGTGCGCGAGGTATTGGAGCGCAAAGGCGTCCTCGCAGAAGTCGAGCCGAAGCTGAAGGCCGCCGAAAAAGAGATGGAGATCTATCGTGACCAGCTTCTCCACGCAGCGGTCCCCGGTCTCACAATAGGAATGATGCTCCACGGTGCCGAGAAAATACTCGATGAATTAAGGGCGGCAACGAGTCGGGGGGCCCACCCGGTCCGGATCAAAGAACTTGTTGACCGTCTTTATCGTGCGATGCGTCCGGTTACGAACCTGCTGAAAAACCCCAATCCAGGGAAAACCTCAGCTGGTGTTCTGATCAAGGAGGCCATCTTCAGTGCGGAAATCAGACTGAGGCGCCATCATATCACGCTCATCAATGGCATGGAAATGGACTGCCCGGACTTCAAGATCCAAGGGTCCAAGCAAATGCTGGTCGCCTCGATCACCAATCTAATCGACAACAGCATACACTGGCTGGAGACCAAGGCCCCGAAGCAGAAGTATCTCTATATCGGCACCACCGAGGATATTGAGGAAGGCCCGGCTATTGTTGTTGGAGACAACGGCCCCGGCTTCGGGAAAGATGATCCCGAAGACCTGATCGCCCCATTCTTCACACGACGGGCAGGGGGTATGGGCTTGGGATTGTATATTGTCAGTGAAATTATGCGCGTCAGCCAGGGCCGCGTTGTTTTTCCGAGCAAGAGCGATGTTGACCTTCCCGATCAGATCAAGGGCGCGGTTGTCGCCCTTCAATTTCTGGAAAAGTCATGATCAATCAACTCGTGTCACCTTCGGTTTGCGTCATTGACGACGAGCCGGATGACTACAACTGCATTTTGAATGCCCTTAACGAGCTCTACATCAGCGCGGTCTGGATTCCTGGAACAAGTCTGGATCAGCTGCCTCCGCGACCATTTCCGAGACTTCAGCTGGTATTTCTCGATCTGCACCTGACCAACAACCTCGGAAAGGATGCAGCCTCACACACTGCGAATGTTTTCAAGAATGTTGTATCGGCCGATACAGCGCCAATTGTCGTTGTCATTTGGAGCAAATACGCCGATGACCCTGTAACAGAGGTAGGCGTCCCCGCGGAAGATCAGGAGACTGAAAGCGAACTGTTCAAGCGCACGCTGCTTGAGGCGGAACCAAAGTTCAAAAACCGTCTGATTTTTCTGGAGATGGACAAGCCGAAGAAGGAAGATCGCCCAGAGGATTGGAATGCCCGGTTGCAGAAGCAAATAGCTGCGACGCTTGGCAGTCAATCGGCCATTGGATTGCTCTGGACCTGGGACGGGCTTGTTAAGGACGCGAACTCTGCCCTTATGGCGAGTCTGACCGATCTTGCGGAAGAGACGGCGGGCGGTGTCGATACACAATTGACCGACGATCACTTGAAAGAAGTGCTTCAGCGTCTCTCAAAAGCAAAAGGCGAGTCCGACTTATCGGAAGCCACGGCTCCTGGCCACCTTGTCGCGATCCTTTCGCAGCTTTTGATGGATCAGCTTGAACATTCGGGCGGTGGACGGGCGCTTGTTGACCATGGGGCTTGGCTCAATGCAACGCCGACCGGAAAGACCAAAGCCAGCATCGCTGCGAAGATGAATGGTTTTCTTCTTACAGCTGGATGCACAGAGGGGGTGATCCCCTATCTGCCTGGCACTGTTTATGTAGCAAACGAGGTCGAGTCCTTCCTGTCAGTGTTCGGTTCTGATCGTGAGCATCTGGAAAAGATATTCTGCAATATCACTCGCAGCCAAACCAATTCAGTTAAGATGGATGAATGGTACGCCGCCGTCAGGCCAGTTCTGCTTGAAATATCGCCTGTTTGTGATGTTGCCCAGAACAAAAGACGCAATGCTCATCTCGTTGGAGGACTTGTTATCCCGGCTGCAAAAGTCGGGACGATAAAAACAGGTAGTGATGCTTGGGCTATTCTCCCGCCAGGGAAGACAACCTTCGCTCTCAGATGGCCTTTAGCCGGATTTGCGGCCGATGAAATTAAACTGGTTTTTCATCATAGCCTGAAAGTCACGCTGAATGCTGCTGCGGAACGGAAATGGTTCTCACCATGGTTCAGATTGCGCGAATTGCCGACTACCGCGATCAGAAACCCCCACATGTCGCATGGATCGCGCGTAGGTTATGTTTCTGTCGCGTGATCACATGTGCCTCACATCATGCGTGCTAACCAAACCACGAATTGCGTTAGATTGAGTTCACGATGGGCGTTGCCGCCCCCTTTTGCAGGCGAAGCTTGCTGAGCTCCAGGCGCGGGCCCGCAAGACGTGGAATGGGCTTGAACGCGAGGCCGTCATTGAAATCGTCCGTGCCGCTGGTTATGCCGCCCTATATTATTTATTGCCCGTTCGAAGGAGAAGATTTCTTGAATGAAGCTGCTTTGGATGAATTGCGGAAAATTCTCTCTGGCGTCGCGTCTGCACTTGCCACCTTCCTGCCTTTGATGAGGGGAGCAGAGGACTGCCCTTTAATCCATCCACGCTTCACATTCGCCCGCTGGACCGATTCGATGCTTTTCGACTCGGCACGCTCGCGCGGTTGCAGCGCTTTGCCGGCATGGAGCGATACGGTTTGTCGCGAAGCGAAAAGGTCGACGCGGCCACGATGCGAATGGAGATGCACCCGGGCATCGCGGAATTATAGCGTTTTCGAGCGAAGTGGATACCGGTTCGCGCGAAGAAAACGCGTCAAAACAACAATCTAGAGCTTCGCTTCTGATTCAATAAGAAGCGAAAATGCTCTAATGGACGTGCACGCCACGCATTGGTTGATGCGAGAAACCAAGCACCGTATTGCGCTTAAGCAGCGTCCGCCTCCACGACAGCTCTCGTCAGCGATTAGTGGCGGTGATTAGCCACTGAAAGAACGCCATTAACACGGCGACCGCGATGGCCACGACGACGAGGTTCGGCTCCCGGAGCGGGCGGTAATCTTCGTTACGCGCCGCCTTGATGCGGGCGCAGCCATGAATGAGGATCGTCAGCAGCACTGCACCGGCCAGCGCATAAATGAGATAGACGAGCAAGGGGCGCACTAAACGCGAGTCACAGACCACGCGTATCCAAGGCCCCGGCTCGAACGGACACAGAAAGTCCTGGATCACATCGCTCGGGCGTGCGAACCATCCGTTGAGCCCCAACGAAAGACATATCAGGGCCAGCGCAAACGCCCAGGTGCCGAGCATCGACGAGACCAGGGAACGGGCAGCGTCGTAGTAATTTTCCGAGCGCGGATAACCGATCGCGATTACCCCGGCGACGCAGACCATCGACGCCACCAGAATGATGACGAGAGCTGCCGACGGCAAATAGCTCTCGAGGTTGAAACCTGCTGGCAACTGCTGCGCATAATAGTATTGGAGAGGAACGACGAGCCAAAGCAGCTTCGGGAAGACCTGCTGCATCCATTTAGTCTGGAGCAGCTTGTTGATCGGCAGCAAGCGCCATTCCAGTAGACGCCGCCAGCCGGACTTCGGCGCCACGGGCATCGTGCTTCCTGCGTCCAGGCTCATCGGTCGGTCCAAGTGATCATCTTCGATGTTAACGGAATCACCCGCCTTCCCTCGAGCCGTTTTATGACGAGTAGCGTTGATTTCGGCTTCCATCCGGCGGCCGCCTGCATGGCGTCGTCATAGGCGTTGCTGAACCAGCCGCCGTGCGGCACCGGCCCGGTCGGAATAGGCGATGCAAAGGAGACGCAGACGCCGTGGGGCGTGTCGCGATAGGCGAATTGCGAGCTCAGCCCCTGGTAACTCGACGACGACGCGTAGGCACGCGGCACCAGCGTCATGGCGACTTCAAAGGCGGAGTCTAGGTCACGCCGGTTCACATCGGAGAAGCCGTACGTGCCATTGAGGTCGAACGCCTTGTCGTCGTCGGTCCAGACGCAATCATTTGCCGCGACATCCTGAATCGGCATGTGAAATCGCCGGGTCAGGTCGTAGCTCTTCTGGCGCGGATGGTGCGGATTCGACAGATGATGATCCAGATACTCCGTCAGCGTCACCAGCCGGTCACGTTCCTCGAATGCCGGAAGCACGTCCCGGGAGCAGCGCGTTCTGACTGGCGGGCGATAGACATAGGCCTTGTTCGCCCGCTTGCTCAGTTCGGCAATGGTCTGGGTCCGGACGTGCCACACGCCCTCGTAGTCGTGCCCCTGCCGTGGCCGCACCGGCGCGGTGATCAGGACGAAGCGCGCATCCCTGTCATAGGAGAGCGGCGCGCCGTTCACCGGCGCATACTGATATGGCGGCTGGCTGCGGGCGTAGAACAGCCCGGGCTTGTTGATCGCGGCGCAGATCGCCTGCTCGTCGAAGTTCTGCGCGACGACAGATCCTACAGAGACCGGCAAGAGAAGCACGGCGACAGCGAGTTTCATACGCATCACATTATCCTCCCTAAGGGCTCGTCACTGTACCGGCACAGGGACCAACCCCGGCTCCTGTAGCAGGCACTGCCGCTTGCGGCTGCGCTGGCGCTGGTCTCGTCGGCGGCGCAGCCGGCTTGGCGGCATGTGCTCTGATAGCCTCCACAAACGCGTTGACATCCAAATAGGTCGTACCCGCTGCGCCATCGATATGGTCGATCGCGAAGCGGCCGAGTGCGCGATAGGCTTCGAATTGCGACTCGCCGAAGAATTGGTCCGCAGTGCTTTCGTGCGGGAAGACCGTTGCCTTCAGGGCGTAGCTGCGGACCGAGATCGGTTCGATGCCTTGGAAGTTCGGCTTGATGTAAACAAGGATACCCTCCTTGTCGCCAAGATCACGGTACTTTATCTTGGCGACCGCAAAATAAGGCCCTTCGACGGGCGGCGTCTTGCGGGACACCATCTTCAGCGCCTCGAACTCGATATCGACATCCTGATCGATCGAGATTTTCCGGCATGCATTGCCGAGATCCTCGAAGCCGAAGTCTGGATCGCATCCTGCGTCGCTAATGATGATCAGTCGGCAGCGGCGCCGAACCATCTCGTAGAGCCCGAGGTTGTCGAAGTGCCCGCCGTCGGAAAGATAGACGTAGCCCTTCGTACCGTCAGTCAATCCTAGCGCTTCTTGGATCATCGGCCAGACGGCGATCCTTGGACCCGCGTGCTGCCAAGTGCTGTTTCCGGCGGAGTTGGGATTGCCGAGCCAGGCGCCGAGGCGGACGTTGAAGAAGGTCAGCAGCAGGCTAAGGGCGGGCGAGGAGTGATAGCCCATGTTGGGACTTGCAGCGGCGCCGGAGATCGCCATTGAGGTTCCGACGCTGATGCCCTTGCCATAGTTTTTCGATGCGCGGTAGCAGCCTGAAGCTCCGCTCAGATCCGTGCGCAGGACCTGCGATTCGCGGTTCTGATCCCCGCAGCCGCACCACCATGGCGTCACGACGAAGGACATCGCCTTGCGCTCCTGCCATGCCAGTTCGCGCGTCGCGATGATATTCATCGCAATGTTTTGCACGAGATATTGCGGCGGAATTCTTCCTTCGTCCGGTGGAGCGTTAGGCCAGAGATCGCTCAGATTGAGATTGTCCTTTTCGTAGAAATCTGTGAACGCATTGGGTTTGCGATTCTCCTTCGAGGCGCCGAGAAAAGTCCTGATCAGCCGGTTGCGATAGACACCGTGAAGCGAGAAGCGGTTGGTATTGACGAACCATGATGCGACTACGCCGACGAGCACCGTCCAGAGGAACACGACGAAGAGTGACCCAAGCACGTCATACTTTGCATCGAACCAAAGCGCATTATACCCGGGCAAGACGCACGCGGGCAGGACGAGCCAGTCGACCACCGCGGAAAGAACGCTGGTTAGTATGATGATGAACGCGGTCGCGGCCACCGCGAGGACGACGTTGAGCGAACGGCGAGCAAGAGTCGCGTAGCCCTTCTTGAAGAGAGCCATGGTCGCTGACGATTTGCCAACTAGGCTCGCGACCACGCCGGCGAGCCCGCCGGTTGCAATCAAGCCACTCAGCAAGGTGCCCGACTCTCTGTAGAGATAGTTGATGCCGTACGAACCAAGATAGATCACGGCAAAGGTTAGCGACCAGAACACCGCCGCACGCGCGTGATAGCCAGCGGCCCTGCCCAGCCACTCCCGCTCGGCGTCGCCCCAGGACACCTTGCCGGTCAACGCGCAGTAAAGCAGTTCGGCGAGAAACACCGCGGTCATGAACACCGACGGTCCGAGGCACATCAACATGAACACTTTGACCGGTGAGACCGCAGTGTCAGTCGCGTCCGACGACGGTGCACTGATGGCGTCGATGATCCTGGCAAGCAGCAGGCCAACGACGGCGCCCGAGGCGGTCAGCGCCAATACGATCAACATTCCCCTGTGCAGTACGCCCTTGTGCAGCTCTCCCGAGCGGATGTTCTCCGACGTCGACTTGTCGTCGTCTTTGCCGGCACGTGGCGGCGTGAATGACAGGGCGAGAACTGCAGCAAGGAAGTAGGTTCCGGCAGCGACCACCGCGACGTTCCCATACCATTTGAGTTCTTTCAGGAATGATAGCAACTGCAGTTGGTCACTGCCCTTGACGTTAGTGTCGACCACAAACTGCTGATAGATCTTCAGGGCGGCAACGCTGATCAGCAACCCCGCAAGAAGCGTCGGCAACAGTTCGAGCGCAAGGAAGCGCGAGCGGCTGGAGGATTCGTCGCCCCAGCCCGGCCGCTGCTGGAGGGAATCGACCATCGACGTGCCGGCAAGAACGACGGTCAGGAGGCCGAGCATGGCGATCTCTGTGTCGCTGGCCTGGAACGTCCAGGCCCATTGAGTCACCAATTTCAGCAGAATGATCGCCGCCAACAAAATGGGAATCAGCACAAACCAGTTCAGCAGCAGGTTGCGGACATACAGCGCGACCAGCGCCAACATGTCGGTCGAGAGCAGCCCTGCACTCGGTGACAGGTAACTGCTGTACCGGCGCAGATGATGAAGTGGGGAGATCGTTGCATTATGCGGACCGTCGAGGAGTTGCTTCTCGGCGTTGTCGTAGCCGGTACGTTGCACCCAGGCCGTCAGCATTGCGCCGGTATAGCCGCCACCGGACACCGTGGAGAGATAGTCGAAGCTCCTCAGAATCTTTCGTGCGGCGAGCCCTTGCACCACCCCGAGCGCGAACGCAGAGCTGCGAATGCCGCCGCCGGACAAGCACAACGCCGACAGATTGAGACTCCCGGCCCTGGTGGCAAAATCCTTCAATTTTTCCGACAACGCTTTTGGATTGTGCGGCGGCGCGGGATTGGGTTGTGGGTGGCGTGCAGCATCCGCGAGCAGCGCACGTCGTTCTTCAATCGCATGCAGCTCGCCCAGCAACACGTCGCCATTATCGACGATATCCGCGACAACAGGTTGCGGCATGGCCAAAAATCTCGCCGGCGTGAGCCTCTATCGGATCGAGGCCCGGGTGACTCCACACGGAAATCACAACATCATTTGAAATATCACTCCAAGATTGCACGGAGTTTTTGCCCGCGCCAGCACAATTTCGATATGCGCGCCTGCAACGACGTTGTCGGGCTAACGATTCCGCCAGTTGAATCGACTGCTCGCGCTCAGCCGCGATACGCGGCGTTCAAGACCGGGCCGGAGAATCGGCGTCAGCGGATGCCTTAGAACAGAGGCACCGGGATGGTGCACCCGACAGGATTCGAACCTGTGACTTTTAGCTCCGGAGGACGAATTAGTCCAAAGATCGGCAAAATCGACGCAGTTTCGAAGGAATAGGTTTATAATTATGTAGTTCTGGCAATCCAAAATCAGCCGAAATCCAAAATGGAAGAGCGCCGTCTCGAAGGACAGTCTACGCGCCGGCGCTACATCGACCGTACACTGGCGGAAAATTTCATCACTTCTCTCGGCGACACGGTACCCGCTAGGTTTTTTGAAATGATCCAATCTCTTTGCTAGTTTATACTACTACAGCCTTCGTTGACACGTCTCAGATCTCGTACCATCCGTCTCGCTACTACTTCCGGCCTGATTGATGTCTCTCCGAACTGCGCTTTGTGCTCGATAACGGGCTTCAACCACTTCCAGCCTTTGTAGAGATCGCCTCGTCCCTTGAGGTGCGTGTATCGCCGCAGTGAATTCCAGTCGCGATGTCCGCTGACGCGCGAGACCTGTGGGATATCCCAGCCCATTTCAAAAAGACGCGAGACGCCGTCGTGGCGAAGATCGTGGAAGTGCAAGTCTTCGATGCCCAGAAAAGAGCAGGCCTTGGTGAAGGCCGCAGAGATGGAGTCGCCATTGTAAGGGAAAATGCAATCTGTCTCTCGCGGCATTGATTGCAGGATCCGCCACGACTCATTGGGAAGGTAGCACTCGACGTCGTTTCCAATCTTCTGGCCAGGGTGTTTCATATCACGCACGACGACCGTCTGGGCCTTTGGGTCGAGATCGCTCCATTTGATCCGCGTGATTTCCTCCTGCCGGCGGGTCGAGAAAATGCCAAAGGCGATGATCTTCGGCATGCAGATCGAGTGTGGTCGGCGCTCCTGCATTTCGAAGAAATGCTTCATCAGCTTGTCGAGTTCGTCCGGGGTCGGGCGGCGTTTGCGCTCGCGGCTCTTGGAGGCCATGCCGAGCTTCTTCAGCACCGCCTTCGCTTTGCGGATTTCGTCGTAGCGGATCGGATAGCCCCAGGCCGCCTCGGCGACGGCGAAGACAGCCGAAATATGCGAGATGTAGTTGCCGACGGTCTGAGGTTTGACACCGTGCTTAGTCATTCGCTCCCGTGCGAAGTCCACCAGTTCCTTGCTGCCGATGGCGGAGCCGGGAAGATCACCAAGGGAGCTGGCTTTGACCGTGTTGAGCACTTGCCGCTTGGTCTTGCCGAGAGAGTGGACTGCCTCCACCTCATCGAGATATTTCGTAATCACGTCACGGAAAATCGGATCGGGAGGCGCCCGCGGGGGCAACGAGCCCATTTCGGCCAGTTCGGATTCACGCTTCTTCAGCCAGCCTTTGGCGGCGAGCTTCCGATCGAAAGTTTCAGATTCCTGATGGACAATGACACCGTCACGCTTAATTCGGATGAGGGCCGTGTGACCCAAGGTGCCGTCCTTCTTGCGTTTTCTGGAGATTATGGTTCCCATGCCGACCTCAAAAGTGCAACATGACGCCTGCGTAGCATACATGTTGCACTTTGTTGCACTGTTTCAGGCAAATACGAGCGACCACGATTTTGGACGAGACAGGCCGGATGTCAAGTAATCCATTGGATAAATTGGATTTATTTAGACGGGATGAGAAGGGCTTGTCCCGGATTTTCTCCGTTGCCCCGATGATGGATTGGACCGATCGGCATTGCCGTGTGTTCCATCGTCTGCTGACGCGCAACGCGCGACTCTATACGGAGATGCTGACCACCGGTGCGATCATTCACGGCGCGCGCAAACGCTTGCTCGGATTCAGCGATGTCGAGCACCCTGTTGCGCTTCAGCTTGGCGGATCGCGCGCGGAGGATCTCGCGGCGTCTGCGCGCATCGGCGAGGATTTCGGCTACGACGAGATCAATCTGAACGTCGGCTGTCCGTCCGACCGGGTGAAGGACGGACGCTTCGGCGCCTGCCTGATGGCCGAGCCGGATCTGGTCGCCGAAGGCGTTCACGCCATGAAACGCGCGGTGTCGATACCGGTCACCGTTAAGTGCCGGATCGGGATCGACGATCAGGATACGGAATCCGGCCTCGATATCTTCGCCCGCAAGGTTACGGCCGCCGGCGCCGATGCGCTGATCGTCCACGCGCGCAAGGCGTGGCTTCAGGGACTGTCTCCGAAAGAGAATCGCGATATTCCGCCGCTCGATTATGACAGGGTTTACCGCCTGAAGGCATCGCTGCGCGATCTGCCCGTCGTCATCAACGGCGGTATCGGTGACATTTCGGAAGCGAAACAACATTTGGCGCATGTCGATGGCGTCATGCTGGGACGCGCCGCCTATCAGGAGCCATGGCGTCTGCTGAAGGTGGATCCCGAACTGTTTGGCGAGGCGACGCCGCACTCCACGATGAAGCACGCGCTCGAGGCCATGATGCCTTACATCGAAGATCAACTGGCCGGCGGCGCACGATTGCACGCCATCACCCGGCATTTTGTCGGCGCCTTTCATGGCATGCCGGGGGCTCGGGCGTTTCGCCGACACCTCGCCGAAAACGGAGTGAAGGACGGCGCCGGCCTCGACGTGTTGCGCGAGGCGCTGGCGCTGGTGGGCGGCCCTCACGCGAATTTCGCAAAAGCGGAAACGCGGTTGCGATCAGAATGCGCCAGTTAGAGCATTGTCGCGCGAAGCACGTCCTCAGACCCCCGCGCTCAAGATCATGGCGCGGTGCGGTGCGCTTCAATCCGGTGCGGGCGCTGGTCGTCATCCTGCGCCGAACCGTCACTGCAGAATAAAAAAGGCCCCGGTCGAAACCAGGGCCTTGATTGTTGCAAAGGAAGCCTGAGGCTTACTTGTCCGTGCGCTGCTTCAGCGCAGTGCCGAGGATGTCGCCGAGCGTCGCGCCCGAGTCGGATGAGCCATATTGCGCAATGGCTTCCTTCTCTTCGGCGACTTCCAGCGCCTTGATCGAGACCTGCACCTTGCGGGCCTTCTTGTCGAACTGGATGACGCGGGCATCGACCTTCTCGCCGACGGCGAAACGCTCGGTGCGCTGGTCGTTGCGATCACGCGCCAGTTCGGAGCGCTTGATGAAGGTCTGGAACTCGGTGCCGGAGATTTGCACCTCGATGCCGCCGTCCTTGACCTCGAGCACCTCGCAGGTCACGACCGCGCCCTTCTTGACGTCGCCCGGCTCGGCGAACGGGTCGCCTTCGAGCTGCTTGACGCCGAGCGAGATGCGCTCCTTTTCGACGTCGACGTCGAGCACGACGGCCTTGACCATGTCGCCGCGCTTGAAGTTGTCGATGACCTGTTCGCCCGGCACCTTCCAGTCGAGATCGGAGAGGTGAACCATGCCGTCGACATCGCCCTCCAGGCCCAGGAACAGGCCGAACTCGGTCTTGTTCTTGACCTCGCCCTCAACGGTGGAGCCGACCGGGTGCTTCTCGACGAACGCTTCCCAGGGATTGCGCATGGTCTGCTTGAGGCCGAGCGAAATCCGGCGCTTGACGGAATCGACCTCCAGCACCTGCACCTCGACTTCCTGTGAGGTCGAGACGATCTTGCCGGGGTGCATGTTCTTCTTGGTCCACGACATTTCCGAGACGTGGATCAGGCCCTCGATGCCTGGCTCCAGTTCGACGAACGCGCCGTAGTCGGTGATGTTGGTGACGCGGCCGGTGAAGCGGGCGCCCAGCGGATACTTCGCCTCGATGCCCTGCCACGGATCGTCCAGAAGCTGCTTCATGCCGAGCGAAATGCGGTGGGTCTCGTGGTTGATCTTGATGATCTTGACCTTCACCGTCTGGCCGATGGTCAGCACCTCGGTCGGATGATTGACGCGGCGCCAGGCGATATCGGTGACGTGCAGGAGGCCGTCGATGCCGCCGAGATCAACGAATGCGCCGTAGTCGGTGATGTTCTTGACCACGCCGTCGATCACCTGACCCTCTTCGAGGTTCTGCACCAGTTCCTGGCGCTGCTCGGCGCGGGTTTCTTCGAGCACCGTGCGGCGGGAGACGACGATGTTGCCGCGGCGGCGATCCATCTTGAGGATCTGGAACGGCTGGGTGTTGTTCATCAGCGGACCGACGTCGCGGATCGGGCGGATGTCCACCTGCGAGCGCGGCAGGAAGGCGACCGCGCCGTCGAGATCGACCGTGAAGCCGCCCTTGACCTGATTGAAGATGACGCCGTGTACCTTCTCGTTGTTCTGAAACGCCTTTTCCAGCTTGCCCCAGCTTTCCTCGCGGCGCGCCTTGTCGCGCGACAGCACGGCCTCGCCGAGCGCGTTTTCGATGCGGTCGAGGAACACCTCGACTTCGTCGCCGACCTTCAGGGTGCTTTCGCGGCCGGGGCCGGAGAATTCGCGCAGCGCCACGCGGCCTTCGGTCTTGAGGCCGACGTCGATGACGGCCATGTCCTTCTCAATCGCGACCACCTTGCCCTTGATAACGGAGCTTTCCTGCAGGCTGCCGCCGGCAAAGGACTCGTCGAGCATTGCGGCGAAATCGTCACGGGACGGGTTGTAGGTATCAGTCGAAGCCATTTGTTCTCCAAGCGGGATGACATGCCGGCGGTTCGGGTTCACGGGCGTTTCGTGCGGGAAAGGTCAGGGGTCCGCAATCCTGACGACCGTCGTGCGGGAATATGCAACGACGGGCCGGCAGCAGCCTTCACGTTCGAAACGATGATGTGGTCCGGAGCCTTTGGCGATCGATCGAAAAAGATCGGCGTTCAAGACCAGAGCGGGGCGTTCCTCCAATGACGGCGGGGCTTGAAACCCCGGCCGGCCCGCTCGGGCGGCCTCGACACTATCGGCGGCGACCCGGACGCTGTGGGTATAACCTCAAAAGCAATAGCAAACAAGGGAGCTTCGGGTGGATGCGGGTCTCGCGATGCGCTTCAGCTCCGCGGTCGAAACAGGAAATTATTGCAATAATCCGCCTTGTCCCAAAAACGCGGGCTGCCCTGGCTTTGGTGGATATCCGCATTAAAGGCAGACAGCGGACGTACGCCATCCGGGGAGAAGAAATAACCTTCGTAACCGCATTCTGCGAGAAACGCGAAGACATCCTCGACCGATCCGTGCGGGAGGTGCCTGTTCTCGCATTCAAAGACCAGCAACGGCCGGGATTCACTCAGGATACGCCGTGCACCTTGAAAGATAGCCAGTTCCGCGCCTTCGGCGTCGACCTTCAGCAGCGAGACGCGTTTTTCGTGCGGAAGATAATCGTCGAGCGCGACGACCGGGACCTGTAACCGCGTTCTGTCCGACCTGTCTGTCGTGGCAACCAGCGATGCTCCGGGCGAATTGGGCGCGGGGACAAACAGGTCGAGCGCGCCGGTCTCCGACCACAGCGCCTTCTGCTCGATGACGACATTGTGCGAGGGAATGGTCTGGCGCAGATAGGCCGCAAGTGATGGCTGCGGCTCGAATGCCAGGACGCGCCCGGAATTTCCGACCCAGCGCGAGAGCCAATAGGTGTAGTTGCCTTTGTGGGCGCCCACATCGCACACGGTGTCGCCAGGCCTGATGTGGTCACGGATGATTGACAACTCGGCGCGCTGATCGCGCCACCGTGCCTTGAACGCGCGCCATAGAAATCGCGCCTGCATCACCGCTTCCCGGTGACCGACAGGGTTCGGCGGGCGGTCATTTGTGAAGCCGGGCGACTTTCATCGCCTCGACGATGGCGATCGCGGCCATAAGGCCAGCCTCGATATCGAGGTTGGAATTGTCGAGCACATGGGCATCCGCGGCCGCTCTCAGCGGCGCGACGGGCCTGTTGCGATCCCGCTCGTCGCGCTTGAGGATGTCTGCCAGAACCACCGCCTCATCGACGTCCTCGCCGCGCGAGCGCGCCTCCAGCGTGCGCCGGCGCGCCCGCACCACCGGATCGGCCACCACGAAAATCTTCACGTCGGCGTTGGGGCAGATTACGGTGCCGATGTCGCGGCCGTCGAGCACCGCGCCGGGCGGTTCGGCGGCGAACTGGCGCTGAAAGGTCAGAAGCGCCTCTCGCACCCCTGGAAATGCCGACACCACCGACGCCGCCTCGCCGATCGCCCGGGTTTTCAGGGCCGGATGGCCGAATTTTTCCGGGTCGAGTTCGTGCGCGGCCGCCACCGCGCGCGCTTCATCGGCCGGGTCCGCGCCCGCGTCGATCAGGGCTTTTGCGACCGCCCGATATATAACCCCGGTGTCGAGATGACGAAAGTGATAATGCGCGGCAAGGCGCTTGCCGAGCGTGCCCTTTCCCGAAGCCGCAGGTCCGTCGATGGCGATGATCATGCGAACTCCGCCCCCAGTTGTTGCATCATCGGAATGAAATCCGGAAAACTGGTGGCGATGAAGGCGGTGTCGTCGACCTTGACCGGCGCGTCCGCCGCGCAGCCCATCACCAGCGCCGACATCGCGATGCGGTGATCCATGTGGGTGGCGACAAGGCCGCCGCCCGGCACATGGCCGCGTCCCTCGACGATCAGATCGTCACCATCGATCTCGACCTTGACGCCGTTGACGCGCAGCATGGCAGCGGTCGCTTCCAGGCGATCGGATTCCTTGACGCGCAATTCCTGCAGGCCGCGCATCACGGTGCTGCCTTCGGCAAACGCGGCAGCGACCGCGAGCACGAGATATTCGTCGATCATCGACGGCGCTCGCGCGGCCGGCACCTCGATGCCGCGCAGCCTTGAGGCGCGCACCCGCAGTTGCGCCATCGGCTCGCCGGCGTCGCTGCGAGTCTCGCTTTCCTCAATCGAGGCGCCCATCTCGCGCAGCGTTGCGAACAGCCCGGTTCGCAGCGGGTTGGTCATCACGTCGGTCAGAATGATGTCGGAGCCCGGGGTGATCAGCGCGGCGACGATCGGAAACGCCGCCGACGACGGATCGGCCGGCACCACGACGTCGGAACCGCGCAGTTCGGGCTGCCCGGTCAGCGAGATTTTGCGCCCGTGTGCGCCATCCGGCACGGAAACAATGCTCGCGCCAAAATGCTTCAGCATCAGTTCGGTGTGGTCGCGGCTGGCCTCGTTCTCGATGACGGTGGTGATGCCCGGGGCCGACAATCCCGCCAGCAGCACCGCCGACTTGATCTGCGCCGAGGCGACCGGCGTGCGGTAGACGATCGGCAGCGGATCGCGCGCGCCAGCCAGCGTCAGGGGAAGGCGGCCGCCGTCGCTTTGCGAGATCACCCGCGCGCCCATCAATTCCAGCGGATCGAGGATGCGCCGCATTGGCCGCGAGCGCAGCGAACTGTCGCCATCGAAGGTCGCGGTGATCGGACAACCGGCCACCGCGCCCATCACGAGACGGCATCCGGTGCCGGAATTGCCGAAATCGAGCGGGGCTGCCGGCGTCGCGAACCCGCCGGTTCCCGCGCCGCGCACCGACCAGACGATAGCGCCTTTTTCGTCCATGCGCTCGACCCTGGCCCCTACTGCCCGCATCGCTTTGGCGGTGTTGAGCACGTCCTGGCCTTCGAGAAGGCCCGAGATCCGGGTTTCTCCGACCGCCAGCGCGCCGAGAATCAGCGACCGGTGGGAGATCGACTTGTCGCCGGGCACCCGGACGCGGCCGGTCAGGGACTGGCATTTTCGCGCTTCGAGCGGCGTCGGCTGGCCGGAATGAGTCAAGATTGCGGGTTCCTGTTGTGGGGTGGCTGGTATCACGGGGTCGCCGGCGCGTCACGCCTGTTGGCACGTCTGCAAAGCGCTATTGACAGGGCCGTCGCAACTAGCCAAGTGAAGCTCCGCTTTTCAAGAATATCCCGGGATTCCACACGTGGCCAAATCCGAGCTCGGAACCAAGCGCATTTGCCCGACCACCGGCAAGAAGTTCTACGACCTGAACAAGAATCCGGTGATCTCGCCCTATACCGGCGAGGTCGTCCCGATCGTCGTTGCGCCGGTGCGGACCCGCGGCGAGGCTGCGCGCGCCGCCGCTGCCGCGGCTTCCGCGTCCGATACGGCGCCGGAGCCGGCGGAGGCCGAAGAACTGGTTTCGCTGGAGGAGGCCGATGCCGAGGAGAACACCGGCAAGGTCAAGAAGGCCGTCGTCCCGGAATCGGAGGATGATATCGAGATCGACGACACTCTCGACGATGACGAGGATGACGATTCCACCTTCATTGCCGATGAGGAAGAGGGCGACGAGGACGTGACCGACATCATCGGCGACGTCGGCGACGACGAGGAGACTTGAGATCGGTCCTGAACTGTGGTCAGGGTCTTTAAGACCGCGTTGCCCTGATTTGGTGCGGACCGGTCTGGAGCGGGATGAGGAAAAGCGCGGTACGGTTTTCTACCAGCATCCCGCTTGTCAAATATCGGAATCGATCACGTTCATGATCCTGGCTCGAATCGATCCAGAATCATCGTGATCTTGGGGCCATAGCTCAGCTGGGAGAGCGCTTGCATGGCATGCAAGAGGTCGGCGGTTCGATCCCGCCTGGCTCCACCAACGCCCGCGATCGCGCGTTTGGCGGCTCTGCCGCCGACGAAACGTAAAGTTGTGCCGATTGAGTGGCCGCGACCCAACCATCAATAGAGGACAGGAGTGAACCGTCATGGATGCATACAGCATGACGAATTCCCTGATCACCCACGTCATCGGTGCGATCGATGCCGCCCCGGCCTATGAGAAGCCCTTCTATCATCTGCAGCTCAAAGAGGTTTTTCCTGGTGGCATCTATGCTGAGATGATGGAGGCGCTGCCGGGTGCCAACCATTACCGGGCGCTGCCGGGTCGCAACAATGAGAACTTGCGCGATGACGGCTCCTCGACACGCGTCAAGATCGACCTGTTCCCCGAATACATCCGTCACCTGCCGGCGGCCAAGCGCCGGGTTTGGGAACTCGTCGGCGACGCGTTGCGCTCTCCCGGAGTATGCGCGGCGTTCATGCGCAGGCTTGCGCCGGCCCTGGAACGGAGATTCGGCGCTAGGCACGGCGGCGTCGGCATGTATCCGATCCCGGTGCTCACTCGCGACATTCCGGGCTATTGCATTACGCCCCACACCGACACGCGATGGAAAGGCATCACTGTCCAGCTCTATCTGCCGCGCGACGAAGCGCACCCCGATATCGGCACGATCTTTCATGGTCGTGCCGCCGATGGAAGCTTCACCCGCGATACGCAGATGCGCTTTGGTCCCAACTCGGGCTACGCCTTCGCGGTTGGTGACGATAGCTGGCATTCGGCCGATCCGGTGCCGAATGACGTGGTGACGCGGGATTCGATCCTGCTGACCTATTTCGTCGATGCCGGAGTCCTCCGATTCCTCCGCAACCGTGGCAAGCGGGTTGGGAACTTCGTGCTCAACGAGGTGCGCTACGTCACCCGCCGGTAAGGGGTGCGGGAACGGTTGCGACTACAAAACGGTCACGATGCCCGAAACATGCCTTATTCAGTTTCGCACTGTTTGCGCGTTGCGGTGCGGGACGATCTTGCATTTGTTCGGCGTGGGCGATCGCGAGCGGCTTAATTCCTGACCCGATTTCAAAGCGTTGGCCGCAGGGCCGGGTATCTTGAACGCACGCAAATCATCGCCATATTCGGCTTGACCGGCTGGGAGGCTGGTCAAAACGGGGGTGCCGCAAGGGCCCCAATGCATGATCCTCCAAGGTCGTGTGTGTCAAAGTCGCTTCGAGAGGACTTTGTGAATGTCTCGTGTTCCTTCGTTGTCCAGTCCGTTCCTTCTGGGATTCGACGAGATCGAGCGTGCGCTCGACCGCGTCGTCAAAGGCGCCGACGGCTATCCTCCCTACAACATCGAGCGGTGCGACCGTAACAACGGCGAACCTGAACGCTTGCGGATCACGCTGGCGGTGGCGGGGTTCACCCGCGACCAACTCGATGTGACCATTGAGGAAAATCAGCTTGTGATTCGGGGCCGGCAGCAGGAGGATAAGGCCCGGCAATACATCCACCGCGGCATTGCCGCGCGCCACTTCCAGCGCACCTTCGTGCTGGCGGAGGGGATGTTGGTGCTGGGCGCGGACCTGAAAAACGGGCTATTGTCCATCGATCTGGCCAGGCCGGAACCTGAAAGGGTCGTTAAGACAATCGCGATCAATGAACACGAATAATGCATGGCCCGGACAAGTAAGACCGGTGAAAACCATGTTTCCGGGTGCAACGAGTAGCGGACTCGACCGCTTAGTCTATAGAAGGAGTCGAGACCATGAGTGAAGTGAGTTCCACATTCCGGCCCGAAAGCGTCTCGATCGAGGCGCTGGCGCAGCTCGGCGAAGGCCATATCGCCTATGTGAAGCAGGTCCGTTCCGAGGATGTGCCGGATCTGTTTCCCCAGGCCCCGAAAATCGCGCCCGGCCTCATGCTGTTCGCGCTGCATGCCGCCGACGGCACGCCGATCATGCTGACCGATTCGCGCGAGGCCGCGGTCGCGAGCGCCTGGAGCAACGAGCTGCAGGCCGTCAGCGTGCATTAGCGCGTATTCCGCAAAAGTGGATACCGGTTTTGCGATCAGAATACGCGCAAGTATCGATTGAGGCGCGCCAAGATTGATCCCGCGCCAAGCCAGCGCGGAGCAACGAGTTAGCGGAAAGCGGCGGCGCGGGGAGCGCGGCCGCTTTTCTGTTTGCGGCCTCCGGCGGCGCGGCTGTATGGTCCCGCCAAACTGTTGAACGTCTGGGAAAAAAACCCATGCCTGCCTATCGCTCCCGAACCTCCACCCACGGCCGCAACATGGCCGGCGCTCGCGGCCTGTGGCGCGCCACCGGCATGAAGAACGAGGACTTCGGCAAGCCGATCATCGCCGTGGTCAACTCCTTCACCCAGTTCGTGCCCGGCCATGTCCACCTCAAGGATCTCGGCCAGCTTGTGGCACGCGAGATCGAGAAGGCCGGCGGCGTCGCCAAGGAGTTCAACACCATCGCGGTCGATGACGGCATCGCCATGGGCCACGACGGCATGCTCTACAGCCTGCCTTCGCGCGAGATCATCGCCGACAGCGTCGAATACATGGTCAATGCGCATTGCGCCGATGCCATGGTCTGCATCTCCAATTGCGACAAGATCACGCCCGGCATGCTGATGGCGTCGCTGCGCCTCAACATTCCATCGGTGTTCGTCTCCGGCGGGCCGATGGAATCCGGCAAGGTCAACCTCAACGGCAAGGTGAAGTCGATTGATTTGATCGACGCCATGGTCGCCGCCGCCGACGACAAGGTGAGCGACGCCGAGGTCGAGGTGCTCGAACGCTCGGCGTGTCCGACTTGCGGCTCATGCTCGGGCATGTTCACCGCCAATTCGATGAACTGCCTGACCGAAGCGCTCGGCCTCGCGCTGCCCGGCAACGGTTCGGTGCTCGCTACCCATGCCGACCGCAAGGGCCTGTTCATCGAGGCCGGTCACCTGATCGTCGATCTGGCGCGGCGCTATTACGAGCAGGATGACGAGCGCGCGCTGCCGCGTTCGATCGCGAGTTTCAGGGCGTTCGAGAATGCGATGACGCTCGATATCTCGATGGGCGGCTCCACCAACACCGTGCTGCACCTGCTCGCTGCCGCCTATGAGGGCAAGGTGCCGTTCACCATGAAGGACATCGACCGGCTGTCGCGGCGGGTTCCGGTGCTGTGCAAGGTCGCGCCGTCGGTGCCCGACGTGCATCTCGAAGACGTGCATCGCGCTGGCGGCATCATGGGCATTCTCGGCGAACTCGACCGCGCCGGGTTGATCGACGCCAGCCTGCCCACGGTTCACAGCGCGTCGCTGAAGGATGCGCTGGAACGCTGGGACATCAGGCGGACGAAAAGCGACAGCGTGCGCAATTTCTATCTGGCTGCGCCGGGCGGCGTGCGCACCGAAGTCGCGTTCAGCCAGGACAGGCGATTCGAGGAGCTCGACGCCGACCGCGCCGGAGGCTGCATCCGCGACGCCGAGCACGCCTTCTCGAAGGACGGCGGCCTCGCTGTGCTCTACGGCAACATCGCGCGTGACGGCTGCATCGTGAAGACCGCCGGCGTCGACGACAGTATTTTGAAGTTTTCCGGCCCCGCGCGCATCTTCGAAAGCCAGGACGCCGCGGTGGAGGCCATTCTCACCAACAGGATCAAGGCAGGCGACGTCGTCGTCATCCGTTACGAAGGCCCGCGCGGCGGCCCCGGCATGCAGGAGATGCTGTATCCGACCAGCTATCTGAAATCGAAAGGTCTCGGCAAGCAGTGCGCGCTGATCACCGACGGCCGCTTCTCCGGCGGCACCGCCGGCCTGTCGGTCGGCCACGCTTCGCCTGAGGCGGCGGAGGGCGGCGCGATCGGCCTGGTCGAGGAAGGCGATACGATCGAGTTCGATATTCCGGGCCGCAAGGTTCATCTTGCAGTCGATGATGCCGAGATCGAGCGCCGCCGTGCCGCGATGGAGGCGAAGGGCGACACGGCATGGAAGCCGGCCGCGCCGCGCAAGCGCCGCATCACGATGGCGCTCAAGGCCTACGCCGCCCACGCCACCAGCGCCGCGCTCGGCGCCGTGCGGGTGGTCGGTGATTGAGAAGTCGCTCTGATCGCGTGTCGTCCCCATCAATGGTTGCGACACCACAATCCTTGCCACGATTTCTTGCGACCAGACGGCTGATCAAAGTCCGAGATAGGCGCGCCGTACCTCGGGATCGTCGATGAGTTGTTTGGCAGGGCCGCTGTGAACGATGCGGCCGGTTTCCATCACGTAACCCCGATCGGCCGTTGACAGCGCGAGATTGACATCCTGTTCGACCAGCAGAACGGTCACGCCTTCGTCGCGGATCGTCGACAGGACGCCCATCAACTGTTCGACGATGACGGGCGCCAGTCCTAGGCTCATCTCGTCGATCATCAGCAGGACCGGCGCCGCCATCAGGCCCCGCGCCATGGCGCACATCTGCTGCTCGCCGCCCGACATGCTTCCCGCGAGTTGCTGCCGCCGCTCTGACAGGCGCGGAAACATCGCATACATCCGATCGAGGTCGCGCGCGACGGCGGCCTTGTCGGTTCGTCTGTAAGCGCCCATCAGCAGGTTGTCCTGCACGCTCATGCGGTCGAACAACTGGCGGCCTTCCGGAACCTGGACCAGCCCGGCGGCAAAGACCTGGTCGGAGGTCATCGGCAGCAGATCATGGCCGTTCATGACGATGCCGCCGGTTGCGGGCAGCACGCGTGACAGCGTGCGCAGCAAGGTTGTCTTGCCCGCGCCGTTGCTGCCGACCAGCGCCACGATCTCCGCCGGATAGATCGTGAGGGCGATGTCTTGCAGGACCGGCATTCCGCCATAGCCCGCGCCGACCGCGCGAACGTCAAGCAGAGGCTCCCTGACCGCCGGTTTCGCGCTCATATCCGCCTCTTGCCGAGATACGCCTCGACGACGGTCTGGTTTGCCAGCACGCTGTCGGGTTCGCCGTCGGCAATCTTTTCGCCATGGTGCAAGACCAGCAGCCGATCCGACAGGCTCTTGATCGCCTTGATGACGTGCTCGATGACGAGAACGCTGATGCCCGCGTCGCGCACCTTGCGGATCACCGCGATCACCTCGTCGATCTCGACCAGGTTCAGTCCGGCCATGACTTCGTCGCAGAGCAGGACCTTCGGCTGCATCGCAAGGGCCTTTGCCAGTTCCAGCCGCTTGCGGCCGGGACCACCCAATTCGTCCGCGCGCTGATCGACGAATTTGCCGAGCCCGACGAATTCCAGTTGGGCGCGCGCCTGCTCGCGGGCTTTCGCCAGCTTGGCGTGTCCTCCTCCGTGACCGAACAGCGCGCCGACGGCGACATTGTCCAGCACCGACAGTCCGGGAAACGGCCGCATGATCTGGAACGTGCGCCCGATGCCGAGCCGGGCGCGGCGGTAGGCGGGCATGCCGGCGAGAGACTGTCCTTCGAAAAGAACGTCGCCGGACGTCGGCGCAAGCGTGCCGCTGATCAGGCTGATGAGCGTGGTTTTTCCCGCGCCATTCGGCCCGATTACTCCGAGGATTTCGCGCGGCTGCAACAGAAAACTGACGTCGTTGACCGCGATCAGGCCGGCGAAGCGGCGGGTCACGTTCCTGATTTCGAGCGCCGGGGTCATAGCCGATGGGTCCGGATGTTTTCGGCGAAATATCGCCATCCGGTCTTGCGGAATCGCCGCAGCATGTCCGCCAGACCGCGCGGCATGATGACGACCGCGACCACGACGACGATGCCGAAGAAAAGACTGGCAAGGCTGGTGATCTCGCTCGACAGAAACTCTGAGATCGCCGAGAGCGAAAGTGCGCCGACCACCGGTCCCAGAACCGTTCCGGGCCCGCCGAAGACCGCCATGATGATCATCTTGACGTTCAGGCTGATGTCGAATGCGCTTTCCGGATCGATGAACGTGACCCAATAGGCATGAATGCCCCCGGCCAGCGCACTGAAAACACCGGACAGAGCGAACGCCATCGTCTTGTATAACGTCGTGTTGACGCCCATCACTTCCGCGCCTTCTTCGTTTTCGCGGATCGCGATCAATCCAAAACCGAAGCGGCTGCGCGTCAGCCAGAAAACCGTCAGCGTCGCCAGCACCAGAAGCCCAAGCGACAGTTCGTAGAAAAGACGATCATTGTTGAGCGGCGGCAAAACAAGCCCGATATTCTGGCCCGCCAGTTCCACGTTGGAGACGATCGCGGTCATGACCTGAGCGAGCGCCAGGGTCGCAATTGCGAAGTAATGCCCTCTGAGCCGCAGAACCGGGATCCCGAGGAGAACGGCGAAGGTGACCGCAAGCACCACGCCGAACACCAGGCCGACGGCGAATGGCAAGTGCCACTGCGCCATCGCGATGCCCACGCCGTAGCTGCCGAGCCCGTAGAACACCGAATTGCCGAAGGACGCATAGCCGGTATAACCGCCGATGATGTTCCAGCCCTGCGCCAGAACGGCAAGCAGCAGGGCGTTGATTCCGAACTGGATCAGGACGTCCGATCCGAACCACGGCACCGCCGCGAGCACGGCGAACGCCGCCAGGACGAGCATGATGCGGAGGGCCTTCACGCTGCTTTCCCGAGCAGGCCGGTCGGTCGCACGATCAGGACCAGCACCAGTACGCCGAAACTCGCGACGTCGGCGTAAGTCGGGCCGATATAAAGCGCGGTCAGCGATTCGAGGATTCCCAGGAACAGGCCTCCGACAATCACGCCGAGCGGATTATCCAACCCGCCGATAATCGAGATGGCGAATGATTTCGCGGTCAACCCCGCGCCGATATAGGGATTGATCTGCGATACCGTTCCGTAGAGGCCACCGGCCGCGCCGGCCAGCGCAATCCCGATACCGAAAGTCACTGCGTAGAGGTGGCGAGGCTCGACGCCGTAGAGGCGCGCCGCCACGAGGTTCTGCGCGGTGGCGCGGATGGCGCGTCCGAGCCGCGTGTGCAGCAGGAACAGCCACATCCCGACCGTCAGCGCGATTGCGACGCCGAAGGCCATAAGCCGCGCCAGCGGCAGGACCACCGGCCCCAGCACGATGCTGTCGCCGGCATAGGTGGGATTGATGGTGCGAAAATCGGCCGAGAAGGCAAGCTGCGCGAGATAGGTCAGCACCACCTCCAGTCCGAAGGTTATCAGGAGTGTATTGAACATCGGCGCGCGAACGATCAGATTCAAAATGCCGCGCTGGACGCCGTACCCGATCGCGAACATCACCGCCGCGGTGATCGGCAGTCCCAGAAACGGATCGATATGGGCGTAGGTGAAGAGATACAGGGACACATAGGCGCCGAGCATGATGAATGCGCCGTGCGCCAGGTTGACGATGTTCAACACGCCCCAGACCAGCGCGAGGCCGAGCGCCATCATGGCGTACAACCCGCCCAGAAGGATGCCGTTGATGAGAACTTGCCCGAGCAGATCCAAGGTCGTTCCCAGCCCTCTTTAATATTCAACCCGCATTTTGTTATTCCGCCACGGGTTGTTCGCGATTCGCGCTAGTGTCTGATCCAACGACGCTAAATTTGACTCTAGCCTGACCCTTCTAATTGAGCATGATTTCATCCAAAAACCGGTTTGGATCATGCTCCAGAGTCTTTCATATGGAAACGGTGGAAGACTCTGGGCTCTTGATTTGACGCGGTTTCTTCACGCGAACCGGATTCCACTTTGCTCGAAAACGCTCTAGCGCGCGTTCCAGGCCGGCATCGGATATTTTGGCGGCGCAACTTTGCCGTGGACACCATAGATCGGGACCAGCGCGTCGCCCTGAACCTGAATGACGGTCTGCGGCAGGTCGATCTGGCCATTATTGTCGAACGCGATCCGTCCGTAAAGGCTCTCGAAATCCACCTTCGCCAAGGCATCCCGCACCTTGGCCGGATCGATCGTGCCCGCATCTTCCATGGCCTTGACCAATGCCTCGACATCGGCCGCGCCGGACGCAGCGTGATAGTCCGGATCATAGCCGAACTTCGCCTTGAAGGCCGAAGCGAATTGCGCAGCGTCGCCGAACCAGCGATCCTTGAGGTCGGCGGACGGCAGCCAGGCCGTCATGCCGAAAGCATAGTCGGCGTCTTTGCCGAGCGCCTTGCGGAAGTCCTCGCTGGGAACGCCCACCGTGAAGGAATACATCTTGGGGGCAACCGCAAGACTCTTGGCCTGCCGCACGAAATTCAGAATCTCGGTTTCATGGCCCGCCACCAGCACCGCATCGACGTTCTTGCTCTTGATCTGCGAAAGCAGCGAGTTGAAGTCCGTGGCGTTGGTGCTGTAGCGCTCGTCCATGGCAATGGTGAATCCCGCCGCTTTCAATTTGGGCCGTGTACCCTCCGCCACCGAGACGTCGAAGGCATCGTCGGCATAGAGCAGCGCGACCGTTTTCGGGGGCGGATCGAGTTCTTTCATCATCTCAATCGTCGAGCCGAAATAGTTGCTGGCTGGCGCCAGCGTTCCAAAAATATACTTGAAATTGCGCGCGAAGATCTGATCCGACGCCCCGCCGCCCTGGACCATCGGAATCTTGTACTTCTCTGACACGGCCGAATCCGCCAGCGCGAAATTGCTTGCGAACGGCCCCAGCAGAAAATTCACGTTATCCCGTGAAACCAGTTGGGTGTACTGACGCACGCTCAAATTGACGTCCGACTGGTTGTCATAAATCTTGAGCGCGAGCTTGTATGTCTCGTCGCCGATCTTGACACCGCCGGCTTCGTTGATCTTGTCGACAGCGAGTTGATAGGCGTCACGATAATACCGGCCGGTATTGGCCACCGGTCCCGTCAACTGGACGGACGCACCCAGGACAATGTCCTTCGCCAGAGCCGGACCGGACGACATGGCACCGAGCGTCATCGCAACGGCAGCAGCGGCCAGGGTGGCCGGCAAACCGGAAAATTTCAGCATGTGACGAACCTCCTCATCTTCGATGCCCGTTTCCCGGGTCTTGTATTTGCTCGCGGTCGATTGCCCGGCGGGATGCTGCTGGGAGGATGTCCCGGAGACCCATACAACCAATGCGCTAGCACTTTGGTTCCAACCTCCGATGACGGCCGGATCTGCGTTGCGCTGTGGCCCGCGACGCCGGCGAGATGCGCGGTCTCGCGCATCTCGATACCCTCGGGGCGCCTTGCGCCGGCGTCAAGTAAGGCTTTCGTCGATACCGCCGCGGGGAGGGAGCGCGTGGGCCCGGCTCGACGAGGCGGTCGGCCATTACGCCGGAAGGATGCCCGCCCGCATGGCATAGGCGGTCACGTCGCGGCGGAAATCGGCGATCATCCGTTCGAACAGCGCGAACGCTTCAAGCTGAAATTCAGCGACGACCTTGTGCGGCGGGAGCCGGCGATCCCCGATCCGGCGCTTGAGATGATCCAGCCGGTCCGATTGCTCCGACCAGAGGTGATCGATCAGCGCCATCATCACCCGGCGAAGGATATCGACAAACATGGATTCGCCCATGCGGGCGATCTTGCCGTCGATCCAGCGGTCCGCCATGGCGCGTATATGCTGTGCGAGAGCTTGCGCAGCCGCCTCGGGATCGGCGGATGGAGGATTGATATCGACGGCGAGCGTCAGGACGGACCGGACAGCGTGATCCAGTCCGGCGATGTCCCATGGCGCGACCGGCGTCGCGAAGCGGTCGATCAGATCGTCGATGGTTTCATGGCGCAGGCGCGCCGCCAATGTCAGCGTGTCGTTGCCGTCGCGGATATTGCGGCGCAGATCGTAAATATTGTCGCGCTGGCGCTGGATGATCGCGTCGAATCGCAGCAGTCCGAGACGTCGATCGAAGCTGCGGATTTCATGTCGCTTCTGCGCCGCGCGGGTCAGGCGGCTTGCGACTGCAGGCGCGATGGGTGCGTTCTGGTCAGGTCGTGGCACGCTGATCGCGGCGTTGGCCAAAAATTCATCATCCAGCGCGGCATGGAAGACGGAGCGCCCGGGATCGCCCTGCCGGCCGGCGCGGCCGCGCAACTGTTCGTCCATTCGTCCGTGATCATGATGGGTCGTGCCGATTACCAGCAGCCCGCCCGCGGCAATCACCCGCGCGCGGGTGGCTTCGTCCGCATGTTCGCCGCCAAGCCGGATGTCGGTGCCGCGACCGGCCATCGCGGTGGCGATGGTCACCGCGCCGGGAGCGCCAGCTTCGGCGATGATCTGGGCCTCGCGGGCATGATGTTTGGCGTTGAGCAGAGCGAAGGTGCGCGTTGTGGCGTTGCGCTCCGTCCGCTCGTGACGCTGCCGCCAGCCATTGGCTTCGAGCATCGCCGCCAGCGCTTCCGACCGTTCGATGGTTGGCGCGCCGATCAGCACGGGCTGGCCGCGCGCGGCCGCATCTTCCAAATCCCGCAGGACCGCACGCATTTTGTCGGCGGCAGTGGCGTGAAGCAGGGTTTCGTCGATGCGGATCATCGGGCGGTGGGTCGGGATGGAAATCACATCGAGCCCATAGATCGCGTTGTATTCCTCGGCGTCCGCCTTCGCCGTGCCGGTCATGCCGGCAAGCCTGGCGTAGCGACGGAAATAGGTCTGGAACGTGATCGCCGCGAGCGTATGCGTTTCCTCGCCGATGGCGCAGCCTTCCTTGGCCTCCAGGGCCTGGTGCAATCCTTCGTCGTAGCGTCGTCCCGGCATCGGGCGGCCGGTCAGCCCGTCGACAATGGTCACGCCGCCGTTCTCGATGACGTAGTCGCGGTCGCGGACGAGCACGGCGTGAGCCCGCAGCGACTGCACGACATGGTGGAGCAGTGAGATCGATGCGATGTCATGCAGCGTCGTCGAAGCCTTCAGCAGTCCTTGTTCGCGCAGCCGCCGCTCGACTTCGCTGTATCCCGTCTCGGTCAACGCAACGCGACGCCGCGGATCGATCTCGTAATGCGAGGGCTGCAATGAGGCGATGACGGCATCGATCGCCTGGTAGAAGCCCGAGTGATCGCCAAGCGGGCCGAACAGCGCCAGCGGCATGCCAGCATCGTCGATCAGGGTGGCGTCGGCCTCGTCGACCAGTGCGAAGGCATGGCCGCGCTGGACGGTTTCCGCGGCGGAAAATTTCATGTTGTCGCGCAGATAGTCGAAGCCGAACTCGCTGGCGATCCCGTAGGTGATATCGCAACGATAGGCCTCACGCCGGCTGTCGTCGTCCATCTCCTGGGTGATGACGCCGGTGCTCAGTCCCAGCAGATCGTAAACCGGGCGCATCCAGCAGGCGTCGCGCTCGGCCAGATAGTCGTTCGGCGTGGCGACGTGGACGCCTTCGCCGGTCAGGGCATGCAGCGCGCAGACCAGCGTGGCGGTCAGCGTTTTGCCTTCGCCGGTCTTCATCTCGGCGATAAGGCCATCGTGAAGCGCGAGAGCGCCGATGATCTGCGCCGGAACGGGATGTTGGTTCAGCGCACGGCGCGAGGCTTCGCGGGCCAGTGCGAAGACTTCTTCCTTGATCTCGTCGAGGGACGTGCCGGCTCGAATCCGCCGCCGCAATTCGGCGACGCGATCGCGCAACGCGCCGTCAGACAGCCGCCGGTGGTCTGCTTCCAGACAGAGAATCCGGCGGGCCGTCGTTTCGTACCGTGTCAGTTTCCGGCGAGTGCCGAAATTCAGCGCGCGCCCAGCCAGGCGCAGGATCATCGAAACTCAAAAAGGATCGGCATCGTGAAAGCAAATTGTGTACCGCCGACGTCGTTTGGAGGCTCGGGCAACGGCTGGGCGCGTTGCAGGAGGTCGAGTGTTTCGCGATCAAGGGCGTCGGATCCGCTGCCTTTGACGATTCTGCTGGAGATGACGTGGCCCTGGCGGTCAACGACGAAGGACACCCGCGACGTGCCGGTCTCGTGACGTTTCTGGGCTTCGTGGGGATATCGCTTGCTTCGCTGCAGGTGAAGGGCCAGCTTCCGCTTCCAGCTTACGATCTGCGCCTTGCGCGAGGCCGCAGCCGTTGGCGCCGTCGTGGCTGACGCCGCAACCAGCGGGGGCGTTGCGTTCGGCGTCTTTTCCTTCTCTTCCTTCTTTTCCTCTTCCTGCTTCTTCTCAGGAGTTGTTTCCAGCGCAACGTCGGGTTCGGCGACCTGCGGAAGCGGCGGCTCCGGCTCCGGCACCTTCTCCGTCTTGACTTCCGCCTTCTCCTGAGGCGGAGGGGCCTCGTCGGTCTGCATCTGCTCTTCGCCCGGTGCCACGTCCCGCGCCTCGGCGTCACGGAAGGACTCGGTGGTAAAATCCACCTCGATTGCCGTCACGGTATCGAATGTATCGCCTTCCGCCGGCGTCATGAGCAAGGCGGCGGCGACCGCGCCATGGAGCGAGAGGATGGCAACGAAGCAGGTGCCCCAGCGCAGCAGTTCGTTTCGTGTCATCTTGCGATAGCGGTGCGGCATACTCATTGCGGAACTCCGACGGATTGCGCTCCGCCCGCGGACTCAAGTCCGACCAATGCAATCTTGAGATAGCCGGCAGCCCGCAGGTCGTTCATCAGCGTCATGACATCGCCATAGGGGACGGTCTTGTCGGCGCGAACGAACAGCCGCTTGGTCCGATCCGATGACGTGATGGCGTCGAGCGAACCGGCAAGACCGGTGCGCGGGATGGGATCGTTGCCGATGGCGAGCGTCCGGTCAGCCTTCATGGTGACGAACACCGGTTTGTCGGGGCGCGGCTGTTTGGTCGCCGTCGACGCCGGCAGGTCGACGGCAATGTCGACCGTCGCCAGCGGCGCGGCGATCATGAAGATGATCAGCAGGACCAGGATGACGTCGATGAACGGCGTCACGTTGATGTCGCTGACCTGCGTCATCTCGTCTTCGGAGGATGATTGCTGAAGCGAAACGCCCACGCGCGCTACTCCGCAGCTCGCTGATGAGGAATCAGTTCTGCGCGGTTGAGATCCCTGCTCACCATGCGCATCAGTTCCGCCGAGCCGTCTCCCAGCAAGCCGCGGTAGCTGTTAATGGATCGCGAGAACATGTTGTAGACCATTACCGCCGGGATCGCCGCGACGAGTCCCATTGCTGTCGCCAGCAGTGCCTCGGCAATGCCGGGCGCGACGACAGCGAGGTTGGTGGTCTGCGATTTCGAGATGCCGATGAAGGCGTTCATGATGCCCCAGACCGTGCCGAACAGTCCGACGAACGGCGCGGTCGATCCGATGGTGGCCAGAATGCTGGTGCCCCGGGTCATGCGCCGTGCCGCGGCCGCCTCGATACGGCTGAACAGGGAAGCGATCCGCTCCTTGACGCCGTCATGGATCATGGCGTCCTGCGAACGACGGATCTCATCGCGCGCGGCGTGGGTCAGCATCGCGATATCGCTGCCGGAGTTCTCCAGTGTTTTGTTGGCCTCTTCGAGGGAGCGCGCACCTTCCACGCTGCGGAGATCCCGCATGAGTTTGCTTCTCGCGGCGAGCAATTCGATCGTTTTGGCGAGCCAAACCGACCAGGTCACGACCGAGGCGAAGGCCAAGCCGATCATCACCGCCTTCACGATGTAGTCGGCGGCCATGAACATGCCGATGGGCGTCAGTTCATGTGGCAGAATCGGTTCGGGGGCTTCGGCCACCTCCGTTGCGGGTGGAGTCTGTTGCTCCGCCGGCGCGGGGGACGGCGCAGTCTGCTGCTCTGCGGGCGAGGCCTGAGACGCGGGCTGCGATGAAGGCTGGGCGATCTGTGGCGCGGGCGAAACTGACTGCGTGGCTGCCGGAGCTTGTCCGGAAGGAGCCGCCTCGTGCGTACCGGGCTGCGCCAGGGATTGTGCCTTAACGACATGCGGCGCGAACGAAAACGTCAAAAGAGAGACGAGCGCGATTGCAGAAGCCTTTGCGGCTCGCGTTCGCTCGTTGCGTGGTATCTTGTTGTTATTGCTAGGAAGGTTCAGAGGCAGCTTCATGTTGGCAAGCTCTATATTGATGCGCTGCTCTGGACTGGTCGCGCGGGACAAACGGATGCACAGGCATTCCAAGGTTGGTCTAGCGTCTGTATTTTTTGAATCAAACAGGGAAACAGCGTGAGGATTTTAGAATCTCTCTTAAAACGTGCGGTGCGAATGAACGCGCCACTGCAAATGCCGCATCATGGATAGCCTGCGACATTCCGTCCCGGTCGAAGGTCCTGAAAACTAGAACCTCTATAGACTGATGCAAATTGCAGCGTGTGAATATTGCTCACGAAAGTTTTTTAGTTAATGACGAGCGACATATCGCGGATGCGATTTGCTCCCGTGATGTCTGCAATTGATCTGCAATCTTCTAAGGATGGGTGGGGCGAATGGGTATTTCATCGGTAGGTGACGCGAGTGACACGAACGGCGACGTGGCGGGGCAGTCGTCGGTCGTGGGTTGGAGCAAGGCAATGATCGGCATTGCCGCGGTGATGCTGATTCCCGACTCCGCAGATGCACAACCCGCGCCCAGCGCCGACGATCTTCCGCAGGTTCGCGTCACCGCGCCGAAGCGGCAGGCCAAGAAAAGAACCGCGCATCGGGCGCCGGTGCGCGCCGCGCCTGCGCCGGTTGTCGCTCCTTCGCCAAGCAACGTTCAGGTCAATCCCATCATCGGCGACGGGCATGGCGTCACCGGCTATCAGGCTCCGGCGCAGGCCGGAATTTCACGTCTTGCGGTGCCGCTGCGCGATACTCCGCAAACCGTCAATGTGGTGACGCAGCAGATGATCCGGGATCAGCAACTCACAAGCATGGAGGAAGCGCTGCGAACGGTGCCGGGCATCACGTTCAGCGCCGGCGAAGGCGGTCAGCAGGGCGACAGTCCGTTCATCCGCGGCTTCACCGCGCGCGGCGACATGTATCGCGACGGCTTGCGCGATCCCGGCTGGTACAACCGCGACCTGTTCAGCGACGATCGCGTTGAAGTTCTCAAGGGGCCGTCCTCGTTTGCGTTCGGCCGCGGCTCGACCGGCGGCGCGATCAATACGGTTTCCAAGCTTCCGACGGGTGCAACCTTCTTCGACGGAGCGATCAGCGGCACCAGCTCCGCGGGTTATCGCGGCACGATCGACGCCAGTGGCAAGCAGGGCAACGTCGCCGGCCGTATCGCCGCGCTCTATCAGGACGTTCCCACGCCCGATCGTGACAATGTTTTCGTTCGGCGTTGGGGTGTCGCGCCATCGGTCTCTTTTGATGTGACCGACCGCGATAAGATCACGTTGAGTCATATTTATCAGGGCGAAGAAAGCGTTCCCGACTACGGTCATCCATGGTTGCCGGCGCCGCAGGTGAACGCGGCCGGCACGGGGGTCACCGCAGGCTATTATGGCGACGGTCGCGCCGTCACGCCTATACCGGTGCCGCGCAATACCTTCTACGGCAACACCCTCGGGCCATATCGCGACCTCGTGGAGACCACCACCAACATCACGACGCTCAAGCTGGAGCACGAATTCGACAACGGCTTCAAGTTCACCAACGCCACGCGGTATGTCGACAACCAGCGCTACGCTGCACCGACTCCGCCGCGCGGGCTTGGCGGCGCCTCGAATACGCCCTTCACGAACACGGCGGCCAACCCGCTTTCCCCGGCGTTCTTTAATTATCCGGTCGATCAAATGACGCTGGCGCAGGAGCACTGGAATACCCAGACCAACGACACCCTGCTGGTCAACCAGACCGACCTGGTCGGGAAATTCGATACCTGGGGGCTTACGCATACCCTTGCCACCGGCATCGAGGCCAGTCATCAGACCCGCTACCAGCGTGGCCGCACCAATTTCTGGTGCGTATCGACGCCGGGCGCCTATTGCCGGACCACCGTGATCGACCCGGTGTCGCAGCCGATCTACCAGGGGCCGTTCGGCAATGTGAACCGGACCAATCTCGACACCGTCGCGCTCTATGCGTCCGATCAGATCAAGATCAACCAGTATTTCGAACTGCTCGGAGCGGTTCGATACGACGATGTCAGCGCTTCCTATCGTGATCCGCTGAACGCGACGCCTGCCAACCGCGCGCTGGATTCACACGACCATCAGGTGAGCTGGCGCGTCGGGGGCGTCTTCCACCCGACCGAGCAATCGAGCGTCTATGTGGCGCATGGGACGTCGTTCAATCCGTCGGCGGAGTTCGGAACGCTGACGTCGGGCACGGTATCGCTTGCGCCCGAAACCAGCACCACCACGGAACTCGGCACCAAGATCGATTTTCTCAATGGACGGTTGAGCTATACGGCGGCCTTGTTCCATATCGTCAAGAACAACGCGCGCATCGCCAATGCCGGGCCGGATTCCGCGACCATGCCGACGATTCTGGCCGGCGAGCAGCGGGTTCAGGGTTTCGAAACCGGGTTGGCCGGAAAGCTGACCGACCTGTGGCAGATCTTCGCCGGCTACACCTACCAGGATTCCGCGATCCTCAACGTTCCCGCGACGGCTTCGGCGGCCGATCGCTATTCGGTCGGCAAGCAGTTGCCTAACACGCCGGAGCAGGCTTTCAGCCTGTGGACGACATATGATTTCACGCCGCAGCTGACGGTCGGCGGCGGCGCCACCTATCAATCGAAGGCCTTTGCCAACACGGCCAACACCATCTACGTGCCCGAATACTGGAAGTTCGACGTCATGGCGAGCTACAAGGTTACCAGGGAATCCACGTTGCAGCTCAATATCTACAACCTGACCGACGAGCACTACTACGCACAGTACTATGGCGGCCATGCCGTCCCGGCGTCCGGCCGCTCGGCGACCCTGACCTACCGTTATCGCTTCGAACCGCCGCCGCCGGTTGTCGATTATCCGGTGAAGGCCGCGCGTTACATAAGCAAGTGACCCGCATTACGGTGGATCAGTAAAACTGACGATATTGGAGCCGGCGTCGCAAGGCGCCGGCTTTTTTCTGAAGGAATGTTACAGTGCTGGTTCGAATCCCGAATGTCCTCTCTCCCGAGCAGGTGAAACGCTGCCGCGAGGTGTTGGAACGGGCCGCCTGGGCGGATGGGCGTATCACCGCCGGGCATCAATCAGCCCAAGTGAAGCGCAACCTGCAACTGCCCGAAGGTACGCCGGAAGCCCGCGAACTCGGCGACATGGTGCTGTCGGCGCTCAACCGGAATCCGCTGTTCATGTCGGCGGTCTTGCCGAAGACGATCTTTCCGCCGCTGTTCAATCGATACGACGCAGATGGAGAGATGAATTTCGGCTCCCACGTCGACAACGCGATTCGCACCATTCCCGGCACCGGAAGGCGCGTGCGGACCGACGTGTCCTCGACCTTGTTCCTGTCGTCGCCGGAAGAGTATGATGGCGGCGAGCTGGTGATCGAGGATACCTACGGCTCGCATTCGGTGAAGCTGCCGGCCGGCGACATGATCGTGTATCCAGGCACCAGCGTTCACCATGTCACCAAGGTGACCCGCGGTTCGCGCCTCGCGTCATTTTTCTGGACCGAGAGCATGATCGCCGAGGTCACGAAACGCGCGATGATGTTCGACCTGGACATGTCGATCATTCGCCTCAACGTCGACCATCCAGAGCACCCGTCCTTGGTGTCGCTGACCTCGCTGTATCATAATCTGCTACGGCAATGGGCATTGACCTGAGCTCGACGCTCGCCTGTCCGCAGCCTGAGCGAAGTGGAGACCGGTTCGCGTGAAGAACCGCGTCAAATCATAGAGCCCTGCTTCTGATTCGATCCGGGCGGAAAGGCTCTAGTGGAGTGAATTTGACATTCGCTACCCACTTTGCAGCAAACCCGTCAGGCGAATGTCAAATTCAAAACTCCACCAGAAACCTGATAGCTGCCAGTGGTCCTTTGATTCTAACATTTGCAGGAACGCCCTGCCGCAACGGGATGCAAATGTTAGAATCGGACCACTAGGCCAGCATGGCGTCGAGGGCGGGCGTGGTTTGTTCAGCGATGCTGCCGTCGTCGCGGTCCGCAAAGCGAATGAGAGCCGCGAGTTGGTGCTTGACGGCGAAATCGATTCCGGCGTCCGGCCCCAGCACCATCAGCGCAGTCGCGTAGGCATCCGCTTCCATGCAGGAGCGATGCAGGACCGTCGCGGTGACCATGTTATTGGCGATCGGCCATCCGGTTCGTGGGTCGAGTGTGTGGGAGAAATGCCGCGCGCCGTGTGCGAAGCCGCGTTCGCAGCCGGATGTCGCGATCGCGAGATCGTGCAAGGCGACGAGCATCGGCTCGGCCGCGATACCGGCCGCTGTCTGAGCGGGCCGATCGATCTCGACCCACCATGGGCTGCCGTCCGGCTTGACCCCGTGCCCCCGCAATTCGCCGCCGATTTCCACCAGGGCGTTATGAATGCCAAGCTCGAGCAGGGTTTCCGCCACCAGATCGACGGCGAAGCCCTTGGCGATGCCGCAGAGATTGACCGGCCCGCGATTGTCGCGACGCAGGCGGCGGCCGCTGGGGTCGAACTGGAGTTGCCGCCATCCGCAAGCCCGATGGAGTCGGGCGATCTCATCCTGCGGCGGCGGCGCTGTGCGAGGTCCGCTCGGGCCGAAGCCCCAGAGATCGATCAACGCTCCCATGGTCGGGTCATAGGCGCCGTCCGATTCGTGTGCGATGCGCAGCGCACTCGCCATCACCTGGCCGAGCTCGCGCGGCAGGTCCTGCCATTGATCCAGCGGCAGCCGGTTGAACCGGCTGGTGTCGGATTGGTGCTCCCACGGGCTCATTTGCGCGATCACGCGATCGAGCGCGAGGGGAATTGTCCGGCGCAGCGTTTGCGCGCTCGCGGACGAGCCGACGAATCGGCACGACCATGTGGTGCCCATGGTCGCGCCGCTGAGGTCCTGAATGCGCCCGCCCGCCGGAATGGCCGGCGGACTCGCCGGCATTGCCGGGATCGCCACGCGCCGGGCGACTGACGCTCTCATCGGCGTCGTTACTGCGGCAGCACTTCGAGCGTGACGGCGTAGCTGCTGCGGCGCTGGGCGTTCTTGATCTTGCTCTTGTCGTCGCGCACCGACGCGCTCATCCAGTAGAAGCCGGGCGCCGGCCAGGTGACGCTGAAGGTGCCGGTATCGTCGGCGGTGGCCTTGGTGTCATTCAGCGCGTCGCGGTAGCGAATTCCGCCCGGGACGATCTCGACCGCGACGCCTTTGGCAGGCTGCCCGTCCAGCATCAGGCGGAACGTCGCCTTCTCGCCGGCGACAAGATTGTTCGGATGGGTGACAGGAATCATCTCAAGCCCGACGCCTGTCGGCTTCAGCGTCGCGTCCGACGGCTTGCCCGAGGTGACGAAGGATTCGATGCGGCCGCGGCTTTCGGTAACCTTCACATCGGTCGCATTGGCAGGAATGGCCGAGGCGAGTTCCTCGGGCTTGCCGCGCCAGCGCTTGTTCTGACCGTCGACCTTGTAGCTGGCGAACAGGCCCTGGTTGGCCACCGTCAATTTGTAGGTTCCCGGCTGCGCCAGCTTGAAATCGAAGGAGCTGCGAAAATGGCTTTTTGCCACGTTCTCCGGCGTGATGGCCTTGCCGTCGGGGCCTTCGATCGCGAGGTTGTCGAGCTGCAACGGATTATGCTCGAAGTAGAACAGGTCATTGGAGACGGCAGCGTCCACCGTGACCCAGAGGTCCGATCCGGACAATACCGTAGCCGACGGCAGCAGCCAGCCGCGGTGTGCCTGCGCGGGCAGAGCCAGCAGTGAAGCGGTCGCTGCGATCAGGGCGAGCTTGAGAGGGTTGGTCATGGCGAAATCCTTATCCATGAAAGCTGAGGGGCGACGATGCGCGGCGTATTTGTGGGCGGCAGATCAGGGGGTCAGCTTCAATGAGACCGAGCCAAGCTCGCGTTCGCCCTTGGCCTCGCCGTTCGCCGCGGCTTTCGGCGGCCACTCGAACGGGATTTTCAGAAGCTCGCGGCCGCCGACTTCGCGCGCGGCTTCGATGACGAGCTGGTAGCTGCCGGGCGTGAGCCCGTCGAGAGGTTTTGACGCGCTATCGAACTTGATCTGATGGGTGCCGGGCGCGCGGGTCGGGCTCGACAGGCCATCGGCCGGCATCGTCAGCTCGCGGCCGGTGCGGCGCCACCACTGCCGCAGGTCCTTGAGCCACTTCGTGCCCTCATTGTCCTTGTGCTTGACGTCGTACCATACGGCAAGATTGGCGATCTTGCCGCCGTCGGCCTTTTCGACCCACATGGCGACGTAGGGCTTGTGATATTCGACGACACTGAGCTGCGGAATATCGATGCTGATCGTGGCTTCGGACGCCAGCGACGAACCTGCGGCGAGGGTGGTGAGTGCGGCAGAAATCAGGAGGCGCATAGTTGACCTTCTATCTATCCATGAATGAGAAGAACGGCGAGCAGTGTCGGAATAATCAGGCCCAGGCCGACGACGGGCCAGGTGGCCGGCCGCCGCTTGGAATGAAGCTGCAGCAGCAAGAGGCCTGTGACACAGAAGATGGTCGCGGCGATCGCGAACACGTCGATGAACCAGCTCCACGCCTTGCCGGTATGGCGGCCTTTGTGCAGATCGTTGAGATAGGCGATCCAGCCGCGCGTGGTAATCTCATACGACACCGCGCCGCTGTCGCGCTGGACGCTAAGCCAGGCATCGCCGCCGGGCTGCGGCAGCGCGACATAGACCTCATCGGCCGACCATTCGGTGTCGCGGCCGGCGGTATTGACGCCGACTTCGCGCTGTAACCACGCGCTGATTGCCGGCGGCAGCGGCGCCTTGGCGGCGGCGGGGTCGGATTTCAGGTCGGCGATCATGGCAGGTGGAAGCTGCGCCTCGTGCATCGTAACGCTCGGCTTGGCTTCGATCCGTCCGGAATTGTTCAGCGTGATTCCCGTCAAGGCGAACATTAGCATCCCGATCAGACAGAGACCCGAGCTGATCCAATGCCATTGGTAGAGCTGGTTGATAAGGAACGCGCGACGCTTCTTCCGCTTCCAGAGCTCGTCGCCGTCGACTGTCAATCTATCCGGGTTGTCCATTCGTATCGTCACTGCTGCCAGATCGTGCAAATCGAGAAGGCGCGAACGGCACCTTTCAGATCAGCGCAAATTGTTTAGCGAAGCCGACATCGCTTTACTACAGGATGAAATTAGGTTCGTTCTAAACTGGCCCTGCGCTGTTCTGTCGCTGTTCTCCGATATCGCCGCCTAAGCTCGACTCCGACGCGAACGGACCGGGAGCGGATGCCGGTGCGCATTGAGGATCGATAGGCGACATCGCAGAATCTGGACCAGAGACGGGGAATGTGGCGCGTCGCCTGATCGGTTGTTGTTGCCGCGCATCGATCCTGACCGATGCTGGCTGCCGGGGGCGGTTTCACGGCGAGGAAAGTCGGAGCGGACGCGTCACGCCGGCATTTGGCACGGCATTTGGCAGCGGATCGGGGTAAAATACGGCCCCGACATACTGGAATGCCGGTGGCATATTTTCTATATCATCGAGCGCAAATAACTTGCGTCAGGATATTCAAGGTGAGGAGACGATGACCTCGACGATCGACAGGGATGGCGCGGCCGAAAGCCGGGTATTCGAAGCGGATGTTGCCAAGCTGCTCCAGATGATGGTGCATTCGGTCTATTCCGACAAGGACGTGTTCTTGCGCGAATTGATTTCGAATGCCGCGGACGCCTGTGAGCGGCTGCGCTACGAGGCGATCAGCAATCCCGCTTTGCTTCTGGACGACACCAGGCCGCAGATCACGCTCGCGATCGATGCCGAAGCACGGCAATTGACGGTCGAGGACAACGGCATCGGCATGAGCCACGACGAGATGGTCGATGCGCTCGGAACGATCGCCCGCTCGGGCACCAAGGCTTTCATCGAGCAGCAGGCCAAGATGGACCATGCCAAGGCTGCCGAAGCAGGAGAGGGCGTGAATCTGATCGGCCAGTTCGGGGTCGGCTTCTACTCCGCCTTCATGGTGGCGGATCGGGTCGACGTGATCTCGCGGCGCGCCGGCGCAAGCGAGGCGTGGCGCTGGTCGTCCGACGGGAAGGGGACGTTCACGGTAACGCCGGTGGATGTCAGCGAAGCGCCTGCGCGAGGCACCCGCGTGACGCTTCATCTGACGGACGAGGCCAAGGGTTATGCCGACCGGCCCAAGCTCGAACAGATTGTCAGGGATCAATCGGGCCATGTGCCTGTTCCGATCGTGCTTGTCGAAAAACCCGGAGCCGCCCCGACAGAAATCGCAGATGGCGCGGCGTTATGGACCAAGCCGCGCGGCGAGATCAGCGCCTCGGAATACGCCGATTTCTACCGCAGCGTGGCGGGCCAATTCGACGAGCCGGCGCTGACCGTGCATTTCCGCGCCGAAGGGCGGCAGGAATTCACCGCGCTGCTGTTCGTGCCGCAAACCCGGCCTTTCGATCTGTTCGAGACCGAGCGCAAGGGGCCGATCAAGCTTTACGTGAGGCGCGTCTTTATTACCGACGACGCCGATCTGCTGCCCCGCTATCTCAGGTTCGTGCGCGGCGTCGTCGACTCATCTGATCTTCCGCTCAATATCTCGCGCGAAATGATTCAGGAAAGCCCGATTCTGGCGGCGATCAAGAAGAGTATCACCGGCCGCATCCTGACCGAGCTTGAGAAACTCGCCGAAAAAGACCCGGCCGCTTACGGAAAGATCTGGGAGACCTTTGGTCTGATGTTCAAGGAGGGCATCTACGACGCCTACGACCGGCGCGATGTCATCCTCGGACTTTGCCGTTTCAGGACCACGGCGGGCTCGCTGCGAAGTCTCAAGGACTACGTCGGCGCCATGAAGGAAAATCAGACGTCGATTTACTATCTCGCGGGCCACGACGCCGTGCGTCTCGAGGCATCTCCCCATCTGGAAGGTTTCCGTGCCCGCGGCGTGGAGGTTCTGCTGCTGTCCGACCCGGTCGACAGCTTCTGGGTCACGTCCGGACCGAGCTTCGAGGGCAAGCCGTTCAAATCCGTGACGCAGGGCGCGGCCGATCTCGCCGCGATCCCGCACGCGGACGCGAATGCCGAGCCTTCGCAGGAGATCAGCGCTGGAGTCACGGAGTTCCTCTCCTTTCTCAAGACGACTCTCTCGGACCTGGTTTCCGATGTGCGATCGTCCGAGCGCCTCACCGACAGTCCCGTCTGTCTCGTTGCAGCCGAGTCCGGGCCCGACCGGCAACTGGAAAAGATTCTTGTCGGCGTCGGACAGCTCACCGGCGCATCCAAGCCGGTTCTCGAGGTGAACCCGAGGCATCCGCTGATTGCGTCGCTGGCAGCGCTCGGGGACAGCGATCGCGCGTTCAAGGAGGACACGGCGCGGATGCTGCTCGATGACGCGCGCGTTCTTGACGGTGATCGTCCCAGTGACGCGCTCGAGTTTTCGAGGCGGCTGGCCCGCATCGTCGAGCGGGGACTGCGCGGATCGACGGGCTAGAGTCTGTTTCAACTGCGTTGAATCAGACTTGTCGTCGCTTATCTTTTTGATTGAGCTTGATCTTTTCCGCCCGTTTCCACTGTTCGGGATCATGCTCCAAATCATGATGATTGGCGTCACGCTCCATGGCGTTGTTGGACGAAGCATGTCCTCGGGCCTGACCCGAGGATGGAATCCGGCTCGCGTGAGAAACGCGCCAAAACAAAATTATAGAGTCTCGCTTCTGATTTCCGTCAGAAGCGCCAAAATTCTAGGCAGAGGCAGGCCCACTGCCGACGCGGCCCAGAAGGACCTCCCTCAGGACGACTGCATTGTTATGCGCTTCGTCATGGGCTGCAAAGACGAGCGTTATCCGGCCCGACCGGGCGCATGCGCGCAGTTCGTCGAGCTGTTCCGGGTGTTGGTGAATCTCATCCGTGTATCGCTGTCGAAACGCCTGCCAGCGCGCGGGATCATGAGCAAACCACTTGCGCAGGTCGGTACTGGGCGCGATGTCTTTCAGCCAATGGTCGATGGCGGCGTCCTCCTTGCGAAGGCCTCGGGGCCACAAGCGGTCAACCAGGATCCGCGTGCCGTCGCCAGCCGCAGGAGAGTCATAGGCTCGCTTCATTTTGATATTTTCAGCCGCAAGCCGCGTCATTGCCTCTTTGCCCGGATGTAGTTACGTCGCCGCTCCGGTGATGCGAGTCCTGGAGCGAATGAGGGAAAGTGTCCCGCTTCTTAAAGTAACGCTATCGATCACGTTCATGATTTTGGATCGATTCGATCCAAACTCAGCGAGACCCAGAGCTGACGTCGCGACCGTTGGTCTCGCTCAATCGCCTTGCCCGGGATTGGCCGAGAAATACTGCTCCAGTTTGCCGGTGACGCCGTCGAAAGTTTTCGCGTCGGCGGGGGCATCGCGCTTGATGGTGATGTTCGGCCAGACCGAAGAATATTCGGCGTTTAGCTTGAGCCAGTTTTCAAGGCCCGGCTCGGAGTCGGGCTTGATGGCTTCCGCTGGACATTCCGGTTCGCAGACGCCGCAGTCGATGCACTCGTCCGGATTGATGACCAGCATATTGTCGCCTTCGTAGAAGCAGTCGACCGGACATACCTCCACACAATCCATGTATTTGCACTTGATGCAATTTTCGGTGACGACAAAGGTCATCTCGAAGACTCCGCGAAATCAGGAACGGGCGCGAGGCTGGCGTCGGCGCCGAACCTCGCATGATGCATCGACGATCTTGCGAATACCATCGTCGGGCTCATTGACAAGCCCCCGGTCTAACCTGTTCCCTGTGAGCATTCCCCGTGAAAACTCCGCGCGCTTTTGCTGGAACTTCGCCGGGGATTATGTCGGGCGCGCCGGGCAGCAGAACGGCTTACAGGGTCCTTCGATAAGATATATCTCTTATGTCTCTTATATACCCGATCCGGCCCAAAAGCAATATTTCCGACCCCGCCGTCAGCGCTGTTTGCGGGTCGACGGCGGAAGAACACCGGTAGCGCCCCGTGTGTGCTCATGGCTGAAATGCTCGCGACCGCATACGTCGGCCGGCAGGACCAGGACAAGCCCAAACCTGTGCGTCGCGCCAAACGCCGGGACAGAGGCTTGGCTCCAGCGGAACTATTGGCGGCCTGTCTGGTAGACAGCCACATGGAACCGGATGTCATGCTCGCCAATATGGTTGCGCTCGCATGCCAGCGACCTTCCGGGGGCAGCTGAGCTAGGTTTTCGTCATGATTGACGGAAAAGCCTCGGACCGGCAGTTGTTGCACCGGATCGTCGGAAGGAGATGGATGACATGGCGGAACGGCTGTCGGGGGACGCGCGAAAGGCCGCGGTCGAGGCGTTGTCAGGCTGGTCGGAGGTTCCGGGCCGCGATGCTATCGCCCGCACCTTCACATTCCGGAACTTCAACGAGGCGTTCGGTTTCATGACGCGCGTTGCGCTTGTCGCCGAAAAGAACGATCACCATCCGGAATGGCGCAACGTCTACAAGACGGTGGAGGTCGTGCTCGCGACCCATGACGCCGGTGGCGTAACTGCGCGCGATATCAGGCTCGCGGAAGCGATGGATGCGATCGCGAGGCAGTTCGGCGAGCCTTGAAAGGCCGATACCGGCGTTGCGGCGGGGAAACTGAACTCCCACATGTTGGGAAGGCGGATTTCGAGGATCCGCGACCCGTGATAGTCCAGGACCCTTGACGATGGCATTTGAACACAGCGTGGGATTTGAGCCGGCCGAGCGGCTGGCGCGGGATCGCGACAGCGTGCGCCGGCGGTTCTGGAGCAAGCTGAAGCGCGTCATTGCCAACGTACCGTTCGCGGAAGATCTGCTGGCCGCCTACTACTGCGCTTTCGACAAGCAGACGCCGCGCCACGTGCAAGCATCGCTGCTCGGCGCCATCGCCTATTTCATCCTGCCGTTCGACTTTGTTCCCGACGTGCTGCCGGTGCTTGGCTTCACCGACGATGCCGCGGTGCTTGCGACGGCGATCAGGATCGTCGCTGCCCACATCACGCCGGAGCATCGCGAGGCTGCGCGCGCGGCGTTGAAGCGCGGAATAGGAAATGGAGTGGCCTGAGTACTCCACGCGTGACCGGTTGGGCGTGGTCGTGAAGCCGCGGGGCTCTCTCCGCGCCGTCATGATCGCATGACCTCATCATGCGTCGCTGACTGCAACCATCGCACTTTCGTTCGCACCGGTGATTTCCGCTGCCGCGGTTGAGTTCGCAATCGTGAATTCTTGAACGCGCGCAATATTTCGCGCGAACGCCTGTGCATGTCCAGCGAAGTCGGATCCGCGCTGCTCGCTTGCGAATCGTGACGCAAGCCGCGACGATGAAGCCGCCTTCACAAATCAGGCGTTTCCAGCTATTCCCGAATGATGCGTGACCCGCGCGCATCAAGCCATCTTCCAGTCACAATGATGAAGGACGAGATTTGATGATGTCTATGCGGCAATTGCTGACGGTTCTGGTCGGAAGCCTGCTGGCAGGCGGCATCGGCCTTGCTCCCGCGTTCGGCGCTCCGACAGCCGGCGGTTCAGAGCCGACGCTGCTCGGACAGTTCGGCGCGTGGGGCGCCTATACCGCATCACCGAACGGCAAGAAGGTCTGCTTCGCTCTCGCCAAGCCGTCGTCTTCGAAAACCAATCCGCCGAATCGGCCGCGCGATCCGGCCTATGCTTTCATCTCGACACGGCCGGCGGAAAAAGTTGTGAATGAAGTGTCGGTCACGATGGGATATCCGCTCAAGCCGGGTTCGGAAGCCACGCTCGAAGTCGGCGGCACGAGCTTCGAGATGTATACCCAGGGCGACGGCATCTGGATCAAGAACGCCGCCGAGGAAGGCCGGCTGATCGATGCGATGCGCAAGTCCGCCGATGCGACCGTCAAGGGCGTGTCGTCCAAGGGGACGCAAACCGTCGACATCTTTTCATTGAAGGGCCTGACCCAGGCGCTGGACAAGGTCGCGCAGGACTGCAGGCGCTAGAGGCCTGAAGTATTTGCCGGCTTTTCAGGGAGGCGCGAAAGGCTTATGTCATGCGGCATGAGCGAAGCGCCCCGCAACTCGAGCACCGGCCCGACTGAGGCCGCCGCCATCGCCGGCGTGCCGCACGCAAGCGGCACGTCGGCCGGTGACGTTCCACTGGAAAAAACCCCGCTTGAAACCTATGTGCCGCCGGCGAAGCCGTCGCTGATCGGCCTGTCGCGCGCGCAGATATCCGACCACCTCGCCGCCATCGGCGTTGCGCCGGCGCAGCGCCGGATGCGGGCACAGCAACTCTGGCACTGGATGTATGTCCGCGGTGCGAGGACGTTCGGCGAGATGACCAGTGTCTCGAAGGATATGCGCGCCGAACTGGAAAAACACGTCACGGTCGATCGCCCCGAAGTCGTCGCCGAGCAGATTTCCAACGACGGAACCCGCAAATGGCTGCTGCGATTGCCGAGCGGCAATAATCTCGAGAAGCCGCATGAGGTCGAATGCGTCTATATTCCCGAGACCGATCGCGGCACGCTGTGCGTCTCCTCGCAGGTCGGTTGTACGTTGAACTGTTCCTTTTGCCACACCGGCACCCAGCGTCTGGTGCGCAATCTCACGGCAGGTGAGATCGTCGGCCAGGTCATGGTCGCGCGTGACCGGCTGAACGACTGGCCTTCGGCGTCCTCGCCTCCGGGAGAGGAGAAGACCCATCGCCTCGTCACCAATATCGTGATGATGGGGATGGGCGAACCGCTCTACAATTTCGACGCCGTGCGCGACGCGCTTTTGATCGTCGCCGACAACGAAGGCATCGGCATCTCGAAGCGCCGTATCACGCTGTCGACGTCCGGCGTCGTGCCGAACATCGTCCGCACCGGCGAGGAGATCGGCGTCATGCTGGCGATCTCGCTGCATGCGGTCCGCGACGAATTGCGCAACGAACTCGTTCCGCTGAACCGCAAATATCCGATCGCGGAGTTGATGCAGGCGTGCCGCGATTATCCGGCGGCCTCCAACGCCAAGCGGATCACGTTCGAATATGTGATGCTGAAGGGCGTCAACGACTCGCTCGACGACGCCAAACGGCTGGTGAAGCTGCTCAAGGGAATCCACGCCAAGATCAACCTGATTCCCTTCAATCCGTGGCCCGGCACGCACTATGAATGCTCGGACTGGGATCAGATCGAGAAGTTTTCCGAATACATTTTCAACGCCGGGTATTCCTCGCCGGTTCGCACGCCGCGCGGCCGCGATATCCTGGCCGCCTGCGGGCAGTTGAAATCCGAGACTGAGAAACTGTCGGCCCGCGAGCGTCAGGCGCTTCGCGCCATGGCGATGACGGATTGAGGCGTGTGTCATTTGACCGGACAGCAACACGTAAGCGGTCATCGTCCGCGAAAGCGAAGTATCCTGTATCCTCGGCTGGTGCCCGGGTTCATTGCATTAGCTTCGAAGACTGGATCGTCCGCCGAGCCTGTCATCGGGCCGGCGAAGCCGGACCCGTTGGCGGGCGATGACGGCTCAGATTCCCGTTTGTTTCAGCGAGACACACCCTCTCGACGAGCCTCGAAGAACGGCGGCGACATCAGGCAAGCATGGTCATGTCCCTGATCGGCCGGCTGTTCGTTATCCTGTTCGGATTCCTTGCCGCCTGCTTCGTGGCCGGAATGATCGTTGTGCTTGCACTGCTTTATCCCGAGTTCACTGACCTCGGCATCGAGCCGCCCGATCCCGATACGCTCAACATCGTGCTCGGTTTCGGCTTCATCTTCGTCAGCGGCTTCGCTCTGGTGCCGGCGATGATCCTGGTTCTCATTACCGAAGCGTTTTATATCCGCGGCATATTGGCCTACGCCGCCGGCGGCGCGATCTGCGGCGCCGCCTGCTATCTCGGCCTGATTCCATTCGACCCGGCGACCCTGCATTTCGAAGGTATCGTGCGCCGCCACCTCGAAATCATGACCGGCGCCGGGGTCATGGCGGGCTTCACCTATTGGTTGATCGCAGGCCGCAATGCCGGCGCGTGGCGCGAGCCACGCGTCCCCCGGCCTCCCGATCCGCCGCTGACTTGAGGTCGTGCGGGCTTTTCATGCCTGCTGCGGTCGGCTGGAGTCTGGTTCAACTGCATTGAATCAGACTCCAGCCTTATCCTTTTGATTGAGCGTGATCTTATCCGAAAACCGGTTGTCCACTTTTCGGGATCATGCTCTAAACCGCGCGTCATGAACCGCGCCGGATTGATCGTTGCGCTCGGGCTTGCGCTCGTAATCGGGATCGTGTTCGGGATTCATCCCGAATATGATCTGCGTCTCGCCGCGCTGTTCTACGATCCCGCGACCAAGACCTTTCCGCTCAAGTCCGACGCGCTGGCCTCGTTTGCGCGCAACGCCGCGATGTGGGTGGCGTGGGCTTTCGCGCTGCCTGCGATCGTCGCGCTGGCCGTGAAGATGTTCCGCCCGGATCGCCCGCTGCTGATGTCGGGCCGGACCGTGGCGTTCCTGTTGATCACCATGCTGCTCAGCGCGGGAATCCTGACCAACCTGACGTTCAAAAGCCATTGGGGACGTCCCCGTCCGGTGATGGTGACGGAGTTCAACGGGCCCTGGAAATTCATGGCATGGTGGGACCCGCGCGGCGAGTGCGGCCGGAATTGTTCGTTCTTCTCCGGCGAGGGCGCGACCGCGTTCTGGACCCTGGCGCCGGCCGCGCTGACGCCGCCGGTGTGGCGGCCGCTGGCCTATGCGGGCGCGGTCGCGTTCGGCGTCGTCACCAGCGTGCTGCGGATGGCGTTCGGCGGCCATTTTTTCACCGACGTGGCGACGGCCGGTCTGGTGGCGTTTCTGGTGATCTGGCTCGTCCATGGCTACATCTATCGCTGGCCGTCGACGCGCAAAAGCGACGCCGAGATCGATGCCGCGCTGACGCGCTTCGCCTGGCCCGGCTATCGGATGCGGCAGCGGTGGCGAGGCCGCGACGTCGGCCCGGTGCCTGCGCCGGAGAAGCCGGTCTGAAGCGTCCAAGGGACCTTGCACGAGGTCCGGTTCCGCCTATAGTCCCGCCGAATTCACGTCATCCCACAGGATTTTCATGAGCAAGAAGGTGAAGAAGGTGGTGCTCGCCTATTCGGGCGGGCTCGACACCTCGATTATCTTGAAATGGTTGCAGACCACCTATGGCGCCGAGGTCGTGACCTTCACGGCCGATCTCGGTCAGGGCGAGGAACTTGAGCCGGCGCGCAAGAAGGCGCAGTTGCTCGGTATCAAGGACGAGAACATTTTCATCGAGGATTTGCGCGAGGAATTCGTCCGCGACTACGTGTTCCCGATGTTTCGCGCCAACGCGGTCTATGAGGGCCAGTATCTGCTGGGCACCTCGATCGCGCGACCGCTGATTGCGAAAAAGCAGATCGAGATCGCCGAGAAAGTCGGGGCCGATGCGGTCGCGCACGGCGCGACAGGCAAGGGAAACGATCAGGTCCGCTTCGAACTCGGCTATTACGCGCTGAAGCCCGACATCACCATCATCGCGCCGTGGCGCGAGTGGGACCTCCGTTCACGTGAGCAATTGATCGCGTTCGCCGAGCAGTATCAGATCCCGATCGCCAAGGACAAGCGCGGCGAAGCGCCGTTCTCGGTCGACGCCAACCTTTTGCACGCCTCCAGCGAGGGCAAGGTGCTGGAAGACCCGGCGCAGGAAGTGCCGGACTACGTGTATTCGCGCACCATCGATCCGCAGGCCGCGCCGGATCAGCCGACCTATATCACGATCGATTTCGAGCAGGGCGATGCGGTCGCCATTGACGGCAACAGGATGTCTCCCGCGGCCTTGCTTGCGAAGCTGAACGAACTCGGCCGCGCCAACGGCATCGGCAGGCTCGACCTGGTCGAGAACCGGTTCGTCGGCATGAAGTCACGCGGCATGTACGAGACGCCCGGCGGCACCATTCTTCTCGTCGCTCATCGCGGCATCGAGCAGATCACGCTCGATCGCGGCGCTGCGCATCTGAAGGATGAGCTGATGCCGAAATATGCCGAGCTGATCTATAACGGCTTCTGGTTCTCCCCGGAGCGCGAAATGCTGCAGGCCGCGATCGATCACAGCCAGCAATATGTCACCGGGCAGGTGCGGCTCAAGCTCTACAAGGGCAACGTCATCCTCGCCGGTCGCGATAGCAAATACTCGCTGTACGATCAGGACCTCGTCACCTTCGAGGAAGGGGCGGTGGCCTATGATCATCGCGACGCGGCCGGTTTCATCAAGCTCAACGCGCTGCGGCTGCGCACGCTCGGCCAGCGCAGGAAGAAGCTGGGGTTGTAGGGTTCGCGCCTGTGCCTGCGTATGACAGCGAACAATAACAAAAATGGCCGGGATCGCTCCCGGCCATTCGCATGTGTTGAACCGCGTATCAGCGCGGCGGGGGTGGCGCGGCGGAGGCCGATCCGCCGTCCAGCAGCGGCGTAATGCGGCGCACGGTGACGCGCCGGTTCTCCCGCGAGGGACCGTCGGTCTGCACCTTCAGGCTCTGCTCGCCGTAGCCCTGCGTCACCAGGTTTTCGGGCGGCACCTGGAATCGCTGGGTCAGCAACTCGGCGGCAGATTGCGCGCGGCGGTCCGATAGCGACAGGTTGTCGACGTCGTTGCCAACCGCATCGGTATGACCCTCGATCAGGAACACCTCGCTTGGGTTGCGGGTGATCGCGCGATTGATGCCGTCGCCGATCACCTGCAGTTTCGATGCCTGATCGGAAGAGATGTCCCACGATCCGGTCTCGAAGTTGATGGTGTCGAGATCGATGCTCGGCATCCGCGCGCGCACCATCGGGCTGTAGCGGACTTCATCGAGCGTATAGGCGCGCTCGATCGGCTCCACTGGCGGCGCCAGCAGCGTATCATAGATCACCTCCGGCGGCGCATCTTCGGCCTCGACGATGTAGCGGTCGCGCGGAATTGCGATGCGCGGTGGCGGCAGCGAGACGAAGTAACCGCCGATCGCGCCGGCCACCGCGCCGGCGGCGAAGCCGGCCGCCCCGCCGTAGCCGCGGCGGTTGTCGATGATGATCACTTCGTGACCGCGCTGATCGCGGCGGATTCGCCGCAGCATCCGCCCGTCGCGGTCGTTGATCGTGATGATCTGCGTGCCGTCCGGCCGCGTCACCACGTTGCGGGTGTCGTTGCCGACCCGCTCCTGGCGGACATCGCGCGCGCCATAGCGGAAGCGATCTTCCTCGTTGTGCCGAATGAAAGACTGCCCGCTCGGGTCGCGCACGATGACACGGCCCGGTTCGGTGATGATGGTGCGGCCGCCCTGTTCGGTCTGCCGCCGCTCGGAGCGGAACGCGTCGATGTTGTGCGGTCCCTGCCGTGCTGTGCCGGGCGCGATCGGTACCAATTCCTGCACCCCTGACGGTGGCGGCGGCAGCGGGGCCGTGACGGTAGGCGGTCCGTGACGGGAGACGGGCGTGCCGGGCGGCAGCGCCGTTCGGTTGCCAGGAGCGGAAGGCTGGTAGTCCGCCTTCGTTCCGTTCGGGGCTCCGGCCGGCGGCGTGGCGGCGGGCGGAGCCGGAGGGGCGGATGTCGCGCGGGGCGACGTCGGAGCCGCTGTCGGTGCTGCAGTCGGTGCTGCCGGCGTCGTGCCGGGCGCCGGGGCCGTTTGCGCGGGCGTTGCGCCGCCCGGTTGGCCTCCGCGGCCAGCCGGCGGGCCCCCGCGTCCACCGGGTCCGGTATGCTCGCGTCCAGGTCCACCACGGCCTCCCTCGCCGCGTCGCGCCGGGCTCGGCTCAGCGTTGGCAGGCGGCGCAGTTTGTGGTTGCGCGGTCGGAGCAGGCGTCGGCGCCGGTCTTGCTGCGGCCGGCGGCGGTGGCGCGTTTTTCGATGGAGACGGCGGCGCGGCGGCGGCTGGCGGCGCGGGAGACTTCGGGGCTGCTGGAGGCGTCGCAGGTGCGGCTCGCGGCTCGGCTGGAGGCGTTGCGTGTGACGGTGGTGTCGCCGGCCTTGGCCGCTCGGCTGTCGGCGGGGCAGGCCGTGCTGCAGCAGGCGGCGGCGCCGCCGTTCTCGGCGGTTCTGCATGAGGCGGAGCGGGCCGCGCCGGCGCGCCGGGAGGGGCTTGATGATTCGGCGCGGCGTTCGGTGACTGACCTCTCCGCCTTCGCTCGCCCTCGCTCTGTTCGGCCGGCGCGGAAGCCTGCGCGAGTTGGACCGGCGCGGATTGCGCGTGTGACGGCGGCGGCGTCAACGACGCGACAGTGAGAGCCGACGTGGCCAGCAGCAGCAGGCGAAAGTTCGTCATGACAATCTTTCTTTATCCCAACAAAAATTTCGGCAACGAGCGCGAGCTTGCTGGCCGATGGTGACGGTGGCGTGATCAACGGATAGCGATACGGCTGTAATGTGGCGGCGGTCGGCGGCGAAGGACGATTTATTTGTGGGCGCGCCTGATGAAAAGCGTCCGGAATTCATGTCGCATTCAGCTGCTACGCCAGCGGCCTCGCGCGTTGCTACCTGAGCACATCGGTTGCAGGTGGTTGGGCGGGCGGAGCCGGGGGAGCCGGTGTCGGCAATTCCTCCGGCGTCTGGCCCGGCATTTCTCGCGGAGGCGGGGGTGGCGCGTCCGGCTCGTGCACTGGCGGGGGAATGTCGGGACCAGGCTGCGGACTTCCAGGCGGTGCTTCGCGCGGTGGCTCCGTCGGACGGCCCGGCTTGACGGGCGGCACTTCCGTCGGTTGAATATCCATCGCGTGTCTCCACCGAAGTTAACGTGTGGCAATAAGCCGATCCGCAATTTCCATGACCTTGGAGGATCGGGAATCTCATGACCTTGGAGGATCGGGAATCTCTTGCGGACCTAACGGTTCATGCAGCGCGATGTTCCCTTAGCCGCTGTCTCGTCGCGGAGCGGGACGTCGTGGAACTTGAGGTGAGGGGCTTCGCATGAAATTCATTTCACCGGCTGCGGTCGCGGTGTTGGCCATGGTCGCGAACAGCGTGGCTCATGCGGGCGGCTGCGCATCCGAGATCAGCGCCTATCGCCGCGCCCATGGACTGACAGCCGTTCGCGCCGATGCAGCACTCGATCGGATCGCGCGACAACAAGCCGCGGCGATGGCGCGGGCGGAAACGATCAGCCACGACGTGAATGGCAATTTCTTCGTCCGGATCGCGCCGGTCCATCGACGGCTGGCGGCCGAGAATGTCGCGGCCGGTTTTCTCACTTGCGCCGAAACGATCAGGCAATGGGCCGAGAGCAGCGGACATCGCGCCAATCTTCAGATGCCGGGCGCGCGGCGTGTCGGCGTCGCATCGGTTGCAAAGCCGTCATCGCCCTATCGGCGCTTCTGGGCCATGGTGATCACGGATTGAGGTGATGCGCGCGGCTCGTTATCGCGCTGCCTATCACATCTGCCGCTCGACCAGCTTCAGCTTCAGCATGGCGATGGCCTCCGCCGGGTTCAGGTTCTTCGGACAGGCCTTGGTGCAATTCAGGATGGTGTGGCAACGATAGAGCCGGAACGGATCCTCGAGGTAGTCGAGGCGCTCGCCGGTGGCTTCGTCGCGCGAATCGCTAACCCATCGCGCCGCCTGCAGCAGCGCGGCGGGGCCGAGAAAGCGGTCGCTGTTCCACCAGTAGCTCGGACAAGCCGTCGAACAGCAGGCGCACAGGATGCACTCGTAGAGGCCGTCGAGCTTTTCGCGGTCGTCGCGGCTCTGCCGCCATTCCTTCTGCGGCGTCGGCGTCGTGGTCTTCAGCCATGGTTCGATTGAGGCGTATTGCGCGTAAAAATTCGTCAAGTCCGGCACGAGGTCCTTCACCACGGGCTGGTGCGGCAGCGGACTAACCTTCACCGCGTCGGCGGCGACGTCGTGCATCGATTTGGTGCAGGCCAGCGTATTCTGGCCGTTGATGTTCATGGCGCAGGAGCCGCACACGCCCTCGCGGCAGGAGCGGCGGAAGGTCAGGGTCGGATCGATATGGTCCTTGATCCAGATCAGGCCGTCGAGCACCCTCGGGCCGCACTCGTTGACGTCGACGTAAAAGGTGTCGATGCTGGGATTGCTGTCATCGTCTGGATTCCAGCGGTAGACCTTGAATTCGCGCGTTTCGGTCGCGCCTTCCGGCTTCGGCCAGGTCTTGCCGCCGGTCACCTTTGAGTTTCTCGGAAGCGCGAATTTAACCATCGGTCTGGTCCCACCTTTTCGTCATTCCGGAATGCGTTCGGGGCGGCGATAGCCGGCCGGATGCAGGTCCGAAACCCATACTCTACTCTTCACCCGGTCCACGGATTCCGGGTTCGCTCGCTTTTGCTCGCGTCCCGGAAGTCCGGCCTGTGAAAGTTCTGTCTCAAATTTTTGTCTCTCAATATACCCGCGCTTTCGGCGGGATATACTGAACGTCGTTGGTCATCGTGAAATCGTGCACCGGGCGATAATCGATCGTGGTGATGCCGCGATCGCCCAGTCGCGCCAGCGAATGCTTCATCCAGTTCTGATCGTCGCGGTTGGGGTAATCCTCGCGCGCATGGGCGCCGCGGCTTTCGGTCCGGTTGGCGGCGCATTCCATCGTCACCACCGCCTGGGAGATGAGATTGTCGTATTCCATCGTCTCCACCAGGTCCGTGTTCCACACCAGCGAGCGATCGAACACGGCGATGTCGGCGATCCCGTCATAAACCTTGTGAATCAGTTTCTGACCTTCGGTCAGGACGTCACGGGTACGGAAAACCGCGCAGTTGGCCTGCATCACCCGCTGCATGCTCTCGCGCAGCCTCGCGGTCGGCGTGCCGCCGGACGCGTAACGGAATTTGTCGAGGCGGCCGAGCGCCATCTCGCTGGAGTTTGCGGGAAGATCCGGCTGCTCGGCGCCGGCGGTGAGCTTCTCGGCGCAGCGCTGGGCGGCGGCGCGGCCGAACACCACGAGGTCGATCAGCGAATTGGAGCCGAGGCGGTTGGCGCCATGCACGGAGACGCAGGCGGCTTCGCCCACCGCCATTAGCCCCGGCACGACCGCATTGTCGTCGCCGGTCTTCTTTGTGACGACTTCGCCATGAAAGTTGGTGGGGATGCCGCCCATGTTGTAGTGCACGGTCGGCAGGATCGGTATCGGCTCCCGGGTGACGTCGACGCCGGCGAATATCTTTACCGACTCCGAGATGCCGGGCAGCCGCTCGTGCAACACCTTGGGGTCGAGATGGTCGAGATGCAGGAAGATATGGTCTTTCTTCTTGCCGACGCCGCGGCCTTCGCGAAGTTCGATCGTCATCGCGCGCGAGACCACGTCGCGCGAGGCGAGGTCCTTGGCGGAGGGCGCATAGCGTTCCATGAAACGCTCGCCCTCGGCGTTGACGAGATAGCCGCCTTCGCCGCGCGCGCCTTCCGTGACGAGGCAGCCCGAACCGTAGATGCCGGTCGGGTGGAACTGGACGAACTCCATATCCTGGAGCGGCAGCCCTGCGCGCAGCGCCATGCCGCCGCCGTCGCCGGTACAGATGTGCGCCGAGGTGCAGGAGGCGTAGGCGCGTCCGTAGCCGCCGGTGGCGAGGATGGTGGTTTGGGCGCGGAAGCGGTGCAGGGTGCCATCGTCGAGCTTCAGCGCGATCACGCCGCGGCAGACGCCCTGATCGTCCATGATGAGGTCGATGGCGAAGAACTCGATGAAGAATTCCGCGGCGTGGCGTAGCGCCTGGCCATACATCGTGTGCAGCATCGCATGGCCGGTGCGGTCGGCAGCAGCGCAGGTGCGCTGGGCCTGGCTCTTGCCGTAATCGATGGTCATGCCGCCGAACGAGCGCTGGTATATTTTACCGTCTTCGGTGCGCGAGAACGGCACGCCCCAATGCTCGAGTTCGTAGACCGCCTCCGGCGCGTTGCGCACCATGTATTCGATGCAGTCCTGATCGCCGAGCCAGTCCGATCCCTTGACGGTATCGTACATGTGCCAGCGCCAGTCGTCCTTGTGCATGTTGCCGAGCGAGGCGGAGATGCCGCCCTGCGCCGCAACGGTGTGCGAACGGGTGGGAAATACCTTGGTGATGCAGGCGGTGCGCAGGCCGGCCTCGCCGCAACCCACGACGGCCCGCAGGCCGGCTCCGCCGGCGCCGACGACGACGACGTCATAAGTGTGGTCTTCGATGGGATAGGCCTTGCCGTTGGCGGCCGCCGCGCTGCCGTTTCCGGCCATGCACTACACTCCGGATGACAGTTTGAAGATGGCATAAGTGGCGGCGAGCGCCAGTGTGACGGAGAAGAAATTGTTGGCCATGATCGACATCAGCTTGATCTTCTCGTCGTGCACGTAATCTTCGATGATCACCTGCATTCCGATCTTCATGTGCCAGATGCTGGCGATGACGAACAGCAGCATGATGATGGCGATCGGCGGCGAGCCGAGAATCTGCGCCGCGCCGGCCTGGTTGCGGCCGAGCAGGATCATCATGACCACGACCATCGGCACGATCAGCAGGACCATGGCGACCGCGGTCACGCGCTGCCGCCAGAAGTCCTTGGTTCCGGAATGGGCGGCGCCGAGGTTGCGAACCCGTCCCAGCGGCGTCCGCATCGACTTCGGACGGGAAAGCGGCTGCATGGTCATCGTCCGCCTCCGATCGCATAGGCCACGATCCACAGCAGCACCGTGAGCAGGATGCCGCCGATCAGCGTTGCCCGGGTGAGCCATTCCCGCTCAGCGGGCTTGAATCCATAACCGAGATCCCAGACCAGGTGCCGAACGCCGCTCAGCATGTGGTGCATCAGCGCCCATGTGTATCCGAATGCGATCAGCTGGCCGATCCAACTCGCGGTGAACGACTGGACCGCAGCGTAGGCGCCGGGCCCGGATGACACCGCAAACAGCCACCAGACCAGGAGCAGGGTTCCGAAATAGAGCGCCATGCCGGTCGCGCGGTGGACGATGGACAATGTCATCGTCAGGGTCCAGCGGTAAATTTGTATGTGCGGCGAAAGCGGACGTTCGATTCTGATAGTCATCGATGCCTTCGCTGGTTGCGGGCGCGCGGCGCCACCCGGTTGGGATTCCGCGACAAGCAATTCTGCACATATACTTATGGAGTCAAAACAGCCTGCGCAACGCTCAAATCGCTATTTGCGAATGGCAGTTCAGGGCTAGCGCATTCACTTTTCCTTAACATACCCCGCAGTGGACCGGATCCTGAAGCGCGATTCATGGCTGCTCCGGGCTAACTTCACTCATAGAGATCAGCATAGGTGTCGCGCAGGATATTCTTCTGCACCTTGCCCATGGCGTTGCGGGGCAGCTCGTCAATGAAGATCACGCGCTTCGGCATCTTGAATTTGGCCACCCGCTGCTCAAGCGCGCCAAGCACCCCGGCCTCGGTCACCTCGATGCCCTTGTCGCGGACCACGAGAGCGGTGACGCCCTCGCCGAAGTCCGGGTGCGGCACGCCGATGACGGCGGTCTCGACCACGCCCGGCAGCGCGTCGATCTCGCTCTCGATTTCCTTCGGGTAGACGTTGAGGCCGCCCGATATCACGAGGTCGGTGCCGCGGCCGAGAATGTGTACGTAATCCTGCTCGTCCATTTTGCCGAGGTCGCCGGTGATGAAGAAGCCGTCGGGGCGAAACTCCGCCGTGGTCTTCTCCGGCATCCGCCAATAGCCCTTGAACACATTTGGGCCCTTGACCTCAATCATGCCGATAGCCTCGCGCGGCAGTTCCCTGCCGGTTTCGGGATCGGCGATGCGGACGCAGACGCCGGGCAGGGGAAGCCCCACAGCGCCGGGAACGCGATCGCCGTCATAGGGGTTCGACGTGTTCATGCCGGTCTCGGTCATGCCATAGCGTTCCAGCACGGCGTGACCGGTACGGGCCGACCATTCGCGGTTCGTGTCGGCGAGCAGCGGCGCCGAGCCGGAGATGAACAGCCGCATGTGGCTGGTCGATTCATGCGTCAGTGCCGGATTTTGCAGCAGGCGTGTGTAGAACGTCGGCACGCCCATCAGCACCGTGGCGCGCGCCATCAGTTCGATGACGAGGCCGGGCTCGAACTTCGGCAGGAAGATCATCGAGGCGCGCGCCAGCAGCGTGACATTGCTCGCCACGAACAGTCCGTGTGTGTGATAGATCGGCAGCGCGTGGATCAGCACGTCCTGGTCGGTGAAGCGCCAGCAGTCGACGAGGCTGGAGCGTTCGATGCCAGATTGTCGTGGGTCAGCATCGCGCCTTTGGAGCGTCCGGTGGTGCCGGAGGTGTAGAGAATCGCCGCAAGGTCATCTCGGGCCCGCGCGACCGTGATGTATTCGGGCCGTGCCGCCATTGCGGCTTCCGTCAGCGATCCTTTTCCATTGGCGTCAAGCGTTTCGACCCTGGCGCCGACCTTCGCCGTGATCGCCGCGAGGTCTTCCGCTTTCGACGGATCGCAGACCACTAGCGACGGCTCGGCGTCGGTGATGAAATAGTCGAGTTCGTTGAGGGTGTAGGCCGGGTTGAGCGGCAAATAGACCGCCCCGGCGCGCAACGCCGCAAGATAGAGCGCGAGATTCGGTACCGACTTTTCGACCTGAACGGCGACGCGGTCGCCCGGATTGAGGCCGCGCGCCGCCAGCACGTTGGCCAGCCGCCCCGAAAACGCGATCAGATCGCCATAGGTGATGCGGCGGCCGTCCGGCGTTTCGATCGCGAGCCGGTCTGCGTCGTCGAGATCGTCGAACAGGCGCGAAAACAGGTTGGCGGTCATGGCGGAGTTCCTGCTGGCTTTGATCCCGTCGGCCTGATCGCTAAGTTGTGACGCGTTGGTGTCTCGATCCGGTGATATTCGGCGATGCCGCAACCAATACCGGCATACAATATCTATACATCTTCCTCATGCGCCACTGACGGCCGACGGACGTGGATTTTCTCATGACAAGCATATCAGCCAGCGACGGCCGCACCGCCTCTCCTCCCGTCAAGGTTATTCAGCCGGCGTGGGTGCGCGTCGTTCACTGGATCAATGCGGCGGCGATGATCGTCATGATCATGTCGGGCTGGCAGATCTACAATGCCTCGCCGCTGTTCGACTTCACCTTCTCGCGTTCGATCACGCTCGGCGGCTGGCTCGCCGGCGGGTTGCTGTGGCATTTCGCGGCGATGTGGCTGTTGGTGGTCAACGGTCTCGTCTATCTTGGTCTCGGGCTCGCCACCGGGCGCTTCCGCCGGAAGCTATGGCCGATCACGCCATCGGGCGTTGCGGCCGATACCAAAGCGGCGCTGACCGGCAAGCTGTCCCATGCCGACCTGTCGAGATACAATCAGGTGCAGAAGCTGTTGTACGCCGCCATCATCCTTGTCGGGATCGTGGTGGTGCTGTCGGGCCTCTCGATCTGGAAACCGGTCCAGTTTCAGTGGCTGACGGCGGTGTTCGGCGGCTATGATTTCGCGCGCTATGTGCATTTCGCCTGCATGGCGCTGATCGTCGCGTTTCTGGTCGTGCATGTCGCGCTCGCGCTGCTGGTGCCAAAAAGCCTGCGCGCGATGGTTACAGGTCGCTAGGTCTGATCGGACCTGGCCTGATTCTTTTGATTGAGCATGAGCTTATCTGAAAACCGGTTTCCACTTTCGGGATCATGCTCTGGGAGAGCTAGTCATGCGCCGTCTCCGTTCGCTTCTGATCCCGGGCGTCGACAAAAAGCTGCTTGTCAGGGACGCGGCGAAATTGCTGCCCGATCCGGCGCGCCGCCGTTTCATCGCCGGGGGCGCCAGCCTCGGCGCATTGACCTTGCTGACCGGGTGCGACGTATCGGACAGCTTCTCGGCGGAGAAGCTGCTCACTCAGGTTTCAAAGTTCAACGACAAGGTGCAGGCCGCGATCTTCAATCCGAACACGCTGGCGCCGACCTATACGGAAGCCGACATCACTCGGCCGTTTCCCTTCAACGGCTACTATTCCGAGGATGAAGCGCCGGACATCGACCGCGAGGATTACACGTTCGAGGTGCGAGGGCTTGTCGACAACGTCAAATCATGGACGCTCGACGAACTTTACAAGCTGCCCGAGGTCACGCAGATCACCCGGCACGTCTGCGTCGAGGGATGGAGCGCAATCGGAAGCTGGAGCGGAACGCCGTTGCGCGATTTTCTCAAACTGGTCGGCGCAGACACCCGTGCGAAATATTGCTGGTTCCAGTGCGCGGATGTCGACGGCTACAACAGTCCGCTGGACATGGCGAGCGCGCTGCATCCGCAGACCCAGATGACGTTCAAGTTCGACGGCGAAATCCTGCCGCGCAAGTACGGCTATCCGATGAAGATCCGGGTTCCGACCAAGCTCGGCTTTAAAAACCCGAAATACGTGGTCTCGATGGAGGTCACCAACGACTACAAGGGCGGCTACTGGGAGGACCAAGGTTATAATTCCTTTAGCGGCATCTGACGCGACTGGCCGCTGCCATTTCCGGCTGCTATAGGTGGGCCGCACCGATATCCGAAGCCCTGATTCCCCAGCCGGAGGTTTTCCATGATCGCTCGTACCCTGTTCGCGGCGGCGACTCTCGTGACCATGACCGCGACCGCGGCTTCGGCCAATTCCGCCAAGGCTTCTCTGAAAAACGCCCAGGGCGCCGACGTCGGCACCGTCGAACTGACGCAGGTCGATGACGGGGTTCTGCTCAAGGCTGCCCTCAAAGGCCTGCCGCCCGGCGATCATGCTTTTCACATTCACGCGGTCGGCAAATGCGAGCCGCCGTTTACGTCGGCTGGCGGTCATTTCAATCCCGCCAACAAGAAGCACGGCATGATGGCGGCCGATGGTCACCACGCCGGCGACATGCCGAACCTCGTCGTGCCCGCCTCGGGCGAATTAAAATTCGAAGTGGTCAACACGGCCGTCACGCTCGACAAGGACAAGCCGAATTCGGTCCTGAAGCCGGACGGCACCGCCATCGTCATCCACGCGGCGGCGGACGACTACAAGACCGACCCGACCGGCGAGGCTGGCGGCCGCATCGCCTGTGGCGTCATCCAGTAGAGTCCATCACTGTCAGGTGGATCGGGATGGCGGTCTCCTTACCTCTCCCCGCCGGGGGAGAGGTCGGAGCCGAAGGCTCCGGGTGAGGGGCGTTTCACGCCTCACTCCAAATGACTCAGGATGTTGGATCGCGCCGTAGTCGCCGCTGGAACGCAGACAGGATCGCGCCGGCCGCGAGCATCGCCGCCGAGACGTTGAGCGCGTAGGACAGGCTGCCCATGGCGTCGGTGATCGCGCCGACCATGACAGGTCCGACCGTCTGTCCGATGCCGAAGGATATGGTCATTGCCGCGATTGCCGTGGGCCATGCCGCGGGCGGATAGTTGAAGCGCACGAACGCGGTGGTCGATGTCACCACCGCGAAAAACGACACGCCGAACACCAGCGCCGACAATCCGAGCAAGAGCGGCGTATGGCCCAGCAGCGGCAGCGCCGCGCCGATGGTGTTGACGCCGAGGACGATGGCCATGCTGAGACCGCCGCGGTCGAGGCCGAAGGTGCGCCGCCAGATCCACGGCGTAGCAAGCGTGCTCAGGCCGATCAGGCTCCAGAACGCGCTTTGCGCCAGCGCGCCGCCGCCCCCGTCGCGGACATAGGCGATCATGAACGTCATGTAGGCGATATAGCCGGCGCCGAACAGGAAGTAGCCTGCGAGGAAGATGATGGCGGGGCCAACCGCGAAGCGCCCCCGTGCGGTCTGCGGACCGCCCGCAGCGACGTCGAAGCGTGCGAGGAACATCGGCACCGTCATCACAAAAGCGAGCGCGGCCATCACCCACCACACGATCCACCATGATCCGGGCCCGAAATATTGCAGCACGAACGGCGCGACGAGACCCGATGAGAGAATGCCGATGCCGGGGCCGATGTAGAACAGGCTGATCAGGAAGTTCGATCGTGCCGGCTGCGACTGCGCGATCGTCGTGGCCAATGTTCCGCCGGCGACGAATCCGATCGCCGCGGCGATTCCGACGATCAAGCGGGCGAAGCTGAGAACGATGAAGTTTCCCGTCAGCGCGCAGAGCGCCAATGAGACGGCTGCGGCCGCCGTTGACCAGCGCGTGCTCGCCACGGTTCCGAAGCGCTTTGCGACCGAGGCCGCGATCAGCGCGCCGGCGAGGTAGCCGGCCGCATTGATCGTATTCATGAAGCCGGCAGCCGAATAGGACCAGCCGAGACTGTCGCGCATGTCCGGCAGCACCAGCGAATAGGCGAATCGGCCCAAGCCGAGGCCGACGGTGGCCGCAAGCGACAGGATCAGAATCAGCCGCGCGGGGCTCGCAGGCGCGTTTTGTGGGTCTAGTGCGCTCAACTCGAACCTCCGGCAGCGCATTGTGGCAGCTTCGGAAGGCGAGGCAATTGGCGCAAAGGCGTCTTGCCAACGGCGCAACGCCGTCCTAGCAATCGGCATTTCCGTCATTCCGAAGCGTGCCGAGCGCGAACCCGGAATCCATATCTGACATCTGGCTCCCGTATCGCCGGCGTTTGCACTCGGCGTCCGGAAGAACGCAATCCATCTCGCAAGGACTTCGTCATGGCGACTTACAAGCTGCTTCTCCTGCCCGGCGACGGCATCGGCCCGGAGGTGATGGCGGAGGTGAAGCGGCTGATCGGGTGGCTGGACGCGCAAGGCATCGTCAAATTCGAAACCGAGGACGGGCTCGTCGGCGGTGCGTCCTATGACGCCGACAAGGTCAGTGTCACCGACGCCACCATGGCGAGGGCGCTCGCCGCCGACGCCGTGCTGTTCGGCGCGGTCGGCGGCCCGAAGTGGGACCCGGTGCCCTACGAGGTGCGGCCGGAAGCCGGCCTGTTGCGGTTGCGCAAGGACCTCGCGCTCTACGCCAACCTGCGCCCGGCGATCTGCTATCCGGCGCTCGCGGAATCCTCCAGCCTCAAGCGGGATCTGGTCGAGGGGCTCGACATCATGATCGTGCGCGAACTGACCGGCGGGGTCTATTTCGGCGAGCCGAAAACCATCACCGATCTCGGCAACGGCCAGAAGCGCGCCGTCGACACCCAGGTCTACGACACCTACGAGATCGAGCGCATCGCGCGCGTCGCCTTCGATCTCGCCCGCAAGCGCCGCAACAAGCTGACGTCGATGGAGAAGAACAACGTCATGAAGTCGGGCGTATTGTGGAAGGAGGTCGTCGGCGCGGTTCACAAGCGCGAATACCCCGACGTCACGCTCGAGCATCAGCTCGCGGATTCTGGCGGCATGCAACTCGTGCGCCGTCCCAAGCAGTTCGACGTAATCGTCACCGACAACCTGTTTGGCGACATGCTTTCCGACATCGCGGCGATGCTGACGGGTTCGCTTGGCATGCTGCCGTCGGCCTCGCTCGGTGACGTCGATGCGAGCACCAAAAAGCGTCGTGCGCTCTACGAGCCTGTGCACGGCTCAGCGCCCGATATCGCGGGGCAGGGCGCGGCCAATCCGATCGCGATGCTGGCGTCGTTCGGGATGGCGCTGCGCTATTCTTTCGACATGGGCGAACTCGCCGACAAGCTCGATGCGGCGATCGCGGCGGTGCTCGCCAAGGGCCTGCGCACGGCCGACCTGAAATCCGAGGGTTCGACCGTTGTCAGCACCTCGCAGATGGGCGAGGCGGTGCTGAAGGAACTTCAGGCGCTGCACGCCTGAGTTCGAACGGCGTCGCCCCTGCCTGCGCGGACGACCATCGAATGCGGCACTTAACAAAAATGCCCGGTCGTGCCGGGCATTTTTCTTAAATTACTTAAAAAACGCCGAGGTTTGGTTCAGTACAACGGAAATGCCGTCGGATATCCGCCGAGATCGGACGGCGGGCTGAGCGGCTGCCGGTCGATCGGCCGGTTCAGGTTTTCGCGGGCGAACGAGGGATAACCGATGGCCGGCGGGAAGGCATAGTCGGTGAATTTGCGCTCGCCGGGCAGCACTTCGGTGCCGGCATCCAGCCACGAGCGCTTGGAGATATAGACACGGGTGCGCGGGCCGGACTGGTAGGACACATTCGGTCCGCTCGAACCATAAGCGCCGCTGCGATCATAGACTTTGCGTTTTGCCGCGCTCGCGTCGGTGGCGCCGAAGCCGACCGCGACGAAGGCCGCCGCCGCAAGCAACAGCGCGACGTTTTTCGCAGGCCCGGTCGCGGCGGAGAATTTCACAGTCATCGTGTCCTCATCGATCCGATTGACCACCTTTTTATCGTCCGGGGGGCTCGCGCCACAAGGCCAATCGGGCCACACCTTGGGAGAATAATGCAGCCGGGCCGGAAACGTTGCCTCGATCCGACGCGCATCGGCGCTAATGTGAGCGCATGTCCGGCATGGCGTGCTGAAACAGATGTGCCTTTCTTTTCAGTTAGATATAAGCCGCTGTCGGCATGGCCGCGCCCATGCGCGGGTTGGCATGGGGCGCGGTGCCGCGAACCATTCGGACCAGCAGTTTCATCTTCTCGCGCCAGCCCCGGCGAAGCGGGCAAAACCCAAGGGAGCGTTGGCGGACTGCTCGGACCGAATCGGTGATGTCAGGAACCAGGTCCGGCGTTGTCTTGAGGGCGTTTCTCGCATAGAAGCGCAGCGTCTTTCCGCGTTTCGCGCGCAGGCGACCCGGGAAGGCGATTTCTTCGGAGAGTGAACGATGGGTTACAAAGTCGCGCTGGTCGGAGCGACCGGCAATGTCGGGCGTGAAATGCTCAACATTCTGGACGAGCGGAAATTCCCCGCTGACGAGGTGGTGGCGCTGGCTTCGCGCCGCAGCGTCGGCACCGAAGTGTCCTACGGCGACAAAACCCTCAAAGTCAAAGCGCTGGAAAATCACGACTTCAGCGACGTCGATATTTGCCTGATGTCGGCCGGCGGCGCCGTCTCGAAGGAATGGTCGCCGAGGATCGGCGCGGCCGGCGCGGTCGTGATCGACAACTCGTCGACCTGGCGGATGGACCCGGACGTTCCGCTGATCGTGCCCGAGGTCAACGCGGACGCGGTCGCGGGTTTCACCAGGAAGAACATCATCGCCAATCCGAACTGCTCGACCGCGCAGCTTGTGGTGGCGTTGAAGCCGCTGCACGACAAGGCTGCCATCAAGCGCGTCGTGGTTTCGACCTACCAGTCGGTGTCCGGAGCTGGCAAGGAGGGGATGGACGAGTTGTTCGCGCAAACCAAGTCTGTCTACACCGCGAGCGAACTGGTTAACAAAAAGTTTCCAAAGCGTATCGCCTTCAACGTCATCCCCGAGATCGACGTGTTCATGGAGGACGGCTACACCAAGGAAGAATGGAAGATGATGGCGGAGACCAAGAAGATTCTTGATCCCAAAATCAGGCTGACCGCGACCTGCGTACGCGTGCCGGTGTTCATCGGCCATTCGGAGGCCGTCAGCATCGAGTTCGAAAAGCCGATCACGCCGGACGAGGCGCGCAGCATCCTGCGCAACGCGCCGGGTTGTCTCGTGATCGACAAGCACGAGCCGGGCGGCTACGTCACGCCGTACGAATCGGCCGGCGAGGACGCTACCTACATCAGCCGCATCCGCGAGGATGCGACGGTGGAGAATGGCCTGTCGATGTGGGTCGTCTCCGATAATCTTCGCAAGGGCGCGGCATTGAACGCGGTGCAGATCGCCGAGTGCCTGATCAACCGCAAGCTGATCAGCGCCAAGCAGAAGGCTGCCTGACGGTTACTGCGCTTTGCGAGCAATCTCCGCCTCGTTCGAGCGTCCCCATAGGTGGCGACCTATGCCGTCGGGCGGCGACAGTGGTCAGGCCCAGGCGCGTTCGCGCCTCGCCTTGTCCTCAAAGCTGTCGATCGCCGCCTTCTTTTCCATCGTCAGGCCGATGTCGTCGAGTCCGTTCAGCAGGCAGTGCTTGCGGAACGGATCGATGTCGAATGTCACCTTGCCCCCATCGGGACCGCGGATTTCCTGATTGGCGAGATCGATGGTCAGCGTCGCGTTGGCGCCGCGCTCGGCGTCGTCGAACAGCTTGTCGAGGTCGACCTGCGTCACGCGGATCGGCAGAATGCCGTTCTTGAAGCAGTTGTTGTAGAAGATGTCGCCGAACGAAGTCGAGATCACGCAGCGGATGCCGAAATCGAGCAGCGCCCACGGCGCGTGCTCGCGCGACGAACCGCAGCCAAAATTGTCGCCGGCGACCAGGATTTTGGCGTTGCGATAGGCCGGCCTGTTGAGAACGAAATCCGGATTTTCCGAGCCGTCTTCCCTGTAGCGCTGTTCCGAGAAAAGTCCCCTGCCAAGGCCGGTGCGCTTGATGGTCTTCAGATACTGCTTCGGAATGATCATGTCGGTGTCGACATTGATGATCTTCAGCGGCGCCGCGACGCCTTCCAGCGTTGTGAACTTGTCCATGGCAGTGTCCTCGTGAGCAGCAATTCTATCCCGATCCCGGCCTTGATCCAAGGTCCATCGGTGATTTTGCATTGACCGGTTTTCTTCACGCGAACCGGTGCCCATCCTCTGGTCAAGCCCGAGGACATGCTTCGCTTGAAAACGCTCTAACCCGCCTGCGCCTCGATCGCCTCGATGTCGGCATCGGAGAGCCCGAAGTGGTGGCCGATTTCGTGGACCAGCACATGGCTGATGATACCAGCGAGCGTTTCATCATGCTCGGCCCAGTAGTCGATGATGGGACGGCGGTAGAGCCAGATCAGATTGGGCAGCCTGGCAATATCGTCGTTGCTCTGGAACGGCAGGCCCGTGCCCTGAAAGAGTCCGAGCAGATCATATTCGCTGCCGGCCTCCATTTCGTCCAGCACCTCGTCGGTGGGGAAATCCTCGACGCGGATGATGAGACCCTCGCACAGCCGGCGGAAACGCTCGGGCAGGCGCGCAAACGCCTCGTGCGCCATGGCTTCCATGTCAGCCAGCGAGGGGGCTTTGGCGGACGTCCACATGAGTCTGTTTAACCCGTGTTTCGTCGTCATCGCACCGGTTTTTTGCGATCGGGGCGCTCTCTTGCGGTTGACGCGGGCGCGGCAATCGGAGACCGTTCGCTGCAGGGGCAATCGGGGCACGGTCATGAACGTCAGGATGACGGCGGCGGGGCTTGCGGCGGGGGCAGCAATGTTGCTGCTGTTACTGTTGTTGCTGGTGCCGGGTACGCTGCTGTTTGTCTACGGTGCGCAGGCGCAGACCGCGGCGCGTAGCGCGGATCGCGCCGCGCCCTCGGACCTGTCGGCCCAGACGCGGCGGCCGCGCGTGCGCATCTATCGCGAGGACGATCGCGGAGTTTATCCGAGCTACAATCCCGGTCCCGACGCCGTGCGCGACTGCACCGCTCACTATGTGCAGGAGTTTCGCCCGAGCGGTACGGTGATTGTCCCGCGGATGACCTGTTACTGGCGCCACGGCTGACGATCCGCGGGCGGGCCGGCTTCATAAATTCGTTTTCAACGTGCGTGGGGCTGCGGGTGCGTGCGGCGCATTGTCGCCTCGCATAATTACGACGGTGTATTCACATCGTATTCAGATCGTTGCTCCTAGCCTGCGTCGCACGTAGCGCGGCGGAAACGGAACCATCTGCTGTCGGTCGTGGTTATCGATGTTCTTCCATGGAGGTCCCATAATGCATCTGAAGAAAATTTTAGGGTTTGCCGCTCTTGGCGCGCTTTTGGTTGCGGCGACTCCCGCGCAGCAGGCGCAGGCGGCAACGCCGGTCAGTCCGGGTATCGCCGCGGCCGAGCAGGGCGACGCCGGCAAGCTGACCACACAGGTGCAGTGGGGGCATCATCCCCATTCCCATTGGCGGCATCATCGCCATTGGCATCAGCCCCGCCATTGGCACCATCCCCGACATCACCACCACTGGCATCATCGACATCATCACCACCATCGACATCATCGTCACTGGCGCTGATCTGATCAGGCTGGAGAATCTCGTTTCAGGAAGTCGAACAGGCCCGCATCGCGGGCCTGTTTTTTGAGACAGCGCGCTGTGATCAACCGTAAGGTCGGACGGACCGTGCGCGAAGAAGCGATGGCCCATGATCTTGAATTGACGCGTTTCTTCACGCGAACCGGTATAAGACCAAGGACATGCTTCGCTCGAAAAACGTTACAGGCATGATTTTCGAAAAGTGGAAACCGGTCTTGGACAAGATCATGCTCAATCAGAGGGTAGATTTCAGAAAGGTTAGATGGGACCCTGCTTCAATCCGGTTGGATCAGGTTCTATCGTGTGAATTCTATAGGGAGTTGCCATGAAGACATATCTCGGCATGAGCCTGGCGGTGGTGATCATGACGTTGTCGGGCGCGGCATCTGTCCACAGTGCGGAGGCGACCGTGCGCGCGCGAGCCGTTGCCGCGCAGTCCGCGGCGGTGACCGACGTGAGTGCGGTCCATCGCTCCGGCCGGAGTTATCGCCATCGGCACCATCGCCCGCGCGTTTACGTGCACGGCCGGCGTTATTACGAAAGGCCGGCTTTCTACGTGCCGCGGGGGCCGGCGCCGTTTTTCCCGTTCGGCTTCGGTTACGGCCTCGATCCATCCTGGTGAGGACCACGGGTCGAAGCTCCGGAAGACCATCGGCTTCAGACGAGAGCTTCGCTTCTGTTCAGTCAGAGGGCGAAGCTCTGAATTATTGTTTGGCGCGTTTTCTTCACGCGAACCGGTGTCCATGCCCGGCTCGCGCCCGAGGACATTTCGCTCGAAAACGCCATAAGGCGTCGCTGTGCCTTGAAGCGGCGTTTGAAATACGCTCGCCGCATCATGCGTCACGATGCGCTTACAATGCCCGCGCGCCGGCTCAGTGATGCGCTCAGACAGAAGCGATGTCGCTCAGACAGGCAACCGTGTCTTGGTCGCTGCGTCGTAGATCGCAATTCGCAGCATCGGAAAACGCGATTTCAAGTCGGTGGCGGCGTGCTTCGCCTGGGCCAGCGTCTCGAACTGATTTTTGAAATGCCCGTCGACCAATAGCGTAAAGCCGGTTTGTGGCGGCACGTCGGCGCGCGGCGGACCACCTACCGGTTTGGGCGGCACAGCCGGCGGCGACGCGGCCGTGGACGCTGGAATCGGCGCGGTGACGGGGGCTGGCTTCGGCGGGAGGGTGAGAGCCTCGCGCGGCGCGGTCGATGACGGCTTTTCAGCCGTACGCGGTGCGGTCTTGCCGCTGCTTTTCGCGACCGACGTCGACCTTGCGACTTTGCCCTTTGCGGTCGCCGGCTTTGTGGGTGTCTTGGGAAGCATTCTTGTGGTCGCCTTTACCGATGCCTTCGCTTTGGTGGATGGGCGCGCCGTTTTCGCTGCCTTACGGGCAGGGGCTTTGGTCTTGGTTTTTTTCATTACGTCGTTACGAGTGACGGAATTCTCCGGCAAAGGCAACCCGCCAGTCGAGTCAGAATGGATTCTCCATCGCATCCATGTTGACGACGCTTTCGATCGGCGGATCCGCGCATTGCGTGCCGCCGCGAATGGCGTACGTCACGCGGGGTCTCAATGCCAATCGCGCACGTCGACGAAATGTCCGGCGATCGCAGCCGCAGCCGCCATCGCCGGCGATACCAGATGCGTGCGGCCCTTGAAACCTTGCCGTCCCTCAAAATTGCGATTGGAGGTCGAGGCGCAACGCTCCTCCGGTTTCAGCTTGTCGGGGTTCATCGCAAGGCACATCGAGCAGCCCGGCTCGCGCCATTCGAATCCGGCCTTGGTGAAGATCCTGTCGAGGCCTTCGGCTTCCGCCTGTTCCTTGACGATGCCGGAGCCCGGCACGACCATGGCGTTGACATTGCCGTTCACGGTTCTGCCGTCGGCGATCTTCGCCGCCGCGCGCAGATCCTCGATGCGGCCGTTGGTGCATGAGCCGATGAACACGCGGTCGACGCTGATGTCGGTGATCTTCGTGCCCGCGGTCAGCCCCATGTAATGCAGCGCACGCTCCTTGGAGAGGCGCTTGGCCTCGTCCTCGATCTTGCGGGGATCCGGAACCACGCCGGTAATCGACGCCACGTCCTCGGGGCTCGTGCCCCAGGTGACGATCGGCGGCAGCTTCGCGGCGTCGAGCCGAATCTCATGATCGAAGTGGGCACCGTCGTCACTGCGCAACGTCTCCCAGTACCGCATCGCGGCATCCCAGTCGGCGCCGTTCGGTGCCTTGGGGCGGCCTTTGAGGAACGCGTAGGCCTTCTCGTCCGGCGCGACGAGGCCGGCGCGCGCGCCACCCTCGATCGACATATTGCAGACGGTCATGCGGCCTTCCATGCTCAGCGCGCGGATCGCATCGCCGGCGTATTCCAGCACGTAGCCGGTGCCGCCCGCGGTGCCTATTTCTCCGATAATGGCGAGGATGATGTCCTTGGCGGTGACGCCGTCGGGCAAGCGGCCGTCGACGACGGCGCGCATGTTCTTTGCTTTCTTCTGGATCAGCGTCTGCGTCGCCAGCACATGCTCCACCTCGGAGGTGCCGATGCCGTGCGCCAGCGCGCCGAACGCACCGTGGGTCGAGGTGTGGCTGTCGCCGCAAACGATGGTGGTGCCGGGCAGGGTGAAGCCCTGCTCGGGGCCGATGACGTGGACGATGCCCTGACGCTTGTCGAACTCGTTGTAATATTCGATGCCGAAATCTCGGGCGTTCTGCGCCAAGGCCGCGATCTGCTCGGCGCTCTCCGCGTCAGGATTGGGCTTGGTGCGATCGGTCGTCGGCACGTTGTGATCGACCACGGCGAGCGTTTTCTGCGGCGCATGGACCTTGCGGCCGGCAACGCGCAGGCCCTCGAACGCCTGAGGCGACGTCACCTCATGCACGAGATGGCGGTCGATGTAGAGCAGGCAGGTGCCGTCCTCGGCTTCGTGGACCAGATGATCGTTCCAGATCTTGTCGTACAGGGTGGTCGGTTTGGACATGGACGTGAGCCTATTGGAAGTCTTCGAGCAGTCGCAGCGGGCGCGCGGGACAATCGTCGGCGAGGACGCAGCGTCAGGACGCCGATGTCGCGAACCGTCCGAAGAAGCGCCCCGGCAAACGGCTGCGGTCGTCGATCACGATGCGCGCCATGTATCGGCCGATGTCGCTACTGATATGATCCGTTACCATGTTCGTCTTTTACCACGACCGCGTCCGCCGCGACAATCTATAGCGTTTTCGAACGAAGCATGTCCTCGGACTTGACCCGAGGATGGGTACCGGTTCGCGTGACGAAAACGCGTCAAAACAAAATCGTGGAGCCTTGCTGTTTTCATCAGAAGCGACGCTCTGACGATCGGCGAAGCCTGCATTCCGGATAGATAGGCGCGAGCGAAGCAATAAAAAAGCGCGGCCGCGGCCGCGCTTTCAAAAATGTTGCAGGCGGAGCGGGAGGGCGCTCAACTCGTTGCGGCCTGCTTATCTTGCTTGTCCTGCTTCTCGACGATGCGGGCCGATTTGCCGCGCAGGTTGCGCAGGTAATAAAGCTTGGCGCGGCGCACCTTGCCGCGGCGCACCACCTTGATCGAATCGATCATCGGGGAGAGCAGCGGAAACACGCGCTCGACGCCCTCGCCGTAGGAAATCTTGCGGACCGTGAAGCTCTCGTTGAGCCCACCGCCGGAGCGGCCGATGCAGACGCCTTCATAGGCCTGCACGCGGGTCCGTTCGCCTTCCACCACCTTGACGTTGACGATCACGGTGTCGCCGGGGCCGAACTCGGGAATCGCCTTGGTCGCCGACAGTTTGTCAAACTGCTCTTTTTCGAGCTGCTGAATGATGTTCATTGCAAATCTCCATCGGCGGCGCGCCCGGCCGTATCAGCGGGCTGCGCGGAATTCATCTATCCCGTGGCGCGTATTTCGCAAAAGTGGATACCGGTTTTGCGAACAGAATACGCGCAACTCAACGAGTGAGAGCATTTTCGACCGGCAAACCGGATTCCACTTTGCCTGAAAACGCTCGCTGCGCGGATTTCGGGCTCCCTATAGAGCAAAGCCGGGGCTTTGTCACCCGCCTGTCTTGCTTTTTGGCGGAATTTGACGGCTCCTCGCGGCCCAGAGATCAGGTCTCCGAGCCCGTGTGAGGGCCTCGGCCTCCGCCTGCCGCCAGGCGTCGACCCTGGCGTGGTCGCCCGACAGAAGAACGTCCGGAACCGGACGACCCTCGAACTCCTGCGGGCGGGTGTACTGGGGATATTCGAGCAGTCCGTGCGAAAAACTCTCGTCCGCGCCGGATTTTGCCTTGCCCATCACCCCCGGCAGAAGCCGGACGCAGGCGTCGATCAGCGTCATCGCAGGGAGTTCGCCTCCTGACAGCACATAATCTCCAATGGACACCTCCTCGAGCCCGCGCGCCTCGATGACCCGCTGGTCGACGCCCTCGAACCGCCCGCAAACGATCAGCGGTCCGGTTCCCCCGGCGAGTTCCGCCACGCGCGACTGGGTCAATGGCCGACCTCGCGGGCTCATCAGCAGGCGCGGCCTGTCCGGCGAAACCTCCGCCGCGTCGATGGCCCTGGCCAGCACATCGGCGCGCAGCACCATACCGGGGCCGCCGCCGGCTGGCGTGTCGTCGACGCTGCGGTGACGATCGGTGGCGGAGTTCCGGATATCACGGACCTCCAGCGCCCACAGGCCGCCAGCCAGCGCCCTTCCGGCGAGGCTGACGCCGAGGGGGCCGGGAAACATCTCGGGAAACAGCGTCAGGACGGTCGCGCGCCAGGTCATTGATCTGCGGATCGCATCAGAGGAATTGTCCTAGCTATCTGACTGTCTGAAGCGGACCTCGCTCCGCCTCCAATCCGAGATGTCTCCTTGATTTTCGATCTTCTTGGCGTCGATCAAAGCAACAATTTTCTTCACGATCTCTTGCTCGTCCATTTTGATTTGGCGATCCTCGCACCAGTGCAAAACACTTCCAACAACAAGTGCAACTTTCCGCCAATCGCTTCTGACGAAAGAGAGAATTATGTGATTGAGATCGTCTGGGGGCTCGGGCTGCATAATTGCCTCCGCTATCGAACGCCTGGAGGGTCGAAATCCGGCTCCTCGCCCTCGATCTCGCCAGGCATCTCGATCACCACGCGTCCGCCGGCGAGGTCCACGACCGGCACCACGGCGTCTGTGAACGGCAGCATCAACGTCGGCCCATGTGCGGGCGCGATCTCGATGATGTCGCCTGCGCCGAAGTTATGGATGGCGGCCACCGTCCCGAGCGGCGTGCCGGCCGCATCGACCGCGGCGAGGCCGATCAGGTCGGCGTGATAGTATTCGCCTTCGTCCGTCGCGGGCAGCCTGTCGCGCGCGATGTAGAGCTCGATGCCGTTGAGCCGCTCGGCGTCCTCGCGCGTGGTCACGCCTGTGAACGTTGCGACGAGGTGGTCCCTGGCGGTCCGCGCGTGCGCGACCTCAAGCTGCCGCGCGCCATCCTTTGTCGAGAGCGGGCCGTATCGCGTCACCGACATCGGGTCTTCGGTGAAGGTCCACAGCCGCACCTCGCCGCGCAGGCCGTGCGCGGCGCCGATCCGGGCCACGCAGACGCGCGCCGTCATGCCGGTTCAGCCTCAGGCCTTCGCGGCGGCTTCGGCCTGCGCCTTGCGCTCCTTGCGCGGCACGGCCTTCTCCGGATTGTTGCGCGCCGCGCGCTTCTTGACGCCGGCGGCATCGAGGAAACGCGCCACGCGGTCGGACGGCTGCGCGCCCTTGGCGAGCCAGGCCTTGACCTTGTCGAGGTCGAGCTTGAGGCGGTCGGCATTATCCTTCGGCATCAGCGGATTGAAGTGGCCAAGCCGCTCGATGAAGCGGCCGTCGCGCGGATAGCGCGAGTCGGCGACGACGACATGATAGACCGGCCGCTTCTTGGTGCCGGCGCGAGCGAGGCGGATGACGACGGACATTTGGTTCTCCTTGTGAAGTCTGTCTGATGAGTTGCTTGTGTTGTTAAAGCGAGGGGAGGTCGTCATGCCGGCGACGGCGGACATCCAGTAGTTGAAGACGTTCGTTTGAAAGCGAAGCGTTGCGGAATACTGGATCGTCCGCTTGCGCGGACGATACGGCAGCGAAATCTGTGAGACCGTTCCGCTCATTTCTTCTTCCGGGGAAAGCCGAGACCCGGCAGCGGCGGCTTGCCGCCAAGTCCGGTGAGGCCAGGAAGGTTGGGCAGGCCGCCGCGCAGTCCCGCCGCCAGATCCTTCGGCAATTGCGGCTGGCCGTCGGCGCCTTTCGGCATTTTTTCCGCGAGCGCTTTCATCTGTTCGGGCGTCGGCATCGGCATGCCGCCGCCGAACCCCATGGCCTGCGCGATGCCGGCGAGGGGCCCGCGTTTGCCGGTCCCCATCATCTTCATCATGTCGGCCATGCTGCGATGCATCTTGAGCAGCTTGTTGACCTCCTCGACCTTCTGGCCGGCACCGGCGGCGATACGACGCTTGCGGCTGGCCTTGAGAATATCGGGATGCTTGCGCTCCTGCCGCGTCATCGAATCGATCACCGCGACCTGGCGCTTGATGATCCTGTCGTCGAGACCGGCCGCTGCGATCTGGTTCTTCATCTTGGCGATGCCGGGCATCATGCCCATCAACCCGGAGACGCCGCCCATGTTCGCCATCTGCAACAACTGCTCGCGCATGTCGTTGAGGTCGAACTGGCCCTTGCGCAGCCTTTCGGTTGTGCGCGCGGCCTTCTCGGCGTCGATATTGGCGGCGGCTTTTTCGACCAGCGTGACCACGTCGCCCATGCCGAGGATGCGGCCGGCGATGCGGGAGGGGTGGAAATCCTCCAGCGCGTCGGTCTTTTCGCCGGTGCCGATCAGCTTGATCGGCTTGCCGGTGACCTGACGCATCGACAGCGCCGCGCCGCCGCGGCCGTCGCCGTCCACTCGTGTCAGCACGATGCCGGTGAGGCCGACGCGCTCATCGAAGGACCGCGCGAGGTTCACCGCGTCCTGGCCGGTCAGCGAATCCGCCACCAGCAGCACTTCGTGCGGATGCGCGGCGGCTTTGATGTTCGCCGCCTCGGACATCATGTCTTCGTCGAGCGTGGTGCGGCCGGCGGTGTCGAGCAGCACCACGTCGTAGCCGCCGAGCTTGCCGGCCTCCAGCGCGCGCCGCGCGATCTGTTCGGGCTTCTGGCCCGCGACGATCGGCAGCGTCTGGATGTCGAGGTCGCGACCGAGCACCGCGAGCTGCTCCATCGCCGCCGGGCGGTAGATGTCGAGCGAGGCCATCAGGACCCTGCGTTTGTCGCGCTCGGTCAGCCGTCGCGCCAGTTTGGCTGTCGTGGTGGTCTTGCCGGAACCTTGCAGGCCGACCATCATGATGATGATCGGCGGCACTGCATGGAGGTCGATGGTCTGGCCGTCGGCGCCGAGCGTGGCGATCAGTTCGTCATGGACGATCTTCACCACCATCTGTCCGGGCGTCACCGATTTGACCACGGTGGCGCCGATCGCCTGCTTGCGGACCTTGTCGGTGAAGCTGCGCACCACGTCGAGCGAGACGTCGGCCTCCAGGAGCGCCCGGCGCACCTCGCGCATGGCGGCGTCGACATCGGCTTCCGTCAGCGCGCCGCGCCGCGTCAGCCGATCGAGAATGCCGCCAAGCCTTTCCGACAGATTGTCGAACATGAGCTGTTCCCGTCTTCTCTTCGTCGTGGCCGGGCATAGTCGTTCGAAGAACGGCGTTGCCTTGCTCGCCTATGCCGGCCACCCACGTCTCGTCCCGTTTGAAGACAATTTAAGTCGTGGATGCCCGGAATTAAGTCCGGGCATGACGACCGAGGGTCTGTGAGACGCAAACCCAAAACACGTTTGCGCCCGAGGGCGCACAGCGCTGTCGGGCGTTGACCTCCGGCCCCTGCGGCCGGTCGGCGGGTCGAAAAGAAGAGTCTTTCCGAGAATTCCGGCGGATTTACAGGCGGCGACCCGCCAAAGTCAAGCCGATTGGCGGAAAACGAGATGCCGGACCGCCGGCGGACCCTGTTTTGACCGGGACCGCTGGTTATGGCGTCGCCTTGATCTCCCAGGATATGCCGACCGTCACGCGCAATGTTTCCTCGCCGGGTGCGATCGGGGCCTCCGCGGCCATCGGCGCCGCGGCGCGGCGATACAAAACCGGCATCGCTGCGCCGTGCTCGGAAATGCTGACGGGTGCGCCGAGCGTGACGCCCGCGGCCTTGGCATAGATCTCGGCCTTGCGCCGCGCATCAGTGACCGCCTCGGCGCGTGCGTTATCGAGCAGCTTCGAAGCATTGGAGACCATGAAGTTGATGCCGCCGATATCGTTGGCGCCGGCCGCGGTCACCGCGTCGATCACGCTGCCGATCCTGGTGACATCACGCAGCCTGATGGTGACGTGGTTGGTGGCGCGAAAACCCGAGAGGGTACTGGGTCCCGGGCGGTTCTGATTGGCATATTGCGGCTGCAGCGACAGTCGCGAGGTCTGGTAGTCCTTTTCGGAAAGACCTGCGCTTTTCAGCGCCAGCAGCACCTTGCCCATGGCGTCATTATTGGCGCTGGCAGCTTCGCGCGCGGTCTTGGCGTCGGTCGAGACGCCCGCTTCGATCTGCGCGAGATCCGGGGGAGCCGAGATCGTGGCCTCGCCGGTCACCGAGATGGTCGGCGGCGGCGTACCATCGGCTTGCGCCGGCATCGCGGCCAGAGCGGCGACGGTGGCAACGGCCATCGTGAGCGGAATCCGGTTCTGCATGACGGTCCTCATTTCAGCGGCACATAGACGTTGATGACCAGATTGTCTTCCTCGGTCTTCAGCGGATCGGTCATGTACTCCTCGATAAATGTATCCTTGGCCTCGAGCTTCTTGTCGTCAAGGTGGTTGGTGATCGCCTCATAGGTGTTGTCCATGTTGTCGTAGGAGCCGCGATGCACGAATTTCAGCGCCTTGCCCTCCGGTGATTTTCCCATGCTCATGTTCTTGGGCAGGTCCTTCAGCTCCTGGTCGACCGGGACTTCCGCCAGGAACGAGAAGCCGTTGTCGTCGGTCGAGGTATAGACGATCATCATGTTGCCGGCGGCCTTGACGCCCCGCTTGTCGAGAACGGCCGCAAGCGACTTGAAGGAATCGATCAGCGTCTCGAACGCGGTGTCCCAGGTGGCGGTGTTTCGCAAGGTCAGGACTGTCTTCGGTGTCAGCGTGAATTCCTCGCCGAAGGGATCGGCGGTTTGTGCCGGCGCGGTGACCGCCGGCTTCGGCGCCTCTGCGGTCGGGTTCGCCGGCGTCTGGACTTCGGCCGGCGGCGGAGCCGGCGTCGTCGGTGTCGCCGTTCCGGGCGGGGCGGGCGCAGCCGGAGGGGCCGGAGTCGCTGGCGGCGCCGTCGCGCCTGGGGGCGTCGCGGGCGGGGTCTGGGCGAGCACGGTGGAAAGCCCCAGGGACATGGCCACCGGGATCATTGCGATCGCGAGGTGACGAAAAAGGCGGGGGCGGTTCATTGACGGGTCTCCCTGGTGCTGGCCGACGTCTCGCGCTGACCGATATCCGCAAGACCTGACCCTTGGCCGCCGTTGCGGCGGAATTATGCGATGCCTGGCAGGCTGCTCTGATATCCGACTCGCGACGGAGTATGTCATGAGAAAATATGTCATGCCGCATCGTGGCGGGCGTGGGGCGCGGACTGGATATCGCATTGACCGTGCGGATGCCGGGCGCTGGCCAATCACCGGATATTCGCCATATAAAGCGGAGGACGGATGGCGGAAAATGGATGCCGGAGATGGGCGCGCTCGCTAACCACGCTTTCAGCAAGATGAATGGCATCGGCAACGAGATCGTCGTGGTCGATCTGCGCGACAGTGCCGCCGCGGTGACCTCCGAGGAGGCGCGCGCCGTCGCTTCGCCGGCCGGCGTTCCCTATGATCAGTTGATGGTGCTGCAATCCCCGCGGTTACCCGGCACGGAAGCCTTCGTCCGCATCTACAACAATGACGGGTCGGAAGCGAACGCCTGCGGCAACGGCATGCGCTGTGTGGCGCGGCAGGTGTTCGAGGCCACCGGCAAGGCTGCGTTGACCTTCGAGACCCGCGCCGGGCTGTTGAACTGCTGGCAGGGGCCCGCGGCCGGTCTCTACACCGTCGACATGGGGCCACCGAAATTTGGCTGGCGGGACATTCCGCTCGCCGAGGAATTCCGCGATACCCGCTACATCGAACTGCAGGTCGGGCCGATCGATGCGCCCGTGCTGCATTCGCCCTCGGTCGTCAGCATGGGCAATCCGCACGCGATTTTCTGGGTCGATGACGTGAACGCCTATGACCTCGAACGCTTCGGGCCGCTATTGGAGAATCATCCGATCTTTCCCGAGCGCGCCAATATCACGCTGGCGCATATCGAGGATCGCGATCACATCGTGATGCGGACCTGGGAGCGCGGCGTGGGACTGACCAGGGCCTGCGGCTCGGCGGCCTGTGCGACCGCGGTAGCGGCGGCGCGGCTCAAGCGGACCAACCGCGCGGTCGAGATGACGCTGCCTGGCGGCGGCTTGGCCATCGAGTGGCGCGAGCGCGACGATCACGTGCTGATGACCGGTCCGGCCGTGTTCGAGTATGCCGGCAGGTTCGATCCGGCATTGTTCGCGTCTGTTGCGTGATGCCGGTCGATGTCGTCACCTTTGGCTGCCGGCTCAATGCCTTCGAATCCGAAGTCATCCGCCGCAACGCGAGCGAGGCCGGCCTCGATGACGTCGTCATCGTCAACAGTTGCGCGGTCACCAACGAGGCGGTAGCGCAGGCGCGCCAATCGATCCGCAGGCTGAGGCGCGAGCGGCCGTCGGCGCGCATCGTGGTTACCGGCTGCGCGGCGCAGATCCAGCCGGCGATGTTCGCGGGGATGGCGGAAGTCGATCGCGTGGTCGGCAACGATGACAAGATGCGGGGTGATGCCTGGCGCGAGGCACGGACCGCATTCGCGGCCGCATCCGGTTTCGGGATCGCCAACGAAGAAAAAGTCGCGGTCGCCGACATCATGGCGGTGAGGGAGATGGCGCCACACCTCGTCGAGGGCTTTCAATCCGGCCTGCCACGCGCCTTCGTGCAGGTGCAGAACGGCTGCGATCATCGCTGCACCTTCTGCGTCATCCCGTTCGGGCGCGGCAATTCGCGCTCGGTGCCGATGGGCGCGGTGGTCGATCAGGTGCGCGCGCTCACTGATGCCGGTCATGCCGAGATCGTGCTGACCGGCGTCGACCTCACGAGCTACGGAGCCGATCTGCCCGGTGCGCCTCGGCTGGGCGGACTGGTCAAGCGGATCCTCCGCCACGTGCCCGAGGTGAGGCGGCTGCGAATCTCGTCGATCGATTCGATCGAGGCCGACCGGGACCTGCTCGATGCGGTCGCCGACGAGGAGCGGCTGATGCCGCATCTGCATCTGTCGCTGCAATCCGGCGACGATATGATCCTGAAGCGGATGAAGCGGCGGCATTCGCGCCGGGACGCCATCGACTTCTGCGCGCAGGTGCGGCGGCTGAGGCCGGGCATCGCCTTTGGCGCGGACATCATCGCCGGTTTTCCCACCGAGACCGAGGCGATGTTCGCGCGCTCGCTGGATCTCGTCGCGGCGTGCGATCTGGCTTTCCTGCATGTGTTTCCCTATTCGCCGCGCCCGGGGACGCCGGGGGCGCGGATGCCGCAGGTCGCGGGCGAGGTGATCAGGGATCGCGCGAGGCGGCTGCGCGCGGCGGCAGAAGCAGCGCTGCGTCGGCGGCTGGCCGCGGAGGTCGGGGCGACGCGTCAGGTGCTGATCGAAAGCGCCACCCAGGGCCGCACCGAGCATTTTATCCCGGTCGCGGTTGCGGGGGAAACGCCCGGCGCGGTGCGAATGCTGAGGGTTGCGGGGCACGATGGCGCCCGACTACGGCCCGCGGTTTAGCTGCGCGTAAGGTTGATTTGGCGCCTGCCGACAGGCCCGATCCCGCGCCCGACGTTTCGCCGCGACGAAGATGCGCGTCACGGAAGGTGAGTGGGCTTTCGCCATCATAAATACCCGACTCGGCCAGCCTGAGTCTGTTAACGATCGTCCCGGGTTTTGCCCGGTAGGACGGAACCAGGCTGGCGCGGGGCGATTGACGTGGTGCATCCTCAGGGCGGGGGCGCTGCTGCTAAACTGCAAAGGCCGGCCGATGGTGCGAGCGGCTTCATTCTCCTGATTTTCCGGGTAGGCGTGTGGTTCGGCTGGGATTTGTCATCGGATTTGTCGCGGTTATCGGGGTTCTTCTCTCCGGCCTTGCGGCCTGGCGCGCTCATGATCAGGAGCTGACGATCGACAGGATCGCGCTGTCGCGCGCGATCGACGTTCATGCCAGCCTGGTGCAGGAGCGCTTGATCGAGCGAGAGCTGCTGGCGCGGGTCGCCTCGGGATTGTTCGGATCACCCGCCGCCGTGCGGGCCAACATGCTTCACCCGTTGAGGGCCTCGATCTATGCCTTCAAGACCGATTTCGTCGTCGCCACCTGGGTTGCACGTCTTCAGCCGGATGAGTTTGCGCAGGCCGAGGCGGCGATGGCGTCGGCCGGATTTCCAAATCCGCAAATCCGCAGCTTCGACGACACGCCGCGCGATTTGCGCTCGCTCGACAAGCCGATCGACGTGGTGATGGACGTCGAACCGAAAAACGCTGAAACGGGCGCATTCGTCGGCCGCTCGCTCGACGAGCATCCCATCCTGGGACCGATGCTCGACCGTGCGATGCAGACGAAGACGTCGGTGGTGTCGGATCCGGTCAATCTGCTGCGGCCCGACGGGCCGATCGGCCTCGTGATCGCGACACCGGTCTTCCCGGACGGGAACGAGAAGGCGGCCGGCTTTATTACGTTTTCCTATCGGCTTGCGTCGCTGATGCTGACAAACGACGAACTGTCGCTGTTCTCCGTTGTCCTGAAGGATCCGCGAAACCCGGCGACCGAATGGGTCGCCGACGATAGCGGCAACGTCACCTCACGGCTCAGAAGGGCGGCTGATCCCGTTCCGTTGGTGCTCCGGACGGTGACGTTCGGCGGACGGGACTGGTCGCTTGGCTATTATCCGAAAACCAATGCGGCCCTTCGCGCGCAAAGGCTCGCCGTGGTGGTGGCCGCGATCGGTCTGGCGCTGACGACCATCATTTGCGGCCTGTTCGGATATGTCGCCTACAATAATCTGCGGCTCAGCCGGGAAATCCAGGTTCGAATCGGGTTTGAGCGGCGTTTGACCGCCGTCATCGACGAACTCAATCACCGGGTCAAAAACATTCTTGCCGTGATTCAATCGATTGTCACGCGTACGCTGCGACACGGCTCCGACATCGAAGTCGCCCGTGAGCTGCTGATTGGCCGGATCCACGCCATGTCCAATGTGGTCTCTCTGCTCAGCGAGACCCAGTGGCAGGGCGTCAAACTGAGAGGACTGTTCGAGGCGCGCGCCATCCCCAACGCCGACCGCATCGCGATCGAAGGTCCCGACATCACCGTGAGCGCGCGCGCGGCGCAGAGCCTGTCATTGCTATTCTTCGAACTTGCGTCGCATTCCGACGAAGGCCTCTCGCTGGTCGGCAAGCATCCGCACATTGCCGCGCATTGGGAGGTCGAGGGCGAGGGCAGTGAATCGATGTTTCGCTTTCGATGGGAGGAATTCAACACCAGCGCCGCCACCCGCCGCGAGGACAGCGATTTTGGGATCATCCTGCTGGACCGCGTCGCGCCGGAGGCGCTTGGTGGCTATTCCAAGCGGTATTTTACCGAGGTGAGTTATGTCTACGAACTCGCCGCTCCCATGGAAACCGTCGTGGACATGACCGAGAGAGATCGCACGCTGCAAATATCTGCGCCGATCAGGTCCGCGACCCCATCAAGCCGATAAGTTGAATGGACACGCAGGGGGCAGCCGACCCGAATTGCGCCGAAGCCTTGTGGCCGGATTATCGGCCGCTGCCGATCACCGCCCGAACGGTGTCGTCCGGGCCGAAATCCTCGGCACCCTCGACGTAAAGCAGCGCGCTCAGCTTCGATCGCGCGCGGTTGACGCGGCTCTTGATGGTGCCGACGGCGCATCCGCAGATCTTGGCGGCGTCCTCGTAGGAGAACCCCGAAGCACCGACCAGGATCAAGGCTTCGCGCTGATCCTGCGGCAGCTTGTCGAGCGCGGCCCGGAATTCCTCGAATTCCAGATGAGCGTTCTGGTTCGGCTGCGATTTCAGCGTTTTGGCGTAGCTGCCATCGGAATCCTCCACCTCGCGCCGGCGCTTGCGATAATCCGAGCGGAACAGATTGCGCAGGATCGTGAACAGCCACGCCGGAAGATTCGACCCGGGCTGAAACGAATCGATGTTGGCAAGCGCGCGGAGCAGCGTTTCCTGCACCAGGTCGTCGGCACGATCGCCGTTTCCGCTCAGCGAAATTGCGAAGGCCCGCAGGTTCGGCACGGATGCCAGGATATCCTCGCGAAGTGAATCCGTGAGAGGCATTAGTCCCTCCCGTTATCTTTTGTGTCGAAATCGCCCGCGGGGGTTACTTGTGGATGACTTGACCCCGATCCATCGAGCTTTCGGATTAATTCCGCAAACCGGTCGGGGACGCCCTGTCTCACGACGTCGTCATACATCGCGCGAAGCTGATGTCCGATTCTGGACTGAATCTCGGCGTTAAGGCCGCCCTTGCCGGGTGATGGCTTCGAATCTTTCATCATTTTGTTTCATTCCCAAAGTTCCAAGCTATTGAAAAATCGAGAATTTCTCCCGTTTTGAAGGCCGACCGTGTTTGCGGAACTCGTACGGGCTAATGCGAAGCGCAAGGGAAAGTTCCGGGGACGGGGAACTTTTGTCATGCTTGAGCGTAAACAAGCGCGGCGACGGACGGGCATCGGCTGCTGCCTTGTGCCGTGCGTCGCTCAAACAGAAGCGATGCCTGATCCCGGCATGACGGGGTCTCATAAAGGATGGACGGGATGTTTCGATCACAGGTTGTTGCCGAGCATTTGCCGCTCTTGCGACGTTACGCCCGCGCCCTGACGGGAAATCAGGCCTCCGGAGACGCTTATGTCGGAGCCATGCTGGAGGCGCTGCTTCAGGATCCAACCGTGCTCGACGAGCGGCACGGGTCGCGGGCGGGGCTGTTCCGGCTGTTCACTCAAATCTGGAATTCGGTGTCGATCAACGATGGCGTCGACGAGGCGCCGGCGCTGGCGCCGACGGAGCGGCGGCTGACAAATATTACGCCTTTGCCACGTCAGGCGTTCCTGCTCCTGTCGCTCGAAGGTTTTTCCGAGGAGGAGGCCGCGTTCGTCCTGCAGACCAGCGTGGCCGAAGTTCGCAGACTGAGCGATATGGCCGGCCGCGAGATGGCGGCGGAAATCGCAACCGACGTCCTGATCATCGAGGACGAGACGTTCATCGCGATGGATCTGGAGAGTCTCGTCAAGAATCTCGGACACCGTGTGATCGGCGTCGCCCGCACCCACAGCGACGCGGTCGCCATGGCCAAAACCCGCAAACCCGGTCTCATTCTGGCCGACATCCAACTCGCTGACGGCAGCTCCGGCCTGGATGCCGTGAACGAACTTCTGCGCGTCGTCGAGGTGCCGGTCGTCTTCATCACAGCCTATCCCGAGCGCTTTCTGACCGGGGAGCGGCCCGAGCCGGCGTTCCTCATTTCGAAGCCGTTCCAGCCGGCCATGGTCTCGGCGGTCGCCAGCCAGGCATTGTTCTTCCACCGAAACTCGCGCAACCGGGAACCCCGCGCCGCCGCATCCTGACGCACGGCTGCGGACGATCGCACCCGCGGCCGGCGATCTCCGGTCGCGCTTGCAGGAGCGCAAAGTTTGCGGGTTGCAAAAAAACGGACGCGGCTGGCATCACTATCAGCCGCGTCCTCGTCGCCGGTCGGGCGGGCAGGGGGAGGATGACCGGCTGAGCCGACAACGCGACGATGGGGGATGCGTTCCGCTTCGCTCTCTTTTTTCCGATCCATGAATGAACGATGTCTCGAGGATCGCGTTATTGCTCGCGGTTCGGCCCATACACCGTGGCGTGACTTCGTGGTGGGCCGGAACACAACGGGTGAGGCAATGATGTTTCAGGTATCGACGGGCGTCCTCGGTGCGCTGGCGGTGATCCTGCCCTTCGGCGCGATGCACCTTCCCCCGGGGCACCATCCCCCAGGTCGCGATCTCGCTACGCGTGCTGACGTAACCGCTGCTGCGGTTATCAATCGCACCGCGAAGTCCGATCGCGGTTCTGTCCGATCAACGCCGGTGGAGGGCCGGACCGTTTCCATTCGGATTGACAGTCTGCCGGATGCGTCGATCGTGATCCGGATTCCGGGCGACAACTCCCTCGTGGTGGGTGAACGCGGTACTAGCCCACGCGTCCGTCGTGCGCCCGCCTCACAGGCCCGACGGGCGATCGCGTGCGAGCCGGTGGTAAGTGTTTTGACTGATATCGCCCGGCAACTCGAGCCCGGCCGCTGCGTCACCTGAGGTTTGTCGTTATCATGACATCAGGTGCCGGCATCGTCACCACGGTCGCGCCGGCCTGCAAGTAATCCCAGCGCCAAGCCGCCGATGGCCAGGATCGGAATCAGCTTTTTGATGCCGACCGTGCGGGCCAACTGAAGTCCGGCCGCCACGACCATCGGATCAGCCAAAAAGTTTTGCGCCGTCGCTCTGGTTCTTGCGGCTGCTCTTTTTTTCATGGCGTTTCGCCGGATCGCATAGATCGCGACCGCGATCATGGTGATCAGGAAGAAGATAGCCGCGCCGGCGAGGCAAGCCTCGATCAAGCCGTAGTTCTGAAGCACGAAGACAAACCCAGCGGCACATAAAAACACGATGGTGATGGAGCCTGCGACGACCGCCACGGCGGCGACGGAGGTGAGCCGCACAGCATTGCCCGCGCTTTCCTTGAGGTCATCGATCGCCCGCTGAAACATTCAACGCCTCGCCCGGCTTGAAAATTGATTGTTGAAATGATTGGCAGAATCAGAGCCGCGGCGACAAGGTTCGCCGCAGCCCGACCAAACTGAAATTACCTGCGCCTCATCGACGCCAGGTCACGCCGATCAAAAATCCCAGGCCGATGGCAAGCCCGACCGTTGCGAGAGGGCGTTGCTGGATCGCTTCTTCCAGCGTGTCCTCGATGGAGCTTACGGCGTTCTGTGCCGCATCAAACGCCGCGTTGCCGCGCTCCGACACATCGGAGAGGACGGAATCCACATTGGCTCTGGCCTGCTTGTACCCGCGGCGAGCCTGTTTTTTAGCAGAGCCAGTGAATGTACCAAGCGCGTCGGAGACTTGATCCGCCAGGGCGGAGATATCGTTTTTCACGGCTGATAAATCCTTCTCAAGGCGGTCGTAAGTCGCTTTATCAGTCAAGTTCTTCATTGCTTCCTCGTCATCGCTTGCCATCCAACGCTCCTGAAACCGAAAGGATATGCGCAACCAACGTGCCGTTACGGCTTAAGTTCCGCGCCCTGTCCGTCAGACGGTTGGCGAGCCTGCCCCTGTTCGACGACGCCTTGGCGGCGAGCAGCAGACCGGAAAGCGATGACGGCGCCGCATCGATCTCCACGAGGTCGATAGTGCGGACAGGGTAGGATTGCCCGACGCGTCCTGCGCCGCTCGGCGGAACTTTCAGGCCCTGTCGGGATTGCCTCGCGCGCCAAATGTCGCGAGGGCGCTTTCTCCGTCTTGAAATCTTGCGATTAATTTTGGAGAGGCAACAATGCTCATCAGCGTCCTGATTACGTTCTTCGTCGTTGTTCTTGTGCTGTACTTCATCAGCGTGGCGCCGCTGGACGTCCGCGGCAAGCAGATTGCCCGCGTCGCCGTTATCGTGCTGGGTGTTGTCTCGGCGCTGAGGTATCTTCCGATATTCTGAAACCGACGTCAGCGCTCTGGATAAGAATGTCCCCGGCGGCTGCGGCGGGGACGTTTCCTTCCGGTAACAGGATCAGCCCCTCAGCCGGCGTCCTGACTGAGTCTTGCCTCTCGCCTTCAATCTACGCCTTGATTTTTGGCCTTGGCCTCGCGCCGCCGCCCGGTCAGGATGTATTCGGTGTAGCCGTTCGGTTGTTCGCGTCCCTTGAACACCAGGTCGCATGCGGCCTGGAAGGCGATCCCGTCGAATTGCGGCGCCATCGGTTTGTAGAGGGCATCCCCGGCGTTCTGCCCGTCGACGACGGCGGCCATGCGCTTCAGCGACTCCATTACCTCATCCCTGGTGACGACCCCCTGATGCAGCCAGTTCGCCAGATGCTGGCTGGAGATGCGCAGCGTGGCGCGGTCTTCCATCAGGCCGACATCGTGAATATCAGGCACTTTCGAGCAGCCGACGCCCTGATCGATCCAGCGCACCACATAGCCGAGAATGCCCTGGCAGTTGTTGTCGATCTCCTGCTTCACATCGTCGGGCGCCCCGTTCGACTGCGAGACCGGGATCGTGAGGAGGTCGGCAAGTTCTGCGCGACGGCCGCCGGCTTTCAGCTCCTGCTGGCGTTTCAGCACATCGACCTGATGATAGTGCAGTGCGTGGAGCGTCGCTGCGGTTGGCGACGGCACCCATGCGGTGGTGGCGCCGGCCTGGGGATGGCCGATCTTCTGCGCCAGCATGTCGGCCATCCTGTCGGGCGCGGCCCACATCCCCTTGCCGATCTGGGCGTGGCCGGGCAGGCCGTCGATCAGGCCGATGTCGACGTTCCAGTCTTCGTACGCCTTCATCCAGGGCTGTGCCTTCATCTCGTTTTTGCGGACCATGGGTCCCGCTTCCATCGAGGTGTGGATCTCGTCGCCGGTGCGGTCGAGGAAGCCGGTATTGATGAAGCAGACGCGTTTTGCGGCCGCCTGGATGCAGGCCTTGAGGTTGACCGTGGTGCGGCGCTCCTCGTCCATGACGCCAATTTTGAGTGTGTTCTCGGGCAGCTCCAGCATGTTCTCGACCCGGGCGAGCAGCTCGCAGGCCAGCGCGACCTCGTCCGGTCCATGCATCTTCGGCTTGACGACATAGGCCGAGCCGGTCCGGCTGTTCCTCGTTTTCGAAGCGCCGTTGAGATCATGAATCGCGAGCAGGCCGGACACCGCGGCATCGAGCATGCCTTCCGGAATGTCGGCACCGTTCCCGTCGAGCACCGCGTCGGTAAACATGTGATGGCCGACGTTGCGAATGAGAAGCAGGCTGCGGCCGTGCAGCCTGAGCTCGCCGCCGTCAGGCGCGGTGTAGACCCGATCGGCGTTAAGGGCGCGCGCAATGGTCTTGCCGCCCTTCTCGAAAGTGTCGGTGAGGGTGCCGTTCATCAGGCCGAGGACGTTGCGATAGATCAGAACCTTGTCTTCGGCATCGACGGCGGCGACGCTGTCCTCCATGTCGAGGATGGTGCTGACGGCGGCCTCAAGAATCACGTCGGCGACTCCGGCAGGATCGTCCTTGCCGATGGCGTGGCCGCGGTCGACTTGAATCTCGATGTGCAGGCCGTGGTTCACCAGCAGGATCGCGGACGGCGCGCTGGCATCGCCCCGATAGCCTGCGAACTGCGATGTCGAGGTCAGGCCGGTCTCGCCGCCGTCATGGAGTCTCGCCCTTAACGCTCCATTGGTCACGACGTATCCCACGACGTCGGCATGGCTGCCGGCCGCTAGCGGTGCGGCCTGATCGAGAAACGCCTTGGCCTTCGCGATCACTTTGTCGCCGCGCGCCTTGTCGTAACCTCTGGCCTCGCCGGCCTCATGCGGAATGGCGTCGGTGCCGTACAATGCGTCGTAAAGGCTGCCCCAGCGCGCGTTGGCGGCGTTCAGCGCGTAACGCGCGTTGGTCAGCGGCACCACCAATTGCGGGCCGCAGATCTTTCCGATCTCCTCATCGACATCGGCGGTTTCGACCGAGTGGGTCTCCGGCTCGGGCAGTAGATAGCCGATCTCTTTCAGGAACGCGGTGTAGGCTTCCATGTCGAACGGATGACTTCTGTTGGCGCGATGCCAGAAGTCGATCTTCGCTTGCAGCGCGTCGCGCACCGCCAGCAGCTCGCGGTTTTTCGGCCCAAGATCGCGGACGATGGCGGCAAGCCCGGCCCAGAAGGCATCCGGCGAAATGCCGGTCCCGGGCGTGGCCTCTTGCTCGATAAAATCGAACAGGACCGGCGCGATCTTCAGTCCGTGAGCGTCAATGCGGGTCATGTCGGAGGTCTCACGAGAAACAGCGCCGACGCTGCCTCAAGGCGGCTTGCAAAAATTCGGCGTCAATCGACTTTGAGAGCATGATCCCGACAAATGGGAACCGGCTTTCGGATATGATCATGCTCAATCAAAAGGATAAAGCTAGTGGTCCAATTCTAACATTTGCATCCCGTTGCGGCAGGGAGTTCTTGCAAATGTTAGAATCAAAGGACCACTAGCAACTATCAGGTTTCTAGTGGAGTTTTGAATTTGACATTCGCCTGACAAGTTCGCTGCAAAGTGGGTAGCGAATGTCAAATTCACTCCACTAGAGTCTGATCCAACCAAGTCGGGTCAGACTCTAGCGCCAAAGCCGGCGTCGTGCGCCCCTACAAAAGGTGAATAATCCCGCTGAAAAGCCAAACGACCGCCGCGATGCAACTCGCGGCGGTCGTCCACGTCCAGCACCTGCGGAATTCGCGGGCTCAGATGTTGGCGGCGACGTCGGTCAGTTCGTCGAACAGAATGCCGGTGCTGATCAGCATCCGCTCGATCTCGCCAGCGGCCTCAGACACGGTGCGTGATGATGTATCGATCGTCAGTTCCACCGATTCCGGTGGCTGGTAGTCGTTGCCGATGCCGGTGAATCCGTGCAGCACGCCGGCGCGCGCCTTGGCGTAATGGCCCTTCGGGTCGCGGCTCTCGCAAACATCAGCCGGCGTTGCGACATAGACCTCGCGGAAGGCGGAATCGGCGATGCGCCGCGCGGCGGCGCGATCCTCGCGCGACGGCGAGACCGCCGCCACGATCGCCACATGGCCGTTGCGCGCGAGATGGGCAGCGACTTCCGCGAGCCGACGGATGTTTTCAGTGCGGTCCTGCGGCGAGAAGCCGAGGTCGCCGTTCAGTCCGGCGCGCAGCGTGTCGCCGTCGAGCAGGATCGGCGAACCGCCGTCGCCGAACAGTTTTCGCTCCAGCGCGCGCGCCAGCGTCGATTTCCCCGAACCGGGCAGTCCCGTCAGCCAGACGACCGCGCCGTTGTGGCGATAGCGCGCGGAGCGCTCATCCGGGCGCAGCGCCGATTCCACCGGCACGATATCGACCGGCACCGCGCGCTGTCCCGCGTCGACGCTCAGCACGAGACCGCCGCCGGCGATGCGTCCCTGGACTTCGATCACGAGACGGCCGGTGCGGGGGTTGTCGACGTAAGGATCGGCGGCGAGCGGCTGCGCCAGCGAGATGTCGATTTCGCCGACATGATTGCGCGCGATCGCCTTGGCCTCGGCGCTTGCCAGTTCGCCCGGATCGACCGCCTTCTCGATGGCGACGACGACGGCGCGGGTTTCCTTGTTGCCGAGCCGCAGCAGGATGGATGCGCCGGCCGCAAGCGGGGTCTCGTGCAGCCAGAAGATGCGCGCGCGAATCCGCCGCGTATCGCGCGGCGCCGACCCGACATGGGCGATGACGTCGCCGCGCTCGACGAACAGTTCGCGATCGAGCGTGATGCCGACGGACCGTCCGGCGCTTTGCGCGCCCGCCGGACGTGCCGGCCAGCCCTCGATGCTGCGGATCTTCGCGATCTTGCCGGCCGGCATGATGACGATCTCATCGCCCGCGGCCAGGCTGCCCGACTCGATGCGGCCGGCGACGATGCGCCGATCGTCGAACTTGTAGATCGCCTGCACCGGCAGCCGCAGCGCCAGTTCGTCCAGCGGCCGCGCCGGGAGCAGCGCATCGAGAGCTTCGACGACGGTCGGCCCTTTGTACCATGCAATCTTCGCGGTGCGGTCGGCAACGCCGTCGCCGTCGCGCGCGGAGATCGGAATCACCGCCGTCGGCGCGAGGCCGAGGCCGGTCAGGTGCGCGGTAATCTCGTCGCGTATCGCGCCGAAGCGTTCCGCGCTGAAATCGACGCGGTCCATCTTGTTGACGACGACCGCGACCTGTTTGACGCCGAGCAGATGCAGCAGATAGCCGTGCCGCCGGGTCTGGTCGCGCACGCCTTCGAGCGCGTCGATGATCAGCACCGCGCCGTCGGCCTGCGCCGCGCCGGTAATCATGTTGCGGAGAAACTCGGCGTGGCCGGGCGCGTCGATCAGCACCACGTCGCGCGAACGGGTGCGGAAGCGGATTTGCGTGGTGTCGATGGTGATGCCCTGATCGCGCTCGGTCTGCAGCGCATCAAGCAGGAACGACCATTCGAACGGCATGCCGCGCCGAGCGCTGACGGCTTTCAGCATCTCCAGCTTGCCGTCGGGCAGGCTGCCGGTCTCGTGCAACAGCCGTCCGACCAGCGTCGACTTGCCGTGGTCGACGTGGCCGACGATGACGATGCGGACCTGTGGACGTGTGGTGCCGTTCGGTGTCGCGAGGATGGTATTCGGTGCGATGGTGGGGGCGATCATATTCATCGGAAAACGCTCAATTCGATTCAGGTCAGAGATAGCCGGCGACCCGAAGCCGCTCGAACGCGTCTTCGGTTTCATGATCGAGCGCGCGACCGGCGCGTTCCGGGATTTTGCTGCCTTCAAGCTCGATCAGGATCTCATCGATGGTCGAGGCGGTCGACGCGACGGGGAAAGTGATGTCGGCATCGCCGAGCGAGCGATAGCGCTTGCCGTTCTTGGCCAGATAGAGCGGAATGATCGGAATGTTCTCACGCTTGGTGTAGGCCCAGATGTCGGCCTCGGTCCAATGCAGGATCGGATGGATACGCAAGTGCGCACCTGGCGGCGGCGATGCGTTGAACTGGTCCCAGAATTCCGGCGGCTGGTCGCGCACGTCCCATCCGCCCTCAAGGCCGCGCGGCGAAAACACCCGCTCCTTGGCGCGCGTCGCTTCCTCGTCGCGGCGAATGCCGGCGATCAGGCCGTCGAAGCCGTATTTGTTCAGCGCGAGCTTCAATCCCTCGGTCTTGCGCGCCGCTGACCGCGCGGCCGGCGGCAACGTCGGGTCGACCGCGTCGATCGGCGGGCAGTAATCGACCTTGAGATCGAGATTCCATTCCTTGGAATAGCGCTCGCGGAACGCGTACATCTCGGGAAATTTCTTCTCGGTGTCGACGTGCAGCGCGGGGAACGGCACGCGGCCGAAGAAGGCCTTGCGCGCCAGCCAGATCATCACGTTGGAATCCTTGCCAAGCGACCACAAGAGCGCGAGCTTTTTCAACCGGGCGAAGGCTTCCCGGAAAATGTAGATGCTCTGCGCTTCCAGCGCATCGAGGTGGTCCATTCCAGGCTGCATGGCCTGCTCCTTGGCTTACATGCGCGATCGACGGCCGAGCCGCTGATTGTCGACGTCAGCGGTAGCCAAAATTGCGGATCCGGGGGGCTGAGAAGATGCATCTCTTCTGTGGGGTATTTGGAAGTAGGAAATTCTATACTTTTGTACCCACATAGAAGAAATAATTTTCTGTTTGATGCGCTTGCAAGATACATAAATAGAAAATAATTTCAGTCAACCCCGCTGTTGGGGAGAAGAAGAACCGAATGAAATTCCTTCCGATCTTTCTCGATTCGCGCGCCGGTCCGATCCTTCTGGTCGGAGCGGGCGATCCGGTCCGGGCCAGGCTGCGCCTGCTGCTTGCCGCGGAGGCGCAGGTGCGCTGGCATGCAACCGACGGCGACTTCGCGGTCGCCGGTCTCGATCCTGCCGCCGCATCGCGGATCGAGCGTGTAGACGACCCCGCAACGATCGGGCTGAACGAAATCATTGCGGTGTTCTGCGCAGGTGCCGGCGAAATCGGCATTGCGGTGGCGGCGCGAGCGCGGGCGGCGGGTTTGCCCGTCAATGTGATGGACGATCCCGCGCATTCGAGTTTCATCGTTCCGGCGGTCGTCGATCGCGGCGAGGTCGTGGTGGCGGTCGGCACCGGCGGTGCATCGCCTGTGGTGGCGCGCCGCGTGCGCGAGCGCATCGAGGCGCTGTTGCCGGCGCGAATCGGCGATCTCGCAGCGCTGATCGGGCGCTGGCGCAAGCCGGTTCACGATCGCATTGCTCATGCGCCGTTGCGTCGCCGCTTCTGGGAGCGTGTCGTCGATGGTCCGATCGGCGCTGCGGTTCTCGCCGGCCGCTCCAATGAGGCCGACGACGCGCTGACAGCGATCGCGGATCCGTCCGCTTACGCGGGCGAACAGGCGTCGCGACAGGCCGAAGGCCGCGTCACGCTGGTCGGCGCGGGGCCGGGCGATCCGGATCTGCTCACCGTCAAGGCGCTGCGCGCGCTGCAGGACGCCGACATCGTCTTCTATGACGAACTGGTCTCGCCGGAAATCCTCGATCGCGCGCGCCGCGACGCCGCGCGGGTCCCGGTGGGTCGCCGCGTCGGCAAGCCCGGCATCGGCCAGGACGCGATCAACCGCCTGCTGATCGATGCGGCGAAGTCGGGGCAGCGCGCCGTCCGTCTCAAGGGCGGCGATCCCTTCATTTTCGGGCGTGGCGGCGAAGAGGTCGAGGCCCTGCGCGAGGCCGGTGTCGCCTGTTCGGTGGTTCCGGGAATCACGGCCGCGCTCGGTGCGGCTGCGGAATCAGAGGTGCCGCTGACCTTCCGTCACGAGGCGCTGCGCGTCACCTTCCTCACCGCTCACAAAGCGCGGGATGCAGAGAGTGTGGACTGGTCGGCGCTGACCGACCGGAAAATGACGGTCGTCGTCTACATGGGAATCACGGCGGCCGATGCGATCTGTTCCGGGCTGCTCGCGGCCGGACGTTCGCCGGAAACCCCGGTCGGCGTGTTCGCGCGCGCCACCTGCCCCAATGCGAAAGCCGTCGTCGGCACCCTGGATCGCCTGCCGGCGCTGGTTCGCCGGATCGACGGCGGTCCCGCGATTCTTGTGATCGGCGACGTGGTTTCGCGCTCCGCGCCGTGGCGCGATTCAAACCTGACGCCACTGTTGCAGACATTCCAGATGGCCGCCGAATGACGTCTTCGCGCGATAATGAAAGCGCCGCGGCACGCGCGGCGATACGATCGGCGTCGACGGTGGCGCGGTCTGCGTTGCCGTCCGCGGCGGCGCTGAACGACGCGTTGGGCGATGCCTCGCCGGCGGAGGTGATCGGGGCGGCGCTGCGCGCGATCGGGCGCGACCGCCTGGCGCTGGTGTCGTCATTCGGCACCGAATCGGCGGCGCTTCTGAAGGTGATGGCGGAGGTCGATCCGGCCGTTCCCGTGATCTTCCTCGACACCGGATGGCTGTTCGAGGAAACGCTCGCCTATCGCGACACGTTGATCGCCGCGCTCGGGTTGAAAGACGTTCGCTCCATTCAACCGTCCGAGGATGCGTTGAAGAGCGAGGACCCCGATCGCGAGTTGTGGTTCACCGATCCGGACGCCTGCTGCCGTATCCGGAAAGTGGAGCCGCTGGCGCGCGCGCTGACCTCCTTCGACGCCTGGATCAATGGCCGCAAGCGGTTTCAGGGTGGCTTGCGCGCCGACATTCCGGTGGTCGAGGATGACGGCGCGCGGCTGAAATTCAATCCGTTCGCGAACGCCTCGCGCGAAGACATCGAGGCGATCTATGCGTCGGCGAAACTGCCGCCGCACCCGCTTGTCGCCTCGGGATTCCGTTCCGTCGGATGCATGCCATGCACCTCGCGCGCGACCACGGACGAGGAAGCGCGCGCCGGCCGCTGGCGCGGCAGAGCCAAGACGGAATGCGGCATCCACACGATGAAGACTTCGTAGTGGAATGATCCTGCGCCGCCGCAAACATTGAAATGTGGTTTCGTTGACTTGAAGCTGCCGTTTGACGAGTTTCATGGGCCCGCGGCGATGATCGCGCGAGCGGGCCTTATGGAGATGAAAATGCTTCGTCGTAGCTTTATGGTCTTGGCCGGATTGATCTGGGCTGGCTCTGCCTACGCGGCCGACGTCTCGCTGTTGAATGTGTCATACGATCCGACGCGCGAACTCTATGTCGATTTCAACAAGGCGTTTGCCGCGCACTATCAGAAGGAAACCGGCAAGAGCGTCGAGATCAAGCAGTCCCACGGCGGGTCAGGAAAGCAGGCGCGTTCGGTGATCGACGGTTTGCAGGCGGATGTGGTCACGCTGGCTCTGGCCTATGATATCGACGCGATCGCCGAGCGCGGGCTGCTGGCCAAGGACTGGCAGAAGCGGTTGCCGCAGAACTCCTCGCCCTATACGTCGACGATTGTCTTTCTGGTGCGCACGGGCAATCCCAAGGGCATCAAGGACTGGGACGATCTCATCAAGCCGGGCGTCAGCGTCATCACGCCGAATCCGAAGACCTCCGGCGGCGCGCGCTGGAATTATCTGGCGGCGTGGGGCTATGCGCTGAAGAAATTCGGTGGAGAGGACAAGGCAAGACAATTTGTCGCCGATATCTACAAGCACGTTCCGGTGCTCGATACCGGCGCGCGTGGCTCGACCGTCACCTTCGTCGAGCGCGGCGTTGGCGATGTGCTGCTCGCCTGGGAGAACGAAGCCTTTCTCGCGCTCAAGGAATTCGGAAAGGACAAGTTCGAGATCGTCGTGCCGTCGGTCTCCATTCTGGCGGAACCGCCGGTTGCTATCGTCGACAAAGTGGTGGACAGGAAAGGAACGCGCGCCGTCGCCGAGGCATATCTGAAATACTGGTATACTGCGGACGCCCAGGAGATCGCGGCGCGCAATTTCTACCGTCCGACCGATCCCGAGATCATCAAGAAGTATGCCGATGCTTTTCCCAAGGTTGAATTGTTCAAGATCGACGATGTGTTTGGCGGCTGGACCAAGGCGCAGAAGGTCCATTTCGGCGAGGGCGGCATCTTCGATCAGATCTACCAGGACTGATGCGACGGGGCGGAGCGGGGCGACGTGAAAGGAGGATCGGGACGACGACGGACCTTGCCGGGTTTCGGCCTCACCATGGGGCTGACGCTGACATGGCTTTCGATCATCATCCTGCTTCCCCTTGCGGGTCTGTTCCTCAAGTCGTTCGAATTGAGCCTCGCCCAGTTCGTTGACATCGTCACCAGCCGGCGAACGTTGAACGCGCTGAAGATTTCATTCGGGCTCGCGTTTCTCGCCGCGCTGGTCAACCTGGTGATGGGCGGCATCATCGTCTGGGCGCTGGTCCGTTACCGTTTTCCGGGGCGTCGCATCTTCGATGCGATCGTCGATGTTCCGTTCGCATTGCCGACCGCCGTTGCGGGGATCGCGCTGACGACGCTGTTCGCGCAGAACGGCTGGCTCGGCGCGCCGCTGGCCGAGCTCGGCATCAAGGTGTCGTTCACGCCGCTCGGCATCTTCGTCGCGATGGTGTTTATCGGCATTCCCTTCGTGGTTCGCACCGTGCAGCCGGTGCTGATCGATCTCGATCCGGAGATCGAGGAGGCGGCCGCGAGTCTTGGGGCCAACCGCTGGCAGACAGTGTCCCGCGTCATTCTGCCGAGCCTTTTGCCCGCGCTGCTGACGGGCTTTGCTCTCGCATTCGCGCGCGCGGTTGGTGAATACGGTTCGGTGATCTTCATCGCCGGCAACCTGCCGAACGTGTCGGAGATCGCGCCGCTGCTGATTGTGATCCGGCTGTCTGAATTCCGCTATGCCGACGCCACCGCGATCGCCGTCGTGATGCTGCTGGTGGCGTTCCTGGTCATCTTCGCCGTCAACCGGATGCAACGCTGGGCGCAACTGCGCGTTCCGGCGCATTGAGAGGCGACGTCGATGCCCAAACCCGCGATCGCGGTGCCGCTGGAGCGGACCGATGCCCGCTCCGAACCGCGCTGGGTGCGTGGTCTGCTGATCGGCTTCACGATCCTGTTTCTCACGGTATTCATCGTGCTGCCGCTGGTGATCGTGTTTGCGGAAGCGTTCGCCAGAGGGACGTACGCCTATCTCGCCGCGCTTGCCGATCCGGAAGCCCAGTCGGCGATCAAGCTGACATTGATAGTCGCCGTGATTTCGGTTGGCCTCAACCTGGTGTTCGGGCTGATCGCCGCCTGGGCCATCGCGAAATTCGAATTCCCGGGAAAGACGCTCCTGATCTCGCTGGTCGACCTGCCGTTCTCGGTGAGCCCTGTCATCTCCGGTCTGGTGTTCGTGCTGCTGTTCGGTGCGCAGGGTTTTCTCGGACCCTGGCTGCAGGATAACAACATTCAGCTTCTGTTTGCGCTGCCGGGTATCGCGCTGGCGACCACCTTCGTGACGTTTCCATTCGTGTCGCGCGCGCTGATCCCGCTGATGCAGGAGCAGGGGACGGCAGAGGAGGAAGCGGCGCTGTCGCTGGGAGCCTCAGGGCTCCAGACCTTCTTCCGGGTCACGCTGCCGAACATCAAGTGGGGCCTGCTCTACGGCGTGCTGCTGTGCAATGCGCGCGCGATGGGCGAGTTCGGCGCGGTGTCCGTCGTCTCCGGGCACATCCGCGGCGAGACCAACACCATGCCGCTGCTGGTTGAAATCCTCTACAACGAATATCAGTTCGTATCGGCGTTCGCGATCGCCTCGCTGCTGGCCCTGCTGGCGCTGGTCACGCTGGTGGCGAAGACTGTTCTCGAACGGCATCTCGACGAAGGGCAACGACCGAGTGAGCATTGAAGTCCGCAATATCGTGAAAAAGTTCGGGGACTTCGCCGCGCTGGATCACGTCGATCTCACGGTGCCGCATGGCGAGCTGATGGCGCTGCTCGGCCCGTCGGGGTCCGGCAAGACCACGCTGCTGCGTATCATCGCCGGGCTCGACTGGCCGGATTCCGGAGAGGTCGCCTTCGACGGCGAGAATGCGCTGTCGCGCGCGCCCGGCGAGCGTAGCGTCGGTTTCGTGTTCCAGCATTACGCGCTGTTCCGCCACATGACGGTGTTCGAAAATGTCGCGTTCGGCCTGCGCGTGCAGCCTCGTTCCGTTCGCAAGGACGAAGCCACCATCCGCGCGCGGGTCAAGGAGCTGCTGGACCTGGTTCAGCTCGACTGGCTGTCGAGCCGCTATCCGAGCCAGCTTTCGGGCGGCCAGCGTCAGCGCATTGCGCTTGCGCGCGCGCTGGCGATCGAGCCGCGCGTGCTGCTGCTCGACGAGCCGTTCGGCGCGCTCGACGCCAAGGTGCGCAAGGAATTGCGGACCTGGCTGCGCTCGCTGCACGAGGAAATCAACGTCACCTCCATCTTCGTGACCCACGATCAGGAGGAGGCGCTCGAAGTCGCCAACAGCGTCGTTGTGATGGACAAGGGACGCATCGAGCAGATCGGAACGCCGACGGACGTCTATGACAATCCGCAGACGGCGTTCGTCCACGGCTTCATCGGCGAGTCCATCGTGCTGCCGGTCGAGGTTGACGACGGCCGGGTACGGCTCGGCGACACGCCGCTGAATATCGCCGCCGAGCGCGGCAATATGGGACCCTCGAAGCTGTTCGTTCGCCGCCACGACATGCAGATCAGCCCGCCCGGCTGGGGTGGCCTCGAAGGGACCGTGCGGCGGGTGCGGACCTTCGGCCCAATCCAGCGGGCTGACATCGCCGTGTCAGGCAACCGGGGCGAAACCATCATTGAAATCGATGTGCCGCGCGACCGCGAGCTTCGCGATGGCGAGGTTGTCGGTTTGCAGCCGCGGCGCTATCGCATTTTCGCAGACCCGGCCTGAGATCGTTCACCTTTCAGCCACGGTTGGTATGCAACAACTCGAAGGACCGCTGGCAGATTTAAGTTGGTCGTGTCCTTTCGAATCCGAAGTTCGCTACGGAAGGCACAGCCTGGTGAGGCGAACTTCGGATTCAGGACATAAGAATGATCCGCACCTTTGCCGCGATTTTCGGCTTTCTGGTTCTCGCCGGTTGCGCCGCGGACAAGCCGCCTGCTCCGGAGCAGCCGGCGTTTTACCTCGACATGGCCCACGGCGGGGCGAAGCTGGATCCTGCTGTCGCGGCCTCCATGATTTCGGGCTACCGCGCCAATAACGGCCTTGGCCCGGTGACGGTTGATCCGGAACTGATGCAGGTTGCCGAAACGCAATCCATGGCCATGGCCAAGCGCAACAAGATGGACCACAACGTGGCCGGGACGTTGCCGAGGCGGCTGGCGGCGGCGGGCTATCCGGCGACGCTGGCGGTCGAGAATATCGGCGCGGGCTATCATACCCTCGCCGAGGCGTTCTCGGGCTGGCGCGATTCACCGCCTCACCGGGCGAACATGCTGAAGAACGGCGTCACAAAACTGGGCATTGCCGCGACCTATGCTCCGGACAGCAAATACAAGGTGTTCTGGACCCTGGTTCTCGCGTCCACCTCACCCGTCCTCGCTGCGCAATAGCCGGTGCGAGGTGATCTCCCTCTCCCGCAAGCGGAGAGGACGGGGCGAAAGGAAAGAGAAAAGAGCCCGCCGCTACGTCTTCTTCCCGAACGCCAGCACATGCAGGCCCAGTCTGCGCCGCACGATCCAGAACAGCAGCACCGTCTCGAACGCAAGCGACATCGAGGTGGCGGCGGCGGCGCCGTGGCCGCCGTAGCGTGGCACCAGCGCAAAGCACAGCACGACGTTCATGCCGAAGGCCAGCGCGTAAGCCGATGCGCAGGCGTGCTGATGGCCGAGCATGTTGAGCAGCCGCTCGACCGGGCCGATGGCGGAACGCACCACGAGTCCGATCGCGGCGACGAACATGATGCTGTAGCCGGCGACGAACTGCGGCCCGAACAGCCACAGCATCGGCCTGCCTAGCGCGAGTAGCACCAGCGTCGCGGCGAGCGATGGCCAGAACGTCCACTTGATCGCATGCGTCACATAGGCCGACAGCCGCTCCCTGTCGCCGGCGGCGTGATATTCGGTGAAGCGGTGAGCGGTCGTCGCCGACATCGCGTAGTGAATGAAGGACACCAGCGCCAGCGTCTTGACCACGGCGAAGTAGACGCCGACCTCCTCGGAGGAACGGAACTGCTGCAGCACCAGCACGTCGGTATACGACAGCAGCAGATAGAAACTTTCGACCAGGAGGATCGGCAGCGACACCGCGAGCCAGCCGCGGAAATCGTGCTGCTTCGGGCCCGCCGTGACGACAGTGCCAAGCCTGCGGTTGAGCACGATCATCTGTCCGATCATGGCGACCCACACCGCCGCCGTGCTGGCCAGCATCGCGATGGCGGCACTGAGATGGAATCCGAGGGCAAAGGCGCCGGCGGTGAAACCGATGATCAGCGACTGCCGCACGATGAATTGCGGCATCAGTCCGAGCCGCATCCAGTCGTGCGAACGCGCGATGCCGTCCTGGGTGTTGGCGACAACGAAGGCGGGCAGCGTCAGGCAGCCGATATAGAGCGGCAGGACCGTCGCTGCATCGATCCACGGCGACAACAATCTGACGAGGCCCGCGAGCAGCAGCGAGATCAGCGCGGCGACGATGAACGTCATCCAGCGGCTGCCGCTTAGGAAGCCGCGCAGCCGCGCCTCGTCGCCGCTGGCGCGATATTCCGGAATGATCTTCTGCGCCGAGGCCGAGATGCCGAAGTCCATCATGCTGCCGAGCAGCAGCACCCAGGTCCAGACATAGACATAGACGCCGTAGTCGGAGCCGCCCATCCAGCGCGCCAGAAGAATCTGCGCGACATAGGCGAGCCCGGCGCTGATGACGCGGATGATGAAGATTGTGCCGGCGAGGCGCTTTGTCAGCGAAGCCTCGTTTGATCCATTCAGCATCGCGCGCAACCGTCCGACCATGACGGGCGATCGCCTCGCGGGTGCGGATGGAGCGTCCGTTACGGCCACGGCGGAATCCTCGTGAGGCGGGAGTGCGCCACGGTCTGGAGTTAGCAAGGATTCGTTAAGATTCGGTTGGGCGGGAGATGAACGGACGCGCTGTCGGCGGGGATTCCGCACTCAGTCCAGATTGATGTTGAATTCGTAGGCCTGCTTGCCGCCCACCAGCGTCAGTTTCAGGGCGGCGCCGTCCGGTTTGGTGTCCGGCGGCAGGCCGTCGAGCTTGAACGAAAACCGTTTCACGCCGCGCGGCGCCCGATTGAGCCGCGTCGGAATCGGCAGCGCCCAGTCCGGCGTCGGGCCTTCGACGAACAGGCTGACGTCGTCCTTGGGGTCAGAGGTGGCCACATCGACGGTCACGGTGGATTGTCCCTTGCGTGTCACGTCACGGATCGTCAGCGGATTGGGATCGCCGACCCTGGCTGGCTTCGGCACCGTGTCGAGCGCGGCCGCCAGCGTGCTGTCCTCCGTGCTGGCGACGCTGACGAAAGGAAGCTCGATGTTGGCCTCGACGGGAACGCACAGCTTGGCGCACACGGCATAAGTGATGGTGGCACGGAGCGTGATCGGCTTGTCGGCGTTTTTGGCGGCGATGCGCAGCGGCAGCACGACCTGATCGTGGTAGCCGAGCGAATGCCCGCCCGCGCCGTCGGGAAATTTCGACGGCGCGGGCCACAGCACGGTCACGGCGTCGACGTTGTCCGACCTGGAAAAATCGAAATGCGGAGGCACCCCGGAATCGCCCGGCGTGCGCCAGTAGGTTTTCCAGCCCGGCTCAAGCTGAAACGCGACGCCGCCGAGCAGCACCGCTCCGCTGCGCGAGCCTGCGAGCAGGCGGACCGCGGAGTGGTTGCCCTGCTGCCAGGGCGAGGCGTCCTGAGCCGCCGCAGCAGCCGAAAGCGCGAGCGCCAGCAACCCGACCGCAACGCCGGATCTTGCATGGAGGGTAATCCTGGTGGTCATCCGACGTCCTTACAGGCTGGTGCCGCGCCAAACCATTGAAATGCTTGTGATCCGCTGCTTAGTCATGGCGGGGAGGTTGATTGACAGAATGGACGTCCAATATCAGGATGTGAGGGCAACATGAGGGTCATTTGCTGATGAATCCAGCCCGTAAGAGGCCCGGCAGGGACCGTCGTCAGGCGGACGATGCGGACGCCGACGATGCGGATCGGAGCTATCTGGACGGCCAGTTGCTGATCGCGATGCCGGTCATGGAAGATGAGCGGTTCGCGCGCTCGGTGATCTATGTTTGCGCGCATTCCTCCGAGGGCGCGATGGGAATCATCCTCAATCGGCCCGCCGGAAGCGTCGACTTCACCGATCTGCTGGTGCAACTCGACATCATCAAGAGGTCCGACCGGATCAAGCTGCCGGAAACCGCCGAGGCGATGAAGGTGATGAAGGGCGGCCCGGTCGAAACCGGCCGTGGCTTCGTCCTGCACTCAAGCGATTTCTTCATTGAGGATGCGACGCTGCCGATCGACGAGGGCATCTGCCTGACCGCGACGCTCGATATTTTGGAAGCGATCGCGAAAGGCGCCGGCCCGAAACATGCGATTCTCGCGCTTGGTTACGCCGGCTGGGCGCCGGGCCAACTCGAGACCGAAATCCAGGACAACGGATGGCTACATTGTCCGGCCGATCCGGACCTGATCTTCGGCCGCGACATCGAGGACAAATACGCCCGCGCGCTGCACAAGATCGGCATCGATCCCGGCATGTTGTCGAACGAAGCCGGCCACGCCTGAGCGGACGGTTTCTGTTTTTATGGCCGCGGCATTATGCGCTGACCTGATCCGCGATGAGCGAGTGCGGGCAAGCGCTGCGCCGCGGGAACCGGCAATGGGAGAAGGCACGGGCAAGCTGTTCGTGCACTATTATGTTGCGTGTCGCGAAAATCCCGAAGCCCGCAGCATAGCGGGGTTTTAGGAGTTACGCGACAAGATCGCTGCCTACACCCATCCCTTCGCATTGCGCAGCCTGATTCCGCTGGTGTGAAGGGTCGTTTCCCAAAGAGGTTTCAAGGGAAGCAGGCTATCGACCACCCGCAGGTCCACGCCCCGGGGGCGAAGGTTGACGGCAGGTTGAGAAGGGTGTCGCAACCTAGTGGCTTCACGGCCACCCGGCTAACCCACATGCCTGCATCGTGCAAATCCTCAAAGCTATCGGTGGGTAGATCGTAGCGGTGTATCGCGACGTTCGTGAGACCGGGAAGCTGTTCACGTTCGACGTAAGCGGCTGCGCGATACTCGCCTAGCCATTCCATCCTGTCGGCGTCGTTTGTTTGTTCGGTTGCCCATATCAGGATGCGCGGGCAGTCGCGGGGGAACAGGTACATAAAATCCATCCGCTCCTCGATGGCCCATACCAAGGGGGCATTCAGCCATTCCATGCCGGGCGCGCGTTGAGACGGCACCATCACCGAACGCGGCATGAAGGTGGCTATGGCGGAATCATCGCTGAAGTGAAACAGGCGCATGTTGGCTACTCAACCTGTCCGGCCAGAGCGGAGACGTTGATTCAGCCCCGCTTCGTCACGCTTCAGCTCGCGGCCTCGAGCCGCTCCTGGGCCAGCAGCCGCATGGTGGCATCGGCGTCCATCGGCTCGCCGAAGGCGAAGCCTTGCGCGTATTCGCAGCCCAGTTGATAGAGTTCCACCGCATCGGAATCGGTCTCGGCGCCTTCGGCGATCACATCCATGCCGAGATCGTGCGCCAGCGCGATGATCGACTTGAGAATAACCGGCCGGCTGCCGCGACTCGTGGTGCGAACGAACGACTGATCGATCTTGATGGTGTCGAACGGAAATCGCTGGAGGTAGGACAGCGAGGAATGGCCGGTGCCGAAGTCGTCCAGCGCGAGGGCGACCCCGAGTTCGCGAATCCGTTGCAGCATATGCGCGGCATGCTCCGGATTCTCCATGACAAGCGATTCGGTCAGTTCCAGCTTGAGCGTGCCGCGCGCGATCGAGGAGCGCGACAGAACGGAACGGACGTCCTGAATCAGGTCGTGGCGCAGCAATTGGCGTGACGAGACATTGACGCTGGCGAAGATCGGTGCGCGCGACCGCATGGCGCGCTGCCAGATCGCGAGCTGGCGTGCGGTCTGGTCCATCACGAATGTGCCCAAATCGACGATCAGGCCGGCTTCCTCGGCGATGGTGATGAACTCGTCCGGCGCCATCCGCCCGAGCTTGGGGTGGTCCCAGCGCGCCAGCGCTTCGAATCCGGCGATCGAGCGGTTCTCCAGGCGGACGATCGGCTGGTAGAGGAGGGTGATTTCGCGTCGTTCCAGGGCCCGCCGCAGGTCTCCTTCCAGCGTCAGCCGGTCGTTCTTCCGGGCGCGCATCGCGGGCTTGTAAATGTCGATGCGGTCGCCGCCGATGCGTTTGGAATGGTACATCGCCAGTTCAGCGTCCTTGACGATCTCCTCCGTCAACGGCGTTTGCGGGTCGCTCAGTGCGACGCCGATCGAGGCGGTCAGGAAGATCTCGCGGTCATTGAAGCCGATCGGCGCGCGGATGGTCTTGCGCATGGTTTCGGCGAACGCGGTGATGCGCGATGGGTCCTGCTCCGACATCAGGATAAGGCCGAACTGGTCGCCGGCGAGCCGGCCCAGCGTATCCTGGGGTTTAAGGATGCGCGTCAACCGCCGCGCCAGCGTCAGCAGGATCGAATCGCCGACCGCGATGCCGACGGAATCGTTGACCTGCTTGAAGCGATCGAGATCGATCACCATCAGGGTCGGCCGCAAGCCGGGCACGGTCTTGGCGAAGGTCGCCACCGCGTTGAGGCGGTCGATGAACAGCTTGCGGTTGGGCAGCCCGGTCAGATTGTCGTGCACCGAGTCGTGCAGCATGCGTTCTTCGGCTTTTCTGGTCTCGGTGACGTCGGTGAGGGTGCCGACCACACGTGAGACCTCGCCGTCAGATCCGACCACAGGACGCGCCTTCAGCGCGAACCACATGAAATGGCCGTCGGGCGTGCGCAGCCGGAAGTCCTGCACCAGACGTCCGCGGCGCTGGTCGAGCACGCTGTCCAGAGCCGCGCGGAACCGATCCTGGTCGAGGGGATGCAGCACCTCCAGCCAGGTCGCCGCCGGGCCTTCGAGCGCGCCGCGTTTCAGGCCGAGCAGGCTTTCGGTCTCGGGACTGGTGAAGACCTTGTCGGCGGAGACGTCCCAGTCCCACACCAGATCGCCCGAGCCCGTCAGCGCCAGCGCGCGGCGCTCGACGTCGGAGACCACGCCGGCGGCGGCGCCGCCACCGGCGAAAGCGTGCTGCATCACCGTGAATCCGATCAGCATCACGATCAGCACGAGGCCGCCGAGCAAGGCCGGGCCGACGATGTCGTTGGTGACGTTGCCTTCGATCGTCATGGCGGCGGCGCCAACCCACACCACCAGCAGGAACCAGGTCGGGATCAGCAGCACCGCGCGATCGAAGCCGTGAATCGCGAGATAGACGATCAGCCCGAAGCCGAACACCGCGATCAGCGCCAGCGACATCCGCGCGATGCCGGAGGCGACGGCGGGATCGAACAGAGCCAGCGCCACCAGCGAGCCGAGGAACGCCAGCCAGCCGAGCGTGATGTGCGAGTAGCGCACGTGCCAGCGATTGAGATTGAGATAGGCGAACAGGAACACCAGCAGCGTCGCGGCCAGGATCGCCTCGCCCGCGGCGCGCCAGATCCGCTCGGCGCCGGCCGACATGTCCAGCACCTTGCCCCAGAAGCCGAAATCGACGCCGATATAGACCAGCACCGCCCAGGCGAGCGCCGCGGCCGCCGGGAACATGATGCTGCCCTTGACCACGAACAGGATTGTCAGCACTAGCGCCAGCAGCCCGGAGATGCCGATGACGATACCTTGATACAGGGTGAAGGAGTTGACCTTGTCCTTGTAGGCGTCGGGTTCCCAGAGATAGAGCTGCGGCAGCTTGTCGGTGCGCAACTCCATGACGAAGGTGATGACGGCGCCGGGATCGAGCGTGATGCGGAAGACGTCGGCGGTGGCGCTCTCCTGCCGCTCGGGGCGGTCGCCGGTCGAGGGGGTGATGGTCGCGATGCGCGATTGTCCGAGGTCCGGCCACAGCAGTCCCGACGACACCAGGCGATAATGCGGCGCGACGATCAGGCGGTCGAGCTGGTCGTCGGTGTTGTTGGCAAGCGCGAACACCACCCAGTCCTGGCCGCCCTCGCGCGCGCGCACCTCGACGCGGCGGACGATGCCGTCGGTGCCCGGCGCGGTCGAAACCTGAATGCGGTCGCTGTCGCTATGCTGATGGTCGAGGATGGCGGTGAGATCGATGGCGGGCGCGTCGCTGCGGACGCTGACGGCGTCGATCGCGCGTGCCGGTGATGCCGCGATGAACATCGCGATGAACATCATGAGGGCCGGCGCGATCCGCGCAAGCCACCTGATCAGACGCAATGTCAATTCCCCACGTTCAACATACACTCCCACCGCATAGCGCGCGACACGGATCGGTCCAGACGAATCTGCGAATCTGTATGTCACAGAATCGGTATGTCACAGAATGACAGCGAATTCGCGCGAACCCGCAAAAATCAGCTTTCGCCGAACCCGGCGGCCGCGCGAGATAAATGGCATAATTGCGGACGGAATTATAGGCTTTAGAACGTTTTCGAGCGAAGCATGTCCTCGGGCTTGCCTTGAGGATGGAGTCCGGCTCGCGTGAAGAAGACGCGTCAGAATTTTCCAGAGCATGATCGATGATCCCGAAAAAGCCTGCCCCGGATTGATCCGGCGTGAAAGCCGGTTTTCGGCTAAGATTATGCTCTCTCAAAAAAGATCAGGCGCGGAGCCTGATTCAACGCGAATCTTCGCGGGCCCCTAAACCGTCAACACAATTTTGCCAATATGTGAGCCGGTTTCCATCCGCCGGTGCGCGTCCGCCGCTTTGTCGAGCGGGAAGCTGCTGTCGATCAGCGGCTTGATTCGCCCCTCGCGCATCAGCGGCAGCACCTTCGCTTCGATGGCGCTGACGATTGCGGCCTTGTCGGAGATCGAACGCGGCCGCAGCGTCGATCCGGTGTGATGCAGCCGCTTGACCATCAGCTTGCCGAAATTGACGGCCGCCTTCGCACCACTGAGGAATGCGATCTGGACGATGCGGCCCTCGATTGCGGCGGCGGCGTAGTTCCTCTCGATGTAGTCGCCGCCGACCATGTCGAGGATGACATCGGCTCCGCCGCCGCTGGTCAGCGCCTTCACCTCGGCGACGAAATCGTGGGTCCTGTAGTTGATGGCGTGATCGGCGCCGAGCGTGAGGCAGGCGTCGGCCTTGTCCTTCGACCCGACGGTCACGATCACCTTCGCGCCGAACGCCTTGGCGAGCTGGATCGCCATGGTGCCGATACCGGACGAGCCGCCATGGATCAGCAGCGTCTCGTTGGCCTTCAGGGCGCCACGCTCGAACACGTTGTGCCACACCGTCATCAGCGTTTCCGGCGTGGCGCCGGCTTCCAGCATCGACAGTCCGGGCGGGATCGCCATCGCGATCGATTCATGGGCGACGCAGAATTGTGCGTAGCCGCCGCCCGAGACCAGCGACATCACCTTGTCACCGGGCTTGTACCGGCTGACGCCCTCGCCGAGCGCGACCACCTCGCCGGCGACTTCGAGCCCGGGCAGGTCGCTGGCGCCGGGAGGCGGCGGATAGTTGCCGATCCGTTGCAGGAGGTCCGGCCGGTTCACCCCGGCGACCTCGACCCGGATCAGGATTTCGTTTGTATCGGGCACGGGAACCGGGCGGCTCTCCGGCACGAGGACCTCTGGCCCGCCGGGTTTGCTGATGCCGATGACGGTCATTTGCGCGGGCAGCTTTTCCATGGTTTGTCCCTGGAAAGCGAAAGTTAATGAGGTTTGACCAGTCTATAGCGCTTTTTAGCATTTTGCGCGAAGAGGCGCTGAGACGGGACGCGAATGATCGAGCCGGGGCAGCATCGATGGCGAGCGAGGACGACGACAACAAACCGCGGAAAAAGATCGCTCACGAGATCGGACAGGATCTGTCGCTGCTTTCGGTGGACGAACTTGGCGAGCGCATCGCGCTTTTGACCGCGGAGATTGACCGCCTGCGGGCCGCGGAGGTGAAGAAGCGCGCCTCGAAGGACGCCGCCGACAGCTTTTTCAAGTCGTGAATGCCGCCCGAAACAGGAAAGAAAAGAGCTGGACACGTCCTGCCCAAATTGCAAACGAATGCTGAAGAAATTCGTTCGTTTACGATCTGTTAAGCTTTCCCGGTTATGACTGGAATGTCCTTCATTGGACATCGAGTGGCTTCCTGTCCACTCTGTTTGACGCCTCCCTGTTATCAACTTCAAAGCCGCCGGAAACGGCGGCTCTTTTTTGCCTTGCGGCATTCCGGTTGATCTTGCGGGTTGACCCCTTGCGCGCGTCATTTGCCGCTTTACGGGTTCGAAACGGCGCGCGTTCTCGGCATCTCTTAACGCTCGTTAACCTTTGCGGATACCTCCGCTGGACTCCCGCCCTCCGGCAGGCAATGATTTGTTCATCATAAGCCGGCTCGCAAGAAAGCCCGGCAGGCGGGTTTTCCAGTTGCGTGAGGCGTGAACCATGTCCGATGCATCGACGGGCGATACCGGTCCCATCCAGTTCAGCGAACATCTCGCCGGTTCTTCGGCGTTCACCGCCCTGTTCCGGGAAGGCATGGATCTGGTCGAGGAAACCGCCGCCTATCTGGACGGCGACGGCCGGACCGAGGCGAAATCGCTGGAGCGTTCGGTCAGCCTGACCTACGCGACCGAAAGCATGCGGCTGACCACGCGGCTGATGCAGCTCGCGTCGTGGCTTCTGCTGCATCGCGCCGTGAAGGAAGGCGAGATGACGCTGGCGCAGGCCAACCGCGAAAAAACCAGGGTGAAGCTGACGGCGGCGGATCCCGGTCCCCGGGACATGGTCGGGAAACTGCCGGAGCAGTTGCAAGACCTGATCGCGCGGTCGATGAACCTGCAGGCGCGGGTGCGCCGCCTCGACACGACCATCCATGCGCCGGCCGCCCAGCGGGGGCCAACCGGCAATCCGCTGGTGCCGCACCTCAATCGTCTCAGGGAAGCCTTCGAGCGCCAGACCGGCTGAATCCTGACCGTTTCAGGGTCTGGCGTCGTTCAGAGCGAGTTCACCGCGCCGATACATCGCGCGTTAAATTTATACGGGCCCGCCGGGGCTTGGTCCCGGATACGCCCCGATGCGCGGCTGGCGAATGCGCTGCGGAAGCGAAAAGGCGCGAAAAAAGCCCCGAGCGTGCCGGGACTTTTTCGAATGTCGGGGATCGCGTCAGGCTGCAGGAATGACCTGTACCAGACCTGTACCAGCGCTCAGTCCTTCTTGAGGAAGCCGGAGAACTTCTTCTGGAACCGGGAGACGCGGCCGCCGCGGTCGAGAATCTGCTGGGAGCCGCCGGTCCAGGCCGGATGCGACTTCGAATCGATGTCGAGGTTCAGCGTATCGCCCTCCTTGCCCCAGGTGGAACGGGTCAGGTACTCCGTGCCGTCGGTCATCATGACCTTAATTGTATGATAATCCGGATGAATCTCGGCTTTCATGGCATGTCCTTGCAGCGCGGAAGGTTATGGGCGAATTTCGTCCGCTCTATATCGCACCAAGGTTTGACGGACAAGCGCGCCTTGCGCATTTGCCAGCGCGCGCGGGGAAGCCTATTACGTGCTCGGTCAGCAATATGATGGTCAGGCGGATGAGTTCGGTCGAAGTGCGTGAGAATACCTTGAAATCCCAGGCCATTGCGCTGCCGCTCAATGGCGCGCCGAAAGCCGATGGCCTCCCCAAGCAGGAATCCGGCGCCGCCGGGCCGGCGGTGACCGGTCCGGCCCCGACGTCCTCCGGTGCCCGCGGTGCGCGGTTGCGACCGCTGCTCGCGCTCATGCCTTATATCGCCCGCTACCGCGGACGGGCGCTGCTCGCGCTGGTCGCGCTGGTCGTCGCCGCGTTGACGACGCTGGTCGTGCCGCTTGCGGTGCGCCGGATCATCGATTTCGGCTTCACCTCCGAAGGCGTCGCGATGATCAACAGCTATTTCAGCATGATGATCGGCGTCGTCGCCGTCCTCGCCGGCGCCAGCGCGGCGCGGTATTTTCTTGTGACCACCACCGGCGAGCGCATCGTCGCCGATCTCCGCCGCGACGTGTTCGCCCATCTGATGTCGCTGTCGCCGGTGTTCTTCGATACCGCCCGCAGCGGCGAACTGATCTCGCGGCTGACCGCTGACACGACCCAGATCAAGTCTGCGGTCGGCTCCTCGATATCGGTCGCGTTGCGCAACGTGGTGCTGTTCGTCGGCGCCGCCTCGATGATGGTCATCACCAGTCCGCGCCTTTCTGGTCTGGTGCTGGCGGCGATTCCACTGATCGTGCTGCCGCTGGTCGCATTCGGGCGCTGGGTGCGGAGGCTGTCGCGGAGCGCGCAGGACAATCTCGCCGACGCCACGGCCTATGCCTCTGAACTGGTCGGCGCGATCAGGACGGTGCAGGCCTACACCAACGAGCGGCTGGCCGACACTCGTTTCGGGACTGAGGTCGAGCAGGCCTACACCGCGGCGCGCAGTTCGGCGCGCGCCCGCGCCGTGCTCACCGCGATCATCATCTTCATCGTCTTCACCAGCGTGGTGCTGATCCTGTGGATCGGTTCGCGTGACGTGCTGAGCGGCGACATGACGCCGGGCCGGCTCGGCCAGTTCGTGCTCTATGCCGCATTCGCCGCGACCGGCCTCGGCCAGTTGAGCGAAGTCTGGGGCGAGGTCGCCGCGGCATCGGGCGCGGCCGAACGGTTGTTCGAACTGCTTCGCGTCAAGCCGGTGATCGCTGCTCCCCCGTCGCCGCGCGCGCTGCCGGTACCGTCGCGCGGCGACGTCGCGCTGGACAATGTCAGCTTCGCCTATCCGTCGCGGCCGCAGGTCAAGGCGCTCGACGGCGTCTCGCTGGCCGTGAAGCCAGGCGAGAAGGTTGCCATCGTCGGCCCGTCCGGCGCGGGCAAGAGCACGCTGTTTCACCTGCTGCTGCGGTTCTATGATCCGGCCTCGGGCACCATCTCCTTCGACGGCGTACCGCTGCGCTCTGCCGATCCGCGCGAGGTTCGCGCGCATATTGCGCTGGTGCCGCAGGATTCGGTGGTGTTCGCAGCTTCCGCGCGCGAGAACATTCGCTTCGGCCGGCCGGATGCGTCCGACGCCGATGTCGAACGCGCGGCCGAACTTGCGCACGCGACCGAGTTCATCCGCCGGTTGCCCGGCGGTTTCGATGCGCTGCTTGGCGAGCGCGGCGTAACGCTGTCCGGCGGACAGCGCCAGCGCATCGCCATCGCCCGCGCGATTCTGCGCGACGCGCCGCTGCTGCTGCTCGACGAGGCGACATCGTCGCTCGATGCCGAATCCGAGACGCTGGTGCAGACCGCGCTGGAAGAACTGATGAAGCACCGCACCACGCTGGTGATAGCGCACCGGCTCGCAACCGTGCTCTCCTGCGACCGCATCATGGTCATGGACCAGGGCCGGATCGTGGAGCACGGCACCCACGCCTCGCTGGTCGCCGCCAACGGACTCTATGCGCGGCTGGCGCGGCTGCAGTTCGAGGGGGTCTAGCACTTCCGCCCTCTCTCCTTTCGTGGGAAAGGGGGGAAACAATGAGCCAAACGCATCCGCGCCTGGTGAGGGTGAAGCTGAGGGGTGAAGCAGTGTCGGAACCCCCCCCCATCCGCCCCTCACTCCGTTCGGGCACACTCTCCCGCAAGGGGAGAGGGAAGACAGATCAAGGCTCCCACGCCATCTTCTTGACCGGCCGCCCCGACGTCGGATTGACGTCGTCGCCCGCGTGCGCGAACCCGTTGCGCGCATAGAATCGGATAGCGCGCGCGTTGTCGGTGTTGACCAACAGCGTGATGCCCCCAGGCGACAGCCGCTTCGCCTCGTTCATCAGCGCGTTTGCGATATCGCCGCCCCAATGCGCGGGGCCGACCACGAGCTGGTCGAGATAGCCTCCCGTGTCGATGGTGACGAAGCCGACAAGCTCGCCGGATTGCTCGGCGACGACGATCGCGGCATTCCGCGTCAGTTCGTTGCGCCAGCGCTCGCGCCACCACGGCACGCGCGCGGCGAAATCGATCGCGGGATAGGCCCGCTGCCACGTCGCCTGCCAGAGCGCGATGGCGGCGTCTTCGTCGGCGGGCGCATAGGGGCGGAGTTCGAACGCCTCAGTCGCTTGGTTGGGCATGATCTTACCCAAAAACCGGAAATCCACTTTTTGGGATCATGTCCTCACCGCTCCGTCAGCTTCAGCTCGATGCGGCGGTTGCGCTTGTAGGCGTCTTCCGTCGTGCCATCGTCGAGCGGCTGGAATTCGCCGAAGCCTGCGGCGACCAGGCGCTGCGGCGGCACGCCGCGCGACACCAGATACTGCACCACCGAGATCGCGCGCGCTGACGACAGGTCCCAGTTCGACTTGAAGACAGGACTGTTGATCGGCCGCACGTCGGTGTGGCCGTCAACCCGCAACACCCATGGGATGTCGCCCGGAATCTGCTTGTCGAGATCGCTCAGCGCGCCGGCCACCTTGTCAAGTTCGGCTTTGCCTTCCGGCAGCAGCACCGCCTGCCCGGTATCGAAGAAAACCTCGGACTGGAAGACGAAGCGGTCGCCGACGACCCGGATATCCGGCCGGTTGCCGAGGATGGCGCGAAGCCGTCCGAAGAATTCCGAGCGATAGCGCGACAGCTCCTGTACCCGCTTCGCCAGTGCGACGTTCAACCGCTGCCCGAGATCGGCGATGCGATTCTGCGACTCCTTGTCCTTCTTTTCGGATGCGTCGAGCGCGTCTTCCAGCGCCGCAAGCTGCCGGCGCATCGCGCTGATCTGCTGGTTCAGCACTTCGACCTGCGCCAGCGCGCGGGCTGAAATCTGCTTCTCCGATTCCAGCGCCTTGTTCAGTTGGACATTGCGGCCGGCGGCGTTGTTGCCGGCGCCGGCGAGGCCGTCATAGAGACCCTTGATGCGGTCGCGCTCGGCCTCCGCCGATGCAAGGCCCGCGCGCAACTGGCCGACCTCCTCGCTGAGGCTGAGCTTGCCCGATTTTTCCAGCGACAGCAGATCGGTCAACTCCGCGATCTTGGAATTGAGCTGGCCGAGCGCCTTGTCCTTGCCGGACACTTCCTGTGACAGGAAGAACTGCACGACCAGAAACACCGACAGCAGGAACACGATCGAGAGCACCAGCGTCGACAGCGCGTCGACGAATCCCGGCCAGTAGTTGAAGCCGCTTTCGTTTCGGCGGGTGCGTGCCAGGGCCATCGTTCCAGATTCTCAGGCCTCTCCCCCGGCCGCGGGCGATGCCGGGCGTGAAGCGGCCGCCGGGGGCAGGGATACCGTCAGTTCCTCTCCTGTCTGCTGTGCGAGAAGCTCCAGCAGTTTCCTGATCTCGCGGTTCTGCTCGCCCTGTTCGTCGGCCCATTCGCGGATCATCTGCTGTTCGGTCCGCATGTGGCTGACGAGCCCCTGAATGGCTTCCGCCAGGCTCGCCATCGCGGAGGTCGTATCCTGGTTGGGTCGCGCCTGTTCGAGGCTGGCGCGAAGTCCCTCGATCGCGGTCTTTATTCCGGCCGACGGGTCGGCGCGGGTCTCGCCGCCATATTCGCGAACAGTGGTGGCGAGCCAGTCCTCGAGGTCGGTATAGAAGCGGTTCTGCGCCTGGCTTGATTGGAGATCGAGAAAACCTAGGATTAACGATCCGGCGAGGCCGAACAGCGACGAGGAAAACGAAATGCCCATGCCGCCGAGCGGCGCTGCGAGACCCTCCTTCAGCGTATCGAACAGCGAGCCGGCGTCGCCGCCGACCTTCAGGCCGTCGATCACCTTGCCGACCGAGCCGACGGTCTCAATCAGGCCCCAGAAGGTGCCGAGCAGGCCGAGGAACACCAGAAGGCCGGTCATGTAGCGCGAGATGTCGCGGGCTTCATCGAGCCGGGTGGCGATGGAATCGAGCAGATGCCGCATGGTCTGCTGCGAGATCGCCATCCGCCCGGTGCGCTCGCCTCCGAGAATCGCGGCCATCGGCGCCAGCAGCCGCGGCCGCCGGTCGGGGCCTGGCCGGCCCGGACTGGCGATGCGGAAACTGTTGACCCAGGCGATCTCCGGATAAAGCCGCACCACCTGCCGGAATGCAAAAATGATTCCGACCGCGAGCACGCCGGCGATCAGCGCGTTGAGGCCCGGATTGGCGAAGAAGGCCAGAACGATCTGCTTGTAAAGGATCACTGCCACCAGGGCGCACAGCACGATGAAAACCAACATGCGCACCAAGAATATTTGGGGCTGCGACAGTTTGGTCGGTTCGATCGCTGGAGCGGAGCCGGGGGCCGTGCCTTGCGCCATGAGTGACCGCTTATCCGTCAGGTGAAGCAGAGAGTCGCGACAGGCGCATTATGCCACGGTGCTGCCGGCAAAAAATAGCTGTCCACCGGTTTTGTCGTGCTTGGAGCTAAATGCATCGCGAAGCGTCGTATCCTTTTCTCTCGATAGAGTGAGGAGGAGCGCGCGCGGGCCTTCACGCCGGGCCGCATCTGCTCGCAGGTTGCCAATTCCCTTTGATTGGGATGGAACCCGGTTCACGACTGTGTGAATCTGAAAAACATAATTTCTATCAAGTCGATAGCACTTATGTGACATTGCGCCGCCGCGAGAGGTTATTGCGTCGCAGCCGGTGTCGTTTAATCTGCTCCTATCGGACATCGCATGGATTCGCGCATGATTCTGCGAGCATCGCGCTTCGCGGAATGCGGGTTCGTGCTTCCGCATCACGGGGTCTCCAGGTTCCAATGCCAAGAATAAATTCACGACTGACGTCCGTCGCCCTTTTGATCGCCGGATTGTCGCCGCTCCTCGGCGGCTGCAACGAGCCGGTCACGGCGGAAGCGTCGATCAGCGCGGTGATCCCCGAAGTCAGCGTCGTCACCGTGGTTCCCAAGCCGCACGCGATGGTGCACGAACTGCCCGGCCGCATCGCGCCGTTGCGCGTTGCCGAAGTGCGTCCGCGCGTCTCCGGGATCATCACCGAGCGCCTGTTCAAGCAGGGCAGCGAGGTCAAGGCCGGCGATCCGCTATATCAGATCGATCCGAAGCCGTTCGAAGTCGAATTGCGGGCTGCCGAGGCGGCGCTCGCGAAGGCGAACGCGATATTCGAGCAGGCGTCGCTGCAGGCCAAGCGTATCCAGCAACTGACGGCGCGTCACGCGACTTCCGAGGTCGAGAACGAGAAAGCGATCGCCGCCCTGCGCCAGGCCGAGGCCGATGTCGCCGGCCGCAAGGCCGACGTCGCACGGGCGCGACTCCATCTCGATTACACCACCATCCGCGCCCCGATCGACGGCGTGGTCGGCGCGGCCCAGGTCACCGAAGGTGCGCTCGTCGTCCAGAACGACGCGGCGAGCCTGGCGACGGTGCAGCAGCTCGACACGATCTACGCCGATTTCACCCAGTCGGTGAGCCAGCTCAACGGCCTGCGCCGTGCGTTCGAGAGCGGTGACCTGGAGCGCATCGCGCCGGGCGCGGCGAAAGTCCGCCTCGTGCTCGATGACGAGGCGCTCTACCCGCTGCCTGGAAAATTCCTGTTTTCCGAAGCCAAGGTCGATGCCTCGACCGGGCAGGTGACGCTGCGCGGCGAATTTCCAAATCCGAAGCGCGAGCTTTTGCCGGGCATGTATGTCCGCGTGCTGCTGGAGCAGGGCGTCGACAGCGACGCGATCGCCGTTCCGCAGCAGGCGGTGCAGCGCGACGCCGGCGGCGGCAGCGAGGTCTTCGTCGTCAAGGACGACGGCCGCGTGATCGTGCGTCCGGTCCGGACCGCTTCGGTCCAGGACGGCCAGTCGATGGTCAGCCACGGCCTCAAGGCGGGCGACCGCGTTGTGGTCGAAGGCTTCCAGAAATTCACCGCCGGCGACAAGGTCCGCGCGGTGATGTGGGCGGAAGCCGATGCTTCGGGGGCGGCGGGAGCGCTGCCGGGCGAGACCGCGTCCGTCCGGCGGTAATCGCTCATGCCGGCATTCTTCATCGACCGGCCGGTTTTTGCATGGGTGATCGCGCTCTTCATCTGCCTGATCGGCGCGATCTCGATTCCATTCCTGGGCGTTGCGCAATATCCGATCATTGCGCCGCCCTCGATCTCGGTCGCGACCGCCTATCCCGGCGCCTCGCCGCAGAACCTTTACAACAGCGTTACGCGTTTGATCGAGGAACAGCTCAACGGCGCCTCGGGCATTCTCAATTTCGAATCGACCAGCGACTCCCTCGGCCAGGTCGAGATCACGGCGTACTTCGTTCCCGGCACATCGACCGATCTCGCCTCGGTCGACGTGCAGAACCGCATCAAGCGCATCGAATCGCGATTGCCGGCCGCCGTGCTGAAGGAAGGCATCCTGGTCGAGGAAGCCTCGAGCGCGGTGCTGCAGATCATCACGCTGCGCTCGCTCGACGGCAGCCTCGACGAGGTCGGCCTCGGCGATTTCATGGTGCGCAACATCATCGGCGAGATCCGGCGTCTTCCCGGCGTCGGCCGCGCCACGCTGTTCTCCACCGAGCGCTCGCTGCGCGTATGGGTCGATCCCGACAAGCTGGTCGGCTATGACCTGACGTCGGACGACGTCACCAAGGCGATTGCGGCGCAGAATGCGCAGGTCGCTTCGGGCAGCATCGGCGCGCCGCCGAGCCGGACCGGGCAGAAAACCGCGGCGCTGGTGTTGGTGAGGGGGCAGCTCACCACGCCCGAGGAATTCGGCTCCATCGTGCTGCGCGCCAACCGCGACGGCTCCACAGTGCGGCTGCGCGATGTGGCGCGGGTCGAGGTCGGCGGCATGGACTATCGGTTCACCACCCGCCTCAACGGCAAGCCGACCGCCGGTCTTTCGGTGATGCTCGCGCCGGGCGCCAATGCGCTCGCGACCGCAAGCGCGGTGGAAGTCAAGATGAAGGAGTTGTCGAAGTTCTTCCCCGCGACCATCGCCTACGACATTCCCTACAACATCACGCCGGTGGTGAAAGCCTCGATCGAAAAGGTCGTGCATACGCTGATCGAGGCGGTGGTGCTGGTGTTCCTGGTGATGTTCCTGTTCCTGCAGAACATCCGCTACACCCTCATTCCGACCATCGTGGTGCCGGTGGCGCTGCTCGGCACCTGTGCGGTGCTGCTGCTCGCGGGCTATTCGGTCAACATGCTGACGATGTTCGGCATGGTGCTGGCGATCGGCATTCTGGTCGACGACGCCATCGTCGTGGTCGAGAACGTCGAGCGCATCATGGCCGAGGAGGGGCTGCCGCCGAAGGAGGCGGCGCGCAAGGCGATGTCGCAGATCACCGGCGCAATCGTCGGCATCACGCTGGTGCTGATGGCGGTGTTCGTGCCGATGGCGTTCTTTCCGGGTTCCGTCGGCATCATCTACCGGCAGTTCTCGGTCACCGTGGTCGCCGCGATCGGCTTCTCCGCGCTGATGGCGCTGTCGCTGACGCCGGCGCTTTGCGCCACGCTGCTGAAACCCGTGCAGGCCGGGCACGGCCACGCGCGCAAGGGGCTGTTCGGCTGGTTCAACCGTGGGCTCGACGGCGTGCGCCGCCGCTATGTCTCCACCGTCGGCTGGTCGGTGAAACGAACCGGCCGGCTGATGCTGATCTACGCCGTGCTGGTCGGCGGCCTTGTCGTCGCGTTCGTTCGCCTGCCCGCGGGCTTTCTGCCGGTGGACGATCAGGGCTTCATCACGACGGACGTGCAGACGCCGTCGGATTCCTCCCACGGCCGCACCGAGGCAGCGGTGTCGGCGGTCGAGCGATATCTCGCGAACCGGCCGGGCGTTGCGGATGTCACGTTTCTCACCGGCTTCAGCTATTCCGGCCAGGGCATGAACACCGCGCAGGCCTTCATCAGCCTGAAGGACTGGTCGGAACGTCCCGGGAAAGAGTCCGCCGCCAACATCGTAGCCGACATCAATCGCGATCTGGCCTCGCTGCGCGACGCCAAGATCGCCGCGCTGCAGCCGCCGCCGATCGACAACCTCGGCAACTCCTCCGGATTCAGCTTCCGCCTGCAGGATCGCGGCCAGAAGGGCTACGCGGCGCTGATTCAGGCGAGCGATCAGTTGATCGCCGAGGCCAATGCCAGCCCGATCCTGCGCAACGTCTATGTCGAGGGCTTGCCGCCGGCGCCTCAGGTCAATCTGGTGATCGATCGCGAGAAGGCGAGCGCGCTCGGCGTCGCCTTCCAGGACATCAACGATACCATGTCCACCAATCTCGGCTCGACCTATGTCAACGACTTTCCCAATCGCGGCCGGATGCAGCGTGTGATCGTGCAGGCGGACCGCGACGGCCGCACCACCGCGGACGAGATCCTGAGCTACAACGTCAAGAACAGCAGCGGGCAACTGGTTCCGTTCTCGTCATTCGCCTCGATCGACTGGTCCAAAGGGCCGACCCAGGTCGTCGGCTTCAACTACTATCCGTCGGTGCGCATCAGCGGCGAGGCGCGGCCGGGCTTCACGTCCGGCGACGCCATCGCCGAAATGGAGCGGCTTGCGGGCCGGTTGCCGCGCGGTTTCGGCTACGAGTGGACCGGCCAGTCGCTGCAGGAAAAGCTGTCGGGATCGCAGGCGCCGTTCCTGCTCGGGCTCTCGGCGCTGGTGGTGTTTCTCTGCCTTGCCGCGCTCTATGAGAGCTGGACCATTCCGTTGGCCGTGCTGCTGACGGTGCCGCTCGGCATCAGCGGCGCGGTCATCGCCGCAAGCGCGCGCGGGCTTGCCAACGATGTCTATTTCACCGTCGGCCTCATCACCATCATCGGCCTCGCCGCGAAGGACGGCATCCTCATCATCGAATTCGCCAAGGATCTGCGCGCGCAGGGCAAGTCGCTGATCGACGCCACGATCGAGGCATGTGCGCTACGCTTCCGCCCCATCCTTATGACCGGTCTCGCCTTCGTCTGCGGCGTGCTGCCGATGGTGGTCGCACGGGGAGCGGGCGGAGCGAGCCAGCAGGCGCTCGGCACCAGCGTCATGGGCGGCATGATCGCGGTGGTGGTGCTGGCGCTGTTGATGGTGCCGGTGTTCTTTGTTGCCGTGATGCGCGTGCTCGGACGCGACAAAAGCGGCCTGGAGCCGGCGGGCGAGCCTGAAATTCACGGGCCGCCGGCGCCGCTGCATCCGGCGGAGTGAACGAGATTATTGTTTTGACGCGGGTTTCTTCGCGCGAGCCAGCATCCATCCTCGGGTCAGTCCCGAGGGCATAGGTTCACAGCGGCCTGATGATCCTCACCAGTTCACCATGGACGAACTCGTTGCCGCAAATCACGTCGCCGGTCACAAGCGGATCGTCGTCGCCCTGGATGCCGCTGACGATGCCGCCGGCCTCGCGCACGATGATCTGTCCGCCTGCGATATCCCAGGGCTGCAGGTTGCGTTCCCAGTAGCCGTCGAGGCGTCCGGCCGCGACGTAAACCAGATCGAGCGAGGCCGCGCCGAAGCGGCGCAGACCGGCCACCTTGGGCTGAAGGGCCGCCATTTCCCGCCGCGACAGTTCGTGGTCGCCGCGTCCGATGTGCGGCAGGCCGCAGGCGATGACGCAATCGTTCATCTGGCGCCGCCCGGCCACGCGCAGCCGCTGGTCGTTGAGAAATGCGCCCTTGCCGCGCTCGGCGGTGTAAAGCTCGTCGGTGGCCGGATTGTAGACCAGCCCCGCGATCAGCACGCCGTCGCGCTGCAGGCCGATCGAGATGCCGAAATGCGGAATGCCGTGCAGGAAATTGGTGGTGCCATCGAGCGGATCGACGATCCAGGTGTGGCTCTTGTCCGTGCCCTCGCGGTTGCCGCCTTCCTCGCCGAAAAAGCCATAGCCGGGGCGCGCCTTGCTGAGATCCTCGTAAATGATTTCCTCGGCGCGCTTGTCGGCGAGGCTGACGAAATTCGCCGGTCCCTTCAGCGACACCTGAAGATTTTCGATCTCGCCGAGATCGCGTTTCAGGCTGCGGCCTGCGCGACGCGCGGCCTTGACCATGACGTTCATGAGGGCGGATTGCAGCATGATTTTCGGCTCGGATGAAGGGTGCGGACTGGGTGCCCTGCGCAGGCCGCTCCGTCAAGGCGTCATTTGACTCCGAGCCATTTGCGGGCGGCGGCCTCCGCCCTGGCGCGCTCTTCAGGCGTTGCCTGCGCCATCGCCTCGTCAAGCATCAGATCGCCCTTGCCGGCGGTTTTCGCCACGATATGCCATTTCAGGCCTTCGACCTTGTCCATCGGCGCTCCCATGCCGGTGACAAGAACGCGGGCGAGACGGTTCTGCGCGATCGCGCTGTTCTGCCGCGCCGCCTTGCGCAGCAGCGACACCGCGGCGGTCTCGTTCTTCTCGGTGCCGGTGCCGTTGAACAGCGCGATGGCGTATTCGACTTCGGCATCGACGTTGCCGGCGAGCGAGGCCGCCTGCAGCAGCCGCACCGACGTGAAGAGATTCTTTTCGACGCCGGTGCCTTCCTTGTAGAAGGTCGCGAGCGCGTATTGCGCCTCCGGGCTGCCGGCGTCGGCGGCGAAGCGCAAGAGTTCGGCGGCGCGTTTGAAGTCCTGCGGCAGCGTCTGCCCGTCCATGTAGAGCAGCGCGAGGTTATAGGCGGCTTTCGGCTCGCCGAGCTTGGCGGAGGAGGCCAGCAGTTTCACCGCAGCCGCCCGGTCGGGCGCTCCGCCGTGCCCGCTGATCTGCAGCATCGCGAGCGCGAACATCGCCTCGCGATCACCAAGGTCGGCTGCGCGCCGGTACCACTCGATCGCCTTGCCGTAGTCGCGCTTGATGCCCAGCGCGTTGGCATAAAGCTCGCCGAGCATGGTCATGGCGGCAGGGTCCTTGTTCTCCTGCGCCCGCTTCATCGCGAGATCGAACGCAGTCTTGTACAGGCCGCGCTGATAGGCGCCGTAGACCATGTCGGCGTTCGGATTGTCGGGCGCGGGAGCATCCGCCTTGTCGTTGGGTGTGGGCGCCGGTTTCGCAGGCGTCGCGGCTTCTTTCGGCGGCGGTGGAGGCTTGACGGACTTCGTCCTGACGCTTTTGCTTGGCCGGGACGGTTCGTCGGTCGGCTGTGGCGTCAACTGGAGCTGCGCCAGTGCGCTTCCCCCGAGCATGAGGACGCACGCGACAATGGCAAGAGCACGGGCAATGGGACGCAGGACGCTCATCCGGCGGCACCTCCCTCCGCCTTCGGTGATGGTGTCGTGCGGCCGTCTTGCAATCCGTGCCCCTGCCGGATCGCCGCGGCGACCTCCGCCAGCGCCGTCTCCGCGCCGCGCGGGTCTTTCCAGACGAACTCGCCGGCAAGGATGAAATCCGCGCCGGATGCGGCGAAGATGCGTGCCTCCTCACAGCTCGCGGCATAGCCGACGCAAGGAGGTTCGAACAGTTCGGCCCACCATTCAAGCCGCTCCGCGATAGCGTCGGTGGAGGGCCGGTCGCCTGCCTCATCCGGCTCGCCGAACAGCACGTAGTCCGCGCCGGCCTCGCCCGCGATCATGGAGTCGTGGCGCGTCGACAGTCCGCCGGACCCGGCGATGCGATCGGGTTTCAGCATCGGCAGCGCTTCCTGCAACGCCGCAATGCCGGTGAGATGCGCGCCGTCGGCGCCTGAGCGCGCGACCAGATCGGCGTGACCATCGAGCAGGAGCGCCGCGCTAGCGGTCTGGATCACTGCGGCCAGCGCCTTGACGCGCGAAATCAGCGTTCGCGGGTCGGACGGCGAAAGCCGCAGCAGCACGGCAGCGACGTCGGCGCTCGCGAGCAGCGCCGGAAGCCGTGCCGCAACTTGCGACGGGTCGTCGATGACGGGCGTTGCGAGATAAAGCCTCGGGGCAAGAGGCGGAGGGGCGGATTTCGCGGACATCAAATGGCGGCCCTTGACAGTCTGCGGGCGAAAGACGGATTTGGCGCGCGGTCTTGAGCACAAACGTCATGCGCCCGCGCATCCATCTTTTCAAAAGGATGGATTGCCGGGTCAAGCCCGGCGACGGCCACAGACGTCGTGTAGGGGCGGGCGACGAATGTCACGCGGCCTTCTTTTCGAGGTCGGCCTTCCACTCGCCTTTGGAAGCAAGGCTGTTCATGTGGGCGCGATGGATGAACGCCTGCTGCCCGGCGGCGACGTTCGCGGCCTTGCCCGCCCACGCCTTCTGCGGCGCAGCCTGCAGCGCGCGGCCATAGGAGAAGGTCAGCTTCCACGGCAGGTTGCCGATCCGGTTCATCGCGTCGAGATGGGCTGTGGCTTCCTCATCGGACTGTCCACCGGACAGGAAGGCGATGCCGGGGACGGCGGCCGGCACGCAGGCTTTCAGCATGCGCACGGTTTTTTCCGCGACGTCCTGCACCGATGCCTGCTTCGCGCAGGTCTTGCCGGATATCGCCATGTTCGGCTTCAGGATCATGCCTTCCAGCGCGACGCGCTGCTTGCGCAACTCCTGGAACGTCACGTTGAGCACCCGCGTCGTGACCTCGAGGCAGCGGTCGATGTCGTGATCTCCGTCCATCAGCACTTCCGGCTCGACGATCGGCACGATCTGGGCGGCCTGGCAGAGCGCGGCATATCGTCCCAGCGCATGGGCGTTGACGCCTACGGCCGTCATGCTCGGGATTCCTCTCGCGTTGATGTCGATCACCGCGCGCCACTTCGCAAAGCGCGCGCCCCGCTCGTAGTATCGCTTCAATCGCTCGGCGAGCCGGTCCAGCCCGACGGTGACGCGTTCGCCGGGGCACGCGGGCAGGGGCTGGGTGCCTTCATCGACCTTGATGCCGGGAATGGCGCCAGCCTGCTCGATCAGCTTGATGAGCGGCGTGCCGTCTTTGGCGTTCTGCCAGATGGTTTCGTCATAAAGAATGACGCCGGAGATGTACTTCGTCATGGCCTCGGTTGAGCGGAACAGCATCTCGCGATAGTCGCGGCGGCTATCCTCGGTGGACGTCACGCCGATCGCGTCGAACCGTTTCGTAATGGTGGGTGAGGACTCGTCGGCGGCGAGAATGCCCTTGCCGGGCACGACCATGGCTTGAGCCACCTTGTTGAGGTCGGCGAGATTCATGCGCGTCTCCTCCTGCCTGCTCTCCTCCGAACGAGAATATCGGATTCAAGGGCATGCGGGCAGGAGAAATGCGGTTTCCCGGCGCTGCAACTCATTTTGCCGCGAGGAGCAGCGTTATTTGGCCCGCAGCACCTCTACGCCCGGCAGCGGCTTGCCTTCCATCCACTCCAGGAAAGCGCCGCCGGCGGTCGAGACGTAGGAGAAGTCACCGGCCACCCCGGCCTGGTTCAGCGCCGCGACCGTATCGCCGCCACCTGCGACGGATACCAGTTTCCCGGCCTTGGTGCGGGCTGCCGCGTGTCGTGCCGCGACCACGGTACCGCGATCGAACGGCGTCAGTTCGAACGCACCCAGCGGGCCGTTCCAGACCAGCGTCGCGGCGTCATCGATCGCGGAATGAACGCGTTCCACCGATTGCGGACCGACGTCGAGAATCATGCCATCGGCCGGGATCGCGTCCAGCCCGTAGGCGTGGGAGGGCGCATTGGCGGCGAAATGGAACGCCACCGTGGCGTCGACCGGCAGGATGATGGCGCAGTTGGCGGCCTGGGCCTTTTCGAGAATGCGCAGCGCGGTCGCGGCGAGGTCCTTTTCCGCCAGTGACTTGCCGACGTTGATGCCCTGGGCGTGCAGGAAGGTGTTGGCCATGCCGCCGCCGATCACCAGCGCATCGACCTTGCTGACGAGGTTTTCCAGAAGATCGATCTTGGTCGAGACCTTCGCGCCGCCGATGATGGCGATGACCGGTTTCGTCGGCGCTTCGAGCGCCTTGTTCAGCGCCTCCAGTTCGGCCTGCATGGTGCGTCCCGCATAGGCCGGAACCTTGTGGCCGAGACCCTCGGTGGAGGCGTGGGCGCGATGCGCGGCCGAGAAGGCGTCGTTGACCCAGATGTCGCCGAGCTTGGCGAGTTCGGCGACGAAGGCCGGATCGTTTTTCTCTTCTTCCTTGTGGAAGCGGGTGTTCTCCAGGCAAAGAATGTCGCCGTTCTTCATCGCGGCGACCGCCTTCTGCGCGACGTCGCCGATGCAATCGTCGGCGAACGCGACCGGCCTGCCGAGCACTTTCGAAAGCTCGGCCGCGACCGGTTTCAGCGAATCCTTGGCGTCGGGCCCCTTGGGCCGGCCGAAATGCGCCAGCAGGATCGCCTTGCCGCCCTTGTCGGCAATTTCCGCGATCGTCGGCGCTATGCGATCCAGCCGGGTGGTGTCGGTGACGCGGCCCTGCTCCATGGGAACGTTGAGATCGACGCGCAGCAGTACGCGCTTTCCGCTTACGTCAACGTCATCGAGGGTACGGAAGGGCTTTGTCATGGCTGGGTATCCCGGACACGGTGCGTGCACGGTGCGCCGCAGAGCCGGGACCGCTACGCAGGAAAAATTGCGGATTGCAAAATTGCGGATTAACGAGCCGGGTCCGCATCGCGGCGCTTGCGCCGCGATGCGTCCGGGACGCGTCGTCTCAGATCAGCTTGGCCATCGCGACCGCGGTGTCGGTCATGCGGTTGGAGAAGCCCCATTCATTATCGTACCACGACAATACGCGCACCAGCGTGCCGTTCTGCACCTTGGTCTGGTCGATGTGGAATGTCGAGGAATGCGGATCGTGGTTGAAGTCGCTGGAGACGTTGGGCTGGTCGGTGGTGCCGAGAATGCCCTTCAGCTCCTGCGAAGCCGCGCGCTTCATCGCCTCGTTGATCTCCTGCGCCGTGGTCGCCTTCTTCGCGATTACCTTGAGATCGACCACCGAGACGTTCGGGGTCGGCACGCGGATGGCGACGCCGTCGAGCTTGCCCTTGAGTTCAGGCAGCACGAGACCGATCGCGCGGGCGGCGCCGGTCGAGGTCGGGACCATCGACAGCGCCGCGGCGCGGCCGCGATAGAGATCCTTGTGCATGGTGTCGAGCGACGGCTGGTCGCCGGTATAGGCGTGGATCGTGGTCATGAAGCCGGTCTCGATGCCAACCAGATCGTTGATGACCTTGGCGACCGGCGCGAGGCAGTTGGTGGTGCAGGAGCCGTTCGAGACGACCAGATGGTCCTTGGTCAGCTTGTCGTGGTTGACGCCGTAGACCACGGTCATGTCGGCGTTCTCGGCCGGAGCCGACACCAGCACGCGCTTGGCGCCGGCCGTGAGGTGTGCGGCAGCCTTGTCGCGCGCGGTGAAGAAGCCGGTGCATTCCATCGCGATGTCGATGCCGAGCTCCTTCCAGGGCAGCTTGGCGGGATCGCGTTCGGCGGTCACCTTGATCCTGTTCTTGCCGATGACGATGCTGTCGCCTTCGACCTTCACCTCATAGGGGAAGCGGCCGTGCACGGAATCGAAGCGCAAGAGATGCGCGTTGGTTTCGACCGGGCCGAGATCGTTGATGGCGATGATCTCGAGATCGTCGCGTTGGGCCTCGTAGATGGCGCGCAAAACGTTGCGGCCGATGCGGCCAAAGCCGTTGATTGCGACCCGGACTGCCATTCTCTTTCTCCTTCAAATAGGGCATTGCCTCCGCGCAACCGCAAGTTTAGCTCCGCGCGCGAGCGTCGACGCCTGTGTCACCCGGTTCTGCCGGGCGGCGACCATTGGTGATATCCGGCGGCCCGGTTCTGGCATTCGCATCCCGCCCTGAGCGAGAGAATCCGCGAACGTCAAAATCAAAGAACCACCAGCAAAATAAGCTGTTAGCGGAAATCTGGATCTGACATTCGCATCTCGACCTGTGGGGGGCCGATCCGCTCATGTCAAATCCACATTCCGCGCGTTTTAGCTAGCGCCTTTTTGATTTTGAGGCAATCTCAACCTCAACGAAGGCGTTTCTCCGCAGCGCTCACCACGGCCTCGGCGGTGATGCCGAAATGTTTGTAGAGGTCCTTGGCGGGAGCGCTGTGACCGAAACTGTGCATGCCGACGAAGAGGCCGTCGGGCCCGATTACGGCGTCCCAGCCGAAGCGGACGGCCGCTTCCACAGCGATCTTGACCGGTGCCTTGCCGATAATGGCATGCCGGCGTTCCTCGGGCTGTTCGAGCAGCAGTTCCAGCGAGGGCACGGAGACCACCCGCGACGCGATGCCGCGCCCGGCGAGCTGCTGCTGCGCCGCGACGGCGATCTCGACTTCCGATCCGGAAGCGAAGATCGACACCTTCGCCTCGCCGTTGGCTGCGACCAGCTCATAGGCGCCATGCGCGCAGCGGTTGTCCGAATGCGCGGTCTTGCGCACCGGCGTGAGGTTCTGCCGCGACAGCGCCAGCACCGTCGGTCCTTTCGGCCGCTCAAGGGCAAGCTGCCAGCACTCGGCGGTCTCGACCGCATCGGCGGGACGGAACACGCGCATGTTCGGCATCGCGCGCAGGGATGCCAGATGCTCCACCGGCTGGTGGGTGGGGCCGTCCTCGCCGAGCCCGATCGAGTCGTGGGTCATGATGTAGATCACCGGGATATGCGCCAGCGCCGAAACGCGCATTGCCGGGCGGGCGTAGTCGGTGAAGCACATGAAGGTGCCGCCGGCGGGGGCGAATCCGCCATGCAGCGCAATGCCGTTCATGGCTGCGGACATGCCGAGTTCGCGGATGCCGTAATGGATGTAGCGGCCGTCGTCGTGACCCGGCTCGACCTCCTTCAATCCCTTGGGACGGGTGTTGTTGGACGGCGTGAGGTCCGCGGAGCCGAGCAGCAGCTCCGGTACCGCTGGCACCAGCACCTCAAGCGCCATTTCGCTGGCCTTGCGGGTGGCGACTGTCGGCGGCTCTGCGACCAGCTTGTCCTTGAGCTTGCCGATCACCTCGTCGAGGTTTTGCGGCGGCTTGCGGTCGATGGCGCGGCGGGTGAACTCGCTGCGCTCGGTCTCGGACTTGGCCGCAAATCTCGCGCGCCACTCCTTGTTGTACCGCTTGCCCCTGCGTCCCGCGCTGCGCCAGGCCTTGAGGATATCGTCGGGGATTTCGAACGGGCCGTAATTCCAGCCGAGCGCTTTCTTCGCGCCCGCGAGTTCTTCCGCCCCGAGCGCTTCGCCATGCGCCTTGGAGGTGCCGGCCCGCGTGGGCGCGCCAAAGCCGATGATGGTCTTGCAGGCGATCAGCGAGGGCTTGTCGGACTTCTGTGCCCGGCGGATCGCGGCTGTGATCGCCTTCTGATCGTGGCCGTCGATGCGCCTTGCGTCCCAGCCGCAGGCCTTGAAGCGCGCCACCTGATCGACGTCATCGGTCAGCGAGATCGGGCCGTCGATGGTGATGCCGTTGTCGTCGTAGAGGAAAATCAGCTTGTTGAGCTTGAGATGACCGGCCAGCGCGATCGCCTCGTGGCTGATGCCCTCCATCAGATCGCCGTCGGAACACAGCACATAGGTGTAGTGATCGACGACATCTCGGCCAAACTGGGCGGCCAGCAGGCGTTCCGCCAGCGCGAAACCGACCGAGGTGGCGACGCCCTGGCCGAGCGGGCCGGTGGTGGTCTCGACACCCTCGGTGATGAAGTTCTCCGGGTGCCCCGGCGTCTTGGAGTTGAGCTGCCGGAAATTCTTGATCTGGTCGAGCGTCATCTCCTTGTAGCCGGTCAGGTACAACAGCGCGTAGAGCAGCATCGAGCCGTGGCCGGCGGAGAGGATGAAGCGGTCGCGGTCCGGCCAGTGCGGGTCGGTGGCGTCGTATTTCAGGAACTTGGTGAACAGCACCGTGGCGATGTCGGCCGTGCCCATGGGGAGGCCGGGATGGCCCGATTTTGCTTTTTCTACGGCGTCCATCGCGAGCGCGCGGATTGCATTCGCCATACGGGAGGAATCGACGGTCGGCATGTGGGATATCCGGTCCAGACTAGATGAGAAGGGCTAAACGGTTCGCATTGGAATTCGATGCAGCCCGGCGGAGCCAGACTGGCGTGCCGGGGGCATAGCACCTGCGTCGGCGGAGTCCAAGTGCGGGAGGGCCTCCTCATGGGGAGAATGTTTTGCGGTGAATAGCTATGCTGCGGCGTTGCGCTGGCCTCGCCCGCCACGTAAATTTCAGCTTCTAAGGGCTTGCCGAGCCGTAGCTTTGTAATCCGGTCTACAACCGGCCGAAAGGCGTGCAGAGCGAACATGAACGACCGACCCGTCAACCGTTCCGCCAGTGCCGAGCCGTCCAATAATGGGACAGTCGACATCGACGCTGCGACCCGGCGGCTGACGGCCGCACTCGATGCGCTGGAAAGAGCGGTGGAGCGGCGGCGCGAGGCGGATCGCGACGAGGACGAACTGGCGAGCCGCATTCAGGCGCTCGGCGCGGACCGTTCGCGGCTCGCGGACGAGCTTGACGGCTCGCTGGTGCGCACGCGCAAGCTCGAACGCACCAATCGCGAAATCGCCGAAAAGCTCGACGCAGCGATCGGGACGATCAAGTCCGTGCTCGAAGCGGCGGGAGACACGGGAGAGACGTCGTGAGCCATGTCAACGTCACCATCAATGGCCGCCAGTATCGGATGGCTTGCGAGGACGGCCAGGAAGACCGGCTGCAGAAACTTGCGGGCGATCTGGAACGCCGCATCGGCGAGTTGCGCGGCAAGTTCGGCGAGATCGGCGACCAGCGGCTCGAAGTCATGGCGGCGCTGACGGCCTCCGACGAATTGTTGGATGCGCATCAGCGCATCCGCGCGCTGGAGGGCGAACTGAACGCATTGGGCGATGTGCGCGCCGCGGCTGCTGAGCGCGCGCGCGCCACGCAAACCGCGGTGGCTGCCGCGCTGAACATGGCGGCGCAGCGGATCGAGAAGACCACGCAGGTGCTGAACCGCACCGTCGGCGGCGGCATCGCCATCGGGTGAAGACCAGCGCCCGCATCGCGCCCGGGACATGCCGATGGATAATAGATACACGTCGTCACATGAGACGACGCTGGCATCCGCGTTCATTCCCGCCTACATTGAGCCTTGCGAGGCTGCGCCGCGCGTCAGGAGCCACTATCCCCGGGGCCTTATCGATCCTTAAGGGAACTGTCCCTGGCCGGGTCCGTGGATCCGGACATATGGTGCCCACCTACTTTCGTAGGGAACTCCGGGATCGAGCGCTCCAACGGCGATCGCGGCTTCGCACTTTCCCGATTCGAGCGTCTGCGCAGGCGGCAGGCATTCGTCATGTCGCGATTGGGAGTGCCGGATCATCCGCTTTCGCGGATGGTGACGGTGAACTAAACATTCGGCATGACGGTTTCCTCGGACATCCCATCCAAAAACGAATTGCGTGCCGCCGCGCTGGCTCGTCGCGATGCCTTGAGCGCGGAGCAGCGCACCAGCGCGGCGCGCGCCATCGCGACACTGATGCCGCCGCTCGACATCACGTCGTCCACGATCGCCGGCTACGCGCCGATCCGAAGCGAGATCGATCCGGCGCCGCTGATGCAGAGCATGGCCGCGCGGGGTGCTGCGCTGGCGATGCCGGCAATTGCGGCGCGCAACGCCGCGCTCGTCTTCCGCGCGTGGAAGCCGGGCGAGGCGCTGGTGCGGGGCGTGTTCGGAATTGCCGAGCCGCCCGCCACCGCGGCCGAGGTCGTCCCGGATATCGTGCTGGTGCCGCTCGCCGCATTCGATCGCGCGGGTCATCGCATCGGCTATGGCGCGGGCTATTATGACCGCACGCTTGCGCAATTGCGCGACAGCAGGCCGGTCATCGCCATAGGTCTCGCCTTCGCGGTGCAGGAAATCCCGCAGGTGCCCGCATTGTCCCACGACGTGAGGCTCGATTATGTGCTAACCGAAGCCGGGCTTTTCAGCTTTGGAAAGTAAGCCGCGTTGAAATCGGAACAGTAGAGCCGTGCGTATTCTTTTCATCGGCGACGTCGTCGGCAAGACCGGACGAACCGCCATCAGCGGACACCTGCCGGCGCTCATTGCCCGGTGGAAGCTCGATCTCGTCGTCGTCAACGGCGAGAATGCCGCCGGCGGCTTCGGCATCACCGAGGCGATCTACCAGGAATTTCTCGATGCCGGCGCGGATGCCGTCACGCTCGGCAACCACGCCTGGAATCAGAAAGAGGCGCTGGTGTTCATCGAGCGCGCGCCGCGGCTCATTCGCCCGCTGAACTTTCCGCGGCATACGCCGGGACGCGGCGCCGCGCTGATCGATACCAGGGACGGCCGCCGCGCGCTTGTCATCAACGCCATGGCGCGCGTCTTCATGGAGCCGCTCAACGACCCGTTTCGCGCTATCGATCGCGAGCTTGACGCCTGTCCGTTGCGTGAGGCGGCGGACGCGATCGTTGTCGATTTCCATGGCGAGGCGACCAGCGAGAAGCAAAGCATGGGTTTCTTCTGCGACGGTCGCGCCAGCCTCGTGGTCGGGACGCACACCCATGTGCCGACGGCGGATCATCGCATCCTTCCCAGCGGCACCGCCTATATGAGCGATGCCGGCATGACCGGCGATTATGACTCCGTGATCGGGATGCAAAGGGAGGAGCCGCTGCGCCGCTTCACCACGGGCATTCCGAGCGGCCGGTTCGAGCCGGCCGGCGGTGTCGCCACCTTGAGCGGCGTCGCGGTCGAGACCGATGACGCGACCGGGCTCGCGCTTCGAATCGCGCCGGTGCGGCTCGGCGGACGGCTGGAGCCGGCGGAGCCGTCGTTCTGGACCTGACGCGGCCGAACCGGGATCGATGGTACGGATGTTTTCGCGCCAGCCTTTGATTCCGGCCGGTCCCGGCTTATAACGCCGCACCGCTTCCACCTTTGCAGAGGGCGCCGGTGCCCCGCCGGCACCTGCCCGGATTCGAGAGAGACCTGCCGATGGCCGGACATTCCCAGTTCAAGAACATCATGCACCGCAAGGGCAGGCAGGATGCCCAGAAGTCGAAGCTGTTCAGCAAGCTCGCGCGCGAAATCACGGTGGCGGCCAAGCTCGGCACGCCCGACCCGACGATGAACGCGCGGCTGCGCGCGGCCGTGATCGCCGCGCGGGCGGAAAACATGCCCAAGGACAATATCGAGCGCGCCATCAAGAAGGCGAGCGGCAACGACGCGGAGACCTATGACGAACTGCGCTACGAGGGCTACGGTCCGGGAGGCGTCGCCGTGATCATGGAAGTCCTGACCGACAACCGCAACCGCGCGGCTTCCGACATCCGCTCCTACTTTACCAAGTCCGGCGGCAACCTGGGCGAAACCGGCTCGGTGTCGTTCATGTTCGACCGGCTCGGGGTGATCGAATACGACGCGGACAAGGCGTCCGCCGACGACATGCTGGAAGCCGCGATCGAGGCCGGCGCCGACGACGTGGCGTCAGGTGAGGGCGGCCACGAAATCTATGCCTCGCAGGACACCTTCCGCGACGTCGCCAGGGCGCTCGAAGGCCGGTTCGGCGAGGCGCGCAAGGTCGCCTTGATCTGGAAGCCGCAGAACACGATCGCCGTCGATGACAATACCGGCGAGAAGCTGCTCAAGCTCATCGATCTTCTCAACGAACACGACGACGTCCAGAACGTCTACGCCAATTTCGAGGTGTCGGACGCGCTGATGGCGAAGCTCGGCGGGTGAGCCCGATATCGCACAGCGATTTGCGCCGGCGTCCGGCCGCGCGGCTGCTGCTGCTCGACCCCGATCAGCGCTTATTGTTGTTTCGTTTCGCATATAAGGACAGCGCGCTGATCGACGGGACGTATTGGGCGACTCCGGGCGGAGCCGTGGACGAGGGCGAGACCTTCGAGCAGGCGGCGATCAGGGAGTTGTGGGAGGAGACCGGCCTGCGTGTCGCCAGCGTCGGACCGGAAATCGCGCAGCGCCGGTTCGTTCTCGAGCTCATCGGCGGCGAGCGTGTGCTGGCGGACGAGCGGTTCTTTCTGGTGAGAACCGGCTTTCATGTTGTTTCCAGCGGAGCGTGGACCGAGCTTGAACGCCAGGTGATGGTGGAACATCGCTGGTGGTCGCGCGCCGAACTCGCGAGCCCTGCCGAGCAGGTCTTCCCGGACGATATTATGGACATGCTGACGGCGGCGGCTCCTTGAGAGGCGCGCCTTGGCGCATGCGTCCCGTCTTCGCGCGGGTCGCATCGATTTTCGAACCTCGGTGATCGCGCGATTTTCCCTTGACGGCGTCCGGTTGAAGGATCATGTCAACAAAAGCGGGATGCTGCGGCCTCGGTCGCGCGCCCATCACTGGAACACCACTCATTATGCCAAGCGACAGTCCTGGTAACTTGCCAGGTACCTTGCCAGGTACCTCGCCGACAGCGGCGCCGGTCTGAGAGCTTGATGAGAGCTCACACGGCCTGCCGTTGCCGGCAGACCCTGAAGGTGAGCTATGACGGATACCCACACCGCCACGGACGGCGACCTTGATGTGTTCGCGCTGGCTTCGCGGCTGAGCGACGGCCATGTCGCGGACAACGTCGAAATTCTCAATCAGCTCGCACCGCAGGACGCGGCCGCGGTGCTGGTTCTGCTGCCGATCGATACCTCGGTCGAGATTCTCGACAAGCCGGAGCTGAATTTCGGCCCCGAGATCATCGAGGCGCTGCCGCGACGGACCGCGACCGTGCTGCTCGCCGGCATGTCGGCCGACATGGCCGCCGACATCGTGCAGCAACTCGAGGAGCCGGTCCGCACCGAGCTGATGCAGGGGCTGGACGCGGCGACGCGCACGACCATTGAGGGCCTGCTCGCCTATCCCGAGAATACCGCGGGCGCGATGATGACGACCGAGTTCGTCAGCGTGCCCGCGACCTGGACCGTGGAGCGCACCTTGCAGCACATCCGGCAGGTCGAGCGCACCCGCGAAACGGTCTACGCCATTTACGTGCTGGATGCCTTCACCCGCCGCCTGGTCGGCGCGGTATCGCTGCGGCGGCTGGTCGCCGGCGCGCCTCTGGCCAGGATCTCCGACCTGGCGCGCTCGCCGATCACGACCTCTCCGCTGACCGACCGCGAGGACGTGGCGCGGCTGATCACGCGGCACGATCTGCTGGCGGTTCCCGTCGTCGACAAGGCCGGGCATGTCCTCGGCATCGTCACGGTCGACGACATCATCGACGCCATCATCGAGGAAAATACCGAGGACGCGCAGAAGTTTGGCGGTATGGAAGCGACCGACGAGCCCTATCTGCAGATCGGACTCCCGAGCATGATCCGCAAGCGCGGCGGCTGGCTCTGCGTGTTGTTTCTCGGCGAGATGCTGACCGCGAGCGCCATGCAGCACTTCGAAGGCGAACTGGAAAAGGCCATCGTGCTGACGCTGTTCATCCCGCTGATCATGAGTTCCGGTGGTAACTCCGGATCGCAGGCGACTTCGCTCCTGATTCGCGCGCTGGCGCTGCGTGAGGTCAGGCTTGGCGACTGGTGGCGCGTGGCCTTGCGCGAACTGCCGACGGGACTGATCCTCGGTACGATCCTCGGCGTGATCGGACTGATCCGCGTCGTGGCGTGGCAGAAGCTCGGCATCTTCGATTACGGCGAGCATTGGGTGCTTGTCGCCATCACGGTCGCGGCCGCGCTGATCGGGGTGGTGACGTTCGGCTCGGTGGCGGGCTCGATGCTGCCGTTCATCCTGCAACGCGCGGGGTTCGATCCCGCCAGCGCCTCGGCGCCGTTCGTGGCCACGCTGGTCGACGTCACCGGCTTGATGATCTATTTCAGCGTCGCGCTGCTGATCCTGAGCGGGACGCTGTTGTAGACGATGCAGCGTCGAGTTGGCACGTGATACCGGATACTCCGCTTTCGCGGAGTATGACGGCTTCTTTGACCCTGTTACCAAAGCGGACGCGTGTGGCCGGTTACGCTAATATGAACCATGATCTCCTCCCCGATTCGCATTCTGGGCATCGACCCGGGCCTTCGCCGCACCGGCTGGGGTGTGCTCGACGTCGAGGGCAACCGGCTGATGTTCGTCGGCTGCGGCTCGGTGGAGACGCGCGAACAGATGGCGCTGGCGAGCCGGCTCCTGGCGATCCATGCGGGGCTCGGCCTGATCCTCGACCGGTTCCGTCCCGCGGAGGCTGCGATCGAACAGACCTTCGTCAACAAGGACGGCGTCGCGACGCTGAAGCTCGGGCAGGCGCGCGGCGTCGCCATGCTGGCGCCGGCGATGTTCGGTATCGGGGTTGCGGAATATGCGCCCAACCAGGTGAAGAAGACGGTGGTTGGCGCGGGGCATGCCGACAAGGCGCAGATCCAGGCGATGCTGAAGATCCTGCTGCCGAAGGCCGACCCGAAGAGCGCCGACGCCGCCGACGCGCTCGCCATCGCCATCACTCACGCGCATCACCGCGGCCATGCCTCGCTTCGGATGAAGGTGGTGGGGTAATGATCGGCAAACTGAAAGGCATCATCGACTCCTACGGCGAGGATTACGTCATCCTCGACGTCGGCGGCGTCGGCTATCAGGTGCATTGCGCGTCGCGCACGTTGCAGGCGCTGCCGTCGCCGGGTGAGGCGGCGGTGCTGTCGATCGAGACCTATGTGCGCGAGGACCAGATCAAGCTGTTCGGATTTCGCACCGATCACGAGCGCGAGTGGTTTCGCCTGTTGCAGACGGTGCAGGGCGTCGGTGCGCGGGTGGCGCTCGCGGTGCTCGGCACGCTGTCGCCGGCTGATCTCGCCAACGCGATCGCGCTTCGCGACAAGGCGGCGGTGGCGCGCACGCCCGGCGTCGGCCCGAAGGTCGCCGAACGCATCGTGACCGAGCTGAAGGACAAGGCGCCGTCCTTCGCCAGCGTCGATCCCGCCGTCGTGCAACTGGCGGGCGCTATCGACGAGCAGCGCGCGCCGGGTCCGGTGGCGGATGCGATCTCTGCGCTGGTCAATCTCGGTTACGGCCAGCCGCAGGCGGCGGCCGCGATCGCAGCCGCCTCGCGCAGCGCCGGCGAAACTGCGGAGACCGCGCAACTGATCCGGCTGGGCTTGAAGGAACTGGCAAGGTGACCAATCCCTCCCGCATCGTTACGCCCGAGCGCCGCGCCGACGACGTCGGCGATACCGCGCTACGCCCGCAGAAACTGTCCGAATTCGTCGGCCAGGCGCAGGCTAGAGCCAACCTGCAGATCTTCATCGATGCCGCCCGTAAACGAAAAGAGGCGCTCGATCATGTGTTGTTCGTGGGTCCGCCCGGTCTCGGCAAGACCACGCTGGCGCAGATCGTCGCGCGCGAACTCGGCGTCGGCTTCCGCGCCACCTCCGGTCCGGTGATCGCCAAGGCCGGCGATCTCGCGGCGCTCTTGACCAATCTCGAAGAGCGCGACGTGTTGTTCATCGACGAGATCCATCGTCTCTCGCCGGCGGTGGAGGAGGTGCTCTATCCGGCGATGGAAGACTTTCAACTCGATCTCATCATCGGCGAGGGGCCGGCGGCGCGCTCGGTCAAGATCGAGCTGGCGAAGTTCACGCTGGTCGGCGCCACCACGCGCGCGGGGCTATTGACCAATCCGCTGCGCGACCGCTTCGGGATTCCGGTGCGCCTGAATTTCTACACCATCGATGAGTTGGAGAAGATCGTCAGCCGCGGCGCGCGCGTGCTCGAAGTCGGCATGACGGCGGACGGCGCCAACGAGATCGCCCGCCGCGCCCGCGGCACTCCGCGCATCGCCGGTCGGCTGTTGCGCCGGGTGCGCGACTTCGCGTCCGCCGCCGATGCGTCCGCCATCGATCGCAGGATCGCCGATCATGCGCTCGGCGCGCTGGAAGTCGATGCCGCGGGGCTCGATGCAATGGATCGCCGCTATCTCACCACCATCGCGCTGAACTACGGCGGCGGGCCTGTGGGTGTGGAAACCATGGCGGCGGCGCTGTCGGAGCCGCGCGACGCCATCGAGGACATCATCGAGCCGTTTCTGATTCAATGCGGCTACCTGCAGCGGACCCCGCGCGGACGGCTGCTCACCTCGCACGCCTTCCGCCATCTCGGCCTCGCCGAACCCTCGCGCGATGCGGCGCAATTCGGGTTGTTTGGGCAGGACGAGGATCAATGAATGCTCTCCCCATGAATACGCCGCCGCAGACCGAACAGCTCGACGGACACATCCGCGACGGCCGCCATCACATGCAGATTCGCGTGTATTACGAGGACACCGATTTCACCGGCCTCGTCTATCACGCCAACTATCTGCGCTTCATGGAGCGCGGGCGCAGCAACTACCTGCGCCTGCTCGGCGCCGATCAGCGCGCGCTGTTCGACGAGGCCGAAAGCGAGGCGCCGGGTTTCGCCTTCGTGGTGCGCTCGATGCAGCTCGAATTTCTCAAGCCCGCGCATATGGATGAGGTGCTCGACATCGTGACGCGGCCGCTGGAGGTGCGCGGCGCCTCGATCACCTTGCATCAGGAGGTGAGGCGCGGCGACGTGCTGCTGCTGGATGCGAAGGTGAAGGTGGCGTTCGTCTCCGGCGGCCAGGCAAGGCCGATACCGAAGGCGCTGCGTTTGGCGATGAAGGCCGATCAAGTCTGATCACCGGCGATCACGTTCGCAAGATCGCGTCGTCCGCGCCCGCCGCACGCGAAGATCATGTCTCGATCGGAACCCGCCGTTTGCTGGCGAGTTGCCTAGAGCAGATGAATTCGGATCGGATCGATCCAAAATCCTGAAGGCGGATTCCGATATTTATTCCAGAGCGGATGCGGACGGAAAAACCCTGCACACTTTTCCTCCTCCCGCTTTCCCATGCATCAACCCGCACGCAATCATTGGAGCATGCCATGCCCAGAATTACTCCGTTTCTTTGGTTCGACTCGCAGGCCGAGGAAGCCGCGAAGTTCTACGTTTCGGTGTTCGACAATTCGAAGATCATTGAAACGACGTATTACGGCGAAGGCAGCTCGAAGCCGGCCGGGACCGTGCTGACCATAGAGTTCGAGCTGGACGGCACTCGCTTCCTGGCGTTGAACGGCGGCCCGCATTTCCAGTTCAGCGAAGCGACCTCGTTCAGCATCGATTGCAAGTCGCAGGACGAGATCGACTATTACTGGAACAAGCTCACCGCCGGCGGCGGCGGCCCGCTCAAGGGAGGCTGGCTCAAGGACAGGTTTGGCGTGTCCTGGCAGGTGGTGCCTGATATGATGCCGCGCCTGTTGCAGGATCCGGATCGCGCCAGGGCCGGCCGCGCCATAAAGGCGATGCTGAAGATGAAAAAGATCGTTATTGCCGATATCGAGGCGGCTGCGAACGGAACCGTTAACGCCTGAGCCGGCGCTGTCCGCATGCATGTCGGTCGGCCGAAAGAAACTGGCCACTACCTCACATAGAAGATGCAGGCGGCGATCACCAGCAGCGATGTCACCGCCATGGCATGTGCGAACAGGTGCGCGAGCGCGCCGGAAACCGTCCGCCTTGTTGCATCGGTCATGATGTCCTCGCCATTTGCTTTGGTCAGCGATGCTGACCAGGGTGGTTTGGGCACGACTCATCGTGGCGCGAATTGCGCGAGTCAAAATCGGAATCGATGTACGCGGAACGCCCCTTGGAATTGCTGCGGCCGCATTTGTCCCCACGGCCGAAGCAATGACGCAAGCGTGATCAAGCAATGCGGCAGGAATTTGTTTGCGGTGAAACGCGCGCGACGCGCTTTTGTCTGGCGGCGCGTGATGGTGTCTGCTGCCCGCAATCGTCTCATCATGCGCGGTGCTGTCCGCGCTCGCTCCTGATGGGCTCTCGTCTTTCCTTCTGATTACATGGGATGCTTACATAGGGGCATCCACGCGGCTGAAGATGTCTTCGCTCGCCAGGCTTCAGCCGGTCTGGCAAATATCCGACAAGATCGATACACGCATGGGCGCCGCCGCCGCTGCATCAAGGAGACCATGATGTCGTTGACGCTCTATCTCCATCCGCTGTCGTCCTATTGCCATAAGGTGCTGATCGGGCTCCATGAGAACACGACGCCGTTTACGGCGGCGTCGGTCGACCTCGGCGATCCGGACGAGCGCGCCATGCTGCTGAAGTTGTGGGGCATCGGCAAGTTTCCCGTGTTGCAGGATGAAGCGCGCGGCAACGTGGTCCCGGAATCCAGCATCATCATCGAATATCTTGATCGGTATTATCCGGGCGCAACGCGGTTCGTGCCGGAGGATTTCGATGTCGCGCGCGAGGTGCGGCTGAAAGATCGTTTCTATGACCTGCACATCCATAACCACATGCAGAAGGTGGTTGGCGACCGGCTGCGGCCCGCGGGCAGCAAGGACCCGCAGGGCGTGGAGGATGCAAAGACCCGGATGCGCGTCGCCTACGATATCGCCGAGCGCGAGATGGCGTCCCGCCGCTGGGCCGCCGGAGACGATTTCTCCATGGCGGATTGCGCGGCCGCGCCGGCGCTGTTCTATGCCGCCAAGGTGCTGCCGTATGCGGACAGCCATCCCCATCTTGCCTCCTACCTGGAGCGGCTCAAGGCGCGGCCATCCTATGCCCGCGTGTTGAGGGACGCCGAGCCGTACTTCCATATGTTTCCGAAGAGCGACCAAGCAGAGGGCGCCTGAGAGGCCGGCTTGCGCGCTGAAAGGCAGCTTGTGCGCCGAAAAAATTTTTGCGGGCCGGGCCGGGCGGAAGACCGGTCGGTCGCCGGGGGATGAGCCGAACGAAACCAGTGACGTCTCTCTGCGCCTCATGTAAACACTATTCACATGAGCTGGCGCAAGGACCATCGCCGCCCCGAGCGCGGCTATCATCACGGCAATCTGAAGGAAGCGCTGCTGCAGGCGGCGCTCGGCCTGATCGCGGAGAAGGGACCGGCGGGTTTCACTTTCGCCGATGCTGCGCGGTCGGCCGGAGTCAGCCCGGCGGCTCCCTACCGGCATTTCCGCGATCGCGACGAATTGCTGGCGAGCATCGCGCAGCGCGGCTTCGAGCAGTTCGAGGCGGTGTTGACGAAAGCCTGGGATGACGGCCGCCCCGACACCGTCAGCGCGTTCGAGCGCGTCGGCCGCGCCTATCTCGCCTTCGCCCGCAACGAGCCTGCCTATTATTCGGCGATGTTCGAATCCGGCGTGCCGGTCGATGTCAATCCGATGCTGTCGGCCGCGAGCGAGCGCGCCTTCGCCATCATTCGCGCAGCGGCGGAACGGCTCGCCGCGCTGACGCCGCCGGGCGTCGCCCGGCCGCCGGCGCTGATGATGGCGCTGCACATCTGGTCGATGTCGCACGGCATCGCCTCCTTGTTCGGCCGCGGCGATGCGGCGCGACGCAAGCTGCCGATGTCCGCCGAAGACCTGCTTGAAGCCGGCGTGCTGATTTATCTGCGCGGGCTTGGCTTTCCGGCCGACCGTAAGCCGTCGGACGAGGCGGCGCGACCTGAACCGCCGTCAGAACCTGTGCCGCCTCGGGGACCGTGGGGTCACAAATCCGCGACCTGACCGGGCGAGCGCCTCTCTTTGGACCCGCCGTCTGATCCGTCGCCGCACGCATGATCGCGGTCAATATCTTGTGGCGGATCGCCTTTTTGACCCGGGACGGCTTGGAGACTGGCCGGCGGCCAATGTGACGAGTCGTCACAATCGGGAACCGCGCGCCCATTAACACCACTATTTGCTGACCATTCCACGCTTGACAAAATCCCTTAATGATCTACCTATGTAAATGTTATTTACATTCACGCGACATGATGCCGTTCAGGAGAAGGCCATGGCTCAAACCACTGACTACGACCGCTGGAACGGCCCCAACCAGATGCAGGGCCAAGGTTGCTACCCCTATTCCCGCTTCATGAACGCGCCGTGGCATCCGCTTCGGATCGTCCTGATCGTGCTGGGTTTCATGGTGTGGTGGCCGATCGGTCTCGCGATTCTCTTCTTCACACTCGGGAGCAGAAAAATGGGTTGCTGGAGCAACGATCGTTTCGAGAACAAGATGCAGCGGATGCAATCCAAGATGGACCGGATGCGCGATCACATGGAGCGCAGGGGTTTCGGCTTCCCCGGCTTCGGTGCGCCCTCCAGCGGCAACCGTGCCTTTGATGAGTATCGCATGGAGACGCTGCGGCGGCTCGAGGAAGAGCAAAAGGAATTCAAGGATTTCCTCGAGCGGCTGCGCCACGCCAAGGACAAGGAAGAGTTCGATGCGTTCATGGCGCAGCATCGCACCCGTCCGACGCCGCCAAACGATCAGGCTCAAGGTCAGTAAACGAGACCAGCCGATCAGTCCGTCACGACGCCGAAATCACCGTCCGCCTGTTCCGTAGGCGGGCGGTTTTTTCTGCTGTCATTTTGCATTGAAGTCCTCCAAAGGATTTTCGATGCCGCACCGGATCAGCGAACGCCGACCAGTTCGAGCCGGTGATGTACGAGAACCGGCCGGCGGGGTTCGACCGCCAGTCCCCGTCGATCCGTCTTGCCGCCGTCGCTCGCGCGCAAGTGACGGAGGAGGAGCCGTTTTTCGCGGCCCTGGTTCCTTCCTGGTAACCCGATTTTAACCAAGATTAGCGTCTGGTTACGAGCGTGCAGACGCGCCGATAGCCCTCGTTTTGACACGTTGGCAGGGGAAGCAGGGTTCTGGCTTTGGACCAGCCTCCCATGTGACCCAACCAGCTTTCCGCGTTGGCGCTTACGCCGCGCGCTTCGCGGCTGTGAAACCGGCGGCGGAGGTCGCCCCGGGGTCGATAGGGATATCTTGCGTTGAGAGGATACCGCTTATGAACCCGGCCGACGTGGCCCAGTCAGCCTTGCCCATCGCCTCAGCCGACGTGTCGCTGATAACGCTTTTTTTCCATGCTCACTGGATCGTGAAGGCGGTGATGCTCGGCCTTCTCGGCTGTTCGGTGTGGGTGTGGGCGATCGCGATTGACAAGATGTTTCTCTACGCCCGCACCAAGCGCGCGATGGATCGTTTCGAGCAGGCGTTCTGGTCGGGAGAGTCGATCGAGGATCTGTACCGGGCGCTGTCGGCCAAGCCGACGCAGTCGATGGCCGCCTGCTTTGTGGCGGCGATGCGCGAGTGGAAACGGTCTTTTGAAAGTCAGGCGCGCTCGTTCGCCGGACTTCAGATGCGGATCGAGAAGGTCATGAACGTCTCGATTGCGCGCGAGATCGAGCGGCTGGAACGGCGGTTGCTGGTGTTGGCGACAGTCGGCTCGGCGGGCCCCTTCGTCGGCCTGTTCGGCACTGTGTGGGGCATCATGTCGAGCTTCCAGTCGATCGCCGCGTCGAAGAACACCTCGCTTGCGGTGGTGGCGCCGGGCATCGCCGAAGCGCTGTTCGCAACGGCAATCGGCCTTATCGCCGCCATTCCCGCGACTATTTTCTACAACAAGTTTACGGCGGAAGTGAATCGTCAGGCCCAGCGGCTCGAGGGTTTCGCCGACGAGTTTTCCGCGATCCTGTCCCGTCAGATCGACGAGCGGACCTGAGGTCGCAGGGCATGAGAACGGACGGTCGATCATGGCGATGAATCCGGCGGCAGCTTCCTCGGGCGGCGGCGGACGGCGCGGGCGGCGGCGCTCGCAGCCGATGGCCGAGATCAACGTCACGCCGATGGTCGACGTCATGCTGGTGCTGTTGATCATCTTCATGGTGTCGGCGCCGCTTCTGACCGTGGGCGTGCCGCTCGATCTGCCGCAGACCCAGGCCAAGAGCCTCGAGCAGGACAAGACGCCGCTGCAACTGTCGGTCGACGTCCAGGGGCGAATCTTCATCAACGACACCGAAGTCACGATGGAGGAATTGGTCCCGAAATTGACGGCGATCACCGATGCACGCGGCGGTCTCGACGAGCGTATATTCATGCGCGCCGACAAGAAGGCGGATTACGGGACGGTGGCGCGGGTGATGGGCAAGCTGTCGGGCGCCGGCTTCAAGCGGCTGGCGCTGGTTACCGAAGTGGAGCAGGGATCTTAAAGCGTTTTCGAGCGAAGTGGGTACCGGTTCGCGTGAAGAAAACGCGTCAAATCAAACTCATGGAGCCCCGCCTCTGATCTATCGGAAGCAGAAAGGCTCTAGTATGCACGCTGGGATCGTCGGGGTACTAGGTTGAAGGTCAGGATCGACAAGACACTGGCAGCGTCGATTGCCCTGCACGTCCTCGTGATCGGGTGGGGGCTGGTGTCGTTTTCGTCGAAGGCTTTCGAATCGGTGCCGGAGGAGTCGCTGCCGGTCGATATCATCTCGGCCGATCAACTCGCGCATGTGACAGCGGGCATGAAGACCGGCAAGAAGGAAAACCCGAAGCCGCTGGTCGAGAAGGTCGCCGATCCCACGCCGCCGCCGGAGGACACCGTCGGCAAGATCGACGACAAGAAGCCGCCGGTCGTGACCGAAACCGCGCCGCCGCCGGTGCCGAAGCCCGTGGAGAGGCCGGTCGAGAAGAAGCCCGATCCGCCCAAGCCCGTGGTCGAGAACAAGCCGAAGGAAGAGCCGAAGCCGATCGAGAAAAAACCCGATCCGCCTAAAGTCGATCCAATTGCCGAAGCGCTGAAGAAGGAAGAAGCGAAGAAGCCCAAGCCCAAGCAGCAGGCCAAGGCCGCGCCACCCAAGCCTGAAAAGCAGAAGGCCGAGCGGGTATTCGACCAGTCCAAGATCGCGGCGCTGCTCGACAAGCGAGACCCGACGCGGCATGCGGTCACTGGCGACACGCTGAATTCGAACGCCGCGCTAGGCCTGGCGCATGGCAAGTCGGCCGATAATTCGGCGACATGGGGCGCGATGTTCAAGTCGCAGGTCGAACGTTGCTGGAAGAAACCCTATGGCGGCCTCGAAGCGCAGATGACAGAAGCGATATTCAGCATCAGGCTGAAGCACGACGGCACGCTGGAGACGACGCCGACCGCGATCAGCAATCCGTCGACGCCGTATTTCCGCGTCTATCAGGAGAGCGCGCTGCGCGCGATCATCGAATGCCAGCCGTACAATCTGCCGGCGCAATTTTTCGACGAGTGGAAATTCTTCGAACCCGTATTCACCGAACGAAGGTCGTAAAGCGCCGCGGCGATGAACCTGGCCGAGATGGAAGAAGCCCGCACCGATGACTGAAAGACATGGACCTAAAAGATTTGGAACTGGAAGATTTGAAACTGAAAGATCTGGATTGCCGAGAATGCCCCTTCGCCTGAACCGCCGACAGATGATCTCCGCGATGGCCTCGGCCGGCATGTTGCTGGGCGGCCGCCAGGCCTTCGGGCAGGCGCGGGTGCAGATCGATCAGGGCAACGTCGCGCCGCTCCCGATCGCCATTCCGAATTTCGTCGCCGGTTCGCCATCCGATGGCGAGGTCGGCGCCGGCGTTGCCAAGGTCATCACCAACAACCTCAAGCGCAGCGGCTTGTTCGCGCCGATCGATCAGGCCGCCTATATCGAGAAGATCACCAATATCGACGTGCCGCCGCAGTTCGCCAACTGGAAGACCATCAATGCGCAGGCGCTGGTGACCGGGCGCATGACGCGTCAGGGCGACGGGCGGCTCAAGGCTGAATTTCGCCTGTGGGACGTCGCGACCGGCCAGCAACTCGCCGGCCAGCAATATTTCACGTCGGCCGAATACTGGCGGCGGATCGCGCACATCATCTCGGATCAGATTTACGAGCGCCTGACCGGCGAGAAGGGTTATTTCGACAGCCGGGTAGTGTTCGTCGACGAGAGCGGGCCGTCGCAGCGCCGCGTCAAGCGTCTGGCCCTGATGGATCAGGACGGCGCCAACGTGCGCTACCTTACGCGCGGCGCCGACCTTGTGATCACGCCGCGCTTCTCGCCGTCGACCCAGGAAATCACCTATATGGAGTTCGGGCAGGGCGATCCGCGGGTTTATCTGTTCAACATCGAAACCGGGCAGCGCGAGATCGTCGGCAACTTTCCTGGCATGTCGTTCTCGCCGCGTTTCTCGCCCGACGGTCAGCGCATCATCATGAGCCTGCAGCAGGGTGGCAACTCGAACCTGTTCGTGATGGATTTGCGGTCGAAATCGATGACGCGGCTCACGGACACGCCGGCGATCGACACCTCGCCGTCCTATTCGCCCGACGGCGGGCGCATCAGTTTCGAGTCGGATCGCGGCGGCAAGCCGCAAATCTACGTCATGGCGGCGACGGGTGGCGCGGCGCAGCGCATCTCCTTCGGCGAAGGCTCCTATTCGACGCCGGTCTGGTCGCCGCGCGGCGATTACATCGCCTTCACGAAACAGGGCGGCGGCCAGTTCGCCATCGGCATCATCAAGCCGGATGGCTCGGGCGAACGAATCCTGACCTCGGGATTTCACAACGAGGGACCGACCTTTGCGCCGAACGGCCGGGTGCTGATGTTCTTCCGCGACCCCGGCGGCAACAGCGGACCGTCGCTTTATACGATCGATGTCTCCGGCCGCAACGAGTTGAAAGTTCCTACCCCCGGTTTCGCCTCCGATCCGGCATGGTCGCCCCTGCTCTCATAGTCCGGATCGGGACCGGCCGCGGTCGCGTGCCGGTCCCCGAGCGAGGGAACGTGCCTGATGACGCAGGTTTGCCTGCCTGATCCTTCGGTAACATTCGGCGCAAGGCTTTGGGACACGGATGATACGACTGTTAAGCCGGCTTGTCAGGGTTGGATACAGCTTCGTTGATCAACACCTGGCCTTAACCCTTCTGAGTGAGTGCGGCCTTGTCCGAAAATGGTTCCCCACCTTTCGGATCATGCTCTAGGGTCGAGACTCAATTGATCCACCAAGTCAGGGTAGCGGCCAAGAGGATTGTAGAGAGGAAGATATCGGCCCGCTTGTCATAGCGGGTGGCGATGCGTCGGAAATCCTTGAGGCGGCAGAACAT